>Ga0209148_1000106_pt1 | contig 208597 bp, 173 predicted proteins | sample AraplaCol_mMF_r2_2_FD_184288 | JGI IMG/M metagenome (GOLD analysis project Ga0209148, IMG submission 184288) | Arabidopsis root microbial communities from North Carolina, USA - plate scrape CL_Col_mMF_r2 (SPAdes) (version 2) | ecosystem: Host-associated > Plants > Roots > Endosphere | place...
GTGCGTAGGGTCATCACAGATGCTTCCTTCCAGGGCATGGATAGAGACCTCGAGCTGCCTAGGGCTAGGCTCGAGGTGTAAACCATGTCCTGGCACACCTGTTAACTATGTCCTGGTACGGAACACCTTCGCCGGAATGACGATTCGCTCCAAAACAGCTTTGTCATAAACTTTGGCTTCTCTGCCGGAGCGACAAAAACGAAGGCCATCGGCCGCTCGCCCGAAAGCTGGTTGGCGATGCAGGATGCACATGATCTATGGGTAGCCAGAAAGCACGTCAATCTGCAACGGGTCACCCGGCTCAAACTCGCCGCCGCCTGAGGGGGTTCGCATAACCCGCTATCATTGGCGGATGAATACCCCCGCCACGCTCCCCGTTATCCGCCTGAAATCCGACCGCACGCCCGGCCATCCCTGGGTATGGTCGGCGCAGGTCCATAAGCCCGAATCGCGCCTGCCGCCGGGCAGCGTGGTGGATGTGGTGGATGCGAAAGATCGCTTCGTGGGGCGCGGTTTCTGGAACGGCCATGCGCGTATCGCGCTGCGCCTGCTCACCGGCGACGCGAGTGAAACCATTGACGCCGCGTGGATCACCGCGCGCATCCAGCGCGCCGTGCAATTGCGGCGCGAGCTGCTGCAGCTCGACACGGTGACCGATGCGTGGCGCGTGGTCCACAGCGAAGGCGACGGCTTGTCCGGACTGATCGTGGATCGCTACAACGACATCCTGGTGGTGGAGTATTTCGCCGCCGGCATGTGGAAGTTTCGCGATGCGATTCACGCCGCACTACTGCAGCAGTTCCCCGGCGCACGTCTGTACTGGTTTGCGGAAAGCCACGTGCAGAAGCAGGAATCCTTCGATTGCCGTTCGATGGAAGCGCCCACACCGGTGGAAGTGCACGAACACGGCCTGCGCTTCCACGCCGCGCCCGGTTATGGGCATAAAACGGGCTTCTTCGCCGACCAGCGCGAAAACCGCCGTCGTTTTGCAGAGCTCGCGCGCGGCCGTCGCGTGCTGGATCTGTGCTGCAATGCCGGTGGTTTTGCGGTACATGCCATGGCTGGCGGCGCACGCGAAGCGGTCGGCGTGGATATGGATGCCGGCATCCTCGATATCGCGCGCGCCAATGCCGAAGCCAACAAGCTTTCCATCCGTTTCGAGCAAGCCGATATTTTTGAATGGCTGCGCCAGGCGGTAGCGCGCGGCGAGCAATACGACGCGGTAATTCTTGATCCGGCCAAACTCACGCGCGATCGCACCAAGGTGATCGATGCGCTCAAGAAATACTTTGCGATGAATCGCCTGGCGCTGGATGTGATTCCACCGGGCGGCCTGTTGCTGACTTGCTCCTGCACCGGCTTGGTCAGCGAAGCGGATTTCCTGGAAATGCTGCGCCGTGTCGCGCTCAACGCCGGGCGTGAAATCCAGATTCTGGAAGTACGCGGCGCCGGTGCGGATCACCCGGTGCGTACCGATGTACCGGAAAGCCGTTACCTCAAAGCGGTGTTCTGCCGCGTGGATTGACGTAAACGTAGCGCGTAGGCTGGGATGAAATCCCAGCATGATTGGCACGGCAATGCTGGGATTTCATCCCAACCTACGCCATAACGCTGGGTTACGCTGCGCTAACCCAACCTACGCCATACCAGCATCAACACGTACGACAGGCCCAGAAACGCCGCCAGCAGCACCACGGCATTGCGCAACACAAGCGCATAACCCAGCTGCGATACGTCGATGAAATGGTACGGGTAATGCCCCATCACCGCGCCGCGCACCAGCACGTAGGCGAAATAACCGATGGGGTACAAGCTCCACCAAAGCGGTGACGTCCAGCGCAACGGCGCACGCCTCAGTGCCATCAAGCTGTAGATCACTACCAGCGCCGGCACGATGTAATGCATCACCACATCCGCCAACAGCTGCAGGCCTTGCGGATTCCACATATGCCGCAACAACACGAAATAGGCGATGCCCACAAACGCAATACTGGCCGTGACCCAGCCGATCGCCACCGGCCGCACGAAGAAACCTGCCCATGTCGATGACGGCATCACCAGCGGCAACGTCGTCGCCATGCCCACCAGCAGGTTGGTGAGCACCGTGAAATAGCCAAGATAGATCGCCACGCCCTGCGCGGAGCTCATGCCCATCGAGCCGGTCAGGCGCAACGACAGGTACAGTTGCAAGCACACGCCAAACCAGGCAGTAACGGCGATCAGCGCAGCCAGCGGCCGTGCCCTGGCGATCGATGCGTTCATGCAGGCTCCCGTGAATGGCGTGACGCGGATACTACCTTGCCCGGAAGTCTCAGCGATTGATACGCCTGCGCGTAAACTGTGCACCTGCAGCCCTGGAATCCGCCATGCCCGTTCTCGACATTTCGCTAGCTTTGCTTGTGCTCCTGCTGATCCTGCAGGTGATCGTGCTTTTGCGCGGACGCAGCGATGCCGGCCTGCAGGCACGTCTGGACAGCTTGAAAGACGATCTGCGCCACCTGCGCGAAGCCCTTGCGCAGGAGCACCGTGCCGGCCGCAATGAACTGAACCAGGCGCTGGTGCAGTTCGGCCAGCGCCTGGACGCCTTGACCGAACGCACGGACACCGGTCTGCAGACACTCTCTCAGCGTCTGATCGAAGAGGCGCGGCGCGGCCGCGAAGAACTGGCTGGCACCCTCAAGCAACTCGGCGACCAGCAGAAGCAACAGTTGGGCACCCTCACCGCCGACAACGAAAAGCGCCTCGGCGAAGTGCGCACCACGCTGGAAACCAAGCTCACCGCGATCCAGCAGGACAACGCCGCCAAGCTGGAACAGATGCGCGCCACGGTGGACGAAAAACTGCAGTCCACGCTGGAAACGCGGCTTGGCCAATCGTTCAAGCTGGTGTCGGAGCGGCTGGAAGCCGTGCAGCGCGGCCTGGGCGAAATGCAATCGCTGGCCAGCGGCGTGGGCGATCTCAAGCGCGTGCTGAGCAACGTGAAGACGCGCGGCATCCTCGGTGAAATGCAGCTGGCTGCGCTGCTGGAGCAAATGCTCACGCCCGAGCAATACGCCGCCAACGTCGCCACCGTCCCGGGCTCCGACGAACGCGTGGAATTTGCCATCCGCCTGCCCGGCGGCGATCGCGATGATCAAGTATGGCTGCCGATCGACGCAAAATTTCCGCGCGAAGATTACGAACGTCTGCTTGATGCCCAACAGCAGGCCGACGTGGAAGCGGTGGAACGCGCGGCTGCCGCACTGGAGCGCCGCGTACGCGAGGAAGCCAAGACCATCCGCGCCAAATACATCGCGCCTCCCACCACCACCGATTTCGCGATTCTGTTTCTACCCACGGAAGGTTTGTACGCGGAAATCATCCGCCGCCCCGGCCTGTTCGACAACCTGCAACGCGAGCAGCGCGTGATTGTCGCCGGCCCCACGACGCTATCGGCCATCCTCAACAGTTTGCAGATGGGCTTCCGTACGTTGGCGATCCAGAAACGCAGCAGCGAAGTGTGGCAGCTGCTGGGTGCGGTGAAGAGCGAGTTCGGCAAGTTCGGCGATGTGTTGACGATGGTGCGCAAGAAGCTCGACGAGGCCAGTAAACATATCGACAAGACGGCGATACGTACGCGGGCGATCGAGCGCAAGTTGCGGGACGTGGAGACGATGCCAGGGGAGCAGGCGCAGCAGTTGCTGGGTGAGTCGATGAGCAGTGATGAGGAAGTGGTAGAGGATTAACGCCACAGGTAGGCTGGGATGAAATCCCAGCATCAGGAAGCTGGGATTTCATCCCAGCCTACGTTTGCTCGTTATGCCAACGCATGTTCCGCCGCACGCGCAATCAACGCATCATCCGGCCGCACGCCGGTATACAGCACAAACTGCTCCACCGCCTGCAACACGATCACTTCGGCGCCGGTAATCACCGGCTTGCCCAATGAACGTGCAAGCTTGATCAACGGCGTTTCCGGCGGTAACGCCACCACGTCGAACACCGCTTTCGCACGTTCGACTGCTTCGTGTTCGAACGCCAGCTGATCTTTCTCGGGCCCTTCCATGCCAATCGGCGTCACGTTGATCAGCAGATCGGCTCGCACCCCCGACATATCCGGTGCCCAAGCAAAACCGCTGGTTTCGGCGAGTTTCCGTCCGGTGACTTCATTACGCGCCACGATATGCCCATGCCTGAAGCCGGCGTCGCGAAACGCACAAGCCACCGCCTTCGCCATGCCACCGCTGCCACGCAAGGCCAGCTGCAAGTCCGTACCCAGGCCATGCTGATCGATCAGGCTGCGCACGGCGATGTAGTCGGTGTTGTAAGCATTGAGATGCCCATCGTTGTTGACGATGGTATTGATGGAGGCGATTGCCGCCGCCGATGCATCGATGCTATCGACCAGCGGAATACATGCCTCCTTGAACGGCATCGAGACCGCACAGCCGCGAATGCCCAGCGCACGAATGCCGCCGATCGCCGCGGGAAGATCGCGCGTGGTGAATGCCTTGTAGACGTAGTTCAAGTCCAGCGCTTCATACAGATAGTTCTGAAAGCGCGTGCCGAAGTTGCCCGGACGGCCGGACAGGGACATGCACAGCTGAGTATCGCGGTTGATGGAGCGGGTCATAAGGGCGGCCTGGTGGGGGTCAGGTGGGCCTGGAACCCTACCATCTTGACGCCAGCGTTACACTTGGAGGCTCAAGTCCGCACCAAGGAAGCCGCATGAGCGAGCACGAGCCCTCCGACGTTACCCGCGAACAGGCCGAAGAAGCCGTACGCACCCTGCTGCGCTGGGCCGGCGAAAATCCCGAGCGCGAAGGCCTGCTCGATACACCGCGCCGCGTGGTCAAGGCCTATCGCGACTGGTTCAGCGGCTACCAGATCGATCCGGGCGAATACCTGCGGCGTACTTTCGAAGAAGTGGCCGGCTACGACGAAATGGTCGTGCTGCGCGATATCGAATTCGAAAGTCATTGCGAACACCACATGGCGCCGATCATCGGCCGCGCACACGTGGGTTACCTGCCCACCAACCGCGTGGTGGGCATCAGCAAGCTGGCACGCGTGGTGGATGCATACGCGCGCCGCTTCCAGGTACAGGAAAAGATGACCGCCGAAATCGCGCGCTGCATCCAGGAGAACCTGCACCCCGTCGGCGTGGCCGTGGTGGTCGATGCCAGCCACGAATGCATGACCACGCGCGGCGTGCACAAACGCGGCGTCTCCATGGTCACCAGCCAGATGCTGGGCGCCTTCCGCGACGACGCCCGCACCCGCGCCGAGTTCCTGGATTTCATCGGCATCCACGGCGGCCGCCGCTGATGCGCTTTGGCCTGTGGGTTTTGCTGCTGGCGCTGCCTTGCGCGACGCTTGCGCAGAACACGGCAGCCGGCCTGTTCCAGGCCATGGACAGCAACGGCGATGGGCGCATCAGCGAGGCTGAATACGTGGCTTACATGAGCCAGGGCTTTTATCGCCGTGATCTCAATCACGATGGCGTGCTGGAAGCGGACGAGCTGCCAGGCGGGCACGGCAAGCCAGTAACGTTGAAGGAGTGGCAGGACAATCTGCGCCGCGAGTTCCACCAGCTGGACCGCAACCATGACGGGTACTTGAGCCCGCAGGAATTGATGCAGCCGCCGCAGTGATTTTTTCAGCGAGAACCGTAGGTTGGGTTAGCGCAGCGTAACCCAGCGACCGCCGCGGAAATGTTGGGTTACGCTGCGCTAACCCAACCTACGCCCGCACCAAAGCAACCTGCCCCGCGACATTTCCTCCACCTCTTGCCCATGCCAAGCAACACGGCATCGGCTATCGTTGCGGCTTTGGCCCTACACACTGGCGATCCGCGCTCCTCGCATGGACTCTGCACACTCCGCTCCTCCTTCCCGCCAAAAAGCCGCGTTCGCCTTCATCTTCGTGACGGTGATGCTGGACATGCTGGCCTTCGGCATCATCATTCCGGTGCTGCCGCATCTCATCGTGGAATTGATCGGCGGCAGCATGGCGCAGGCCGCCGTGTGGGTGGGTGCGATCAGCACCACCTTCATGCTGATGCAATTCGTCTTCTCGCCGGTGCAAGGCACTTTGTCGGATCGCTTCGGCCGCCGCACGGTGATATTGATCTCCAGCTTTGGCTTGGGAGTCGACTTCATCGTGATCGCGCTGGCGCCGACGGTGTGGCTGCTGTTCGTGGGGCGCCTTGTATCCGGCATCTGCGCGGCAAGCTTCTCCACCGCCAACGCGTACATTGCCGACATCGTGCCGCGGGAAAAGCGCGCGGCTGCTTACGGTGCGCTGGGTGCCGCGTTCGCCATCGGCTTCATCACTGGACCTGCGTTGGGCGGCCTGCTCGGCCATATCAGCATCCGCCTGCCGTTCTGGGTGGCGGCCGGACTCTCGTTGATCAACTTCTGCTACGGCTTCTTCGTGCTGCCGGAATCACTGCCGCTGGAACGCCGCAGCAAGCGTTTCGATTGGAGCCATGCCAATCCATTCGGCGCGCTCGTGTTGCTGCGACGCTATCCGCAAGTGTTCGCGTTGGCCTCGGTGTATTTCCTCATCAATCTGGCGCAGTTCTCGCTCAATTCCACCTATGTGCTCTACGCCGATTACCGCTACGGCTGGGGCACGCAGGCCGTGGGATACACGCTCGCCTTCGTCGGACTGTGCAGCGGCATCGTGCAGGCGGTGCTGGTGCGCCGCTTGATGCCGAAACTCGGCGAGCGCCGCATGATCATGATCGGCCTGCCGCTGTGCGTGATCGGCTATCTGTTCTTCGGCTTTTCGCCGGTAGGGTGGATGTTCCTGGTGGGCATTCCATTCCTCTGTCTCGGCGGCCTCTCCGGGCCACCAGCACAGGCGCTGATGACGCAGCAAGTGGATCCGCACGAACAAGGCCGCCTGCAAGGTGCACTGAGCAGCCTCGCCAGCCTGGCCGGCATCTTCGGCCCGGCGCTGTTCGCCAACCTGTTTGGCTTGTTCATCAGCAACCACGCCCCCATGCATCTGCCCGGCATCGCTTTCCTGCTGGCGGCGGTGCTGCTGACAGCAGCCACCATCATTGCCGGCTATGCGATCCGCCATGTCCACCCCACGCAACCATCGGATGCACACGCCACGCCATCGCCCAGCGAGCTCTCGCCCGTGGCTGACGTGTGCACTCACGAACACCTCTCCCATCATCAACCGGAGTCATCCCCATGAGTCTCTCGATGTACCAAGCCTCCGTACCGCTGTTCCTACGCGCGCTGACCAACCTCAACCACGTGCTCAAGCTCGGCGAAAAACACGCCCAGGAAAAAAACGTGGAAGGCTCGGTGCTGCTGCAGTCCCGCCTCATCGCCGACATGCTGCCGCTGGTCAAGCAGGTGCAGATCGCCACCGACATGGCCAAGAACGGCACCGCGCGCCTGGCCGGGGTTGATCCGCTGAAGTTCGAAGACAACGAGACCTCGTTCGATGAGCTCTATTCACGCATCGACCGCGCGATCGACTACATCAAGAGCTTCAAGCCAGAGCAGATCGACGGCAGCGAAACGCGCGCCATCACCATCAAGTCGCGTAATGGTGAGCAGCATTTTGAAGGCCAGGCTTATCTGCTGCACTACGTGATTCCGAATTTGTTCTTTCATTGCACGACGGCTTACGCGATCTTGCGCGAGGCTGGGACGCCTATTGGGAAGCAGGATTTTATTGGTAAGTCGTAACCTCTTTTACGAGCAAGGCGAAGTTTTCGCCTTGCTCGATGTCTGCAGGCTGTTGCCACACCCTCGAAACATCGAATGGTCCCTCCCTCGATCGAGGGCCCTCGTCGTACGCGTACGTGCCGCATTGCACGCATCGGCTCTATCGGTCGCCCCCATCGTTTCGAAGTCATATCTCACATCAAATTAAGCGCTTTCCGATTGTTACAAAATCGTTGTCAGCTAATTTGATCTCTACGGTTCGATAAGAACGTCTTGCCCCTACGGGCTGAACCGTACACGCGCGAATGTCGCAGCTAAAGCCATGCATCATGGTTTGGCGGCGCCCTTCGCACTTTGTCATCCGCCGCTTGTTGCACCACTAAACGATGGACGGCGAATCCAGGGAGAGATCATCTTGAAAGCAGGAAATACTTTTAAACACTCATTGCTGGCATTGGCGTGTGCCACCGCTTTAGCAAGCACGAACGTATATGCTCAAGAAAACTCAGTTGACTCAGATACAACAAGCTCCAAGAAGCTTGATGCCGTTACCGTCACGGGCTCCTTAATCCCTCAGACTGAAGTTGAAACATTTACGCCGACAACCACCATTACCTCTCAGGAGCTTAAATCCAGAGGTTTTTCATCGGTTGCCGATGCACTTCAGCAAATGACGTTCTCCACCGGTAGCATTCAGAACTCTCAGACCACAAATACCTTCACGCCGGGTGCAAAAACCCTAAGCTTGTTCGGTCTTCCGGTGGGGTACGTGAAGTACCTGATCGATGGACGCCCGATGTCGAGCTTCTCGGCGCTTTATAACAGCACTGACGTCTTCACTAACCTCAATACGATCCCAACTGACCTTGTCGACCACATCGATATTCTGCCCGGCGGCCAATCCACGCTGTACGGATCGGATGCCATTGCCGGTGTTGTCAACATCGTAATGAAAAAGAAGATCGATGCTCCAGTCATCGATGTACGCTACGGCTGGGATCAACAGAGCGGCGGCGCAAACCGCCACATCAGTTTCGCCGATGGCTTCAACTTCGGAAAGTTCAATCTGATGGTCGGCGCACAATTTGAGAATACGCAGCCGATATGGTCCAGAGACCGCTCGATGACATCTCGCTTCTTTGAAAATGGCACATCGCCGACCACCGCAAGCCGTGATTATCTCGCATACGACAGCGAAACCGGCAAATATTTAATGGCAGATCCGAACCGTTGCGCATTGACGACAAGTCAATTCAACAGCACTGAAGGGCTTCGTAACCGCGATGGACTTGGCGAATATTGCGGCTCGTTCTACTCGCCTGGCCAGTCCACGCTGTCCAATGGCAGCAAAACGGCAAACATCTACACACATGCCACGTTTGACGTAAACGAAAACATTCAGTTGTATGGCGACCTCATGCTGAACTTTGATCGTGAAAAATACAGTCCTGGATCTTCAGTGCTCTGGTGGGGAACTGGATCGGAATATGGGGAATTCTACGATCCAAACCTCGATGCCACGATGAATCTCCAAAAGGCCTTCAGCCCTGAGGAGGCTGGCGGATTTCAGAACATCATGTACAAGACCTATGAGCGAAACTATACGTTCACGCTCGGCGCCAAGGGCGGGCTTGGCGCATCCAACTGGGACTATGACGCCTTTGTCATGCATGCCGAGGACAAGCTTAACGAAATGAATCTCGCCCGATTTTCCGAGCCAATGGAAGCCTTCTTCGCTAACCGTGTACTTGGCCCCAATCTCAGTTCAAATCCAGACGAGTATATTTTCAGCCCAAATTACGCAGCGTTCTACACGCCTATTTCCAACTCTGAATTTCAAAGCTTCACAGGCTATACCTCAACCAATAGTAAGACCTGGCAGAACACTGGACGCGTAACGCTAACCAACTCATCACTGTTCCAGATGCCGGGCGGCGATGCCGGTGTTGCTTTCTTGCTGGAAGGCGGAAACGAGGGTTGGGATTACGCACCGGATCCTCGTTTGCTGAGTGGCGACATTTGGGGGACCTCCGCTGTACAAGGCGCAGGGCATCGTTCTCGGTACGCAACAGCAATGGAATGGAGGCTGCCATTGTTATCGCAGCTGACGCTGAGCGCATCGGCTCGCTACGATGCCTTCAACGTTGCGGGATCCACAGTAAGCAAGCCCACATATAACGCAGGGCTTGAATATCGCCCATTCGACATGCTGTTGCTGCGTGCTCGCTATGGCACATCCTTCAAAGCCCCGACACTGGCCGATGAGTTTCAAGGTCTGAGCACCTATTTCGACACCCCCACGGATTACTACAACTGCGCAAAGTTAGGTTATAGCGCCGCTGAAGCTCCCGTTAAGTGCCCCGCCCAATACAACGGAGCATCCGTCCGTGCAGAGCAATCCGGCAATCCTGATTTGAAGCCTATTTCTGCTGCCAACTGGAGCGCTGGCCTAGTGTTCTCACCGGTATCGCGCATGGCTCTATCGATGGATTTCTATCGCTGGAATATCAAGGATGAGGTCAACATCCAGAGCTCTAACCAGCTTCTGCTGCAAGAAGCTGCATGTCGCCTTGGCGAGCTTGATATCAATTCGCCGACCTGCGTAGCAGCACTTAGTCAAATTGTGCGCAAAGCCAATGGCAGCCTGGATACCATTTACACCCCAAAGGTCAATGTATCGAATGAAACACTCGATGCCATCAGTGCGGGCTTTAACTATACATTCGGCATTGGCTCCCTAGGCGAACTCAACACCAACCTTGGCTACACCAATATCCTTCAACACAAGCAGCAACAGTATGCAGGGGATCCATACATTGATTTGCTTCGCAGTCCCGCCTATAGCACTGACTTCAAAACCAAGCTAAATGCTTCGCTGACCTGGAGGCGTGACGATTGGAGTGGCACGCTTTACGCTACTCGCTACGGCAGGTCGCCTAACTATCTGGCATCGATCGACGTCGCCACTCCTTATCAAAGAGCAGGAGAGGGCACGCTACCGGCATGGGTCATTTACAACGCCAGCGTGTCTTATAATCCAATCTCCAACCTAAAGCTGTCCGCGGTGGTTGATAACCTGCTCAACACCATGCCTCCCAGAGACAACAGCTATCCTGGAACATCATCTGCGCCATATAACAAGGAGAACTACAACATATTCGGGCGTACGTTCTTCCTTGAAGCCAATTACAAGTTCAGCAAGTAAAGGCGCAATATTATCCTTTGAGGCCCTGCACTTCTTTGCAGGGCTTTTTTTGCGTCAATGGCGCCTAACGTGCGACGGCATATTGAATTGGCCTTACAGCGCCCCCATCAGTAGCCGCCTGACAAGGCTTGCAAGGGGTAGACGTTGTGACCAATCCAGCTCATCTCAAAATCGACTTCGTCTCCGACGTCGTCTGCCCTTGGTGCGCCATCGGCCTCAAGTCGTTGGAACAAGCGCTGCAGCGCCTGGACGGCGAGGTGGTGGCTGAACTGCATTTCCAGCCCTTCGAGCTAAACCCGCAAATGGGCCCAGAAGGCGAAAACGTCGCCGAACATCTGGCACACAAATACGGCAGCACGCCGGAGCAGATGGCGAAGAATCAGGAAGGCATTCGTCAGCGTGGGGCCAGCCTGGGCTTTGTGTTCGACATGGACAAGCGCAGCCGCATCTACAACACCTTCGACGCGCATCGCTTGCTGCATTGGGCGGCATTGGAAGGCAAGCAGCCGGCGCTGAAGCTGGCGTTGCTGGAGGCGTATTTCAGCAAGGGCGAGAACGTCAGTTCCCATGACGTACTTGTTCGGGTGGCGGCCGAAGTGGGCTTGGATGTTGCGGAAGCGCGCAAGGTGCTGGCGGAGAATCGCTATGCCGATGAAGTGCGGCAGCAGGAGCAGTTCTTTCAATCGCAGGGCATCCGGGCGGTGCCGTCGGTGATCATCAATGGGAAGTATCTGGTCCAGGGTGGACAGCCGCCGGAGGTGTTTGAGCAGACGCTGCGGCAGGTGGCGGCGGAGGGGTGAGGTCGCGGCTTGTTGGGGTTCGCGTTCGCTCACCCCAACCTACGCGCGGTGGCCTGCAGTAGGCGGGGGGATGGAATCCCAGCTCGCCAAGCGGATCGGTGCTGGGATTTCATCCCAGCCTACGAGGCCCGCAGGCCGTGGCGGGGGAAAAGGCGGTAAAAAGCGGCGCGGCAGAGCTAGCTTTGCGACAATAGCCTGCCGTTTTACCCAGTCCGCCCCGCATGCTGCGACTTACCGACATCAAGCTGCCCCTGGATCACCCCGAGGAAGCACTGGCCGCGGCCATCCGCGCCAAGCTGCATATCGGCGCCGCAGCCATTCGTGGCTACAGCGTGTTCCGTCGCGGCCATGACGCCCGCAAGCGCGGGGCGATCCAGCTGATCTATACGCTGGATGTGGACGTGGCCGACGAGGCCAAGCTGCTGGCGCGCTTTGCGGACGATCCCCACGTGCGCCCTACGCCAGATACGAACTACCACTTCGTAGCCAAGGCACCCGCCCACCTGGCGCACCGGCCGGTGGTGATCGGCATGGGCCCCTGCGGGCTGTTCGCCGGGCTGATACTGGCGCAAATGGGTTTTCGGCCGATCATCCTGGAGCGCGGCAAGGCGGTGCGCGAGCGCACCAAGGACACCTGGGATCTGTGGCGCAAGCGCAATCTGCATCCGGAATCGAACGTGCAGTTTGGCGAGGGCGGCGCGGGTACGTTTTCCGATGGCAAGTTGTATAGCCAGATTTCTGATCCGAAGCATTACGGCCGCAAGGTGCTGACGGAATTCGTGAGGGCTGGCGCGCCGGAAGAAATCATCTACGTGAGCAAGCCGCATATCGGCACGTTCCGCTTGGTGACGATGGTGGAGAACATGCGCAACACCATCGAAGCGCTGGGCGGCGAGATCCGTTTTCAGCACCGCGTGGATGACCTGCTCGTCGATACCGATGCAGAAGGCACGCGCCACGTGCGCGGTGTTGTATTGTCGAACGGCGAGCAGATTCGCACCGATCATGTCGTGCTGGCGCTGGGCCACAGCGCGCGCGACACCTTCGAGATGCTGCACAAGCGCGGCGTGTACCTGGAAGCCAAACCCTTCTCGATCGGTTTTCGGGTGGAGCATCCGCAATCCATCATCGATCGTGCGCGCTTCGGTTCGCAGGCTGGCCATCCGTTGCTTGGCGCGGCGGATTACAAGCTGGTACATCACTGCCGCAATGGCCGCTCGGTATACAGCTTCTGCATGTGTCCAGGCGGCACAGTAGTTGCAGCCACCAGTGAACCAGGGCGTGTGGTGACCAACGGCATGAGCCAGTATTCGCGCAACGAACGCAATGCGAACGCGGCGATCGTAGTGGGCATCGAACCCAGCGACTTCACGCCCTACGACAACAGCGGCAGTCCGCTTGCCGGCATAGCGCTGCAACGTCATCTGGAAAGCCGCGCATTCGAGCTGGGTGGTGGCACGTATGAAGCGCCCGGCCAGCTAGTCGGTGATTTTCTTGCCGGCAAAGCGTCCACGGCGCTGGGCGACGTGCAGCCCTCCTACAAACCTGGCGTACATCTGACGGACCTCGCACCAGCGTTGCCGGACTACGCCATCGCAGCCATTCGCGAAGCGATGCCGGCCTTCGATCGCAAGATCAAAGGTTTCGCACGGCCGGATGCGATTTTCACGGGTGTGGAAACACGCACATCATCGCCGGTGCGTATTCGCCGCGACGATGAAACCTTGCAGAGCCTCAACACGCGCGGCCTGTTTCCCGCCGGCGAAGGCGCCGGTTACGCGGGCGGCATTCTTTCGGCCGGTGTCGACGGCATTCGTGTCGCGGAAGCTGTCGCGCTAAGCATCACGCGTCAGGAAGCCCATGCTTACTGACGAGCTCAAGGATCGCATTCGCGACGCATATGCGCGTGTAAAAGAGGGCCTGCCGGGCTTTCGTGCACGTGCGGCGCAAACGCGCATGATTGCCGAGGTCGCCAAGGCGTTGGCGCAAGAAGGCGGCGCGGCGGTGATCGAGGCGCCCACCGGCACCGGTAAATCGATGGCTTATCTCATCGCTGGCGCGGAAGTCGCGAAGGCCTTGAAGAAAAAGCTGCTGATCGCCACCGCCACCGTCGCGCTGCAAGAACAGTTGGTGGAACGCGATATTCCGCTGTTTCTGAAACTGTACGGCCGCGAGATGAAAGTGGCGCTCGCCAAGGGCCGCGGCCGCTACGTGTGCCCACGCAACCTGCGCATGGCCGGCGCCAGTCTGGCTGAAAGCGCACAGATGGGCTTGGGGCTGGATGCCGATCTCGCGTTGTGGACGAAACCACCGGCCGAGCGCGACAAGCTAGTGTTGCGCAAACTCACGGACGCATTCGATCGCAACGAATGGAATGGCGACATGGATGCCGCGCCCGAAACGCCCGGCGACATGTTGCGCGGCATGGTCACCACCAGCACGGGCGGCTGCACTGGCCGTCGCTGCGCGTACTTCATGCTCTGCCCGTTCTTCGCCGCGCGTCGTGCGGCGGCGGATGCCGACATCATCGTCGCCAACCAGGATCTGGTGCTTGCCGATCTCACGCTTTCCAGCGGCGAAGAAAGCTGGGGCGGCGTGTTTCTGCCCAAGCCGGAAGAAACGCTGTACGTGTTCGACGAAGCGCATCATATGCCCGGCAAGACCATCGACCGTGGTGCTTCGGAAGTCGCGCTCAACTTCGCCGTGCGCCAGATCAGCCGACTTGGGCGACAAGTACACGCCGCCTATTCGCTGACCGACAAGGAAGTGATCGGCAAGCTCACGCTCGATGCCGGCGATGAAAAGTTGCAGGAACTGAGCGACGCACTGGAAGCGCTGGAAAAGGAGATTCGCCAATCATGGCTACCCGATCCGGCGGAAACCGAGCCGGTCTATCGCGGCTCGCTGGGACAACTTCCAGACAACTGGGTGCAGCACGCTACCTTGCTCTACATCGCCAGCAGCGAAGTGCAGCGCTGGCTGACCGCCGTGCGCCGCACCGTTACCGAGATGAGCGAAGGCGGCCCGACCCAGGAAGCGTTGTCACGCGAATTGGGCATGGCCATGGAGCGCATCGATCGCCAGGTGCGCACGTGGCGCGCATGGTCCAGCGATGATCCGGAACATGCGCCACCGCTCGCGCGCTGGGTAACACTGTCGAACGATCAACAACTGGTTTGCCATGCCTCCGCGGTTTCCGCCGGCGCACTGTTGCGCAGCATTCTGTGGGACAACGCCAGCGCTGCCGTGATGACGTCGGCCACCTTGAGTGTCGGCGGCAACTTCCGCGGCTTTGCCGATGCGGTGGGCCTGCCGGACGATGCGGTGACGGTCAGCCTGCCATCGCCGTTCGACCTCGCCGCACAGGCGCGGCTGGAAATTCCATCACTCTCCGCCCTGCCCGACGCACGCGAACAGCACGCACAGGAAATCACCGACTGGCTGGCGGACAACCTGGATTGGGATGCCGGCAACCTGGTGCTGTTTACGTCGCGCGCAAAACTGGAACGCGTGCTGCAACGCCTGCCTATCGACAAAGTGCGCAAGGTACGCGCGCAAGGTTCGCTGGGCAAAACGCAATTGATTGCCGAACACGTTGCAGCCGTCGAAGCCGGCAAAGGCAGCACCTTGTTTGGCCTGGCGTCGTTCGGCGAAGGCTTGGACCTGCCCGGCAAGCTGTGCGAGACAGTAGTGATCACACAGTTGCCGTTTGCCGTGCCGACCGATCCGGTGGGCGCCACGTACGCCGAATGGCTGGAATCGCGCGGACGCAATCCCTTCATGGAAGTTGCGGTGCCCGAAGCCACACGATTATTGATTCAATATTGCGGACGCCTGATCCGCAGCGAGACCGATCGCGGCCGCATCGTGTTGCTGGATCGCCGTGTCATTACGCGGCAATACGGCAGCCAGATGCTTAAGGCCCTGCCCCCGTTCCAACGCGTGATCGAGCGTACCGCATGAGCATCATCCGCCTGCGCGATTGTCCGGCCGTGCCGTGGAAGAACGGCATGGGGCGTACGCGCGAATTGGCCGTCCATCCGGCGGGCGCGAGCATGGAGGACTTTGCGTGGCGTGTCAGCGTGGCCGAGGTGGATAGCGCTGCGCCGTTTTCCGCGTTCGACGGCGTCGACCGCTACATTGCGCTGCTGGAAGGCGCTGGCTTTACGATGACGCTGGACGACGGCCGCAGCCATGCCCTTACGACACCGTTCGCGCCGTTTGCCTTTGCGGGCGAGTCGAAGGTGACGATTGCCTTGCATGGCGGCGCGACACGTGATTTGAACCTGATGCTGCGGCGGTCGAAGGCACGCGGCGAGCTGGTGATCTGGGACGATGCAGGTCGGCAAGTCGTCGACGATGCGGTAGCACTGATCTACTGCGCGCGCGGGCATATCGATACCTCAGATGGACGCATGCAGGCGGGGGATGCCTGGTTGCCGACGCCATTGACGGGGCGCGTCACATTGGATGATGGGGCGCTGGCACTTGTGGCGCGGGTGGAAGTGCTGGGAGATTAAGCGCGCCTGCTCGTCATTCCGGCGAAAGCCGGAAATCCAGTTTAAATACGCCGTGCGAAGCACTCAAACCCTCTATGTCGTGTGCTGCGCACGTCATTTTTTACTGGATTCCGGCCTTCGCCGGAATGACGGAATGACGCTGTACGGAACATTGAAGTCATCATTCCATTCTGCTTGAGGCTCCCACCATGCTCGTGTTGATCCTCGGTCTAATCGTCTTCCTCGGCCTTCATTCCATCCGCATCGTTGCCGACGACTGGCGCTCCCGCCAGATCGAACGCATCGGCCTGAATCGCTGGAAGGCGATGTACTCCATCATCGCCGCCGTCGGCCTCGTGCTGATCGTCGTGGGCTTCAGCATGGCGCGGCATAACCCGGTGGCTCTGTATGTACCGCCAACATGGCTGCGGCACCTAAACGCCTTGTTCATGCTGATCGCGTTGATCCTGTTTCCGGCAGCGCGCGTGCCGAACAACATGATCAAGGCCAAGCTGCACCATCCGCAGGTATTGGCAGTGAAAACCTGGGCCTTCGGCCATCTGCTCGCTACCGGCATGCAGTACGACGTGGTGTTGTTCGGGGCGTTCCTACTGTGGGCGGTGGTGTTATTTGTCGCTTCGCGGCGGCGCGATCGGCGGCTTGGCACGGTTTATCCGCCGGGCACCGTGAAACCGACGGTGATAGCCGTCGTGGCAGGTATCGTGCTTTGGGTTCTGTTTGCGTTCTGGCTGCACAACTGGCTGTTTGGCGTGAATCCGATGGCGTAAACGGTGCCGATAGTCATCTACGCCCGACTGGCAGCCTGCGCTACAGTCAAGCCGTTCAACCACAGGAGGTAACGCCCCATGGTCGGTTTTCTGCTCTGGCTGGTATTGCTGGTGTTCTGCTGGCCGCTCGCCTTGCTGGCGCTGGTGTTGTATCCCATCGTGTGGCTGTTGTTGCTGCCGTTCCGGTTGGTCGGCATCACCATGCATGCCGTGTTTGCGTTCCTGAAAGCGCTGCTGATGTTGCCGGCTCGCGTGCTGAGCGGGCGGCCTGTTTGACGCACCTTAGGCTGGGATGAAATCCCAGCTTTCGTGCGTATAGGGATGCTGGGATTTCACCCCAGCCTACGTGCTGCGCTCGTTGATTAAATCCCGCTTGCATTTGTGCGCGTGTGGAGCACGATGGGAACCGTCGTTTTTTCCGGATCCCGACCTTGCAAGCTGTCGACACCCTCACGCCCTGCCCCTGCGGCAATCACACCGGTTACACGCACTGTTGCGGTCCGTTGCATGAAGGCGCCCTTGCACTCACCGCCGAAGCTCTGATGCGCTCGCGTTACAGTGCTTATGTGCTCAAACGCGAGGATTATCTGCTGGCCACCTGGCACGCCAGCACCCGCCCCGCCAGCCTGAAGCTGGCGACGCAGCATCCGGAACCCACGTGGCTGGGGCTGGACATCAAACGGCATCAGGAAGAAGGCGAGCACGCCACGGTGGAGTTCATAGCGCGCTTGCGCTACGGCGGTGGCAAGGCGCAACGCATGCACGAGATCAGTCGCTTCGTGCGCGAGCAGGGATGCTGGTATTACCTGGACGGGCAGTTTCCGGAGGGCTAGTCGCATCCCAGCCTACGCGTCAAAACGACAGTTCGCTCTCGCCTTCAAAACGCCCCGCCGGCCCAAACCGCCGCTCGATGATCAAACCTTTGCCATCATGATCTATCGCCACGATGGTACTGGCGCGCGTGCCATAGAGCTCACCGCGGATGAACGCCGAAGACAACCAACGCTCGCGCTCCAAACCAATGCCCGTATCGGGCAGCAGCTCATCGGGCGCCTGGTGTTCATCCGCCAATGCACGGAACAGCGGTGCAAAGTCGACTTCATGCTCGGCATCCAGCCACGCTTGTAACCGCTGCATCAAGGCGCGCGTCTTCGGCCATGGCGTATTGAAGTCGGCATTGGATAGACCATGCACGCCCGGCTCGATCGGCTGCGCTTTCGAAGATGGGCGATTGCCGATGTAGAAGCCATGCTCGGCATCGAAGGTGAGCAGGTTGAAAGGACGATAGCTTGACGCGAGCGTCACCAACTTGCTCGCGTGACGTGTTGCATCATCAGCGCCAGCCAGATAATCCGTGGCAAGCAGACCGCGCGACGTACCGTGCTGCGGATCGTTGGGATCGCGCACGTTGGTAACCACGCAGCACCGCCCGGCTTTCGTAACGCCTAGCCACGTGCCACCAGCTTCCAGATCGCGCCCGCCGATGATGGGCCTATCCGTCCACGACGATAACGGCGCGCTGGGGCGCGCGTGGAATTCATCGCGGTTGCCGGCGAGCAATAGGCGCCAGCGTGGGTGGGATTGCCAGGCGAAGGCGATCAGGCACATGGGGGAAGATTACCTTATGGATCTCTCGCGGGGTGTGATGGATCGAGATGCGCTTCCTCTCCTGAGGAGGTCGGGGCAATGTTCCGAGCTTAAGAATTTTCAACCGCGCTAGAAACCTTTGCTCGTCATTCCAGCTTTCGCTGGAATGACGAGCGAGGGTTTCCGTCGATTGAAACAATCTTAAATTCGAAGCATGGCGAGAATGGAAATGCCCCCTATCATCACCGATGCCCCGCACGCTTGCGCACTGCATCGGCCCAACGTGCCGCCACACGCGGCGAGGTCATGCACACTGTTTCATCCGTCACCGTCGTCACCGCTCGCTCCAGCAATTGAATATCGGCCTCGTGCTGGCGTGCCACGTGCGGATCTTCGAAGAAAATCGCGCGCTGGCAACGCCGCTCCAATACCAGGTCCGCAATCTGCGCGTCGCCACCCATCGGGCCGCTTTGGTAACGCTCGACCCAGTTCTCCTCTTGCGGCCATCCTCGACTCCATGCCAGCTCGTTCAACTGCTGGCCGGTGGTACCGGTGGCGACACGCCGGGCGAAACGCGCGAGCACATCAAAGTGATCCGCAGCGTACGCCATCATCTGTGGTTTCATTGCATCGTGTGCGATCAAAGCGATGGTCTGCTGCTCCAGTGCATGCAATGCATCGGCGCCGGGATCAGGCACGAAACCGGCCTGGATACGCTCCATCTCGATCCAATCGCGCGCCGATGCCACCGTGGAAACGAACGGCTTCTGATGAATCACGCATTGACGCTTCAGCGCGACGGCTTCCGGAAAAATGGATGAAGGGTCTACCGGATCGATCAGATAGATGGCGCCATCTAGGATGCGATGCGGCTCATGCATGCCCACCACTTCGGCCACCAGCTTCATCAGGCCGCCTTCGCGGCCATAGGGGTAACGCAGCAACCCTGGATAATCGGCGAGATAACCGCCACGCTCGATAGCGGCATGAGTACGTCCCACCGCATGCAAGTGAAGATTCAACTCGCGAATGCCCTGCTCACAGACACGTAGCCAGCGAAACAGCGCCGCATCGTCGTGATCATGATGAAGCGCGTTGGCAGCAAGACCCATCCGCATGTTGCTTTTCCCCTTGTTGAACGTTCAGTCTGATAGCACCTTTTGGTGCCGTGTTCTTATACCTGTATTTGTACGACCTAAGGTAGAACTATCAGCCAACCTGATCACACGTATCAACGAAAGTGCCAACATCGTCTACATCAACTGGCTACGCTTTGGCTATGAGGCCACTACGCCTCATAGCTGATAATTTCTATATCTCGCTGGGGAGCCTTGCGCAGTTTCGAAAATCCCTCAGATTGTAAGTAATCGGAAAAATGAACCTTTTTACTATCGCCGACAGAATAATCGCTGCGTCCGGTCAACAACAAAGATGTCATGGCTTGAAGAAGAGGCATTTGAGGAAGCTTCTCCTCAACAAACAAAAATTGACCTTGTTGATTGACCTCAAGGAATTGCACATTCCCATTAAAATCCATAACAAGGTCTATAAAGCCAATCGACAACCCCATTTCTCGCATAAAATTTTTTATCTTTACCACAATATTTTCTGGCAAAATAAACTCTTCTACTAAAACATCTTCATCCAGAATATGGGGGCGCCAGTCCATATAGGCTTGCCCTACATTACGTTGTATTTTTGCAGAGAAAATGTGATCGCCAAGGACCGCTACTCGTATATCAAATTTCTTTTCTATATATCTCTGATAAATACTAGGACATATAGCAATTGCTTGTTCATTTATCTTCGTGGATTGGTCAAGAAGCGCAACACTGATTCTATGAGTCTCTCCTGTTGAATGACTTTCCCAGACATGTCCAATGAAAGTCTTCAGCACCACCTTCCCCCAACGAGCAATCAAGTTGCGGACATCCTCTACGTCGTTGGAAAAGAAAGTTTCAGGGAAGGACAGACCAACTTTATAAGCCGCCTTCAGCTGGAGTAACTTATTCTCGGCACGGGCAGCAAATAAGGGCTCATTCAACCACATGGCGTCGGTCATTACATGCGGAACCGCAAATGCATTCTGATTAAATGCATCCCACTGTTGAGCAACAAAGCGTCTATCTGCAGGCATGCAGTCATCTGTATCTGGAATCGTTGAATATCGATTCCAAACAGCACTCACGGTACCTGAGGAGAAAGTTTTACTTTCTGGATGAACACCTTCGTTATCAGCTCTGAACGAATACCTCATGGCCGAATTGAATCGTAGAGATGCTCCCCATAACACTTGAGCGCCATTTTGCTTTAACGCCCACTCAACCGCACCCGCATGAGCATCATTAGTTAGCGCAAAAATGACTACTTTTGATGTAGACATAACAAACTGTTCCTTTGCATGGATGACAAGTAAGTAGTGAAGAGTAAATAGCCCGTCAACCGTTGGGTTGGCGGGCTATTTGCTTGATCCGCTCGCAAAATGCGGAATCAAATCACCGCTTTCGCGTCACAAACTTAGTTAAGGCCACGCTCAATAATTGTGATAGTGAGAAAGTTTGCCTCCTTACTGTTCTGCAGCGACAACTTGTCTAACTCGTCTTGCGACACCGTACGCGCAACCAGACGAGCCATCGGGCGAACAACTTCTTCCGTGGTGATCACGCTGTCAATGTTCAATTCCATAGCGATTCTCCAATTTAGATGCGGAGCTTTTTACATTTTTATGCCGCTCCGCGCCGGCATAAAGCTCGACCCCACTATGGCATCAGAGGCCACATAGTGACCGTTACTAAAATTTGCATTAGTAGCGTCACTTCAATTGCGCAAAAACCTTGAAGTGCGCATGTTTGCGAAACACTACTAACGATAACCTCAGCAGTCACTGATCTAACCGACTCGACCCGCAACGAACCATCTCAATTGCGGCACCTGGCTCAAACGGCCTTTTTATATCACGCACTTCGACGATGCTAGCCCCATTATCCAGCGAGTTTTATAAAAATGACATCTTTGGACATTTAGGCAAACAAACAGCGCACTGGATTTCTCCAGCGCGCCGTTTTTTCTTACGCATCTTTACCGTCGGATGGCAAGCCGCAGCAACCCGGCGAACCGCCCGATTATGTCGCCTTAGAACTTCACCTTCACGCCGAGGTTGAAGAACCGGCCCACTGCGTTCGCCTGTGACCACGTCGGGTTGTAGTTCAAGCCGGTACCCGAGTAGTTGGCCGGATCGAACGGCGGACCACGGTCAAACACATTCATGATCGAACCGGTAACGCTGATGTGATCATTGATCGCATAGCTGGCCGTAAGATCGAAGTCGTACGTCGGGCCTGTACGGCAGGCAAGCGGGAAGTTATTGCCATTAGGCGAGGTAGTGATACATAAGGTCGGCCCCACACCCACGTCTTCGGCTATGTCCGCATAACTGCTAGTGAAGTACATGGTACCCGTAACCGTCAGCGGGCCGTATTCAATCGTGTTGGACCATGAAGCACGAGTGCGAGGCGTACCCGCCCCGGATGACAGGTTGTAGGGCCCTTGCGTACCGACGTAGGTTTGCGTCGTACCATCCGGGAACTGCATCTTCCACTCGAAGATCTGCGTGGCCGTCAGTTCGCTGATGTAACGGATGTTATTGGCGAAGTCGAAATGGGCTTGCACGTCCAAGTCGACGCCGGTGGTCTTCAGCGAATTGGCATTGATGTATTCGCCAATAAGCTCAGCCGGACGAGGCTGGTTGTTCTGGTAAGGCGGTGTGTCGGGAATGTCTGGTATCACACTTACGCCCGGAGCCTGCGGCTTACCCGCGTAATAAGCCGCTAATGCCGCCGAGGTATTGGCTTGAACGATAACGTTCGACTTCCGGATGTTGTAGTAGTCGATCGAGGCGCTCAACCAACTGGTCGGCTGCAACACCACGCCAAACGTGAAGTTGGTCGCCTTCTCCGGTTTGATGTGCGGATTGGCCTGGGTGAACTCGGCCAGCGCGTACGGCAAGTTGTACTGGGCGCTGTGCATCGCCTGGAATGCCGGCGGTGCTTGATAGGTCACGAAGCCTTGCGCTGCGCTCGAACCGTTTTCAGCGAATGACGGCGCACGAAAACCCTTCGAATATGTACCGCGAACCGCCACCCAATCAAAGGGTTTCCACTTGAAACCGATTTTGGGCGAGAAGTTGTTGCCGACATCGCTGTAATGGTCGAAACGACCTGAAGCGTCCACTTCCAACTGCTCAAGCAGTGGCATGTCGAACTCGGCATACACGCCGCTGATATTGCGCCTACCCTTGGTGTGGGCGTTGCCAAGTCCTTGGAATTCGAGCGTCGGCTGACCGGTCAACGGATTGATCGTCGTTGGGTTCAGCGTTGGATCGTCCTGCGCTTCGTGACGCACTTGCACACCAAGGGCGAGACCCATCTGGCCACCGGGCAAATCCCACAATGGACGGTTGCCAGCAATGTCGAGGACATCCATATCTGAGGTTGAGGTCTTGTCATAGCCCGGGGCGATGGATTGCCGGACAAGATATGAATTGGCGCTTGGATTGACGAAGTTGTACGTACCATTGTTGATCGCGTTGATCAAACCCGAGTACGTCAGGAAGCCGTACTGGGCGGTGTCCAGCCACGCATGGTTGATCACGCCGGTTATGTCGTAGTTCCAGTCGGCGAAGGTGCCGGACACACCGCCCACGAGACGGACAGAGTGATTGTTGTAGTTGAATCCGGATGGAATGTCGCTGAAGTTGTAGCTGATGGCTGCAGGCGCACCAAACGGATTCGACGGATTGTTTGCCGGCAACGTGATGTTGTTGGTGTTGATCGGCGTACTTGATTGAATGCTGTTGCCCACCGGTGTCGGCGCCCACAATCTCGATTGCATGTAGCTTGCGGACAAGTAGGCCCTGGTCGTGTCGTTGAGCTTGATGGTGAAGCGACTGTAGATGCCACCCTGCTCCATCGCTGGCTGAATCTGGCCTTGGGCCTTGGTGTTGTCAAAACTGCACCAGCTACCCGAACCCGCCACCGTTACCAATGGACCCGACGTGCAAGGTTGCAACGGCTGCCACAAACCCGACACTGGGTCCTGAATGGCACCATTGGGACCCGCCGCACGGCCAGGCGCACCACCTAGCCCCGAACCACCGATCGAACTCAGGTCAGATGTGTTGATGGGGAAATCACGCTGCCGCGCCATGATTTCGTTGTCTTTCTGGTACTGCACACTGAAGTAGCCGTTGTAGTGATCCGTATCCAGATCACCACCACCGGCGAGCAACGTAGCCTTGCGGGTGAAGCCGCCACCATGTTGCGAAGTACCGACATCGGCCGTTGCTTCAACACCCTTGTAGTTCGGCCGCAGGATGATGTTCACCACACCCGCGATGGCGTCAGCGCCGTAAATGGACGATGCGCCGTCCTTCAATACTTCAACACGCTCGACTGCGGCTAGCGGAATGGTATTCAGGTCGACGAACGAGCGCTCACCGTCGTCAGACACCGGATAGTTGGCCACACGGTGACCATCAATCAGTACTAGCGTGGAGTTCACGGTCAAACCACGCAACGCGACGCCGGAGGCACCGGCTGCGAAGCCGTTGCTGAAAGCATTTGGAATAGATCCGCTGTTGTCCGCTGAAATCGAACGGACTACGTCGGAAATCGTGGTGTAACCGCTGCGGGCAATCTGCTGCGCTGTGATCACGGTCACCGGCGACGGCGTTTCAACGTCGACACGCGGCAACGCAGAACCGGTAACCGTAATGGTCTGCAATTGCTTGGCGTTTGGTTGTGAAGTTTGTTGTGCAGATTGGTCTTGCGGGGCAGTGCTTTGTGCAAAAACCGCTCCGGGGGCAGGCGCTAACAGCAAACCTGCGAGCGAAAGCGCAAGTGGATGACGTTTCATTTTGGAACCCCTCCAAGGTCTAACCGTTAATGGTGTAACCGCTTGTGAGACGTCCAATCGATCCGCTGGATGACAAGTTGTCCGGGAACCCCTCCAGTTCCCGAGCGCGGTCTATCACACCCGCGTGTGATAGACAAGTCTTTAACATTGGCAATTACTTGCGATGCCGCTGCCCTTGTTAAACAAGGCGTGCAACGAAAGCCAATCGATCGGCATTCAGCACGATCTCGAATGCTACGAAATCGTGCGCAATACCTTGCGATTTCACGAAACGTTGATCCAAATATCCCTGCTGCAACAGCGCGCTAACTTTTCAACCTCGCAAAAATAACGGCGCGTCGAACCCGACGCGCCGTTACTAAAAAAGCTTCGATTGATGGTGATGCATGAGCTAAAGCGCCATGCGTTACTACTTCGATGCCTTAGAACTTCACCTTCACACCAACATTCCAGAAGCGACCGACGGCACCGGACTGGCTATAGGTCGGGTTGTAGTTCAACGCGGCGTAGTTGGCCGGATCGAACGGTGCCTTGCGATCAAACGCGTTCATCAACGATGCGGTGATCGCAACATGCTGGTTGATATCGTAGCTACCCGTCAGATCGAAATCATAGAACGAACCTACGTGGCAGTTCGACGGCATGAATGCGTTACCGGCGGCATTAAGGAACAAGCAGGAACCCGTACCCACGCCAACGTCTTCCGCGATTTCCTGATAGCCACTGGTGTAATACAGCGTGCCGGTAACACTCAGCGGTCCGTAAATGATGGTGTTGGACCACGAACCCTTGGTGCGCGGGGTGCCTGCGCCGGACGACAGGTTATACGGACCCTGCGTACCGACGTAGTTCTGCACGATGCCGCCCGGCAGGATCATCTGCCACTTGAAGATCTGCGTGCCCTGCAGCTCGCTGATGTACTTCACGCTGCCGAAATCCCAATGGCCCTGGATGTCCACATCCACGCCGGAAGTCTTGAGCGAATTGGCGTTGATGTACTCTCCCGTGAGCACAGCAGGACGCGCCAGAGCACCCGGGTGCTGCGGATCAGCCAGGTCCGGTGTGATCGTCACGCCCGGCACGGTGCCTCCGTTGGCCCAGTAAGCAGCGAGCGCACTGCCGTAGTCAGGCGAAGTGATGACGTTGCTCTTGCGGATGTTGTAGTAGTCCACCGAAGCATTCAGCCAGCTCGTCGGCTGCACGACCACGCCGAACGTGAAGCTGTCTGCCTTTTCCGGCTTGATGTTGCGATTCGCCAGCGTGTATTCAGAGATCGCATACGGCGAGGAGCTGTAGGCATTGCCGCCATGCAGCGCCTGGAAGCTATCCGGCGGTGTGACGGTGACGAAGCCCTGCGCGGAGCTGGAACCGTTTTCGGCGAAGCTCGGTGCACGGAAACCCTTCGAGTAGGTACCGCGGATGGCGACCCAATCCAGCGGTTTCCACTTCAGGCCAATCTTCGGCGAGAAGTTATTGCCCACGTCGGAATAATGGTCGAAGCGGCCGGAGACGTCGGCTTCCAAGGATTCCAGCAACGGCATGTCGAGTTCGGCGTACGTGCCGGCCACATCGCGGCTGCCCTTGGTGGTGGCATTGCCCAGACCCTGGAACTCGAAGTTCGGGTTGAGCGTCGGATCATTCTGCGCTTCGTGGCGAACCTGCGCACCCACGGCCAAGCCCATCGGGCCACCCGGCAGATCCCACAATTCGCGGTTGGCATTGAAGTCCAACGAATCCAGGTCCGACGTCGAGGTCTTGGCATAGCCAGGTGCCAGCGATGCACGGACAGCAGCCGAGTTCGACGACGGATTGGCAAAGTTATACGTGCCGTTGTTGATCGCACTAATCAACGCCGTGTAGTTGATATAACCGAACTGGTTCGTATCCAGCGACGTGTGATTGATGGTCGCCGTGGTGTTGTAATTCCAGTCACCCATGGTGCCCTGGACGCCGCCCACCAAACGCATATTGTGGTTGGTGTAGTTGGTGCCGCGCGGGATATCACCGAATGCGTAATTGATCGGGGCCGGCTCAGCGAACGGGTTGGACGGATTACCCACCGGCAACGTGATGTTGTTAGTGTTGACTGGCGTGCTGGTCTGGATCTGTGCCGGCTGGTTGATGCCCCAGACTTTCGACTGCATGTAGCTGGCAGACAGATACGCCTTGGTGGTCTCGTTGATCTTCACCGTGAAGCGGCCGTAGATGCCACCCTGTTCCATCTGCGGCTGGATCAGGCCGTACTGGCCGGCCAGATTCTGCGAGCAATAGCTACCGGCACTGTTGGTGACCAGCTTGGTGCCACCGGTGCAGTTGCCCAGCGGCTGCAACAAACCACCGGCGGCCGGATTGGTGATGGAGCCTACCGTGGAGCCAGTATTGTTGCCGGGCACTTCCGGAGTCGGACCGCCAATCGGGCTGAGGTCGTCGGTGTTGTACGGAAAACCGCGATCACGCGCATAGATCGCGTTGTCCTTCTCATACTGCACGCTGAAGTAAGCGTTGTAGCGATCTTTGTCCAGATCACCGGTGCCGGCCATGAAGGTGGCTTTCTTGGTGAAGCCGCCTCCGTGCTGCGAGTTGCCGACATCCGCCGTGCCTTCAATGCCCTGGAAGCTGGGCCGCAGAATGATATTGACCACACCCGCGATCGCGTCGGAACCGTAGATCGACGAGGCACCGTCTTTCAGCACTTCGATACGCTCAACGGCTGCGAGCGGAATGGTGTTGAGGTCGACGAAGGAACGCTGGCCGTCATCCGATACCGCGTAGCTGGCGGCGCGCTGGCCGTCGATCAGCACGAGAGTGGAGTTCACCGTCAGGCCGCGGAGCGCAACACCTGAGGCGCCTGCTGCAAAGCCATTCGTGAAGGCGTTGGGAATCGAACCGGAGTTGTCCGCCGAAATCGAGCGAACCACATCGGAAATCGTGGTGTAGCCGCTACGCGCGATCTGCTGCGCGGTAATCACAGTCACCGGCGACGGCGTTTCGGTATCAACACGCGGTAGCGCCGAACCGGTCACGGTGATGGTCTGCAGCTGCTTGGTGTTCTGCGACTGGTCCTGGCCGGTGGTGGCAGGAGCGCTTTGCGCAAAAGCAGTGCCGGCGATTGGGGCAAACAGCAAGCCCGCCAGCGAGAGCGCAAGCTTATTACGAGTCATTTTTCATACCCTCCGAGGTACAGCTGATTGTGATTCGCCCAACTAAGGGTTGTTGCAGGTAGGGGAAAGTTGGGCGTGTGGGGACACGGGGCCGGAGTGTTCCACAGACTCGAGCAATCAGACAAGTCCTTAACATCACGCAATATTTTGCGATGACAGAACTGAAGTGCGATCCCAGCTGCTCCAGCTAATTCCGCATGGCACAAGGAAAAAGCCCGGAAGTCGTGCTAGTGCTGCGTTAGGGAAATGTTGCAGACGCTCGGACATGTCCATCTTGGATGTGGATTTGTCTTAACGCCCTGACGGCGCGTACAAGGGATAACAACGCGTCAACGGCTTGCGATTTCACGTCCGCTTGACGGATATCGCGGACGTTTCAGTCGCCGCAAATAAAAAGGCGCGCCGATGACTCGGCGCGCCTTTCTTTCTTCTATTCGCATCGCAAACTGCGATGCGTTGATACCGCGAACTTACTCGAACGTGTACTTCGCACCCACCGTGAAGTAACGGCCGATTGCGCCGGTGGAATCCAGCGGGTTGTAGTTCATCGCGCCGTAGGTGGTCGGATCCAGCGGAGCGATTTTGTCGGTGACGTTCAAGATCGAACCGAACACTTCGAAGTTGTTCGCGAAGTGGTAGCGGGCCGAGAGATCCAGCGTGGTGAAAGCCGGAATGCGGCAATGCGCCGGTGCTTCGGTGCCGTCGGCAAACGACGTGTTGCAGGGAGCGCCTGCCTCGGGCACGTTCTTGAACGCACTGCGGTAGTTCACCATGCCACCGAGCGAGAAGCTGCCGAGGTCCCAATTGGCGGCAAGCTGCGCACGATGGCGCGGCGTACCGATGCAGTTGGTGGTATCGCAGTTACCGTGTGTGCCGGCGTACTGCACGGTGCCGCTGGCGTCCTGACGTGCGTACGAGATCAGGCGTGTCGCATTCAGATCGATGTTCACCCTGCCGTACGCGCCCAGGTCGAAGCGCTGCGTGAAGTCCATATCCACACCACGCACCGAGGTCGCCGCGGAGTTGATGTAGCTGCCTTCTGCCGCCAGCAGCGTGCCGCTGTTAGGAATGCCGGTGAGGTTGTTGTCCGAACGGATCACGTTGCCCGCGGCGATGGCGGAAGCGGCCGTGCTCTGGTTGATTTCGTCGGTACGACGAATGCGCCAGTAGTCGACGGTCAACGACGTATCCGCCGTCGGCGCCAGCACGATGCCGCCGGTGTAGCTGCGCGAACGCTCCGGCTTCAGGTGTGCATTCGGGCCGGTGATGATGGCGATCGGCGCATTACAGTCCGCCTGCGAAGCACCAAGCGCGGTCAGCGGCGTGCCGTTCGGGCAACGCACCGGGTCGGGAGCGTTGGTGAATGCAGCGAGGCGGCCACCGGTTTCAGCCGGGTTCGGTGCGCGGAAACCGCCGGCGAACGTGCCACGCAGCGACAACCACGAGGTGGGGGACCACTTGATGCCGAACTTCGGCGTCACGGCGGTGGCGCCTTCCTTGTAGCTATCCACGCGGCCTGCAGCGGAGAGTTCCAGCGTGCTGAGCACCGGTGCATCCACTTCGAAGTAGCCGGCCGCCAGGGATTGCGATCCCTTGTAGGCGGAGTAGCCGAGGCCGATGATGTCGCCGGTGTCGGTGTACGAGGTTGGCGTGAGCGACACGGCCGAACGGCGATATTCAGTACCGAGCGCCAGGCCCATCGGGCCACCGGGCAGATCGAACAGCGTACGCGTAACCTTGGCGTCGATCGAATCCAGCTGGCTGCTTGCCGTAGCGTGCAGCGTGGGCGAGATGTAGCCGTAGAGACCCGGGTTGTTCAAACCCGAATTCTCGCCGATGCGCCAATAGCCGAACGGGCTGTTCGGATTGGTGAGTGCATCGCGCACTGCGCTGTAACGCAGATAACCCCAACGCGTGTTGGTGAGATCGGTGCCCGAGTGCATGTACGCAGCGTCGTAATCCCACGCGCCCCACGTGCCTTTCACGCCGACCAGGAAGCGGTAGAAATCGTTATCGGTGCGCTGCACGCGGGGACCAACGTCCCATGCGGAATAACGCAGACGCGCGTTTGCGCCGTAGGGATTGTCAGGATCGCCAGGTCCAAGCACCACAGCGCCCGTGCCGCTGCTGGCATTGACCGGTCCGCCTGGATAACCCCAAGCACCCGACACACCCGATGGCGTGGTCTGGAACTTGGAAACCTTGTTGGAATAGCCGAATTCGCTATACACCTGCGTCTCGTCCGACACCTTGTACGTGCCGCGCACGAACAGGTTGATCGAGCGGTCGCTCGGCGTAATCCAGCGGAACTTGGCGGTATCCCACAAACAACCGCCACCGCCGCCAGCCTGCGAAATGTTTGAGAACTGGCTGCAACCGGGCAGCGAAGCATACAGACCCGTGGCCGGGTTACGCACTGCGCCCGTCGGCGAACTACCCGCCGATGCACCGCCGCCGGTGATCGCACCACCCAGGAACTGGCTGCCCGTCGCGCTATAGCCCCACGGACGCAGATCGCCCGTACCGATCCACTTGCGATCGCTGCGGTCGGTCGCAAGGATCGCGTCGTCCTTGATGCCTTCCAGGTTGAACAGGATGTTGTAGCGATCCTTGTTGAGGTCGCCGGTGCCTGCTGTCAACGAAGCCTTGTAGCGATTGCCGTCGCCGTTGCCGGAAACGCCGGTCGAGACCTTGGCCACCGCGCCGTGGAAATCGCTCTTGAGGATGATGTTCACCACGCCGGCAATGGCGTCGGAACCGTAGATGGCCGATGCGCCGTCCTTCAGCACTTCGATGCGCTCCACCGCTTCCATCGGAATGGTGCTGAGGTCGGTGAACACCTTCTGGCCGTCATCGGCCAGGCCGAACGAGGCCATGCGGCGACCGTTGAGCAGCACCAGCGTGGAGCCGGCGCCGAGGCCGCGCAGCGAAACGCCGGTGGCGCCGCTGGCAAAGCCGTTGCCGAAGGTGGATGGAATCGAGCCAGCACCATCGGAGGTGAGGCGTTGCAGGTAATCGGCAACCGTGGGCAGGCCGCTGGCTTGCAGATCCTTGGCGGTGATCACTTGCACCGGCGAGGCGGTTTCCAGGTCGGTGCGCGGAATGCTGGAACCGGTCACCACAACTTTTTCCAGCGTCTTGCTGGATTGGGTCGAATCTTGTGCGTTGGCCGCCAGCGCAAAGCCGGCGGTACCTGCAAACAAGGTCAACACGATGGCATCGCGTAGCCGTGTCGTTCTGAAATGCATTGGAAGGACTCCCTCTTGATCAGCAGCAGACGTGGGGTATGGGTAGGGTTCTGCTGACTCCCCTCGAACACTTTCTTACGACGTAAGAAGGTGCGTTCTTAGGAATGGTAAACACGTTTCGCAAGAAATTAACAGTACCAAGCGGACTAACAAGGGCAGAGAATTGGCTTCGTCCGAAGGTTGATTTCATGTAAGCCGCTGTAAATACAGAGCTTGTCTCAAGAGTCCGCCCGTTAAGGCCTACGCAATATATTGCGATCGCACATACTCTCTCGGCCCTGCAATTTACGGGCTACGTAACATTTCGCGACAGCGCGGAGGGCTCGGGGGAGAGGCCCAAAAAGAAAAACGCTCGCGCAGGAAGGGCGCTGACTGATCACGCGATCCGGAAGGAAAATCTCAGCCTGCAGCCACCGCTTTCGGGGCTGCGGCCCTCGCCAACATGCTGGCGATGCTCCTGCCTGCCTCACGCCCGTCATACACCGCACGCACCACCAGGTCCGCACCGCGCACGTTGTCGCCACCCGCGAAAATTTTTGGATGGCTGGTTTGATGCGCAAGGCGGCCGTTGGCGCCAGTGATCACTTTGCCCGATGGCGCGAGTTCGACACCATGCGCATGCAGCCAATGGGGTGGGCTGGGCAGGAAACCGAACGACTGGATCACCACGTCGGCAACAATGTCCGATTCGGTGCCGGGCACGTTCTGCGGACGCGGACGTCCATCACCGGTGTCGACCAGCCGTGTCTCCACCACACGCACGCCACGCACGTGGCCCTTGCCGTTGTCGAGAATCTCAACCGGCTGACGATGGAACATGAAAGTGACGCCTTCTTCGCGGCTGTAATTCACCTCGCGCGCGGAGCCGGGCATGCTCGCTTCATCGCGGCGATACACGCAGGTGACGGAAGCGGCGCCGAGACGGATCGCGGTGCGGTTGCAATCCATGCCGGTGTCGCCACCACCGAGCACCACCACGTGCTTGCCGTGGAAATCGAACACCGAAGCGGGTTCATCGCGCAGCAGGCGTTCGGTATTGGCGATCAGGAACGGCAAGGCGTCGTGCACGCCGAGCAATTCGCGGCCGGGCAATTGGCCGTCCACAAACGTGTAGGCGCCGGTGCCGACGAAGACGGCGTCGTAGTCTTCCAGCAGTGAACCAAATTCCACATCGCGGCCCACTTCCTTGCCGAGCAGGAAACGCACGCCCATACCTTCGAGCACGTCACGCCGCGTGCGCACCACGCCCTTGTCGAGCTTGAACGGCGGAATGCCGAAGGTGAGCAAGCCACCGATTTCGTGCTGGCGATCGTACACGTCAACGGCAATGCCTTCGCGACGCAGGCGATCCGCGCACGCCAAGCCGGCGGGGCCCGCGCCGATCACGGCAACGCGATGACCGGTTTCACGCACGTTGGAAAGATCCGGACGCCAGCCTTGGCGCAACGCTTCATCCGTTACCCAGCGCTCGATGCTGCCGATGGTCACCGCGCCAAATGCAGTTTGTTCCAACGTACACGCACCTTCACACAGGCGATCCTGCGGACACACGCGTCCACAGATTTCCGGCAGCGGATTGGTTTCGTGCATCAGCGTGGCCGCTTCCAGAATGCGGCCCTGCTGCACCAGCTTCAGCCAATTGGGAATGTAGTTGTGTACCGGACAGGCATGTTCGCAATACGGATTGCCGCAATCGATGCAGCGTTCGGCCTGCGAAGCGGCCTGCGGCGAAGCGAAGTCGCCGCCGATTTCACCGTAACCCAGCACGCGCACCGCCACGGGGACGGTGCGCGGCGGCTGTCGAGGCAGGTCGAGGAATTGGAATAGCTTGGCGCTCATGCTGCCCTCCTGAGTTCTTCGGCCAGCACGGCGAGGCTCGCGGCTTTGGGTTTCACCAGCCAGAACTTGTATTGCAGGCCGCGGAAGTCGCGCAGAATCTGCCGACCCCAATCGCTGCCCGTCAATTCAACGTGGCGGGTAACCAATTTCCGCAGGTGTTGCATGTAGTTTTCCATCCCCTCGGGTGAGATACGCAGAATATCGACCAGCTCGTGGTTGTAGCAGTCGACGAAGTCGCGCTCGAGATCGAGCACGTAGGCAAAGCCACCGGTCATGCCAGCGCCGAAATTGAGACCGACCTTGCCGAGCACGGCGACCACGCCGCCGGTCATGTATTCGCAGCAGTGATCGCCCGCGCCTTCGACGACGGCGATTGCGCCGGAATTGCGCACGGCGAAGCGTTCGCCCGCGCGGCCCGCAGCATACAGCTCGCCGTCCGTTGCGCCGTACAAGCATGTGTTGCCGATGATCGAGGCATCCTGGCTGGCGTATGGCGCATCCGCTGGCGGGCGCACCACGATGCGGCCACCCGCCATGCCCTTGCCGACGCCGTCGTTCGCTTCGCCGATCAGTTCGATATGCACGCCGCCGGCATTCCAGGCGCCGAGACTTTGACCGGCCGCACCTTCCAGCTTCAGCTCGATGGGATTCGCATCCATGCCGTGATCGCCATAGCGACGCGCCACGTCACCGGACAAACGCGCACCAATCGCGCGATCGGTGTTTTCGATGCGATAGGCGAATGAACCGCCGCTCTTGTTTGCCACTGCGGCAGCGGTATCGATGCTGATGCGCGACGCAAGCTCGGCTTCATCACGCATCGGGTTGCGCGGCAGCGTGCACGCGAATTCGCTGCGCGCACTCAGGCCCGTGCCATCGATCAGCGGCGTGAGATCGAGACGGTGCTGTACCGGCGTGACGCCTTCGAGCTGTTCCAGCAAATCGGTGCGGCCCACGATCTCGCCCAGCGAGCGCACGCCGAGCTTCGCCAGATGCGCGCGCACATCCTGCGCGATAAAGGTGAAGTAGTTCATCACCATCTCGGGCAGGCCGATGAAGTGATCCTTGCGCAGCACTGGGTGTTGCGTGGCAACGCCGGTGGCGCAGTTGTTCAAATGGCAGATGCGCAGGTATTTGCAGCCCAGCGCCACCATCGGTCCGGTGCCGAAGCCGAAGCTTTCCGCGCCGAGCAGCGCGGCCTTGATTACATCCAGGCCGGTTTTCAAACCGCCATCGGTTTGCAGGCGCACGCGGCCACGCAAATCATTGCGGCGTAGCGTTTGCTGCGTTTCGGCCAGGCCGAGTTCCCACGGCGTACCGGCGTACTTGATGGAGGTGAGCGGGCTTGCACCGGTGCCACCATCGTGGCCGCTGACGGTGATCAGATCCGCACCGGCCTTCACCACGCCGGCGGCAACCGTGCCGACACCCGCGTGCGAGACCAGCTTCACCGAAATCAACGCTTCCGGATTCACTTCCTTCAAGTCGTGGATCAACTCGGCCAGGTCTTCGATGGAATAAATATCGTGATGCGGCGGCGGTGAAATCAAACCGATGCCAGGCTTGGCATAACGCAAGCGCGCAATGGTGGCGTCCACCTTGTGACCGGGCAGCTGACCGCCTTCGCCCGGTTTGGCACCCTGCGCGACCTTGATCTGCAGCACTTCGGCGTTGACCAGATACGCCGGCGTAACGCCAAAACGACCGGATGCCACCTGCTTGATCTTGGACGCCTTCTCGGTGCCATAGCGCGCCGGATCTTCGCCACCTTCGCCGGAATTGCTGCGTGCGCCGAGGCGGTTCATCGCAATCGCCAAGGCTTCGTGCGCTTCCGGTGACAGCGCGCCGAGCGACATGCCGGCGGAGTCGAAGCGCTTCAGGATCGCATCGACCGATTCCACTTCATCCAACGGAATCGGCGCGGCGGATTTCAGGCCGAGCAAATCACGCAACGCGGATGGCGGACGGTGATCGACGTGATCGGCATACACGCGATAGTCGCGCACGTTGCCGGTGCGCACCGCCGTTTGCAGGCTGGCGATCACGTCGGGGTTGTACATGTGGTACTCGCCGCCGTGTACGTACTTGTACAGGCCACCTGCACGCAGTGACTGCGCCTGATTCCAGGCTTCCGCCGCCAACAGGCGCTGTTCGTGTTCCAGATCGGCAAAGCTGGCGCCGCCGATGCGCGAAGGCGTACCGGGGAAGCACAGTTCCACCACTTCCGGCGCCAAACCCACGATTTCGAACAGCTGCGCACCGCGATAGCCGGCGACGGTGGAAATGCCCATCTTCGACAGGATCTTGAGCAGACCCTTGCGAATGCCGCGACGGTAACTGCGGCCGATTTCCGCACGGTCGCCTTCGATATGGCCTTCGCGGCCAAGCTCGAACAGGCTTTGATAGGCGAGCCACGGATAGATCGCAGTGGCGCCGTAACCAATCAGGCAGGCGAACTGATGCGGATCGCGCGGCGCGGCGGTCTCCACGATGATGTTGCAATGGCAGCGCAAGCCTTCGTCGATCAGATGCGCATGCACGGCGCCGGTCGCCAGCAGCGAGTGGATCGGCAGCAAATCACGATTGGGATAACGATCGCTGAGGAACACCAGCGCGCAACCATCGCGCACCGTTTGGGCCACTTCACGACACAGGCGACGCAGTGCTGCTTCCAGGCCTTCTTCCGGCGCATACATCAGGTCGAAGCGCGGCGCGTTCGCGTATTGCGGCATCGCCACCAGCTGGCGCAGCTTACGCTGCGAAAGAATCGGCGAGTTGATCAGAATCTGCGAGGCGTTCTCGGGCTTCAATTCGAAGACGTTACCTTCCGGCCCGATCTGCGTAACCAGCGACATCACCAGCTTTTCGCGCAGTGGATCGATCGGCGGGTTGGTGACCTGCGCAAACGCCTGGCGGAAACGATCGAACAGCGGGCGCACCTGGCGCGACATGGCCGCAATCGGTGTGTCATCACCCATCGAACCGGTGGCTTCCGCTTCCAGTTCGGCGATCACCTTCAGCACGGTTTCGCGCTCTTCGCGCGAGAGGCCATACAGCTTCTGGTAGCAACGCAACTCGTCGGCGGGCAGCGGCTCTGCCGCGAGAGACGGATCGATCAGATCGGACTCAAGGTAACTCACGCCAGCGCGCAGCCAATCGCGATAGGGCGCGCGCTTGCGGTTGATCTGATCGATATCCGCGTCGCGCAACAAGCGATGCGCCTGGAAATCCACGGCGATCATCTCGCCCGGCGCCAGACGGCCCTTGGCGATCACGCGTGCACTCGGCACATCCCACAAACCGGCTTCGGAGGCGACGATCAGGTGGTTGTCGTCGGACAGTGCCCAGCGCGCGGGACGCAGGCCGTTGCGATCGAGCGTGCAGACGGCGTAACGGCCATCGCACATCACCAGGCCCGCAGGGCCGTCCCACGGCTCGCTGTGCAGCGCGTAGTACTCGTAGAACGCGGCGAGGTCTTCATCGATGCCTTCGCGCGCGGCGAACGCCGGCGGTACCAGCACGCGCATCGCGGCGAGCATGTCCAAACCGCCGGCCAGGAGCAGTTCCAGCGCGTTATCCAGGCTTTCCGAATCCGAACCGCTCTGGCGCACGAACGGGCCGATGTCGCTCAAATCTACCAACGGCGAACGCCACACTTGTGCGCGCGTCTGCATCCAGCGGCGGTTGGCGCGGATGGTGTTGATCTCGCCATTGTGAGCGAGCAAGCGGAACGGTTGCGCCAGACGCCATTGCGGCGTGGTGTTGGTGGAGAAGCGCTGGTGGAATACCACGGCATCGGCAACCAGGGCCGGATGGCGCAGATCATCGAACACATCGCGCAGGCGTCCCGGTGCGGCCATGGCCTTGTAGCCAATCACCTGGGCAGAGAGCGACACCACGTAGAACTGCGGATCGTCCGACAGTGCGTGCTCGGCGCGGCGGCGCGCACGGAACAGTGCGCGCTCGAAACCGGCGTCATCCATATCGTCCGCGGCATTGATGAAGATCTGCCGCACCACCGGCTTGGCGGCGGCGGCGATCGGGCCGCAGGCGCTGTCATTCACGGCCACGTCGCGCCAGCCTGCGACGTGCAGGCGTTCTTCTGCGACATAGCGCTGCAGCGTCTTGGCCGCTTCGCTATCGGCCGATTCGAGAAACACCAGGCCGGCTGCAAAACGCTCGCCCAGCGGGATGCCTGCCTGCACCGCCAGCGCGCGCAACCACGAATGCGGGTGATGGATCAGCACGCCGCAGCCGTCGCCGGTGACGCCATCGGCATTCACGCCGCCGCGGTGGGAAAGTTTGGCCAGTGCCGCAAACGCCGTATCGACCACCCATTTACTCGCGCGGCCGTCGATCTGGGCGACCAGACCAAAGCCACAGCTATCGTGTTCAAAACTGGGGTCGTACAACCGCGGCAACACTGACATGATCTTGAATTCCTCCCGAGCGCTAAGGGCGCAAAAAGCCTGCCGCCTTGAGAAGCGGCAAGCGGCATGCGTAATGGCTTGCAACCCGACTTTAAGCACAACTTGTGCGTCGCGTCAAAGCCGGCTAGACGTCCAAATGAAAAACGGTTGTTAGCTGTATGCGTGTGCGCTAACAGACCAGTGCTTGAAGGATGTCCGCAAAGGCGCATTCGAGAGCCATTCCGGGCGTCTCGCCGGAACAGGCCACCTCAGACATAATCTGTCGCATGCCGACATCCTCCCGTGCTTTCCGTCCTCTGCTTTTCACCTTCCTCGCCACTGCGATCACCCTTTCCGCCAGCTTTCCCGCTGCCGTCAGCGCTGCGCAAGACAGCAAGGCCGAAGCCGAACAGGCCCAGGCCAAGCAGCAGCTGACTGATCTGCGCAGCAAAATGCAGGCGCTTGCCAAGGAGCAGGCCGATACCGCCGCCAAGCGCGATAGCGTCAATGCCGAGCTGGCGAAACAATCCAACGCTGTCGCCAGCGCCGCCAAAGCGGTGCGCGATACCGACGCGCAGATCGCCGCCAAGCAACAACAGCTCGATCAGTTGCAAACGCAACGATCTGCGCTCGATCAAAGCCTGAGCGGCCAACGCGCGGCGATCGCGGATTTGCTGCGCGCCACCTACGCCATCGGCCATGGTTCGGATTTGCGCTTGCTGCTGGGTGACGAGGACATCGGCCGCATCGCCCGCTCGCTCGCCTACTCCAAATACTTTCAGCAGGATCGCCTGCAGAAAGTGCAGCAGCTGATGGGCGAACTGGCCAAGCTGCAGGACCTGGAAAACCAGATCACCGCCGAGCAGCAAGCCTTGCAGGCCATCCGTGCCCAACGCCAGCAGCAAGCCGACGCCCTGCAGCAGCAGCGCAAGGAGCAGCAACAGCTCGCCAGCCAGATCGACACGCAATACAAGAACCAGGCGCAGAAACTTGCCGCCTTGAAACAGAACGAGCAGTCATTGAACGACCTGCTAGCCAAATTGCAGAAGGCGATCGATGAGGCGGCGCGCGAAGCGGAGCGCAAGGCGCGCGCCAACCCCACCGTGCCCAGCGGCGGCGGCAAGGCATTGGCCAACATCCGCGGCAATTTGCCCTGGCCGGCGCCGGGCGCGGTGCATACCTTCGGCAATGGCGTGCTGATCGCCGCGCCCCGCGGTGCCGACGTGCATGCGGTGGCGCGCGGTCGCGTGGTGTATGCGCACTTTTTGCGCGGCTACGGCCAGCTGATCATCCTGAGCCACGGCAATGGCTGGCTGAGCATGTATGGCAACAACGAAACCTTGCTTCACGGCGTGGGTGACGACGTGGATGCCGGCGAAGCGTTGGGCACGGCCTCGCTCAGCACCGGCGACACCACCGGGGTGTATTTCGAGCTGCGGCAGAATGGCAAGCCGGTTGATCCGCGTACGTGGCTGAGCCAGAAGCGCTGATCTCCAACACGACCCAACACTATCGCCACGCCTGCTGGGTTACGCTGCGCTAACCCAGCCTGCGCAGCCCTTGCGAGATTGTAAAAAAAGTAGCAAGCGCAGGCATTTGCGGCCGGGTTGGGCGTATCCTTTTAGCTGATTTCCGACGGCGCGCCGCGGTCTCAACGGCACCGTCACATTCTTCCCTATGGAGTTCTGCACCATGCGTTTCCCCCGTCCCTGCCTGCTCGCCCTGTTGCTGGCGACGCCAATGCTGCATGCGCAGGTAGCGCCCGAGGCGGCGCCCGTCGATAGCACGGCCGAGCCGGCGAAAGCCGCGAGCAGCGCGGCGCCGGCGGACCAGGTCAATCTGGACGACGTGCGCAATTTCGCGCACGTGTACCAGGTCATCCGCCAGGCTTACGTCGAGAAGGTCGACAACAAGACGCTGATGAACGATGCGATCAAGGGCATGCTCGCCGGGCTCGACCCGCACAGCGCCTACCTTGATAAAGATGGCCTGCAGGAGCTCAACGAGGACACCACCGGCCAGTACGGCGGCCTGGGCATCGAAGTGATGGAAGACAACGGCCTGCTGAAGATCGTGTCACCGATCGACGACACTCCTGCCTCGCGCGCGGGAATCAAGCCGGGCGACGTGATCACCGCGGTGAACGGCAAAGTCATCACCCCGGACAACATCGACAGCATGTTCGATGACTTGCGCGGCGCGCCCGGCACCAAGATCACGCTGGGCATCCTGCATGAAAAAGCCCAGCAGCCGGTCTCCATGACGCTTACCCGCGAGCGCATCTCGATGACCAGCGTGAAGGTGCGCGAACTGGAGCCCGGCTATGCGTACATTCGCATCAGCCAGTTCCAGGACGACACCGCCGGCGATCTGGAAAAGAAGCTGGGCGGATTGCTGCAGAAGAACGGCCAGCAAAAGGGTGCCGTGCTCGACTTGCGCTCCAACCCCGGCGGCCTGCTGACCTCCGCCGTCGCGGTGAGCGATGACTTCCTCGATTCGGGCACCATCGTGACCACCCGCGGCCGGCTGCCCGATTCCAACCTCACCTTCACCGCGCATCCGGGCGACCTGTTGAACGGCGCGCCGATGGTGCTGCTGACCGACAACGGCACAGCCTCTGCCGCGGAGATCGTGTCCGGTGCGCTGAAGGACAATCATCGCGCCCTGATCGTCGGCCGCCGCACGTTCGGCAAAGGCGTGGTACAGACGGTGCTGCCGCTGGATTCAGACCACGCCGTCAAGCTGACCACGGCGCGTTACTACACACCGAACGGCACCTCGATCCAGGCCGAAGGCATCAAGCCGGATATCGCACTGGCAGATCTGGCAGTGACCAAGGTCGACGATTCGCAGGTCCCGATCAGTTCCGAAGCAGACCTGCCGCACCATCTGGCCAATGAGATCGCAGGCACCGGCGGCATCAATAACGATGGCTCTGCCGAGAACGCGAAGCTGGCGACCAGTGATTATGCGTTGTCGCAAGCGTTGAACATCCTGAAGGGACTGGCGCTGCGCCACGACGCCGTCACGGCGAAATAAACGCAGCCCAGCGTAGGTTGCCATGAAAGTGCACGCCCCTCTCTGATCCGTCACCCCGGCGAACGCCGGGGTAACGGTGCTTGAGGTCACTTTCATCATCGCGGGTGCTCAGGCGCTGAGCGCCAGCGAACCCAACATCGTCATGTCACGTATCTCGTTGGGGGTTCGCTGCCGCTCACCCCAACCTGCCGTCAACGGTGACCATCAGAAATCGAACGGCTTCTCTACCGTCAGGTACAAGCCGCGCCGCGGCGCATACTGCGGCGCGCCCACGCCAACGCCGGTTCCGCTGCGCAGGCGGTACGAACGATCCAGCGCATTGATCAGCGCCAGTTGCGTGTGCACCTTGCCGATGCTGTCGAAATTGAAGTCGTGCGACACGTTGAAGTTGAGCTGGAAGTAGTACGGCAGCGAGAGTCCGTTGGGCACTAGTCCTGCCTGGCGCAGACCGCTGCCGAACAGGTAATCGGCACCGACCTTGGTGCTGTCGTCAATGGCGTAGGTGATGCCGCCCGACGATGCCAGCTTCTGATCGTGATCCAGATGGATGTAGTTGTCGGCGATGTAGGCGAGCTCGTCCACGCCGAAGTTGTACTGGCTGGTCATCACGTCTTTGCCCATCGCACGGCTGTAGGCGGCATTGAAATACGCCGAAATCGGGCCATGGTTGTATGACACGGTGAATTCGGTGCCGCGCACGCGACCGTACTTGTAGTTGAAGGTGGAGTACACCAACGCGGCACCGAATTGGCCAAGATCCTGCAAGCGGTCCACCTTGCGATAGTACGTATCCAGGCCCAGTGTCCAGTCCGAACCGATGTTCTGCTGCACGCCCAGGTCGAAATAGTTGGAGCGTTCGGTCAATGGCGTGTTGTTGCCGTAGTTCTTCACCGCATTGGTGGTGTTGGCGAACGCGGCGATGTTCTGATCGGAAATCAGCTCGGTCTGCGGCGGCGTGAAATAGCGCGAATAACCGGCGTGCAGCGTGGTGCTGTCCGTCGCCTGCCATACCACGCCCAGGCGCGGACTGAGCTGGCTTTCCTCGCGGAATGCGGTGTAGCGATCGCCGCGCACGCCGTAGTTGATGGTCCAGGCGTCGCTGATGTCCCACTCGTCCTGCACATAGAACGCCGCGGTCTTGGCGAGAATGCGGTCGCCGGTGAAGATGTTGAACGGCACCGTGCTGGCCTGGCTGCCATCCGGATTAGTCGGAAACACCAGCGAGTTGGTGTTGGTGGCGGCGCGGTCGAACTCGTAATACACGCCATAGCGCAAGGTGTGGTTGCCCGCCCATGGCGTGGCGAAATCGGCCTGCAAGGTGGATGCACGATCGGTCTGGTTGATCCGCCCGGCCACGCCGTTGAACATCAGGTCACCGATGTCATCGGGGAAATATTGCAGCCCGCTGTAACGCTGGCCGACCGACACCTGGTAGGAGGTATCGCCAAGCTTGCCCTGCAGCGCCAGCATGCCGAAGCGCGTCTGCTCGCTCTGGCGCTCATTCAAAAGGGTCGAATCGAAATCGGTCTGGTCCAGATAGCCGAACTGCGGCGTCTGGCCCGGGTTGTTCGGGATATGGAAGCGATTGTTGGTGACGCCGAACAGGAAGCTCAGGCGCGTGTCGCTGTTGATCAGGTAGGTGATGTCGCCGAAGCCTTTCACCTGGTTGGTGTGATCGTGGATGGGATCGCGGCTGCGCGTCGGGTTCTCGATGCCGACGTTGTTTTCCAGATAGTTGGCGGTGAAGAAGTAGCTCCAGTTGCCGCTGTGTCCCCACAACGAGGCATACGGATTGAGCGTGCCGAACGAACCGCCGGTGATGCCCACCACGCCGCCATTACCCATGTCGACGGGGTTCTTGGTAGTGATGTCCACCACCGCTGCAGTACGTTCGCCGTATTGCGCGGGCAACGCGCCGTCGAGCAGCTTCACGTTCTGGATCATGCGCGCATCCAGCGTCTGGCCGAAGCCGGCGATCGATTCGGGCAGCATGACGCCGTTGATGCGGTACTGCAGATTGGCGTGGTCGCCGCGCACGTGCAGCTGTCCATAGGAATCCTGCACCACGCCCGGCGCCTGCAGCAGTACCTGATTCAACGGCGTGGACGCGCCCAGCGGCAGCGCCTGGATGTCCTGCGCGCTCAGCACGTACTGGCTGCTGCCGGTATCCGGCGAGAGGTTGTTGCGCGCCACGTCCAGGGCGGCAGTCACGTTCACGGCGCCGAGTTCCTTTGGCTTGGTTGCGCGGCGGTTGCGCGAGCCCTGGTCGCCGTCAGCGCTGCCCTGCCCATCGCTGGTATCCGGTTGCTGGCTGGCCGCCGTTGTGGTGCCGGTGTCGGGTGGCGTTGTCGTGACCGCGGCAAAACCGGCAGAGGCATACAACGCAAGGCTGAGGCCAAGAGCGAGCGGGGACACTTTCATGCAAAGGGAATCCGGACGGGTCGAGTGGGGAGGAGTAATTGGAATGTTATAACATCTCCATCCACGCCAAGGCGAGCCTCCCAGAAGTCATGCCTTGCGTACCGGACAGTTCATGCCGCCCTCATCAGCGCTGCACAACGGCGGACTATGATCGGGCCTGTTTTTCTCATGGAGCGCGTCATGACCGAGCGCAACGATGCACCGCCCAGCACCAATCTCCCGGCCGTCGTCACCCAGGACGAAGCCAGCAACCGGGTTACGCGGGCGATCCTGGACTTCGTCAGCCAGATTCCCGACAGCAAGGTACACAGCCACGGCGATCCGGAGACCGAAGCGCGGCGACTGGCCAATCGCGCGGCCCAGCGCGCCGCGGTGACCGCCGGCACGCTCGCCCTGCCGCCTGGCCCGCTCGGCTGGCTGACGATCCTGCCGGAACTGATTTCGATCTGGAAAATCCAGGCACAACTGGTCAGTGACATCGCCGCCGCGTACGGCAAGCATGCGGAACTGGGCCGCGAGCAGATGTTGTGGTGCCTGTTCCGGCACACTTCCGCGCAGGCGTTCCGCGATCTGGTGATACGACTGGGCGATCGCCTGATTTTTCGCCGCGTGTCTTACAGCGTGATCGAACGTGTCGCCAAGCAGATCGGCATCAAGGTCACGCAGCGTGCGCTGGGTGAAGGCCTGTCGCGCTGGATGCCGATCATCGGCGCGATTGGTGTAGGTGGGTACGCGTACTACGACACCCGGCAAGTGGCCGCGACCGCGATCGCCATGTTGAAAAGCGAGATCGGCATGGCGGATGAGGAAGACTCTGCTCGCGTGGTGGCCACGCAGGAAGTGCAGGTGACGCGGCTGCATTAGGGCATTCCTATAAATTGCCCTCAAGCGAAGCAGTCATCTCAACCGTCGAAGAGGACAGCTCCTCCCCCTGCTTGCAGGGGGAGGTTGGGAGGGGGTGAGTACTTGCGGGAAGGCTTCTGGCAAGAACTCACCCCACCCCAGCCCTCCCCTGCAAGCAGGGGAGGGGGCCGTTTTTCGCGATGTTCGAGATGCCCGCTTCGCTTGAGGGCGATTTATAGAAGTGCCCATTAGGAATGGACACCGCATCACGGTAAAGTCGCGCCGTCATTCGCGCGCAGGAAAACACCGCATGCCATCGCCTGCTTCACAGCAACCTGTTGCGCTTATCACCGGCGCCGCCAAACGCGTAGGCGCCGTGATCGCGCGCACGCTGCATGCCGCTGGCTACGATCTTGTCCTGCATTGTCGCCACTCCACTGCGGAGGCCGATGCGCTCGCGGCTGAACTCGGTGCGCAACGCGCAAACAGCGCGCTGGTGCTGCAGGCCGATCTAGCCGACTTGCCCGCGTTGCCAAAGCTGATCGATGCGACGCTCGCGCACTATGGCCGGCTCGACGCATTGATCAACAATGCCTCGGCGTTCTATCCGACACCGATGGAAACGGCCACATCCACGCAATGGAACGAGTTGTTCGCTTCCAACGCGCAAGCGCCCTTCTTTCTTTCACAGGCCGCGCTGCCGGCGCTGCGTGAGGCACGCGGCGCCATCGTGAATCTGGTGGACATCTACGCAGAACGTGCGCTTGCGCAACATCCCATCTACGTGATGGCGAAGGCGGCACTCGGTGCCATGACGCGCTGCCTGGCGCTGGATCTTGGGCCTGACGTACGCGTCAACGGGGTTGCGCCTGGCGCGGTGATGTGGCCGAGCGATGGCAAGCCCTATGCCGATCAAGCAGCGATGCTGGCACGCACGCCGCTCAAGCGCGCCGGCGCACCGGAAGATGTCGCAAGCACCGTGCTGTGGTTGCTGCGTGATGCACCATTCGTGACAGGACAAATCATCCGCATCGATGGTGGCCGCAGCGTCACCATCTGAACTTTTTTCCATCAATGCCATACAGGACGTATCAGCATGATCCATCTACGCCTAGTGATTCCCTGCGAGCGCACCGATGCCGTGATCGCATTGCTGCTCGAGCGCCATGACGTCGCCAACGTGATGCGCCTGCCCGGCGCCTCGCTGCGGCCCGCTGGCGATGTCGTGCAATGCGATGTCGCGCGCGAAGCCACCGACGAACTGCTGAGCCAATTGCATGCGCTTGGCGTGGATGCCGGCGGCTCGATCGCCGTGGAGACGCTGGACATGCTGGTATCGCAGCATCCGGATGCCGCCGAGCAGAGCGGCTACACGGAAGCCGCCGAATCGGTGGTCTGGGAATCGGTGGAAGCGTCCGCCGCCAATGAAGTACGCGGTGGCTGGACGTTCTACGTGTTTCTAACCTTGGGCATCGCCTTGGCCGCAATTTCCGTGAAGCTGGATTCAGCTATTACGGTGATCGCATCAATGGTGGTGAGCCCGGACTTCAGCCCGGTGGCAGCGGCATGCGTGGGCACGGTGCGTCGGCGGCAACGCCACTTGATCGGCAAATCGTTGCGACTGCTCGTTGCAGGGTTCGCAGTCGCCATCGGCGTGGTGACCGTACTGGCGTTTTTTGCCGCCATGGCAGGTTGGTTCACGCTCGAGGATCTGCTTGCACCGCGTCCGCAAACGGATTTCATCTGGAAACCGGACCGCTGGTCGTTCGTGGTGGCACTGCTGGCGGGCGCAGCCGGTGCACTGGCGCTTACCGCTTCCCGCTCCAACACCATGGTCGGCGTCTTTATAGCCGTGACGACCGTGCCTGCCGCGGCGAATCTCGCCTTCGCGCTGGCCGTCGGTTTGCACATCTGGTTGTTTCCGAGCGCAGCCATGCCGGGCGTCGCGCCTGGCGACAGCATCTGGCATGAAATCAGCGGTTCCATCGCGCAATGGCTGATCAACGTGGCCGGCATGTTCATCGCCGGTGTGACGACGCTGCTGGTGGCGCAATGGGCAAATGGGCGTGCCATGGCGCGCGGACAACCATTCAAGGAAACAGCGCGCAACGGGTGAGAGGCATCAGCACACCGCGTCCTACGTGTTTACATCTCGACGATCGCCAAAGGCTCGCTGCCCACGGGAAAGCTCGCCCACAACTCACGCATCGTTTTTCCGCTGACGGGATGGCGAAGATCCGGTGCGATGTCGACGATGGGCTTCAGCACGAAAGCGTGTTTCAGCTCTTTGCGTGGGATATCCAAATGCCCCGGGCCCTGCGCCACCAGGTCGTCGTACAGCACGATATCCACGTCGAGCGTGCGATCGGCGTAACGCGGCACGTCGCGGCGGCGGCCGTGGCGATCCTCTAGTGCATGCAGCCAGTCGTTGAGCTCAATGGGCGACAGATCCGTATCGAGCCCGACGGCCAGGTTCACGAAATCCGCCCCCTCGAAACCCACCGCGGCGCTGCGATAGGCCGGCGATACGTCGATCTCGCCGAACCGCGCACGCAATTCCTCGATGGCGATCGGCAGATAGCGGTGCGGCTCCTGATTGGAGCCCAGGCTCAGATAGACGCGCGCCATGTCAGCCGGTTCGCTTGCCGCGCTCGATGCACACGCCGACGGCCTTCGCGCCACGCACCGCGCCAGGCTTGGAGAGCTTCAGGCGCACCCACGCGACGCCGAATTCGTCGCGGATGATGGCGGCACAACGTTCGGCCAGCGTTTCCACCAGGCCGAAGCTCGATTCGCCCACATACGCGATCAGGCGCTTGGACACGTCCTTGTAGTTGAGCGTGTCGGCGATGTTGTCGGAGGCTGCGGGAACGGTGTTGTCGAACGCCATCTCGATATCGAACGATAAGGTCTGGCGCACGCGCCGCTCCCAGTCGTAGATACCGATGACGGTGTCGATGCGCAGGTCTTCAATAAAAACGATATCCATGCGTGCAAGCGTGCTGGGTGCGAGCGATAGGATCAAGCGGCGGGCGGCAGGGTTTGCAGATCCCAGCGCGGGAACACTTGCACCGACTCGTCCTGATGCTGCCCATGCGCAAGGCGAATGGCGCCGGCCAGGGCGATCATCGCGCCGTTGTCGGTACAGAACTGCAGGCGCGGGAAATAGGTCTTGAAACCGTCCTTGGCGCCGGCCGCGGCCAATTCTTCGCGCAAGCGACGGTTGGCGCCGACGCCGCCTGCGATCACTAGCCGCTGCGTACCGGTTTCCGCGAGCGCGCGGCGGCATTTGATCAGCAGCGTGTCGACGATGGCTTCTTCGAAAGCGCGGGCGATATCCGCGCGGGTCTGCTCGCTCTGGTCGGATTGCTGCCAGGCCAGCAATACCTGGGTTTTCAGGCCCGAGAAACTGAAATCGAGCCCCGGACGATCAGTCATCGGGCGCGAAAAACGGAACGCGCCCGGCTGTCCTTGTGCCGCCAAGGCCGCCAGCGCCGGGCCGCCCGGATACGGCAGACCCATCAGCTTGGCGGTTTTGTCGAAGGCTTCGCCGGCAGCGTCATCCAGGGTGTCACCGAGGATGCGGTACCGGCCGATGGCCTCCACCTCCACCAGCATCGAGTGCCCGCCAGAAACCAGCAGAGCCACGAACGGCGGCGCCGGCGGATCGTCCTCCAGCAGCGGCGCCAGCAAATGCCCTTCCATATGGTGTACCCCGATCGCCGGCACCCCCAGCGCCCAGGCCATCGCGCGGCCGGTTGCCGCGCCCACCAGCAGCGCGCCCACCAGGCCGGGCCCGGCGGTGTACGCTACGCCGCCGAGATCGGCGGGCGTGAGGCCTGCCTCTTTCAGGGCTTCCCGCACCAACGGCAGCAACTTTCGCACGTGGTCGCGGCTGGCCAGCTCCGGCACCACGCCGCCGTAGTCGGCATGCAGCTTCACCTGCGTGTACAGGGCATGCGCCAGCAGGCCGTGGCCGGGTTGCTCGGGCTCCCAGCGCAGCAGGGCCGCGCCGGTTTCGTCGCAGGAGGTTTCGATGCCAAGGATGGGACGGAGCAGGTCAGGCATCGCAAGAGGCGCCGGTCGTGGAGAACATGGGCCGCCATTTTTGCCGATAAGCCGGGCTTTGCGACACCCTGCCGGGCACCCTGCCACTCTGGCGCTTTGAATTTTTCACCCGCATCAGCGTATACTTTGCGGCTCGCCGCATCTCTGCGGCACGTTTACTACCCCGGAGTTTCCATGCCCAGCGTAAAAGTCCGCGAGAACGAGCCGTTCGAACTCGCCCTGCGCCGCTTCAAGCGCACCTGCGAAAAAGCCGGCATTCTCGCCGAGACCCGCAAGCGCGAGTTCTATGAAAAGCCCACTCAGGAACGCAAGCGCAAGCGCGCTGCCGCCGTGAAGCGTCACCTGCGCCGCCTGTCGCGCGACGTGTCGCGCAAGACCCGCCTGTACTGAGCGCGGTCCGCTTCGGCGGGCTTTAGGTTCTGGCGCGACCCGCGCCGCACCTGTACAGCGATTGCAGCCGGCGCGTCCAATCGCAGCCGCTGCCCGCACAAGGCAAACGCACTGGCCGACGTTGTTGCACAACGTCGGCTTTGTGCTTTCCGAAGTAAATAAACGGAGCATCCCTATGTCATTGAAGCAACAGCTTACCGAAGACATGAAAACCGCCATGCGTGGCGGTGACAAGGATCGCCTCGGAGTGATCCGCCTGATCCTCGCCGCCATCAAGCAGCGCGAAGTGGACGAGCGGATCCAGCTGGACGACATCCAGACCATCGCCGTACTGGAGAAGATGCTCAAGCAGCGCAAGGACTCGGTCACCCAGTACGACGCCGCCGGCCGCGAAGACCTGGCCAACGTCGAACGCGCCGAAATGGCAGTGATCGAAACCTACCTGCCCGCCAAGCTCAGCGATGCCGAAGTCGACGCCATGATCGAGGCTGCCATTGCCGAAACCGAAGCAAGCAGTGCGCGCGACATGGGCAAGGTGGTCGCCGCAGTGAAGACCAAGGCCGCCGGCCGCGCCGACATGGCGCAAGTGTCCGCACGCATCAAGGCCCGCTTGAGCTGATGCCTGCCCCGGCAGCGCCCCATGGCGCTGCCTTCACGCCCACCGCGTTTAGATAGCTCCACGCAACACCGCGGGAGTAAAGACGCATGCTCAAGTGGGCGATCATTTTTGCGATCATTTCCCTGATTGCCGGCTGGCTTGGCTTCGGCACGCTGTCCGGCGCCGCCGCCACCATCGCCAAGATCTTGTTCGGCATATTCGTGATCATCTTCATCATCGCCCTGCTGGCGGTGATCGGCGTGTTTCACTTGGCGACATAGGGATGCTCTGACCTATTCCATGCATCCGGCTAGACTAGCCGGATGCGTGGCCGTATACCCGACAGCTTCATCGACGAACTGCTCGCTCGCGTCGACATCGTCGACGTGATCGAACGGCGCGTGCCGTTGAAAAAAGCCGGGCGCGAATGGACCGCCTGCTGCCCGTTCCACAACGAACGCACGCCATCGTTCTACGTCAGCCCCGCCAAGCAGTTCTTCCACTGTTTCGGCTGCGGCGCGCATGGCAGCGCCATCAAATTCCTGATGGATTACGAGCGGCTGGAATTTCCGGACGCCGTGGAAGAACTCGCTCAAGCGGTGGGTTTGAAAGTCCCCTACGAAGGCGGCCGCGACAACGCCCCGCGCGAAGACAAGACCGACCTCTACGCCGTGCTCGACGCCGCCGCGCGCTGGTACGAAGGCGAGCTGAAGAAAAGCAGCGATGCCAACGCGTACTGCAAAAAGCGCGGCCTGGATGCCAACACCATCGCCAGCTTCCGCATCGGCTGGGCGCCAGCGGGGTTCGATGGAGTAATCCGCAACCTCGGCACCAGCGACAAGCGCATGCAACTGCTGACCGAAGCAGGCATGGTCGCCAACAACGAGCGTGGCAACAAATACGATCGCTTTCGCGAACGCTTGATGTTCCCGATTCTGGATCGCCGCGGGCGCGTGATCGCGTTCGGCGGACGCGTGCTGAAATCGGAACAAGGACCGAAATACCTCAACTCGCCGGAAACGCCACTGTTCCACAAAGGCCGCGAGCTGTTCGCGCTGTGGCAGGTCAAGCAAGCCAACAGCAACCTCGCGCGCATCGTGGTGGTGGAAGGCTACATGGACGTGATCGCACTGCATCAGGCAGGTTTGCCGATTGCCGTGGCGACGTTGGGCACCGCCACCACGCCCGAGCACACCGAAGTGCTGTTTCGTGCAGCACCGGACGTGGTGTTCTGCTTTGACGGCGATCGCGCCGGCCGCGCGGCGGCATGGAAAGCGCTGGAATCCGCCCTGCCCCGTTTGCGCGACGGGCGCCAGGCATATTTCCTGTTTCTGCCCGAAGGCGAAGATCCGGACACCCTGGTACGCAAGGAAGGCAAGGAAGGTTTCGAGAAACGCCTGCGCGAAGCCACGCCGCTGTCCGAATATTTCTTCGGCGAACTCTCCCACGACGTGGACGTGAGCAAGCTCGACGGACGCGCGCGCCTGGCCGAACGCGCCCGCCCGCTGATCGCGCGCTTGCCGGATGGCGCGTTTCGCGACTTGATGGCGCAAGAGCTGGAGAAGCGCACCGGCGCACGCGCCGTGTTGGAAGCCGAACCCGCTGCGCGTCAGGCCATTCAACGCCCGGGCGCAGTGCAGCGCTCGCTGGTACGCAGCGCCATTGCGTTGTTGCTGGCGCAACCAGGCGTCGCTGATGACGTGGAACGCCCCTATGGTTTTCTGCGCCTAGCCAAACCCGGTGTGGATCTTTTGGCCGAACTGATCGACACCGCCCGCGCCAGGCCCGGCATCAATGCCGCCATGCTGGTGGAGCATTTTACCGGCCGGCCCGAATACGCCTCACTGCAAAAGCTGATGGCCACCACGGTCGTCGGCGAACCGGAAACCCAGCGCGTGGAATTCTTCGACGCGCTCTCACGCATGGAAAAGCAGGCCATCGACCAGCGCCGCGATGCACTGGTCGCCAAGAACCGCGAAGGCACGCTGACCAGTGCCGAAAAAGCCGAGCTGCGCGAACTGCTCGCCGCACGCGCACCGAAGCCGACCGCCGCGTCATGATCGGCCTGCCGACAACAAGGAACGTCGATGGATTTGCTTGAACGCCTGATCACCTTTTTCGCCGAGAACGGCTATGTGGCTGTACTGATGGCGCTGCTGCTATGTGGCGCCGGCCTGCCGCTGCCGGAAGACATCACCCTGGTAGCGGGTGGCGTGATCGCGGGCCTCGGCTACGCCAACGTGCACATCATGGTCGGCGTCACCATGGTCGGCGTGCTGGCCGGCGATGCCGGCATGTTCCTGCTTGGCCATCACTTCGGCACGCATATCCTGCAGTGGAAACCCATCTCGTGGCTGATGCCGCCACGGCGCTACGCAAAAGTGCAGGATCAATTCACGCGCTACGGCAATCGCCTGATGTTTTTTGCGCGCTTTCTGCCCGGCATGCGCACGGCGATCTACACCACCGCGGGCGCCACGCATCGGGTGAGCTTCTGGCGGTTTCTGTTGCTCGATGGATTGGCCGCGCTGATCAGCGTACCGATCTGGGTATACCTGGGTTACTTCGGTGCGAACCGGCGTGAATGGCTGGGCATGTGGATACAGCGCGGGCAGAACAGCTTGTGGCTGGTCGGCGTGCTGGTGGTGCTGATCTTGCTCGCGCTATGGATAAGACGCCGCCGCAAACGTAGGTTGGGGTGAGCGCACGCGAACCCCAACATCGAATACCCACAACATGACAATGTCGGGGTTCGCTGCGCTCATCCCGACCTACATCGACATCAGAACTGCTTGTGCAGATCGTCGCTCAATATCTGCATGCTCTGCTGACTTACCTGGATCAAGCCGCTCACTGGCGAATCGAGATCCGCAATCAAGCTGATCGAAATGGCCACCATCAACACGGGGACAAAGGTCGCCATCGCGGCGCGATGGCGCTGGCCGTAACCGACGATGAGCGACGTCAGTATCGCCAATGCCGCCATCAGCGCCCAGATATCCGCAGGGATGCGATTGCGCCGTGCCGCCACGCGCTTGGCATCCAGATCGATCACATCGTTGAGCGCCGCGACGTACAGGCCAGTAATCGGCGTGGGCGCCTGTTGCGCAGCCGTCGTTGCCTGGCTCCATAGTTCATCCTGAATCTGCCTGGCGCGCTTGACGGCTGGGTCGTGCTCATCGATATCCGCGTTCGCACCAAAAATCGACAGGCGCGCGTCGACATACTCGCGAAACAGCGCCGGAGCCGCACTGCGTATCGGCTCCACCTGCATGCCAGCGCGAAGAGAAGCCGTGCCGATGGCATTGGCCTCTTCGATCACCAGCTGCTTGCGCTCGTCGAAACGGCTCAGCGCCATGCTCATGGCGAAACCGATCAGCAGGCTCAGCAAGACCGCAATCTGGTTGCGCGTCTGGTGGACTTCTTTCTCCCAATCCTTGTCCTCGGGATTCTTGGCCAACGCGCGCAGGCGATAGCCCATTTCATGCGCCAGCAGCAAGGCAACGGTAACGACGACGAACAGCGCGATCGGGTGATCCAGCAGATACAGCATCGTGCTTCTCCTGCAGATGTGTGTACCGGAAAGCTGCGTGTAACCGTAGGTTGGGGTGAGCGTATGCGAACCCCAACATTGCATCAACATGGACGGGGCCGCGTTGGGGTTCGCGTGCGCTCACCCCAACCTGCGATCACTGCGCGGCGACATCCTGGCGGTTCCACCAACCGCCGCCCAGCGCCTGAAACAGCGCCACCGTATCGGCGTAGCGCGCCGCACGTGCCTGGATCAGGCTGAGTTGCGCCTGCCGATAGGTGACCTGCGCGGTAAGCAACGCCACCATGCTGGTATCGCCGGCCGCATATTGCTTCTGGGCGATGTCAAAGCTGCGTGCAGCGGCGCGTTCGGCACGTGCCGAGGCGGCCATGGCATCGGCATCGGCTTGCAAGGCATGCAAGGTATCGGCAACGTTCTGCAAGGCGGACAGCACCGTGCTGCGATATTGCTCCGCCGCCTGCTTGTAAGCCGCCTCCGCCGCACGTTGCTTGTGTTTCAGCGTACCACCGTCGAACAGCGGCATAGTGACGGCCGAACCGATGTTCCAGAAGCCGGTGCCGTGGCCGAACAGCGAATGCATCTGATCGGTGGCGCTGCCCCAGCTGGCGGTGATGTTGATGTTCGGCAGGCGTGCGGCAAACGCCACGCCAACCTGCGCGCAGGCCGCATGCAATTGCGCATCGGCCATGCGCACGTCCGGCCGTTGCTCGACCAGCCGCGCCGGCAGCGTCAACGGCAGGTCTTGCGGCAGTTGCAGGCTATCCAGCGTGAAGTGGGCGTCCACGTCCTGATCAGGCGTACGGCCGGTCAGCACGGCCAGCACGTCGCGCTGTTGGGCCAGCTGCTTGCGCAACGGCGGCAAGCCTGCACGCGTCTGTTCCAGCGTGGCTTCCTGTGCGGCGACGTCGTTTTCAGAGGCGTCGCCCACGCCCAGTTGCTTGCGGGTGGTGTCCAGAATCTTCGACTGGCTGTCGATCATGTCCTGCGTCGCCGCCAGCTGCGCGCGCAGCGAAGCTTCCTGCACGGCGGCATTGACGAGATTGGAGGTCAGCGTAAGGTAGGTAGCTTCCAGCTGGAAGCGCTGCGCATCCGCCTGTGCCGCCAGCGATTCCACTGCACGGCGGTTGGCGCCCCAGATATCCGGCGCATACGACACGCTCACCTGCGCCGTGGTCAGGTCGTAAAACGAGGCACCCGAAGACGCCGGGCTGGCAAGCGTGCCGGCGATTTTCTGCCGCGTGGGATTGACGCCGGCATTCACTGTCGGCCAATAGAAACCGCGCTGCGCGTAGACGTTTTCCCACGCCGCCTTCAACGCAGCCTGCGCCGCGGCGGCGTCAGGATTGTTCTTTAATGCATCGTCGATCAAGCCATTCAAAGGCGGCGACTGAAACAGTGTCCACCACTGACCAGGAATATCCATATCCGTGTTGAAGTGCGCCGGCCCGGTTGCACCAGGCGTGGAGCCCGTGGTCAAAGGCGTGCTTTCTTGCATGTAGCCCTGAGCAGCTGGCGGTGCGGGGCGGTGATAATCCGGCCCGACCGCGCACGCCCCAAGAGCCAGCGTTGCGCCAAGCACACACGCAAGACGATGTAGCGGAAAGAAACGATGCTTGGCCATGATCAAATCTCCACCTCGCCCGGTGCATGTCCCCAGCGCTGCTTGATGAAGTTCTCCAGCCCGTAATACAGGCTGGGCAGGATGAACAACGTCAGCAACGTCGCAATCGGCAAGCCACCCACCACCACCGTCGCCAGGCCACGCTGCACGTCGGTGCCGATGCCTGTGGCAAGCGCCGCGGGAAGCATGCCAATGCTCGCCACGGTGGCCGTCATCAACACGGGACGGAAACGCTCGGTCGCGCCGACCAAGACCGCCTCGAACAGCGCCATGCCTTCGCGCCGCACGCGATTGATGTTCGACACCATGATGATGCCGTTCTGCACCGCCACGCCAAACAAGGCGATAAAACCGACCGCCGTGGCGATATTCAACGTCTCGCCGCGCACATGCAGTGCGATCAACCCACCCACTGCCGCCAACGGCACTACACCGAGCACCAGCACGGCCTGATGGAACTTGCCGAATTCGGCAAACAACAGCACGGCCATGATCGCCATCACCAACCCCAACACGACGATCAACCGCGCCTGTGCGCGTTGCTCATTCTGGAAATTGCCCGCCCATTCCAGGTGATAGGTAGACGCATCGAAATGTACTTTCTGGTCGATCTGTTGTTGCGCGTCGGCGAGATACTCCGACAACGCCCGATCACGATTATCGATGCGAATGGTCAGCTGACGCTCGCCGTCTTCGTGCGAGATAGTGCTCTCGCCCGCGGCAAGCTTGATATGCGCCACGCTCTTCAACGGCACCTGCGCGCCAGTGGTCGATGTGAGCGGCAGCTGGCCCACTGCTTCCAGATTGTTGGCGACGTCATTGCTGACGCGCGCGGTGACGTTATAAGTGCGATCACCCACATACACCTGTGTGATCGGCGACCCGCCAATGGCCGTCTGAATCAGATTGGTGATGTCGCCCACATTGATGCCATAGCGCGCAGCCGCATCGCGATCGGCAGTAATCGTGAGCTGCGGAATCGGCGGCTCCTGGAAAATCGATGCATCGGCCGTGCCACGCACGCCGCGCAACACACCCACGATCTCGTTGCCGATACGGCGCAGCTCATGAAAGTCATCGCCGTAAATACGCAGCACCAACGGGCTGTGCGCACCGCCAATCATGTCGTTCTCGCCATCCACGATCGGCTGGCTGATACCCACGCTGATGCCCGGTATCTGGTCCATACGCGCCCTGAACTTGCGCAAGAACTCGGCCTTGGACTCGCCATGCCAGGTACTGTAGGGCGTCAGGCCTACCCCAGCCTCGACATGCGATGGTGTCCACGGATCGCTACCGGTGTCGTTGCGGCCAAGCTGGGTCACGACGTATGACACTTCGGGAAATTCGCGTACCACTTTGCGCAACTGCGAGGTCATCTGGCTCGCCTTGTCCAGCGACAAGCCGGTCGGCATCTGCACTTGCAGCCAAAGCGACCCTTCATCCAGGTCGGGCAGGAATTCGCGACCAATGCTGGCGCCGAGCAACAGCACGCCGCAGAACGCAACGATGGCTATACCGTAGGCAAACGGCAGGTTGTGCAGCAATCGTCCCAATGTATGCGTGAAGCCTTCCTGCAGACGCTTGAGCGGTTTGTTTTCGAATACCTTGCGCGGCTTGCGCAGGGCTAGAAAGGCCAACGCCGGCGTCAAGGTGACTGTGCACAACAGCGCGGCTAACAACGCGTAACTGACCGTGAAAGCCATCGGCCGAAACAGCTTGCCTTCCGCATGCTCGAACGCAAACAACGGGAAATAGGCGGTGATGATGATCAAGGTCGCGAAGAAGATGGAACGCCCCACATGCCCGCTTACCAGCATGACATCGTCTTCGACCAATACTTCCGTCGGTTTCATTTCGCGCTGGCGCAGAATCGCCTCGGTCACCACGATCGCGCCATCCACGATGACGCCAAAGTCGATCGCACCGAGCGAAAACAAATTCGCCGACATGTGCGTGAACTGCATCAGGATGAACACCGTCACCAACGACATGGGAATGGCCACCGCCGCCACCAGCGCGGAACGTGGGCTGCCCAGAAACAGGATCAGCACAATGCACACCAGGCCGATGCCTTCCATCACCGTATGGAAGACTTTTTCCTTGGTCGCATTCACCAGATCGTCGCGATCGATGTACGGCACGATCTTCACGTCTTGCGCTGCCAGCTGCTTGTTCAACGCCGCGACCTTGGCGTGGACGCCATCCAGCACGCGCGAGGGGTTCTCATACTTGAGCAGGTCGACGATACCCTCGATGGTGTCCGGATTATTGTCCTTGCCGAGAATGCCTTCACGCACCTGATGGCCGTAGCGCAGCTTGCCCAGATCACGCACCAACACCGGCACACCGTTGCTTTGCGTGACCACGATGTCGCCGAGATCCTTCAGCGAATGCACCATGCCGACGCCACGCACGATGTACGACTGTTCGCCGCGCGTGATGCGACCACCGCCGGCATTGGATGTGTTGGCGGAAATCGCCGCCGTTACCTGGTTCACGCTGACGCCGTAGTGCAACAGTTGTGCGGGATCCAGTTCCAGCTGGAATTCCTTGGTGAAGCCGCCGAAGTTGTCGACGTTGATCACGCCAGGCACCTGCTGCAACGCCGGAATCACGATCCAGCGCTGGATCTCCGACAACTGCATCAGGTTCTTGGAATTCGATTCCAGTGTGTAGCGATAGATTTCACCGGCCGGTCCGCTCACCGGATCGAGTCCCGGCGACACACCCGGCGGCAGCGTGACTTGGCTGAGGCGCTCCTGCACGCGTTGGCGTACCCAGTAATCGTCCGAGCCGTCCTTGAACACCATGGTGATCAATGACAGGCCGAACGTGCTGCTGGAACGCATGCTCACCAGGTTCTGCGTGGTGGCCAGCTGGCGTTCCAGCGGAATGGTGATCTGCTGTTCGATTTCCTCTGCGGCAAGGCCCGGCACCTGCGTCGTCACTTGCGTCGTGACATCGCTCAGTTCCGGATAGGCCTCGATCGACAGCTGTGTCCACGAGTAATAGCCGAAGCAGATGACGAGCACCGTCACCACCATGAACAAGCGGCGTTTCTCGAAGCAGAAGCGGAACAGCTGGTTAATCATTGAGCAGCACTCCGCCACGGACGATCACGCGATCACCCGCCTTCAGCCCTTTCAGCACACGCGTATCGCCGCTGTCGTCGTAGCTGAGGTCGACAGTTCGACGCTCGAATGTCCACGGTGATACTTCAACAAATACGCTGATGTTGTCGTTGTTCATCAGCAGCGCCGATTCGGGCACAAACACCTGCGCTGGCTGCGGCACGCCGATGCTGGCGCTGGCGTACATGTTGGGCTTGAGCTTGCCGTCCGCATTGGCGAACACCGCGCGCACCAGATCACGGCGCGTATCTGCCTGCAGCACAGGGTTCACGAACGCTACCGTGCCATGGAACACCTTACCTGGATACGCAGCGAGCACGGCATCAACCGTTTCACCTTTGGCGACCAGGCCTACGTCGCGTTCCGGCACGTTGGCCGTGATCCACACCGACTCGAGGTTGGAAACCGTCATCATCGCTGCGGTGGCATCGTTGATGTAGGCACCGGGCGATACCGACAGCGCGGTGATATACCCGCTGGTCGGCGCCACAATCTGCATCAACCGCTGCGCTGCAACGCCTTGCGTGCCACCCACGACGCTAAGTCGCGTTTGCGCGCGATCGAATTCCGCCAACGCCTGGTTGTAGCCGCTCTGCGCCGATTCCAGATCCTTGGTGGCATTGCCGCCGGCTGCCTTGACGGCGCGCGCACGATCGAGCGATTTCTTCGCAAGATCCAATGCATCCCGTGCTTTTTGGACATCCGCATGTGCCTGCGCGAAATCGCCGGAGTCCATAACGGCCAGCAGCTGGCCTTTAGTGACATGGTCGCCCAGCCCGACCTTCAGCTCCATCAGTCTGCCCGTGAGCGGCGGCAACACATTGGTCGTGTGCGTGGGATCGGCCTCCACGTTGGCCGGAAATGTCATGACATGCGCTGCCTGGCGCGATTCCACCGGCTGTACCGCCAGCTCTTTGCGCAGCGGAGAACCATCCGACACCTTGATCAGGCCATTTTCGACGGTGAAGGCCGGCGGCTGTTCGGCCGCATTGTCGGCGCCATGCGAGCAGGCAGCCACACTCAGCGCAAGCGTGATGGCGACCGCGAGTCGCCGTCCATGTGTTTTCAGCAGATCCAACATTGTTGTGTTCCCCATCGATTCGGCGCACTGGCGCTCCTGTGACACGAGGCCACAGGCTTGTTGCAATACGGTGAAGGGAACAAGGCAAAGCCTTGCGTATCCCTGACCGCGGTTTGGCCGCAATGCTCCGAACTTAGGGATTTTCCCCGCCGTAAATACTCATTCGTCATTCCAGCGAAAGCTGGAATCCAGTGCCTTTCAGCAAGAATCCCAAAGTCGCTGGATTCCAGCTTTCGCTGGAATGACGGGTTTGGGTTCTATGGCAGCGGAGGAATCCTTAAATTCGGAGCATTGGGTTTGGCCGTCCAAGCCCGCCGCATCAGGGTTACGACGCGGCGGTCAGCGGAACGGACTAATAGTCGGAGGTTCGGCTTGCGTATGACTGTCCAAGTTCAGGCTTTTCCTTCGGCAACGGTGTGATGGCCATGGGGTTGAACCAGCCGGCCCTGCAGCAGGCCGGCACGTTCCAAGGGCAGGTAGGCAATCGCGGCCAAGTGCGAATGGATACGGCGCAAATCGCGCAGGATGCGCAGATACACATCGCCACCACCGCCATCACGCTGCTGGCGCAATTCGCGGATGTGCCGGTCGGAGGCATCGTTTTCCTGGCGCCACAGCAATTCCTTGCGTTCCATCAATTGCTGGGCGGCACGCAGATCGCCGCGCATGAACACGGCAAGCGCCAGGCGCAGACTTTCCATGATCTGGCCGTGCATGGCGGCAAGGTCCTGGATGTCGTCCGCGGAGAAATCCTGCCCGCGCTGCGCTTTCTTGGTCGCGAACTCCACCAGGTTGTTGGCGGTGATGTCACCGATGTGTTCGATGTTGATCACGAAAGCATGGATTTCCTGGCTGCGTTCGCCGTCTTCTTCGTTCAAGGCCTCACCGCCGAGATCGGCCAGATATTGGCGAATGGCGACACCGAGACGATCCAGGTAGGGATCCATTTTGCTGATGGCGGCAGCGCGCGTGCTGTCTTCCTTGCCGAACACTTCCACCAGGCCTTTCAGCATGCCTTCGACCATGTCAGCCATGCGCATGGATTCGCGCTGCGCATTGACCAAGGCCACGCCCGCGCTTTCCAGCGCGGCATCTTCCAGATACAGCGGCACACCCGGATCAGCCGGCTGCGGCGGCTCCGGCAACAAGCGCACCAGCCATTGCGCGAGCTTGTTCACCGGCAGCAGAAAGATCAGCGCCAGTCCAAGATTGAAAGCGGTATGGAAATTCACCGCGACACGCGCAGGCGAATCGCCCAGTGCCGACAGCCAATGCGCCATCGGATGCAGCAGCGGCAGGCACACAAAGCAACCAAAGGCACGCACCAGCAGATTGCCCAATGGCAGACGGCGTGCGACTGGCGTGTGTGCTTCAAGCAACGCCGGCAAGGTGCTGCCGAGATTGGCGCCGAGCACCAATGCCATCGCGCCGGGTGCATCCACCACACCGCCGGTGGCGAGCGACACGATCAGCAGCACCACGGCGACGCTGGAATGGCACATCCAGGTCAGCAACGCGGCGACCAGCACGGCGAACACCGGCTCATCCGCCAGCGCACGCATGCCGACCTTGAGCAGCTGCGCGTTTTCCATCGGCGCCATGGTCAGCACCAGCAGATGCAGCGCCAGCAGCATCAAGCCCAGGCCGATACCGACACGGCCGATATTTTCATAACGCACGTCGTCGCTACGGCGATGCAGGGCGGTACCGAACAGAATCAGCACCGGTGCAATCAACGCGATGTTGAACGACATCACCTGCACGATCAGCGTGGTGCCGACATTGGCGCCGAGCATCACCGCCAGGCCGGGTGCCAGACCGAGCATGCCGCTGGCGGCGAACGAGGTGGCCATCATGCCGGTCGCCGTGCTGCTCTGTAGCAACGCGGTGATGCAGATGCCGAAAGCAAATGCCGTCGGCCGGGTGCCTAGAAAACGGCCCAGCGAACGGCGCAACATGCTGCCGTAGCCGCGCAGCACGCCACTGGTAACCATGTGCGTGCCCCACAAAAGCAGGGCGACATAGCCGGCGATGTCGAAGAGTGCGAAGGTGCCATTCATGGCCGGCCTCCCAAAAATGTTGCGTAATGTTTTTGTGGCCGTCATTCCCGCGAAAGCGGGAATCCATTCTGACTTTTTTTGCATGAGAGCAAATGGATTCCCGCTTTCGCGGGAATGACGGCTCCGTATATCGGCCGTAGGCTGGGATGCCAATCCCAGCTTTCCGGCAGTTTCCCCATGCTGGGATTGTCATCCCAGCCTACGAGTGGACGTGCCTACAACCACGCCCTGTAGCGGCGCATGTAAAGCAGCTTCACCGCCTGCGTCAGCGCGCAATAAGCCACCACCGTGGCCGCCAGCCAGCCGAAGTACGCGTCGGGCAAATGCACCATGCCGATCTTCGTGCCGATGCCGGTGAACGGAATGACCATGCCGATCACGATGATCGCTGTGGTAAGACCCAATACCGGCGCTGCGGCCACGCTCTGCAGGAACGGAATGCGGCGCGTGCGGATCATGTGCACTACCAGCGTCTGCGTGAGCAGACTCTCGATAAACCAGCCCGACTGGAACAGCGACTGATGCTCGCCGCTGTTGGCGCCAAATACAAACCACAGCAATGCAAACGTGGTGATGTCAAAAATCGAGCTGGTCGGTCCGATCCACACCATGAAGCGGCCGATGTCACTGGCATCCCACTTGCGCGGCTTGCGCAGGTATTCCTCATCCATGCGATCGAACGGAATCGACAGCTGCGAGATGTCGTACAGCAGGTTCAACACCAACACCTGCAACGGCAGCATCGGCAGGAACGGCAGGAAGAAGCTTGCCACCACCATGCTCAACACGTTGCCGAAGTTGGAGCTGGCCGTCATCTTGATGTACTTGATGATGTTGCCGAAGGTAATGCGGCCTTCCACCACACCTTCTTCCAGCACCATCAGGTTCTTTTCCAGCAGGATGATGTCGGCCGATTCCTTGGCGATATCGGTGGCGGTATCCACCGAAATGCCGACATCCGCTTCGCGCAAGGCGGGGGCATCGTTGATGCCGTCGCCGAGGAAGCCCACGGTGTGGCCTTGGCGTTGCAACGACTTCACTACGCGCGCTTTCTGCAGAGGCGACATCTTGGCGAACACGGTGGTGCGCTTGACCAGCTCATCGAGCGCCGTATCGTCCAGCGGTTCGATATCGCGACCTTGCGCGGAGTGCTCCACATTCAGGCCGACTTCGCGACAGATTTTGCGCGTCACCGCTTCGTTGTCGCCGGTGATCACCTTCACCTCCACACCATGGTGGTGAAGCGCGGCAATCGCCGTGGCGGCGGTGTCCTTCGGCGGATCGAGGAAGGCGAGGCAACCGATCGCGGTCAGCTCCGCTTCGTCGGCCACACCGTACGCGCGATTGCTCGGCGGCTGTTGCTTGACGGCTACCACCAGCACGCGCAAACCATCTTCGTTCAGCCGGCGCGTCATCGCCTTGATTTCGCGGCGACGCTCTTCGGTCATCGGCACGATCTCGTCGCCGCGGCGCTCGGTGGAGGAAATGGCCAGCATTTCTTCCACGGCGCCTTTGCACACCAACAAGTGATGGCCATCGCCGTTGGCGAGCACCACCGACATGCGGCGACGCTGGAAGTCGAACGGGATTTCGTCCACCACGCGATAGCGGGCCACGATCGGTTCCAGATCGCGATGCGCCAGCACGGCCTTGTCCATCAGGTTCTTCAGGCCGGTCTGGAAATGGCTGTTGAGGTAGCCGTATTCCAGTGCGTCATCCGAGTCCTCGCCGTCCAGGTCGAGATGGCGTTCCAGCACGATCTTGTCCAGCGTCAACGTGCCGGTCTTGTCGGTGCACAGCACATCCATCGCACCAAAGTTCTGGATCGCGTTGAGGCGCTTGACCACCACCTTGCGCTTGGACATCGCCAAGGCGCCCTTGGCGAGGTTCGCCGTGACGATCAGCGGCAGCATTTCCGGCGTAAGGCCTACCGCCACCGACAGCGCGAACATCAAGGCTTCAAGAAAGCCGTGCTTGTACCACTGGATGCCCAGCACCACCGGCACCATCACCAGCATGAAGCGGATCAGCAGCCAGCTCACGCTCTTTACGCCGCGATCGAAGCTGGTCTGTACGCGTGCACCGGTGATGGTGCTGGCCAGCGAACCGAGATACGTGCGCGAACCAGTCGCTACCGCCACCGCCGTGGCCGTTCCGCTCACCACGTTGGTGCCCATGTAGCAAACAGTGGGCAGGTCCAGCGGATTGCCCTTCTGCGTGCCGTGCTCGCCGCCTTCCACCACGTGTGCCTGCGCCGGGCCGGCTTTCTCCACCGGCAGTGATTCACCGGTGAGAATGGCTTGGCTGATGAAGAGGTCCTTGGCGGTAAGCAGGCGCAGGTCCGCGGGCACCATGTCGCCCGCCGCCAGATGCACCACGTCGCCCACCACCAGTTCGTTGACCGGCACCTCGATGCGCTCGCTGTGGCCATCCGAAGCGCGGCGCGTGACGGTGGCGGTGTTGCGCACCATCGCCTTGAGCTTTTCCGCCGCCTGCGTGGAGCGGTATTCCTGGCTGAAGCTCAGCAGCACGCTGATGCCCACCATCACCGCGATGATGATTGGGCCAGACAGGTCATCCGGCGTCACGAACACCTGCACCACCGCCAGGATCACCAGCACGATGATGAAGGGGTTGTTGAAGGCGCGCAGCAGCTGCACCGACCAGTGCGGCGGCTTCTCGTGCGAGACCTCGTTGATACCGTCGCGCTCGAGGCGCTCGGTGATCTGTTCTTCGTCGAGGCCGGCCAGGCTGGTGTCCAGGCCGCTCAACAGGGCGTCGTTTTCGCGAAACGCATCCTGCGCGGCCGCCACGTGCTGGGGTGCTGCGGCCGTCTTGGCCTTGGCCGCCTGGGTGACTCGGTTCATCATCGCTCGCTTCCGTGGGATCAAGTTGTTGCGACGGAGGCGAGCTCTTTAAGGAAAAGCCCGTCCCCTAGGGCAATCCGCAGCCGGGACGACGCCCCGCGGACCGGCGTGCCGGACCTGGCGGAGGCCACCCTTTATGAAGCTGCGGATGACGCATTAGTGACTTGATACCAAATGAAGATGACGGGACGTGCGCGGCCCATCGGCCTGGGCACGCTCAACCGCCTGCCGCTGGCTCAGCGGCTGGGGAACGGTGACGGTGATGGTGGGACGACGCACAGCTTGACGGCGGCCGGCCAGGGAAAACCGACCCGCGGTGCGAAAACGGAAGAAATCACGAAGGAGCTTCATGGGCCCATCTCCTCTATAACGGTGCTCACGGCACCGTTAGGAGCGGGCCGGACTTCCCTAGTCGAGGAAAGCGCCGGCCAACCGCTGGCGGTTGCCGCGAACGATCAGCTTGTTATGCAATGCCGGCACCCGATGCTCGCGGATGTCGACGTTGCGACTAGGGTAAACGTCCATATGCCTTGGTTAGTTCGGACAGAGGCCCGGTCGGTCGTACTGCGCCGGCGGGCGCGGGAATTGTCTTGCTGCGGTGCGAAAGTGTCAAGCCTTTGAAACGAAAAAATCTCGTCAACGCCGACTACTTTCCAAGCATCGAGGCAATGATCGGAAACGCAGAGCAAACCGGCCGCTACCCGATGCTCGCCAGATGACCGAACGAGATGGCAGGCGGCACCAACCAATGATCCGCCAGCAAGAAAGCAAACAGCGCCATCAGATATATCACTGAGTACTTGAATACCCGCATCGCAAAATATTCATCCGGCGGATTCATCAAGCGGAAGGCGTAATAGAGGAATCCGACACCTAGCACCGCCGCCCCACCGAAATAGATCAGGCCGCTATGGCCGGTAATCGATGGCAGCAGGCTCACGATGACCAGCAGGATGGTGTAGAGCAGGATTTGCCAACGGGTGTAACGCACGCCGTGGGTGACCGGCAGCATCGGGATTTGCGCGCGGGCGTAGTCGTCACGGCGGAAGATGGCGAGAGCCCAGAAGTGCGGTGGCGTCCAGACGAAGATGATCAGGCACAGTTGCAGCGGAAACGGATGCAGTGCGCCGGTAACGGCGGTCCAGCCCAGCACGGGTGGAATGGCGCCGGCGAGGCCGCCGATGACGATGTTTTGCGGCGTGGCGCGCTTGAGGTATGCGGTATAAACCAGCGCGTAGCCGATCAGGCCGCCGAAGGTGAGCCATGCGGTGAGCACGTTCACCAGCGAGGCGAGTATCACCATCGAGATGATGCCCAGCACGGCCGCAAACACCAGCACCTGGCGTGCGTTTAGTTTGCCGGTGGCGAGGGGGCGGCGTGCAGTGCGCGCCATCAGTTTGTCGATGCGCTCGTCGATCAGGTGATTGAAGGCGGCGGCGGAACCGGATGCGAGCCAGATGCCGAGCGTGCCGAACACCAGCGCGCGCCACGGCGGAATGCCGGGCACGGCGAGGAACATGCCGATCACGGCGCAGAACACCAGCAACGCGACGACACGCGGCTTGGTGAGCTGGAAATATTCACGCGCCAGCATCATGCAAACGACTCCATGTCATTCGAACGCCAGGATTGCAGGCGCGCGTAATTCGCGAGCAGCGTCAATAGCAGTAAGGCAGCGCCGCCGTTGTGCAGGGTGGCAACCGGCAATGGCAGGCCAAAATGCACATTGCTGATGCCGAGCAATACTTGCGCAATCAGCACCACTGCAACCGCTATGCCGCCAAAGCGGAAACCGCTGAGTAACAAGCGATAGGCGAGCCATAACAGATAGCAGAACACCACCAGCGCACCGATGCGATGGGTGATCTGAATGGCGCTACGCGCTGCCATGTCCAGCACGCCACCTTCGTAGTTCACGCCGATCTCGCGCCACAGTACGAAGCCTTGATGGAAATCGGTGGGCGGTGACCATTGCCCCAGGCAGGTGGGGAAATCGGTGCCGCAAGCCAATGCGGCGTAATTGGCCGACGTCCAGCCACCCAATGCAATCTGGCACGCCAGCAGCACGATGCCGAACACCACTGCTCTACGTAGTGGGGCGTAACGATTGTCCGGTGAACACACGCCATGGCTGCGCAAAGCAACGTACGCCAGCAAACCAAAGGTGGTCATGCCGCCGAGCAGGTGGCCCATCACCACGATCGGCTTGAGCAACAACGTTACCGTCCACATGCCGAGCATGGCCTGGAAGATGATCACGGCCAACGCCAGCACGCACATCTTGAGCGCCGCATGTTCGCGCAGCCAGAACGCGCCTGCGGTGGGTAAAAGTATCGCCAGCAACGCCAGCCCCGATGACCAGTTGCGTTCGCCATGCAGATAAAGCCCGACGCCGACTGCTGCAAACACCGCGCTGAAAATAATCGCCAACACCACGACGCGATCGCGTCGCGCTGCCAGCAACGCAAGCATCACCACCAATACGCCCAGCGTACCGGCCAGCATGCGGTGTACTTGTTCGCGCCAGGCTTTGTTCGCCTCGTAAGGGCGATCTGGGAATGCTGCATCGGCCTGCGCTACCGCTTGTGCGTGATGCGGCCAGGTGGCCTTGCCGTAACACGTCGGCCAATCGGGACAGGAAAGCCCGGCGTTCGACAAACGCACGAATGCGCCGAACATCACCAGGCCGAACGCGAACACCGCCGCCAGCACGGCCAGGTAGGGAATGATCTTACGGGTGCGCATCAACGGATTACCTTCTGCAGATCCTTGCGCAGGCCGCTTGGATCGAAACCAACAGGATACCGCGCCAACGCCGTGCCGTCGGATTCCACCAGCAGGGCGCTCACGCTGTCCGGTGTCGTCGGGCGGTACTCAGCGAGGCGGTTGTCCGGGTCTGAGCCGATGGCCCAGTAATTTTCCATGCCGCTGGTGGTGGCGTTGCCCGGCGGCTCGCCGATATACAAGAGGCGCAGGCGTGACATGTTGTTGTTGAGCGTGATGCGTGCGGCGGCCATCTTGGTCAGCGCGTCGATGCAGTGCGCGGCACAGTGCGGGCCGGCCAGCGCGATCAGCGTCATGCGCGGCGAAGTATCGCGCCAGCGCCAGGTTTTTCCATCGGCAAGTCGCAACTGCACCTGTTCCGTCGCGAAGTTGTGCTGGGGAACGACGGGTTCGCCGTAGGCCTTGCCGCTTGGCTGCCAGCCGCTGAGATTGAGTAGCGCGGCGGCAATGATGGGCGCGGCGAAGACTAGGATCACCAGTACGAATTTCAGGCGGCTTGTGCGCTGGTTTGGGGTAATTGACGGATTCATAGGGAGCGTTATTTTTCCTCGCCGTCATTCCCGCGAAAGCGGGAATCCATGGGCTTTGATGCGGAAGGCGAAGATGGATTGACCGGCGTCCGCCGTTGTGAAGCGCCTCCGCTTTCGCGGGAATGACGACCATGGGGATTACGACGTTTGCGATGCTGTACAAAAAAAATCACGATCGCTGCAATGGCAAACGTAAACCACTGAAACGCATACGCGCGATGCCGCGCCGGCGGCATGGACGAAAGATCAAGCGTATGCACGCGCACATAGATCGCCGACGGATCAGCATCCAGCACCAGCACGCGCGGATAAAGCGCAACGTGCAGGTCGGCCGCTACCTGGGCGAGATCCAGATACACCGAACTCTTCGGCCATTGCGTCTGCCGCGCCAGCGCATCGCCGCCCAGCTCCAGCCCCGTGCCCGGTGGCGGTTGATAGGTGCCTTGCAAGGTTTGCGTATCCGTAGGCAGCGGCGGTAACTGCGGTGCCTTGTCCGTGCCGTTGCCCGGCAAAAAGCCCAGGTCGACCAGCAGCCATTTGGCTTGTCCCTCTGGCTGGAATGGCGCATAGACCTCTACACCGCCCATGCTGTCATGCTTGGGGTTGTCCAGCAGATAGAAGCGATCCGTTCGATAGCGCCCTTCCACGCGCACGCGCGGATACGCATCGGCGGGGGGCTGATCGGCCACGTTATCGAACGGCTTTACCGGCGCGCTGGCCGCCGCGGCATACCGTCGCAGAAGCTCATCCTTGTAGTCCGCGCGATGCAATTGCCACACGCCAAGACGCACGAAAACAAGTACTCCGGCCACGGTCAGCAATACCGCCCACCATGCCGGACGGCGCATCACACCCACGCGGCAACTCCGTGGGGCATGGCTATACTGGCGATGTCTGGCGTGCCTGGAATTCTCACGTGGAAACCATCTACAAAGTAGCGCTGGTGATCATGTTCCTGGTGGTGATCTTCAACCTTGGCCAGGCCCTGTATTTCATGATGACCGAAAAGGACGAAAGCAAACGCACCGTGTGGGCATTGACCCGCCGCATCAGCTTTTCTCTGCTGCTGATTGCGATGGTGATCGTGGGTATCCGAATGGGCTGGATCCACCCGCACGGTGTGGGTCAGTAATTGTAGCGGGCCGTCTTGTCAGGCAGCGTGGCTGCGACCTTTAGCGCGTCGGCTGGGAGGAAATCCCAGCGTTTATAGGCATCGCGGTGCTGGGATTTCATCCCAGCCTACGCAAGGTAAACAAAAAAGCCCGCCTTGCGGCGGGCTTTTCTACTCCCTAGAGCGACGCCTCAGAGGATGTAGACGAACATGAAGAGTCCCAGCCACACCACGTCCACGAAGTGCCAGTACCAGGCCACGGCTTCGAAACCGAAGTGATGTTCCTTGCTGAAATGGCCGGCCAGCACGCGCAGCCAGATGATGGCGAGCATGATGGTGCCGAGCGTCACGTGCAGGCCATGGAAGCCGGTGAGCATGAAGAAGGTGCAACCGTATACGCCGCTACCCAACGTGAGGTTGAGCTCCTTATAGGCTTCCATGTACTCATGCGCCTGGCAGTACAGGAAGCTCGCCCCCAGCAGTACGGTGATGCCAAGGAAAGTAAGCACCTTGCCGCGATGGCCTGCCTTCAATGCGTGGTGCGCGATGGTGACGGTGACGCTGGAACTGAGCAGGATCAGCGTATTCAGCAGCGGCAGCCCCCATGGCGCGACCGTCTGGAACGCACCGCCAACGTGTGCCGGCCCATTGCCACCGCCCGCGCCCCATGACGCTGCGTAATCGCTCCACAAGAACTGATGCGTCAGCACGCCGTGTCCGTAGCCACCCAGCCACGGCACCGAGAACATGCGGATGTAGAACAGCGCGCCGAAGAAAGCGCCGAAGAACATCACCTCGGAGAAGATGAACCACATCATGCCCATGCGGAACGAGCGGTCCACCTGGGTGTTGTAGTTGCCGGCCATCGACTCGTGAATCACCGAGCGGAACCAGCCGAAGAACATGCCCAGGATGCCGACGAAGCCGACCAGCAGCAGCGTCTTGCCGAAGCTGGTTTCACCGGGTTCGGCATTGAGCCAGTGCGCCGCACCGAACACGGTGAGGAACATGACCACCGCGGCCACGATCGGCCATTGGCTCTTGCTCGGTACGTAATAGATGTCGTGCTGCTGACCCATGATCTGTATCCCGTAGACGGCCCTGATGAGCTGCGTTCTGGTGAGCTACGTTCTCCCCGCCACAGCGGGTTACTGCATGAGCGCTTCCTGGATAGCCTGCGCGTGGGCTTGCGGGTGATGCTGCAACCAAAGCATCTGCGCGATCGACACCACGAACACGACGAAGGCGACGATGCCGACGATTTTCGCCGTGCGTCGCGCGCGACGCAGCCGTTGTTCCTGATCCGATGCCAGCGAGCGATGGTCCAGCTTCATCTGCTCAATCCTCGACGTGGCCGTGGGCGAGTTCTTCGTCATGGATCACCGGTGCAACCGTGAAGCTGTGATGCGGCGGCGGCGACGACAAAGTCCACTCCAGCCCGCGTGCACCTTCCCACACACGATCGGTGGCCTTCTTCTTGGAGAACCACGCGCAGTGGACCACCACGCCAAGGAAGATCAACTGCGAGGCGCCGAACAGGAACCCGCCGATCGAGCTGATCATGTTGAAGTTGGCGAAGGCCACGTTGTAATCCGGAATGCGGCGCGGCATGCCGGCAAGACCAAGGAAATGTTGCGGGAAGAACAACACGTTCACCCACACCACTGAGTTCCAGAAGTGCACCTTGCCCCAGAACTCGCTGTACATATTGCCGGTCCACTTCGGCAGCCAGTAATACGTGGCCGCCATGATCGCGAAGATCGCGCCCGTCACCAGCACGTAGTGGAAGTGCGCCACCACGAAGTACGTGTCGTGGTACTGGAAGTCCGCCGGCACCAGCGCCAGCATCAAGCCGGAGAAACCGCCGATGGTGAACAGAATGACGAACGCGATGGCGAACAGCATCGGCGTTTCGAACGTCATCGCGCCGCCCCACATGGTGGCGACCCAGTTGAACACCTTCACGCCGGTCGGCACCGCGATCAGCATGGTCGCGTACATGAAGAAGATTTCCGCGCCCAGGGGGAGGCCCACTGCAAACATGTGGTGCGCCCACACAATGAACGACAGGAACGCGATGGAGGCAATCGCAAACACCATCGCCTTGTAGCCGAAGATCGGCTTGCGCGAGAAGGTGGGAATGATCTCCGAGATGATCCCGAACGCCGGCAGGATCATGATGTACACCTCGGGATGCCCGAAGAACCAGAACACGTGCTGGAACAGCACCGGGTCACCGCCACCGGCGGCATCGAAGAAGTGCGTGTTGAAGTACTTGTCGGTGAGCAGCATGGTCACCGCACCGGCCAGCACCGGCATCACCGCGATCAGCAGGAACGCCGTGATCAGCCAACTCCACACGAACACCGGCATCTTCAACAGATCCATGCCCGGCGCGCGCATATTGAGGATGGTGGCGATGATGTTGATCGCACCCATGATCGAGCTGATACCCATCAAGTGCACCGCAAACACCACGTAGGCGGTCGAAGCACTCTGCAGCGACAGCGGCGGATACATCGTCCAACCGCCGGCGGGGCCGCCGCCCGGCAGGAACAAGGTGGACAGCAGCAGCGCGAACGCGAACGGCAGAATCCAGAACGACAGGTTGTTCATGCGCGGCAGCGCCATGTCCGGCGCGCCGACCATCAGCGGAATCATCCAGTTGCCCAGGCCGACGAAGGCCGGCATCACCGCGCCGAAGATCATCACCAGCGCATGCATGGTGGTCATTTCGTTGAAGAAGTACGGCTGCACCAGCTGCAGGCCTGGCTTGAACAGCTCGGCGCGAATCACCATCGCGAAGCTGCCGCCGATAAAGAACATCAGCAGCGAGAACACCAGGTACAGCGTGCCGATGTCCTTGTGGTTGGTGGACATCACCCAACGCTGGATGAAACTCTGGTGCTCGTGATGCTCGTCGTGGTGCTCATCGTGGGTGGCTGCGTGGGCCATGGCCTTGAACCTCTACCTCAATGAATGCTTCAGTCGTGAACTGCTTTAGGCAGCCGAGAGATCAACCCTGATTGTTCGGTTTCGTTGCCACCTGCGCCGTCGCCTGCGCGGGGGCCGCCGCGGTGGACGCCGCCGCAGGCGCGGGCGTGGCCGGCTTCTGCTGATCGGCCAACCACTTGGCGAATTCTTCCTTCGAGACAGCCTTCACCACGATCGGCATGAAACCGTGATCCTGGCCGCATAGCTCGGCGCACTGGCCGCGGTACACGCCAGGCTGCTTGATGTTGGTCCATGCGGCATTCACCACGCCGGGGATCGCATCCATCTTCCAGCCCAGCGCGGGCACGAACCAGGAATGAATCACGTCGTCAGCGGTGATGACGAAGCGGATCTTGGTATCCACCGGCACCACCAGCGGATGATCGACATCCAGCAGATAGGTGTTCTCGTCGCCCACCTTCACCGCATACGGATCGAGGCCGGAATCAAGCTGGCGCGTGGCGTTGCTGCGATCGTCCAGCTTGGACATGAAATCGACGTGGCTGAGCGGCTTGCCGAGATAGTCGACATAGTCGTAGCGCCACTTCCACTGGTAGCCGGTGACCTTCACCGTCATCTGCGCGCCAGTGGTATCGGAGAACTTGCGCAGGCCATCGGTAGCCAGCCAGGCCAGGCAAACGAGGATGATCACCGGAATCGCAGTCCAGATGATTTCGACCGTGGTGTTGTGCGACCACTTCTCCGGCACCGCACCGCGCGATTTGCGGAAGCGGAACATGGCGATGAACATCGCGCCGAACACCAGGATGCCGATCACCACGCACACGCCCAACGCGACGTTGTTGAGCATGTAGGGAATGTCGGAATACGTCGTCACGCCGGGCGTGAGGTTCAACTGGCCGGGCTGCGGATTGGCAAGGACGGCCGTGCCGAACAAAAGTGAGAAGGCCGCGCCGAGCGCGCCGATTGCCTGCCTGAAGTGCTTTCCAACCCTGATGCCGTGCTTCCCGATGCCGCCAGCTGTCATGTTTGCACCTTTGTTGACCCTACCTGCGCCCCAGCCTGGTAGTCGGCCAGCAACGCCCTGAGTTTCCGGAACAGCTCGTTGCGTTCCTCATCGGTGAGGAAAGCCCCGATCTCCAGCTTGCGTCCGTGCGACGACAACAACAATCGGTAACGCCCCTCCCCTGACTCCAGCAGCACGCGCACCCAATAGGGTTGGAAACGCATGCAACGGCGACCTGGCAGCGTGTGCACCTCCAGCGACGAACTGTCGAGGGTGATGCGTTCGCTGCGGTCGCCGGCCCGCCATGCCACGCGCAAGGCGATGGCGACGGCGGAAGCCTCGATCAGGGCGAACAGCGGAGCGAATACATCGCCCTGCCACGCTCCCAGACCTGCCGTTATCAACACCAGCGCAGCCAGCACCAGGATCAGGTGACGCAGACCACGCCGGCTGAGTGTGCGATTGGGCCGAAGCCACATTACGCACGGCAGGCCGCCGAGGGCTGGTCGAAGCACGATCATGGAAGTCCGGCGTGCCTGGAACGTGTTCGATCATAGGCTGCGCGTGTGGCGGTGGGCAAGGACAAGGGCAGCATGGAACGCCTTGCTGGGCGCGACAATTTGTCTCGTGCGTTTTCGCGTTTGCGACGACCCGTAGGTTGGGTTAGCGCAGCGTAACCCAACAGTTCGGAGCGGCATCGTTAGGTTACCCCCGGATCAAGTCCGGGGTAACCCAACCTACGATGGCCATCCTGAGGCCTTCCCGCCGATTGCTGCAGTGCTCGAATGCACGGCCTTGGCCGCCCCCGTACAATTTGCCATTTCCTGTTTCCCCTCTCCCCTCCCACGCGCCACGCCACCGTGACCCAACCCATTCTTACCCCCGAACTGCCGACCAGTGTCGAGCCGGCCCGCGCGCGCATTACCGCCGCCTGGCTGCGCGATGAAACGGAGGCCGTGAACGACTTGCTCGCCCAGGCCACCTTGCCGCCGGTCGAGCGCGAAAAAGTCATCGATCTTGCCGCCGACCTGGTCACCCGCGTGCGCGCCCGCGCCAAGGACCAGAGCGCGGTGGAATCCTTCATGCGCCAGTACGACCTTTCCAGCGAGGAAGGAGTACTGCTGATGTGCGTGGCCGAAGCCTTGCTGCGCATTCCCGACAAGGCCACGGCGGACAAGTTGATCCGCGACAAGCTCGGCGATGCCAACTGGAAGAAGCACCTGGGCCAGAGCGAGTCGCTGTTCGTCAACGCTTCCACCTGGGGCCTGATGCTGACCGGCAAGCTGGTCAATCTCGCCGAGGAAACCCGGCAGGATTTCACCAGCGCGCTCCGCCGTCTGGTCGGCCGCGCGGGTGAACCGGCCATCCGCCTGGCCGTGCGCCAGGCGATGCGCATCATGGGCCATCAGTTCGTGATGGGCCGCACCATCGACGAAGCGCTGGATCGCTGCAGCAAAGGCGAATACACCGCTTATCGTTACTCCTATGACATGCTGGGCGAATCCGCGCTCACCGCGGAAACCGCCGAGCGTTACCAGCAGGATTACCGCAACGCCATCGCGCGCATCGGTGCGCGCGGCCCGTTCGCCAATCACACCGATGCACCGTCTATTTCCGTAAAGCTGTCCGCGCTGCATCCGCGCTACGAAGTGGCCAACCGCGAACGTGCGCGCCGCGATCTCACTGCCAAGCTGCTGGAGCTCTCCCAGCTGGCGATGAAGCAAGGCATTGCGTTATCAGTCGATGCGGAAGAAGCCGATCGTCTTGAATTGTCGTTGGACATCATCGGCGACGTGTTTGCGCATCCCTCGCTGCAAGGCTGGAATGGCTTGGGCATCGTGGTGCAGGCATATTCCAAGCGCACGCCGTTCGTGATCGACTGGCTGATCGAGACCGCGCGCGCCACCGGCCGCCGCTGGTACGTGCGCCTGGTAAAAGGCGCGTATTGGGATGCGGAAATCAAGCGTGCACAGGAGCTGGGTTTGTCCGGCTATCCGCTGTACACGCGCAAGCCGAACACCGATGTGTCATATCTTGCCTGCGCGAACAAACTGTTCGATGCCGGCGTCGAGCTGATCTATCCGCAATTCGCCACGCACAATGCGCATTCCATTGCCGCCGTGCATCACATCTCGCGCGGGCGTCCGTTCGAATTCCAGCGCCTGCATGGCATGGGTACGGATCTGTACGCCGAGGTGATCGGCAAGCAGAACCTCAACGTGCCGTGCCGCGTGTATGCGCCGGTGGGCACGCACGAGGATCTGCTGCCGTACCTGGTGCGCCGCCTGCTGGAAAACGGTGCCAACACCAGCTTCGTCAATCGCGTGGTGGATGAAACGTTGCCCGTCCGCGATCTCGTGGCCGATCCGTGCGAAACGGTGCGTCGTTTTGCTTCCATTCCTCATCCGCGCATTCCGCTGCCGGTCAATCTCTTCGGTGACAACTCTGCGCTTGCGCAGAATTCAGATCTGGTAACCAGGAAGAACTCCATGGGCGTCAATTTCTCCAACGACAACGAACTGAAGGCCCTCGCCGAGGCGGTCAACGCGAAATCCTCCACGTGGGCAGCCACGCCGCTGGTGCCGGGCGGAGAGAGCAAAGGCCCGACCGTACAGGTGACCAATCCCGCCGATCGCCGCCAGGCAGTCGGCAGCTACGTCAGTGCTGATGCCGGCCTAGTCGACAAGGCACTGGCCAATGCCGTCGCCGCGCAGCCAGGTTGGGATCGCCTGCCTGCGGCCAGCCGTGCCGCCATCCTGGAGCACGCTGCCGATCAGCTTGAAGCGCGCCGCGGTGAATTCATCGCACTGTGCGTGCGCGAAGCCGGCAAGAGCCTGCCCGATTCGATCGCCGAAATTCGCGAAGCCGCCGACTTCCTGCGCTACTACGCGGCGATGGCGCGCCGCCTGTTCGGTCATCCCGAACAGCTGCCTGGCCCGACCGGCGAGAACAACCAGCTGTTCCTCAACGGGCGCGGCGTGTTCGTGTGCATCAGCCCATGGAATTTCCCGCTGGCGATTTTCCTGGGCCAGGTCTCGGCAGCACTGGCCGCCGGCAACAGCGTGATCGCCAAGCCGGCAGAACAGACCAGCCTGATCGGCTATGTCGCGGTGAAGCTGCTGCATGAAGCCGGTGTGCCAACCGACGTGCTGCAGTATCTACCGGGCGACGGTGCAGTGGTCGGCGCAGCGTTGACGAAAGACCCGCGCGTGGCCGGTGTCGCTTTCACCGGTTCCACGGAAACCGCCTGGGCCATCAACCGCACGCTCGCCGCGCGCAATGCGCCGATCGCCGCGCTGATTGCCGAGACCGGCGGGCAGAACGCGATGATTGCCGACTCGTCCGCGCTGCCCGAGCAGATCGTGAAGGACGTGATTGCTTCGGCCTTCCAATCCGCCGGCCAGCGCTGCTCCGCCGCGCGCGTGTTGTTCGTGCAGGAAGACATCGCCGACAAAGTGGTTGGAATGCTCGCTGGCGCCATGGACGAGTTGAAGGTCGGCGATCCGGGACAGCTTTCCACCGACGTGGGTCCGGTCATTGATGAGGATGCATTGAAGATCCTCATCGACCACGCCGCGCGCATGGACAAGGAGGCAAAGAAAATTGCTGAAGCCAAGCTCGATCCGTCCGCAACGTCGAACGGCACGTTCTTCGCGCCGCGCGCCTACGAGATTCCTTCGCTTGATGTATTGAAGCGCGAAGTCTTCGGTCCGGTGCTGCACGTGATCCGCTGGAAAGGCAGCGAATTGGCCCAAGTGGTCGAGCAGATCAACCGCACCGGCTACGGCCTCACCCTCGGCGTGCACAGCCGCATCGACGACACTGTGGAATACATCCGCAGCCATGCGCGCGTCGGCAATTGCTACGTCAACCGCAATCAGATTGGCGCGGTGGTGGGCGTGCAGCCGTTCGGCGGCGAATCGCTGTCGGGCACGGGTCCGAAGGCGGGTGGGCCGCACTATCTGGTGAAGTTTGCGACCGAGCGTACCTTGACCATCAACACCACGGCGGCAGGTGGCAATGCTTCGCTGCTGACGATTGGTGAGTAACGCGCACCACCCAATCCCATAGAGGTGATCTCGCCTCAAGGCCGTCATTCCCGCGAAAGCGGGAATCCATTTTCACGGATGCATCAGAGCAAGATGGATTCCCGCTTTCGCGGGAATGACGGCATCAAGGGACACAGACATGTCACGGCAATTCATCTAAATGCGGCAGTTATTGATTTCGCTCCTGCTATGCCTGGCTAGTGCCGCGCACGCAGCAAATCCCAGCCAGGACGAACAGCACTTCGTCGCCACGCTGCAACTCGGCACCACACCCCACGTCCGCTACCTCGACGCCAACGGCAAACCCATCGATTACCCAACCTTCGCGCAACAAATGCACGAAGGCCGCCGCCACTACAGCATCACCCGCGACACCCAGGCCGGCGCGGCCGTACTACGCCTGCGCCCAGCCGGTGCACGGGCCGGCGAGCCGGGCCGCTTCGCGTTTGGTCGCGGCGACACGTTTCCACCGTTTGAACTGCCCTCCCTGCGCGGCAACACGCGCTTGAGCGACTTCCAAGGCCGTTACACCCTCGTCAGCTTCTTCTTTGCCGAATGCCCGCCATGCATCGCCGAAGTGCCAACGCTCAACGCTTACGCACGTGAGCACGGCGACATGAACTTCGTTTCCATCACTTATGAAAATGCCGATACAGCACGGCGGTTCGTAAAGGAACGCGGATTGACCTGGAACGTGCTGTATCACGGCCAGTCGCTGATGGACACGCTGGGCATCGGCGTTTTCCCTACCTTGATGCTGCTGGACCCATCCGGTCGCGTGGCCGGTTCGGCAGTTGGCATGTCGATGCAGGACGATCCCGCCAAGCGCCTGGCCGACCTCGACAGCTGGGTCGAGCAATGGAAACGTGCGACGACGGCACAAACCACAAACGAAAAACCCACACGGCAGTAACACCGCGGGCAGGCCAATAGCGAACTTGTGCGCCGCGTTAACCACGCTGGCATCGCCCGTGCTAGAACAGACTCCTGCGCCATCGGGGTTGGCACGGGGGAAGGTCTGGCATGTCACAGGCAGCATTCGAAGTACGCGACGGCCGGCACACGGCCTCTGCAGCCATCGAGCCCGATCCCCGCGCGCAAGCCGCTGACATTCCGCCCAACGTACTGGTGCATCTCACCGAATTTGCCGCCCGCCAGGGCATGGCCAGCGAGCCGTGGTTCGCCGGATTGGGCATTACGCGCCAGCAGATCAACGATCCCAGCCTGCGCGTGTCATACCGCCAGGCGCGCACGATTATTTCCCGCGCGCTGCGGGCGTTGCGCGTGCCGGCGCTGGGCCTATTAATTGGCCGCAATGAAACCATTGGCAGTTTCGGCCTGCTTGGCCTGGCAATGATGACCTCGCGCAATTTCGGCGAAGCGATGAGCGCCGGCATCGAAAACCACAAAATCTGCGGCAGCCTGCTCGACGTGGACTTCGTCGCGATCGATGCACACCACGTCGGCGTGCAGGCATGGCCGCGCTACGGCGATATCGAGTTGCTGCCGTTCCTGTGCGAAGAACTGTTCGCCAGCTGCCTGGCCATCGCACGCGAACTGGTCGGCCCCGGCATCACGCCGATACGCATGGAATTCACCTATCCACCGCCTGCTTACGTCAACGAATACACAGATACATTCCACTGCGAGATACGCTTCGGCGCGCAGCACAATCGCATCGTGATCGACGCCGACTGGCTGCTGCGTCCGCTCCCCGGCTACAACCCGCTGGTGTCACGGCAAGCCTTGGCGTTATGCCACCAACAACTTCGCGGCAACAGCCCGTCCGACGAAATCGTCGTCTCCGTCGAACGCCTGCTGCGCAACCGCTTGCGCGAACATCCCAAACTCACCGAGGTCGCCCGCACACTGCATTTGAGCGAACGTTCGTTGCGTCGCAGATTGGCAGAGAGCGGGCGCATCTTTCGCGAAATCCATGATCGCGTGCGTGCGGAACGTGCGCTGGAACTGCTGCACGCCGGGCAATTGAGCGTGGCGGAAATCGGTATCGAGCTGGGCTTCAGTGATCCGCGGGAATTTCGCAGAGCATTCAAACGCTGGACAGGCATGCCGCCGCAGGTGGCGCGACGAAGCCTGCCTTGAGTAGCTTGGGTTAGCGCAGCGTAACCCAATGATGTTCGTGCGATATGTTGGGTTACGCTGCGCTAACCAACCTACCGGTACCGGCCCGCTCAGCCAGCTTTTTTCTTGGAGGCCGGCTTACGCCTCGTTCCTTGCAAGCGCTCCGCCGCCTGAGTCTGATGCGCCTTCATGATCGCCATGACCAATCCCGGAAATCGCTTGTCAAGCTCCTCGCAGCGCGTGGTGTTGCGCATCTCCACGCCATGGCGCTCGCTGCGGATCAAGCCCGCCTCGCGTAGTGCGCGGAAGTGTTGCGATAGGGTGGACTTGGGAATCTCGCGATCGCTGATCTTGAGGAAGTTGGAGCAGGTAGCGCCGCTGGAGATGGCCAGCTCGGCGTAGATGGCAGCGCGCACGGGGTCGGACAGGGCATGGAGAATGCCCTCGACGGTGATGTCATCAATGGATGGGTGAATCAGCGGCCGCATGAGGCGCATTTTATCGGCCCTTGATTTCTAGTTCCATAGTTCATAAGTTACGAACTACAGGAATTCAGAATTCCGTCACCCACCCATCAGGACATATTCCATGAGCAAGCTAAACGGTAAGGTCGCCATCATCACTGGCGCTTCCAAGGGCATCGGCGCGGGCATTGCCAAGGCTTTGGCAGCCGAAGGCGCTTCGGTCGTCGTGAATTACGCATCCAGCAAGGCCGGTGCTGATGCGGTGGTCAACGATATCGTGAAGGCCGGCGGCAAGGCGGTCGCCGTGCAAGGCGATGTTTCCAAGGCGGCCGATGCGCAAGCCATTGTGGATGGCGCTATCAAGCACTACGGCCGGCTCGACATTCTCGTGAACAACTCGGGCGTCTACGATTTCGCGCCGATCGAGGCGATTACGGAAGAGCACTACGACAAGCAGTTCAACGTGAACGTACGCGGCCTGCTGCTTACCACCCAGGCCGCCGTGAAGCACCTCGGCGAAGGCGGCAGCATCATCAATATTGGGTCGCTGGTGACGCGCATCGTGCCGGAAAATACGGTGGTATACACCGCCACCAAGGGCGCCGTGGATGCGATCACCGGCGTGCTGTCGAAGGAACTGGGACCGCGCAAGATCCGCGTGAACGCGCTCAACCCGGGCATGGTGGAAACCGAAGGCACGCATGCCGTGGGCGCGATCGGTGGCGACTTTGAAAAGTACGCACTGGCCGCCACACCGCTGGGGCGCATTGGCCAACCCAATGACATTGCTTCGATTGCCGTGTTCCTGGCTTCCGACGATTCGTATTGGCTGACGGGTGAACGGCTGTACGCCGGCGGCGGCGCACGCTGATCGTCGTTATGGCACCAAAGCGCACCGCATTGCGGTGCGCTTTTTTTTGCCTACTGCCGATGCACGCTACCGTCGCCGATGCCCAGGCAGAGCCGCTGCGATCTTGCACTAACCCGCATATGTTGAGACGGACGTTTCCCGTCTGGGCCGCCCGTCACTCGACTCTCTCCGCCGCGTCGGACAGGCGCGCCGCCACTGCCACCTGCATGTCCAAACCAGCGCTCAAGCAAACGAGAACGCATGGCTGCCTCCTCTTTACCGTTGATGGATGCTCAAGATAAAGAGATGCCTTGAGCCGAGGTAGCGATATCTCGGCAAGCCAGTCTTGAAACCCATTCAAAGCGTCGTGCCGCTCGCCCGCCATCGGCGGCGCCCCCGGAATGTCCACGCTGGCCGATTCGCCCCCCATCCCAGTCCCTTTTGCCCTCCCCTCCCTTAACCGCTTGCGGGACAGTGCATAAACACGCGCTCGTAGGGCGCACGGGGAGATATGCCGGCATGCGCACAATCTGCACCTTGGTTGCCCTTTCATGCTTGCTTGCTGCGTGCAGCCATCAAGAGAATGCCGCGCAAAGCCAGAACGATGCGTCGTTCGAGAGCAAGCTGCAGCAGCAACTGCTGGATGCCAAACCTGGTAGTGTCATCGACATACCCGCCGGTCGCTACGTACTCAAGCGCGGCCTTAGTCTGCGCACGAACGGCGTCACCCTTCGCGGCGCAGGCATGGACAAGACCGTGCTGTCGTTCAAGGGCCAGATCGTCGGCCCCGAAGGGCTGCTGGTAAATGCCGACGATTTCACCATCGAGAATCTCGCCATCGAAGACACGATGGGCGATGCGCTGAAGATCAACCAAGGCAGGAACATCACCATTCATGGCGTACGTATTGAATGGACGGACGGCCCCAAAAGCACCAACGGGGCCTATGGCCTGTATCCGGTGAAGACGCAGAACGTGCTGGTGGAAGACTCCGTGGTGATCGGCGCGTCGGATGCCGGCATCTACGTCGGCCAATCCAACAATATCGTCGTGCGACGCAATCGTGCCGAACAAAACGTCGCCGGCATCGAGATCGAGAACTCGGTGAACGCCGACGTCTACGACAACATCGCGACCAAAAACACCGGCGGCATCCTGGTGTTCAACATGCCCAATCTTTCGCAGGCGGGTCACGCCACGCGCGTGTTTCACAACAAAGTGTTCGACAACAACACTGCCAATTTCGCCAAGAAAGGCGCAGCAGTGGCAAGTGTGCCGGCAGGCTCGGGGGTAGTGGTCAATTCCAACGACAAGGTGGAGATCTTTGACAATGACATTGCCGACAATCAGACGGCGAACGTGATCATCTCCAGCTACTTCTCCACCAACTACTACAACAAGCTCGGCGTCGCCGCCGATTACAACCCGTATCCAAAAGGTATCTACGTCTACAGCAATCGCTTCAAGGGCGGCGGCAATGCGCCGGATGGTCTCAAGCTGAAAACACTGAAAGCAGCCGTCTATGGCATTAACGGAAGCTTTCCTGATGTGCTGTGGGACGGATACGTCGATTCGAAAGAACAGGTGCCACCGAACGATCGCATCTGCGTACAGGATGCGAGCGGCGTGCTCAATGCCGATGGTCCGCACGGCTACAAGAATCCAAGCACCGATGCCAAGCCATTCCAATGCAGCTTGCCCAAACTACCGCCGGTGACATTGAACCCGGAACCGAAAGTCTGAGAACACCACTGATGCCGATAACCTTGCGGGCGCGCGGATGGGTATTGTTGATGGCGCTGCTATGCCTGACGGCCTGCCACCGTGATATGCAGCCGGTGGCTTTCCACGACGAAGGCTATCCACCGAAGCTCAGCGATTGGCATGTGGTGGAAGCACGCGACGGCGTCTTGCAACTGAACCAAGGCGTGGTGCCCTACGAACTCAACACGCCCTTGTTTACGGATTACGCGCATAAGTTGCGCACCATCTGGATGCCCAAGGGCGTGTCCGCCCACTACAGCCCAACAGACACTTTCGACTTCCCGGTGGGCACGATCATCAGCAAGACGTTCTTCTATCCGTTGCCCAAAAGTGAGGCACGCAACGCCACGGATGTTGCGCGCACCTACGACACCAGCCGCGACTTTGCCGCGCCAGGACAGGGCCTGAAACTCGCCAATGTGCATATGATCGAGACGCGCTTGCTGGTGCGGCGCAAGGATGGATGGGTGGCCATTCCGTATGTCTGGAACGCTGACCAAAGCGATGCCCTGCTTGCTCGCACGGGCGACGTGCAGGCCTTGACGCTCGTCAGCGACGATGGCGGGCACGAAAACTTCAACTATGTGGTGCCGGACCAAAGCCAATGCGCCAGCTGTCACGCACGCGATTGGACCACGCGTGCGCTGCAGCCGATCGGACCAAAAGCTCGTCATCTCAATCGCGATTACCGCTATGCCGACGGCGATGAAAACCAGCTCGTGCACCTGTTGCGCGTGGGCTACCTCACTGGCGCACCGGCACCAGCGGCGGCGCCGCGCAATGCCAACTGGAGTGACACACACGCATCGCTCGACGCGCGCGCGCGGGCCTATCTGGATATCAATTGCGGCCATTGCCATAACCCGCGAGGCGCAGCCAATACCACGGGTCTCACGTTGGATATCGATACCCCGGAAGATCGTCATATCGGCATCTGCAAGCCGCCGACCGCGGCAGGGCAAGGCACGGGTGACCACCTGTTCGACATCGTGCCGGGTCATCCGGACGATTCCATCGTGCCCTACCGCCTGGGCTCCGCCGAGCCGGGCACGATGATGCCCGAGATCGGGCGCAGCACCGTGCATAAAGAAGGACTTGCCTTGATCAAGGCCTGGATTGCAGTGCAATCAGGGGATTGCATGGTGCTGCACTGAATACATGGAAAGGGGAGAAAAAACGACGTGAGTACCCGTTTCCGCTTTGGTGATACCGTCACACGGCATGCCATGCATGGCCGCGCTGCGTAAGTACGGCGCGCAATTGTGAGCGAAGTTCCGATGAATCAGCCTGACCAGATCGATCTTGCAACCGAACTCCGGCGCCTGCGCGCTATGCAGGCGCGCGACCCACTGCCGGACTGGCCGACGCGTGCGCGCCGCCTGCGGGCCTTGGAAACGGCCATCCGCCAGCATCGCGACGACATCGCCGCCGCCATCAACGCGGATTTCGGTTGCCGTCCACGCGAAGAGACCGACATGCTGGAAGTGTTTCCCAGCCTGTCGGCCATTCGCCACGCACTCCGCCATGGGCGCCGCTGGATGAAGCCCAAGCGCAGCATGGCAAGCGTGGCCTTTTTGCCCGCCGGGATCGAAATGCGCCCGCAGCCGCTGGGCGTGGTCGGCATTATCGTGCCGTGGAACTATCCGCTGTTTCTCGCTGCAGGCCCGCTGATCGATGCGCTCGCTGCGGGCAATCGCGTCATGCTCAAGATGAGCGAGTACACACCGCGCTTTTCGCAGCTTTTCGCCGAACTGATCGCGCGTTATTTCCAGCCGGATGAAGTATTGGTCATCAACGGCGATGCATCGGTGGCGCAAGTGTTCGCCGCATTGCCATTCGATCATCTGCTGTTTACCGGCTCGACGGCCGTCGGTTACCACGTGATGCGCTCGGCCGCTGCCAATCTCACTCCGGTTACGCTTGAACTGGGGGGCAAGTCGCCTGCCATCATCGGCCCTGGCGCGCGGTTTGAACATGCGGTGGAACGCATTCTATTGGGCAAGCTGATCAATGCCGGGCAAACCTGCATCGCACCCGATTACGTTCTATTGCCGCGTGCAGACATCGCGCGCTTCACTTCGGTGGCGAGAGCGACCATTGCACGCCTGTACCCCGACCTCGCCAACAACCGGCACTACGCCAGCATCGCCACCGATCGCCACTATCGGCGCTTGGTGGATCTGCGCGATGGCGCCGTCAATGCAGGTGCGCGCAGCGAAGCCTTGAGCGTTGCAGAAGATCGTCCCGAACAGCGCATGCTTACGCCCACGCTACTGGTTGACGTGCGCGATGACATGCCGGTGATGCAGGAAGAAATCTTCGGCCCCCTGTTGCCACTGGTGCCTTACGACACACTCGAGGAGGCCATCGATTACGTCGCCAGCCATCCGCGCCCGCTCGCGCTGTATCTGTTCGAGTGGAATCAGGCGCGCATCGATCAGGTGCTTGCCCGCACGCATGCCGGTGGAGTCACGCTCAACGATACGATCTATCACATCGCCCAACATCGGCTGCCGTTTGGCGGCGTGGGACCATCCGGCATGGGTGGCTATCACGGCGAAGCGGGTTTTCGCACGTTCTCGCATATGAAGCCGGTATTTCGGCAAGCTCGGTTCAACGGGGTGAAGCTGTTCAACCCACCCTATGGCAAGCGCTTTCGGCAGTTGCTGGAAATTCTCTTGCGCAGAGGCTGACCATGCTCATGTAACCCCATGGTCGTCATTCCCGCGGAAGCGGGACGGAGCGCGAAGCGCGAAGAACGTCCGAAGGACGGCCCCGAAGGGGTAAGCGAAGCGCATCATCCATTTGCTCTGATGCAAAAGCGAAGGTGGATTGACCAGCTTCGCTGTTGTAAAGCGCCTCCGCTTTCGCGGGAATGACGGCCGTTGGGGGTTACGTTCGTTGCGATTCCTGTTGCCGTCGCTCGACGACCCTGCACCAGTCGGATAGGGTATCGGGCATTCATGCCTATGCAGGTGCCCGCGCATGCCGTACGAGCAACCCAACGTTCAATCGGCCGTGGTGATTGCGATGCACCTGATCGATATTGCAGACGCCATCGATCTTTCCCGTGCCGAAGCGCTGTGGGATCAACAGCAGCGTCCCGCTGCGGTGCGCAGCAAACTTGCGAGCACCCCGGCGAAAGCCATGGCGTTTGGTGTTCCGCCGGTCGTGTTGCGGCTCGACTCGCTTGATCTGCCGCTGCTTGGCCGTTCCTACCGTGCCGACGCCACGGTCAGGCTCTACGATTTTGGCGCCGCGGCGTTTTCGGTACAGATTCCGGTCACGTCGTGCAGTTGGACATCGTTTTCGCAGCTGGTGAACGCGGTCGATGCGCTATTGGGCCCCAGTGCTGACAGCGCGGTATGGACGCAATTGCTGGAGCACGTACGCGCGGTCGTGCTACCCGCTTTGACGAAACCCAGCCCAGCCTCATTACACGAAGATTATCTGCTCGGCATCGTGCATGCTTTCGACGAAGCAATACCGGTAAGCGCCATGCATGAACGCATCGACCTGGTGCCGCTGCTTTCCGGCGAGCAACGCGCGTTGTCCGAGCAGGCGCGCAGGGATTTATTGCAGCAGCGATTTTCCTATTACGCCGACGATCTGGTGGTACTTACCTGGGATCGCGCTTTCATCTACGAGCCGCGCGGTGATTCCGACGTGATCGACATTCTCGAAGTCGCCAATGCGCAGTTACTGGAAATGCGCTTTTACGACGAACTGCTCGATGCCGAATTGCCGCGCATGTACGACATGGTCGAGGCGGCCTACCATTCGGGCAATCCACTAGGCGCACGGCACTTCGCCGATCTGGCGCGCAAGCTGTACACATTGGTGGCGGAGGTGACCGAGATTACCGAAAAGGTCGACAACGCGTTGCAAGTCACTGAAGACGTCTATCTGGCCCGCGTGTATGCCTCTGCGCTGGATCTGTTTCGTGTGCGCCACGTGAGTGCCGCGGTGGATCGCAAGCTGGCGATCATCCGCGATACCTACGCTGCGCTTTACGAAGAAGCTTCGGGCAAGCGGGCGGAATTGCTGGAGCTGGCGATCATCGTGCTGATCGTGGTGGAGATCGTGATCGCGATCATTCGCCACTGAGCATTCACGCCACCAAGAAAAAGCCCCGGCAGCTGGCGCTGCCGAGGCTTTCTTGTTGCGAGTATTAACGAATCAGAACTTGTAGACGGCCGACAGTGCGAACAGGTTGCCGGAGTCGTCATACGAGCCGGAGAGCACGTCGCCGGTGGCGCTGACTGCACCATTGACGACAGCTTTATTCACGAAGATGTGCGCATACGAAGCATTGATCGAAAAGTGCTCCGTAGCCTTGTAGCCAAGCCCCACCGACAACAGCTGGCGGCTGCCATCCGGTACGCGCGGTTCGCGGGTAATCGAGCGTGTGGGCGTGCTGTCGAAGCCGACGCCGCCGCGCACGGTCAGCTTATCGGTCACGTAGTAATCGCCACCAAACGCGAAGTACCAGGAGTTGTGCCAATTGAATTCCTGCACCGAGGGGGGCTGCGACGGGTTGGCGTAGTTGACCGTGAGGTTCTTGAACGAATCCCAGCCGGTCCAGGACAGATCCATGCCGAAGCCGTACTTGTCTGCCTGATGCCAGTAGCTGGCGGTCGCCGTGGCCGGCGTGGTGAACTCCGCGGTACCGGCGGTGTGCTGGAACGGCAGCGTGCTGGGCGTCAGGCCCAGCGCAGGCGCGAGCTGGCCGACCAACACCGAAACGTTGTCCGGCACATTGAAGTTGGCGGTGCCCTGCAGGCGGTGGCTGATCTTGGAGCGGTAATTGAGCGAGAGTCGATCCTGCGAGGTGATCTTCCAGTACGTACCCAGCTGCCAGCCCCAGGCCCAGCTGCTGCCGCTGACGCGGGCCAAGCCATCAGAGCCGGGCGGCACCAAGGCGTAGACCTGGTTCACCGGCAGATTCAACTGCGTTCCGGGACCGGCCAGGCCAAGTGCCACGCTGGAGAAATTGATCGCCTGGGTCAGCGTGGCGCTAGTGCGCTGCGCGATGGCGCTGGCGCCGATGCTGAAGTTGTCGGTCACGTCGAACGAGGCGGACATGGTGCCATCCAGCGACTCGAACTTCGAATAGATCGAGTTGTAGCGGCCGACCCAGTTGTTGTCGTAAGTGGTCTTGAAGCCGAACGGCACCGTCATCGCAACGCCCAGATGCAGGCGATCGGTCACCTGCGTGGCGAAGAAGAACGAAGGTATCGGCATGGTGGTGCCGGCATCGCCACCGTTGCCGCCACTGATCGGCTGGCCGAGCACGTCGTGCGCGCTGCCGGTGAAGTTGGCGCTGAAGTTGATGGCGGTGACGTCGGCTTGGACATAGGTGCCCTTCAGGTCGCTCATCGCCGCCGGCGCATTGGCCACCACGGAAACGTCGCCACCGGCTGCCGCGGACCCGGCGTAGGCGCGGCCCATGGCCTGCGCACTGTCTTCCTTCAACTGGAACGAACTGGCGTGAGCCTGCTGTGGCGCTGCCAGGGCGCCGGCGATAGCCAGGCCCAGCGCAGCCAGAGCGAGCGGGCGGCCACCACGGACGGTGTTACGAAAGGACGTGTGCATTGGTTGCTCCTGCTTTTCTTTTAATGACGAGTCCGGCCCGGGAGGCCGGGATCTTGCCGGAAGGCTGCACGCCTCCGCGGCTCGGGTCGTAGCGGGGCCGAACAGAATTTCATACGCGCGTTTGATACCCCTGGCGGGCACTCTGCCCACTCGAGCACGGGTGTGCAAGTGCGGTTGCAGCATGGGCTGCGGGGAAACATTCGCCAATCGCGCCAGCGCCAAAGCCTAAACCTCGCGCAACGCGGTCGTTCCCGTTTCCCCTTCTTGATTGCCTGCCTGCTAACCTTCCGCCCCCACACGATTTTCCGGGTTGAGCCATGCATTGCTTCGTCTACGCCAGCCAACGCAAGGCCGACACTTATTTATGGCTGGATCGCCGCGACCATTTCGATGTGCTGCCGGCGCCGCTAGTGCTGCTGCTGGGCGACCTGCGTTTCGTGCTTGAAGTGGAACTGCATCCGGCGCGCCGCCTGCCACGCGAAGATGTGGAAGTGGTGATGCACAACCTACGCACGCAAGGCTGGCATCTGCAGTTGCCGCCGCAGGAAACACTGGTCACGCCACCCGGTGAAGCAGAGCCGCTGATGGAGCCCAAGCGTCAGGACGAATGACCGCTTTGCCAAGTGGTCGTTAACAACAGATTACCGTCTGACGCTTTATCGGTTTCTATACTCCCCGCATGCCTACAAATAAACCGCGCCGCCCCTCTTCCGCGCTTATCTCGATTGTCTGGTTTCTGCCTGGGTGGCTTTGCGCCGGCATTGCTGCGCTGGGCGCGCACCCGATCGCGCTGATTCCGTTGCTGCTGGCCAATACGTTGACCATGGCGGCGGTATGCCACGCGATCGGTTTCGATCCAGAGCCGGATTTCCTGCGTACGGTCGTGCGCCGCGGCGGCGCGCATTTGACGATGTTCACCTGCTATGTCGCGCTGGTGTTTCTGCTGGTGGCCTGGCCGATGCTACGGCTTACGCAACACCCCACCTTGGGTGGCAGCTTGATGTTGGCCGCGGCGTTGGTGGTGGCCCTGGTGGCGCTGTGGCGTCTGTGGCCGGCGTTTGCATTGGTGTATGTGTGGGATGACGCCTATCCCGCGCATGGCCAAGGGGAAGGCTCCTGGCTGTTCACCGCCACGGCGCGCAGCGTGGCCTTTGGCCGGCATCTTTCGCGCGAAGAGCACTTTTTCAGCCATTTTCTGCCCAGCGCGCTGGCGTTGCTGGTGCTGGCCTTCGCCGCGATTGCACTGAGCGGCCTTTACGGCGTGCTGCCATCGGAGATGCGCACCGCCGCGCTGGTGCTGTATGCCGTGCTGCTGGTGCCGCTTGGCTGCCTGATCATCGCCAACCGCACCTTGCGCGTGATGCTGTGCGAAAGCCGCCGACCGCGCCGGCAGGAGCAGGACGGCAGCGAGAAAGCCGAACCGGTCGTTTCCGCACCGCTGAACGAACAGGAACGCATCGCCGGCACGCCGGAGCAAGCACAAGCCTTGCTGGCCGCTGCACGCAGCGGCGATATCGCGCGTGCGCTGGCGTTGGTGGAAGCTGGCGCCGATCCGAACATCGCGCCGGCTTCGGGTGATCGTGACCAACGCCCAGTCCTGATGCTGGCCGCACTGCTGCCGGATACGCGCCTGCTGCGCGCCTTGATTGCCAAGGGCGCCGATGTGAATCGCGCCAGCGGCGGTCTTACGCCCTTGCTCGCCGTGACACGCGACAGCTGGCATGGCCGCGCCGAAGCGGTGATGACGCTGCTGACCAATGGCGCCAATCCGCTTACCGCGGATGCCGATGGCAACACGCCTTTGCATGGCGCCGTGCTCAGCGGCGAGCCCAATGTCGCGGCCATGCTGCTGGACGCTGGCGCCACCATCGATGCACTCAACAAGCACGGCGAAACGCCTCTCTTCATTGCCTGCCGCGCCGCCAACTGGCCGCTGGTGCGCTTTCTGCTCGAACGCGGCGCCAAGGCCACGCCAGCCAAAGGTGAACCGGCCTTGGTCGCCGCCGCCGGCATTGCCGATGACGACGTCACCGGCGTGAAGCTGCTGCTGAAACACCGCGCCGCGGTGAACGCCGTCGACGCGCGCCAGCGCAGCGCGCTGATGGTGGCCGCTGCGGAAGGTCATGAGCAGATTGCGCGTGCGCTGTGCTCCGCCGGCACCGACGTCAACCTGGCCGATCACCACGGCAGCACGGCGTTGATGGAAGCCGCGCGCGCCGGCGCCGCCGGCGTGATGGAATTGCTCGCCGACGCGCAAGCCGATGCCGGTGCACGCGACAAGCATGGCCGCGACGCGCTCACGCTCGCTTGCCAATCGCCCCGCGCCCAGGTGGAAACGGTGCGCGCCTTGCTCGCCCTCGGCGCGGATCCGAAAGCACCCGGTAGCGATGGCCGCAGTGCGCTTGATCATGCTGCCGCCAGCGGGCGCTGGGATCTGGTGGCCTTGCTCGATCCGGAAACACCGCTGCCCGCCAGCCTCGATATCGAAGCGATTTCCGAAGGCGCCGACACACCGGCGCATTTGCTCGATGCCTTGCGCTTCGGGCACTGGGCGATCGTCTCCAGCTTTGCCCATCGTGTGCGCGATTGGCCGCAGGAACAGCTCGGACCGTTGTTCCTGGAACTGACCGAACCCGGCCTGCGCACAGCGCGGCGCTGGCTGCTCGATCATGGTTTGTCGGCAGAAGCGCGCCTGCAACCACAATTGATCGACGAGATCGACAGCGAGCAGCCGACACTGCCGCCGCTCGGCCAGCGCTTGTTCGATGCACTGCTGGCGCGACTCCCGGAAAGTGCCGAAGCCATTGAAGATCTGCTCGATGCCGGCGCCAGCCCCGCCGGTGCTGGGCTGCTCGCACAAATGCTGAGCCGCTTGCAGGAACCCTTCTCCACCTTGCCGCTGACATTGCTCGAACGCGGCGCCGATCCGTTCGGCACCGACGAGCGCGAGCGCACACCGCTCTATTTGGCTGCCATCAATGGCCAACTCAGCGTGCTGCAAGCGCTGCTGGCGCGCGGCTGCAATCCGAACCAGCGAGACATCAACAGTGGACGCACGCCGCTATTTGCCGCGCTGGAACACGGCACCGATGCGCTACCGCTAGTGCGCGCACTGGTCGCCCATGGCGCCGATGCGGAAGCGATGGACGCAAACGGCGAAACGCCGCTCGGCCTCGCGCTGGAACATCCGGCGCTGGAACGTTGGCTCGACTGGAATGGTTGGCAGCGTCCGCGCCGTTCACTACGCGATGATGATTTGATCCAGGCCGCCAAACAGGGCGCCGAGACCGCGGTGCGCCGCATGCTGGAACTCGGCTTCCCCGTGGACGCACGTGATGCGCAAGGCGCCACACCACTGTTGCACGCCTGCGGTGCCGGCCATCGTGACGTCGCCGCAGTGTTGATCGACGCTGGCGCCGACATCGCAGCCAGCGCCAGCAATGGCATGACGCCACTGGCCGCCGCCGTCGCCGCTCGACGTGACGCCCTGGTGGCGCTACTGCTAGAACGCGGCGCTGCCGTGGATCAACGCCTGCCGAACGAAGCCACGGCGCTGATGATCGCCGCCGTGCAGGGCTATCCCGATATCGCCGAGCGATTGCTCGATGCTGGCGCTGACGCCAATGCGGTCGACGCGCGCGGACATAGCGCACTGCACGCGGCTGCGCAGTTCGGCTTCGAGCAGAACGACAGCCTGCGTGCACATCGATTGTTCGAGGTGCTGCTGAAACGCAAGGCCGATCCGAACCTGGCCGATGCCGAAGGCAAGACCGCCTTGCTGCTGCTGCTCGGCGCACATCTGCGTCCTGGCAGCGAATGCGATGCCACGCACATCGGTGCATTGCTGCCGGTGTTGCTCGATGCCGGCGCCAATATCGAACACGCCGATCAACGCGGCGTCACCGCGCTGCATGCCTGCGCCATGCATGCCCTGCTGCCTCCCGCCCGTCTGCTGCTTGCACGCGGCGCGGATCGCAATGCTGCAGATGCCTTCGGCCGTACCGCCGCCGACGTGGCAAGGCATTTGGGCCTGATCGATATTGCGCATGAGCTGGCTACGCGGCACAGCGTGATTCCGAGCGTGCGGCAAACGTTGCGGCAGCCGGCGCAACCGGATTGACGACGGCGTAGGTTGGGTTAGCGCAGCGTAACCCAACAGCTCTTGGCGAGAATCGTTGGGTTACACCTGGATCAAGTCCTGTCTCTTGATCACAAATCCGATGCGGCTTGAAAGTTCAACCTTGCCATGATCGCTCCCTCCCCTGCGGCAGTAGGGGAGGGCTGGGGTGGGGTTGCTTGGGCTTTAGCGGGCAGCCGAGTGTCACGACGAATTTCGCGGCGTGAATCATGTGGCGACGTCTGGTCCGCGCCGCTCGCTTCGCTCGCACCCCACCCTGGCCCTCCCCTGCAAGCAGGGGAGGGAATTGGCTTGCGGCGTTTTTATATCTTCGAGCCTTGATCAGCGCACTTGAAAGATGTGAGCAAGAGACAGGACCTGATCCGGGGGAACCCAACATTTTTGGAGCGATTCGTTGGGTTACGCTGCGCTAACCCAACCTACACAGCTACGCATCCGTTCAATGCCTGTGCGCGCAACGGCAACGCATGCCACGCATCAATCACCTGCTCCGGCGTGATCGCATCCACACGTGTACTCACCGGCGGACCACCCAGCACCTGCACCGCTTCCGGCACGGTGCTGCGCGGCCGCCAATGACTGGGCGCCACGGAACCGAACATCACCACCAGCGGACACCCCATCGCGGCCGCGAGATGCGCAGGGCCGGTGTCGACGGAAATCATGCTGTGCGCCATCGCCAACAGAGCGCGCATGCGCGGCAGCGGTAATTCCTTGGCGACGACCTGCACGTCGGGCTGCGCCATCGTTGTGCGGATGCTTTCCAGATAGCCGTATTCCGCCGGGGATCCACACAACAGCACGCGCGCCTGCGGCAGCTGGATGCGAATGGCGGCCACGACGCCAGCCCAGTTTTCGATCGGCCATGACTTGTCGTCATCGCTTGCCTTGCGCACGCCGCTCCAGCGCATCGTGCGTTTGTTCGCCGGCTGCAGCAGCACAAGCGGACGACCTGCAAGCCCGCGCCCAGCCAACCATTGATCGCAATCCGCACGCTCGGATGCACTGACGACGAACTGCGGCACCGCGCGGGTCGCGCATGCCACCTTCGCAAAGCGTTCGGCAAATGCGGGCGGCGTGGTGTCGGCCAGTTCCAGCAGATGTTCGATCCAGTGACCGCCTGGCGATAACGGAATATCGTTGAGAAATACACAGTGGCTGGCAGGAATGCCGGCCAGCTTCAGCAGCAGCGCAATGCGCTCCAATGAACGGCGCTGCGGTTCGCATACATACACAGGCACATCACGCATGCGTCGCAATGCAGCGACCGCACGCCACTGTTCAGGGCTCAATGGCAACGGCCGATGGTGCGCACGCAGCGCAATCACTTCTGCCACGTCGGGCTGCCCGCCATAAAGATCGATTGCATAGCTACCGGCTGCCAGCAAGGTGCAAGGCTGGCCATAGCGCGCGTGCAATCGATGCAGCAATGGCTGCAACAGCAGCGTGTCGCCAAGACGGCCGAAGCGGATGACCAGCGGACGGAAAGGTGTCGGCATGCGAAGAAGCAGCGAGCGCTCGTCAAAGGTGGATATCCGGCAAGCATGCTGGCCGGCCGCTTTCGGGAAACTTACCGTATTTCCTTGCGGAAGCGGCGAGCAGCCGCGCGTGGCTCACGCGTTCTTTGCACCTTGCTCATTTCCTGCGATCAGCGGCGTATCGGCATCCGGCCCTTTTTCCGGCGGCGCTGGCGTTTGCGCATCCGCTTCGAACAGCCGATTGAGATCTTCCAGTGCCTCGCGCGTGGTCTGCACCAGCTTGGCTTCGTCGTCGTAGACCAAGTATTGCGCCTTGAGCAGTTCGGCATCCTTGCGGCGGAAGCGCTCGACTTCTTCAGTGGCTTCTTCGGCACTCAGGCCCAGCGCCTCAAGCGTCTTGCGGCTCATTTTCAGGCTGGAGAAAAACGTTTCGCGCACTGGTTCTTCGATGCCCAGGTCCATCAAGCGCCATACGTGCTGGCGATTGCGCGCGCGGGCGACGATCTTCAGATGCGGATACTGGCGACGCACCACGCGCGCCACCCGCAAGGCCGCCTCCGCTTCATCCGTGGCGAGCACAAACACTTCCGCCTTGTCGGCCTGCGCCGCACGCAACAGTTCGGGGCGTGCGGGATCGCCGTAGAAAATATCCCCGCTGGTGCCAAAGCGATTGGCCAGATCAAGCTGTTCCACCGACTGATCCAGCGCGACGAACGGAATTTTCCGCGTGCGCAGAATGCGCGCGACGATCTGGCCCATGCGCCCGTAGCCGGCAATGATCACTCGCGGATGATCCACGGTGATGGTGTCGAACGGTCGCTGCGGCGCCTGCTTTTTCTTGGCGCCGATCAGCCTGGCCGTACCTGCCACCAGCAACGGTGTCAGACCCATGGAAAGGGTGATCGCAAGCACCAGCAGGCCGCCTTGCTGGTCGGCGATCAGATGTTTTTCCATCGCCTGGCGCAACACCACGAAGGCGAATTCGCCGCCACTGGCCAAAAGCACCGCGAGCCGCAAGGCGTCCGCGCGATTGAGGCCACCCAGCACGCGGCCAAGCGGCCATAGCAAAATACCTTTCACCAGCAACAGACCAAACGTGAGGCCTAGCACGATCAGCGGCGCTTCCAGCAGCAGATTGATCTGCATCGACATGCCGACGCTGATGAAGAACAGCCCCAGCAAGAGACCCTTGAATGGCTCAAGATTGGATTCCAACTCGTGACGGTATTCCGAGTCGGCCAACAGCACGCCGGCGAGGAACGCACCCAACGTCACCGACACGTTGAGCTTTTCCATCAGCAAGGCCGTGCCTAGCACCACGAGCAAGGCGGTCGCGGTGGAGACTTCCGTCGATTTCGCGCGCGCCACGAAACGGAATATCGGACGCAGCAGATAACGCCCGCCGATCACCACCGCCACGATCACCGCCGCCGTGCGTGCCACTGCGATGGGGTCAACGCCCTGATGAGACGATGTGGAAGCCAACAGCGGCACGGCCGCAATCAAGGGAATCGCGGCCAGATCCTGAAACAGCAGGATGGCGAAGGATTGTCGGCCATAACTGGTGGATGCCTCCTTGCGCTCGGCAAGAATCTGCAAACCAAACGCCGTGGACGACAGTGCCAGGCTGCCGCCGATGATCGCCGCCGCGTTGGGCGGGAGGCCAAACGCGTAAGCGAAGCCGCCTACCGCCAAACCGCACGCCAGCACTTGCAGCAGACCGGTGCCGAACACGGCATGACGCATCACCCACAGTCGCCGCGGCGAAAGTTCCAGGCCGATCACGAACAGCATCAGCACCACGCCGAATTCGGCGATATCGCTGGCGCGGCTGGGTTCGACCACCAGATGCAGCTCGGCCGGGCCGATCACCACGCCCGCGAGCAGATAGCCGAGCACGGCACCGAGACGAAAACGTTTGGTGATCGGTACCGCGATCACCGTGGCGAGCAAGAAGATGACCGCCGTTTCCAGAAAATGATGGCTGTCCACGCTTCCTCCGCCTGCAAGTTCCTGCGAAGCATTATTTCACGCACGGACACGCGATGGGGCAAAGCGCGGCTGACGCCCTCACATTCCGCATGCGATCATCCTGCCCCATGAAACCGATCACTCGCCTGCTCGTCCTTGTCGCGCTGATGCTTGCGTCATCCGCTCACGCGCAAACCGGCATTCCGATTTACGGCTACCAGGTCGTGCACACCTATCCGCACAACACCAAGTCGTATACGGAAGGCTTGTTCTATCTTGATGGCTATATGTATGAAAGCACCGGCACGACCGGCGAATCGTTCATTCACAAGCTGGATCTCGCTACCGGCAAGGTGCTGCAACAGCTCGAACTGCCGCCGCCCGATTACGGCGAAGGCATCGTGGCGTTCAAGAACCGCCTGATCCAGCTCACCTGGCAATCGCAGCGCGGCTACGTCTATGACTTGAAAAGCTTCAAGCGCATCGGGCAATTCAGCTATCCCGGCGAAGGCTGGGCGCTCACGACTGACGGCCACCGCATCTACATGAGCGACGGCACCGCGACGATCCGCGTGCTTGATCCGGACACGCTCAAGCAGGTCGGCAAGATCGACGTAACGGCACTGGGCCGTCCGCTGGTGAATCTCAACGAGCTGGAATGGGTGAAAGGGAAAATCTACGCCAACGTGTGGTTGACTCAGAACATCGTGCAGATCGATCCAGCTAGCGGCAAGGTGGTTGGCGTGATCAATCTCACCGGGCTCGCGCCCGATCCGAGCACCTTGTCAGATCCGAGCAACGACGTGCTCAACGGCATTGCGTATGACGAGAAGCATGATCGGCTGTTTGTAACGGGCAAGCGCTGGCCGTCGATTTATGAGATCACGCTGACGGCGCCGAAGCCCGACAAATAAGGTAGGCTGGGATGCCAATCCCAGCATTCGTCATGCCACAGATATTCATGCTGGGATTTCATCCCAGCCCACGGTTACTCGGCCAAGCGTTGCAAGATAAGTTCGGCCAACCGCGCCACCGCAGGTGTCGACTCGGCTTCGCTGCGATAAAGCGCCAGCCCGAGTTGCGGCAACGTCGGCAAACTGGTTGCTTTGGCATCCATCGTGTGTAGATCAGCAGGCACGCCCAGCGGCGTGCGCACGCTGATGCCCAATCCCGCCTTCACCGCCGCCCACGTGCCAGCCAGGCTCGCGCTGGTGAAGGCGATGCGCCAGGCGAGACCCGCGCGATCCAATGCGTCGATGGCTGCCGTGCGCATCAGGCATGGGGCATCCAGCACCACCAGCGGAATCGGCTCGCCGGGTTCATACGGAAGCTGGTCGATGTCCGCACCGATCCAGCGCATGGGCAACGTCTGGATATGTTGCCGCTGCGCGACGTGCGCGTCCGCTTCCCACGCCAGTGCAAGATCAAGCCGGCCGGCTTCCAGCGACTGCATCAGCACGGCGTTGCGCGCGATGTGCACTTCCACGCGCAACTTGGGATGCGCACGCTTGAAACGCCCTAGTACCTCTGGCAACACGTTTTCGCCGAAGTCTTCCTGCATGCCTAATCGCACGCGGCCGTCCAGTTGCACACCGCGCACGGAACTGACTGCTTCGTCATTGAGTTCCAGCAAGCGGCGCGCATAACCGAGCATCACTTCGCCCGCTTCGGTGAGCGCCATGCCGCGGCCGGCTTTGCGCAGCAACGGCGTGCCGGCCTGCTCCTCCAATTTCTTCAGCTGTGCGCTGACGGCGGACGTGGAGCGGCCCAGCCGGTCAGCCGCCTTGGCGAAACTGCCCAGGTCGATGCCGGTAACGAAACTGCGCATGACGTCCAGATCGAGCTGGATGCGATTCATGGATCATCCTATTTTTCGGGATTATTGATTTAAAAATTCCTGATTTTAAGGATTATCCTGACCCGCTACGCTGGTGCCCGTCAAGCCTGGGAGGAGACCACCGTGCTCACCATGCAGTACCGCATCGCCCTGCCCGCCGACTACGACATGGCGATCATCCGCCAGCGCATCGCCGATCGCGGCCATCTCACCGACGACTTTCCGCAGCTGGTGTTCAAGGCGTATCTCTATGCCGATCGCAGCGAACCCTACGCCGCCGGCAAGGAGAACCGCTACGCGCCGTTCTATCTGTGGCATGACACGGAAGGCATGAACACCTTTCTCGGCGGCGCGGGCTTTGCCGGCGTGATTGACTCGTTCGGGCGACCATTCGTGCGTACATGGTCGGTGTGGCAAGCGGAAACGGCGCCCGATCTTTCCGCCGCCACGTATGCCACCTGCGAAACCATGGCCCTCGGCGAACACCTTGCGCTGGGCAGCGTGCGCGAGACCGAGCAGGCGCATGTCCGCGCCGATGTCGAGCATGGTGCACTTGCTGCCGTCAGCGCCTTCGATCCGACCGGATGGACGATCATGCGCTTCCGTCTATGGCGCGATGCGGTCCATGCTTCCAGCGACACGATGGACGTCTATCGCGTCGGTCACGTCTCGCAGCCTTCCACGAAACAATAGTCCATCAAGAAGCCACTTATGCCTCTCGTTCGCATTGCCTTACGCCGCGGCAAGTCACCTGCGTATATCGCTGCGTTACGCAACGGCATTTATGCCGCCATGCGCGAAAGCTTCAACGTGCCGGAAAACGATCGCTTCATCCTGGTCAGCCAGCATGATGCGGATGAATTTGATTACGACCCGAATTATCTTGGCATTGCGCGCACCGATGATCTGGTGATCGTGCAGATTGCCTGCAACAACACGCGCACCGTGGCGCAGAAGCAGGCGTTTTATCGAAGCGTGGCGGGGAAGCTGGCGGTCGATCCTGGTGTAAGGCCGGAGGATGTGTTGATCAATTTGCTGGAAACAGCGAAGGAAAATTGGTCGTTTGGGAATGGGATTGCGCAGTACGCGTGATGGTGAAATTTCGGGCTTGCGATGAAAATCGCCATTACCCAATGGCCGTCATTCCCGCGAAAGCGGGACGTAGCGCGAAGCGCGGAGAACGTCCGAATGGATGGCCCCGAAGGGGTGAGCGAAGCGAATCATCCATTTTTAATGGATGCATCAGCGCAAAATGGATTCCCGCTTTCGCGGGAATGACGGCTTGAGGGAACGCATGCTTTTCCAACAAACCACAATGTGTGGCGTAAAAATTACTCGCGCAACCACCGCGCCGCATCGATCGCGTAATACGTAAGAATCGCATCCGCCCCCGCGCGCTTGAACGCCGTCAGCGTTTCCAGCACCACCGCGCGCTCGTTCAACCAGCCGTTCTGCGCTGCCGCTTTCAACATCGCGTATTCGCCGCTCACCTGGTATACGAAGGTCGGCACGCCGAACGCATCCTTCACGCGACGCAGTACATCCAGATACGGCAAGCCCGGCTTCACCATCACCGCGTCGGCGCCTTCGGCGATATCCAGTTCCACTTCGCGCAGCGCTTCGTCGCTATTGCCGACATCCATCTGATACGTGTGTTTGTTGCCTTTGCCGAGATTGGCGGCGGAACCCACTGCGTCGCGGAACGGGCCATAGAACGACGAGGCGTACTTGGCCGAATAGGCAAGAATGCGCGTGTGAATGTAACCGGCTTGTTCCAATGCATCGCGGATCGCGCCGATGCGGCCGTCCATCATGTCGGAAGGCGCGACGAAATCCATGCCGGCTTCGGCTTGTGCCAGTGACATCTTGATCAGCGCTTCGACCGTCGGCTCGTTCATCACGTAGCCGTGTTCGTCGATCAGGCCATCCTGGCCGTGTGTGGTGTAGGGATCCAACGCGACGTCGCCGATCAAACCCAGCTCGGGATACTTCACTTTCAGCGCGCGCGTGGCACGTTGCATCAAGCCTTGCGGGTTCCATGCTTCGGCAGCGTCTTCGCTTTTTGCCGATGCATCCGGCGAAGGAAACAGCGCCAGTGCGGGAATACCCAGGCGCACGCATTCACCGGCCAATTGCAGCAAACCGTCGATCGACAAACGTTCCACGCCAGGCATCGAAGGCACCGGTTCGCGCTTGCCTTCACCTTCGATCACGAACGCCACCATGATCAGGTCGGAAGGCAGCAGCGTGTGTTCGCGCATCAGTGCGCGTGAGAAGGCGTCGCGGCGCATGCGGCGCATGCGGATGGCGGGGAAGTTCATGGGGGAATGTCTCGTGCAAGAACCGCGCCTAGTTTAAACCCGGCACGGTGACGAAGCTCGCATGCTGCGACGTGATGACTCAACCGATGAGATGCGGCAGTTCAACAATAGGCACCAGAGTTAAACGCCATGCCACCCGTGCGCAAGTTCGACACACATTGTGTGCCATCTTTAGCGGCGCACGTCCCCTCTCACTAAGGAGCCGCGTCATGATCCAGCATGCCAAGCGTCCATCGCATTGGACCTCTCCCAAAGGCATGAAGTACCTGGGCCCGCATGAGGGCACCGAACCGCTAGACGTGACCGTGGTGTTGCGTCGTCGCTCGGAGACCACGCCACCACCTGCCGCATGGCCCAAGCCGGCAGAATTACCGCACGGCCAGTTCGGCGAGCACTATGGCGCCGATCCTGCCGACATCGAAAGTTTGCGCGGTTTCGCGCATCAGCATGGGCTCACCGAAACCGGCTGCGATGCGCATCGCCGTGTATTGCATTTACGTGGCACGCCGACGCAGCTTGAGCAGGCCTTCGAGGTGACGCTCGGCAAGTATCGGATGAACGATTGCGAATTCGTGGGATGCGGCCAGGCGCCGAAACTGCCCGCCGAAGCCATTGCAGTGCTGGGCCTGGATCGCCGGCCAGTGGCGCGTCCGCACGTGCGCGTGCCGAACGCGCAGCCGAATACGTATTACACGCCAGTGCAGCTCGGGCAGCTTTACAACTTTCCTGCCAACACCGATGGCAGTGGGCAGACCATCGGCATCATCGAGCTGGGTGGCGGCTATACCACGACCGATCTCACTCAATATTTCACGAACCTGGGCATCAGCAAGCCGCCGAAAGTCGTCGCGGTTTCGGTAGCCGGTGGACAGAATGCGCCCGGCGCTGGCGACGCGGACATCGAAGTGACGCTGGATATCGAGGTGGCCGGCGCACTCGCACCGGCGGCGACCCTTGCGGTGTATTTCGCACCGAACACCGATCAAGGTTTTTACGAAGCCATTTCGCAGGCCGCGCACGACACGACGAACAAACCGTCGGTGATCTCGATCAGCTGGGGCGGTCCGGAAGACAGCTGGAACAGCCAGGCGCGCGACGCCATGGAAACAGCCATGCAGGATGCGGCGGCGCTGGGTGTCACCATCGTCACGGCATCGGGCGACAACGGCTCTGGCGATGGCGAAACGGATAATCAGCCGCACGTGGACTTTCCATCTTCCAGCCCTTACGCGCTGGCCTGCGGCGGCACCACGTTGACTGCCAAGGGCCAGACCATCCAGAGCGAGGTGGTGTGGAACGAAACGGCCAGCAATGACGGCGCCACCGGCGGCGGCGTCAGCATTGAATACCCGCTGCCCACCTGGCAGCAAAACGCGAAGGTGCCCAACGCGCCCAACGGCAGCAGCGGGCGTGGCGTACCGGATGTTTCCGCCAACGCCGATCCGCTGACCGGCTACGAAGTGCTGGTCGGTGGCCAGACGCAGGCCGTTGGCGGCACCAGCGCCGCGGCGCCGTTGTGGGCGGCATTGCTGGCGCGAATCAACCAGAAACTGGGCAAGCCGGTGGGCGACGTGCATGCAGCGCTGTATCAGGCCGGCGAATCCGCGTTTCGCGATATCACGCAGGGCAATAACGGTGCATACCAGGCGGGCCCCGGTTGGGATGCCTGCACGGGCCTGGGCAGCCCGAATGGGCAAGCCTTGCTGAGCGCGCTGACCGCCAAGCAAGCGTGATGGCATGACCACTCCCGCCCCGGCTACGCCGGGGCGGCGATAGTGAGTTTTTTTCACAAGCCCGCAGCAAAGAGACATCACGCACACGCTGGACGAATCCGATCACAACGGGCAGTCTTGTCAGGTTCGCTACCCTGGATTCCCCATGGATCGCTCCATCACCTCTCCCACCCTGCTGGCCGACCTCGGCGGCACCAACGTCCGTTTCGCCCTCGCCGATGCAGCATCGACCTCGCCGCTGCTGCTGGACAGCGTGCGGCGCTACCGCGTGAAAGATTTCGACACGCTGGCCGACGCCATGCGCCAGTACTTCGCCGATACGGGCCACATCGCTACCCAATCGATCATCGCCGCCGCCGGCCGCATCGCCAATGGCGAGACGGTGAAGATCACCAATAATCCCTGGGCCGTCTCCGCCCATGGCCTGCAGTTGGAACTGGGTTTCGAGCGCGTGCGCCTGGTGAACGACTTTGCCGCGCAAGGCATGTCGATTCCGCTGCTCAAACGGGATGAGCTGCAGGCCGTTGGCACAGTGATGCCGCCGGAGCACAACGACAAATCCACGCAGACCTTTGTCGTGATGGGCCCGGGCACTGGTCTTGGCGTGGCCGGCCTGCTGCTTCGCCACGGCCACTGGATCGTGCTGGAAACCGAAGGTGGTCACTCCGGCTTTGCCGCGCACACCGCCGAGGATGTTGAAATTCTGCATCGGCTCAACGCGCGTTTCGGTCGCGTGTCGAACGAGCGCATGATCTGCGGCAACGGCCTGGTGAATCTCTACCTTGCGCTGGCCGATATCGCCGGCCAACCCGCGCAGGAATACACGCCCGAAGACATCACCGCACGCGCCACCGACGGCAGCGATCCGCTGTGCGTGCGCACGGTGGAAACGCTGGCCGGCATTTTCGGCAGCGTGGCGGGCGACCTGGTGTTGAGCCTGGGCGGTTGGGACGGCGTGTATCTCACCGGTGGCGTGCTGAAGATCCTGATGCCGTGGCTGCAGCGCGGCGGCTTCCGCGAGCGCTTCGAAGCCAAGGGTCGCTTCCGCGACACGATGGAACACGTGCCGACCATCGCCATCACGCATCCGGAACCGGGCTTGCTGGGTGCGGCGGCGCTCGCTGTGCTGGAGACCGGCCGCAGTTTGCCGCGGCCTTGAGAACCACTTGTAGGTTGGGTTAGCGCAGCGTAACCCAGCAGTGGCGCGCGGAAGTGTTGGGTTACGCTGCGCTAACCCAACCTACGAGATCACGCGCAAGGAAATTTTATGCCACGCTCCAACACCGCTTTTCTGTTCGACCTCGATGGCACCCTGATCGACAGCGTGTATCAGCACGTGCTGGCCTGGAAAGAAGCGCTGGATGAGGAAGGCGTCGTGCTGCCGGTGTGGAACATCCACCGCAAGATCGGCATGAGCGGCGGCCTGTTCACCAACATCCTGCTGCGCGAAACCGGGCTGGACATTACGCCCGAACGTATCGAACGTTTGCAGCAGCGGCATGCCGAAGCATTCAATCGCCATCACGCGCAAGGTTCGGTACGCCCGCTGCCCGGCGCGCGCGAGCTGCTGCAGTTTCTTACCAAAGAAAAGATCCCTTGGGCGATCGCCACCAGCGGCCGCATGCGCACGGCGGCGCACAATCTCGCCGCGCTTGGCGTCGATCCCAACGAAGTGCCTGTGGTAACGCGTGACATGGTTCGCCACGCCAAGCCCGATCCGGATTTGTTCGTCGCCGCAGCCGAACGGCTGGGCGTAGACATCCATCGCTCGCTGGTGATCGGCGACAGCATCTGGGACATGCTCGCAGCACAGCGTGCACGCGCGTTGGGCGTGGGGCTGCTTTCGGGCGGCTACGGCCAGGACGAGCTGCAACGTTCCGGCGCATTCCGCGTGTACGACGATCCGGCCGATTTGCTCAAACACATCGACGAAGTGGCCGCCCGCGATTGACCCGTGGCATGGCTATTTAACCCTATGGCCGTCATTCCCGCGGAAGCGGGACGTAGCGCGCAGCGCGGAGAACATTTTTGCACCAAAGCAAATGGATTCCCGCTTTCGCAGGAATGACGGCCTTGGGGGTTACCTTGCGCTGCTTCACTCAGCCTGGCGCCAGCAACGCATCCAGATCGGCCTGATCGAAGCTCAGCTTCTCCCGTGTGCCACCGCCTTCCAACACCGCTTCGGCAAGCTCCGCCTTGCGCGCTTTCAGTTCTTCAATGCGCTCTTCCACCGTACCCGAGGTAATCAGGCGGAACACGAACACCGGCTTGTCCTGGCCAATACGATGCGCACGGTCGCTGGCCTGCGCTTCGGCAGCGGGATTCCACCACGGGTCGTAATGAATGACCGTATCGGCAGCGGTAAGGTTGAGGCCCACGCCGCCGGCTTTCAGCGAGAGCAGGAACAAGGGCACGTCGCCTTCCTGGAAGCGCTGCACGGGTTCGGCGCGATCGCGCGTTTCGCCGGTGAGCATGACGTAGCGGATGCGGCGCCGCTCCAGGTCGTTGGCGATCAGCTTGAGCATTTCGGTGAACTGCGAGAACAGCAGCACTTTGCGCCCTTCGGCGAGCAGCGCGGGCAGCATGTCCATCAGCAGTTCGAACTTGGCGGAATCACGCACGCCGCGTGCGGCCTCCAGCTTGACCAAGCGTGGATCGCAGCAGACCTGGCGCAGTTTGAGCAGCGCATCGAGCACGACGATGCCGCTGTGTGCAATGCCGCGCTGGGCAATCACTTCGCGCAACTCATCCGCCAATGACAAGCGCAGGCTTTCGTACAGCTCGCGCTGGCGGCCATCGAGCACGACGCGGCGCGTGATCTCGGTTTTGGACGGCAGTTCCGATGCAACCTGCGCCTTGGTTCGGCGCAGGATGAACGGCGCGAGTCGGCGATTGAGGCGCGCCTGGCAGTCTTCGTCGCGCTGCTTTTCGATCGGCACGCGGTAGTGACGGCGAAATGCGCCTTCGTCGCCCAGCAGTCCCGGCACGGCCAGATCCACTTGCGACCAGAGTTCACCCAGGTGGTTTTCCAGCGGCGTACCGGTGAGGCAGATGCAACGCGGTGCGCGCAAGGTAAGCGCCGCGCGGCGCGCTTGCGTGCGCGGGTTCTTCACTTGCTGCGCTTCGTCGAACACGATCAACGAGAACGGCTGCTTGCGCAGCGTCACCACGTCACGCGGCAGCAAGGCATAGCTGGTGAGGATGATGTCCTGCACGGCGATCTGCGAAAAATCGCCACTGCGTTGCGGACCATGCAAGGCAAGCGCGCGCAGGGATGGCGCGAAGCGGCTGATTTCCGCCAGCCAGTTCGGGATCAGGCTGGTGGGCACCACAATCAGCGCCGGTTGTTGCAGAGCGTCGCGTTCTTTCAGCGCCAGCAGATGCGTGATCAACTGCAACGTTTTGCCAAGGCCCATGTCGTCGGCGAGCACCCCGCCTACGCCGGCTTCGGCCAGCGCGTTCAACCAGCGCAAACCTTCGCGCTGGTAGGGACGCAATTCGACCGTGAGACCTTCGGGAACGGCATCACTGGCACGCTCAGCGGCATCACGCAGGCGAGCGGTGAATCCGCGCAATTGCTCGGGCGCCTGCAGCTCGCCGCCGATCGGGAGCGCTTCGACGATTTCTTCCAGGCGACCCGCCTGCACGCGCGGCAGGTGCAGTTTCTTCTTCGGCTTTTCGAGGTATTCGGCGAGCGGCGCCAGCAGGCCGCGCAACTCCTTCAGGCGCACCGGCACGCGACGGCGTTCATCGACCGGCGCGTACCACACGGCATCCTCGGGCTCGTTCGGCGCGGGGCTGAGATTGAGCTGATGTTCGGCCAGTGCTTGCGCTACCGCGGGCAGCAGGTTGCGGCGCTTGCCTTCCACCTCAATGCCGATTTCCAGATCGAAGGCGTGGTCGTCGGCGTCTTCCACCGCGTTGCCGTACCAGCGCACTGGGCCTTCCAGCACTTCGAACGGAAAGCTTGGTGCGTATTCGAGCAGGAAGCCCTCCGCTTCAAGTTTTGGCCGCAGCGCGAGCCAGCGCGCGGGCGTGTTCACTTCGAGCGCGCCCGCGTGGCCCTTGCCGGGGAACAGCCAGGCATCCTCAGGCAGTGTGTCGGCCAGATCCCAGGGCAGACCCTCGGTGTCGACGCCAAGCGTCAGGCCCGCGCGTTCCAACTGCTCCATCGTGGAGAGTTCCTCCGCGCGCTTGCGGGTGATTTCCACCAACTGGCCGTTGCGCACGCGACGCACCAGCGGTTCACCGCCACGCCCCGGCAGGCGCTCGCCGGCGTAGTCGAAGGCCAGTCGCGCGTAAGCCAGCGGCGGCGTACCGGCAGCCAGGCGCGCGTGGCGGGTCAATGCGTGCAAGGTCAGCACGGGCTTGGGCGCGAGTTCGGCGCGGCGCAGTTCATCGAACACTTGCGGCTGTGGGATGCGATGCGCCAGGCGGCTCGACGGCAACGCCGTGCGCAAGAGGCGGCTGTATTCGTGTTTGAGCGGCGGCAGGTCCAGCCAATGCGTTTCTTCCGGATCGGCTTCCAGATGCCCCAGTTCAGCGCGCTCTGCATCCAGGTACCACAAGCCATCGATGCGCAGCAGGCGCTGGCTGTGTGGCAACGCCGGCAGCAAGCGCTGACTGCCGTCCTGCTCCAGTTGCCAATGCCAATTGAGCTGATGTGACTTGCCGCGCGACAGGCGCAGGCCGGCAAGCCCACCCAAAAAGCACGGCGCGGTATCCAGCATCTCGGCCAGCAGCGCGTTGCCCACGTGGCCCGACAAACGCGCGTAACTGCGGGATTTGCGCAAGGCCTGCGGCAGGCCGAGCACGGTCGTCGCCAGCCGTTGTTCGTGCAGGGTCAGGATGGAATGGGAAAGCATTTTGCTTTCCAGCGGCGCGGGCCGGGTGAAGCGGCCATGTTCCCCCGGCACCAACAGCACCGGCGCCGAATCCAGGCGCGCGTAGGGTGCGCCATCCTCCGGCATCACCTCGAAGAAGAAACCGAGCACCACATGTTCGTGTGCACTGCCCGCAGCAGGCTTGCCGAGCAGCTTGCGCCACACGCCGGGCAGGCTTTCCTCGCGCTCTTCATGCTGGGCGGAAGAATCGCCGTGCTGGTTCTCGTCCGGTAGGTGCATGCGCATGCGATCCCTGGAGCGATCAAAACCTTGAGCTTAGCAGCGATCCGGGTGCGCACCACAAGCGGATGCGCACAAAAAATAGCTCAATGCGTTTCGAACAAGCCCTGCGGGTATTCCGGCTTCTGTTCGCGCGCCATCAAGGCCTTCATGCCTTCGACCGGCGTCACGTCACCGTGCAGCACGGCGCGCACACCTTTGCTGATCGGCAGATCCAGGCCGTGCTTGTCGGCCAGGCGTACGACTTCATTGGCGGTGACGACGCTTTCGACGACTTGGCCGATTTGCGCCACGGCTTCGTGAATGCCGATGCCCTGCCCCAGCGCCAATCCCAGACGGCGGTTGCGCGAGAGATCGCCCGTGCAGGTCAGCACCAGGTCACCCAGGCCGGACAGGCCCATCAGCGTTTCCGGCTTTGCGCCAAGGGCCACACCCAGGCGCAGCATTTCGTTCATGCCGCGGGTAATGAGGCCCGCGCGAGCATTGAGACCAAGCTGCATGCCATCGGCGACGCCGGTGGCGACGGCCAGCACGTTCTTCATCGCGCCGCCCAGTTCCGCGCCCAGCACGTCGTTGCCGGTGTAGACGCGGAAGTTCGGCGCGTGCAGCAGATCAGCCAGATGCTGCGCGAACGCGGCGTTCTCGGAGTGCACAGTGACGGCGCTGGGCTGGCCGGAGGCCACTTCGCGCGCGAACGACGGGCCGGTAAGTACCGCCGCCGCCCGCCCTGGCAGCCTTTCGGCCACCAGCTCATGCAGGAAACGGCCGGTGCCCGGCTCGAAGCCCTTGGTTGCCCAAGCAATGCTTGTGTCCGGATCGAGCAGGGGCGCGATCTCGGTCAGCATTTCGGCAAAGGCATGGCTGGGCACCACAATCAGAATCGTGGTGGCGCCGCGCACGGCCTTGGCCAGATCGGGCTCGAAAGCGAGCCCGGACGGCAGCTGCAAGTCCGGTAGGTAACGCTGGTTGCGATGGCTGGCGGCCATGTCGGCCAGGGCCGCCGCATCGCGGCCCCACAAGCGCGTGGGTACGCCATTGCGCGCGGCCATGGTGGCCAGGGCCGTGCCCCAGGAGCCAGCCCCGAGGACGGCCAGGATCGGCTGGTCGGTCATATCAGGACCTTGTTCGCCGGGGTTTTCAGCTGTTGAGCGTCGGAGCCTCGCCACCGGCGCCCATACGGCGCTGCTGCTCGGCGTAGAGGGCTTCGAAATTGATCGGCTGCAGCAGGAACGGCGGGAAACCACCTTCCTGCACCAGGTTGGAAATCACATGGCGGGCATACGGAAACAGCAGGTTCGGGCAGTAGCTGCCGATGATGCCGGCCTGGTCGGCCTCGGCAAAACCGGCAATGCCAAACAGACCCGCCTGTTGCACTTCCGCCAGATACGCGGTGCGCTCGTTGATGGTGCAGGTCAGGGTCAGGGTAAGCACCACTTCGTACAGGTCGTTGCCCAGGCCGGTGGCGCGCTGGGACAGGTTGAGCTGGACTTGGGGAGCTTCCGTGATTTCGCCGATTTCCTGGAAAATCTGCGGCGCGTTGGGCGCCTCGAAGGATACGTCCTTGACGTAGATCTTCTGCAGCACGAGCTGCGGCTGGTTGGCCTGGCCAGCACCCTGGCCGTTGGCGGTGATATCTACCATGGGTATCCCTCGGTTCAAAAGACGACGCGCGCGGGGCGCAAAGGAGGGGAATTGTTCCATACATCCCCCATCTGTCGCCATGTCGGCGAAAGCTGCTCGGGGTGCGGGCCACTGGCTACAGATTGCACATTCGCCTGTTTTTACGGGATAATGCGCGGCTCGCCCCCATCGACCCGGCCTGCCGGGCATGTCCGCAACGCGATGCGGACCTCACGATCAAGCGAACTGCAACACTCTCCAGCATCGCGTGGCGCACTGCGCCGCTGGGCCGATGTCGCCCTGGCCAACGGGCGGTTTACAGAATCTACGGAGGTCATCATGGCCCGTGTATGCCAAGTCACCGGAAAGGGTGTGCAGACCGGCAATAACGTCTCGCACGCCAACAACAAGACCCGTCGCCGCTGGTTGCCCAACCTGCATGAGCGTCGCTTCTGGGTTGCCAGCGAAAACCGCTGGGTCAAACTGCGCGTCTCCAACCAGGCGCTGCGTACCATCGACAAGAAGGGCATTGAGGCCGTGATCGCCGACCTGCGTGCCCGTGGCGAAAAGATCTAAGGAGCTTAAGTCATGTCCAAGAGCAAGAGCGACAAGATCCGTTTGATCTCTTCGGCCGGTACCGGCCACTTCTACACCACGCAGAAGAACAAGAAGAACACCCCGGACAAATTTGAATTCAAGAAATACGATCCGGTCGTGCGCAAGCACGTGATCTACAAGGAAGGCAAGATCAAGTGATTCACCACTAAGTGAATCCTCTGGCGAGAGCCAGGACCTATTGAAAACCCGCCCTCAAGGCGGGTTTTCTTTTTTGCCAGCTTGCGCATGCAAAGAACGTTTCCGCATGATCGCCGGATGGAGACCAGCGAAGCGCTTTTCCCCGCACTACTCAAAATGACTTGGCATGACCTGCCGGGATCAGTGCGCGCCATGCACGGCTCCGCACCTCGCACCCTGGCGCGCGGCAAGGCCGATGTTGAGGGCGATGGCAATGCCATGCTGCGCACTTTGCGGTACCTGCTGAAACTTCCGCCTCCTGGACCGGAGCAAGCATTGGAAGTATGCATCGAGCGCCAAGGCGACCAGGAAACCTGGACCCGGCGTTTCGCACGAGGCCAGATGCAATCGACGCTCGGCCGCGACGCAACGGACACCTACCTGCTGGAAAAACTTGGACCCATGACCTTTCGCTTCACCTTGCACCCGGACGCGCACGGGGTCGCCTGGCATTTGAAGGATGCACGAGTGCTCGGCATACGCATGCCTCGCGGCTGGCTGGGCACCGTGCTCTCGCATAGTGGCGAGCGCGATGGCCGTTACGCGTTTGCCGTCGACGCCCGGCTGCCATGGATTGGCCGACTGGTTGCCTATCGAGGCTGGCTGGAGATCGTTACCGATGACTGAAAGCACAGCATCGCCCGTGGTCGTGTACGACGGCGCCTGCCTGCTGTGCAGCCGCTGGGTGCGCTTTCTGCTGGAGCGCGATCAGGAAGGCCGTTATCGGTTTGCGTCCATGCAATCGGAAAGTGGTCGGCAGCTGTTGCAGACGCACGGCCTCGATCCTGACTCGCCTTTCTCGATGCTGCTGGTTGAAGACGGCCGCGGCTATACCGACACCACCGCCATCGCGCGCGTGCTGCGCGGACTACCCTATCTGCGCTGGCAGTGGCTGAGCGCCGTGATGCTGTTGTTTCCTCACTCCCTTCGCGATCTCGCTTACCGTTTCGTTGCGCGTCATCGCTATCGTCTGTTCGGGCGCAGCGAGCAGTGCTTCGTGCCCACGCCGGAACAACGCTCGCGCTTTATGCCGTGAGCGTTTCCACCTTGGTGCTGATCCGGTAATCGCAGAGCGCAGCCAGCGCCTCATCCAAATCGAACAGGCCCATGCATGCCATGGCTCCGCGCGCGTCGAGCAAACCGTCTGCCTTTTTCCGCGCCAATACGACCGCCGGCATGGCGGGGATATACGGCCCATCCCCAGCGGCGGCGTGCAATGACCAGCGTAGATGCATGGGTTTCGCGTTTACATCGAGGCCCTGCAGCTCCATCACCATGCCGCCTTCATCGCTGCCGGCTTGCAGAAACCACTCGCTGATCTGCCGCAATCGGTGCGCGTGGCGTGCCAGATTTTTCAGAACACCCAGCCGTACCAGCCAAGCCAGCAGCCATGTGCCGAAGTGCAGCCGGCGCAATTCCAGGCCGGCGCGAAACGTCACTTGCTGCACGCCGGGATAGCGCTCCGGGAAAAGCACGAGGTCAGGCACGTCGCACAGACCGACCCAGCGCGGTCCCGACATGAAGGACATGCGCCGAGTCGAAAGCCAGCCATATCCGGTTTGCCACCTGCCCTCTCGCCATACCAGCATCTGGCGTCCGCAGTAGCCAAGTATCGCTGCCACAGTTGCATCGCCACGGGGCGTGCGATTGCCTGGGCTGATCGCGTGCTCGATGGAGATCAAGGCTGAAAACCTGCCGCGAAAATGATCCACTACTGCGCTGCTTAGTGCCGGGACAGTCGAAGCGCCACTGACAAGCAAACAACCCGCATCACGTGCCTCCCCATCCAGTGTGCGAATGCCCGCAACGAATTTGCGCCCATCGGCCAGGTCCACGTAGTCGCTGCCGCAAGCGAGGCAGGCTTTTGCGACCCGATAGTCCTGCACCTGAAAGGGACCGGCAGCATGAATCACCAAGTGCGGCGCATGGCTGCGTAGCGTGTCTTGAAGATCGACTGCCTCAAGATCGATCACTGCTACTTGCACCGTTGGATCTGCCAGCTCATTACGCAGGCGCTCCAATGCCGCCTGAGTTCGCCCGGCGAGGGTCAGCTCGAACCGTTCGTCGTGGGCCAAGCGCGCGGCGATGCGAGCACCGAATACGCCAGTTGCGCCGATCAATAGCACTCGCATCGTGGAATGTTCCCCCGATAAAAAAAGCCCGCCTTGGACGAGGCGGGCTTTTTCTTCATCGCGTTTAGCCGTCCAATCAGCCAGCGGCTACTGAATACCCTTTCAGCCGTTGAGCGAATTCTTGCAGGGCACGAATGCCGCTCTGCTCGGCTTCAATGATCCACTGCTGCAGACCCTTCAACGCCTGGTCGGCGCCGCGCTGCTCCATCAGTTCAGCCAGGCGGTTGCGGAATTCGCACACCGTCTTGAGCATGGGGCGCTTGGCCAGCACGTCCTGCATGCGCTCGCGGTTTTCGCCGTCGAGCCAGCGGCCACCATCGGCCAGGGCGCGACGCAGGCGGCGCGGCATGGACTTGATGCCTTCGCCAGCGTGCTGTGCTTCATCGCGCAGGGTCGGGACGATGACGTTGCGGTAGTAGTCGGTCATCGCCTGGAAGCGGTGGGTGAGCACGGCTTTCAGGGTTTCGGCGTCGGGCAGATGCACGTTGGGGCGCACGTCGAGCGTGGGCGCTACGCGCAGCACCTTGGCCAAGCCCACGGCGCGCAGCGCGCAGATGGCGGCCCAGCCGATGTCGAATTCCCATTTGCGCAGGGCGAACTTGGCCGAGCTGGGGAACGCGTGATGGTTGTTGTGCAGTTCTTCGCCACCGATCCAGAAACCCCACGGAATGAGGTTGGTCGCGGTGTCGGAGCTTTCGAAATTGCGGTAGCCCCACCAGTGGCCGACGCCGTTGACGAAGCCAGCGGCCCAGAACGGAATCCAGATCATCTGCACCGCCCATACGGCGGCACCGATCACGCCAAACAACGTGAAGTCGATGATCAGCATCAGCGCTGGACCCCAATACGGGTGGGCCGAGTAAAGCTTGCGCTCGATCCAGTCATCCGGGGTGCCGCGGCCGTACTTTTCCAGGTCTTCTTTCACGTAGCTGGCGTCGCGGTACAGCGACACGCCATCCCAGAACACCTTCTTGATGCCGTAGATCTGCGGGCTATGCGGATCTTCTTCCGTCTCCACCTTGGCGTGGTGCTTGCGGTGCACTGCCACCCACTCCTTGGTGACCATACCCGTGGTGAGCCAGCCCCAGAAGCGGAAGAAATTCGCGATGAGCGGATGCAGATCGACGCCGCGGTGCGTCTGGCAGCGGTGCAGGTAGAGGGTCACGGTAAAGATGGTGATCTGCGTGACTACCAGCAGGTAGACGAGGATCGACACCCAACCGGCCTGGCTCACGCCACCGGAAAGGAAATGCAGCACAGCATCGAGCATGGGGAAAGGGTCCTGGAGCAAGAAAAAGCAGTCTAGTTGAGGGCGTCCGTACCTACCAGCATGGTAGGACCCTAGCACCTCGATTTCCGTTAAACCGTGATGGCTAACGGTTGTGTGCGAGGTAGGGTCGCCCCGACAATCATGCAATGAACGCGCCTAACTCCGCTTTAGTACCCGTACTAAAACTTGAAAGGATCAGCCGAAGCCGGGCCAGCCGCCCGGCGGTGCGCGATCTGTCGCTAAGCCTCGAGGCCGGGCAGATCCTTGGGCTGCTTGGGGTGAACGGCGCTGGCAAGTCCACCACTCTAAGCCTGATCGCGGGGGCGCTGACGCCCGACAGCGGCTCCATCCAGCTGCAAGGCCAAGACTTTCTGGAGCACCCTGAACTGGCCAGACAGGCGATTGGCTGGCTGCCGGAAGCTGCCCCACTGTGGCCGGAACTGACCATTCGCGAACACCTGGAAGCCCATGGCCGCCTGCGCGGCTTGGCCGGCGCCCGTCTGAAGGACGCCTGCGACTCCGTGCTTGAGCGGCTGGAACTGCGGGACCTGTCCCGCCGCCTTGCAGGTGTTCTGTCGCAGGGGCAGCGGCAACGTCTGGGCCTGGCCTGCGCCCTGCTGCACCGTCCGGCCCTGTTGGTGCTGGACGAACCGGCTAACGCGCTCGATCCCGTGCAAGTCGTTGCGTTGCGTAAGCTGCTCCGCGAGTTGGCCGCCGCAGGCACCGCCGTGATCCTCTCCACACATCAGCTGACGGAGGTGACGGCCGTGTGCGACCGCGTCGCCATCTTGCATGAAGGCGTGCTGCGCCACGACGCCCCACTACCGACTGACCAGCATTCCGCCCTGGAAAAAGCGTTCTTCGACATCGCGATGACCAAAGCCGCATGACCTTATTCGCTGTGACGCGGCTGGAACTGCGCCGCCTGTTCGTGCGCCCGCTCGGCTGGACCATCGGCGCCCTCGCGCTGGCGGAACTCGGCTGGCGCTTTGCCCTGCTGCTGCAACTGTTTTTGCTCAACCAGGTAAAGCTCGCCGCGCTGCCGGATGGCCCCGGCTATACCGACTTGGTAGCGGTACGGCTCTACAGCAGCTTGATCACCGGCAGCCCGCTGCCCTTCGGCGTGACTGAACTCGCGCTGCTGGTGGTGCCACTACTGACCATGTCCACACTGGCCAGCGAACGCAGCACCGGCACCCTGCCGCTGCTGTTTTCCACCGGCTTGTCGGCCTCACGCATCCTGCTCGGCAAATATCTGGCCGTGTTGATCTGGCTGACGCTGTGGCTGCTGCTCGCCATCGCGCTGCCGTTAAGCCTTGCGCACGGCGTCACGCTGGATTGGGGCAAGCTCGCGGCGGCCACGCTGGGTACCTTTCTCACGCTCGCCGTGCTAGGCGCCGTCGGCGTGGCCTGCTCGGCGTTCGCCTCGCACCCCGCCGTCGCCGCAGTGGCCGCGTTGATGATCGGCATCGCGCTCAATTGCATCAACCTCGGCGCGCAACTCGCAGGCGTCAACAGCGGTTTCATCAATTGGCTGGCGATGAGCACACATCAGGAAACCTTGTTGCGCGGCATGGTCTCGAGCGCCGACATCGTGTGGTTTCTGCTGGCGATAGCGGTAGCGCTGGCGCTGGGCACACAACGCCTGGCGGCTGATCGGGAGCGCGGCTGATGAACAGGCATGTGCTTCGGCGCCTCAATGGCTGGGTGTTCGCGCTGCTCGTTTTACTTGGCGCGGGCGCGATCGGCTTTCTCACCGCACGCCACGACCACGTCGCCGACTGGACCTACAACAGCCGCGTCAGCATGTCGCCGGAAACGCGCGCCGTGTTGGCGAAGTTCGCGGGTCCCGTCGACATCGTCAGTTACGCAAGCCCGCAGGGCGACTTGCGCCAGACCATCGCCGCCTTCCTGCAGCGCTATCAAAAAGCGAAGCCCGACCTGCACCTCAGCTTTGTTGATCCACAGCAAGACCCGGCAGCGATGCGCAATCTCGGCATCACGGTCGATGGCGAATTGATTCTGCATTACCACGATCGCCAGCAGCGCTTGGACACACTGACCGAACGCAGCCTTACCGATGCACTGGAACGCCTGGTGCGCGGCAACGATCGCATCGTCGCCTTCGTGACCGGACATGGCGAGCGCCGCGCGGACGGCGTTGCCAATGCGGATCTGGGCACTTTTGTTTCACAGCTTGAGCAAAGCGGCATGCGCGCGGTGCCGCTGAATTTCTCGCAAGTCACCAGCGTGCCCGCGCAGACTGATCTGGTCGTGCTCGCTGGTGCGCAAACACCACTGGCGCCGGGCGCCACCAAGGCGTTGACGGATTACCTGGCCAACGGCGGCAACCTGCTTTGGCTGGTCGATCCAGGCAACCTGGATGCGAGCCTGCAACCGATCGCCGACGCACTCGGCATTCGCGTGCTGCCCGGTGAGCTGATCGATGCCTCATCCTCAGCGATAGGCCTTAAAGATCCGCGCATGATTGCGCTGGGCGATTACCCGCCCAACATGATCACGCGCGGCTTCACGCTCACCACGCTGTTTCCGGAAGTCGCGCCGCTGGCGGAAGTACGCAAGAGCGACTGGAAGATCGAACCGTTCCTGCGCTCCAGCCCGCAGGCCTCCACGCAATCGCTGGACGGCAATGCGGCGGCGCAGCTGAAAGGTCCGCTCGATTTTGGATTTTCCTTCAGCCGCCTCTCGCCCAGCCCGGCCAAAAGCGAACAGCGCGTGGTGGTGATCGGCAACGGTGATTTTCTTTCCAACAGCTATCTCGGCAACGGCGGCAATCGCGCGCTGGGCGAGCGCGTGTTCAACTGGTTGCTCGGCGATGACCAACTGATCAGCATGCCGCCACGCGGCGCGCCGGACCGTGTGCTCACCGTATCGCAAGGCGAGCTGAGCACACTGACCATCGGTTTCATGGTGGTGATGCCGTTGCTGCTGCTCGTCATCGGCGGCTTGATCGCCTGGCGCAGGCGGCGCGCATGAAGCGTGCGCTGCGCAGGCAGTTATGGCTGCTAGTAGCCGTGGTTGCCTTGCTCGCTGCTGCGTGGTGGCAAGTGCGCAGCGATCATGCAGCTGCGCCTGGCACCTTGCTGCCACTCGCTCCCGACAACATTACGCGCGTCACACTCGACATGGGCAACGCGCCCACCGAGCATTACATCAAGCGCGGCGAACATTGGTGGCGCACCGACCAGGCAACACCCATTCGTGCCGACGACAAGCGCATGGCCGAACTGCTGCGTATCGCCGCCGCGCCCGTACAAAGCTGGCAACCCGCCAGCAGCTACGACCTCGCCAAAATCGGCCTGGCACCGCCGCAAGCCACGCTGCAACTGGATGACAAAACGCTACGCTTCGGCACGGCAACCGCCATCGGCCACAACGTCTACGTGCAGGTGGGTGAACGCGTAGGCATCGTATCGCTGCGCTACATGCCGCGCTCTGCGCAAAGCGCCTCGCTGCAGGTGCAATGACATGCCTGAGTTGCCCGAAGTCGAAACCACCCGGCGCGGTATCGCACCGCATCTGATCGGCCGGCGCATTGCAAACGTGATCTTGCGACGCGCAGATCTGCGCTGGCCGATTCCACGCGAAATCACCGAGCTGCTACCCGGCCAGCGCATCGATGAAGTCGAACGCCGCGCCAAGTATTTGCTCTTGCACACCCATGCCGGCAGCGCGCTGATGCACCTGGGCATGACCGGCGTGTTGCGTGTATTGCCGCCGGACGTACCACCCGGCCTGCACGATCACGTCGACATGACCTTGGAGCCGCTGAAAGGCGACCGCCCGCGCATCCTCCGCTTCACCGACCCACGCCGCTTTGGCTGCCTGTTATGGCAAGCACCCGGCACTACGCACGAATTGCTGGCCAACCTCGGGCCCGAGCCGCTCACGGATGCGTTTGACGGCGATCTGCTATGGCGACGCTCACGCGGTCGCAAGGCAGCCGTGAAATTGTTCCTGATGGACAACGCGATCGTCGTCGGCGTGGGCAACATCTACGCCAGCGAAGCCTTGTTCGCCGCCGGCATCGATCCGCGCCGCGCCGCCGGCACGGTATCGCGAGCACGCTATCAACGCCTGGCGGGAGAAGTGAAACGCATCCTGGCATGGGCAATCGAACGCGGCGGCACCACGCTGCGGGATTTTCTCAATCCCGATGGCGCGCCGGGATATTTTTTTCGCGAACTATTTGTCTACGGACGCGAAGGTGAGCCGTGCAAGGTTTGCGGCACGGCGATTCGCCAACAGGTGATCGGGCAACGTTCCACTTTCTGGTGCCCCAAGTGCCAATCGTAGGCTGGGATGAAATCCCAGCACTTATGTGGCATGGCGATGCTGGGATTTCATCCCAGCCTACGAACGCTCAGTCGGGCCAATGGAATTCGACGAAAGTGTTGTTGAACTGCGGATCGTCGTAGCCACCACCAAGCTCCGCCGTTAATCCACCGAAAATACCGTCGACTTCTAGGTTTTGGCCCTGCACGAAGTGCGCACCTAGCGCCTCCAATTCGATCAACCGCTGGCACAGCGCCCCCGCACGATCGACGTCACTTTCCGGCACATTGCGCAAGCTGATATCCGTACGGCCAAACTTGCGCATGCCGCGCGTATGCACCCAATAGCGGCCGGCTTCATCTTCGTCACGAAGAATCAGCACGTGACTGCGCAGCGGCGCACCGTCTTTCACCAGATAGCGCCGGCGCCATTCGTCCGCATCGAACAGGCTGAGGATCTGCGGATCAAGAATCGCTACGCCGCCGATGTCGAGCAAACCCGCCAGCACGCCAAACGTGTCGCGCAGATAACCGGTGTCGGGCTGATCCTTGAAGCGGCCATGCAATACCAGCACCTGCGGCGTAGCCACAGCCTTCTCGAACGTCTCCGGCGCATCGTGCTTGAAGAGATCGCCCAGCGGCCCCTTCAGCGGATAACCTTCCCAATCGCGCAGCACCTGATGGTGATGGCTGGAAAGCTGCACCTCTTCCGGCAGACCATCGCTGCCATACGGCGCGGACGGCACACGCGTCGGCTGGAAATTGCCGAATACGTAGAACTGCAGGATGACTTCCTCGTCATTGGGCTGCCAATGCGGGCGCTGCCAGGCGGGGAAGTAGACCGGATTGCTCATGCTGTTTCCTTGATGTGATCCAGGCCGGATCAGTGCTTCTTTTCTTCCAGCGGCAGGCTGGGCTGCTTCAGTTCAATGCGGCCTTGCCCCTGGGTGATCTTCTTGAACTCGGCGCGGCTCACCGAGACATAGCGTTCGTTGCCGCCGATCTCAACCTGCGGCCCTTCGGTAATCGCCCGTCCCTGTTCATCCACGCGCACCACCATGGTGGCCTTGCGGCCGGTGTGGCAAATGGTCTTGATCTCTTCCAGGCTGTCCGCCCAGGCCAGCAGATAGCGGCTGCCTTCGAACAGTTCGCCGCGAAAGTCCGTGCGCAAGCCGTACGCCAGCACAGGAATATTGAGCTCGTCGACCACGTCGGTGAGCTGCCATACCTGCGCCTTGCTTAGGAATTGCGCCTCGTCGACGAACACACAATGCAGCGCGCCATGTTTTTTGATATTGGTGCGCACAACGGCCAGCAAATCCGTTTCCGCGGTAAAACGCTCGGCTTCCGAACGCAAGCCGATACGCGATGCCACCACGCCTTCGCCATAGCGATTATCCAGCGCCGGCGTGAGGATCAAGGTGCGCATGCCGCGCTCGTAGTAGTTGTACGCGCTCTGCAGCAAGTTGGTGGTCTTGCCGGCATTCATCGACGAATAATAGAAATAGAGCTTGGCCATGCGGATCGGCGGGCATGCGGAGGCGTGCATGGTAACCCGCCCCGCTGCCACCGTGACGGTTCGGTTGCAAGCCTGCTCCCGGCGTCCCCGGTTTGCTACGATCCACCCTCGCGCTGAGCGTTCCGCGCGCTGCGCCCACCTGACCGATCCGACCGACGCATGCTCAACCCCCAACAACTGGCCGCTGTCGAACACGTCGACAGCCCGCTGCTGGTGCTCGCGGGCGCCGGCTCCGGCAAGACCTCCGTGATCACGCAGAAGATTGCGCATCTGGTGCAGCGCCGCAAGCTGGCTGCTTCCCGCATTGCCGCCATCACCTTTACCAACAAGGCCGCGCGCGAAATGCGCGAGCGCGTCGCCAAGCTGGTGAGCACCGAGGATGCGCAGGCGCTCACGGTCTGTACCTTCCACGCACTGGGTTTGAAATTCCTGCAGATGGAGCATGCACGCGCGGGCTTGCGTCGTGGCTTTTCCGTGCTGGACGCGGACGACAGCGAAGGCATCGTCAAGGAATTGGCGCCCAAGGGCGTCAAGCCCGACGTGCTGTTTGGCCTGCGCAACCTGCTGAGCCGCGCCAAGAACAGTGGCTTGTCGCCGGAGGAAGCGCTGACTGCCGCACGCAGCCCACGCGAACTGGAAGCGGCGACGATCTACCAGCTCTATCAGCAGCGCCTCGCCGCCTTCAACGCGGTCGATTTCGACGACTTGATCCGCCTGCCGCTACGCATCCTCGAAAGCGATGAAGAATGCCGCGATACCTGGCGCGAACGCCTGCGCTATTTGCTGGTGGACGAATACCAGGACACCAACGACGCGCAATACCGCCTGCTGAAAGTACTCGCAGGCGACCGCGGCAGTTTCACCTGCGTGGGCGATGACGATCAGTCGATCTACGCCTGGCGCGGCGCCAATCCCGAGAACATCGAGCAGCTCGGCAAGGATTGGCCGAGCCTGCGCGTGATCAAGCTGGAGCAGAACTATCGCTGCGGCAAACGCATCCTGCGCGCCGCCAACACGCTGATCGCCAACAACCCGCACGTCCATACCAAAAAGCTGTGGAGCGAGCATCCGGAAGGCGCCGCGATCCGCGTCATCGAATGCAAGGATGGCGAGCACGAAGCCGAACGCATCGCCGGCATGGCCGCCACGCTGGCGGAAAAGCACAAGGTGCGCTGGCACGACATGGCGATCCTGTATCGCGGCAATTTCCAAGCGCGGCCGTTGGAAAAGGCGCTGCGTTTGGCGCGCGTGCCATATCACCTCACCGGTGCGCTGTCCTTCCTCGATCGCGCGGAAGTGAAAGATGTGCTCTGCTATCTGCGTCTGCTGACCAACCCTAGCGACGACGCGGCGTTTTTGCGCGTGGTCAACGTACCCAAGCGCGAGATTGGCGCGACCACACTGGAGAAGCTGGGACAAATCGCGCAAACGAAACACTGCTCTTTGCTCGAGGCCACCCGCAGCGACAGCGTGTTGCGCCAGCTGAGTCCGCGCCCCGCTGCTGCGCTCGCGTCGTTCTCCGAATTGCTGGACGAACTGCGCAGCGCCTCGCTGCACGAAAGCGCCGCAGACTTGGTCTCTCGCATTCTGACCCGCACGCAGTACGCCGCGCATATCGCCGCAAGCACGCAGGATGCCGCCTTGCGCGATCGCCGCATGGGCAACCTGCAGGAGCTGGCCGATTGGTTCCGCGCCATGCAGAAAGGTAACAGCGCCGGCGATCTCGCCGCACAGCTGGCCCTGCTCTCGCACGCCGATCGCGACGAGCCCGGCAACGCACTGCGCATGATGACGCTGCACGCGGCCAAGGGCCTGGAATTCCGCTTCGTTTTCATCGTCGGCTGCGAAGACGGCACGCTACCCAACGATGCCGCCATCGACGAAGGTCGTGTGGAAGAAGAGCGCCGCCTGATGTACGTGGGCATCACCCGCGCCAAGGAATTGCTCACGCTGTCATGGTCGTCCAAGACCAAGCGCTACGGTGAAATCCACAGCAACCAGCCCAGCCGCTTTCTGCAGGAATTGCCGCAGGATGACTTGCACTGGGAAGGCAAGGACCCAGAAGCCGACAAGGAAATGGTTCGCGAAACGGCCGAATCGCACATGGCGAAAATCGCCGCCATGCTCGCCGGCCCGTGAGCAGCCACCAGCCTCTGATCCACTCTACGAGTCTGCGTAGGCTGGGATGAAATCCCAGCATCAGAAGCAAAAAAGTGCTGGGATTTCATCCCAGCCTACGCACTCCATCGACAGCGTTGTATGCATCAGGGGGCATCCGCAACATGACCGATCACCGCTTTACCGATGAGCAGCGTGCAGGTTTGTACCGCGCCATCCACGAGCGCCGCGACGTGCGCTCGCAATTCCTGCCCGATCCCATTGCACCGGAAATACTCGCGCGCCTGCTCAAGGCGGCGCATCACGCGCCATCGGTGGGCTTCATGCAGCCGTGGGATTTCATTGTCATCGACAGTCTCGACGTAAAGCGCGCGGTAAAGGCACTTTACGAACAAGCCAACAGTGAAGCGGCCAACAACTACGACGGCGAACGTGCCGCGCAATATCGGCGCTTGAAACTGGAAGGCATCGTCGACAGCCCGATCAATCTTTGCATCACCTGCGATCGCCAGCGCGGCGGCCCGCACGTGCTTGGCCGCCATACGATGCTGGATACCGATCTCTTCAGCACCTGCCTGGCGGTGCAGAATTTGTGGCTGGCCGCGCGCGCCGAGGGTATTGGCGTGGGCTGGGTGAGTATCGTCGATCCGATCAAGCTTGCTGAGACGTTGCGGTTACCTGCGCAGGTTTATCCACTCGCTTATTTGTGCCTGGGCTACGTCAGTGAATTTCTGCCCAAACCCGAGCTGGAAATCACCGGCTGGCGTTCGCGCCTGCCCATCGAACAATTGGTGCATGCCAATACATGGGACGGCGCCATGGCGAACGATGCGTTGATAACAGCCCTGCACAGCCAGTAGCAAACCTCACCCCAAGTTGGCTGGCCAGCCTCGGGGTGAGAAACACCTCATCCTTCAGCACAGGCGATGTCTGCAACCAGACATCGCCCATGCGGATGAGTGCAAGATCACTGCACGATCGGATGCGCGATTTCGCACTGATTGGTGTCATTGGACCAAGTACTTTGCATCGCAAAGGACCCAGTGCCCATGCTCACATTGGCCGACGCACCCTGTCCCGAGCTGATCCAGGCACATTCATCGCCGTTCTCCTGCCCGTTGTAATTTGAGCCCGTCTGATTGGTCCAGCCTCCCGCCGGATTCTGATCGGTGACCGTCTCGGCATATTCATGGCCTTCCACGATAGAGAAACCATCCAGGTTGCTTCCTGCGTTGACGAAGCCCGCGCCACAACTGCTGCCCTGGTCAGACACATACGGCATATTGGTAAAGGCAATGTCGCCATAGGGCGACGACACCGGACCGCCTGACAACGAACTATCTCCGTTGTAGTCGTGCCACGCGCAAAAACCACCGGTCTGGTAGTTGTCGGGATTGGCGCCGGTAGGCGACAGGATCACGTACTGCACATAACGATTGGATGCCGCGTCGGTATTGCCGAAATGCGCTGCGGCATTGATGGCTTCTTGCGCCAGTTGCGCACCGGTCGCCGCGGAGGGCGACGGCGCCGAATTGTCGTACCACACGCCAGCAAGCGCGCCGCCCGTGGGATAACCGATCAACGGCGCACCAGACGGACAGGACGTCGCGCCCGCTGCCACCGAGGGACCATCGCAATACTGCGTCATCGTGCCTGACCATAGCTCGCCACCCGTGCCCAGGCCTTTGAAAAGCTCCTGCAGATAGGGAGCGGCGCCGCTTGGATCATTGTCGAAATTCAGATCGCCATTGCCATCGGTGCTTGCGTTGCCCCAGTCGCTTCCATAGAACACCAGATACACCTTGGGTGTGCCGCTGGTGACGCCGATGCCGTCGATACCGCCACCGAAGGCCAGCGTTTCTGGGCCGGTCGCACCGCCTCTCCGCACCCGTATGTGCGCCATGTAGGCCTTCATTCTCGCGTGGGCCTCACGCGTCGGCACGGCGCCATGCCGATACGGATGCCCATAAGCCGGCGAATAAGGATTGCCGATTTTCTGGTCGGCATTTTGCATTGCAAAAACACTACCCGTTGCCAATGCAAACAGACCAGAGACGGCCATCATCTTGAGCCGACGATATTTCGTATGTTCGAACATTTTTATCCCCATTTATTTAGATAACAAAAGGACCCGCTCTGCGGTCGCCAGACCACAGCTTTCCGCTTCAAGCGGGCGCGTCTTCGCTCCTGATCTATAAAACGAGGCTTTGTCTTGTTCCTTGCACAATCGTTACCCACTGACATACGCCAAAAACGATTGCACGCAGGCCGACGCCGCCGGCCAATTCCTTGACAAAGTCGTTCGCCGAATAACTCCCCAACAGCGAACGTCTGCAAGCTATGTCAGGGCTGGTGAAGCCCTTGTGTTTAGACGTCAAAAACATTTCGCCGAACAGAACTGAATAAAAACTTTCGCCGGCATGACATCAAAGATGCGCATCACTGTAGCCAGATTTCAGCGCATTTGAGTGGCAGACATTAAATCGAAATAAAAATGGCTAAATATTTTGGCGCCTATTTGGCGGCATTATTACAAACATGAAGACATATTTTCGCCAGGCTGACAAATAACATGCAAGACAGCTATCACGATTCAAATCAATCTTTGCTGCTCCAGCTCCCGCTTCAAGTACGCGTAGTAGATCGGCGCCGCCACCAATCCAGCCAAGCCGAACGCCGCCTCCATCACCAGCATCGCCACCAGTAACTCCCATGCACGCGCACGAATCTGCCCGCCGATGATGCGCGCGTTGAGGAAGTACTCCAGCTTGTGGATGACGATCAGAAAACCCAGCGACGCCACCGCGACCCACATCGACACCGATAAGCCCGCAATCGTCACCGCGGTGTTGGAAATGAGATTGCCGATCACCGGCAGCAAGCCGGCCAGGAAAGTGATCACCACCAGGGTCTTGGCCAACGGCACGTGGATATCCATCAGCGGCAATACGCCGAGCAGGAAGATGCCGGTGGCGATAGTGTTGATCAGCGAAATCTTGATCTGCGCGAATACGATGCTGCGAAACGCCGCCGCCAGATGCTGGCAACGTTCGCCCAGGGTCGCAGCCAACGGCCCTACTTGATGCGAGGGGCGCGCGCGATTCAATGCCACCAGCGCACCCAGCACCAAGCCGAGGATGATATGCACCAGCACACGCGCGGTTTCCTTGCCCGCGTTCTGCAGACTCATCGCGTGCTTGCGGGTGAGTTCCAGCGCCATCACACGCAGTTCGTCGACGCTGTCGGGCAACCAATTGGTGAGGGATACCGGCAGTTGCGCGCGCGCCTTTTCCACCAGCGGCATCAGTTGCTGTTCCCACAGCATGGCGGGATTGTTGATTTCGTTGCGGAAGAAGCTGATCAACGCCACGATCAGCGCGGTCAGCAGGCCCACCACGATGACGCCCAGCACCGTCACCACCACCAGGCGCGCGCGTTCGCCGGAAATGCGCCGGCCAAGCAACGGCGTCATCGCGTGCACCAGTTCGTACACCAGCAAACCAGCCAGCAACGCCGGGAGCAGATGCAGGCGCAACACCAGCACCAACGCCAGAGCGGCCATGACATAGCTGGCAATGCGAATGCCGCGGGCGGAAGAAAGGGCTGCGTACACGGAGCGGTCCATGGGGAAAGCGTGGTCCCGGCAAGTCTGTCATAAACTTGCGCGATCCTCGCGAAACGTTCTCATGTCTACATGGGTGCTTCATGACCAGGTCTTTGCCCACGCTGCTGGGCACGCTTCTGCTTTGCGCTTGTGCCAGCCAGGCGCCGCATTCCACCTCGCCTTCTTCAACGGCGGCTGCGCCGGAAGCTGCGGCTGCTGCCTCGCGTGGCGTTCCCGCCGACGACAACCTCAATGCCGTCGCCTGGACGCAGACCGCGCTTGAGCACGACCTGATCTACCAGGAAACCTACCGCAGCGCGCAGTCGCAATTGCTTACCGCGCTGAAGGACAAGCACTGGGACGCGCTGCCCACTGACGATCGCATTACGCCGTACAAAAACCTGAAACCGGCCGTGATCCTGGATATCGACGAAACGGTGCTGGACAACTCGCCCTACCAGGCGCGTCTGATCCGCAAGGGTGGCGAGTTCAACGAGGCCGATTGGGCCGCCTGGTGCAAGGAAGAACGCGCACGCGCCATGCCGGGTGCCGTGGCCTTCACGCAATTTGCCGCCAAGCACGGCATTGCGGTGATCTATATCTCCAACCGCGCGCAGGATCTGGACACCGCCACCATCGACAACCTGCGCAAGGTCGGGCTGCCTGTTTCCGGCCCGGATGCCTTCCTGGGCCTGGGCACCATCCTGAAAGGCTGCGACCAGGTCGGCACCGAGAAAAACTGCCGTCGCCAGCTGGTCAGCCAGCACTACCGCGTGTTGATGCAATTCGGTGATCAGCTGGGCGACTTCGTCACCGTCATGAGCAATACGCCAGCCGGCCGAGCTCAAGCCATGGCACTCTATGCGGACTGGATCGGCAGCCGCTGGTTTGTGTTTCCTAACCCGACTTACGGTTCCTGGGAACCGGCTCTGTTCAACAACGAATGGAGCACACCGCGCGACCAGCGTCGTCAGCTGAAGATCCAGGCGCTCCGTACTGATTGACTAAAAATCAATCACTTATCAGATGTATCTTAAAGTGTTGCCTGAAGTGAACAGGGGCCGTATCATGGCCCCGCCGACCCTGCTGACCTCCAATCTACTGCGGGCAAGGCCATTTCCCTTCCGGCACTGCCGGCATGACCCTGCGAGGCCCGACGCCCGCGGGGTTTTCTTTTTTGGAATTTTAGGAGCCTGTGTAGGGGTTTCGCGTGGCCCGCGTTGAGTCTGAGCGGTCGCCAGGTGACAGCGCGGGGCGCAGCGCCAGATTGGCCGTCTGGTCAAGCCACGCGCTGCCGCATGGCGACCGCTCAGGCTCAACCCACGGCGCATCGCGCGGGCTACGCGAAACCCCTACACAGGCTCTAAGATGCAGCGCGCCCCGCCGTATGGCGCCGCCGTTGCCGCTTGCCTGGATGGCAAGCTACCGCCCTCCCTTGCGAGAGAATTCATGCGCTTTCAAACATTTAGGCGTTGCCTGCTGGCCCTTGCGCTGCTCGCGCTGGCCGCCTGCCACCAGAAAGAAGAAAACGCCGCCGCGCCTGGAGGCGCGACGCCGGAAGCCGCCGTGCAGGAGTCCGTGGCCCTGATCAAGGCCGGCGACTTCGCCGCCTTCTGGAAACACGCCCTGCCCCCGGCCGACTACAACAACCTGCGCGCCGACTGGACCCGCCCGCGCCCCGACCAGCGCCCGATCACCGACGAAGACCGCGCCCGCTTCGACCAGGCCGTCAAGCAGCTCACCGCAGCCAACGCGGAAACCACGCTGTACGACCAGCTCAAGCCCAAGCTGACGCAGATGGAGCAGCAGTACCACGACCAGTTGCCGGTAATGATCGGCATCGGACAGGCCATCCTCACCACTGGCATCGCCCAGAACAAGACGATGACGGAAAACCAGAAGCAGGCGACGCGCGACGCGCTCAACGTGCTGCTGCCGTGGGCGCAGCAGACACCCTGGTTCGACCAGGACAAGGCCAAGCAGTCCGTGGGCGTGGTGGTAACCACCGCGCGCCAACTCGATTTGAAGAGCCCCGATCAGCTTCAGCACATGGACTTCGATACCGCAATGAAGAAGTACGCCACTGCGTACCAGGGCATCAAGCAGCTGCTGGCGATCTACGGGCTTTCCATCGACGACACGCTCGACTCGGTAAAAGTCAGCACCCTCGGCATCGACCATGGGCTCGCCCACGTGAAGATCGAATACACCTTGCTGGGCAAGCCGCTAAGCGCCGACTCGCAACTGGAGCTGGTGGACGGCCGCTGGTACACCAAGGACATGATCGACGGCGAGCGTGCGCAACACGAACAGCTCATCCATCCGCCCGCACCGGCCAGCAGCGGCACGGCACCGGCCCCCGCCAGCAGCGCCAAAGCACCGGCCAGCAGCAGCTCCACCGGCACGACCTTGGCAGCCAAGCCCTAAGCCGCCCGTAACGCCGAACGTTAGACTAAGTAGATGCCGACTATGACGACCGCGGACCCCAGCTACCGTAGCCGCGCCCCCTGGTGGTTCAATCTCGCCGGGCACCTGCTCGAACCCTGGCTGCGCATTCGGCGCGATCCAGCGGAACCTGCGAGCCTGCTGCAAGGCGATGCGCCGGTTTGCTACGTGATCGAGCGCGACGGATTTTCCGACGCGCTGATCCTGGACCGCGCCTGCCGCGAAGCCGGCCTGCCCAGCCCGATGCAGCCGCTACCCTTCACCCGTCGCCGCCGCTCGGTGTTCGCACTGGCGCGTCGTGACGGCTGGCTGTTCGGCCGCAACCGCAAACGCTCGCCGACCGAACCGTTCGGTCAGCTGGTGCGCGCGCTGGAAGGTTTTCCGGATCGCGACATCCAGATCGTGCCCGTCTCCATCTACGTCGGCCGCGCGCCCACGCGCGAATCCGGCTGGTTCAGCGTGCTGTTTTCGGAAAACTGGGTCGTGGTCGGCCGCTTCCGCCGCATGCTTGCGCTGCTGCTCAATGGCCGAGACACGGTGGTGCATTTCTCCGCACCGGTCTCGTTGCGCACAGTGCTGAGCGAGGAAGGCGACGTCCGTCCGGAGCGCTTTGCGCGGAAGATGGCGCGCGTGATGCGCACGCACTTCCGCCGCATCCGCGCGGCGGTGATCGGGCCGGACCTTTCGCATCGCCGCACCGTGGTCGATGCCGTACTGAATGCCGAACCAGTGCGCGCCGCGATCGCGTCGACAGCTACCAAAGAAAACATCACCTACGCGAAGTCCTGGCAACGCGCGCAAAAGATGGTGCTGGAGATCGCGGCGGACTACTCGCACCCCGTGGTGCGTTCCGCATCGTTCCTGCTGCGCAACTTCTGGACCAAGCTCTACGACGGCATCACCATGCACCACTTCGACAAGGCCCGCGCCGCGGCGCCCGGCTACGAAGTGGTCTACGTGCCTAGCCATCGCAGCCATGCGGACTATCTGTTGTTGTCGTATCAGCTGCACGATGCCGGCGTGGTGGTGCCGCACATCGCCGCCGGCGTGAACCTCAACCTGCCATTGATCGGCCCATTCCTGCGCCGTGGCGGCGCGTTCTTTCTACGTCGCAGCTTCAAGGGCAACGTGCTGTATTCGGTGGTGTTCAACGAATACATGGCGCAATTGATCGATCGTGGCGTGCCGATCGAGTACTTCATCGAAGGCGGACGCTCGCGCACCGGCCGCCTGCTCGCGCCGCGCGCCGGTCTGCTGGCGATGACCGTGCGCGCGTTCCTGCGTGCGCCACGCCGTCCCGTGTTGTTCCAGCCTGTCTACATCGGCTACGAGAAGCTGATGGAAGGCAAGAGTTACATCGGCGAGCTTTCCGGCAAGCCCAAGGAAAAAGAATCGCTGATTGGACTGCTCCGTGGCCTGGGCGTGTTGCGCCAGCGCTACGGCCACGTCGCGCTGAATTTCGGCGAGCCGATCGAACTGACGCCATTGCTCGACGCCGCCAGCAGCAATTGGCGCGAAACCACCAGCGACCCGAACACCAAGCCGGAATGGCTGAGCTCCGTGGTCGATCAGCTGGCGGAAAAAATCCAGATCAACATCAATCGCGCAGCGGATGTGAATCCGATCAACCTGCTCGCGCTTGCGCTGTTATCCACGCCTAAGCACGCGATGGCGGAAAACGATCTGCTCGCGCAGTTGGAACTGCTCAAGGCGCTACTGGAAGAACTGCCGTATTCGGATCGCGTCACCCTCACGCCGTTGGCTCCCGACGCCATCATCGCCTACGGCGAGCAGATGAACTGGATCACCCGCGTGCGCCATCCACTTGGCGACGTGCTGACGCTGGAAGGCGACCAGGCGGTACTGCTGAGCTACTTCCGCAACAACGTACTGCACCTCACCGCCGCCGCGGCGTGGGTCGCCTGCTGCTTCCTCAACAATCGCCGCATGTCGCGCGCATCGATCCTTCGCCTGGGTCGCATCATCTATCCCTTCATCCAGAGCGAATTGTTCCTGCCGTGGGATGCCGAAGGCTTTGGCGCTCACTTGCAAGCCACCGTCGATTTCTTCGTCCGCCGCGGCATGCTGGAAGCCGTCGGCGAAGGCCGCGTGCTCGAACGGGGCCCCGGCCAGGACGATGCCGCCTATCAACTTCGCACCATCGCGCGCGGCCTGATCCAGGCCTTCGAACGCTACTACATCACCATCGCCGCACTCGCCAAGAACGGTCCGCACACCATCACCGGCGCAGAACTGGAAAACGTCTGCACCCTTACCGCCCAGCGCCTGAGCCTGCTCAGCGAACCCCTCGCACCCGAATTCTTCGACAAAGCCCTGTTCCGCGGCTTCATCCAGAAACTGCGCGAACGTCGCGTGGTATGGACCGACGCCAACGGCAAACTCGACTACGACAGCGCCCTGGAAGACATGGTGCGCGATGCACGCGTGATTCTTGCGCGCGAGATGCGGCATGCGATCTTGAAGATCACGGGTAGCGAAGAAAAGGAAACGCCTCGCGCTGCGGTGGAAGCAGAGCAGGCGCCGATCGCACCGGAACAGCCATCCGAATCACCCGCGCCAATGAACACCAGCGAAGAGCTGCACGAGCGGCACGTGGCTGCCGAGCAGCATGAGCATGAACAGGCTCACAAAGAATGATCGTTTCGCCGCGCACGAATGATGACATTCGTGCGCGGACCATCACCCGGATCAGAAGCGGTACCTCGCACCAGCGCTGAACACCGCCGCCTTGGTGCCGGCACCAGCAACCTGGCCATCCAGGTTGAAGAACCACGACCACTGGTTATCCAGCGCAGCATTCAAACCAACGCCCAGCCAACCGCTGTTACGCGGCGAATTCACGCCCTCCAGTTCGAACGTAGCGTTCGGCGCACCTGCGTACGCTGCAGTAAAACCAAGATTCTCTCCACTCAGAACGCGTTGATACAGAGCGAATCCTTTAAGTGTTAGCTGCCCCGTACTCCAGTTCCAGCGGTAACCCAGTCGAGCACCAAGCTGCGCGAAGCTCTGGTTAAAGTCATGGCTCGACGCCGTAATGCCAAAGCCACCCGCGCCTTGCTCTGCGATATTCCCACGCTGCAAATACTCATCACCTGCGGAAACGAACGGCGTAGTCGTCCACTTATTCGATGCCGTGTTGTAACCCAGTTCCAGATAGCTCGAGGTCATCTTGTCATGGCGCGCGCTGTTGATCGCCGCAGGTACCGTACCCAACACACCCCAGCGGCTGGTATCGGTGTGAATCCAATCCTCGCCGATGCGGCCCGACAGGTAGGCGCTGCCCATGTCGTACCTGCCATACAGCATCACGCCCGTGCTGCGCGAGCTGTTGTTGCCGCCTTGCATGGTGTAGTTGGAACTCAGGCGGTTCCAATCCAGCCCGATACCGAGCGTGAAACGGTCCATCAATCTCGCGTCGTAACCAGCCACCGAACCGCCGCCACTGTAGTGTCCAGTGGCATAACCGGAGCGTGCGATATCGCCGTCAGCACCTGTTCCCTGAAACCATGCTCCCTGTGCGGAATGGTCATCGCCGAGATCGGCCAGACGGTCTGCCACTGTGCGATTGATAATGCCAGCCTGTTCCAAGGTCAGCCCCTGCGACGATGCAAGCAGTTGGCCCGACAAGCTGTTGATGGAGGCTGCGGCCTGCACCATAGAGTTCACGTGCAAGAAGTCACCTGCGGCGTCGAGGAATGCCTGATGCGAAGACGGATCCGAGGCAGCCCATTGATTGGCTTGCACCAATGCGGCTTGGATGTGTTGCGCAGTCTGCTGCGTGGTGGCCACCGCTGGCATTGCGGCCTGCGCAACAGCCGCGACTGAAGTTTGAGAAAGACTGACATCTACTTCGGTTGGGGTGTATGACAACGTGCCACCGATATAGACCGTACTGTAGACGGTCAGCGAACCGAATTTACCCACTACACCTCCATTGGCTTGGAGAACCAATTCTTCCGCTTGTGGTGTATAGCCATAGGGAAGATCTATTCCCAATGGTGAATTATTCAAAGTCGCAATCCCTGATATCTTCAGGGGCGTCCCCAGAAAGATCTGGGTGTTCACCAATTTCACACTCGTTGGCTGTACGGTGTAGTTGCCATTGATCTGTATCGTTGAGTTGCCGATATTGGTGTAGACCACACCGCTATTGGCAACGTTGCCGTTTATCACACCTGGTCCGCTGCCCGTCAAATTTCCCTGCGGATTGACGGTGATGTTGGCATTCAGAGTGCCACCTACGTCAAGCCAGCCGTTATTGACGACTGCGCCATTGGAATAACTGTTGGTGTTTAGAGCGAAGAGAGATCCCCCCCCGTTTATCACCACACTACCAATCGTATTCTGTCCCGTCAGGGTAAGTATTCCTGCGCCATCGAGCTGTAGTGAGCCGCTGCCAGTTAAATTGTTAGAAAAAACGACAGATTGATTTGCAGGAACGTTGACATCGAAAACGCCCCAATTAAGCTGGCCCGGCCCGTTGACCGCTGCCTCCGCGTTGACTAACCCATAGCCGTAATAATCTGGACTGCCCAGATTGGTCGCCGTACCCAGCAACGTCTGCTGCACATTCGACGCCGTAAAAAACGGAAACTTCTGCCATACAAGCGCAGCCACGCCACTGACCACCGCGGCGGCTCCTGATGTGCCGTCACCTGCCCCTGTCGAAAACTGTGTGTTGGCGACGGGTGACACATATTCATAGCCGGGCGCTGCCAGGCACCACGGTGCTGCTACGCCGCACGCGTTGGAAGTGGCCGTGGTGTCCAGTCCCGTGACCTGCCCACTGGCATTTAGCGAGACATTCACTACGGCGAGCCAGTTGTTTTGCAAGCTCGGTTCGTAAAACGGCAAGCCCGCATCGATGCTGGGTTGCGACTTGCCTTCATTGCCCGCCGCAAAAACCATCAACTGGCCGTTGGCCGGCGTCGATGAATAGAGCGCGTAACGCCCAATGACCTTCGGATCGGTCGGACCTACAGCGGTAATCTGGGTCGAGCTGCCATAGGAGTTGTTGATCAGCTTGACGCCTTGCGCCGCCAGATCGGAGAGAGCTTGCGGTACCAATGCGCCGTTGATACTGCCACTGTTGTCGCCAACCCTTGCGATGTAGAGCGAAGATTGTGGTGCCACGCCGCCATAGAAGGGATTGCCTCCCGAGCCGCTGGCATTCGCTGTGCCGCCGATGATCTCCGCCATCAACGTCCCATGGCCATCTGTATCTTGCGGGGTGGTATTGCTGGTATCGACATAATCCTTAAACCAGCTGATGCGATTGACGAGCGCCGGATTGTTGGCTTGCGCACCGCTATCGACCACGCCCACCTTGACGCCTTGACCTTGATTGCCGGTAAAGCTTTGGGCAGTGATCCATGCAAGCGTGACGTTCTCTGGGTCCAATTGCGCACGCAGCGGGCTGTAACCAGGAATGGCCGGTGTTGGAAGAGGCGTCGGGCTGCCGGTCAGCGTCGTTGGCGCGGGTCCCGGCGAGGGGGCGGGCGCAGGCGCAGGCGTCGGCGTCGGCACGGGCACGGGCGCAGGAGCTGGTGCGGGTGCAGGCGTGGGCGCCGGACTGGGGGTTGGCGTTGGCACAGGAGCCGGGGTAGGTGCCGGTGTCGGCGCCGGCGAACCCGACGAAGGGCGCACATTGCCATTTGCGCCGCCCCCGCCACCACCGCCGCCGCAAGCTGTAAGGGATGTGGATAGCGCTACTGCTATGGAAAACGCCAATACATTACCGCGGTTGAACAAGCGCATTGAGGCTGCTCCATGTCATAGATGAATGCGTGCACTGCCGATCGGCAGAGCGCACGCGACTTCGATGTCGAAAGAAAGAAAGTCCGCCTCAGCGATGAACACGCTGCGGGAGTTGCCGTTGCTTATGTGCAGGAAGCGCCGGCCTGGACCGTGAGGGATAAAACGCGCCTGCCTTGCGACCTGGATGCTGTGTTGTCATCGATCCGTCGAACCCCTGTGTAGCGTGGAGACAGCGACATGCTGTCGTCTGCCCTTCGTCCAGAAGCCTTCCGCTCAAGAAGCACCCATTCATGCATGCATGAACGGATGCACGCAGTGCCTTTTGCACACGCTTATCCCCTTACGCGGTCAACGCTATGCGTGGACCGGCCCCTGTTGCAGGCCGATGCTACGTTACTTTGCGCTCGACATGCATGTGCCTGCGTGCTTGGGAACATATGCCCTGAGCCTCGCTATTTCGGCATGACATTTCCGCAAATTCTTGCGCTTAAGGATGTATCACACCCTCACCCAGCACCTTCCCGTTCACTGTCGTGCCATACAGCGAGTCGGGCGTATCGTGATACCCCTTGCGCGTCTCTGCAATGGAGCCCTTGAAGCGCGGATCCTGCGGACGCTCGTGCGCATTCATGAAATACGCCACGTCCCACGCATCCTGATTGGTGAGCGTGTTGCCTCGCCCCAAAGGCATGTTGGCTTTGATGAAGCCCGACGCGTTGTCGAGCCGCTCCATGCCGGCGCCCCAGTTGAAGGATTGCGCGCCCCACAACGGCGGAAAAACCGTGCGATCGGCAACGCGCTGGCCTTGGCCGTCGTCGCCGTGGCATAGCGCGCAATCGCGCTTGAACACCGCTTCGCCGCGTGTGTAATCGGGCGCTTGTGTCGGCTTGGGCAGTTTCGGATAGCCGTGTCCGAGCGGCGCGACGCCGATGGATTCGCCTTTGGACATCCAGTATGCATACGCTTCCAATGCAATCAGCACATCGTCGTCTAACGGCGGCGCCTTGCCGTTCATGCTGTACTGGAAACAACCCTGCAGGCGTTCGGCAAATGTGTTGACGTGATGATTCTTGGCGCGATACGCGGGATACATGGGATAGGCACCCCACATCGGTGCGCTGTGTGCAAGACGGCCGGCATCAAGGTGGCAGTTCTCGCAGCTCAAGGTATTGCCGACGTAGGCTTTGGCGTAGCGGCCGGTATCCGTAAAGATTTGCCGGCCCAGTGCGATCTGCTTGCCGAATTCATCATTGGGTATCGAGGATTCCGCTGGCGGCTCAAACGAGCTGACGATTTTTGGTGCCGAGGTTGCGGCAGCAGGCGCTTGAGAAGCTTGAGGAGCTGCTTGCTGTTCTGGCTGATGGCACGCTGCAAGCACAAGCGATGCCGTCATCACTATCCATCGCCAGCGCATCATGGCTGGGACTCCTTGGTCAACGTCGCGGGTTGTGCGGCATACCACGCGCTGATCGCGGCGATATCTGCCTCGCTCAACTTGCCGGCAACGGTTTGCATCAGTTGCAGCGGATCATTGCGTCGCGCGCCTTGCTGCCAGGCATGCAGCTGATTGCTGAGATAAAGCGCGGACTGCCCCACCAGCGGCGGAAAATGATCACCGACACCGACACCGCCCGGACCATGGCATTGCTCGCAAGCGGGCATGCCCTTTGACCAACGCCCGCGCGTAGCGAGCGATTGCGCGAGTTGCGCATCTGGATTCGAAGGAGCTGTTGCCGGTGCCGAATGCGGCACCGCCAACTTGCTGTAGTAAGCCGCCACAGCATCGCGCTCCGCATCAGTCAAGCCGCTGGCAACCGGCTGCATGGTGGCATTGGCGCGCGAGCCATTGGCGAAATCGTCCAGCTGCTTGCGCAAATACGCCTGCGGCAATGCTGCCAAGCGCGGGAACCCGGCGGCTGCTTGTCCGCCGCCATCAGCAGCGTGACAAGCCATGCATGGCGCCACGCCGTGGCCGTTGCCTTGCCGAGCAATGGTGCCGCCAGCCGGTGCATCGGCGAGCGTGGCGTTCGCCATCAGTGCGCAACATACAAATAACGCGATACGAAACGCGCTCATGGCTGCGGCGGCTGGAAGCCATACTTGTGATAGATCGCCTGCGCTTCGGCGGACGCCATGAACGCGAGGAAATCCTTGGCAGCCTGCTCATGCGGCGCATCTTTCATGCGTGCTGCCGTGTACGTCGCGGTGACGTTCTGCTCCGTGGGTATCGCAATCGTTTCCACCGGATGATGCAGTACCTGCTGCTGAAAATACGCTTCGGTCGACCACACCGGCGCCGCATCCGAATCGCCTTGCAGAATGCGCAGCGGCGATTCGCGATGATGGATGCGCGTGAGATAGGTGCTGCCGTCCTTCACTTTGTTATCCATGATGACGTGATCCAGCGCATCGCCACCCGCTTTGCGATAACTGGCTTCGATCTGCTTGGCAATGCCTTCCCATTGCGGATTGGGCATGCTGACGCGTACGTCGGCGCGGCCGAGATCCTGCAAGCCCTCGATGTGCTTAGGATTGCCCTTCGCCACCATGATCGCCAGTGGATTACGCGCGTAGTCCACCGTATCGGCAAACCAGCCGTGCTGCTTTTGCAGGTCGCCGATGGAGCCTTTGCCGTTGGTGAAAATATCCGGCTTCAAAGCAATGCGCAGATTGCCCATCACCAACGATCCGGTCTCAATCTGCTTGGCCAGAATGCCCGGCGGCAAGGTTTCCACGAATACGCGCTGATAACGTGGATAGCGTTGCTTGAAGGCTTCCACCAGATCGTGCACCACCATGAATTGATTGCCGGCGAAGAACACCGTCAATTGCGGATCGACGATGTCGCCATGCAGATCGGCAATGGCATCGAAGGGCGGCACCGAGAACGACACACCGCCTTCGGGTGGCGGGTTCCACGGTGGCAGGTAGTTAGGCTGGGCGGCGGATGCCACACCGCAGGCAACCGCCAGCAACGCCGCCAGCGACAGCTTTCCATAACGCGATGACATGGCAGCGCTCCGGCTTAAAGCGGCATCAGGGCATAACCCTGTTGTTCAAGCTCAGTAATCGTGGTGAGTGCGGACAGACTGATGGTCACGTCCTTGGCAGCCCACTCATTCGGATAGTGATGTTCGGCCATCGCCTGGCCACACACCGCAACATCCACGCCGGCCTTGCGCAACTGCGCGATCACCGCAAGGTTAGGATTGGCCACGCCGAACTGCGCCTTGTAATGCTCATCGTCGAGCACCGCCGGCGTCGCGGGACCGTAAGCCACCGCAACGAACTTCAGATGATCCAGCGGCACGCCGGCAGAGGCATACAGGTTCACCGTGCGCGCCACGCGCTCCAGTGCGGGATTGACCTCGCCGGGTTTGTCGCTGCCCTTGGTCAGCGAAAAGATCACCTTGTACGTGTTGGCCGGATTGGGCTGATAAGCCGCCTTGGGCAAGGGATGGTAATTGCCGGCCGCGGTGATCACTTGCGGTGTTGCGCCCTGGGCGGCCACCGCGGTGCAAGCGAGCAAGCCGATGCTGCAAAACAGCGAAATCGAAGGCTTCATGTTCTCGTCCTGTCGTGAAGTCATCGCGAAGGCTACGCCGCTTGGCTCGCTCAGGCCACTCCAGGTTGCCCATATGACAGATAAGGCCGATTTATTCGCCCGAGGCATCCTGTACCATGCGCGCATGAGCGAGCAGCCCACTACCCATTTCGGCTTTCGCGACGTGCCGGTCGCGGAAAAACAAAAACTGGTCGGCCAGGTATTTACCTCGGTCGCCCGCAACTACGACCTGATGAACGACCTGATGTCGTTCGGCATCCATCGGGTTTGGAAACGCTATTTCGTCAGCATCAGCGGCATTCGCCCTGGTGATCGCGTACTGGATCTGGCCGGTGGCACTGGCGATATCGCAGCGTTGATCAAGCCAGTCGTGGGCGACAAGGGCGACGTGGTGGTGGGTGACATCAACGCCGCCATGCTCAACGTCGGTCGCGACCGCATGACGGACCGCGGCATGGTTTCCGGTCTGCGCTGGACGCAGTTGAACGCCGAGGCGCTCCCCTTTCCGGACAACAGCTTCGATGCGGTCACCATGGCCTTCGGCCTGCGCAACGTCACCGACAAAGACAAGGCGCTGGCCGATATCTACCGCGTGCTCAAGCCCGGTGGCCGCGCGTTGGTGCTGGAATTTTCCAAGGTGCGCAACGAGCTTTTCAGCAAGCTGTACGACTTCCATTCCTTCAAGGTGCTGCCGCGGCTGGGACAGCTGTTTGCGCGTGATGCGGACAGCTATCAGTACCTGGCCGAGTCGATCCGCAAGCATCCGGACCAGGACACGCTCAAGGGCATGATGGAAAACGCCGGCTTCGAGCGCGTTGAAGTGCGCAATCTCAGCAACGGCATCGTGGCGATCCATCGCGGCTACAAGTTCTGAGATGAGACGCGTAAGTTGAGCCTACTTATGGTCGTCATTCCCGCGAAAGCAGGAATCCATCTTCGCTTTTGCATCCGAGCAAATGGATTCCCGCTTTCGCGGGAATGACGGCAATGGAATTGCGCATCAAGCAGCGCGCAAATCTTCCAACAGCACACCTTGCTGCAGCGTCTCCTGCTCATGATCGACATCACGCCAGGTTTCCTGCAATCCCGCTTCGTACCAGTGACGCATCGAAGGCAACGCCAGCATGCGCTGCACGTAAGCCTTGCACGCATCATCGATGGAAAGCCTGTAGCTCTGAATACGGAAGATCACCGGCGCATAGAACGCATCAACCGCGGTGAACGCGTTGCCGGCGAGAAAGGGGCCACCGAAGCGTTGCAAGCCTTCGTTCCATAATTCCTGCAGACGCGTGACGTCACGCAACAGGCTGGGCGTCATTTCATGCAAGCGCATGCGGATGCCGCAATTCATCGGGCAGCGCGAGCGCAGTTCCTGAAAGCCGGCATGCATCTCCGCTGCGGCACTGCGTGCCCACGCCCTGGCGCGCGCATCAGACGGCCACACACGCGGATGGCTTTCCGCCACATATTCGACAATGGACAGCGACTCCCACACCACCGTATCGCCATCGTGCAGGCACGGTACCTTGCCGGTGGGAGAAAATTTTCGAAACGCATCCCAGCTCGCCGAGGTGCCACCATCGAACGGGGTGAGCTTTTCCTCGAACGGAATACCCAGTTCGGTCAGCAGCACCCATGGGCGCAGCGACCAGGATGAGTAGTTCTTGTTGGCGATGTAGAGCGTGTACATCCAGCTTTCTCCCGCAGCGAGTCGATCCATGGATGGTCCATGCAGCACGCATGGCAAATCAACATTCCTTGACGGCTACCGGCTCCACCGGCATGGCGGGCGCCGGTGCGCGCCGCTTGGCATTGGCCAGGGCGACGCCGCCCACGGTGATCACGCCACCCAGCAAGGTCAGCCAGCCGGGTTTCTCACCCAGCCATACCCAGCCAATCAACACGGCAATCGGTGGCGAAAAATAGATAAAGCTGGTGACCTGTGACGCGGGCGCACGCTTCAATGCCGCGTTCCAGGTGAGATAACCGACAAAGGTCGGTGCAATGCCCAGCCATATCAGCGCAGCGATGTGCGACCAGGGCGCCAGCGTCAAAGCATGCGGCAAGCCCAAGCCAAACGGCACCGCGCCCAGCGTGCCGGCGAGAAAACCAAACGTGGTCACGCCGATCATGTCGTTGCGCGCGAACAGCGGCTTCTGCCCGACGAAGAACACGGCCGATGCCAGCACACTGATCAACACCAGCGCCGCCATTGGCTGGAAACGCACCTGCTTGCCGCTGGTGAGCACCACCAGCACCACGCCAAACAGCGCCACGCCCAGCCCCAGCGCGCTGCGCGGGGTAATGCGCTCGCCGATCCACAGCGCGGATACGGCGGCGGTCACCGCCGGCACCAGAGAAATCAGGATCGAGGCCGTGCCGCTGGCGATACGCGTTTCCGCATAGTTGAGGCACAGGTGATACGCCGTCAGGCCAAATACACCCAGCGCCGCCAGCTGCAGCCAATCACTGCGCCGCGGCAATGCGGCGCGGCGCATCCACAGCAACACTACAAAGCACAGCGAGCCGATGCTCAGGCGTGCCAGCGCCACCTCGCCCGGCGTAAAAGAAGCCAGCGCATAGGCGATCGCCGCATAGGCGGACGACCAGGTGATCAGCGCAATGGCAATGTAGATAAGCGCACGCCCATCAAGGCGCTCGGGACTGTTCATGGCTCAATCCGCTTGGGACATCGGGGATGTGATAAATCCTAGTCTCGGACCGACGACTGATGAATAATGCATCCGAAGTCCACCCCCACGTTTTGCCGTCGATCGAAATATCAATCCGCGCCCATGACCTACGAATCGAAGCCCGATTGGGACGCCAAGGATTGGCAACTGCTCGAAGCCCTGCAACAGGATGCCCGCATGGGCTATGCCGAACTGGGCCGCAAGGTGCGGCTGTCCGCGCCGGCGGTGGCCGAGCGCATCAAGCGCATGGAAGAAGCCGGCATCATCGCTGGATACCGCGCCGTGGTCGAACCCAAGCGCATGGGTTTCGGCATCGAGGCCATGGTTCGCGTGCGTTGCGACGGCGGCACCTGCGCGCGCATGGGCAAACTCGTGACTGACATACCGGAAGTGCTGGATTGCCGCCGCCTCGCCGGCGAAGATTCGGCGTTGCTGCGCGTGGTGGCGATGTCGATCAATCATCTGGAATCCGTGCTCGATCGCTTGCTGAAAATCCACTCGAGTATCAGCACCACCACGTTGATCGTTTTACAGACACCGCATGCGAACCGCGCCATCACACGCGGCATGTGGGATGCGGCTCGGTCGCTTTCCACGGATTGAATCCGCAAATGTAGGTTGGGTTACCTCGGACTTGATCCGGGGGTAACCCAACGCTTCCGGAGCGATTTGTTGGGTTACGCTGCGCTAACCCAACCTACAGATATGCCTCAAGGACCACCATGCGCACGATGTATCCCGAGATCGAACCATATCGCACGCATCGCATCGCGGTGGATAGCCGGCATACGCTGTACGTCGAAGAATGCGGCAATCCGGAAGGCTTGCCGGTGGTCTTTCTGCACGGCGGTCCGGGTGCGGGACTGGCGCCGTATCACCGGCGCTTTTTCGATCCGCAGCGCTATCGCATCGTGCTGTTCGATCAACGCGGCGCGGGCCAGTCTACGCCCTTTGCCGATCTCACCGACAACACCACGTGGCACTTGGTATCGGATATCGAGACCATCCGTGAGCAGATGGGCATCGAACGCTGGGTGGTGTTCGGTGGCTCGTGGGGTTCCACGCTGGCACTCGCTTATGCGCAGACGCACCCCGAGCGCGTGCTCGGCCTGGTCTTGCGCGGCATTTTTTTGTGCCGCCCCGAGGAAGTCCGCTGGTACTACGAAGAAGGCGGCGCCTCGTTCATCCTGCCGGAAAAGTGGCAGCGTTACGCGGCAGCCATACCGGCGGAAGAACGCAACCACATGCTGGAAGCCTATTGGAAGCGACTGACGAGCGACGACGAAAACGTGCGGCTCGAAGCGGCCAAAACCTGGGGTACGTGGGAAGGCGCCGGCATCTCGCTCGAAGAAAGCCCGGAAACCGAAGCGAGCTTTGCGGCGCCGGAAGTGGCGCTCAGCCTCGCACGCATCGAGGCCCATTATTTCCGCCAGCATGCGTTTCTTGAACCTGATCAGTTGCTGCGCGGCGTGGACAAGTTGCGCCATATCCCGGCCACCATCGTGCATGGCCGCTACGACATTATTTGTCCGGTGAAAAATGCCTTCGATCTCGCGGCGGTCTGGCCGGAAGCGGATTTCCATGTCGTGCTGGCCGGGCATGCGGCGTCGGAGCCGGCGATTGTGGATGTGCTGGTGCAGGCGACGGATCGGTTGGCGGATCGGTATTGCTAGTAGGTCGGGGGTGAGGCGCAGCCGAACTCCGACATGGCATGCAGACATCCCGAGACGTTGGGGTTCGCGTGCCGCTCACCCCAGCCTACGCATGCGGCCTTTTCGTCCGTCGGCATGACGGTTCTCACGCCTTCTGCCATGGGCCAGAAAACAGCAGCAATGGCATACTCGCCGCTCCCGATTTCCCATGGAAACCGCACGATGTTCCCACTTCGTACCCTGGCTTTTGGCGCGCTGGTCCTGCCGGTGGCGGCCTATGCCAACGATCCCTACTCTTATGCCCAACCGGATGAGGTGCGCGTTACCCATCTTGATCTGAAGCTCAAGATCGACTTTCCGCAGCGCAAGCTCGATGGCCAGGCCACGCTGACGCTGGATTGGAAGGATCCCAAGGCGCCCTCGCTGATATTGGATACGCGCGATCTGACCATCGCCAGCGTCGAGTCGGTGGGTGACGGCGGCAACACGGCGCCGCTGAAATATGCGCTGGCGCCGCGCGACAAGCAGCTCGGCAGCAAGCTCACCATCCAGGCGCCGCAGCATCCGCATGCCGTGCGCATCGTCTACAGCACCTCGCCGGATGCCAGCGGCCTGCAGTGGCTGCCGCCCGCGCAGACGGCGGACAAGAAACTGCCTTTCATGTTCTCGCAATCGGAATCCATCCATGCGCGCTCCTGGGTGCCGCTGCAGGATTCGCCCGCCATTCGCTTTACCTACGATGCCGAGGTCACCGCGCCGAAAGACACACGCGTCGCGATGAGCGCACCGAGTGATCCGCAACATCCGCTGGATGGCGATTTCAGCTTCACGCAAACGCATCCGATTCCTTCTTATTTGCTGGCGATTGCGGCCGGCGATCTGGCCGTGAAGGAAACCGGTCCGCGCTCGGCGGTGTACGCGGAGCCATCCGTGGTCGGCAAGGCCGCGCATGAATTCGAAGACACCGAGAAGATGATTGCCACCGCCGAGCAGTTGTACGGCCCGTATCGCTGGGGTCGCTACGACCTGCTGGTGCTACCGCCAAGCTTTCCTTACGGTGGCATGGAAAACCCCAACATGACCTTCGCCACGCCGACCGTGCTGGTGGGCGACAAGAGCCTGGTCTCGCTGGTGGCGCATGAGCTGGCGCACTCCTGGTCCGGCAACCTGGTGACCGCTGCATCGTGGCGCGACATCTGGCTCAACGAAGGCGTGACCACCTACGTGCAGGGCCGCATTACCGAAGCGCTGTATGGCAAGCGCCAGGCCTTGGAAGAAGACCTGATCGGTATTCACGGGCTGCAGCGCGAATTGAGCAAGATGCCGGAGAACGCGCAACGTCTTGCACCCAAACCTACCAACATCGATGCGGACGATGCGCTTTCCGACGTGGCGTACAACAAGGGCTCGTGGTTTCTGCGCGCGCTGGAGCAACGCTTCGGCCGCGAAACCTTCGACAATTATTTGAAGGGCTATTTCGATCACTTCGCCTTCCAGAGCATCACCACCGAACAGATGCTCGACTATTTGAAGCCAAACCTGATCGACAAATACCCCGGCAAGATGAGCTGGGATGAAGTGAAGGCATGGGTGTACGATGCCGGCATCCCCAAGAACGCGCCGATTCCCGATTCGCCGCGCTTCGACAGCATCGACAAGGAACGCACCGCCTTCCTCGCCGGCACGCTCGGCGCCGACAAGCTCGATGCGAAGGACTGGAACACCCAGGAGTGGATGTATTTCCTGGACGGCCTGCCGGATACGCCGCCGCTCGCCCGCATGCAGCAGCTTGACGCCGCCTGGCATCTCACCGGCACGCCCAATGCCGAAATCGGCATGCGCTGGTACGTGCACGCCATCGGCGCCGGCGACAAAGCCGCGTGGCCGGCGGCGGCGGAACACATGACGCGCATCGGCCGCCTGTATCTCACCATGCCGGTCTATCGCGCGCTCAGCAAAACACCGGAAGGATTGGCGTATGCGGAGCAGGTGTACGCGAAGGCGAAGAGCGGTTATCACCCGCTGACGCAGCAGGCGGTGGAAGCGTTGTTTGCGAAGGCTGGAAAACGCTGATGCCCGCCTCAAGCTTGGTGTGAACAGCAAGTGTGGGTGAAGCAGGCTCGCGATGAGTCCAATCATCGCGGCAAGCGCGGACAACCCCACCCCAACCCTCCCCTGCCGCGCAGGGGAGGAAGCAATCCCTCTCGCATGGTCTGGATACGAGCTTTCTTATGAACACCAACAGCACCCGCTCACTCTGGCAACGCCTGCTGATTCGCCGCCTCAAATTCATCGGCATCATCGCCGCGCTCATCATCGTGGGAGGCGGCGGCAGCTACCTGTTTGCGCCGCAATGGCTGGTGCAAGCCAACGTCTATCGCCAAATGATGGCGGCGCAGTTGGAGAAGAAAACCGTGCAAGCCGGCGACACCAACTGGGTGTACTACGAAGGCGGCCAGGGCCCCACCATCGTGCTGCTGCACGGCTTTGCGGCAAGCAAGGGAGTGTGGCTGCCGGTGGCGCCGCTGCTAACCGCGCACTTCCACGTGGTGATTCCGGACCTTCCCGGCTGGGGCGAGTCCTCACGCAACGCCGGCGCCAGCTACAACATCGACAACCAGGCCGCGCGATTGAATGACTTCATTCAGACGCTGCACCTGCAACACGCACTGATCGTAGGTCATTCGATGGGTGGCGCGGTTGCCGGCGTATACGCCGCCGAGCATCCGCAGGATGTCGCCGAATTGGCGCTGATCGATTCGTTCGGCCTTAAGTTCAAGGAGAACGAATTTTCCAAGGAGGCGATGAGCGGCAAGAACATCTTCGACTACAACGATCGTGCCGGCTTCCTGCGCGCAAATGCCTGGGCCTTTGAACAGGTGCCGCATATACCCGGTCGCTTTATTGACGTGTTCGTGCAGGAAAACATCAAGAACCGCGCCTTTATCGACAACACCTTCAACGAATTGCGCGAGAACTCGCAGGTGCTGTCGCTGCAGACGCGACTGGACAAGCTGACCATGCCGGTGCTCGGCATGTGGTGCCATGACGACAAGATCATCGACATTTCCGCGCTTGAAAGCCTGCGCACCGGTCTTACACATACGCCTTCGATCAGCACCAGCATCTTGAACGGCTGCAATCATATGCCGCAGATGGAAAAGCCGCAGGCGTTCGCGCAGGTGTTGACGAACTTCATGCTGGCGCATTGAGCACGCATGGATACCGCGCAATCCTTCGAGGGTTCCTGTCATTGTGGCGCGGTGCAATTCCGCGTGGTGGCGACGGTGACGGAAATCACCACCTGCGATTGCTCGCTGTGCAAGATGCGCCATGCGCTGATGCTCAAGGTGCCCGAGCAGGCACTGACGCTGAAGCATGGCGAGGATGCGCTAACGCTCTATCAGTGGAATACGCGGCGTGCGAAGCACTACTTCTGCAAGCATTGCGGTATTTATGTGTTTCATCGCAAACGTGCGTCGCCTGATCACTACGGTATCAATGTGTTTTGCCTGGAAGGTTTCGATCCGGCCGTGGTGCCGGTGCGTGCCGCGGAAGGTGCTTCGATGACGGTCGAGGATGCAGCGGCCCGGCCGGAATGGCCGGGGCCGCGTGTCATGTAATCCAGCATGATGCACACTGGTGAGTTCGCGTGCCGCTCGCCCCAACAATCATGCGACTCCGAGGCATCCATGATGACGAAGCTCTCCAAAGGGCCGTCATTCCCGCGAAAGCGGGACGTAGCGCGCAGCGCGGAGAACATCCGAAGGATGGCCCCGAAGGGGTGAGCGCAGCGAATCATCCATTTTCGGAATGCATCAGAGCAAGATGGATTCCCGCTTTCGCGGGAATGACGGCCATGAGGCGAGGATGGGTTTCATGGAACCTACTCAGCCGCCTGTTGCGAACCCCGGATACAACGTCATACCGCCATCGACGAATAACGTGGTGCCCACCACATAGTCGGAAAGATCGGAAGCCAGCCAAACGGCGGCGCGCGCGATATCTTCCGGTTCGCCGATGCGCCCATAAGGCACCAGTGTCATCAGGCTTTTATAGGCTTCGGGTGTATGCCATGCCGAGGTATTGATCGGTGTGCGGATGGCACCGGGTGCAATCGCATTGACGCGGATGCGATGCGGCGCCATCTCCTGCGCCAGGCTTTCCATCAACAGCTTGATGCCGCCTTTGGAGCTGGCGTAGTTGGCGTGGCCCGCCCAAGCGATCTCCTGGTGCACCGAACTCATGCAGATGATTTTTCCCGCCGCACAGGAAACCTCCGGCACGACGCCGCGCTGCAGAAACTCACGCACCGCTTCGCGCGCACACAGGAACTGCCCGGTGAGATTGACGTTGAGCACCGTGTGCCATTGCTCCAACGTCATCGTCGGAAAGGGGGAATCGCGTTGCAGGCCGGCGTTATTGACGAGAATGTCGAGCGTGCCGAAACGCGCGATCACCTCGCGAAACATCGTGGCGACTTGTTCTTCGGAAGACACATCAGCGCGGTACGCCTGTGCATTCACGCCATGCGCACAGATGGCGGCAACGACCTCATCCGCCGCCTGCTCGCCAGCGACGTAGTTGACCGCGACGTCGGCGCCGGCTTCACCCAGGGCGATCGCTACCGCGCGGCCGATGCCGGAATTGGCGCCAGTCACTAGTGCTTTCTGGCCCTTCAAGGTTTTGGGTATCAATAACGGCGGCGCGGTGGAATGTGTTAATGGCGTGGTGGTGTTCATGCGGGCCATCCTCGTCGTTGCCGAGGACCAAGCCTGTCGTCAGTGCCGTTGATCCGACGTGAGCGGCATGACGACGCAATGTATCCACGCTACGCCGTGGCTGCCGCGCATGCCTCGTTGGCAGGGTGCTCCGGCTTTTCGTGCAACAGCAGTCGCGTGACGCCATTGGTCCAACCGAAGCCGTCCTGCAATGGATACTCACCGCCGCCGCCACCGACTGCTCCGCCCGGCGGCACCACCAGCACGTATTTTTCCACCAGCTTGCTTTCGCGCTCGTACAAGCTGCCCACGGTTTGCAGCCAACGATGCGCAATCTCTTCGGCCAACTCATGCAAGCCGTAGCGACGCAAGCCACACATGGCCAAACGCTGCAGCGGCGCCCAGCCGTTCGGCTTGTCCCATTGCTGACCGGTTTTGATGGCGGTAGCGCCCAGGCCGCCCTCTTCCATCAAATGCGTGCGCAACGCGTCGGCAACGCGCACCGCTTGATGTTGACTGGCTAGCCCGACGTATAACGGCGCGCTGGCCGCCGCATTGACTGCTTCGCGCGGCGCATGGCGCTGCCAGTCGTAATCGAGAAAGCAGCCGGCGGCGTCGTTCCACAGCACGCGGTTGATCGCTTCGCGGCGACGTTGCGCGCGCAGCTCGAAAGCATCCGCTTGCTTGCGTTGCCCATCGGCGCGGCTGAGCTCGGCGATCTGCCACTCCAGGTAATACAGGAACGCGTTGAGATCGATCGGCAGAATGGCAGTGGTGCGAATGGTTTCCAGCTTGCCGTCGTCGCACCAGCGCGAACTGAAATCCCAACCCGATGCGGCGCCGGCACGCAGATCACGATAGACCTCCGTGCTGGGCCGCGTGCTGCGGCGTGCGGTGAGCACGTCTTCCAGGTGCGACTCTTCGCGCGGCGTATCGCGATCGTCCCAGTAACGATTGAGCAGGCTGCCATCGTCCAGTTTTACGCAATGACGATGCGCGTCATTCGGCCGCAACGCTGCGGCGCCGTCCATCCAATAGTCGTATTCCTTGCACAACTGCGGCAGCCATTCGACGGCCTCGCTCACACCGTGTTGTTCGAACAAACCCACCATCAAGGCGAATACCGGTGGTTGCGAACGGCTCAGGTAATACGTGCGGTTGCCATTGGGAATATGGCCGTAGGCGTCGATGAGGTACGCGAAGTTGCTCGCCATGCAATGCAACAGGTCATGACGCCCGCTTTCCGCCAGGCCAAGCATAGTGAAGTAGGAATCCCAGTAATACAGCTCGCTGAAACGCCCGCCCGGCACCACGTAGCGATGGGGCAAGGGCAACAGCGATGAGTGCGGCGGATGCAGATCGGGTCGGCGCGTCAGCACGTCCCACAGGCTGTCGATGTGTTCGCGCAAGGGTTGCCCGGGCACGGAGACGTAATGGCTTGCATGCACGACGGGTACATCGAAATGCGCGTGCACGAATGCGGCGAGATCAAAACCCGCTTGACCGCGCTGCTCGCGGTACGCCGCAAGGATGCGTTCGGGCTCGCCCTTCGGCACGCAGTCGACAAAGGTTTTACTGTCGGCGAACACGCGATTCATCTGCACGTCGACGAACAATTCCTGATAACGATCCGCTGGCGTCAACGTATCGGCGGGCGCCACACCGGCGGGCTTGATGCGCGGGCTTGCGAGGGTCTGCGTGTTCATCACCGGGCTGAGCATCGGCATGGCGCTCGCCATCAGCACGAGTCGCCACGTTTCAATACTGGAACGCTACGGCGTAGCTCGTCGAGCGTCAGTGAAACGGCGCGCAGCCCGCTGGCTGGAAATCGACTGCCCCTAAGTGGGCAGCACCGCCTGGATCATCGGCGCGCAGTCAAAGCGGAAACCGCGATTCGCTTTGATCACGGGATCATCATGGAGCAACGGCTCGGGAGCTTCGCCTTCCGGAAGCTGCAAGATAAGAATGCCGTACGCGCCGGCGGGATCGGCCACCGGACCGAATACCACGACGCGTTTGTGCTCTTCCATCTGGGCCCGCCAGTATTTTGCATGCACCTGCATCAGCGCCGTTTCCTCGGGAGTGATGTCGACGGGAAAGCTTGGGCGTGGTCCGTACAGCTTGCAGACAAAATAACGCATGACAATTCGTTCTGAATTGAGTGGCAGGTGCGAGGAATCAGTCGGCGACGTCGGCGACCAGGCGATCCAGTTCCGCTTTCAACAACGCGCCGTTCTGGCGCAGCCAATCACGCTGTTCGCGCCAATCCGGAAAAATCGCTTCCACGTGCGCCCAGAAACGCGGCGAGTGGTTGCGTACTTTCAAATGACACAACTCGTGTGCGAGCACGTAGCGCAAGGCAGCGGGAGGCGCGAGTGCAAGGGCCAGATCCAGATTGATGCGATCACGCGTATCCAGGCTGCCCCACAAGCTCTTCATCGGGCGAATGCGCAAAGCCGTCGGCGCCAAGCCCAGTTGCGGTACGTAGCCGGCCAGCCAGCGCGAGACGTCACGGCGAATCTGTGTTTCGAAATACGAGGCGAGCAAGCCGCGTGCGACAGGTAACGCACGACTGTGCGGACGTGGGATTTCCAGGGTGATGCCATCGTCGTTGGCGACCACACGCGGATAGGCACCTTCGGCCCAATCCAAGGTGGTGGTTTCGCCGCGAAATGGAAACTCGATCGGCGTGCCGACGCGCAGCGGTGGCAGCGGATCGATCACGAAATTGAGTTCGCCGAGCTTCTTCTCCAGCCAGTCGGCGTTGTGGCGCAGGAACGCATTGACCTGCGAGGGATGCGTGCCCTGCGGGTAGGTGATGCGCGCACCTTTCGTCGATACCGTCAGGCGCAGTCGCCGCGCCCGCGGATGGGATGCTTTGAGCACACGAATGGTATTGCCGCTGGGGGTTGCCAGCTCCAGCCAGTCACCGTCGAGATACGCCATGATTTAAGCCTTTCCGAACTGCTCCCAGGCCGAAGGGGAGGGGTCTGGGCACAGGCAGAATGTGGGGTGCCGGGGCTGCGCGCAAGGGCTTTTTTGACCCAGCCGCAGGAAGCCCGATCTGGCGCGCGTCTCAGGGGGGGTGGGACGGCTTTTGGCCCCCTCCCCTGCGAAAAAGGGTGGGGATGAGGGGTGCTCCCGCCCCGTCACCCTGGCGAAAGCCGGGGCCCAGCGCCTTGGCTGCAGTGAAAGTCACTGGGTCCCGGCTTTCGCCGGGACGACGGGAATGAGGGTTTAATCGACAGTTGATGCTTTACTCGGGCCGCGGCAACCCGAACCATTCTTCCAGCTTGCCCAGCAAGCGCTCCAGTTCCAGCGTCAGCAAGGCAAAGCGCGCATCCATTTCCGCGGCGGCATCCTGCTGGCTGTCACCCAATTCATCCACCACCGCATCGAGAAACTTCAGCTTGCGCACCACCAGATCTTCGCCGAGCACGAAGCTGATGCGCTCGTCGAACACCAGGCCAAGCTGGAACACCTGCTTGCCGTTGCGCAGATGTTCCTTCACTTCTTCGGCATCGAGATCCTGACGGCGGCAACGCGCAATCGCGCCAGTGGCGGTGGCCGGATCGCGCAGTTCGCATTCGTCGCCCAGCACGAGGCTACCGGGCAGATTGCCGGTGGCGAGCCAATCGGTCATCAACACGCGCGGGCTTTCTTCGGGCGCAAGCGGCACGGCGGGAAAACTGCCGAGGGCTTCGCGCACCTGCGTCAGCGCGTTTTCCGCGCTTTTACGGCTGGACGTATCCAGCACCAGCCAGCCGTGCTTGCGATCGACATAAGCGGACATGCGCGAGCTACGTACGAAGGCGCGCGGCAAGAGTTCGGTAAGCAGATCTTCCTTGAGGCGCTTGCGCTCTCGGCCACCGACTTTGCGGCCTTCTTCTTCGGCGATCTTTTGTACCTTGCGCTGCAGTTCGTCGTTCACCACGGCGGACGGCAGCAGCTTTTCCTCGCTGCCGACGGTAACGAGCGTGCACGCATTCACCACATGCGTCATTGGTGCTTCATCGCCGCGGCCAACCGGCGGTACGAAGCCGCGCGTGCCCATTTCCAGTGGACCGCAGGGACGCAGGCGATGATCGTTCAACGCTTCATCGAGGCGGGTGAGGTCTTCGGCAACAGAGGGCGAAAAGCGGAACAGCGTGAGATTGCGGAAAAACATGTGGATTCCAATAGATGTGCTCCTCCCTCTGCTTGCAGGGGGAGGTTGGGAGAGGGTGAGCTCTTGCGAGTAAGCCTCATGCAAGTTCTCACCCCACCCCAGCCCTCCCCTGCAAGCAGGGGAGGGAGTGGTTATCGGAGAAAGGAGCTACTTAGCGAATCACGGCAGCAACCGCAGCAACCACGTTATCCAGGTTGTTGCGATTCAACGCCGCTACGCAGATACGGCCAGTACCGATCGCGTAGATCGCATGCTCTTCGCGCAAGCGATCCACCTGCGCCTTGCTGAGCCCGGAATAGGAGAACATGCCCGCCTGCTTCTGGATGAAGCCGAACTGCGGCGCACCGTGCGCGGCAAGCTTTTCCACCATGCCGGCACGCATCGCGTGGATGCGCTCGCGCATTTCGGTGAGTTCCTGTTCCCACAAGGCGCGCAATTCAATGCTATTGAGCACACCGGCCACCAGCGCGCCACCATGTGTGGACGGGCTGGAGTAGATGGAACGGATGATGCGCTTCACCAGCGACTGCACGCGCAATGCTTCATCACGCGTGGCGCCGACGATCGACAACGCACCCACGCGCTCGCCGTACAGCGAGAACGACTTGGAATACGAGTTCGCCACCACGAACGAATCGATGCCCGATTCGGCAAACAGGCGCACCGCCGCGGCGTCCGCATCAATGCCCTTGTCGAAGCCCTGGTAGGCCATGTCGATGAAGGGCATCAGGTTGCGATCCTTCACCAGCGCCACGACCTGCTTCCACTGCTCGACCGACAGATCCACGCCGGTGGGGTTGTGGCAGCAAGCGTGCAGCAACACCACGGTGCCCGGTTCAAGCTTGTTGAGATCCGCCAGCATGCCGGCGAAATCCAGGCCGTTGGTGGCGGCGTCGTAGTAGGTGTAATCGACCACGTCGAAGCCGGCCGCGCTGAACACCACGCGATGGTTTTCCCAGCTTGGACTGCTGATCGCCACCTTGGCCTTGGGCAACGCCTTCTTCAGCAATTCCGCACCCACGCGCAGCGCGCCGCTGCCGCCGATGGTCTGCGAAGTCGCCACGCGGCCAGCGGCCAGCAGCGGCGAGTCGGGACCAAACACCAGTTTCTGCGTGGCCTGTGTGTAGGCGGGCAAACCGTCGATCGGCAGATAGCCGCGCGGCAACGATTCTTTCGCCAGCGCTTCTTCCACCTGACGCACGGCGCGCAGCACCGGAATGCGGCCGGTTTCGTCGTAATAGATGCCCACGCCCAGATTGACTTTGCCGGGACGCGAATCGGCCACGAAAGCTTCGGTGAGGCCCAGGATCGGATCGCCTGGGGTCATTTCTACGGATGCGAAATGGGACACGTGTCTACTCGACTGCAAAAATGAGGAAGTGATATGGACGTCTAAACGTCCGCCTGAACTTGGTGATTCTCGCCTTCGGCTCCCGCCAGCCAGCCGTGCGCATCGGCGCGTTTGGCGCCGTCGCGCGAGCCCAGCGAAGCGAAATCGAACAGTTTGCGATCCGCCAATTGCGAGGGCGCCACATTGCCCAGTGCGCGAAACATGGTTTCGCTGCGTCCAGGAAACTGACGCTCCCAATCCTGCAACATGCGGCCGACCGCCTTGCGCTGCAAATTCTCCTGAGAGCCGCAGAGATTACAGGGAATGATCGGAAACTGCTTGTGTTCGGCGTATTCGGCAATATCGCTTTCCTTGCAGTACGCCAGCGGACGGATCACCACGTGGCGACCATCATCCGAGCGCAGCTTCGGCGGCATCGCCTTCAGGCTGGCCTGGTGGAACATGTTGAGGAAGAACGTGGCGAGAATATCGTCGCGATGATGGCCCAGCGCGATCTTGGTGATGCCGTTCTCGGCCGCCCAGCTGTACAGCGCACCGCGGCGCAGGCGCGAGCACAGGCTGCACATCGTCTTGCCTTCCGGAATGACGCGAGTGACCGTGCTGTAGGTGTCCTGTTCGATGATATGGAACGGAATGCCGCGCTCAGTGAGGTACTGCGGCAGCACGTGCTCAGGGAAACCCGGCTGTTTCTGATCCAGGTTCACCGCGATTAGCTCGAAGCGCACGGGCGCCTTGGCCTGCAGCGACAGCAGAACGTCGAGCATGGTGTAGGAGTCTTTGCCACCGGACAGGCACACCATCACCTTGTCGCCATCTTCAATCATGTTGAAGTCGGCGATGGCCTGGCCCACCTGATGGCGCAAGCGTTTGGCCAGCTTGGCGGCTTCATAGGCACGCTTGCGGGCGAGATCGGGAACAGCCTCGGGATGGGCAGACATGGGCGGCATCGGAATACGGCGGGCAGACGCGTATTGTACCCATCCCGCCGGCTCTATCCGGGCGCGCTACAATTGCAACTTCTTTCGCCGCCGCCCGTGCAACGCTGCCATGCAGGTCCAGGATCCCGCCCAGATCGCCCATCTGCTGGCCGAATTGCGCCAGGAACACCGCGACCTGGACGTGGCGATCCAGCAGATGTCCAACGCGATCGGCTGCGACGAACTGCAGATCACCCGCATGAAGAAGCGCAAGCTGCTGTTGAAAGACGCGATTGCGCGCCTGGAAAGCAAACTCATCCCGGATCTGGACGCCTGATGACCCTCTCCCTGACAACACTCCAGGACGAGCACGTCCTGCTGGAACCCCTCGCCCTGCACCACGCGCCCGACCTCGAAGCCGCGGCGGCGGATGGTGAGTTGTGGAACCTGTGGTTCACCAGCGCCCCGGCGCCGGGCGAGGCCAAGGCCTATATCGAAAAGGCGCTTGCCGGCCTGGCGGCCAATGTCATGTTGCCGTTTGCAGTGCGGGAGAAGACCAGCGGACAGATCGTCGGCACCACGCGCTTCTACGATTTCGCACCGGAGCTGCCGCGTATCGCTATCGGCTACACCTGGTACGCAAAGCGCTGGCAGAAGAGCCACCTCAACACCGCCTGCAAGCGCCTGTTGCTGAAGCATGGCTTCGAGGCGCTTGGCTGCGTGGCGGTGGAGTTCCATACCGACGGCCGCAACCTGGATTCGCAACGCGCCATCGAGCGCCTGGGTGCGCACAAGGATGGCGTGCTACGCGCGCACAAGCGCCGCCCTGACGGCACGCTGCGCGATACCGTGTGCTACTCGATCCTTGCCAGCGAGTGGCCGGACGTGCGGCGCTGGCTGGATATGCGGCTGGCGCGGTTGAGCGCACAGTCAAACTGAACACGGCGGCCGCGCTCAGGCGCTGAACCCACCATCGATCATCAGATGGGCGCCAGTGATGAAGCCCGCCTCCGCGCTTGCCACGTACGCCACCATGCCGGCGATCTCGTCCGCTTCGGCATGGCGCGGCAGCGCCATCATGCCGTGCAGCGCCTTCGCGAAATCGCCTGCTTCGGGATTCATGTCGGTGTTGACCGGCCCAGGCTGTACGTTGTTCACCGTGATGCCGCGTGGCCCCAGATCGCGCGCCATGCCCTGCACGAGGCCCTTGAGGGCGGATTTGCTCATCGCATAAACCGCGCCACCGGCAAACGGCATGCGGTCCGCGTTGGTGCTGCCGATGTTGATGATCCTTCCGCCCGCGCCCATGTGCGGCAGCACTGCCTGGCTTGCGACGAACACCGCTCGCACGTTCACGGCGATGGTCTGGTCGAAATCGTCCAGTGGCAACGTGTCGATGGAGCCGAACTTCAGCACGCCGGCGTTGTTCACCAGGATGTCGATCTTGCCGAAATGGCTTGCCACTTGATCGATCGCCTGCCTCAATGCAGCGGCATCGCCCGCATCGGACTGGATCGCCAGGGCTTGTCCGCCTGCTTCCTTGATGCTGGCCGCCAGTGCTGCGGCCAGATCCGCCGAGCCGCGATAGGTGAATGCAACCGCTGCGCCGTCCCGCGCCAAGCGCCGGACGATGGCGGCGCCGATGCCGCGGGCGCCCCCTGTCACGAACGCCACTTTGCCCTTGAGATTCGCTGTCATGCTTCGCTCCGTCGAGGTGGGGAGACGGCAGCATATCGGCAACGGGTGGGTGCCTGGATAGGCGACATTCGCACCAAACCGGTTCGATCAGCGGGATCTGGTGAAGGTCTCAAGCTCGCCTGAATCGACCGTCATCTTGCTGATGGACAATGCAACGCACTTGCTTTGCCGCTTTGTGGACCGCTAAACGCGCTCGCATTTTTAGTTTCCAATGCAACAACCCTTGGTTGCGCATGAAACCAAACTGCACGCGAGTGCTTGATACATATGGACGTTTAGCCATCCATACACGCGCGAATCGACAATTTGGAAAATTTCTCATAAAAAAGTAGTTGACACCTTCGCGCAGCATGCCGTACGGTCGACGACATGCCGCAACGCAACAGCCACCGCGAATTCATCGCCGCGATCCGTCCACCGACGTTGATCGACACGCTGCCGCTCACCGGCCTCCTTCTTATTTCCCTTGTACTCGTACTCCTCATTACCAACGGAGGTGCGGGCTGAGGGCGCGTGTCAAGGTAAAGCAAAACTAACCTAGATACCCCGAAGAACCCCGCACCCACCAGGATGCGGGGTTTTTTATCGCCCTCGTCATCACCGAAACGGAGCCAGGCCATGACCTCTGCAACAACACAACCGAACGACCCCGGTGAAAGTACGGAAAGTGCCGAAGATCGCGTACGCATTTTCGACACAACCCTGCGCGACGGCGAACAAGCCCCCGGATTTTCGATGGATCGACGCGCAAAGTTGTGCATGGCACAAGCGCTGGAATCGCTAGGCGTCGATGTGTTGGAGGCCGGATTTCCACAAGCTTCGCCGGATGACTTCGCCGCTGTCGATGAAATCGCCCGAAGTTTGCGTAACACCACCGTCTGCGCACTGGCGCGATGTCAGACCGGCGATATCGATACCGCCGCCCGCGCACTGGAACGCGCACACCGATCACGCATTCACCTGTTTCTCTCAACCAGTCCCTTGCATCGCGAACACAAGCTCGGCATGAGCAAGCAGCAAGTACTGGATACCGCCGTCGCCTCCATCCTGCACGCGCGCAAATACTGCGCAGACGTCGAATTTTCCGCCGAAGATGCACTGCGCACCGAGCCGGAATTCCTGGTCGAAGTCTTCAGCGCCGCCATCGCCGCCGGCGCTACCACCGTCAACGTTCCGGACACCGTGGGCTACACCACGCCTGCTGAAATCCACGAACTGTTCTCCTATCTGCGCCAGCACGTGCGCGATGCGCACAAGGCCGTGTTTTCCTCGCATTGCCACGATGACTTGGGCATGGCCGTCGCCAACAGCCTCGCCGCCGTCAGCGCCGGCGCGCGCCAGGTGGAATGCACCATCAACGGCATCGGCGAGCGCGCCGGGAATGCCGCGCTGGAAGAAATCGTGATGGCGCTGAAAGTGCGCGCACCGCGCTTCGGCCTACACACCAACATCGACACGCACAAGCTGTATCCCACCTCGCGTCTGCTGACGCAGATCACCGGCCAGGCCGTTCAACGCAACAAGGCCGTCGTGGGCGACAACGCCTTCGCGCATGAGTCGGGCATCCATCAGCACGGTATGCTCAAGCATCGCAGCACCTACGAAATCATGCGGCCGGAAGACGTCGGCATCGCCGAGACCACGCTGGTGCTGGGTAAGCACTCCGGACGCCACGCGCTGCGTCAGCGCCTGGAAGCACTGGGACACACGCTGGACGACGAAACGCTCGACAGCGTGTTCAAGCGCTTCAAATCCCTGGCCGACCGCAAGCGCGAGATCCGCGACGAAGATCTGGAAGCCCTGGCACTTAACCAGGATCCGGACGCCACCGGCCCCTGGCATCTCACCCAGCTCAACACCAGTTCGCACCTGGGCGGCAGCGCCTCGGCCACGGTGAAACTGAGTCACGAAGACGGCCGCGAAGTCGGTGAAGCCGCCATCGGCGACGGACCGGTCGACGCCGTGCTGCGCGCCATCGAACGCGCCACCGGCACGGACATGGTGCTGACGCGCTTCCAGGTGCGCGCGATCAGCGAAGGCGGCGATGCGCAAGGCCAGGCGCAACTCGTCGCTCGCCATGCCACACGCGACTGGCATGGCAGCAGCGTCAGCACCGACATCATCGAGGCGACGGCGCACGCCGCGCTCGCCATCGTCAATCGCATCGAACGGCAGACACGCGACAGCAGCGCCGACGCCACCGCACTCGAAGGAGCCACCGCATGAGCACGCCCTTTCTTTGGCACAACGGCCGCATCAAGCCCTGGGCTGAAGCCACCGTTCACGTCAGTACGCACGCCCTGCATTACGGCTCGTCCGTATTCGAAGGCGAGCGCGTGTACGCGACGCCGGAAGGGCCTGCCTATTTTCGCCTGGCCGAACACACGCGCCGCCTGTTCGAATCGGCGCGCGTGTACGAGATCGAGATCGGCTACAGCGAAGATGAGATCAACGAAGCTTGCCTGGAAGTGATTCGCGCCAACCGGATGGCATCGGCTTATGTACGACCGATTGTCTTTCGCGGCGCCGGCGGGCTCGGCGTTCTCCCCAGGGACGGCGCGCCCGTCGACGTCGCGATCATGGCTTTGGAATGGGGTGCGTATCTGGGCGAAGCGGCCGAACGTGGCGCGGATGTGTGCGTGTCCTCGTGGAACCGCCCTGCGCCGAACACCTTTCCGAGCTGGGCCAAGGCGGGTGGCAACTACCTGAGCAGCCAGTTGATCGGCCTGGAAGCACGCCGTGGCGGTTATGACGAAGGTATCGCGCTGGGCTACAACGGCCTGCTGAGCGAAGGCGCCGGTGAAAACCTGTTCCTGATCAAGCGCGGCAAGCTGCTGACGCCGCCATCGAGCGCCGGCATCCTGGCCGGCATCACGCGCGATTCGGTGATCACACTCGCCAACGACATGGGCTACGTGGTGGAAGAACGCGACCTGCCGCGCGAAGCGCTGTACACCGCCGACGAAATCTTCATGACCGGCACCGCCGCCGAGATCACACCAGTGCGTTCGGTCGATCGCAAAGCCGTCGGCAACGGCACACCCGGCCCGATCACGCGCGCACTGCGCGATGCCTTCTTCGGCCTGTTCGACGGCCGCACGCAAGACCGCTACGGCTGGCTGACCCACGTTGAAAACACCACCGCAAAGGAGGCGGCATGAGCGCCCGCACGTTATTCGAAAAAATTTGGGACGCTCACGTCGTAGCGCCCGAAAGCGCCGATACGCCGGCCGTGTTGTATATCGACCTGCATCTGGTGCATGAAGTCACTTCGCCGCAGGCGTTCAGCGAATTGCGCTCGCGCGGTTTGAAACTGCGCCGCCCGGATCGCACGCTGGCGACGCTGGATCACTCCACGCCCACGCTGCCGGCCGCGGCGAACGGCGAGCGTCCTTACGCCAACGCCGAAGCGAAAGCGCAGGTCGCGCAACTGGAAGCCAATTGCCGCGAATTCGGCGTGCAGTTGTATGGCTGGGACAGCAGCGATCGCGGCATCGTGCACGTGATCGGCCCTGAGTTGGGCGCCACGCAGCCGGGTATGACCATCGTCTGCGGCGACAGCCACACCTCCACGCACGGCGCGTTCGGTGCGCTGGCGTTCGGCATCGGCACCACCGAAGTCGGCCACGTGATGGCGACGCAATGCCTGTTGCAACGCAAGCCGAAAACCTTCGCCATCCACGTCGACGGCAAGCTGCCGCGCGGCGTCGGCGCGAAAGATTTGATCCTGCACATCATCGGCGAGATCGGCGTCGACGGCGGTACCGGCTACGTGCTCGAGTACCGCGGCGAAGCGATCGAAGCGCTGTCGATGGAAGAGCGCATGACGGTGTGCAACATGTCGATCGAAGCCGGCGCGCGCGCCGGTTTGATCGCCCCGGATGAAACCACCTTCGCCTGGCTGAAAGGCCGCCCACGCGTACCGCAAGGGGCCGCATGGGATACGGCCGTGCAACGCTGGCGCGGAATGCGCAGCGACGAAGGCGCCAAGTACGACCGCGAAGTGCGCATCGACGCCAGCCAGATCCGCCCCACCGTCACCTACGGCACGCATCCGGGCATGGCGATCGCGATGGACAAACCCGTGCCCGCCGCACGCAATGCGGTCGAACAACGCGCACTGGATTACATGCAGGCCAAGGCCAACCAGCCGATGCAGGGCATGTCGGTCGATGTGGTGTTCATCGGCAGCTGCACTAACTCGCGTCTCTCGGATCTGCGCGAAGCCGCCAACGTGATGCGTGGCCGCCATGTCGCCAATGGTGTGCGTGTACTGGTCGTCCCCGGCTCTGAAGCCGTGCGCCGCGATGCGGAGAAGGAAGGCCTGCACGAAGTGTTTCTGGCCGCCGGCGCGGAATGGCGCATCCCTGGCTGCTCGATGTGCATCGCCATGAATGGCGACTTGGCACAGCCAGGCCAATTGGTGGTGAGCACGTCCAACCGCAACTTCGAAGGACGCCAGGGCAAAGGCGCACGCACCGTGCTGGCCAGCCCTGCCACGGCCGCCGCCTCCGCCATCGCCGGCGCGATTGCCGATCCACGCGAATACCTGACGGAGGTGGCTGCATGAAGCCCGTGACCCGCATCCACTCGCGCACCGCCGTGCTGTTGGACGAAAACATCGACACCGACCGCATCATCCCGGCGCGCTTCCTCACCACCACCGAGCGCGCTGGCCTCGGCAAGTTCTGCTTCAACGACTGGCGCTACACCCAAGACGGCAGCGACAACCCGGATTTCCCGCTCAACAAGCCGGAAGCCAAGGGCTGCTCGATCCTGGTGGCCGGCCGCAATTTCGGTTGCGGTTCGTCGCGCGAACATGCGCCGTGGGCGTTGCTGGACTACGGCATCCAGGCGGTGCTGTGCAGCGAGATCGCCGACATCTTCCGCGGCAACGCGTTGAAGAACGGCCTGCTCGCCATCGTGCTGGACGAAGCAGAGCATCGCTGGTTGCTGAAGAACCCCGGTATCGAGCTTTCCATCGACGTGCGCGAGCAGGCGATCGAATTGCCGGACGGCGGACGCATCCGCTTCCAGCTTGAACCCTTCGCACGGCATTGCCTGCTCAACGGCGTCGACCAGCTCGGCTTTCTGCTGCAGCACGCGGACGCGATCACTCATTACGAACACGACCAGGAGAAGGCGGCATGAAAGCGCGCATCGTTACCCTGCCCGGCGACGGCGTAGGTCCGGAAGTTCTCGACGCGGCTGTCGCCGTACTGGAAGCCGTGGCCGAACGCAGTGGCCACACGTTTGAATTCGAATCGCACCTGATCGGCGGCTGCGCCATCGACGCCACCGGCGAGCCATTGCCGGCCGCCACGCTGGAAGCCTGCAAGAAGGCTGACGCCGTGCTGCTCGGCGCCGTCGGTGGACCGAAGTGGTCCGACCCGCAGGCAAAGGTTCGCCCCGAGCAAGGCTTGCTCGCCATTCGCGCGGCGCTGGGCGTGTTCGCCAATCTGCGTCCGTTGCAGGTGCATCCGGCGCTGGCCTCGCTGTCGCCGTTGAAGAACGAGAAACTGAAGAACGTCGACGTGCTGTTCGTGCGCGAGCTGACCGGCGGCGCGTATTTCGGCGCGAAGACGCGCACCGCTGATACCGCCACCGACGAGTGCAAATACACCGTCGCCGAAATCGAGCGCGTCACGCGCCGTGCATTCGAATTGGCGCGCGAACGTCGTCAACACGTCACCTCGGTCGACAAAGCCAACGTGCTGGAAACCTCGCGCCTGTGGCGTAGCACGGTCACGCGCATCGCCGCCGAATATCCGGACGTAAAGCTGGAACATCAGCTGGTCGATTCGATGGCGATGCTGTTGCTGACGCAGCCGTCGCGCTACGACGTGATCGTCACCGAAAACCTGTTCGGCGACATCCTTACCGACGAAGCCGCCGCACTGGCCGGCTCGCTTGGCCTGTTGCCATCCGCGTCGCTGGGCGAAGGCAAGGTCGGCTTGTACGAACCGATCCACGGCTCCGCACCGGATATCGCCGGCCAAGGTGTCGCCAATCCGCTGGGCGCGATCCTGTCCGCCGCGTTGCTGCTGCGCCACTCGCTGGAGCTGGACGTAGAAGCGACCACCATCGAGGCGGCGGTCAGCCACGTGCTGAGCAACGGACCGCACAGCCGCGATATCGGCGGCAAGGCCGGCACGCAGGACGTTCGCGATGCCGTGATCGCTGCCCTGGACGACGTCGCCACGCCCGCTTTTTTGAGCGGCCTGCGCGCATGCGGCTGACGCACGATGCCTAGCAAGCCAAACAAACCACTTCATCTCGCCACACACACAACCAAGCCAACACATACCGACGCAGGAGTCACCGCATGAGCACCACCGCCACCACCGAATCGCTCGCCAAGGCACGCATCGCCGTGCTTGGCTACGGCAGCCAGGGCCGCGCCCACGCGCTCAATTTGAAAGACTCCGGTCTGGATGTTGTCGTTGGCCTGCGCCCGAACGGCCCCACCTGGCAAAAGGCCGTTGCCGATGGCTTCCACGTGGTCGAACCGGGTGAAGCCGTGCGCGGCGCCGACCTGGTCGCCGTGCTGACGCCCGACATGGTGCAGGCCGCGCTGTACAAAGAATCGATCGAGCCGAACATCAAGCCCGGCGCGGCCTTGTTGTTCGCGCATGGCTTGAACGTGCATTTCAAGATGATCGAGCCGCGCAGCGACATCGATGTGGTGCTGGTCGCACCGAAGGGTCCGGGTGCGCTGGTACGCACCGAATACGAACGCGGCCGTGGTGTGCCCTGCATCTACGCGGTGTACCAGGACGTGAGCGGTCACGCTGAAGAGAAGGCGACGGCTTATGCTGCGGGCCTTGGCGGCGCGCGCGCGATGTTGATCAAGACCGATTTCAAGGAAGAGACCGAAACGGACCTGTTCGGCGAACAGGCCGTGCTGTGCGGCGGCGCCAGCGAGCTGGTGATGAAGGGTTTCGAGACGCTGGTGGAAGCCGGCTATCAGCCCGAGATCGCCTATTACGAAGTGCTGCACGAACTGAAGCTGATCGTGGACCTGTTCTACGAAGGCGGCATCACCAAGATGCTGGAGTTCGTCTCCGAAACCGCGCAGTACGGCGATTACGTCAGTGGCCCGCGCGTGATCGACGCCGGCACCAAGGAGCGCATGAAGGCGGTGCTGAAGGACATCCAGGACGGCACCTTCACGCGCAACTGGGTCGCCGAATACCAGGCTGGCCTGCCGAACTACAAGAAGTGGAAGCAGGCCGATCTCGATCACCCGATCGAACAGGTCGGCGCCAAGTTGCGCGCACGCATGGCGTGGCTGCAAAGCGGTGCAAAGGCCCAGCCTGCGTTGAAGAAGGTCGGTTAAACACCATGCGGCGCTCACCCGCTCCCCCTGTCTCCGGCCGTGAGCGCCGCATGGTTTCTTACAGGAACACATCCATGAAACGGTTCCACATCGCATTGGCTGTCCGCGACCTCGGCGCTTCCATCGCCGATTACAGCGTGCGCCTTGGCCAATCACCCAACGTGGTGGTCGAGGGCAAATATGCGATGTGGCGCACCGACCTGCTGAATTTCTCGATCAACCAGAACGCCGAACGTGCCGGCCAGTTGCGGCACGTCGGTTTCGAGGATGACGAGGCAGCAGGTTTTACCAGCACCGCGGACGTGAACGGCATTGAGTGGGAACTCTTTTCCGCGCAAGCGCAGGACGAACGCATTGTGGAGATGTATGGCGTGCCCGTTCGGGCTTGATGCGCACGCCGCTCCACACCGTTTCGCTTATCACTCGACCGCACACACGCTTTAGACATCACAAGGGAACGACGTGAACATGCCACTGCTGAAACCTACACCCGCCGCCGAGGCCGAACCGGCCATCGCGCGCCATCCGCTGGCAGGTAATGCCATGAGCGGTGCGGATGTCGTCGTACAAGTGCTGGCGGATGAAGGCGTCGAAGTACTGTTTGGTTATTCCGGCGGCGCAATCCTGCCCGTTTACGACGCCGTGTTCCGTCACAACGCCGAGCACTTGCGTGCCGACGGCAGCGAGCCGATGCCTCTGATCGTGCCGGCCAACGAGCAAGGCGCGGGCTTTATGGCGGCCGGCTTTGCGCGTGCCTCGGGCAAGGTCGGCGTGGCGATTGTCACGTCCGGCCCGGGTGCCACCAACATGGTGACGCCGGTGCGCGATTGCACCGCCGATTCGATTCCGATGGTGGTGATCTGCGGCCAAGTGGCGACACAGGCGATCGGCAGCGATGCGTTTCAGGAAGCGCCGATCAGCAACATCATGAGCTCCTGCGCCAAGCACGTGTTCCTGGTGACCGAAGCGGCCAAGCTGGAAGCCACCTTGCGCACCGCCTTTACCATCGCACGCAGCGGCAGGCCAGGACCGGTCGTCGTGGACGTGCCGAAGGATGTGCAGAACACCACCGTCGTGTTCGACGGCAAGGAGGAACTGCCACTGCCCGGTTATCGCGCACGCTTGCGTGCCATCGAGCAGGCCACGCTGAGCGATGCCGACTGCGCGGCGTTTTTCCAGGCGTTGCTGCAGGCCAACCGTCCATTGATCTATGCCGGCGGCGGCGTCATTGCCAGCGGCGCATCCGATTTGCTGCGCCAGTTTGCCGAAACGTTTGCATTGCCCGTCACCACCACCTTGATGGGTATCGGCAGCGTCGATACCACGCATGCCCTGGCGCTGCACATGCTGGGCATGCACGGCACGGCGTATGCGAATTACGCGGTGGAAGATTGCGATTTTCTGTTTGCGTTGGGCGCGCGTTTCGATGACCGCGTCGCCGGCGTGCCGTCGCAATTTGCGCCAAGGGCGAAGTTCATTGCGCATATCGACATCGATCCGGCCGAGATCAACAAGGTGAAAACAGCCGATTGGCATCACGTCGGCCCGCTGGATCGCGCGCTGCAACGCCTGACGCAATACGGCAAGCTGCATGGCCATCAACCCGCGCTGGCCGACTGGCATGCACATATCGCCGAGTTGAAGCGCAAGCATGCGATGAACTACGACCGCGACAGCGCTTTGATTCAGCCATACGCCGTGCTGGAGGAAATCAACCGGCATACCCAAGGCCGCGCCATTATCAGCACCGGCGTTGGTCAGCATCAGATGTGGGCGGCGCAGTATCTGGATTTCCGCTCGCCGCGGCATTGGCTCACCTCCGGCTCGATGGGCACGATGGGTTTTGGGCTGCCTGCAGCTGTCGGCGCGCAATTCGCACGCCGCGATGCCTTGGTGATTGACGTGGATGGCGACGCCAGCATCCGCATGAATCTGGGTGAGCTGGAAACCGTTACGACCTATTGCCTGCCGGTAAAAGTGCTGGTGCTGAACAACGTCGGCGACGGCATGGTGCGTCAGTGGCAGAAGCTGTTCTTCAAGGGACGCTTCGCCTCCTCCGACAAGAGCCTGCATCGCAAGGATTTCGTGCGTGCCGCGGAAGCTGATGGCTTCGGCTGGGCGCGCCGCCTGGAACGCCGCGAAGACATGGCCGCCACCATCGCCGAATTCCTGGCGTTCGAGGGGCCGGCCTTTCTTGAAGTGATGATCGATCCGGATGCCGGCGTGTATCCGATGGTCGGCCCGGGCGCCAATTACTCGCAGATGATCACCGGCGATTTCATCCCCGCCCGCCAAGTGGCACACACCGGCGAAGTCGCCGCCCCTGACGCCTTTTGACCTCACCCCACCCGCGATACACCGCTACACAGGAACCGGTCATGCAACACACGCTTTCCATCCTTTTGCAGAACGAAGCCGGCGCGCTGGTGCGCGTCGCAGGCCTGTTTGCGGCACGCGGACACAATATCGACACACTGACCGTGGCACCCACCGCCGATCCGGCGGTATCGCATCTGATCCTGACCGTGCGTGGGGATGACTCCGTGCTCACCCAGATCCTGCAGCAGACCCGCAAGCTGGTGGACGTGCTTCAGGTTCAACACGCCACCCACGCATGAACGCACAGCTGGCTGACCAGGAACCGGCCCCGACCGCCGCCGCTGTCTTGCGACGGGCCGAAGTGGCGCGTGTCTACGACGTGGCACAACGCACGGCGTTGGAGCGTGCCTCGCTACTGTCGGCGCGTTTGAATGCAGACGTGCTGCTCAAGCGCGAGGATCAGCAGCCGGTGTTTTCATTCAAGCTGCGCGGTGCGTACAACCGCATGGCGCAACTCAATGAAACCGAGCGTACGCGCGGCGTGGTCGCGGCTTCGGCCGGCAATCATGCGCAAGGCGTGGCGCTGGCCGCTTCGCGCTTGAAAATCCATGCCGCGATCGTGATGCCGGTAACGGCGCCGCAAGTGAAAGTGGATGCCGTGCGGCGTTTCGGTGGCGCTTATACGGAAGTCGTTTTGCATGGTGATTCCTATAGCGATGCGCAAGCGGAGGCACAGCGCCTGCGCGAGGAACGCGGTGCCACTTTTGTGCACCCGTTCGACGACCTGGATGTGATAGCCGGGCAAGCCACCATCGCACTGGAATTGCTGGATCAGCACAAAGGACCGCTGCATGCGGTGTTCGTGCCGATCGGTGGCGGCGGCTTGGCTGCCGGCATCGCATCGGTGATCAAGGCACGACGCCCTGACATTCGTGTGATCGGCGTACAGGCCAGCGATGCCGATTCCATGGCGCGCGCGCTGGACGCCGGCGAACGTGTCGCGTTGGACGAAGTGGGTTTGTTTGCCGATGGCACGGCCGTGAAGCAGGTGGGAAATCTGACGTTCTCGCTGTGCCAGCAGTATCTCGACGATGTGTTGCGCGTGGATACCGATGCCATCTGTGCAGCGATTCGCGACATTTATCAGGACACGCGCAGCATTCCCGAACCCTCCGGGGCACTCGCGCTGGCCGGTTTGAAGCAGTACGTCGCCGCGCAAGCGTCTGGCGAAGGATCGCTCGTGGCGGTGGTTTCCGGCGCCAATATGAATTTCGATCGCCTGCGCTTCGTCGCCGAACGCGCGGAAGTGGGCGAACAGCGCGAAGCCGTGTTTGCGGTGACCATTCCCGAGCAGCGCGGCAGTTTCCGCCGCTTTTGTGCTGCATTGGGACAACATGCGATTACCGAATTCAACTACCGCATCAGCGATGCCAAGGCGGCGCATATCTTCGTTGGCATTCAGACGGCCAAACGCGGCGAGCGCGAGGCGTTGGCTGAAGCGTTTCACGCCAACGATTTTGGTGTGCTCGATCTCACCGATGACGAATTGGCGAAGCTGCATCTGCGTCACATGATCGGCGGCCGCTCACCGCTCGCGCGTGACGAACGTCTTTATCGATTCGACTTCCCGGAACGACCCGGCGCGCTGGCGCGTTTTCTCGATCGCATGCATCCAGATTGGAACATCAGCCTGTTCCACTATCGCAACCATGGTGCTGATTACGGGCGCATCCTGGTTGGCATCCAGGTTCCGCCGAGCGAGCTTTCGCTGCTGCAGGATTTTCTTGCGACATTGGGCTATCCGCACGTGGACGAAAGCGACAACCCCGCCTATCGCCTGCTGTTATGCGCGTAACACGCCTTTCAGCGCTTCGTCGATGGAGCCGCTGGCATCCAGCTCGAACACGTGGTTGTCGTAGTCGGTGAAGTACAGCGCGGTGTCCTCTCGCGCCATGAAATGCTCGACCTCGAAGGTGGCCAGCTTGTCCGCACAATCCCGTAGCTGGCCGCGGCTGACTTCGAACGCAATATGGTCGCCGTTGCGGCACGGTGGCCCTTCGCCCTGCCGCAGCAGAAACCATACGCCACCGAACTTGGCAAACGTTTGCGGATGGCCGCCACCGTCGGGACAGTCGGCAACGACCTGTGCCCCCAGCACACCGGCGAACAGGTCCGCCGTGCGCGCGGGATCGCGCACGATGAGGGCGATATGACCGATGGACGTGCTCATGAACGACCTTCCCCTATGCTGGTGCGCATGCCTGGACCTATCCCCTTGGGGCCGACACTTTACTACCTGTGCGGGATGGATGGTTTTGTCGCATCCCTTGCTGGACAAAGACGTTTGTAAGCCTTATGCCTGAAGTGATGGACCCCTGAAACAGGATTGCTGCGAACTTTGATGTTCGCTGCCCAGCGACCCGCCCCAATCTGACCATGTGCTCAATAAAAGCGGCCATACCGGCACGCTACACTTGCCACCATGGCTCCGACTTCCCGCAAGCGCCCTCGGCGCACGTCCCCTGCTCCCGTCCCTCACCGCGCGCGTGCTGCCGTCGTCCCCAAGCGTGCGCAGCCCGCCCGCCCCGCCGATAGCTCCACCCGTGCTGCACGCGTGCTGGATTGGCTGCTGCAGAAACTGCCCGACCAGCACCGCCAGAAGGCGCACGACATCCTGGTGCTCACCCGCATGGACCGCCCCATCGGCGCCTTGCTGCTGTTATGGCCGACCTGGTGGGCGCTGTGGCTGGCGGCCGGCGATTTCCCGCCGTGGAAGCCGCTGATCATCTTTACCCTGGGCGTTTTCGCCATGCGTGCGGCTGGCTGCGCGATCAACGACTACGCTGACCGGAATCTCGATCCGCAGGTCGCGCGCACGGCAGGCAGGCCGATCGCTGCCGGGCGCATCACGCCGCGCGAGGCGCTGATCGTTTTCGCAAGCTTGCTGGTATTCGCCTTTCTGCTGGTGCTGCTCACCAATACATTGACCATCAAGCTGTCTTTTATCGGCGCTGCCTTGGCGGCGCTCTATCCGTTCACCAAGCGCTACACGGACTTGCCGCAAGTCGTGCTGGGCGCAGCGTTCGGCTGGGCCATTCCCATGGCGTTCGCCGCCGTGCAGAACACGGTGCCTCCGGTGGGCTGGTTGCTCTTTATCGCCAATATTCTGTGGTCGGTGATCTATGACACGGAGTACGCGATGGTCGACCGCGAAGACGACATCAAGGCTGGCGCGCGCTCCACCGCTATTTTGTTCGGCGACGCAGACCTGATGATTCTCGGTGTGCTGATGGCTACGCTGACGGTGGCCCTGGTAATGATCGGCACACGCGCGCATCTGGGCTGGCCCTATTGGCTAGGCGTAGCTGTAGCGGCAGGTTTGTTTGGCTGGCAACAATGGCTGATCCGCAACCGCGAGCGCGATGCCTGCCTGGCAGCCTTCAGGCACAACAACTGGGTAGGTTTGACGTTGTGGATCGGCATTGCCTTGGCGCTGGCGATTCGTTGATTCGCCTTTCAGCGCGCCCATCGGCAGCAAAACGTGCCTATGCCCTGGATGCGGGCTAAGGGGTCGGCACGGCGGTGTGCGAAGCGATGAGACCACGGTCATCAATGCTCGTAAATTGCACGTGTGTCTTTGCGCTGACGGGGAGAGATGTTCCGCTGAGCACGAAGCGCTGCGTACCGCCCGGCTCAATCATCTGCGGGTCCTCGGTGTTCATTTCCTTGCCGTCTGCCACAAGCGAGACACGTTCGAAGGAAACGTAATAGGCCGATGGGTTTTCCGCCTCGAGCAGCGGCTGATCACCCTCATGCAACACTTTCCAGCGGAGCTGACTTGGCGCATCGGCTACGTTTCCCTTCAAGTCCTTTGGACGAAAGAACAGCTTGACGCGCGTACGAAAGGCCAGCTGCAACGTGTTATTTGCTTCTGCCTTCACCGTCTTGGCCTTGGGCGGCACTTCCAGAAGATTCAACCAGAACACCGTTTCCTTGTTTGTCGGCAATGGTTCATCGCGAAGATAGGTGATTCGTAGCGATTGCCCTTTGCCGGGCTCCATTCTGAACATGGGTGGTGCAACCAGGAATGGCGCCTTGATCTGGTCTGGTGCGCTTTTCTTGTTACCGTCATCGACCCAGACCTGCACCAATACCGGCAGATTCTTGTTGTCATTGATGACCGGCACGGAGATCTCCCGCTCTTGTGCGGGATAAATCACGCGTGTCGTCTCCAGCACCACGCCCGCCTGCGCAGGCAAGACAAACAGGCTGATCAGGCTACAAATTGCCGCCAGAAGGCGGGCAGTGAAGCGGATTACCATCGCACTCTCCACGCTTGAGGCTGACCGGATGATCGCCGTCATCGAGAACACCAGCCGGCCGCCTGACACAGCGCTCTGCTATAGCGTTGCGGTGTGATCGATGGGATTGCCATAGTCGTCTACCGTTTTAAAACGTACCGTTGCCGTGCCCGCAGGTGGTTGAGCCAAGCCTTTGAGCACATATTTTTCCGTGGCGCCTGGGGCGAGCATGGGCGGCGTATCACTCTGAATTTCCCGGCTACCGTCAAGCAATGCAACGCGGGCAAACGAGACGTAATAGGCGCTCGGGTTGTAAGCCTCCAGCGCGTGCTCGGTACCCTGGGAAACAAATTTCCATTGCAATTGCGCCGGCGCTCGTTCCGGCTTTTCGGCGAGGCCTTCCGGACGGAAGAAAAGCTTTATGCGCGTACGGATGGCGAATTGAAGAAGATTCTGGCGATTCCCCTTATCCGACTCAGGTGGTACCGACAGCACGTTGAGCCAGAACAGGGACTCCTTGTCTTGCGGAAGCGGAGCCCCCGCATAGTCCTCGTGCGTGTAGTTGATACGCAACACCTGACCTTTACCGGCATCCAGACGAAATACCGGTGGCGTCAATTGAAATGGCACATGCATGTGCGCGGGAGACACATTCACCCGCCCGTCATCAATCCACGCCTGCACCAAACGCGGCTGGTTTTTTTCGTCGTTGTTCAGCGCTAGCGTGACTTCACGTTCCTGCGCGGGATAGATCACACGCGTCGTGCTGAGCACCACATCGGCCCGGGTTGGCACACTGAACAACGCAAAGAGGCAGACAAAAGCCCACAAGCCTGCCATGCGGGGTAACCGGGCGATGTTCATGTTTCGACTCCAGCATCGGGCATGGGTGAGCTGTTTTTTTGCCAAGGCACCGATGCCGCGCGCCTGACAAAACGTTCGATCAGCAAGGGTAGACGCAGCATCCGGTATCAAACTGCATCTTCAACCCATGTTGAGTAAATGAGATGCTTCAGTTGTAGGACAACATGACTGTGACGGTGCTGTTGGCCGCACCGGGGGTTACCGCGGCCTTGGTCTGCACATAGCGTGCGCGCATGTCATAGGTGCCGCCCACGTTCAACGGCGTCCATGTAACCAACTGCGTGGTGCTGTTGGGGATCACGATGGTCTGCGCAGCATCCTGGCCTTGCAGCTGGATGCCCAAACCTGTGGCGCCACCCGAATCCACGGCAAACAAGCCCGGATTGTCCGTATCGGCGGCGCCATCGAAGCCCATGTGCAAGGTCACGATGTCGGGTGTACAGCCCTGGGAGACGATCGGGACTTTGACCCATGCGGTTTCTGCGTTCACCCCCGTAAATTCGCTGGGATCATGGGCGCCCAAATCCACCGGCTGAGTAGATATGGAGCACGACCCGCCCGTGATGCGGCCGGTCACATGGATCGTGGCACTGTCCGTACTCTGCGCGAACGCCATGCCGCCGCCAAGCATCCAGGCACTGACGGCGAGCCAACCGAGCGTTGTCTTGCGTCGCATGGTCGAATCAAAAATCATGTTCATGCTTGAACCCTCAGATGTAGGTGATCAGCACGGTGATCGTGGCGTCGGCGGTTCCCGGCGTGATGTCCTGCGTGGTTTGCACATACCGGGCTGCAAAGGAGTAGCCCTGTCCTGCCGCCGCCGGGGCGAACGTAACCGGGCGATTCGTATCGTTTGGCGTTGCGAAGGTCAGAAGATCACCCTTCGCCAACTGGATACCGATGCCCGCCGCGCCGCCGCTCACGGCGAACAACTGAGGGTTGTCGGCATCGGCCGTTCCGGTGAAGGTCATGGATACCAGGGATGCGTTGCAGCCAGCAGAAACCAGGGACACTGTCGGCGACCAGCGCGATGGGCTTCCTGGACCGGTAAAGCCCGCTCTGTCCACATCACCGATGGGAAGGGTGATGTCGGAAGTCTGCAATGAACAGGTGGGTCCGCTGATCGTGCCGTTGAAGTGAAAGTGCGCGGTCTCCGCCCGAGCCACATTCGCTGCGGCGCAGACAGCAAGCACGAGACCGGACAGGACACCTTTGATGGTCAATCGTTGCATGAGGTTGCCCTTATTTGTAATCGACCGTTACCGTCACGGTGGCATCCACGGAGCCTGCCGTGACCGTTTGTTCGGTTTGGATGTAGCGTGCCGAGAACGTGTACTTGCCACCGGCGCCTTGAGCGGGAAATGTGATGGGTGTGCTGCTGTTGGGAATGGCTTGCTCATTGGCGCCGCTCTTCCATAGCTCCAGCGCCACGCCCTTGGCAGTACCCGTATTGGCAAAAGCATTGCTATAAACCGGATCTGCGGTTCCCGCAAAAGTCATGGAAACGGTGCTGGCGGTGCAGCCCCCTGAGATCAGCGACTGATCAGCCACCCACGCCTGGGTGCTGCCCGTGCCACCGGTGAAGTCCGTCGTCTTCAACGTACCCATGTCGAAGGTAGCGTCGGCGATGGAAAGCGAGCACGTTGGCGCAGGGACGATCAAATTGCCCCCTTGCTGCAGGCTCACGTACATCGCTAAAGGAGGAACTTGCGACCCGCCTGTCGTATCGGCCACGAAGACGAGGCCAGGCGGAGGCAGGGCAAATGGATACCTGCCAGGATTAAGGGTACCTGTAAGAACAAACCGGACTCTGGCATCCACCGTGGCCCGCGCGGCGGTTCCCGCAAAAAACACGTTGCCCGTGCTGTTAAGGGGAATCCACGGCGAATCGCCATTTTCGGTTTTCACCGCCCCGGCAAGGACATAACCCACGCCAGGAGCAGTGGGGATAGCGTAGACCGTATAAGTCTGTCCGCCTTCCGTATAGGTCATTGCCGTCGGATTGCCGGCTTGCAAACGCCAGGTCAGCTGCAAGTTGCTCGCTGGAGCACAGTTGAGTGTCGCGGGATTGGTTGAAACCGTCGACCACTCACCCAGTGGCGTTCCCACCGGTTGGTTGGAAGACAGTGTCAGATTGGCATCGGCATACACGGTGATGCCATCCAACGCACCGGTGTAGTTGCAGACGGCATGCGCCTTGCCATGCGCAACAAGCAGCAACATCGCGACCATCAAAACAACAAGGTTCTTGACTATCTTCATCGTGCGTCCGTCGGTCGATACCGTGGAAAGACCATCACGTAGCGTTATCGTGTTCACGGCTCTTTCCTCACTGAAGCGGGATAAGCGCCGCCATAAGGTGTCGACGGAAGATGCTCCCAATCGTCAGTAGCGGCTTGCAGCTGAAAGTCAGACGGTCCTGCATGGCTTGATGCCAGCGGTTGCGGCTGCACCGTCTCCATCGGCGCCGTCGTTGTCGTGCTGCCCTGGCAAGCCGCCTTCACCCTTTGCAATTCGACTTTCCGGCCGCGCTTGATCTCGGGCAATGGCACTGTGATCTGGCACGAATCGGCTGCGCCTTCGCCCCACTTCACGTTCAATGCGCCCGAGTCAGGCAAATCGCGGACAAACAGGCGGCTCCCCTGACCTGCGATACCTACTTGATTGCCTTGCGCATCGAGCACCTCGGCACCGAACGGTACCGCGCGCCCATCCGGCAGCGCTGTTTCGACCATGATCGCGCGGCCATGCGTCGTGTCATATTTCAACTCCACGACCGAACCCGCTCGAGGAGCGACATGGGCGGTGGTTGATTTCAGTTCCACGCCGGCGTCCGCACCCTTGGGATCGAGCACGATGGTATTGAGCTGATAAGGCATCAAGTTCGGCACGATGGCGTAGCCGCTGCCGTTGACCTTGGCGCCCTGGCTGTTGGATACGCTGGCGCCAGCCGCGTCTGCAGCATGCACAAGACCGATGGTGTCTCCGGTGGGCGGTCCAAACGTTACGCCGCCACCATGAACGACCAGGCTACCGGACGCACCCGCGTTGAATTGCTGATAGCTGCTGCCTCGGCTGTAGCCTCCACCCCATTGAACCAGCGGACTGCGGTACTGCGCGCTGAGCGAACCGGAGCCACCGCTGCGCGACGTTTGGCCAGCCGTGGCGTTATAGCTGAAACGCCGCTCCGCACCCAGCATGCCGCTGACCGACGCCTGGCTGCTATTACCCCCTTCCTTGGCGTGGCTGAACGTGGTGGTGAGCAACGGTGCACGATCGCTGCGCCCCAAAGGCAAGCTTGCATTGAACATAAAACGCGTGTCACGCCGCCCCGGCGTTCGCACAAAGTCAAAGCCCCCGGGCAACCCTGGAATCTGGTCAATCAACCCGCTACCAGGTGCAAATGACTGGCTGTCGCTTTCCAGTACGCGTTGCGCGGTAAAGCTGTAGTTGAGTGACTTCCAACGATTGCTGTACCCGGCCGAGAAGTTCACCTGACGGCCACGACCCTCCCAATAGTTGAGTACCGATCCTTGCAGAAACAGCTGCCCATAAGCATCACCCAATGACTGGTTGATGTTGAGATCAAAACGATTTCGCTGCTGCAACAGGTGGTTGTCATAGCCGCGCGCTGACGCATCACGCAATGCGACCGCATCGAGCAGGCTGACATAGCCTTTGGTCGCATACCGATACGCAGCCACCGATAAGTTGGTGCCGGTCTCGTTGATGTTTTTGTTATATGCGATTTTTGCGCTGGTGCCACTGGTGCTGGCCTGGTTTGGCGCATGGTTGGTGGCGCGGGTGACGTCCGCCGAAAAAGCGCCTACCGGCGTGTTGACGGCAGCGCCTACGAGCGCGGCGCCATAACCAATGGCAAGCGTGAGGCCCGTGTACCCCGTCACTGCATTGTTGATACCGCGCTGAAAGGTGCCCTGTACAACGTAGGGCGTATCGAGCAGATTTTGTTGCTCGACCTTGCCGGCGGTGATGCTCCAGCGGTTTTGGCCTGCGCGCAGCAATTGCGTGACGGCGGAAAATGGCACGCTAAAGCGCTGCACACGGCCATCTGCTTCGGTGACTTCCACATCCAGGTCGCCGCCGTATCCGGTGGGATATAGATCATCGATCGCGAACGGTCCCGGCGCGACGTTGGCATCGTAGATGATGTAGCCACGCTGCCGGATGATCACGTGCGCATTGGTTTGGGCCACACCGTGCACGATCGGCGCATAGCCGCGCATGGACTGCGGCAGCATGCGGTCATCGGTATACAGGCGCATGCCGCGTACGCGCACACTGTCGAACATCTCGCCCGAGGTGAACGTATCCCCAGCTTCAAATTGCGCCTGCCACGACGGAATGTCGTGCTGCAGAAAGGTGGCGGTGTTTTGATAATGCTTGCCGCCACGCTCCGCCCAGCTCAAGGAACCTAGTGTGTTGAGGTGCCAGGAACCGAGTTTGGCCGATGCATTCAGACCGACGTAACCTGCCGTCTGACCTTGTCCACGGCTGGTGGAGCGATACACATTGGTCGTGTAACCAATCACCCCTGCATTGATTCCCGCATCCCACTGTGACGGATCGACATAGCCTCGCACGGCCTGGTTGGTATAGATCTGCGGCACAGACAGGGAGAGCTCCTGCGTCGCCATGTCGTATGCGTCCGTGGCACCTGGAATGTAATCGCCAAGCGGGCCACAGAACTTGCCCTCGGGTATTTTCTTGAGCGAGGGGTTTTCCTTTTGCGCGAGTACCTTCTTCAGGTCCACGCCCATGCGAACCAGCATGGCAGGGTCGTAGCATGGCTGCGCATTGTCCTTGCCCGGAACATCCACGAACGTCAGATCAGTACGCGCCTGCCACGCATGGTTGAAACGGATATCGCTGCGATAAGTCCCGGGCAACACCGCGTTGCCTTTCTCAAAACGCGACAAGTCAATCGCCATGCCGGACGGAAAGGCGGCCGTATTGAAGCTGACAGGCTCTGCCGCGGCGGGCGATGCGGGCGATGCTGCATAGGCCGAAGGAGCCAATATGCTCAGAAGCATTGCGGGTAGCACACGCTGCCGCAATCGCACGTCTTTAACGGCGATGAAACCCTTCGCGACGGCGTCCTGCTGCATACAAAAACTCCTGCGACGACAAGCTTGTCGCTCGCCGTTGGCTCTAAGACTCAAAGTGGGTGAGATGGACCGTTTAGGCGACTATTCGGTCACGGCGCCAATGGCTGGACCATCGCTTTGATGGAACCATCATCGTTGATGACGTTGAACTGTGCTTTCGCATCGCCGGCCGGGCGATTGGCGAGATCCGTCATCGGAAATACGGTGGTGGCGCCCGGCGCCACCATGCCACCCTTGCCTGTGGCAGCGAAACTGCGCTCACCGACGCTCAACCCGATCTTTGAAAAATTGACGTAATACGGCGTCGGGTTGGTGACTTGCAACGCGACACCCTTGCCGGCTTCGCCGTCGACAAGCTTCCAGGCAAGTTGGTTGGCTGCGCCAGCGGCACTTCCGGGCAGCCTCGCCGGACGGAAGAACAGCTTGATACGGTTGCGCACGGAAAATTGCAGCATGTTGCTTCCGTCATTCGATTTTGCCGGAATCTCTCGCACATTCAGAAAGAACAGGGATTCCTTGTCCGCGGGCAACGCCTCCTTGGTATACACCACACGTACCGATCCACCCTTGTCCGGGTCCAGTCGAAAGATAGGGGGCGAAATGGCAAAGGGCACCTTGGCGCTTTCCGGCGTGGAAGTCCTATCGCCCGCATCAATCCACACTTGCACTAATGACGGTGCACTGCCTTTGTTTGCAAGCCCAACCGTGACTTCGCTCTCCTGCGCGGGGTACACCACACGCGTATGGTTGATCACCACTGTCGCCTCCGCTCGGCCGGCGAATAGCACCGTGCAAAGAAGCAAGCTTGCCAAGATATGGCGCAATACACTCGTCATACGTCACCTTGCTAACGATCGCGCATCACCGATGGCGGCATGGCCCCCATCGGTGATAGCTAGCGTTATCGCTTCAAAGGGTTAGTTGTAGTCGATTTCATAATCAACGAGGGTATCGACTGTACCGGCTGTTGCCTGACCACCCACTGCCAAGTATTGGGCAGAAAATTTCATCGTTGCCTTGTTGCCCTGGACTAGCGCGTCCTGCTGGTAAGCGCCGCTCATGTCAATCGCGGCGCCTTTGTCATCCAGCAATTGAACCTGCACATTGGTGGCAGTGCCGTTCGCATTTTTCAATGCACCCGTAGCAGCATCAATGTTGCTACTAGCGTTGGTGAACGACATGCTGGCGGTAATGCCATTGGTGCAATTTGCGCCACTGAGTTCTACGTCGAACTGTTTCGGTTTGGCAGCTACGCCGGCCGCCGACAAGTCAGCCGGATCGACATCATCAAGTTTCACTCCGAAATTAGTTGTGGCACCCGTCGTGTTGGCGCCGCCCGTAACGGTACAGGTCGGATCGTTCACCTGGCCCGTGAACTCAACTTTGCCACCGGTGGCAGCCGCGCCAGCGGATCCAGCGAAAGCCACACCCATAACGAGAGCGACCGCAGAAGCGAGCTTGATGTGCTTCATACTTATCTATCCTTGGTTAGATTTTCAGTGAGAGATTCGCCGTTTGGCGAACACGGTTTGCCGATTACCAGGTGACGCACGACAAAGTGATTCGGACCCACCGCCCACACGCGCGAGTCCATATACTTGAGACAACATGGGTCCATCATCGCCGAGTCGTTTCGGGCTACCGCTTTTAGGTCAGCAATCTGGCCATATGGCTATCCAGGACCGTCACAACCGCTCCGCGAACCATCGCTACCTGACGTTCAGACGCATAAAAAACCACTGACATAGGCCAGTGGTTGCTTACTTCACATTGACATGCATTCTGGCCGCAAATACGGACGGACCATATAGGAACGATTTGAAATTGCTGTAAGTCAACGCTTCACATGATAAGCAACGCCACTCGGCTCGTGATGTTGACAACGCTCAAGCAATGCGCCGTCGGTTTAATTCCGGAGCTCCATGCATCATGCTTTGCAAAGTGCACCCAAAAAACCTCGCAACAAGCAAAGCCTGTCGCGACGCCTTTTTAGCCACCATAGAACCGGTGGCCATCCAGCTCGCGCATCGTTACGGATCGAGGCCGGCTTGATCGCTGCCGTATGCGTTGTAAGTCGTCACCACAGGGCGAACGTACCTCACCTTTTTGCTGGCTTCGCGCATATTGTTATGCGTAGCGGAACTAGCGACCGAAGCCTTACCTGGCTCGAGTAATTTCGAAGAGTTACCGGCTGTTGGGGCGCCACCTACAGGTACTTGGACGCCGTTATTGACGCGAATACTTGCGCTGTCAGCCAGCTCAACCATCGCTACACCGTTCGTGTCAACGGTAGCAGCTTCCATGGCCGACGCCGCCTTTGTGTTGGGCGACTCTGCATTGTCCAGCGCATCACTGATCTGATCGTTGCCCTCGGTGCCGCTCCCCTGGGAGAAAGACTGCTGCGGGTCAAAATTGTTGGTCGTTTTGCCTTCAGTGACCTGATATGCCACACCAAAAATCGATCCATCGCGCAGCGCGACATTGTTACCGGTGAAATGATTATATTTATTGCCAGAGACATTGCGATATCCGCCAACACCTCCCTTCACCGAAATGGTATCGCCCACAATGTTGAAGTAGCTCATCGCAGTCACATTGCCATCAATGAAGACCGAGCCCAGGAAAGGTAAATTGGGTTGGGCGAAATTGTCATAGCTGCCTATCACGATGTAATCGCCCGAATAAACGGTCGCGCCGGCATTGATAAAGGTGTCGTTTTTCTTGAGCCCCGAAACCAGCTCGATGTAACTCTTGGTAAAGATGGAGCCATCGACGATCAAGGGCGCCCTGTTTGCGTCGATGCGAACCGCTCCGGCAGCATTGATGCTTCCTCCGACGTAAACCCCCTCGCCACTACCGATTTTTACGGCCGCGTATCTGTTATACGTAGCGGCGTAATACGACGGGAAACCGCTGGTGCTGATGAGTCCGGTATTGCGAGCACCCTCGGCGTTATCGGCTTGCACGGCCTGTAGATAGGCTTGACCACCCGCTACAACGATCACACCATCATTGGCGACCAGATTACTGGTATCCGGCAGCGAGCCTATCGCGCCTGTATTGCCCCCGCTTATGTTGCCTAGACTGAGGCCAGGAAACTTCGCCGGTTCGTTCGGGTAAGAATATTTGGCATTCCACGACATGTCGGCGGAATCGGCCGCAATTAGATTGACCGACAGCACGGTTGGCCCTCCGCTTCCCCAATTCTCATTCGTCTGGGTACTTTCGGCCTGCAGAACTCCGCTCTTGCTGTTGATGACCTGAGTGCCTATCAGGGAAATACCGCCATCCATCGCATTGATGGTGCCGTCGTTGACGACGGCAGCTTCGGGCGCCGATGCCAGACGACGGAAATTAAGCATGGTGCCATTAGAGGCGTTCTGCATGAAATTGGTGTCGCTGACATCCAACGTGGACAGCACCACGCCACTGGCGTTGGTTTTGCCGGTTGCGCCCACCACGACGCCATTCGGGTTCACTACGAAGACCTGCCCGTTGGCATTGAGCTCGCCATCAATGCGTGTACCCGCATTGGAATGGACGCGGTTCAAGATCGCCGAAGTCGAGGACGGCTGATTGATTTGCACCTTTTCGTTGGCGCCGATATCGAAGCTGTTCCAGTTGATGATGGCGCGGTCGCTGGACTGGTTGATCGTAGTGGTGGCGCCATTGGCATTGATGATGGCCGTGCCGGCAGCAACCGTACCGCCATTCACCGTGGCATGCGCCTGGCCTGCGACCGCCAGCACCAGCATAGCCGCGGCGAGCGGCTTGATGCTCAGCGATAACGAACGCGTCGTAGAGACGTGGGAGTTGGCGTTGTACATAAACATCCTTTTCTTTGTTGAAGAGGTGCACGCACCGCAGTGAATGCATGGCTCGTGCTTGGACCGGCTCGCTTGACGTAGCTCGTCGACTCCGCGCCGTTAGGCATGCTTGTCGTGGCGCATCAAAACGCCATCGTCATGTTGAGCATGATTTTTCTTCGCGTGACGTTGGGTTGCCCTTCGGGTGTCGCACCGATGCCTTCGGCATAACTGGTGCCTATCAGAACTTTGCTGCCGACATGATAGGTGAGGCCAACACCTGCCGATTGTGCGGTAAAACTGTTGCCTTGGCCGGCGGCCGACTTATTGATCTGTCCGTGGCCGGCGTCATAGAACACGCTTGTCGATAAGCCGGGTACCGCACTGATCTCTTTCGTCAACTCGGCTTGCACCGCGGCACCGCGATCGATGCTGGCCAGCGTTTCATAACCACGGACACCTTGTGCTCCGTAGAGCGTCATTTGTTCGGAAGAATCAAGATGACGACTGGCCGTTTGCACACTCGCTTTAAGCGATACCGCAAGACCCTTGCCAAGCCGTTGCGTAAACTGGGCGTTGCCGGCAAAGGTGGTGAAGCGGCCGGCGAGCGGCTTCTGCTCAGGAAACAGCGGACCGCCGGGATCCAGCGCACCGAATTGACTTTGTCCGAGATGGCCGACGTGTAATGTCGCGTCGAATTGCAACGCATTGGGCTGGCCGGCCCATAGACCCATGGTGTAGCCCGTCGCCCGAATGCCTCCCACAACGGAGCTACGCTTGGAATGGGTACCAAAGAATGCGTCGTCGAGTTTCTTGTAATCCAGCGTGCCTCCGATCGTCAGGCTTGCATTGCGGCGATCGATAAGCGGTTTATTGACATACACACCGGCGACATCGGCAGTGCCGTATTGATCGAGCACATCCTGGTCGGCACCGCCAGCGCGATAGCTAACGCGCGAATACTGCGCGCCGCCACGCATGCCACTGTACCCAAGCGGCAACTCATAAGAAGCAAGCCCGAGCGTGGTATGGCCGCCCTTGGCGCCACCCGATTGCGCGAACGGTGGCGTATAAAGCACCAGGCCCTGCAACTGGTCGCCAATGCCGAGTGGACTATTCACAGCCGCCTGGGCGCCCACGCGATTCACGCCGGACGATGGCTGGCCTGCGTTATCGACGAGCAGCGCGCCTTTTACGCGCGGCGCTGGCAATACCTGCACATTGATGTCAGTGGTGCCGATGTCTTTGCCAGGCGCCAATGAGGGCTTTACATCTGCAACGCCAGGAAGCGTACCGACGCGGCGCGCCGCCAATTCGACTTGGGGAATGCCGGGCTCTTTTCCCTCGCCCGCCGCAGCAAAGTAGCGCTTGACCGTCTTATCGGATACGAGCGATGTGTTGTTGAAGGCAATGTCAGCAACATGTCCACGCTGCAGTGTGAAATGCACGACACCGTCCTCGGACTTTTGCGAGGGCAGCACCGCATAGGCAAGCAGGTCGACCTTATGGCGCAAAAGTGCATTGAGTGCCGCGCGCATCGCTACGATGTCGGCAACGGTGAGGTCACGACCCTCCGCTTGCGCAAACAGTTCGCGCACATCCTGTGCGGCTGATGCCGGCAGATCGCCATCCAGCTCAAAGCGCTTGACGAAAAGAGTTTGCTCCGGTTCGTCGCCTTGATGGGTGGCTTGCGCGGAAGAACGCTCGTCATTCTTATCCAATGCCGATGATTTTTGCTGAGCCGGCAGCGTGGGCGTCAACCACGGTTGGTTCTGTTGCAACAGCGCACCGGAACTGGTTGGCAACTGGGGAATACCAGGAACGGTGGCGATTGGCGCCTCGGCTGCCTGCACCATGGCCGACATGGGAAGCAGCGAGAGACCCACCAATTTGGCCAATGCCGTAGGGCATGTGGATGGAAGGGAATGTGGCTTTTTCACAAAGTCAGATGTCCTGGATGCGTATGGCCATGCGCGTTGAGCGCCGGGTTACGCATGCACTCGGCACTGGCTCAGCATTCGTATGATTACGATCGTTGCGCGCTGGGATACGCTCGGCATTTGCCCGTCGCAAAGCGCGTAACTATGGGGCGCAGAAAGCCCTCACCTATATAGAAATCGTTTGAATTCTGATGAACGGGCAGCGCGCTGAAAACGTCTTGGCGGGTATCTGAGCGAAAAGTAAGCCGGAATCGATCGCGCTCGCTCTTTACTTTCCGCCGCCGGGAATGGGCGCACGAGCAAGCGCCCATGCATCCACCCTCGCCACTCCGGCGCGCTTCAAGACGCGCGCGCACTCGGCAAGCGTCGTACCCGTGGTGAACACGTCATCAAGCAGGGCGACATGTGCGGGCAACACCGCTGTGTCGCGCAGCACGAAGGCACCGCGAAGATTGCGTCGGCGCTCAACCGCATCCAATCCCGTTTGCGCTTCGGTATGGCGTACGCGACGCAGCACATCGTGTCGGCAAGGGACACCGAAGCGATCCGAAAGTGACTGCGCCATCTCCAGCGCCTGGTTGTAGCCGCGCTCGCGCAAACGCCGCCGGTGTAGCGGCACAGGGACAATGAGTTGCGGCAGATCAAGTGGCGGCATCTCTCGTTGCCACATGGTCGCCAGCACACGGCCGGCTGCCAGATCGCCACCGAATTTGAAGCGTGTTTCCAGCCGATCGAGCGGCCACGCGTAGCGAAATGGCGCCCACGCGGCATCCCAAAGGGGCGCTTTGCGCTGGCAACGACCGCACATGGGCGCCGAAATAGGAAGGGGCAAAGCGCAGCGTTGGCAACATTGTGTATTACGCGGCAGCTCGGCTGCGCAGGCTGCGCACAGATCCATGCCGTTTGCACCGGCATCGCCACACAACAGGCAGCGCCAGGGCAGCAGCCACTGGCGCAGTGTGGAAAACCAGCGAATGGGCGCATCCATGCGCGAGCCCTGCGATCAGCGGTTCGGCTTGAACATCGCCGCGTCGAGAATCGACCAAAGGTGGATGATCCAGCCCAGCCAGAACCACCACAGAATGCCGGCCAGCACGAACATCAGCACGGCTTTCAAGAAACGCCCCTGTACCAATTGACCCAGTCCTGGGATGAACAGACTGCAGATGGCGGCGATGACATTCCCGGCACTGCCCTGACCCGCTGCACTCATGACGACTCCTTGGATGATTGGTCTGGAGATGGTAGCCGGTCCGTCTCGCTCTATCTCGTCAACCATTCGCCCGCGGATCGAGTTGACAGTCCATCGGACCACTCCCACACTGTGCGCCGGTTTCCTGGAGCCTCCCCATGACTGCAGCCGCTCTTCGCCACGACTGGACCCGCGACGAGGTCGTCGCCCTGTTCGCCCTGCCTTTCAACGAGTTGCTGCATCGGGCACACAGCGTGCATCGCGCGCATCACGATCCCAACGCGGTGCAGGTATCGACCCTGCTGTCGATCAAGACCGGCGGCTGCCCCGAGGATTGCGGCTACTGCCCCCAGGCCGCGCGTTACCACACCGGCGTGAAGGCCGAAAAGCTGATGTCGGTGGAAAGCGTGGTCGCGCGCGCACAAGCCGCCAAGAACGCCGGCGCCAGCCGCTTTTGCATGGGCGCCGCGTGGCGCAGCCCGAAAGACCGCGACGTGGCCCAGGTGGCGGAAATCGTTTCGGCGGTGAAGGCGCTCGGTCTTGAGACCTGCGCCACCTTAGGCATGCTCAACGGCGAACAGGCCAAGACACTCAAGCAAGCCGGCCTGGATTACTACAACCATAATCTCGACACCGCGCCCGAGTTCTACGGCGAGATCATCCACACACGCCAGTACCAGGATCGCCTGGATACTTTGGAACACGTGCGCCAGGTCGGCCTGAAAACCTGCTGTGGCGGCATCGTCGGCATGGGTGAAACGCGCGAACAGCGCGCTGGCCTGCTGCAGACGCTGGCCACGCTGCCGGAGCATCCGCAATCGGTGCCGATCAATCAGTTGGTGCAGGTGCCGGGCACACCTTTGCATGGCACCGAGGCGCTGGATCCGTTCGAGTTCGTACGCACGATTGCCGTGGCGCGCATTCTGATGCCGGCATCCATGGTGCGGCTCTCCGCCGGTCGTCAACAGATGGACGATGCCGTGCAGGCCTTGTGCTTCTTTGCCGGCGCCAATTCGATCTTCTACGGCGAAAAGCTGCTGACTACCGACAACCCGGATGTGGAGCACGATCGTGCCTTGTTCCGCCGCCTCGATTTGCACGCACTGGAAGTGACGGAAGATACCGATACCGTGCACGCGGATATTCTCGAAACGGAAGCGGCGGCCTGCGGACACGGTTGTGGCTGCAGTGCCGCGGCCTGACCTGCTCGAACGAATAGCCGTCCAAACGGCCGAGCGTGCGCAGGCGCAATTGCAACGTCGCCTGCGCACCGTGACTCGCACCGAAGGCCCTTTCGTGGAAAGCAATGGCCAGCGCCTGCTGGCTTTCTGCACCAATGACTATTTAGGGCTTGCGCAAGATCCCCGCTTGATCGCTGCCTGGAAACTGGCCGCAGACGACAGCGGCGTCGGCAGTGGTTCCGCGCATCTTATCTGCGGCCATCGCCGTGAGCACGCCGAACTGGAAGATGCGCTGGCCGAATGGACCGGCCGCGAACGTGCGCTGCTGTTTTCCACCGGCTATATGGCCAATCTCGGCGCAATCCAGGCTCTGCTGCAGCGTGGTGAGCTGTGCGTGCAGGACAAGCTCAATCATGCCTGCCTGCTCGATGGCGCACAGCTGGCGGGTGCCGTATTGAAGCGCTATCCGCATGCGGACGTCGAAGCCGCCGCGCGCCAGCTGCAAAGCAATGAAGACGCTTGCGCGCTGCTCGCTACCGATGGCGTCTTCAGCATGGACGGCGACATCGCGCCGCTGCGCGAACTCGCTGCTTTATGCACGCGCGAAAGCGCGACGCTAATGGTGGATGACGCACACGGCCTGGGCGTGCTCGGCAACGACGGCGCCGGCAGCGTTGCGGAAGCCGGGCTCAGCGAGGGAGACGTGCCGGTATTGATGGCAACACTGGGCAAGGCCGTGGGCTGCAGCGGCGCGTTCGTCGCCGGTCCATCTGCATTGATCGACGGCCTGATCCAATTCGCGCGTACATACATCTACACCACCGCGATGCCGCCCGCATTGGCGGCAGCGACGCGTCGCGCTGTTACCCTTGCACGCACGGAAAGCTGGCGACGGGAAAAGCTCAATACGTTGATCCAACGTTTCCGCCACGGGGCGGAGCAACTCGGCCTGCCATTGATGCCGTCGCGCACGGCGATCCAGCCCTTGTTGCTCGGTGACGCGCAGCGCGCACTGGAAGCCTCGCGCGCGTTGGAGGCGAACGGCCTGCTGGTGGTGGCGATTCGCCCGCCTACCGTGCCGCAAGGCCAGGCGCGACTGCGCATCACCCTGTCTGCCGCCCATGAGGAAGCACATGTGGACCGGTTGCTGGAAGCCTTGTCGGGCCTTCGGCTCGCGAGCGCCCCGTATAATTGCGCCTCGCACGTTTAGTCACCGCCATGTCGATCCTGAATATCTCCGCCTACCGCTTCGTCAGCCTGGACGATCTGCCCGCGCTGCGCGAGCGCATGCTTGCGCAATGTCACACGCTGGCGTTGAAGGGCACGATTTTGCTGGCTCCGGAAGGCATCAATCTGTTTCTTGCTGGGCCGCGCGAAACCGTCGGCGCGTTTATGGACTGGTTGCGCCAGGACTCCCGCTTTGCCGGCATGGAAGGCAAGGAGTCGCTCTCCGACGATGTGCCGTTCAAACGTATGCGCGTGCGGCTGAAGAAAGAAATCATTACCCTGCGCCATCCGACCATTCGGCCCGAAGGCGGCCGCGCACCGGCGGTCGACGCCTCCACCCTCAAGCGCTGGCTAGATCAAGGTCACGATGACAACGGCCGCGAGGTGGTGTTGCTGGATACGCGCAACGCTTACGAAACCGATGTGGGTATGTTTCCGCAGGCGGTCGACTATCGCATTGCAAGCTTTACTGAGCTGCCGTCAGCCGTGGCAGGCGATCATGCGCGCTACGCGGAAAAAACCATCGTGTCGTATTGTACCGGCGGCATTCGCTGCGAGAAATTTGCGCTGTATATGCAGGACATCGGCATGCAGCGCGTGTTTCAGCTGGAAGGCGGCATTCTGAAGTACTTCGAAGAAGTCGGTGGCGCGCATTGGCGAGGCGATTGCTTTGTGTTTGACGAGCGTGGCGCGGTGGACAAGAACTTGAGCCCTGCAGAGCTTTCCGTCGTCGCGGCGAACGTCGAAACCCAGTGCCTTGATGCAGCTGCAAAGTCGCTGAGCCCCGACGTTCGGCCAGGCGACGAGTCACACGCATGAGCCTCTACATCGAAACCCAAGGCAGCGGCCCGATTCCGCTGGTCATGCTGCATGGCTGGGCCATGCATGGCGGCATTTTCAATCCACTGGTGGATGTGCTGCGCGAGCATTGCACGATGTATTTGGTCGATTTGCCCGGCCACGGTTTTTCGCGCGATTGCGGGCTGCCTCTGGAACCGCGGACGTGTGCACGCGCGATCGCCGATGCCACGCCGTCAGCGATCTGGCTGGGCTGGTCGCTCGGCGGGCTGATCGCATTGCAGGGCGCGCTGGATTTTCCGCAACAGGTACGTGGGCTTGCCATGCTGTGCGCGACACCGCGTTTTGTTAGCGGGGAGAATTGGCCGCAGGGGCGCGATCCTGCGCTGGTGCGCCAGCTCGCTACCGATCTGGAAAGCGACTATCACGCCACAATCGAACGTTTCCTCGCGCTGGAAGTCATGGGCAGCCCCGACCCCAAAGCCGAGCTGCGCAAGCTGCGCGCGGAAGTATTTGCGCGCGGCGAACCCGACCTGCGCGTGTTGCAGGAAGGCATCCGTGTACTGGATGAGACCGACTTGCGTGCCTGTCTGCCGCAACTGAAACGCAGCACTTGGTGGAGCGCTGGAAGACTTGACCGGCTGGTACATCCGTCGGCGATGGAATGGTCCGCACAGACCGCCCGGGGCGAATTCCACTTGATTGCGCGCGCTGGACACGCGCCCTTTCTCAGCCATGCCGATGCCGTCGCGCAAACGCTGCGGCCATGGCTGGAGGCGAACGCATGAGCGATTTCCACATCGACGCCCAGCGCGTGCGCGCCAATTTCAGCCATGCTGCCAGCAGCTACGAACAGCACGATGTTCTGCAGCGTGAAGTGCAGCAGCTGCTACTGGAACGTTTGGACTTCTATCTGCAACAGCCAGAGCGCGTCATCGACGTGGGTGCGGGCACCGGCCGCGGCAGCGCACTGTTGAAGAAGCGCTACAGCAAGGCGCAGGTGATCGCCGTGGATGCAGCATTGCCAATGCTGCGCACAGCCAAATCGCATGCCAGCTGGCTCAAGCCGTTCGTACGCGTGTGCGGTGAGGCGACGGCCCTGCCGCTGCCGGACCACAGCGTGGATGTATTGCATTCCAACCTGTGCTTTCAGTGGATCGATGATCTGCCGGCATTGTTTGGCGAATGCGTGCGCGTGTTGAAGCCGGGCGGCATGGTGCTTTTTTCGACCTTTGGGCCCGATACGCTGCGCGAGCTGCGCGCGGCCTGGGCCACGGTGGATCAGCATTCGCATGTCAGCCGGTTTCTGGACATGCATGACCTGGGCGACGCGATGATCACGGCCGGCTTGCGCGATCCGGTGCTGGACGTGGATCGCTTTACGCTCACCTATAGCGAACCGAAAGCCCTGCTGCGCGAACTGAAAGGCCTCGGCGCCACGCATGCTGATCGCGGCCGGGAGCGCGGTCTTACCGGCAAGCGCCACTTTCAGGCCATGCTAGCCGCGTATGAAGCGATGCGCGTGGATGGCCGTATTCCGGCGACCTGGGAAGTAGTGACGGCGCATGCATGGGGGCCGGCGCCAGGACAATCGCGGCGCGCGAAAGGTGGCGGCGAGATTGCCAGTTTCTCGATCGATAGCCTGCGCGGTTCGCGTCGGCGCTAGAGGCATGTAGGTTGGGTTACTCCGGATGTGGTCCCTCTCTCTTGATCACATCTTTTTCGGACTTGCTGATCGTGGCTCGAAACCACAAAGCGCCGCGAGCCAATTCCCTCCCCTGCGCGCAGTGGAGGGTTAGGGTGGGGTGCGAGCGGCGGTGACTACACGCAGCCGCGAGGTGTATTCGCCAAATGATTCACTCGACGAACTCATCGCAATATTCAGCTGCACGCTAAAGCCCACGCAACCCCACCCCAGCCTCTCCCTACTGTAGCAGGGGAGGGAGCGATCCTCGCAAGGCTGGGCTTTCAGGCTACGTCGGATTTGTGATCAAGAGACAGGACGTGATCCGGGGGTAACCCAACAATACCGCCCGAAGACGTTGGATTACGCTGCGCAAACCAACCTACAAACTACAGGTCAGCGATTATTTCTGCGGGGCTGCGGCGCTGGATGCAGACGCCGGCTGCGCTGCATCGGCGTTCTGCCGCTGCCTGGGCAGGTAGGTCATGCTCACATTGCCGGTGCCGGTGAAATACGAAGTGTTGGTGTTGTAGGTGAGCTTGTCGGCATGCGCTTCGCCCATGCCTTGCTGGGTCACGACCGCATTCGGTTGCAACACGGCGATGCCGTTGATGTTGTCGTAATCCAGGGTGGGTGCCTCGCCAGTCATCAGATGATCGTTGTCGTCCAGCTGCTGGATGTGTGCGGGGCGACCCTTCAACACGATGCGACTGACCTGGCTTTGGCCATCCAGATAAACCTGCGCGATGTCACCTTTGGCCTTCATGGTGCCCTGAGTCACCACTACGTTGCCGGTGAGGGTGGTGATGGTATTGGGCTCATGAAAGCCATTGACGGAGTCTTGCGAGGTATTCATCGGTTGGTTGCGATCGCCAGTTTTGGCGTGGACCGCCAGCGGCAGGACGAGGGTGATCCCCATGCCTAGCCAAAGCATGGAGCCGCCACGGCAACGCACGCGGGAATCTTGGGACGGCTTCATGTGCAACGACTCCATGGTCCAGTGTGGCCACATTCTATTGATCTCGTAGGCTGGGATGCTAATCCCAACTCTTCTTGCCTTCCCGAATGCTGGGATCTCATCCCAGCCTACGAGCGGTCAACGCTTGCTGGCGCAGGCCTTGTGCCGGAAGCATTCCACCAAGTGGTCGTTGACCATGCCGGTCGCCTGCATGAAGGCGTAGCAGATGGTGGTGCCGACAAAGCGGAAGCCGCGCTTTTTCAGCGACTTGCTCATCTGGTCGGAGACCGGCGTGCTGGCCGGCACCTCGGCACGGGAACGCCAATTGTTGCGAATGGGCTTGCCGCCGACGAACGACCAGAGATAGGCATCCAGGCTGCCGTGTTCCTCGATCACGTCCAGTGCCGCCTTGGCGTTGTCGCGCACGGAGGTGATTTTGAGGCGATTGCGGATCAAACCCGCATCGAGCAGCAACTTTTCCAGCTCGCGATCCTTCATGCCCGCCGCATGGGCAAGGTCGAAGCCATGAAACGCACGGCGATAGTGATCGCGCTTGTGCAAGACGGTGCGCCATGACAGTCCCGCCTGCGCACCTTCCAGGCACAGGAACTCGAACAGCATCCGGTCATCGTGCAGCGGCACGCCCCACTCGCTGTCATGGTAGGCCTGCATCAGCTCGCCATCGGCTGCCCAATGGCAGCGTAGTCGCGTCGTCGCCACGGTATCCCCTTCCATACTGATCAAGGATCAGCAGGATAACGCCAACTCAGTGCGCAATCTCCAGGCTGCAATGCGCCGCGCCGGCACTGCGGCAACTGAGATGCCTGACGCGCACCTTTTTGCCTGCCACCGCCGCACCCAACAAACCCTCCAGATAACCGCCATAGAACCGGCAACCGGAATGGCCCATCGGTGCGCATAACGCGCCATTGAGCACGTGCACATGCACACCGCGCTGTTCGATCTGGGCAATCTGCCGCATGGCAGGTGCGGCGACGCGCCTGATCGCATCGCCGAAACCAAAGGGTGCGCTAGTGGCGTAATCGCGTCTGTAGACCCATGCGCCGGCGCGCCGCCCAGCCAGGAACAATGACGGCTCGCGCGCAGGACCTGCCACGTTGCTCTGCAAGATCTTCAGCCACGGATAGATGTTTGGAAAATTCTCGGTCAGCCTGGGCAGAATCTGTTCGACCTGCTCAATATCCGGCGCTACGACAACCTGTTCTGGCTCGGTCCTGAGTTCAGGCGTGAAAGCAGACTGCATTGATCCAGGTGCCATTGAAATGGCGCTAGCCTCATCGCAAAGCGCCGCTTCGAAGTTCAGCACGCGGCTATGCGATCCCAACGTTTCCTCCAGCGCGCCACGCTGCTCGGAAGGACCACGCACCACCATCGACAGCCAAGCGCCGCGTCCATCGTGGATAAGGCGCTGGCGTAGCAATGCATAGCGATGCGCGGCAATCACTTGCCCAAGTTCCGTCATCAGGCCCTCCCTCCGATCGGAGAGCACCTGGATTTCCAGCTCGATCATAGGCCCCCCTGTTGCTCGATGCTGGGTAACACGGTTACGCCGTGAGGATGCGGGAATTTTGAAATGACAGCCGTGATTGGCATCAAAAAACTCGTGCGCAAGCAACGCACGCGCGCGGCGTGTTTTTGCTTGCCGTTTCTTGCACTTGCGTACCGATATATCTTTGAAGACACGGGCTGCACGCTCGTGACAGGCAGCACGTAGCCGACATTTTCAAAATGCAAGCCAATGTTCGCTGCCCACTACGGAGGCATGTTCCGCCCGGTGGTTGTGCCGGACTCGCCGCTTCGACGTGGCCCGGCTCATCTGGAACGTCCAGAAGCGATCCCATAATCCGCAATATTGCAAGCATAGGGTCTCGATGCGCGTGTACTGATCGGGCGTCAGGGCCTGCGTAAGGATCAACCAGAGGTCGTTTTCGTGATCATCATCGGCGGCTTCGACCAAGTCGTCACTGCTCACGCCATGGACGAAGTAGTAACCATCACTCACATCGACGTTCAGTGCTTTGGTGGCTGCGCGCAAAGGCGGACTGAACAATACGACCTCTTCCTCCGCCACCGCCAACAACGCAGTTACCTCCAAATAATGTCGGTAACTGCGCTCTAGGAACGCGCGCACGGCACGCGCGATGCGGCTGGGCACGTAGGCTTTGCGCTCTGCTTGTGTGATGCCGAAATCATCAAGCACCCGTTCGAACAAGGGATAGTGCGCGTACACCGGATTGCCGCGGTAATAGCCATCCACATCGCTGCCGGGGCGAAAACCAAATTCATCCAGATCGTTCAAGGTGATCAGAAAGCGCGGTGCGAGCTTGGCGCCGGAGCACAGACGCGGTTCCAACTGCCTCGTTTGCATCTGCGCCGCCAGCAAGGCATCGGTAAAAATCTGCACGATAGCGTGGCGATATTCCAGGTGAATGCGGCGCATGGAATCGGCATCCAGTTCGCTGCGACACAACACCTCGATCGCAACATGCCGGGTAACCGGATGCGCCGCGATGATTTCCCTCAAGTGCTTCACGAAATCGGCGTTTTTCCGCCAAAGCTCGACCGGCACACTGGCCTGCATGACGGCGATGGCTTTCTTGCGGGGGTGGTCCAGATCGATCATCGACGACGGCATGATGGCTCCCTCCAGCGTTGGACATATCGAGACGGCGCCGGCGATGCGGCCGGCACCAGTTGATTCCGAAAACGTGGCGGACTCTTTCAGCGCAGCGTTGAATGGTGCGTCGGTTTTTGGTTAAGCAAATGTGCCCGTGTTTAATCTGTGACGTAGCGCGAGAGATTCATGCGTTCACGCACCTGTCCCCGTTTGGCTCACCACGGCAACCCATCGAGATCCACATTGCCCCCGGTGAGCACCAAACCCACCCGTCGCCCCGCAAAACGCTCGCTCTGCCGGAGGATGGCAGCGAAGACGGTGGCGCTTGATACTTCCACGGTCAGCTTGAGGTGTTGCCAAAGCAACTTCATGGCGGCAATGGTTTCTTCGTCGCTGACCGTGATTACCTTGATGCGATGCTCGCGCAAAGCGATCAGATTCGGTTCGCCAACCAGTGCACGCAAGCCATCGCAAATCGTATTCGGCGTGAACTGCTCGATGCGCGTACCACGTGCGAGCGACTCTGCCGCATCCGCTGCACCGGAGGGCTCAGCACCGACCATGTCGATCGTCGGGTTTAAACCGTGTGCGGCAATAGCGCAGCCGGAGAGCAGACCGCCACCGCCGACCGGCGTGACGATGGTGTCCAGCGCTTCGCTCTGTCGCAGCAATTCCAGCACAGCCGTGCCCTGGCCCGCCATGACGCGCGCATTCGCATACGGATGCACCATGACCGCGCCGGTAGCTTGTTGCACCTCGGCAGCCTTGGCCTCTCGCGCGGCCTGGGTGGCGGCGCAGCGATGGATCGTCGCGCCAGCCTGCTCGATCGCCGCCAACTTGGCGCGAACGGCACCTTCGGGCACCACCACGTGCGCTGCAATGCCGCGTGTCACTGCCGCCATCGCCAACGCATTGCCATGATTGCCGGATGAATGCGTGACCACGCCGCAGCGCGCTTCCTCTTCCGTCAGCGACCATACGGCGTTGCAGGCGCCACGAAATTTAAAAGCGCCACCGCGCTGCAGGTTCTCGCACTTGAAATGCAGCTCAGCACCAGCCAGCGCATCCAGCACTGCGTTGCGCAACACGGGCGTGACTACCGCATGCGGTGCGATGCGCGCAGCCGCGTCATGAATGTCTTCGAGAGTGGGCAGTGGCACGTTCATGTGCGATCGATCTCCACGCCACAACGGAATACTCGTTCCGCGCCAGGCTCCAGCCGGATGGCATCCGCGCAATCGGCGCGATTGAAAGCATTGGACAGGCTTTCCATCGGCTCCATGGCCACGGCGCGGCGTACATCGCGGCTTACCGTATCGGCCGTGAACACCAGCACCACGCCATGCTCCTGCCACATGCTGATGCGCAAGCCGCTGGCTGGGTCGCGCAAGCGCGTGCGCACGCGGCCGTCAGCATCGGGCACGAGATTGGCAAACGCATTGTCGATTTTCACTGCGCCAATGGGCCGGGATGAGCGGAAATCCAATTCTTTCGGCGCTTGTTCCATCAACAGGAAAGCCTCCGCGCCCGGCAACGGAATCAACTCGGGCGAAGTACGCACCAGCTTGGTGGCCGGCACCTGCAACTCCCACGTATCCAGCTCGCTGCCATCGAAACGGAAATATGGATGCCAACCGAAGAAACATGGCGCGGCATCGTTGCCGACATTGCGCATGGTCACCGCCAGCGACAGCCCTTTTTCATCGAGCGTGTAGGCAACAACCAGGTCGATCGCGAACGGATAGCCGGGAAACGCGCCGGGACGAATGGCCGAGGTGGTGAAGCTCACGTGCGCACCATGCGCATCGGCATGCTGGTCGGCGACGTCGAAATCCAACGTGCGCACGAAGCCGTGCCGAATGCCACGCTGCTCTTCAACACCGGGCTGCATGTCATAGGTCGTGCCGTCGAAATCGTAGCGGGCATCGGCGATGCGATTGGCGAACGGCGCCATGATCGCGGAACGTGCGCTTTGGCTGCGTTCCAGCTCGCCTGCATCGCGGTAACCGTCGATCAGCGCGTGCGTCATGCCATCGATCGTTTGTTCGAGCGCGACCAGGTTCGCACCACGGTGGGCCACGCTGGCACGGCGGCCATGCTTGGCATCGCACAAGACGACGATGTCATGATTCCCCCACCGGGCCTTTTCCAGACTGAATCCGCTCATTCGCTTGTCCTGTCGACCAAAGTGCCTCATGGTAGCCTGAGATATCTCCGTTCTTCACCGGCTCCTGCACATGAACCTCGTCAGCGAAACTGCCCCGATCCACTTGCGCGACTATCGGCCTCCGGCATGGTCGGTGGACACCATCGAACTTGACATTGACTTGGGGATCGACACGACCGAAGTTTCTTCGCGCCTCACGCTGCGCAACGACCCACAGCAATCCATGCCGCTGCGGCTGGATGGCGAAGGGTTGGAACTGCTGGCGATTTCGCTCGATGGCCGTGCGCTGGATACCGGCGACTATCGCTACGCAAAAGGCGTGTTGGAAGTACAAGGCGCGCGCGATGGCAGCGTGCTGGAAACGCGCGTACGTGTGCAGCCTGCCGCCAACACCACGCTGGAAGGCTTGTACCTGTCCGGTTCGCGCGAGCATGGCTTTTTGTTGACGCAGTGTGAAGCGGAAGGTTTCCGGCACGTCACGTTTTTTCCCGATCGCCCGGATGTGCTCGCACGCTATACGGTGACCCTGCGGGCCGATCGCGAACGCTTTCCCGTGCTGTTGGCCGGTGGTAACCCGGCCGGTAGTGGGGAGTTGCCCAACGGTCGCCATTGGGCGCGATTCGTGGATCCGCATCCCAAGCCTTGTTATCTGTTTGCCTTGGTGGCAGGGCGCCTGGAACACATCCAGCGCGACTACGTCACGGCCGATGGACGCAAGGTCAAACTCGTGATCTGGTCCGAAGCCAACGTGATCGATTGCTGCCATTACGCACTCGATGCCTTGGAGCGCTCGATGCGCTGGGATGAGCAAGCCTACGGTCGCAACTTCGATCTGGACGTGTTCCATGTCGTCGCCACCCACGATTTCAACATGGGCGCGATGGAGAACAAGGGCCTGAATATTTTCAACGCGAAGTTCCTGCTGGCCGACCCGGACACCAGCACGGACGACGAATATCGCGCCGTGGAAGCGGTCGTCGCACATGAGTATTTCCACAACTGGACCGGCAATCGCGTGACCTGCCGCGACTGGTTCCAGCTGTCGCTCAAGGAAGGACTGACGGTATTTCGCGAACAGCAATTTTCTGCGGACATGAACTCCGCCGCCTTGAAGCGCATCGAGGATGTCGCGTTGCTACGGCGCACCCAGTTTCCAGAAGATGCCGGCCCGCTGGCGCATCCGGTGCGCCCGGCTGAGTATCGCGAGATCAACAACTTCTACACCGCGACGGTTTACGAGAAAGGCTCGGAACTGGTGCGCATGATCGCCGGACGGCTGGGGCAGGAAGGGTTTCGTCGCGGCATGGATTTGTATTTCGAGCGGCACGATGGGCAGGCGGCCACCATCGAGGATTTTCTCGCTGCGCTAGGTCATGCCAACCACATCGATCTGACGCCCTATCTCACGTGGTATGCGCAGGCAGGCACACCGCGCCTGCAGGCCAAGGGCGAGTACGATGCCACGCGGCATGAATACACGCTCACGCTTTCGCAGCAGATGCGTCCCACGCCGGGCGAGGTGGAAAAGGCGCCTGTGCCTATTCCCGTGAAGCTGTCGTTGTTCGATCGGCAGGGCCAGATGCTTGCCCTGCATCTGGATGGCCAGGCGCATGGCCACGAAACGGTGGTCGTGCTCAGCAAATCGTCGCAGCGTTTCGTGTTCCAGCAGGTTGCATCGTCGCCGGTGCCTTCGTTGCTGCGCGGCTTTTCTGCGCCAGTGGTGCTGGAGTGCGATTACACGCCGGACGAATTGGCGCTGCTGCTTACGCACGATGCGGACGGATTCAATCGCTGGGAGGCAGGGCAGCAGCTGGCCATGCTGGCTTTCGATACATCGCATGAGGGTAACGATTCGGCCGCGTGCAAGGCATGGCGGGTGGCGTTGGCGGCCTTGTTTCAGCAGGAGACGATCGATGATGCGTTGCTTGCTGATCTTCTCACGCCACCGGGTGAGATCGAGTTTGCCGATCGGCAGAGCGAGGTGGACCCGGCACGCATTCACGCGCAACGCCAGGACATGCAGCATCGCCTGGCCGAACAGATCGGTATCGACAATTTGCTTGCTCGCTACCGCGCGCTTGCAGCGTACGCGAGCGCATCACAACTGGATGCCACCAGCCAAGCCAAGCGCCGACTCAAGCGCCGCGTGCTTGAATTGCTGGCCTTGGTCGATGCCGAGCAAGCGTTTGCGTTGGCTGCCAAGCAGTATGACGTTGCGTCCGGCATGACTGATCGCCTTGCCGCGCTCAGCGTACTGGTGCGTCATCGCGCACCGCAGGCAACCGCCGCGCTGGCGCATTTCCGCGAACGCTATGCGAACAATCCGCTGGCGCTGGACAAGTGGTTCACCGTGCAAGCGCAGGTGCCGGGCGAACCGGCGCTCGCCATCGTCAAGCAACTGGAGAACGATCCGTCCTTTACGTTGAAAAATCCCAACCGTGCCCGTTCACTGCTTGGCGCATTCGCCAGCAGCAACCCCAGTGGATTTCATCGCGTAGACGGCACGGCATATCAATTCCTTGCCGAACGCCTTGTGCAATTGGATGCACTCAATCCGCAGATCGCCGCGCGCCTCGCCACGGCGTTCAACGGTTGGCAGCGGCTGGAACCGCTGCGCCGGAGCGCAGCGCGACAAGCGCTGGAAGGACTGGTGCAACGCGAAGGTTTATCACCTAACTTGAGCGAGATCGCCGGTAACGTTCTGCAACGTTAGAAACGCAAACGGCGACCTGCGGGTCGCCGTTGCGGGGCGGTGTTTTGAAGATTCGTCAGGCAGGAAGATGATCCAGTTCGCTGATCAGATGACTCATGCGCGATTCGATACGCGGGCGAAGCTGCTCTTGCTGGACCGGATCGCGCTCGACGAGGTGATCCATCGCCAGTTCAAGGCGACCGATTTCCACCATCAAGTCATGCCGCAAGTACACCGGTGCAAACTCGTTGCTGTTGTCCATGACATGTCCCCTTCTATGTGTTGCAGGGAATGTTGAGCAATAGGCGTGCCATCACGTGATGTGGTTCACATCTTCACATTGGCTTACATCACGCTGTGACCTTTTCTGTCATCAGTTGCCGCTAGTCGACAGAAATTTGCGTTTCAGTCACTTCATATTCACACGCGTGGGGCGATGATGCCTCTCACGCCACGGGGGGTGCGGTCTTTAAACCGTTATTGCCCGATTGGGCCACCAGTTTCTGGCGCCCGGCACTACGGTCATCCTGGATTCCCCCTGTTCCTGAGACCGCCGGGCGCCAGATCTCTCTTCAAGAGATCAAAAAAATAGACGGCGCCCCGAAAGGGCGCCGTCTCTGCTTCCTCACCCGGTACGCGAAAGGACCCCTGCCGTCCTGTCTCAGCGCGCAAATCGCGCGGCATCTGCCCGTGAAAGTGCAGTTAACCTAATGCAGAAAGCATGCCAGGTCGCGCAAACTCACGTAGGCGATCGCTGACGGATGCTTCGCAGTATCATAAGCGTTTGTCCTTTCTTGTATTTACCCCCGATGCTTCACCCGACCTCCTACGACGTCATCGTGATCGGCGGCGGCCACGCCGGCACTGAAGCCGCGCTTGCGTCGGCGCGCTGTGGCGCGCGCACGCTGCTGCTGAGCCACAACATCGAGACGATCGGCCAGATGAGCTGCAACCCGGCCATCGGCGGTATCGGCAAGGGTCATCTGGTGAAGGAAATCGATGCTCTGGGGGGCGCCATGGCGCACGCCGCAGATCGGGCTGGCATCCAGTGGCGCACGCTGAACGCGTCCAAAGGGCCGGCAGTACGCGCTACGCGTTGCCAGGCCGATCGTGTGCTGTACAAGGCCGCCATCCGCCGCATGGTGGAAACCGAGCCGAATCTGGACCTGTTCCAGCAAGCCGTCGACGATCTGCTGATCGAGCAAGGCCGCGTGGTGGGCGCAGTGACGCAAATGGGCGTTTCCTTCCGCGCCAGGTCCGTAGTGCTCACAGCGGGCACCTTTTTGGCCGGCAAGATCCATATCGGCCCGGCCCAGTATGCGGGCGGACGCGCCGGTGATCCGCCAGCCACCACGCTGGCCCAGCGCCTGCGCGAACTGCCGGTAGCGGCCGACCGCCTCAAGACCGGCACGCCTCCGCGCATCGACCTGCGCAGCATCGATTTCAGTGGCCTGGAAGAACAGCCTGGCGATGACCCCGCGCCCGTGTTCTCCTACCTCGGCTCACGCGAGCACCACCCGCGCCAGGTGAGCTGCTGGATCACTCATACCAGCGCCCGCACCCACGACGTCATCCGCGGCGCGCTCGATCGCTCGCCGCTGTATACGGGCCAGATCGAGGGTGTCGGTCCGCGCTACTGCCCTTCCATCGAGGACAAAGTGGTGCGCTTTGCCGACAAGGGCTCGCACCAGATCTTCATCGAACCGGAAGGCCTGGACAGCTTCGAGATCTATCCAAACGGCATCTCCACCTCGCTGCCGTTCGACGTGCAGCTTGAGCTGGTGCATTCGATCAAGGGCTTCGAGAAGGCACACATCACGCGTCCCGGCTACGCGATCGAATACGACTACTTCGATCCGCGCGGCCTGCATCCCTGGCTGGAGACCAAGACCATCCCTGGGCTGTACTTTGCCGGCCAGATCAACGGCACCACCGGTTACGAAGAAGCCGCCGCGCAGGGGCTGATTGCCGGCCTCAACGCCGCGCTGGCAGTGCAAGGCAAGGCGCCGTGGTATCCGCGCCGCGATGAGGCCTATATCGGCGTGCTGATCGACGACCTCACCAGCAACGGCACCATCGAGCCCTATCGCATGTTCACCTCGCGTGCGGAGTACCGCCTGCATCTGCGCGAGGACAACGCCGATCTGCGCCTTACCGAAACCGGCCATGCCCTCGGCGTCGTGCCGCAGGCGCGCTTCGATGCACTGCGCGGCAAGCGCGAAGCCGTGGAACGGGAAACACAGCGCCTGGGCGCCTTGTGGGCGGCACCGAACAACACACTGGGCGCGGCGATCGAGCGCCAGCTCGGCATCGCCGTGAGCCGTGAAACCAACGCGCTGGATCTTCTGCGCCGGCCGGAACTCGACTATGCAACCTTGGCCAAGGTGCCCGAGCTGGGGCCGATGGTCGATCGCGAAGACGTCGCCGCGCAGGTGGAAGTGCAAACCAAATACGCCGGTTATCTCGAGCGTCAGCGCGAGGAAATCGAACGCCAGCGCCGCCATGAAAGCACGGCTATTCCCGCCAGCTTTGATTACGACAAGGTGCGCGGGCTATCGGCCGAGGTGCTGTTGAAACTGAAACGCAGCATGCCAGCCACGATTGGTCAGGCAGCACGCATCAGTGGCGTCACACCGGCAGCCATTTCCTTGCTGCTGGTGCATCTGAAGCGCCGCGACGCGGCGTGATGCTGACAGCGTGACAACCCCGCAGCCGGCAATCTGCATGTTTACGAGGCTCGCCTGACCGTGCTCAGCAAGCCCCGCCCTCCGGTCACGTGCCGCATGGCATCATCTGCAGCTACACCCTGTGAGAATTGAGCGATGGAAGTTTGGATCGGTCGCAACGGCGAACGCCACGGCCCTTATCAGGAAGAACAGGTGAAAGAGTGGCTGCGCAGCGGCCAGCTCAGCCCTGAGGATCTCGGCTGGTACGAAGGGCTGGCGGACTGGCGACCGCTATCGCTGCTTTTTCCGCAGGACAAACCCGCTCCCGTCCCCAATCCGTACGGTCCGCCGCCGCTGCAACAGACCCAGCCGGCGCAACCGACAAATCGCGTCGCCCATTTCGATTACGCCAGCTTTTGGCAACGCTTTGGCGCGTGGGTGATCGATCTGCTGATCCTGATGATTCCCTCCATGATCGTGACCTACGCGCTCGGCGGCGTAGAGGCTTACAAGCATCTGCTCGATCAGATTCAAGCCGGCGCTGACATGGCGACGGCCCTGCGCGACTACGCCAAGGCAACGGAAGGCGCTAATGTGGCCGCACTGGCCATCACGTTCCTGTATTACGCGATCTTTGAAGCATCCAAGCTGCAGGCCACGCCAGGCAAGCTGGCGTTGCGATTGCGCGTAACCGATCTCAACGGGCAGCGCATCACGCTTGGCCGTTCTGCTGCACGCAATGTCGTGAGATTACTGGGCGCAGTGTTCGGCTTGATCCCGATCATCTGTTATCTCGCCATCACGTGGACACAGCGCAAGCAGGGTTTGCATGATTTGTGGGCCAGCACCTTCGTGCTCAACGGTACCGCGCAAGAACAACCGCCGAGCCGCGAAAACAGCGAACAACCCGGCCGCTTCAATGCCTGATTAATCACCTCGATACGGCGCGGCCTTCTGGGCGTGCGCCGTATTTTTTGTCATGCTCGCCCACCGGCAACGCATGATGTTTCCGCCAATGCGTTTGTCGCATTACCAAACTCCAGGAATTTCGTTTAGTCCCATGCTCAGCATCGAACAACGCATCGCCCAGGACATCGCCGCCAAATCGGAACAGGTACGCGCCGCTGTGGAATTGCTTGATGGCGGCGCCACCGTGCCCTTCATCGCGCGCTACCGCAAGGAAGTCACCGGAGGTCTCGACGACACGCAATTGCGCACGCTCGAAGAGCGCTTGCGCTATCTGCGCGAACTGGAAGAGCGCCGCGCGGCGATTCTTTCCAGCGTCGAGGAGCAAGGCAAACTCACCGAAGCGCTGAAGCAGGACATTCTGGAAGCCGACACGAAGGCACGCCTGGAAGACCTCTACCTGCCGTACAAGCCCAAGCGTCGCACCAAGGCGCAGATCGCACGCGAAGCCGGCCTTGAGCCCTTGGCGATCAGCCTGCGCGAAGACCCCACGCAATCGCCGGAGACGTTCGCCGAGCAGTTCGTGGATGCGGAAAAAGGCGTCGCCGACGTACGCGCCGCGCTCGATGGCGCACGCGCCATTCTGATGGAAAGCATCGCCGAAGATGCGCAGCTGGTGGGTGAATTGCGCGACTGGTTGTGGGAGAAAGGCCAGATCCGCGCCAAGGTGGTCGAAGGCAAGGAAAACGAAGGCGCGAAATTCCGCGACTACTTCGATCACATGGAAGCGATCGGAAAAATTCCTTCGCATCGCCTGCTGGCGCTGATGCGCGCGCGCAACGAAGGTGTGATCGAACTCGAACTGCTGCCCGCGGCAGACGCCGAACAAGGCCATCTGGAAGCCGAAGGCCGCGTTGCATCGCACAGCGGCATCATCGACCGCGGCCGTGCTGCTGATGCATGGCTACGCGAAACGGTGCGCATGACCTGGCGCGTGAAGCTGCACTTGCATCTCACACTGGATCTGTTCGGCCGCGTGCGCGAAGCCGCGGAAGACGAAGCCATCCGCGTGTTTGGCGACAACCTCAAAGATCTGATGCTGGCCGCACCCGCCGGCGCCAAGACGGTGATGGGGCTGGACCCTGGCATCCGCACCGGCGTGAAAGTGGCTGTGGTCGATGCCACCGGCAAACTGCTGGCTACCGACACCATCTATCCGCACGAGCCGCGCAATCAATGGGATCAGTCCATCGCGCGTCTGGCGGTGTTGAGCAAGCAGCATGGCGTCAACCTGATCGCCATTGGCAATGGCACGGCGTCGCGCGAAACGGACAAGCTGGCCGGTGAGCTGATCAAGAAGCATGCGGATTTGAAGCTGGCGAAGATCGTCGTAAGCGAAGCGGGCGCGTCGGTGTATTCCGCCTCGGAAACGGCAGCGAAGGAATTTCCGGATCTCGACGTGAGTTTGCGCGGCGCTGTGTCCATCGCGCGCCGCTTGCAAGATCCGCTGGCGGAACTGGTGAAGATCGAACCCAAGGCCATCGGTGTTGGCCAATACCAGCACGATGTGAATCAGATAAAACTGGCCCGCGCGCTGGATGCGAAAGTGGAAGACTGCGTAAATGCCGTTGGCGTGGATGTGAACACTGCCTCGGCTGCGCTGCTCTCGCGTGTCGCCGGCCTTACACCCAGTGTTGCCGAAAACGTGGTGAAGCATCGCGACGCCAATGGCCCCTTTCCGAACCGCAAAGCCCTGTTGAAAGTACCGCGCCTGGGCGACAAGGCATTCGAGCAGTGCGCCGGCTTTTTGCGCATTCCCAATGGCGACAGCCCACTGGATGCCAGCGCAGTACACCCGGAAGCATATCCAGTCGTGGAGCGCATCATTGCGCAGTGCGGCCGCGAGGTGAAAAGCATCGTCGGCGACATCACGTTCCTGCGTAGCTTGAAACCCGAGCAGTACACCGATGAGCGTTTCGGCGTACCGACGGTGCGCGACATTCTCAAGGAATTGGAAAAGCCCGGCCGCGATCCGCGTCCTGAGTTCGTCGCGCCAAGTTTTGCCGAAGGCGTGGAAGACCTGAAGGACCTCAAGCTCGGCATGATCCTCGAAGGCCGCGTCACCAACGTGGCCGCATTCGGCGCCTTCGTCGACATCGGCGTGCATCAGGATGGGCTGGTACATGTTTCCGCGCTGTCCCACACCTTTGTGAAAGACCCGCGCGACGCCGTCAAAGCCGGTGACATCGTGAAGGTGAAGGTGATGGACGTAGACATCGCCCGCCAGCGCATTGCGTTGTCGATGCGTCTGGATGACGAGCCCGGCCAACAGGCACGCAGCGGCAAGCCGGCCGCTGGCGAAGCGCGTGGAGGCAGGGACAATCGCGGCGGCTCGCGGCCTGGCGGTTCGGCGGCGGCAAAACCGGCTTCGGCCCCCGCCAACAGTGCGTTTGCGGATGCGCTTTCACGTGCATTGAAGCGCTGACGCGCAGACACACTGCTGCGCCTCTGTCGAAGGGTTACACCTTTCGCGCGTAAGACACATCGGGGAAGTTCTTCATACGGCAGCGCAGCATGCGCTGCCGTATGGCATGCATTACCGTAACGCTCCGATAACAAACAAACGCAGGAGCACCCATCCATGTTCCACCCTCGAAAGATCGCTGGCGCCGTGGCGCTGGCCCTCGGCATGGTCGGCGCAGTCCACGCGACCGGCAATCCGAATTCCACGTTCAACAGCGTGGTGGTTTTTGGCGACAGCCTTAGCGATGCCGGCAATATTTCGCTGGCGACCGCTCCCAGCATCCAGCCTCCGCTGAAGTTCACGACCAATCCCGGCAATGTGACGATTCAGAACGTAGCCGCCGGCCTCGGCTATTCGCTGACCGCTTCGCTGGCCGGCGGCACCGACTACGCCTGGGGTGGCGCGGGTATCAACAACAATGTGCCGGGGCTGACCGCACCGGTACCAACCATCACCAGCCAGGTGAGCAGCTACCTGGCAACCAGTAGCGTGAATCCGCATGCGCTGTATGCCATGTGGGGTGGCGCGAATGACATCTTCAACGCTGCGACGTCGGTAGCTGCCGGGTCCGCTGCGCAGCAACTGATTGCGCAAACGTTGGCTGCGCAAGCGTCCCTAGCGGTTAATGCCGGCCTGATCCCGAATGATCCCGCCGCCATCGCCGCATTCGAAGCGCAGATCACGCCCACCGTCACCGCGCAGGTGAATGCGCAGGTCGCCGCGGCGGCCGGTGTGTCCTCGCTGCAGACGGCAACTCAGGCGCAAGCCACCATCGCCGCCGCCGGACAGCAGGAAGTGAAGCTGATCGGCGCGCTGCAGGCAGCCGGCGCGAAAAATATCGTCGTGTTCAACCTGCCCAATATCGGCCTGACGCCGGAAGCACTTGCGCAAGGTGCTTCGGCAGCATCATCCCTGACTGGGCTCAGCGTTATTTTCAACAGCCAGCTCAATGCGGGCCTTGCTCATTTGGGCAAGGGCATCATTCCTGTCAATACTTTTGCCCTTCTCAACCAGGTCGTGGCGAATCCCGGGGCATACGGCTTCACCAACGTCACCACGCCGGCGTGCGGTGTGGGTTCGAGCTCGGTGCAATGCGGTCCACAAGGTTCCGGCCTGCCTTATACGTATGCGGCGGGCACGAATCAGACCTACCTGTTCGCAGACGGCGTGCATCCCACCACGGCAGCGGATGTCATGCTTTCGCAGGTGGTGCTCTCTGAGCTGGCCGCGCCGCAGCAAATCTCCTTGTTGCAGGAAGCGCCGCTCGCCGCCGTAACCACGCAGACGGCTGTGGTGCGCAACCAGATGATGGCTGACAACTTCGGCAGCACGACGCGCGCATTTGCCAACATCAGCTATTCGAATCAGCAGTTTGATCAGCGCGCGGGCGCACCGAAGACCACCAGCAACAATGTCGACCTCACCATCGGCGCCGATGTGCACGCGAGTGATTACATCTCCGCGGGTGTTGCGTTGGGTATCGGCCAGCACAATGCCGACGTCAGCGGCGGTGGCGGTTACAGGCTGCAGGCGATTACCGGGCTCGGTTATCTCACCTGGCATTCCGGCGGCGCGTATGCCGGCGTGTATGGCGATTTCGGCCAGGCCAGCTACACCGACGTCAATCGCGTCTTCATGATCGGCAGCTACCGCACGCACGAAAGCGGCAAGACCGACGGTTCGTACGTCGGCCTGGGTCTGCATGGCGGCTACTGGTTCGATGTCGGCAGCTTGAAGACCGGCCCGTTCGCGAACTTCGAATACCAAAACATCAAGATCGACGGTTACAACGAAGGCGGGAATGACGCGACAGCCATGTGGTTCGGCCGCCAGCAGCGCAATGCCGTGATCAGCACGCTGGGCTGGCGCCTGCAGGGTCATTGGCAGTACGACAGCATGGATCTGGCGCCCTATGTCGAACTGGGCTGGAACCACGACAGCCGCGCCAGCACCGACATGGTCACTGCCGGTCTCAACAGCATGAACGGCAGCTTCGAGATGGCCGGTTTTACGCCGGACAAGAACTGGGGTTCGGCCAATGTGGGCCTGACCGCGCAGTTCACGCCGAGCCTTTCCGGCTGGATCGCTTACAGCGGCCACTTTGCCGACAACAGCCAGCGCATCAATGGCGTCAACCTGGGAGTGAAGTACGGCTTCTAAGCCGTACTTTCCCCCGGCCACAAAAAAGCCGTCCAGTTTGGACGGCTTTTTTTATTCCAGCGCGGGGAGGGACTTACTTGCCCTTGCCGCCCGTTGCCAGATTGAGGATGTCCTTGGCCTGCTGCTGCAGGTTCTGGGCATCGCTATCGCTCAGCGGCGAATTGTTGCCATCCGCTTCGTGCGTCTTCAGCACCAGCGAACCATCGTCGCCCCAGCCTGCGGTATCCACCGAGCTGGGCTTGGCGTTCTGGCTGGATTTCTTCTGCTGCTGCACGACCCACGGCTTGCCATCCTTGTAGGCGATGTCCGTGCTGGTAAAGCCCTTGTCGCCGTAGTCGACCAGCTCGCGAATGAACTTCACTTCGCCGCCATCGCGGAAGACCTGCCAGGCGAGCGAGGCGTCCTTCTCGAGCTTGGTGCCGGCGGAACGCTTCATGCCGCCGATCTGCTTCTGCACGCCCTGGAACTGTGCCAGGAGCTTTTCGCCCGGCGTCTGTTCGGGGGTGAGTTCCACCTTGACGTTGGTGGTCGGGTTGCCCTTGGTCAGCACCGGCGCCTGCAGCGGCATGGTGTAGTGACGATCACCGTCCACCAGCTGAGCCTGCACGATGTACAGATCGTTGGTGGCGACATTGGCGGGATTGAAGTCCAACTCGAACGACTGCGGGAAGGTGGTGGCGGGCGCAATTTCCTTTGTGGCCAGCGGCGCGGAACCCTGTGCCGTTACGTCGACGATACTGATGTCGAGCTTGCTCTGCTGCGAAGGCGTGCCGCCGCCACGAATCGTGACGGTACCGGTAACGCTATGCGCGGCAGCTGCCGGCGCATCTGCTTCGGTATTCCCCGTGCCGGTCGGCGACGACGGATTTGAAGAATTATTGCAGCCGGCTAGTGCCACCGCTGCCACTGTCATCAGCGACCAAACAACGCTGCGCATGGGATGGAAACCTCGGGTTGGATCGATTCGAACGATGCCTGCGGAACGCATCGCGTCGCAAACAGCGCGGGGGAGCCTCAGAGCATAGCCCAAAGAGCACTGACGGAAAAGTCAACGGGCCAGACGTACCATTCGTAACCGTATGTTCATGACCCTTGCGTATGAGCGCGAGGGAATCACGTCCGAAATTCCAAGTGGCCTCTCTGATGGCACACAACTAAAAAAATGGAAGAAAGCACTCATGCGAGGACAGACAGCAGGCAGATCAAACATGAGAAAGGTCATGACTCGGCTACGCGTCAAACCCAGTTCTTCCATGGCCGCAGTTTCTTGCCGCCGATAGCAACGCCGGATGTGTCAACCTCGATCTAACTGACGCGTTTGTGCGGCCTAGGATGACTTCGAATTCACGCCCCTTCCCGCAAGTTCATGCGGCGTGACATCAGAAAGTTGCGGCAACCGCCTCTTTTTGGAGGCCGGTTGGTCTATAAAAACCGGAACGCTGGTAAGTACTTACCAGTCCCCAACGCTCGGAATCTGTGGAATTTCTGCGATGAACCTGCAAACGCACGCCCCCCTCGCCCTCCCCGCCACCACCTTTGCCGATCGCATAAAGTTGCTCATCCAGCGGGTGGGCAGCGTGACGGAAATCGCTCGAATGTGCGGATTCTCGGAAGGAGTGGTGCGTAGCTGGCGCGACGGAAACACCGATCCTTCGCGGGCTCGCTGTGTCACCTTGGCGCGCACTCTGGGTATTTCGCTGGTCTGGCTGGTGGCCGGCGAGGGGTCCATGCTCGACCCTAGCGCGGTGGTCCCCGATGACATGAACACCACGGCCAGTTCTGAATCCATCGTTTCGCGCCACCGGCCCAAACTGCGCACGGCAGCCGAGACGCTGGAAGCCAATGGCATGGATGTGCAGCGCTTGAATACCGCACTACGCATTTTGCAATCGGAGCTGGATCTGGCCGATAGCCATCTGACGCTAGCCGAGAATTCGGACATGCTCGCCGAGCTCTACGACATCCTTGGCCCGGGCGGCAACGATGTGGATGCTACGGCGATGGTGGCCTTCAATCATCGATTGGCCGAACGCCTGAAAGGTCGGGCGGCAGCTCGCCTCGCTTCCTGATTCAGACGTCTGAATGGATAAAAAAAGCGGCCTGGAGAGGCCGCTTTTTTTTGTTCAACTAGCGTGTTACAGCCGGGCAATGTCTGCAATGGCGGTGAACTGCGCTTTCAATCTTCCCAGCAAGGCGAGCCGATTGGCACGTACGACTGGGTTGTCGGCATTCACCAGTACATGATCGAAGAATGCATCAACCGGCGCCTGCAACTGCGCCAGACGGGCGAGCACCGCGGTGTAATCGCGGCGCTGCAGAGCCGTGGCCGTATCAGCCTGCGCCGCCTCCAGCGCCTGCGCCAAAGCGCGCTCGGCGTCCTCTTCGAAATGAGCGGGGTCGACATGCTCGCGGATGCTCTGCGCGCCATGTTCTTCCTGTTGCTTACGGAGAATGTTGGCAACGCGCTTGTTCGCGCCGGCCAAGCTCAATGCTTCCGGTTGCCGCCCGAATTCGAGCACGGCGCGTAAGCGACGGTCGAAATCGACCAGGCTGATCGGCGCCACAGCCAGCACGGCTTCGTATTGTTCGGTGGTAAAGCCCTTTTCCGCGTAATAGCCACGCAAGCGCTCGAGCACGAATTCGCTGAGCTCGGACACCAGCGCAGCGCGGCGCTGACCTGCGTCGAGGACAGGTGCTTTGCCGTCCTTGCCCGGCTTCAGACCGGCTGCAAGCGCGGCTTCCGGCAACAACTCCAGCGCTTCGGCAAACAATGCCTTGTGATCGAGCTCAAGACCGCCTTCGATCAATGTACGCGCCAAGCCCAAAGCGGCACGGCGCAACGCGAATGGATCCTTGTTGCCGCTAGGCTTCAAGCCGACCGCAAAAATACCGGCCAGTGTGTCGACGCGCTCCGCGATGGCAAGCACTTGCCCCACTTTGCCCGTAGCGATCGTGTCGCCCGCGAAGCGTGGCTGGTAGACACTATCCAGCGCGTCAGCGACGTCGGGCGATTCCTTGTCATGCTGCGCGTAGTAGCGGCCCATTACGCCTTGCAACTCCGGAAATTCGCCAACCATGCGGGTGAGCAGATCGCATTTGGCCAGCGCTGCCGCGCGCGTTGCCTGACCGGCGTCCACATCGACGCGATTGGCCACGATGCGCGCGATCTCGGCCACGCGCACGCTCTTGTCCCACAAGCTGCCCAGTGCTTGCTGATAAGTGACGTTCTTTAACGCTTCTTGATAGCTTGCCAGCGGCGTCTTGAGGTCTTCGTCCCAGAAGAATTTCGCGTCGGCAAAACGCGGACGAATGACGCGTTCGTAGCCTTTGCGAATCTCACTCGGATGCTTGCTGTCGATATTGGCGATGCCGATGAAGTGTTCGGTAAGTTTTCCGTGGGCGTCGAACACCGGCACGAACTTCTGATTGGCTTCCATCGTGGTGACCAGCGCTTCCGGCGGCACGCTCAGGAATGCCCGGTCAAACGTGCAGGCGATGGCGACCGGCCATTCGGTGAGATTGGCAATTTCATCGAGCAGCGCATCGTCAAGCCGCGGTGTACCGCTGGTTTCCTTGGCCGCACGCGTTACGTCATCGCGAATGCGTTGGCGACGCTCCATCGGATCGGCCAGAACTTTCGCCATGCGCAATGCATCGACGTAGCTGTCCGCATCGGCCAGATGCACGGGTTGCGGATGCATGAAACGATGGCCACGTGACTGGCGTCCACTGCGCAAACCCAGTACCTGACCGTCGATGATGTTCGCGCCGTGCAGCATGACCAGCCAATGCACCGGGCGCACAAAGCTGTAGTCATGGTCGGCCCAGCGCATCGGCTTCGGAATCGGCAAGCCTTTGAGTGCTTCCTCGACGATTTCCGGCAGCAGCGCAGCAACCGGTTGGCCCGCTTTGACCGTGCGATACACAAACCAGGAACCTTTGTCGGTTTCCAGCTTTTCCAGTTGCTCCACGCCAACGCCACACGACTGCGCGAAACCGACCAGCGCCTTGCTGGGATTGCCTTGCGCGTCGATCGCGGCATTTACCGCCGGTCCGCGACGCTCGATGGATTGCTCCGGCTGCGCTACGGCGACTTCAGGAACATGGACGGCCAAACGCCGCGGTGTTACGTAAAGCGACGCCTGCTCAAGCAATGCCGCAACACCACGCTTGCCCAGGCCCTCGCAAATACCTCGCAGAAACGACGCACCCAGTTCATCCAGCGATTTCGGCGGCAATTCTTCCGTGCCCAGCTCGATGAGCAATGACTTGGCGGCGCTCATGCGGCCTGCTCCTTTTTCTGTTGCTTCAATCCAGGGAAACCAAGCTTTTCACGCTGCGCCACGTACGCTTCCGCCACGCTGCGCGACAGGGTACGCACACGCAGGATGTAACGCTGGCGCTCCGTAACGCTGATGGCGCGACGCGCATCGAGCAGGTTGAAAGTGTGGCTGGCCTTCATGACCTGCTCATAGGCGGGCAATGGCAGACCTGCTGCAATCAGCTTGTTGGCCTCGCCTTCGCACACATCGAACCAGCGCAGCAGTTCCGCCACATTCGCGTGCTCGAAGTTGTACGTGCTCTGCTCCACTTCGTTCTGGTGGAACACATCGCCATAAGTGACTTTGCCGTGCGGGCCTTCGGTCCAGACCAGGTCGTAGACGTTGTCCACGTTCTGCAGATACATCGTCAGGCGTTCCAGACCGTAGGTGATCTCGCCCGTGACCGGTCTGCATTCCAGGCCGCCGGCTTGCTGGAAATAGGTGAATTGAGTCACCTCCATGCCGTTGAGCCAGACTTCCCACCCGAGGCCCCAGGCGCCAAGCGTGGGAGATTCCCAGTTGTCCTCTACGAAACGCAGATCGTGCACCTGCGGATCGAGGCCCAGCTCCTTGAGCGAGCCGATGTACAGCTCGAGGATGTTTTCCGGGTTCGGCTTCATCACCACCTGGTACTGGTAGTAGTGCTGCAGACGGTTGGGATTTTCGCCATAGCGCCCATCGGTGGGCCGGCGTGAGGGTTGGACATAGGCAGCAGCCCAAGGCTCCGGACCCAGCGCGCGCAAGAACGTGGCCGGGTGGAACGTACCTGCGCCAACCTCGGTATCGAGCGGTTGCAGCAGCACGCACCCCTGGCGGCCCCAGTAGCGGTTAAGGGTCTGGATCACATCCTGGAAGGTAGGCGCGGACATCTCTTTCCTAACCTGAGTGTAAAGCGGGTTAGTATAGCCGCAGCGCATCTTTTCGCTGTTTTTCTGCGCGCTAGAAGGGGAATCCGCCCATGCCAGCAACGCAACAAATCGCCTCCATGTTAGGCCGCCGCGGCCGGCTGGCGCTGGACGACGTTCTGGCAGCCCTGGTGGTGGACGGCTACCTTTCGGCGGACGATGCCAAGCAGCTGCGCATCGGCAACCGCGCCGGGCGTAGCGCGGTGGAGTTGAATCCGCTGGTGATCATTGCCAACGCCAAGCTCATCAATCGCCGCGATCCGGGTCGACCGCTCAGCCTGGAAGGCCTGACTGAATGGCTGGCCGGCCAGGCCGGTTTGCCGTATCTGAAAATTGATCCGATGAAGATCAACGTGGCCGCCGTGACTCAGGTGGTGAGCCATGCCTATGCGCAGCGGCATCGCATTCTTCCCGTGGCAGTGACCACCGGCGAAGTGACGTTTGCCACAGCCGAACCGTTCGACAATTCCTGGTCGAAGGATCTGGCGCAGATGTTGCGCCGTGATGTGCACCGCGTGGTGTCCAGCCCGATAGACATCAATCGGTATCTGCAGGAGTTCTACGGCGTCCAGCGTTCGATCCAGTTGGCGAAGGACGCCAAGAACCAGAGCGGCTACGACTCCTCGGCGCTTTTGAATTTCGAACAGCTGCTGGAACTCGGCAAAGCCGGTGAAGTCGGTGCCGATGATCGGCATGTTGTGCATATTGTGGACTGGTTGCTGCAATACGCCTTTGAACAGCGCGCATCGGATATCCATCTGGAGCCGCGCCGCGAAGCTGGGATGATGCGGTTTCGCATCGACGGTGTGATGCATAAGGTATTTGAGTTGCCGCCACCGGTGATGACGGCGGTCACGTCACGCATCAAGATTCTTTCGCGCATGGACGTTGCGGAGAAACGCCGTCCACAGGATGGCCGCATCAAGACGCGCGCCTCGTCGGGCCGCGAAGTGGAACTGCGTATTTCAAGCATGCCCACCGCATTCGGCGAGAAGATGGTGATGCGTATTTTCGATCCGGATATCGTCGCCAAGGATTTTTCGCAGCTCGGCTTCTCGCCATCCGAAGACACGCTGTGGCGTAGCATGGTGGAACGGCCGCACGGCATTGTGCTGGTGACAGGGCCGACGGGTTCGGGCAAGACCACTACGCTATATTCCACGTTGAAGCATCTGGCCACACCAGATATTAACGTATGCACGGTGGAAGACCCGATCGAAATGGTCTCGCCCGAATTCAACCAGATGCAGGTGCAGCCTTCGATCGATCTGGATTTCGCCGCTGGCGTGCGAACGCTGTTGCGCCAGGATCCGGACATCATCATGGTCGGTGAAATTCGCGACCTTGAAACAGCGCAGATGGCGGTGCAGGCCTCGTTGACCGGGCACTTGGTGTTATCCACGCTGCATACCAATGATGCGCCCAGCGCGGTAACGCGCTTGCTTGATCTGGGCGTACCGCATTACCTGATTCAATCGACGCTCACCGGCGTGGTTGCGCAGCGTCTGGTGCGTACGTTGTGCCCGCATTGCAAGCTGGGAACGCAGCAGGATCCGCACGAATGGATGGTGTTGACGCATGGCTGGTCCATGCCGGTGCCTGAGCGCGTCTACAAGCCGGCGGGTTGCCTGGAATGCCGCCATACCGGCTTTATGGGCCGTACCGGCATTTATGAAATGATGCCTTTGAGCCCGCGCTTGCGCGGCATGATCGGCGCGCAATTGGACCTGATCCGTTTCAGCCAGGGTGCGCTGCTTGAAGGAATGCGCCCGTTGCGCATTTCCGCGGCAGATCAGGTTGCGCGTGGGCTGACTACCGTGCAGGAAGTGCTGACCGTGTTGCCGCCGGTCGAGCATGTCGAAGATTCACCTCCTTGATAAGAATCCGATCATCCATCTTGCCCGCATGAAGCCAGTCCTGATCATCCGCACCGGCCAAGCGCCCGATAACATCAAGGCGCGCTATGGCGATTTCCCTCATTGGTTTCGTTTGAGCGCGCAGCTAGCACCGCAGCAGGTGCGGGTTGTGAACGTGGCGGCGGGCGAAGCATTGCCGCCGCCGAAGGAGGTCTCCGGCGCACTGATTACCGGCTCCGCGGCGATGGTGACCGATCGCGCGCCGTGGAGCGAGCTAACAGCAGGGTGGATCCGCGATGCGATGGACGTAGATCTACCGCTGCTTGGGGTCTGCTACGGTCATCAGCTGATGGCACACGCTTTGGGTGGGCGCGTCGATTACCTGCCAGGTGGACGAGAGATTGGCACTTTGCCGCTCGATCTGCTGCCCGGTGCTGAGCAGGATACGTTGACGGCCTTTCTACCCAAGCAATTTCGGGCGCATACGACGCACGAGCAAAGTGTGCTGGAAATCCCGAAAGATGCAAAAGTGCTAGCTCGCTCTGCGCGCGATCCGCATCACCTGATTCGTTATGGTCGTAATGCCATCAGCGTGCAGTTTCATCCTGAATTCAATGCTGACGTGATGCGCGCATACATCCGACGCAAGCATCACGATATGCGTCGCGAAGGTTTTGATCCGCATCACACCTATAAGCAGGTGGCTGCCACGCCACTTGCGCGACGTTTGCTCAAGATGTTTTCAAGACATCACGGGCTCAGCCACGCGCCGCGTTAGCGATTGCGCGGCGGCATCGGAAACGGCGTGACTTTTTGCCCGTCCGCCGCATCGCGAATGGCAAGCGCACCTTTGCGATCAACTTCCTCGATTCGCACGACGGCTTGCATCGGCAGATGCAGCACGCGCGTGTCCTTGAACTCCTCACGCAGGCGCTCTTCGGTGGGATCCACCACGATGCCCTCGCCTGCTGGCTCAAATATCAGGTCGCCGATTTCGGTGAAGCCCCAGAGACTGCTCGATGCGACATGCCGGGCATACAGCTCATAGCACTTGCCCAGATGCAGGAAGGTGATTTTGTAGAGTTTTTGATTGCGCATGGTGCTCATTTTACCGGCGCATGCGACGCATGATGGCATCGCGTGACAACAGGGCGAACAATACGCCGAACAGGAAGCCTGCCAAGTGCGTCCACCAGGCGTATCCGCCGTAACTCGGTCCGCCTACGTAACTGAAAAGCAACTGCAGCAGAGCCCAAATACCGATCAATAAAAAGGCCGGCACGCGAACGAATTCCAGATAGAAGCCGAGGGGAAGGACCAATCCCAAGCGAGCTCGTGGAAACAGCGAAACGTAGGCGCCGAGCACAGCCGATACTGCACCGCTGCAACCGATGATGGGCCTGACTTCTCCTGCGAGCGAGATGGCGCCGGCAAAATTGGCAACGACTCCTCCAAGCAGGAACAGGATCAGGAAACGAATTGACCCCAAGGTACGCTCTGCTGGAATCCCGAAGATCATCAGGAATAGTAGATTGCTCAGGAGATGCAGCCACGCAACGTGGATAAACAGCGCAGTGATCAAGCGCAATAGTGCTGGATCTCGTAATTGTTGCCAGACGGGCTGGTGCGTGTCGAACACATTGGCCGGAACAGTACCCCACTCCAGCAAAAATGTGACTCGCCGTGGTTGAGACATCAAAGCCAGCGCCACGAACGTCACTACGCAGATAAAAATCAGCAGCATGGCCGCCCAATGCAGGCGTGGCTGACGTCGGGTTTCCACGTTTACGAACACGGCGTTCTCCTCGACAAACACGCTGGCCGAGCGACCCGGGGTACATGTTAGGTGATAACACAATGGTCTTTGCGATATCAGCGACATCGCTTGTGCTCGATTCGCACCTTCACGCGGGCCCTGGCAGGAACATGCCCCAAAGCAAAACGCCTTCCCGGATGGGGAAGGCGTTTTAGGGATAAAGCCCCTGGCGGTGACCTACTCTTGCATGGAAGTCCACACTACCATCGGCGCAGCTGCGTTTCACTTCCGAGTTCGGGATGGGATCGGGTGGGGCCACAGCGCTATAGCCGCCAGGGAAG
>Ga0209148_1000111_pt1 | contig 198095 bp, 188 predicted proteins | sample AraplaCol_mMF_r2_2_FD_184288 | JGI IMG/M metagenome (GOLD analysis project Ga0209148, IMG submission 184288) | Arabidopsis root microbial communities from North Carolina, USA - plate scrape CL_Col_mMF_r2 (SPAdes) (version 2) | ecosystem: Host-associated > Plants > Roots > Endosphere | place...
ACAAGGAGGTTGCCTTGCGCCTGGAGCTGCAGGAAAAGACGGTCAAGCACCACATGACCGGGGTGCTGTCGAAACTCAATGTGCGAAACCGCACTGAAGCGGCGCTCATGATGCGCGAGTTTCGCGACCGGGACAGGAACCGCCCTTAGAGCAATTCCAGGAAAAGTGTGAACGGGTTTCACGGGCAGAGCGCATAGCGCTTTCCCCTTGGGAATAGCATCAAGACAAACAGTCAGGCCATCGCGGACCCGCGCGCGAGGTCGGACAAGGGAGGTCGGACAAGGAAGGTCACCTGCGCCGGTGGCGGCGGAGGTGACGTGCGAAACCGGCCGTTGCCTGTTTCACAAGGCCTTTAGCCGGCTGAAGTCCGCCGGCGTGGCCCGGCGGTCGATGATCGTGCGGCCCAGCGCATCCCTCATTTTGAAACGGCCGTTCTCGATCTTCTCGGTGATGCCGTCGGGGTGTGTGACCGTAATCTGGTTGTCGCTCACCTCGACCTTGTCACCGGTCGTGACGTTGACATGGCTGACGCCTTTGTCGCCCTGACCCTTGCCGGATGCCGAGTTGTCACCGCTGCCATCCGTTCCGGAATTGCCGCCGTTTCCATTTCCGTTGCCGCTGTTGCCGCCACTGCTGTTACCACCGCCGTTACCGCCGCCGTTGCCACCACCATTACCGCCGCCGCTGTTGCCGTCGTTGCCGCCACTGCTGTTACCACCACTGTTGCCGCCACTGCTGTTGCCGCCGCCGCTGTTACCGCCCTTGCCGCCACCACCGCCGTTGCCACCACCATTACCGCCGCCGTTGCCGCCGCCATTGCCGCCACCGTTGCCGCCACCGTTGCCGCCGCCATTGCCACCGCCATTGCCGCCACCGTTGCCGCCATTGGCGGCCTGTGCTGACGCGGTGTCGATTCCGGGGGCGGAGCCGTGCAGGGCAATTCGATAGGGAATGATGGTCAGCGCCAGAGAAGCCGCCGAAACGAGCGTCAGCCGGCGACACCGGGCCGTGATCGATCCGTGCATCCTGATCTCCGTCGATTGAGCCGGCGCGCCCACCCCAACGTTGCAACCTGCAACATCGCCGAAAGATGTATTGGCCGGAAGCGACCTCCGACCGTTGCGTTTGTCCTCCAGGACTTTTGCCAGCGCAAGATTGGACTAAAGTCCGATGTCGCAGTGGCAACCATCTCGCGCGGAACGGCGGAGCATGTATGATGTCACGAAAATGTGATCAGTCGGCTGTAGGGGTCGAAAGGCGACAAAAAGCTCCAGCCACTCCAAAGCCAGAGGCCCTCATGACCGAACATCGCTCCCCCGACGCCCGATTCCGCACCAGCCTGCTCGAGGAGAACGAAGGACCGGCCACCAACCCCACCGACAACCGCACCATGGGCGAGATCATCGCCGCGCGGTTCTCGCGCCGGGGATTTCTGAAGGGGTCGCTCGCCGTCTCCGCGATCGCCGCGACCGTCGGCCCGCTGGCCATGATCGCCGCGGACGGCGCCCGCGCCGCGGAAGGCTCGGCCTTCAAATTCGACGAGCTCGAGGCCGGCATCGACGACAAGCACCATGTCGCGCCGGGCTACGACGCCGACGTCCTGTTGCGCTGGGGCGATCCGCTGTTTGCCGATTCGCCGGAATTCGACCCGACGAAACAGTCGGCGGAGGCGCAGGCCAGGCAGTTCGGCTACAACAATGACTATGTCGGCTATATCGCGATCGACGGCTCGGCCGAGCACGGCCTTTTGGTCGTCAACCACGAATACACCAACCCGCATCTGATGTTCCCAGGCATCGTTTCGATCGTCGAGAAGGACGGGAAGAAGAAGGCCGAGGTCGCCCCGCTCTCGAAGGAGCAGGTCGATGTCGAGATGGCCGCGCATGGCGGCACCATCGTCGAGATCCGCAAGGTGTCGGGCAAATGGCAAGTGGCGCGCGACGGCAAGCTCAACCGCCGCATCACCGCCACCACCGAAATGGCGCTGTCGGGCCCGGTCGCCGGCCATGACCGCGTCAAGACCAATGCCGACCCGTCCGGCACCAAAGTGTTCGGCACTTTCAACAATTGCGCCGGCGGCGTCACGCCGTGGGGCACCTATGTGATGGCCGAGGAGAACATCCACGGCTATTTCTCCGGCGAATTGCCGGAAGGCCACAAGGAAGCCGCCAATTACAAGCGGCTCGGCATTCCGGAAGGCGCCTATGAATGGGGCGCGCATTACGACCGCTTCAACCTCGCCAGGGAGCCGAACGAACCCAATCGCTTCGGCTGGATCGTCGAGGTCGACGTCAACGACCCGAATTCGACGCCGAGGAAGCGCACCGCCATGGGCCGCTTCAAGCATGAGGGCGCCGAATCCATCGTCGCCAAGGACGGCCGCGTCGTCTTCTATCTCGGCGACGACGAGCGCTTCGACTATGTCTACAAATTCGTCACCAAGGGCATCTTCAACGCCAACGACCATGCCGCCAACAAGGACCTGCTCGACGAGGGCACGCTGCATGTCGCGAAATTCGCCGAGGACGGCACGGTCGACTGGCTGCCGATCGTCTTCGGCCAGGGGCCGCTGACGGCGGAAAACGGCTTTGGCAGCCAGGCCGACGTGCTGATCGAGACGCGGCGCGCCGCCGATCTGCTCGGCGCCACCAAGATGGACCGGCCCGAGGACATCCAGCCCAATGGCGTCAACGGCAAGGTCTATGTCATGCTGACCAACAATTCGAAGCGCAAGGCCGACCAGGTCGACGCCGCCAACCCGCGCGCCGAAAATGCCTTCGGCCACATCATCGAGATCACCGAGACCGACGGCGATTTCACGGCCACCAAAGGCAAGTGGGAAGTGCTTCTGAAATGCGGCGATCCGTCGGTCGCCGATGTCGGCGCCACCTTCTCGACGGCGACGACGGCCCATGGCTGGTTCGGCATGCCCGACAATTGCGCGGTCGATTCGGCCGGGCGCCTGTGGGTCGCCACCGACGGCCAGGGCCCGAAGGCCACCGGCCGCACCGATGGCCTGTGGGCGGTCGACACGGAGGGGGCTGCGCGGGCGACCTCGAAGCTGTTCTTCCGGGTGCCGATCGGTGCGGAAATGTGCGGCCCGCTGTTTGCGCCGGACGACCAGACCGCCTTCGTCGCCGTCCAGCATCCGGGCGACGGCGGCGAGGATTGGGAAGGTTTCGGCCGCCCGTCCTACTATGAGGATCCGTCGACGCGCTGGCCGGACTTCAAGCCCGACATGCCGGTACGGCCGTCGGTGGTCGCCATCACCAGGCAAGGCGGCGGCAAGATCGCGGTCTGATATCGGGTCCCCGATTCTCGAGGGAGGGGTTTCGGTTTGCGACCGCCTCTCCTTCGGCGTGGAGTCCATTCAAGCTCCGGGAAAGATTGGCAATTTACAGGTGGCGCCCTAACTCCTTGCTCAGGAGACCGCCACCATGTCGAAGTCAGTCTATGACCGCGGCCTGCTCAAGCCCGCCGACATCGCCAGGCTGCAGCGCGTCTTTGACGAAGCCTGCCTGCGGCGCGCAGCACGGCCCGATTCGCCGGAAGCGCGCGAGATCGCGCTGACCCTGCTCGCGCTCCACAATGCCGGCATGGTCGACGAGCAGATGCTGACGGACGCCGTCGGTTTCCGCCGGCTGGAGCCGAAATCGGCGTGAGGCGCCAGGTTTGCTAGTGGCCGGCTCCGGCAATCCGCCTGGCGATCGCCTTGCCCAGTATTGCGGCATTGGCGAAGCAGCCGCGAATGCTCGGCCGCATGCCGGTGAACCACAGGCCGGGCAGTTTCGGGTCGGCGTCACCGCCGTTGAAGAGCGGGACACCCTTGCCGTCGAGGACGCCGAGATTGCCGACCATGCGCTCCAGCCCGGTGCGATAGCCGGTCGCGGCAATGACGATATCGGGATCGATCAGGCTGCCATTGGCCAGGATCACGCCGTCGCGGTTAAATTCGCGTATCGCCGGCACCACGGCGATCTTGCCCGCCTTGATGGCGTCGACGGCGCCGTCGTCCGCGGCGATCGCGGTGTAGTCCGAGGTCAGGCGGCTGGCGCCGCCCGACGGCGCGGGCGGCATGCCGAATTTGGTCAGATCGCCGAAAACCAGGCGCTGCGTCGCCGCGATCGCCGCATCGGCGACGCGCAACGGCAAACGCGCCATGAGCGGCGAAAGCCGGTGCACGGCGATCTTGCCGATCCGCTTGGGCAGAAGCGCGGGGCCATTGCGGGCCGACAGCCAGAGAGAAGCCGTATCCACGCCGGCCAGATGATTGAGGGCATCGAAGCCCGAATTGCCGGCGCCGACGACCAGCACCTTCTTGCCGGCATAGGCCTTGGCGTCGCCAAAATCGGCCGAATGGATGATCCGGCCGGCGAAGGCCTGCATGCCTTGCCATTGCGGCGTGAAGGGCTCCTTGTCGCGGCCGGTGGCGACGATAACGTGACGCGCCAGGCGCGAGCCGGTGCTGGTGCGCACCGCCCAATGGTCGCCCCGGAACACCAGGGTCTCGACGGCGACGCCGAACTCCACCGGCAGCTGGTTCGCCTCGCGGAAATCGTTCATGTGGCGGATGACGACGCTCTTGGGTGGAAAGGCTGGCGTGCCTCCGGGATAGGAAAGGCCGGGCAGCGCCGAGAGGTCGCGATGGGTGTTGAGATGCAGCTGCTGGTGCCGCCGATGCCAGGGCTCGGCAAGCCGGCTCTCCTTTTCCAGGATCGCAACCGGCACGCCGGCCTTGATCAGCGCCTGCGCGACAGCCAGTCCGGCGGCGCCGGCGCCGATGACGATCGCCGGCTCGACCGCCGCCACCTGCTCCACATTCGGTCTGGTCGTCGTATCAGCCATTCACTCTCAAAGCCCTTTCACCCCTGCGGCATCCCGACAAGCTCGCAGGACGCTGTAACCGTTTGATCGCGCGCAGAACATCGCACCGCCAGGCGCGGACAACTCCCGTCGCGGAAATGCGGCCAGAGCAACGACATGGTGCGGAATGCCCCGCTTCCGTCCGAAACCATGCAGCCCTATATGGCATATCAGCGGCATCGGCGATAATCAGGTCGCGGCAATGTGATTGATTCGAGCTCCGGGGGCTGGCGGATCTCGTTACCGACGCAGGAATCCGAAACCGCAGGGATTTCGGCTTCCCGTGAAAAATCAAGGCGCCGTGGCGCGTCCGGCGTGCCGAAAGGCATGTCGCGCCACAGACGGCACGCGGAATCTCGACCATGCCCTCCTTGCGGATCTATTTCGACAAAATCCTCGAGCGTGCCTCGCCCAAAGTCGAGCGCCAGGCGCTGACGCATGTCGAACGCCTGGCGATGGTTCGCCGCCATGGCGACTTCTCGCTCGCCTATTCAACTGCCGTGCAGCAGAAGCTTTCCTATTTTGGCGACGCCGACGGCTACATCGCCTTCGGGACCAAGATGAAGCATCATTTCGCGCTTGGCGACCCGGTGGCGGCGCCGGCCCGGCGGGCCGACTATATCAGGCGCTTCGTCGAGACCGCCGGCGACCCCTGGTTCGTGCAGATCAACGAGGAGACCGCGCGCGTGCTGGCCGGGCTCGGCTACAAGGTCAACCGGCTGGGCATCGACACCCGCCTCGTCCTGCCCGAGCATGACTTTTCCGGCAAGCGCAACGAGACCGTGCGCTATTCCGAGCGCTGGCTCTTGAAGAAGGGCTTTTCTTTCGAAGAAGACAAGCGGACGGTATTCCTCGACGAAATCGCCCGGCTGTCGGAGAACTGGCGCGGCGACCGCATCGTCAAGCGCTGGGAAATGGGCTTTCTCAACCGCCCGTTCTACGATCAGCTCGGCACCGACATGCGCCGCTTCGTCCTGCATGGTCCCAATGGCGAGCTGATCGCGCTGCTCGATTTCGATCCGTTGTTTCGCGACGGCAAGGTCATCGGCTACACGACCGCCTTCAAGCGCAAGCAGATCGATGCCTCTCCGCACGCCGAGATCGGCCTGACCAAATTCGCCGTCGATCGGTTCCGCGAAGAGGGCATCTCGGTGGTCACGCTCGGCCTGTCGCCGCTCGTCGACGTCACTCCCAACGGTTTTGCCGAAAGCGATTTCTGGCGCAACACTTTTCAGCGCGCCTACTCTTCGGCATGGGTCAACCGCCGCAGGTTCAACCTGCAGGGCCAGGCGGCATTCAAACGCCGCTTCCATGGCATGGAAGAGCCGGTCTACATCGCTTTCCGCAAGGGGACCTATATCGAGATGGTGGGCCTGCTGCGGCTGGTGAAAGCGCTCTAGAGCAATTCCAGGAAAAGTGTGAGCGGTTTTCCCGGGAAAAGCGCGCAGCGCTTTGCCCTTGGGAATTGCGTCAAAACAAAGAGTTGGAGCGGTTCGCCGTTTCCATGAAACGGTGAAACGCTCTAGGACCCGGCACGGTCCTGGCCAAATCCTTCATTCGTCATCCCGCACCGCACCGCGCCGCTCCTTGCCTTACCTTCGGATGACGAACGCCGGGTTTCCATGGAAGATATTTCCGCACCACGGCGCCAAGTCGCAAAATCATTCCTCTACTAAATTTATAGAACTACCTAGCCTTGTCCCTCATCCAACCGGCGAGGACGTTTTCCCGGCGCCGATCCGCAGCGAAGGAGTGGGAACCATGTTCAATCTGACGAGACGCGTTTTCGGCATCGGCCTGCTCGCCGCGACCGTCGGCCTGTCGTTCGGCGCCGCCGCGCAGGACCTGAAGCAGCTCAACATCGGCTATCAGAAGACCGGCCTGCCGGTGATCGCCCGGCAGCAGCAGGTGATCGAAAAGGCGCTCGCCGACAAGGGCGTCACCGTCAAGTGGGTGGAATTCACCGCCGGGCCGCCACTGGTCGAGGCGCTCAATGTCGGCGCCATCGACGTCGGATGGACCGGCGACGCACCGCCGATCTTCGGTCAGTCGGCCGGCGCCAACATCGTCTATGCGGCGGCATTGCCGTCCAATGGCGACGGCGAGGCGATCTTCGTCAAGCCGGCCTCGCCGGTCCAGTCGGTCGCCGACCTCAAGGGCAAGCGCATCGGCGTCGGCAAGGGCACCTCTGCGCATAATCTTCTTGTGGCAGCGCTGGAAAAGGCCGGCGTCCCCTTCGATCAGATCACGCCGGTCTATCTCAGCCCCGCCGATGCGGCCGCCGCCTTCGCCAGCGACCAGATCGACGCCTGGGCGGTCTGGGACCCGTTCTTCGCCATCGCCGAAACACGCTACCAGCCGCGCGTGCTGGCGCGCTCCAGCGATGTGCTCAAGGTCAACACCTATTTCCTCGCCAACAAGGATTTCGCCAAGGCGCATCCCGAAATCATCACCACCACCATCGCCGCCCTCGGCGAGGCGGCGAAATGGGCGGACCGGAACCGTGACAAGGTGGCCGAGGCGCTGCATGAGGTGACCGGCGTGCCGCTCGACGCCCAGACCATCGCCGCCAACCGCAGCAAATTCGGCATCTTTCCAATCACCGACGAGATCGTCGCCAGCCAGCAGGCGACCGCCGACCGTTTCTACAAGCTCGGCCTGATCCCGAAGGCGGTCCGCATCTCCGACGCCGTTTGGGCCGCCCCGGGCAACTGATTTTTCTCGTGCGGCGCCGGGCGGAAACGTCCGGCGCCTTTGCCGTTTGTTCCTGCAATCTCCAGGAGATCTGTCCGTGACTGCGCCAGACATGACCACGCCAGCCAGCCCGCTCGATTTCTTCTGGTTCATCCCGACGCATGGCGACGGCTCCTATCTCGGTTCCGAGGAGCAGCAGCGGCCGCCGGAGTTCGGTTATTTCAAGGAGATCGCTCAGGCGGTCGACAGGCTCGGTTTTCCGGGCGTGCTGCTGCCGACCGGGCAGAATTGCGAGGATTCCTGGATCACCGCGACGGGCCTTGCCACGCTCACCGAAAAGCTGAAATTCCTGGTGGCGCTGCGGCCCGGCGTGACGCTGCCGACCTTCGCCGCGCGGCAGACCGCGGCACTCGACCGGCTGAGCAACGGCCGCCTGCTGCTCAATGTCGTGGTCGGCGGCAATCCGACCGAGCTCGCCGGCGACGGCGTCTTCCTGCCGCATGACGAACGCTATGCCCAGGCGCATGAATTCCTGACCATCTGGCGCGGCCTCGTCTCGGGTGAGCGCGTCAATTTCGACGGTAAATATTATCGCGTCGAGAATGGCCGCCTCGACCTTCTGCCAAGCCAGGAGCGGCCGCCGCTCTATTTCGGCGGATCGTCCGACGCCGGCCAGGATCTCGCCGCCGACCTCGTCGACATGTATCTCACATGGGGCGAGCCGCCGGCGCAGGTGGCCGAGAAGCTCGCGTCGGCGCGCAAAAAGGCAGCGCTGCGCGGCAGGAAACTGCGCTTCGGCATCCGGTTGCATTTCATCGTGCGCGAGACCGAGGACGAAGCCTGGCGCGCCGCCGACCGGCTGATCAGCCATGTCACCGACGTCCAGATCGAGAACGCGCAGGCGCGCTTCCTCAACCAGATGGACTCGGTCGGCCAGCGCCGCATGGCCGAGCTGCATGGCGGCCGCCGCGACAGGCTCGTCGTCTCGCCCAATCTGTGGGCCGGCGTCGGCCTGGTGCGCGGCGGCGCCGGCACCGCGCTGGTCGGCACGCCGGAGCAGGTCACCGAGCGCATCCGCGAATACCAGGCGATCGGCATCGACACCATCATCGGCTCCGGCTACCCGCATCTCGAGGAAGCCTACCGCGTCGCCGAGCTTTTGTTCCCGCGCCTCAGGCTCGGCACCAGGCGGCAGCGGGCGCATCGCGACATCGCCAATGAATTCTCGGTCGGCTTCCATGGCGCCGCCCGCCTGCAGGCCTCCTCATGAGCTTTTCCGCGCGCCTCCACGCAAATGCCATCGGCTGGGTGCTGCCGGTCCTGGTGATCGCCGGCTGGGAAGCCGCATCGCGCGCGGGCCTCATGCCTGCCAACGTGCTGCCGGCGCCAAGCGCCGTCGCCGAGGCCTTCTGGCGGCTGACGTTGTCGGGTGAGCTGATCCGCAACATCGGCGTTTCGACGGCGCGCGCGCTTGCCGGCTTTGCCATAGGCGGCTCGATCGGCTTCGCGCTCGGCCTTGCCAACGGGCTGTCGCGGCTCAGCCGCGGCCTGACCGACACGACGCTGCAGATGATCCGCAACATCCCGCATCTGGCGCTGATCCCGCTCGTCATCCTGTGGTTCGGCATCGACGAGGAAGCAAAACTGTTCCTGGTGGCGCTCGGCGTGTTCTTTCCGATCTATGTCAACACGCTGCTCGGCATACAAAGCGTCGATCCGCAGCTGGTCGAGATGGGCCGCGTCTACGGCATGGACCGGCGTGCCCTGTTCTTCCGCGTCATCCTGCCCGGCGCGCTGCCGGCGATCTTCGTCGGCCTGCGCTATGCGCTGGGCATCATGTGGCTGACGCTGATCGTCGCCGAGACCATCTCGGCCAGTTCCGGCCTCGGCTACATGGCCATGCAGGCGCGCGAATTCCTGCTGATCGATGTCGTCGTGCTGTCGATCCTGATCTACGCGCTGCTCGGCAAGCTCGCCGACAGCCTCGCCCGCCTGCTCGAGCGACTGTCGCTCGGCTGGCATCCCGCCTTCCAGAACGGATGAGGTTCCGATGCCAGCCGCCAGCCTGACCTCCATCCGTTCCTTTGTCGCAGCACCAGTGCCGCCGCGCCCGGCGATTTCTGTCGAAGGACGCCGCGCCTTCGCCTTCAAGGGCGTGGAAAAACGCTTCGGCGACAAGATCGTGCTCGACGGCATCGACCTTGACGTACCGGCCGGGCAGTTCGTCGCCGTCATCGGCAAGAGCGGCTGCGGCAAGAGCACGCTGCTCAGGCTGCTGGCCGGGCTCGACCGGCCGACATCGGGATCGCTGACGCTGGGCGCCGAGGAAGAGGGCCACAGCCGCACCCGCTTCATGTTCCAGGAGCCGCGCCTACTGCCCTGGGCCAGCGTGGTGAAAAACGTCGAGGTCGGGCTGACCGGCATCGCTGCCGGCCAGGACGCAAGGCAACGCGCGCTCGACATTCTGGGCGAAGTCGGCCTCGCCGACCGTGCCGATGAATGGCCCTCCGTGCTGTCCGGCGGCCAGAAACAGCGCGTGGCGCTCGCCCGCGCACTGGTCGGCCAGCCGCAGATCCTGGCGCTCGACGAGCCGCTCGGCGCGCTCGACGCGCTGACCCGCATCGAGATGCAGCAATTGCTGGAGCGCATCTGGCTCGCCCAGAAATTCACCGCCGTTCTGGTCACGCATGATGTCGCCGAGGCGGTCGCGCTCGCCGACCGAGTGGTGGTGATCAGCGCCGGCAGGATCGCGCTCGACCTGGAGGTGCCGGTGGCCCGGCCGCGCCGGCGCGGCTCCGCCGAACTCGCCCGCCTCGAAGGCACGATCCTGGACCGGCTGTTTGGTTAGGCCTGCGGGCCGCCTTCCCCCACTCCGTCGCTGCTTTGCAGCGCCACCTCTCCCCCTCCGGAGAAGAAGGGCGCCAACCTTGCATTAGCTCGACGGACGGGGGTGACCTCCCCATCGAAGCTCTACCTGTTCGCCCAAACCAGCCCAACCAGGCCGACCAGCATCGCCACCAGCCCGATATAGAGCCATTGCGACTGGCCGGTCATGAAGCTGCCGCCGACCACGCCGATGCCTTGCAGCGACCACACCGCACCGACAGCCAGCACAATCAAGGCCAGCAGATTCTTGCTCAGTCTCATTGACGGATCTCACTTTTCAAGTCGATCGTTTGCGGCGCCATGACCGTGATGAAAGAGCCGAAGGAAGCGGTCCAATCACGCCGGATTCTACTTGGATATTAATCCGATATCTTGTCAAAGCGATCTCGCATATCGGTGCGAAGATCATCGAAAATGAATCAAATCCCGCCGGAAAATCCCTGACAGACTGTTACCTCGTGACTCCAAACGTGTGATCTCGCCACGGAACGGACAGATGCTTGCCGCATTTCCTGCCTTATTCGGCACCTAACGGCTGGGGTCTGTCAAAAACGGAGCCATCCCTCAAATATGAAGAACCTAAACCAGACCGCGCTTGTCGCGGTAACGATCGCGGCTGGCCTGATGGTCGGCGCTTCCGCCACTTCGGCAACCGCCGCCGCCGGCCAGTGTGGCCGTGCTTCCTGGTACGCGCTGCACTCGCGCACCGCATCGGGCGAGCGCATGAACCCGTCGGCGTTGACCGCCGCCCACCGCACGCTACCGTTCGGCACGAAATTGCGGGTCACCAACCAGAACAATGGCCGCAGCGTCATCGTGCGCATCAACGATCGCGGTCCGTTCATCCGGGGTCGCGTGCTCGACCTGTCGAAGGGCGCCGCCGGCCAGCTCGGCTTCATCGGTTCCGGCCATACCTCGGTCTGCATGGCGCGTGTCTGACTGTTGCCTGTGTCCGGCAGCAGGGCCGGACACATTTCCTACACATTTCGGCACTGCACATTGAGCCGGCTCCGCCGTTCCAGTCGGATTTGCAACGCTTTGGACGAAAGAACCATTGGTCACGCCACGTGATGTATTGCATCGCAGCAATTAGTTGTTAACTTTGCCACGAGACATTTGAGGCTCGGCGCTGCTCGTCGTCCCTTCGGTCGCAGCAGCAGCGGGGTTGTCGATGTTCTACCAGCTCTACGAAATGAACCATGCGGCGCTGCAGCCGGCCCGGCTCTATGCCGACGCGGTGCGGATGTTCTATTCCAACCCGCTCAATCCGATTGCGCACACGCCCTGGGGCCGTTCGGTCGCGGCGGGCGCCGAACTGTTCGAGCGCACCACGCGCCGCTACGGCAAGCCCACCTTCGGCCTCGACAAGACCGTCGTCGACTGGAAGAGCGTCGAGGTCACCGAAAAGACCGTCTGGTCGAAGCCGTTCTGCAATCTCGTCCGCTTCGAACGCGCCGTTCCCGCCGGCCGCAAGGCGGATCCGAAGCTGCTGATCGTGGCGCCGATGTCGGGCCACTATGCGACGCTGCTGCGCGGCACGGTGGAAGCCATGCTGCCCCATGCCGATGTCCACATCACCGACTGGGTCGACGCCCGCATGGTGCCGCTGGCCGACGGCAGCTTCGATCTCGACGACTATATCGACTACATCGTCGACATGTTTCACGCGCTCGGTCCCGACACCCATGTGATGGCGGTGTGCCAGCCTTCCGTGCCGGTTCTGGCGGCGGTGGCGCTGATGGAGGCGAAGGGCGATCCCTTCGTGCCCTCTACCATGACCCTGATGGGCGGGCCGATCGACACGCGCCGCAACCCGACCGCGGTGAACCTGCTCGCCGAGGAAAAGGGCATCGACTGGTTCCGCGACAATGTCGTCATGCGCGCGCCCTGGCCGGTGCCGGGTTTCGGCCGCGAGGTCTATCCGGGCTTCCTGCAGCTGTCGGGCTTCATGAGCATGAACCTCGACCGCCACATCATCGCCCACAAGGACTTCTTCATGCACCTTGTGAAGCATGACGGCGACAATGCCGAGAAGCACCGCGACTTCTATGACGAGTACCTGGCTGTCATGGACCTGACGGCGGAATTCTACCTGCAGACCGTCGACACCGTGTTCGTGCGCCATGCCTTGCCCAAGGGCGAGATGATGCATCGCGGCACCCTCATCGACACATCTGATATCCGCAACGTCGCCTTGTTCACGGTCGAGGGCGAGAATGACGACATATCTGGCCTTGGCCAGACCAGGGCGGCGCAGGATCTGTGCGTTAATATTCCGGCCGACAAGAAGGCGCATTACGTCCAGCCGGCGGTCGGCCACTACGGCGTCTTCAACGGCTCGCGCTTCCGCTCCGAGATCGTGCCGCGCATCGTCGATTTCATCACCAGCTATGGCCGCCAGAACCGCGTCGCGGTGAAGCCGAAGCTGGTCCGCACCGCCAAGCGATAGGCCATTCCCGGACAAAGCCTGAAAAATCGGCGGCCACTCCGATTCTGTTGCACAATAGACGCTGTGCGTCCCCGCGGGTAACCATGCCGCAAATCAGTCCGTCGTCGTAATTGACACGGACTGTCAATCGCCCTTAACGTTTCGTTAACAACAGGGTGAGCGGGGACAATGAATTCCTCAACAATGGCGAGAAGGCTGCGTTTGTGCGTGGCTGCGGCCGGTCTGGCAGCCACGGGAGGCTGGATGGCGCCGGCCTTGGCGGCCGGAGCGATGGCGACAGGGGGGATCACCTCGCAGCCGATCGGCCACTATGATTTCTGCAAGCTGCACCCCGGCGAATGCTCGATCCGTCCGAGCAATCTGGCGCCGGCCAGGATGACCAACGGGCTGATGAGCAAGCTCGCCGGCGTCACCGCCCGGGTCAACGCCGCCGTCAAGCCGATGAGCGACATGGACATTTACGGCAAGGACGAGGTCTGGGCCTATCCCGACAAGGGCGTCGGCGATTGCGAGGACTATGTGCTGGAGAAGCGCCGCCGGCTGTCCCACATGGGCATCTCGCTTTCCGATCTTCTCATCACCGTGGTGCGCAAGCCCGACGGCGAAGGCCATTCCGTGCTGACCGTGCGCACCGACAAGGGCGACTACGTGCTCGACAATCTGACCGACAAGGTCAAGGCCTGGGACCAGACCGGTTACCGGTTCCTCAAGCGGCAGGCGATCGACAATACCGGCCGCTGGGTCTCCATCCGCGGCGGCCAGCAGGTGCTGGTCGGGTCGGTGGAGTAGGGACTGGGACTGCGGGAGCCGTTTGAGGCGGCCGCACCCGTCGCTTCGTCATCCTAGGGCGTGGCAGTCGCGAAGCGACGTCGCGGAGACCCTAGGATCAATGCCGTGACACCCACATAGAACACGGCGGCCCAGGAACAGGCGCTGGCCATCTTCATGGAGCCATCGCCACATTCTGCGCCGTTGCGGCGTCCGCAGGTCGCGGAGCAGCTCCGGGTCTGCGCGTCCGCTTCGCTCCCGCTCCGCCCGTGGATGACGAAAGCGAGGAAGGCCTCCACGCATCCCCGCGAAAAAATCTCCGCCTCTCCATGAACCATTTCCGTCCGCCCGGCGACACACAGCCGTGAACGACAGAAACCCAACCATGGAGACTTCAAATGACTGCTTTCCTGCGCAATACCCTTCTCGCCTTCGCCGCCGTGTCGGCCCTGGGCGGATCCGCGATGGCCGACCAGACGGTCAGCTGCGCCCACACCAACCTCAATGACCTTTGGGCCGGCCGCTGTTGCGGCACAGCCGGCGCGTCGGACTGCCTGGGCGGCGGCAACAACGGCCACGACCATGGTGGCTCGACCAAGGGCGGCAACCCCAATGGCAGCACGGCCGGCAAGCCCTGATCTCGCCACAGCTGCCCGCCGGCTGCCGCCGGCGGGCACTGTCTTGCGCTCCGGCGGACCGTAGCGAAATCCGGATAAGATGAGTTACTTCGGCCGGCCGAGTGCGGCGCGGATCGAGGCGGTGATGCGGCGCAGCTCCGCTTCGTCGAGCTTCTCGATGTTCTCGGCCAGGAGGTTGGCGAGCTCGGTGGCGGCGGGATTGAGGCCCGACGTGTCGAGCCGCACGCGCGGATGCGAGGCTTCGGCCAGCCGCGCCAATTCCTCGGCATCGTCCCAGATGATGTTGAAATAGCCGATGATCTTCTGGATCAGCGTCCAGGTCGGCGCGCCGCGCCTGCCATGCTCGAGCGCCGAGAGATAGGCGGCGCTGACGCCGATCGCCGCCGCCATGTCCTTCTGGCTGACGCCGCGCTCGTGCCGCAGCGCCCGCAGCCTCTCGCCGAACGGCGTCATGCGCCCGGCCTCCCAACCCTCATGAGCGCACCCGCCGCAGCCTGATATAGAGTGCGCCGGCACCGCCATGGTTGCGGGCGGCATGATCGTGGCTGGAGACAAGCGGCCGGAAGGCCGGCGTCGACAGCCAGGCCGGCACCGCGCGTCGCAGCACGCCGTCGCCACCGGAGGACGACCCCTTGCCGGTGATGACCAGCACATAGCGGACGCCGCCGGCATGCGCCCGGTGCAGGAACGAGAACAGCAGCGAATAGGCCTCGTCCTGCGTCATGCCATGCAGGTCGACGCGGCCTTCGATCGGCAGCCGGCCCTTCGACAATTTGTCCAGCGTCGGCTCGTCGAGCCGGTGCGTGACATGCTGCACCTTCGGCTTTGCCGCTCCCGGCGCACTGGCGGCGGGCTGGGCCGTCTGCGGCGCCGCCGGCTTGGCCTCGACGGCGATGTCGGGAATGTCGACCGAAATCCTGCCCTTGAGCGGCTTGGCCGTGCGCGCCACAAGGTTCCACAGCACCCGGTCGTCTTCGCTGAGCCTGTCCGGACGCTTGCTCATCTCGCGCCCCCGGCCAGCGCGCGCGGCACCAGCGCATAGAAATCGGCGGCGTTGCGCACCACGCCGGCGATCTCGCCGGCGGCATCGCCCGAACCGGCGAAGAGATCGCCGCGCGCCGGTCCGGTGATGGCCGAGCCGGTGTCCTGCGCGATCATCAGCCGGCGGAACGGTTTTGCGTCGAAGGCGGTCAGCGTCGGCGCGTCGATGTAGAAGGGCGTGCCGAATGTGTGCAGCAGCCGGTCGACCGCGACCGAACGGCCCGGCGTCAGCGGCACTTTGGCGGCGGCGATCGGGCCGAGCGCGGCGTCCTCGACATCGGCCTCGCGGAAGAAGATGTAGGAGCGGTTCCGCCACAGGATCTCGTCGATGCGCCGCGGGTGCGCCTTGAACCAGGCGCGGATCGACTGCATCGTCACCTCGGCCAGCGGGATTTCGCCAAGCTCGCTCAACACCTTGCCCGGCCCGGTGAAGCGCTGGCCCGACTTGGCGGCGTAGGTGACGCGGCGCAGCCGGCCGTCGGTCATGGCGAGCCGTGCGGCGCCCTGCACATGGATGAAGAAGGCATCGACCTTGTCGGCCAGCCAGGCAATCTCCAGCCCCTGGCCCCCAAGCGCGCCGCGCTCGATCGCGCCACGGTCGAAATACTCGGCCAGTCCGTCAGGAGTCCGGCGCGCGAAGGCGAGGTAGGGGTCCATCCCCTGCGGCCGGTTGGCGTCGTCGACATCGACGAGATCGGCCGGCCGCGACAGCAAAGGCACGACGAAGCGCTCCGTGCGCACCGGCGAGGCCTCGACCTGCGGCTCGTAGAAGCCGGTGACGAGCCCGGCGCCGCTCTCGGCGCGGACCAGCATCGGCACAAAATGGCGCTCGAAGAAGGCGCGGGCTTCGGGCCGGCTGGCCGGCGCGGCGCTGCGTGCCTCGGCATAGGCTGCGGCGAAGGCGCCGAAATCGACCCCGAGCGCGCCGCTGCGATAGGGCTTTACCGGCACATGGAAGGCGGAGCGGCGAAACGCCTCGAAGGCCGGCAGGGGGTCGTCGTCACCCCAGCCGGGCAGGTCGTCGAAGGATTTTTCGATGAAGAGAGGCGATAGCGGCACCGGAGCCCCGTCGCTTTAAAGCGCGTCGTGTTTGAAGAAAGTCATGCGACGCGCTTCGGGTCCTGGTTTTGGTGCAAGTCGTTGTCCCAAAACCGCTTCGCACTTTTGGGCGACACGCATCGGGGCTCAGTCTTCTTCTTCGGTGGCGACGAGCTTCCAGTTCGGATCGCGCGAGCGCGTGTCGCGGGCGAAGGTCCAGACATCCTTGACCTCGGCCACGGTTTCCGGATCGCCGTCGATCACCGCGCCGGCCTTGTCGCGCGTCGCCGAAATCAGCTCGCTGATGATGCGCAGCGTGACATGCGCCTCGCCGCCCTTCATCTCGGCCGAGACGATATCGGCCTTGTCGATGCCGACGAAGGAGGACTGGATCTTTTCCGACTTCGCCTCGCGCTCGCCGATCGCGGCGACGAACCCGTCGAACACCTCGCGCGACAACAGGTTCTTCAGCGTTTTGCGGTCGCCATCGGCATAGGCCATGACGATCATCTCATAGGCCATCTTGGCGCCGTCGATGAACCCCTTCGGATCGAAGGACGGGTCATTGTCCTTGATCGCGCGCAGGCCCTTGTTGAGATCGGTGTCGGGCTTGGCGAAGGCGTCGATCGCCGTATAGGCGTCCGCCGGCGCCGGCTCGCCCGGCAGGCGCTTGCGCGGCAGCGAAACGACATTTTCAGGCTTCTGCGTGGCGTCCTTCTCCGTGCGCGCCGCCGAGTACGGATCGAAGGGCGGCCGCTCGCTACCGGTCCGACGGCCCAGCACGTTGCGCAGCTGGAAGAAGATCACCACCGCCGCGATCAGGAAGAAAATCGTGCCGAAGTCGAAGAAGCCCATATCTTCCGCCAATCAATCCCTGCCTCTAGGCCGGACCATCCGGCCAACAGGCCGCGGTCGCATAGCGTTCAACATTCAAAGCATATAGAACGCAAGGCGCAATCATTCAAATCAAAGGCAGGCATACCTATCTAACAGCCTCAGTGCCAGCGGCGATTGGCCGCCCAGGGGCAAAACAATCGAAACGACCAACGACCGGAAGGTTGGCAAGACTTGCGCATTTCGCTGCTTCCTCTTTTTCTTCTCGCCCTTCCGCTCATGGAAATCGCCGGTTTCGTCATCGTCGGCCGTGAGGTCGGCGCGCTGGCGACGGTCGGCCTGGTGCTGGCCTCCAGCATCGCCGGCGTGCTGTTGCTCCGCCACCAGGGGTTCGGCGTCATGGCGCGGGTGCGCGCCGAGATGGACGCCGGCCATGATCCCAGCCGCCACCTCGCCCACGGCGCCATGATCGTGGTCGCCGCGATCCTCCTGATCATCCCGGGCTTCATCACCGACATTATCGGCCTGCTGCTGTTCCTGCCGCCGGTGCGCGACCTGGCCTGGCGCCGGTTCAAGGGCCGCATCGTCGTCGCCACCGATTTCTCGGCCGGCGGCTTTCGCCGGTCGCGCGACAAGGTCATCGACCTCGACGACGGCGACTATTCGCGCGAGGACGATTTCAAGCGCGGCCCGGACCACAATTCGCCATGGCGGCGGCTGAAGGACGATTGAGACTGCACCGATATTCAGGTGATGCCGGTCTGCAAATGGCTGATACCTGCGCTTCCGGTGCTCACGTACTTCAAGTACGCTCCGCGGTATCAACCATTTTCGCCTCGGCCTGACCTGAATCTCGATGCAGTCTGGGTCCACTTCGGTGACAAGGCGGCAAACCTTGTCTTGTCATGCCGGCCATGGTAGCGAACGCCCGATTTCAATTCGGTCAGCAACGCTGCCCAGGGGAAAAGGATATAAGGCTCATGGCCAGCAATGATGACGCGCCGACCGGCGCAGCCAACGGAAACGGCAACGCGGCGCAGCCGTCGCTCAACGTGCTCGCCCAGTATGTGAAGGACCTGTCCTTCGAAAGCCCCGGCGCGCCGAACTCGCTGCGCGGCCGCGACAAGGCCCCCGGCATCGCCATCAACGTCAATGTCAACGCCAACCCGCTCTCCGACAAGCAGTTCGACGTCAACCTGACGCTGAACGCCAAGGCCTCCTTCGACCAGGAAGTGCTGTTCAACGTCGAGCTGGTCTATGGCGGCGTCTTCGCCATTTCGGGCTTCCCGCAGGAGCACATGCTGCCGATCCTGTTCATCGAATGCCCGCGCCTGCTTTTCCCCTTCGCCCGCCAGATCATCGCCGAGGCGACCCGCAATGGCGGCTTCCCGCCGCTGATGCTCGACCCGATCGACTTCGCGCAGATGTTCCAGCAGAAGATCGCCGAGGACCAGGCCGCCGCGTCGAAGATCAAGGTGAGCTGAGCTATATCTACGGAATGCCTCGAAAAACCCGGCCTCGCGCCGGGTTTTTTGTTTGGGGGCGCCACCCTTTCCTTCGTCATCCACGGGCGGAGCAGCCGCGCAGCGGCGTCGCGGAGACCCGAGGATCCATGCCGCGACCGTGCGACGGGTGCGGCGGAGCAGAATTCTGGACCGTAGCGACGCTTCGGAGTCCCGGCATGGATCCTAGGGTCTGCGCCGCGTCGCTTCGCTCCTTGCTACGCCCTAGGATGACGAAGTCGAGGCCGGTCGCTCACTGCGGAGCAGCGCACAACTCCTGCGGATTCCAGAACACTCCGCAACGTCACCCCGCCCTATCATCGCCGCCTCAGGCAAAGGCGTCCCGGCGGTCGCAGCCGCCCCCGCGTCGGCGATCCGCCGGGACGAGCCTGCTTCCGTGCATGTCCCAAAACCCCTGCACTTTTGGGCGGCATGCACCAACGACAAAGGGAACGACGATGAAATTCATGCTGACCGACCGCAAACTGCACCCGCAGGCCAAGCCCGTCGCCGACGATTTCAAGACCGGCGGCATCAGCCGCCGCGAATATCTGGCGCTGATGGCCGGTCTCGGCGTCAGCGCCGCCGGCGCGTTTGCCCTGGGCGGCCTTGCCCCGACCCCTGCCCGCGCGGCCGAGCCGAAGAAGGGCGGCACGCTGCGCGTCGCCATGAACGTCAAGGGTTTCAAGGACCCGCGCACCTTCGACGGCGTCGAAATGTCCAACGTCGCCCGCCACTGCAACGAATATCTGGTGCGCTGGAACACCGATTTTTCCTTCGAGCCCTGGCTCTTGGAAAAATGGGAGATGAGCGACGACGCCAAGACGCTGACCCTGCATGTGCGCAAGGGCATTTCGTGGTCGAACGGCGACGCCTTCAACGCCGACGATGTCGTCCACAACCTCACCCGCTGGTGCGAGGCGGGCGTGGCCGGCAATTCGGTCGCCGCGCGCATGGGCGCGCTGGTCAATGCCGACACCAAGAAGGCGGTCGATGGCGGCATCGAGAAGGTCGACGACTACACGATCAAGCTGAACCTGCCAAAACCCGACATTTCGCTGATCGCCGGCATGGCCGACTATCCCGCTTTGATCATGCACCGCTCCTATGCGGGCGACGGCGACCCGATGAAGGCGCTGGCCATCACCACCGGCCCCTGCGAGCTGGTGAAATGGGACGCCGAGACGGGCGCCGAGGTGAAGCGCAAGGACAAGCCGTGGTGGAAGGGCGAGTTCCATCTGGATGGCATCCAGTGGATCGACTACGGCTCCGACCCCAACGCCATGCTGTCGGCCTTCGAATCCGGCGAGATCGACACCGACCACGAAACCGCCTCGGACGCGGTTTCGCAGACCGACAAGATGGGGCTGAAGAATTCCGAGATCGCCACCGGCTCGACCATCGTCGCGCGCTTCAACATCGGCAACGCGCCCTATGACGACATCAAGGTCCGCCGCGCCGCCCAGCTCGCCGTCGACAATTCGGCGGTGCTGGCGCTCGGCCTCGGCGGCCGGGGAAAACCCGCCGACAACCACCATGTCGGCCCCATGCACCCCGAATATGCCGATATCGGCCCGGCAAAACGCGACGTGGAGGAGGCGAAAAAACTGCTCGCCGCCTCCGCCAAGCCCGACCATGAATATGAGCTGATCTCGGTCGACGTCGAATGGCAGAAGAGCACCGGCGACGCGATATCCGCGCAGATGCGCGAGGCCGGCCTCAAGATCAAGCGCACCGTGCTGCCCGCCGCCACCTTCTGGAACGACTGGAGCAAATACCCCTTCTCCTGCACCGAATGGCTGGGCCGGCCGCTCGGCGTCCAGGTGCTGGCGCTGGCGTATAAATCCGGCGCCGCCTGGAACGAGAGCGCCTATGCCAGCAAGGAGTTCGACGAGCTGCTGGACAAGGCACTCGCCACCCCCGACGCCAAGGCCCGCAAGGAGATCATGGCCGGCATCGAGAAGAATTTGCGGGACTCAGGCATCATCATCCAGCCCTACTGGCGGTCTGTGTACCGGACCTATCGCAAGGGCGTGGAAGGGTGCGAGCAGCACCAGGCGCTGGAGCAGCATTTCGAGAAGGTGTGGATCGAAAGCTGAGGCGCCGGCGCTGGTCTTCCCTTCTCCCCTTGCGGGGCCCGAAGGGCGGGCGAGGCCCGTGACTCGCCCAGGGCGGTGGCCTCGCGAAGCGAGGTCGGATGAGGGGTGTTCCAGCTTGACGCGACGTCGACAACGAATCGGACCAGAAAACACCAACGTTTCACTCCGTCACGCACCCCTCATCCGTCTCGGCGCTGCGCGCCGATCCACCTTTTCCCACAAGGGGAGAAGGAAAGGCGCTCCCCTCATCACCGCCCATCCCTCATCAGCGTCCAGATCCACCCGATAAAAGTCAGCACCAGGAACGGATAGCCTGCCGCCGGCAGCGGCGACGAGGTCGGCAGCAAGGGCGCGCTCCACAGGATCATGCCGGCCGAGACGACAAACAGCACGGCGGCCACGAGCGCGGTGAGCCGCATCCACAGCGCGAACGTGCTTGGTGCGCTGACCATGACCAGCCCCGCCGCCCAGAGCGAAATGCCGCCGGCATAGGAAGGCACGCTGGCCTGCAAGCCCGCCGCATTGCCGGCCAGCAGCAGGCTCTCGCCGGCCAGGAAGGCCAGGAAGCCCGCGGCCACGCAGTCATTGCCCAGCCGCTGGTATTTCATGGTGAGCAGCGCGGCGGCGACGACGAGCGCCACGCCGTCGATCGTCCACAGCGTTTCGCGCAGTGGGGCGCTGGTGACGAAGGTGCCGGCAAGGCCGAAGGCGCCACCGATGGCGAGGCCGAGAGAGGCGATGGTGTCTGATGTGGTGCGCATGTGGTGTTCCCCAAAAGTTGGGCAGAGGATACGATAAGGTGTGGTTAGCGAAGCTCCTCCGAAAAAGTCACTCGCCTACAACTCGAGCCGAGATGCCATCGTCGCCCAACAGCCTGAAGATAGACCGATCGCCGTCCAACCACTCCTTAAACAACGTCGACGTCTTGCCTCGCGTGACCTGAAGAACCAATTGGTGACCTCTTCGTCTGCTCGCGAGCGGGCGGTCAGCTTCTCCTTGATTACGCTTCTGCGCACCTAAGATAGAAAGCTCGACCGTCGCCATCACGTAGTACTCCAATTGGGTCTTCGACTCCCACAGATACCGCAACCGGTCCATACGTGTCTTTCCCCTTGCTCGATAAGCAGTTGGTGAATGGAAACCCGGCGAAAAAACCGACCCGGATTCGATAGCGAAGGGCCGGCTCTCGCTCAACCGCTGCTCCAATGTCATCAATATTTTCGGCCCAATATCGTCGCCATCAGATTCCGGCCCCGCCCTAACGATCGCACCTTCAATTGCCATCAAGAGCAAGCTGCTGTGGATACCGATCTCCCCAAAATCGACCTCGGTGAGAAGTTTGTCACCGAACCGTTCGAGGAAAACATCGAAAATATCCGGAAAGAGGAGTAACAATTGCTTCGCAAGTATCACGTGTTTCATGCCTGCCTTAACCAGCCTATCCTTTGACTGAGCCCGACATGCAATCAGAATGGATTCCATCTCCACTCCCGATGTTTTTGGGGAGCGTCTCGTTCCTAAAACAAACCCAATAAATCTCCCAATTTTTGTAACATCGTCATGTTCAATGATAATGTCTAGCGCACGACTCATTTCCTCCAGAAACAATTGCCTGTTACCTGGTCGAAGCCTAGCCGCTACTGCGGCCGGTGATTCCATTCTGAACGAGATATATGGCACCTCCAGGTCACCTATATCTATCAACAGCCTGAAAATCCGCCGCACAAAACTGTCAGAAAGGATAAGATACTCACTCGCGTACGCCAGAAACGTTAAAATATTCTGCCTTTTCTCCAACCCAATAACTTTATTACTCTGCATAGATATTAGCCCACTTACGCACTCCTCAGACTTGCGAGAATTCTGATAGCAAATGTTTTGAACTGCCAGATGGCAAATTACATCCCATTCGCGCGCGCTAATTTTAGCCCTAAGTTCATACAGAACCCTCCCAACCGTATCGAATTTATCGCTGATCGATTTTGCAAAGAAATACTCAAGGAAGGTTCGATGCGTGAATCGATACCTGCCGGGCCCCACGTCCGTCATTACCCAAGAGCGGCCCGTTATGAACTCCCTCAATCTCATTGCTGCATTTCTGGCTTTCGCGTTGTCCTCGTACCAACGCGAGAAGAAATCGAACATCGTTCGATCCAGCCAAGATGTACTTACACCGCTCTCGAGATCCGCGTCACCGAATACCTTACTTGCCAACTCAGAGAATAGCTGCATCAAATCGAAATCATCAGGTATGTCGGCTCTAATTCCACGATCCCTATCCCATTTCTCGAACATGAGTGTGGCGCACTCTGAATAAATCGCAGCTTTGTGCCTAGGCACGTGGCCTTGTGCAATGAAGAGCCACACCATCAGGCCTAACATGAGTGGATTAACTCGAAGATCGCTAGCGTTACTATCCGTTTGTGTTATAAATTGCTCTGCCTGATCTTCGCATTGGCCAGTCGATTTGCCTTCTATCAATGATATTAAGTATTTTGTGCACTTCTTTACCTCATCCCTGTTGAATTGGCTTAGTTGAAAAACCTCAAATTCGCCGGAGAGAGGAGCTTTTTCATATCCTACTATACGGCTCGTGCAAATAATTGAGGCCGACTCCCAAGTCCGGCCAAACTCTTCAATCAGCTGCACATATTTCCGCCGACTGGAGACATCCAGTATCTCGTCGATACCGTCGAACACAACCACCATCTGGCCTATAGCGAGCTGCGTTCTTAACCAGTGACTGACGCTCGACAAATCGTCACCGGATCGCTGGGACGTGTCCCGCGCGATAAAATCAAAGATCCCTAGACCATCTCGTTCATGCCATTTCTCGAATTCACGCAAAACTATGCGGACAGGCACCTTGGCAATTTGGATCGCGAGGTCAGTCCGAGACAGGTGCTTCGACACCAGTCCATATGCTCTTGAAAGATCATAACAGACGCTTTGGCATAAAGTCGACTTGCCCCCACCTGGATCACCAAGGACAACTGAACGCTTAAAAGATCCAATGAACTCGGAGTATGGTATGTCGTCTTCTTCTTCATCGAGTTCCGCAAAAATATCGCCTTGAGATTCTTTCAGCTGCAGGCAAAGTCGAGATTTAATAAATATTTTGTCGATAGAAAACCGTTTACGACCTCGATTTGTCTCCACTGCAACGTCGCGATAGGAAGCAACTGTGCTTTTAATTACTCTGTTTGTTATTCCGATTTCATCGTAGTTGGCCGGGATTTTAGACGACAGTATGTCCGTGAGATTGCGCGTTATCGATACGAGTCGTTCGTTGTTTTGTTTCGCATAGCCTGCAAGAAGCTTCACCAGATCTGGGTCCTGGAATGCGGACAGTGCCACATGCTCCGATGCGACTATGAGGGCGTTGAACATCGCCTCGCCGTCGACTGAGATTTGCGCTAAATCCGGTGCGTATCGCTTCAGAAATACTCTCTTTAATTCTTCGAACTGAGTAACAGGTGAAAGAACGTATTCGAGGACGCGTTCGGCGAAACCTTCGACTATTAGTTTATTGAACAGCGAGATTGTAGGATCGCTATAGTCATTCCCTATTACATTGGAGAGTGTCGCGAGCGCCTTTCTGGCGAGTTTGATTTTAGGACTAGGTGAGTCTTTGGAGAGCGCTTTTTCAATATTTCTACGCGTTGTCACGCGACGCTCTATTCGGCTGAAGCTGCGAGCTAAGCCCGAACTAACAAAATTTGACATTAGTGATAATGCGAAATCCCCGACCCAAACCATACGCCTCCCCCAGGCAAAAGGACTCTAGTCCTAGTGGAGAGAGTAGACTATCAACGATACCGATATCAACATGCGTCGACTAACAATAAAGTTATTGGCTCAGAGAATCTGCAGATCGGTCGCCCATCTTGAGCGCCCGGATAAACGTCTCCTGCGGAATATCGACCGTGCTGAACTAGCGCATCCGCTTGTTGTTGCCCTGATTGTAGAGCAACAGCACTTCCGCTTCACATCGCCGCTCGCCGCTCCCGGCAAAAATACAGCACCGCTGCCATCGCACCCAGCAGCACGAAACCATAGGGCGACAGCGCCACGGCGCGCTCGGCGGCTTCCACGGTGATCTCCCGGCCCTGGTTTTCATTGCGCGCGATGATCGCGGTAACCATGGCGTCATGGTAGAACAGGATGTTGATTGCCATCGCCAAGGCGCCGACCGCCAGCAAGGCTCCGTTGAGCAGCTTGGCACCGGCTGCGAACCGCAGCAGCAGGATGCCGCCCAGACCATAGAGCGTTCCATAGATCACAAGGACGGCTATCTTGAGCGGCGTTTCTTCGACCATGAACAGGAAGGGTATTCCGCTGCCAGGTTCTGTCCAGCGTTCCAGCTCCTTGAGGCCGGAGAGGAATCCGATCGTCCCGAGCAGAAGGTTCGGCCATTGGCGGAGCCGGCCGCCGGCTTCCCATTCCGCCACGGCATTGGCGAGCAGATAATCGCCAAGCGAGAGGTTCAGCACGCGGCCGATCGAGAGCAGGATCAGGGAGATGACGATTTGCGCCGACCATTGCATGGGCCCGCCAAATGCGGCTTCCATCAATGTCGGCAGCAGGAAGACGGCCAGCCCGACGGCGGTGTTGATCCAGAGGAAGTCGAGAAAAAGCGAAAGGGCGGGAATTCCGTATTTGCGCATGAAAGAGGCGATGTCCCCCGAGAATGAGGCAACGATACAATCGGGGGTAGAGAATGCAAGAGCGGGTGGGTGTTGCGAATAATCTCCAACGCGCAACCTCAACGTCGCGCTGGCGGGGGGCCCGCTGCCTCCGGCAGCTCCCCCGCTTTCGAAGCCTGTCATCGATCCACCGGATCGATGACTTGGCGCGCTGTGCGCGCCAACCGGCTTCTCAATCGCCCATCTTCAAGGCCTGGATAAACGCCTCCTGCGGAATATCCACCTTGCCGAACTGGCGCATCCGCTTCTTGCCTTCTTTCTGCTTGTCCAGCAGCTTGCGCTTGCGGCTCACGTCGCCGCCGTAGCATTTGGCGGTCACGTCCTTGCGCAGCGCCGAGATGGTTTCACGCGCAATGACCTTGCCGCCGATCGCGGCCTGGATCGGGATCTTGAACAGGTGGTGCGGGATCAGCTCCTTCAGCTTCTCGCACATCTGCCTTCCGCGCTTTTCCGCCGCCGTGCGGTGGACCAGCATGGAGAGCGCGTCGACCGGCTCCTCGTTGACCAGGATCGACATCTTCACCAGGTCGCCCTCGCGATAGTCGGTCAGGTGATAGTCGAACGAGGCATAGCCCTTGGAGATCGACTTCAGCCGGTCGTAGAAATCGAAGACCACTTCGTTGAGCGGCAAATCGTAGGTCAGCATGGCGCGCTTGCCGACATAGGACAGGTCGGCCTGGATGCCGCGCCGGTCCTGGCAGAGCTTCAGGATGCCGCCGAGATAGTCGTCGGGGGTGAGGATGGTGGCGCGGATCCACGGCTCCTCGATCGCCGAGATCTTCACCACGTCGGGCATGTCGGCCGGGTTGTGCAGTTCCTTCACCGAGCCGTCATTGAGCAGCAGCCGGTAGACGACGGATGGCGCCGTGGCGATCAGGTCGAGGTTGAACTCGCGCTCCAGCCGCTCCTGGATGATTTCGAGATGCAGCAGGCCAAGGAAGCCGCAGCGATAGCCGAAGCCGAGCGCGGCGGAGGTTTCCATTTCATAGGAGAAGCTGGCGTCGTTGAGGCGCAGCTTGCCGACGGCGGCGCGCAGGTCCTCGAAATCGGCGGCGTCGACCGGGAACAGGCCGCAGAACACCACGGGCTGCGCCGGCTTGAAGCCGGGCAGGGCATGCGCGGTGGGGCGCTTGTCCTCGGTGATGGTGTCGCCGACGCGGGTGTCGGCGACTTCCTTGATCGAGCCGGTGAAGAAGCCGAACTCGCCGGGGCCGAGCTCGTCGACATTGATGCGGGCGGGCGTGAACACGCCGGTGCGCTCGACCAGGTATTTGGCGCCGGTGCCCATCATGCGGATGGTCTGGCCCTTCTTCAGCACGCCGTCGATGATGCGCACCAGCACGATGACGCCGAGATAGGCGTCATACCAGCTGTCGACCAGCATGGCCTTCAGCGGGGCCGTCGCATCGCCCTCGCGCGGCGGCGGCAGCTGGTGGACGATGGCCTCCAGCACATCCGGAATGCCAAGGCCGGTCTTGGCCGAGATCAGCACGGCGCCGGAAGCGTCGATGCCGATCACCTCTTCCACCTGCTCGCGGATGCGCTCGGGCTCGGCGGCCGGCAGGTCGACCTTGTTCAGCACCACGACGATCTCGTGGTTGTTGTCGATCGCCTGGTAGACATTGGCCAGCGTCTGCGCCTCGACGCCCTGGGAGGCGTCGACCACCAGCAGCGAGCCCTCGCAGGCGGCCAGCGACCGCGACACTTCATAGGCGAAGTCGACATGTCCGGGCGTGTCGATGAGGTTGAGGATATAGTCCTCGCCATTGTTGGCGCGGTATTTCAGCCGCACCGTCTGCGCCTTGATGGTGATGCCGCGCTCGCGCTCGATGTCCATCGAGTCCAGCACCTGCTCCTTCATGTCGCGCAGCTCCAGCCCGCCGGTGGACTGGATCAGGCGGTCGGCGAGCGTGGATTTGCCATGGTCGATATGGGCGACGATGGAAAAATTGCGGATGTGGTCGAGGGGCGTGCTCATGTCGCGCGCTTTAGCAGGGGTGGCCTGCGGCGGCAAGGCTTGCGGCGCAAGGGCGGCGCCTTCGATCACAAAGCGGTGAGCCGCGCCAAATACCGGCGCGGCGGCCGTGGATGCTTAAATTTTTATCGATCGCATTAGACCTTGGTTTGCAGGCTGCGTGGTATCTGCGTGGTCACTAATGTCCGCGGGGTAGAAAAATGCTGAAAGTTGCAGGCGGGTTCGCCCGTTCGCGCAGCGGCTCGATGATGCCGCTGTTTTTCCTGAGCCTGGTGCCCTTGATCACCGCCGTCGGCTTCTCGGTCGACTACACCGATGCCGTCCAGACCCGCTCCAACATGCAGGAAGCGCTGGACGCCGCGACGCTGGCCATCACCACGCTGCCGCCGGCCACGACGCTGTCGGCCCGCCAGCAGGCGCTGCAGGACAATTTCACCGCCAACAATGGCGAGGGCACCACGACGCTGGTGAACTACAATGTCGCCGCCGACGGCAGCGTCACCGCGCAGACCTCGGCGAGCTATGCCATGCCGACCGATTTCATGACCATCGCCCGGATCAACACCGTGCCGGTCGCGGTCACCTCGGGCGTCCACAAGGCGCCGGGCCTGGTGCAGGCGACGTTCAAGGTGAGCGGGGTCTCCGGCTGGTGGAGCAAGACGATGACGCTCTACGGGACGCAATTCGGCGCCACGGTGGCCAAGCCGCTGATGACGATTGCCTATACCTATGGCAACACCAAGGATCCCAAGGGCTACGGCACCACCATCGTCAACGCCATCACCACCAATTCAAGCGGCCAGACCGTCACCACGATGGTCCAGAAACAGGTCTGCTCCGTCGGCAACAACCCGCCCAACGGGGTGACGCTTCAGCAGGATTCGTTTGGCACGAACTATTACTGCGTCGACACGATGTATCCGGCCAACAGCGCCGGCGCGGCGATCGACGTCAGCCAGATGGGCGGTCTGTATCTGCAAATGAACGTGCCGTCGGGCAACCCGCAAAACCTCTATTCGAACGACCCGGCCACCTCCAACCGGCTCTATAGCGGAGCAGCCGCCAACAAACTGGTCGAGACCACCACCGGCCAGACCGTCGACATCTTCTCCATCGTGCCATGCGGGCAGACGAGCTATCAGGCATGGGAAGACGGCGGAACCACGGTGCCGGCGGCGCCCTCCAATGCCGACTTCTTCTACAACGTCACCGGCAAGTGCGACTTCAACCAGCGTCCGTCGCTGACGGCGCTGACGCAGTAGGGAGGCGCCGCCCTTCCTTCCGAAAGATCGGCGCGTAGCGGCGAGACGGGGTGCTGGACGGAGCGCTGTGTCCGGCTAATCTGGCGCCATGCCGCATCAACCCGTCACCCAAGCCAAGCGTAAGTTTGCCCGTTCGCTCCGGCGCGAGATGACGGAAGCGGGAGGCAAGCTCTGGCAGGAGCTGCGCGACCGCAGGCTCGACCGGATAAAATTCCGGCGCCAGGCGCCTATCGGAAAATACGTCGCCGATTTCGTCTGCCCCGAAGCTCGGCTGATCATCGAGATCGACGGCAGCCAGCATGCAAAGCCGAGCTGGAGGCCAAGGGCTTTCGGGTTCTGCGTTTCTGGAATGACGATGTCCTGAGAGACATGAACGCCGTCTGCGACACCATCATCGCCTATGTGCGGGACACCAGTCTGCAGCCCTGGCGATAGGAGCGCTCTTCCTTCCCCCCTTGTGGGGGAAGGTGGCCTCGCGAAGCGAGGTCGGATGAGGGGTCCAGGGAACGCCGACGCCTCACTCCGCTGGAACACCCCTCATCCGTCTCGGCGCTGCGCGCCGATCCACCTTCTCCCGCAAGGGGAGAAGGAAGGCACCCTCGACGCGCACTCAATCTTGATCGGGCACGGTATTGGCGGTCCGGGTCGGCGTGGCCTAGCTTGGGGTACGTCAACTCCCGGAGAAGAAGCCGATGCCTGATTCCGTGCTGCGCGTGTCCATCCTGCGCTGCGATGCAGAGAAATTTGCCTCGTTGCGAGAGATGATGGTGGACGTCGAGGCGGAGCTTCGGCCGGGCATAGAGGCGCTGCCAGGGCTGCTCGTCTTCGACGCCGGCGCCGACGAGGCGACATCGTCGCTGATCAACACCAGTGTGTGGGACACGCTGGAGCACGCCAGGCAACTCGATACCTTCCAGCCCATGCTGGATGCGGGAAAGCGATTTGTCGCCGCGGGCGCGAGGTTCGAGCGGCCGATCATGCACTACACCTCGCTGTGGCGGTTCGGGCCACTCGCGTAGGCGGTAGTAGCTCCATCTTCCCTTCTCCCTTGTGGGAGAAGGTGTCGCCGAAGGCGACGGATGAGGGGTGTTCCAGGGAACGCCAACGCCTCACTCCGCTGGAGCACCCCTCATCCGTCTCGGCGCTAACGCGCCGATCCACCTTCTCCCGCAAGGGGAGAAGGAAGACCCGCGCCATGATCACAAACCGGTGAGCGCTGTAACGAAGCGGCAGATGGCGGCGAAGTGGGGGAATGACCGGCGCGTCTCAGCGCCGCCCCCCCACGGAGCCCGCCCCATGCCGAGATCACCCGCCAGAAAGTTCCTTGCCCTGTCCAGCCTGGGGGCGCTGGCGTTCGCCGCCTCGCTTGGCGCCGCCGCCGCGCAGCCGCTCAGCGTGGTCGAGCTGTTCACCAGCCAGGGCTGCTCGTCCTGCCCGCCGGCCAATGCCAATCTGATCAAGGTCAAGGACCAGCCCGGCGTGCTGGCGCTGTCCTTCAACGTCACCTACTGGGATTATCTCGGCTGGAAGGACACGTTCGGCAAACAGGAATTCACCCAGCGCCAGGTTTCCTACGAACCGCCGCTCGGCCATGACGGGCCGTTCACGCCGCAAGTGGTGATCAACGGCCATGCCGATGTCGTCGGCGCCGCGCCGGGCGAGATCGAACGGCTGATTTCAGCAACCGGCAAGACCGGCGGGCCCTCGCTGTCGCTCGAGGGCGGCAAGGTCGCCGTCGGCGCAGGTGCCGCGCCGGGCGGCAAGGCCGACGTCTGGCTGGTGCGCTACACCAAGGGCGTCGTGCAGGTGCCGGTGGCGCGCGGCGAAAACACCGGCCGCACGCTGCCGCATGCCAATGTCGTGCACGCGCTGGAAAAACTCGGCAACTGGACCGGCAACGCCACTTCCTATGCGCTGCCCGCCGCCCCGGGCGGCCTGAGCACCGCCGTGCTGGTGCAATCACCCGGCGGCGGGCCGATCCTGGCCGCCGCCACCAACTGATTTTTCTTTCTTTTCGCGCGGCCGCATGCAGCGGCAACGCATCATCCGGCCCGCTTGCGCGCGCCAAAACCCAAGGAGACTCCTAGTGACCAAGTACCTGACCCTGCCGGCGCTCGCCTTCGCGCTTTCGGCCGCCGTTTTCGTCGCCGGCGCCCGTGCCGACGACGAAAACGACGCCATGAAGCCCGCCAATGCGATGGCCACCGACGCCATGAAGCCGGCGACGGATGCGATGAAGCCGGCGGATGCCATGAAGCCCGCGACCGACGCGATGAAGCCCGCCGACCCGATGGCCACCAATGCGATGAAGCCCGCAGCAGATGCGATGAAGCCTGCCGCCGACGCCATGAAACCGGCGACGGATGCGATGAAGCCGGCGCAGTAAGCGAGGTCGGCTGCCCCTCATCCAGCCTCAGCTTCGCTCGGCTGACAATTCCGGGCGAGCCGCTTGTCTCGCTCCGGCACAGCCGGCCCGAAGGGCCGGATGAGGGAGAGTGCCGGCGGCGGGAGCCGCCCGCACGGCAAATTGAGAACTGCTTCTCGGCTGGCGTCGTATATATTGGAACAACAACAGGAGATCAGAACATGACCGGTATCGAAAAGACACGGCCGTTCTTTACCCGCGGCGCGATGGCCGTGCTCGGCTTCGCCGCGGTGGCGGCGGCCGCCTTCTGGCAGACCCCGGCGCGCTCGGCCGAGGACGCGGTGGTGATCCCGCCGCCGGCAATGGACGAAAAGGCCGCCCCCGGCAGCGAGACGGCGATCTTCGCCGGCGGCTGCTTCTGGGGCGTGCAGGGCGTGTTCCAGCACGTCAAGGGCGTCAGCAAGGCCGTTTCCGGCTATACAGGCGGCGCCAAGGATGATGCCGTCTACGAGACCGTCGGCACCGGCCGCACCGGCCACGCCGAATCCGTCGAGATCACCTACGACCCCTCGAAGGTGACCTACGGCCAGCTGCTGCAGGTCTATTTCTCGGTCGCCCACAATCCGACGCAGCTGAACTTCCAGGGACCGGATTCCGGCACCCAGTACCGCTCGACGATCTTCGCCGAGAACGACACGCAGAAGAAGATCGCGCAGAGCTATATCGACCAGCTCGACAAGGCCAAGCTCTATCCGGCGCCGATCGTCACCACGATCGAGACCGGCAAGACCTTCTACCCGGCCGAGAACTACCACCAGGATTTCCTGACGCTGAACCCGACCTATCCCTACATCGTCTACAACGACCTGCCCAAGGTGGCGAACCTCAAGCAGCTGTTCCCGGCGCTGTACAGCGAGAAGCCGGTGCTGGTGCTGTCGGCGAGCAATTGATCCATACCGCCCAATGGCTTGCAGCGTTTTCGGGCACAGCATGGAACCAGGGGAAAATGCGCGGGGAGCCAAGGCTCCCCGCGCCGCTGGAACCAACCGGCATGGCATCCGCCCCAGTTCTTGATCCGGGGTGGGTGGCTCGGGACTGCCGCACTCCGCGGATGAGCAATTCGAGGAAAGGCCGTTGTGCCGGCACGCTCCGGTCAGTCGCCCATCTTCATCGCTTCGCACGACACGTCGGGGTTCATGTCGGCGAAGGTGCCTGTCGGGTTTTTCTTCCAGGCCCAGACATGCAGCTCATAGAAGGGGCCCAGTCCATACCGGTTGGGCGCGCTGTTGAAGTTGAACAGCTGTCCCTCCAGCGAAGCCGGCCCTTTCGAGGTGATATACTCGACCGCCACCAGCTTTTGCGTGCCGTCCGCCATTGGCTCGTACATGACGGCTTCCGGCCTCGCGAGATCGACCCGATCGTCCTTCAGATAGGCCGCGTTCACATAGTGAATGCCCATGGCGCCGCCAGTAATGCCACTGGCGCAAGGGATGGGTGCATAGCCTTCGGCGGTGGCCATCGCCACATTCTCGAAGCGGCTGTCGGCTGCCCGCACCTTCTCCTCCAGCGTGCCGGTGCCATTGGCATTCGCCGCCGTTGCCGCGATCGACAGGATCGACAGGTTGATGAGGTGCCTGGTCCACACATGAATGTTCATATTCTCTCCTGGTTTGTTGAGTGCGCGCGGGGGACAGCCGCCCCCGCCGCGAAGTCGGGTCTGGGCTTGGCGCTTCATCTGTCCGACCGGGTGAAATCCCAGTACTGCGGCAGCTCCACGAGCTCCGGCAAGCCGATGTCGCGTCTCAGATAATCGTCCTGCGGGGGCAATCCGCGCCGACTCGAGCGCAATGGTGCGAACAGCAGGGTGGCAAGCCGCCGGACAAGCCGGCCCGGTAACGGGCCTCGTCCGACTGGTCCCGAAGCCGCCGACACCTCGCTGGACGCGTTGTCAGGCAAGCCGCCATCGCCGCGAAGGGCAGTTGGATGCGCATTGCCGCGATCAACGATAAAAGTAAGGGTCAAGAACCCGCACCTCCGTGATCTTGTCGACCGGGAGCGCGTTTTTCTGCGCGGTGCTGCGAATCGCTTCCGGCGAGGGTGCATCATAAATGCAGAAGCTCTGCTTCTTGTCCGGCGAGACGAAGGACTGCACCCAGGTCACGCCCTTCTCGGCGTTGCGCATGATGACGCCGCCAAGCGCGTCGGCGCCGACATCGTTCATCGGCACGCTGAGGCCATTGGGAAATGTGCGTTCAACCACATAGCGAGGCATATAGGTTTTCCTTTTCCATGGTTTCACGCTCGATTTGAGCGCGCCGGACATTGACCACGCTCGCCATGGACGCGCATCGGAGCCTTTCCCCATGTTTTGTGGGAAGATTCCCTATAATGGCGACGTTATGTGTGAGGTCGCACCGAAATGTGTGGAGGATCACATTATCGGGTCATGGTCCCGGACGCTGGCGGGCGTCAGGGGAAACCGCCGAAACATGATCCTTTCTGGGCCTATGACGATGCTTCTGGAACGGCAGACACAGCTGGAGCAGCTGGACGGACTTCTCGCAGAGGCCGCGAATGGCCGCGGCCGCGTGGTGGCGCTGTCCGGCGAGGCAGGCGCCGGCAAGTCGGCGCTTGTCGAGGCTTTCGTTGGCAGCGTTGCCGATGGCACGCGCATCTTCCGCAGCGCCTGCGAGGATTTGTCGATCCCCGATCCGCTCGGGCCGCTCTACGATCTCGCCCGCGAGGCGCAATGGGCGATGCCGCGGGCGATCGACGCCCGGCAGGGGCAGAGGCTGCCCCTGTTTTCCGACGCGCTGGGAGTCTTCGAGGCAAGGGCCCAGCCGACGCTCCTGGTGATCGAGGACCTGCACTGGGCCGACGACGCGACACTGGATTTCGTTCGCTTCCTCGGGCGCCGCATCGCCAATACCCACATCCTGCTCGCCCTGACGGCGCGCACCGACCGCAGTGAGGGGCAGATGCGCGTGCGCCGCGCGCTCGGCGAAATTCCCGCCGGCAACGTCACGCGCATCGATGTGCCCCTGCTGAGCGAGGCGGCGGTGCTGTTGCTTGCCAATGCCGCCGGCCGCGATGGCGATGCCATCTACCGCGCGACGGCGGGCAATGCCTTCTTCGTTACGGAGCTCTTGTGCGCGGACAATGAGATGACGCCACCCGCCAGCGTGCGCGACGCCGTCGTCGCACGGGCCGAACGGCTGTCGGCCGGCGCCCGCTCGATGCTCGATGCGGTTTCGGTCTTTCCCAGGCGCGCCGACGCGTGGGCCTTGCAGGGCCTGTGCGGCGTCGAAGCTGCCGGCCAGCTCGCGGAATGCGTGTCGAACGGCCTGCTCGACGATCTCGGTGACGGCTACGCCTTCCGGCACGAAATCGCGCGCCGCGCCATCGAGATGATGCTGACGACGAGTTCCAGGAGATTGTTCAATCAGCGTGCGCTGTCGGCGCTTCTGGAGAATGGTGGTGTCGCCACCGCGCGCCTCGTCCACCATGCGGTCGAGGCGCACAATCTGGAGGCGGTGCGCGAGTTCGCACCGATCGCGGCTCGGGAGGCGTCGCGTGTCGGCGCCCATCGCGACGCCGCCGGCTACTACGAGGTTGCCCTGCGTCAGGCCGATACCTTGCCTCAAGATGAGCGCGCCGGCCTTTACGAGCAATATGCGTTCGAGTGCCATTTGATCGCTCGCATAGACGAAGCCATCAAGGCGCAGGAACAGGCCCGTGTGTTGCAACGGGCGCTTGGCAACAGGCTGAAGGAAGGCGACAGCCTCCGATGGCTATCGCGCCTGGCCTATCTTCTGGGGGACCGACAGGCCGCCGACATGTTCGGCGCCCAGGCGGTCGCGCTGCTGGAAACCGTTCCGGCCAGCGCCGAACTCGCCATGGCCTATTCGAACCTTTCGCAGCTTGCGATGCTGGCCGAAAGGCTGGACGAGACGTTGTCGCTCGGTGCCAGGGCGATCGAACTCGCCGAACGGTTGAACAGGCCGGAAGTCGTTTGCCATGCTCTCAACAATGTCGGCGCCGCCGAGCAGTGGCTGGACCTGAGCAGCAGCAGGCTGCATCTTGCCCGCAGCCTCGAGATCGCGCTGGAGCAGAATTTTCAGGAACATGCCGCGCGCGCCTTCACCAACTGCGCTTGTGGTGAGATGAACCAGTTGGGCTACAGCCAGGCCCAATCCTTCCTTGATCGCGGCATCGACTATTGCGTCGAGAACGATCTGGCGACCTGGCGCGATTACATGCGCGGCGTGCGGGCCCAGTTGTTGGTGCGCAACGGACGCTGGGATGACGCGGCCGCCGAGGCGCTGGATGTGATTGCCAACGACCGGGCGACGGCGCTGGTGCGCTATCCCGCCCTCGTAGCGCTGGCGCGGCTGAGGGTCCGCCGCGGCGACCCCTCGGCAGAGCCGCTCCTGGCGGAGATGAAGCGGTTTCTGGAGAAGGGCGCCGAACTGCAGCGGCTGTTGCCTTACGCGGCCGTGATGGCCGAACTGGCCTGGCTTGGGGAGGTGGACAAGGACGAGGCGCTGCGGCTGATCGGCCTTGCCGAGGGCATGTCGCCGACCCGGGCGGTCTTCGCCGAACTGGCCGGCTGGCGGCAGATGCTGGCACCCGATGCGGATCCGGGCGACACATCAGGCATGGCCGCGCCCTACCGGATGCTGCTGGCCGGCGACTGGCGGGGAGCGGCCACGGCGTGGGCCGAACTCGACGCGCCCTACGAACGCGCCCTGGCGCTCGCGCAGGGCGATGAGGCGGCACAGCGGGCGGCGCTGGAGATCCTTGAGCAGCTCGGCGCCCGGCCGGTCGCGAGCCATGTGCGCGACATCATGCGGCGAAACGGCGTCATCCGCATCGCGCGTGGACCGCGCCGCGCCACGCGCGCCAACAGCGCCGGCCTGACCGAGCGCCAGATGGAAGTGCTGCAGCTGATCGAGCGCGGTCTCTCCAACAAGCGCATAGCCGAGCATCTCGCCATTTCACCCAAGACGGTCGATCACCACGTCTCGGCGGTGCTCGGCAAGCTGGATGCCGTCTCGCGCGGCGAGGCCTCCGCTGCCGCGCGCGCCAGCGGGCTGATCTGAAGGCAGCAGGCCAGTTTGAGCGGCCGGCATATCAGTCGTAGGTCAGATCCGTCGCCTTGCCGCCGAACACCCGGTAGGCATAGAAGGAATAGAAGATGATGATCGGCAGCACCACCACCGTGCCGGCCAGGATGATGGCCAGGCTTTCGGTCGCGGACGCCGCCTGCCAGATGGTCAATTTGTCGGGCACGACGAACGGGTAGAACGACCAGGCAAGGCCGGCAAAGCCGAGCGCGAAGATGGCGGCCAGCGTCAGGAACGGTGTCAGCGCATGGCGGTCGTCGGGCTTGGGCAGATGGAAGGTCTGCCGCCACAGCCACAGGAACAACAGCGCCGACAGGATAGGCAGCGGCGAGAGATAGAGCATCTGCGGCCAGACGAACCATTTGTCGAAAATGCGCGGGCTGGCGAAAGGCGTGGCCAGCGACACCGCGGCCATGCCGAGCGCGGTCAGCACCAGCGCGGTGCGCAGCCAGCGCACCGCCTTCCTCTGCAGCTCGCCCTCGGTCTTGTAGATCACCCAGGCGGCCCCCATCGCCGCGTAGGCGGCGGCCAGGCAGAACGCCACCAGCACGCCGAACGCCACGCCGCCCAGGCCGACATCGAGGCCGAGCACATAGACGCCCAGCATATAGCCCTGCGCCAGCGAGGCGATGACGGAGCCAAGGAAGAAGATGCGGTTCCAGCGATGCTTCTTGCCGCTCGGCACCTTGGCGCGAAAATCGAAGGCGACGCCACGCAGGATCAGCCCGACCAGCAGCACGAAGACGGGAATGTAGAGCGCGGTGAGGATGACGCCATGCGCCAGGGGAAAGGCGACCAGCAACAGGCCGACGGCCAGCACCAGCCAGGTCTCGTTGGCGTCCCAGAACGGACCGATCGCCGCGATCATCGTATCCTGCTCCGCATCCTCGGCCACGGCGAACAGGATGCCGATGCCGAGGTCGAAACCATCGAGGATGACGTAGATGAGGATGGCGAGGCCCATCAGGCCGGCGAAGATGAGGGGGAGAGCGGTTGGCCAGTCGAAGGTCATTTTCCTTACTCCCCAGCCGCCGGCTGCGACATGGCTGTTTTCATGACGCCCGGCAGCGGTGATGAATCGCCATCCTTCGCCGCCTTCAGCGCCAGATGCACCAGCACGCCGAGATAGGCGATCAGCAGCAGCACGTAGAGGGTGAGGTAGACGGCGAGCGTCAGCGCGACATGGCTGCCCGCCACCGGGCCGACGGCATCGGCGGTCTTCAGCACGCCGGTGACCAGCCAGGGCTGGCGGCCGATCTCGGTGGTGTACCAGCCGGCCAGCGTCGCCAGCCAGCCCGACAGGGCCATCGGCACCATCAGCATGGCGAGCGGCTTCGGCAGGCTGTGGCGGCGCTTGAGGAAGAAGGCGGCCGACCACGAGACGGCGAGCATCAACAGGCCGGTGCCGACCATGATGCGGAAACTCCAGAACAGCGGAAAGACCGGCGGATGGTTGCCGGGGTAGTCGTTCAGGCCGGGCACCACGCCGCTGGTCGAGTGCCGCAGCACCAGGCTGGCGCCGTCGGGAATGGCGACCTCGAACCGGTTTTCCTTGGCCGCCTCGTCGGGCAGCGCGAACAGCACCAGCGGCACGTTGGGGCCGGTGTTCCAGTTGGCCTCCATGGCAGCGATCTTCTGCGGCTGGTGCTCCAGCGTGTTCAGCCCGTGCTGGTCGCCGGCAAAGATCTGGATGGGGATCAGGACCGCCGCGGTGAAGACGCCGGTGCGCAGCGCCTTCCACATCGATTCCGAGCGGTCGCCGTTGAGATAGCGCAGCGCCGACAGGCCGGCGACGAGGAACGATACCGTCAGACCGGAGGCGAGCAGCATGTGGACCAGCCGGTAAGGCATGGACGGGTTGAAGACGATGGCCCACCAGTCGACGGCATGCGCCTTGCCGTCGATCATCTCGAAGCCGGCCGGCGTCTGCATCCAGGAATTCAGCGCTATGATCCAGAAGGCGGACAGCGTGGTGCCGCCGGCGACCAGCACCGTCGCCAGCGTGTGGACGCGGTTGGAGACGCGGCGAAAGCCGAACAGCATGATGCCGAGGAAGGCCGCCTCGAGGAAGAAGGCGGTGAGGATCTCATAGGCCAGCAGCGGCCCGGCGATGTTGCCGACATGCTCCATATAGCCCGGCCAGTTGGTGCCGAACTGGAAGCTCATGGTGACGCCGGACACCACGCCCATGGCGAAAGAGAGCGCGAACACCTTCACCCAGGTGAAATAGGCGCGCATCCAGGCGGAATCGTTGGTTGCGTTGTAGCGCAGCTTGAAGAACAGCAGCACCCAGCCAAGGGCAATGGTGATGGTCGGAAACAGAATATGAAACGAAATATTCGCGCCGAACTGGATGCGCGACAGTATGAGCGGGTCCATGGCGGGCTCCGGCTGCTGGAAGTACTGGCAAAGGATAGGCCCGAAGCCGGTTCAGGTCAAAGCGGCGTCCTGCCGCGAGGCTGAACGCCACAGGACAATTTTACCGGTTCATGCGCCACATCTCCAGCCATTCCCGGCACTGGCTGTCCAGAACTGTCAGCAGCGCCATTGACTTGCGGTTGCACGCGACGGCATTCGGCCTATATCAGGGGACCTCTTTCAGGCAGTCGTTTTCCAGCCATGCCCTCCATTCTGTCCATTTCCGGGGTCTCCAAGACCTACGCCACCGGCTTCACCGCGCTCAAGGAAGTCAATCTCGACATCCAGCGCGGCGAGATCTTCGCGCTGCTCGGCCCCAACGGCGCCGGCAAGACGACGCTGATCTCGATCGTCTGCGGCATCGTGAACCGCTCGACCGGCACCGTCACCGTGGACGGTCACGACATCAGCAAGGATTACCGCGCCGCGCGCAGCCTGATCGGCCTAGTGCCGCAGGAACTGACCATCGACGCTTTCGAGAGCGTCTGGGCGACGGTCAACTACAGCCGCGGCCTGTTCGGCAAGCCGGCCAATCACGGCTTCGTCGAGAAGGTGCTGCGCGACCTGTCGCTGTGGGACAAGAAGGACGCCAAGGCGATCACGCTGTCGGGCGGCATGAAGCGCAGGCTGATGATCGCCAAGGCGCTGTCGCACGAGCCGCGCATCCTGTTCCTCGACGAGCCGACCGCCGGCGTCGATGTCGAGCTGCGCCAGGACATGTGGGAGATGGTGCGCCGGCTGCGCGAGGATGGCGTGACCATCATCCTCACCACCCACTATATCGAGGAAGCCGAAGCGATGGCCGACCGCGTCGGCGTCATCAACCGCGGCGAGATCATCCTGGTCGAGAACAAGGCCGAACTGATGCGCAAGCTCGGCCGCAAGCGGCTGGTGCTGGAGCTGCGCAATCCGCTGACCGCCATTCCGGAGTCCTTCTCGCGCTATGCGCTGGAGCTGTCGCCGGATGGCGGGCAATTGACCTACACCTATGACAACCAGGCCGAGCGGCCGGGCGTCGCCTCGCTGATCCGCGACCTCGAGGCATCAGGCATCCAGTTCCGCGACATCGACACGCAAAACAGCTCGCTCGAGGAGATCTTCGTCAACCTGGTGAGGAGAGAGCCATGAACCTGCGCGCAGTCTGGGCGATCTACCGGGTCGAGATGGCGCGTGCCTTCCGCACCGTGCTGCAGAGCATCATCTCGCCGGTCATCTCGACATCGCTCTACTTCGTCGTCTTCGGCTCGGCCATCGGCTCGCGCATCACCGAGATCGACGGCATCAGCTACGGCGCCTTCATCGTGCCGGGACTGATCATGCTGTCGCTCTTGACGCAGTCGATCTCCAACGCCTCCTTCGCCATCTATTTCCCGAAATTCGTCGGCTCGATCTATGAGCTTCTGTCGGCGCCGGTCTCCTATCTGGAGATCGTCATCGCCTATGTCGGCGGCGCGGCGACCAAGTCGATCATCCTCGGCCTGATCATCCTCGCCACCGCCTCGCTGTTCGTGCCGCTGCACATCGAACATCCGTTCTGGATGATCGGCTTCCTGGTGCTGACGGCGGTGACCTTCAGCCTGTTCGGCTTCATCATCGGCATCTGGGCGAAAAGCTTCGAGCAGCTGCAGCTGGTGCCGCTGCTGATCGTCACGCCGCTAACCTTCCTCGGCGGCAGCTTCTATTCGATCCACATGCTGCCCGGCATCTGGAAGACGATCACGCTGTTCAACCCGGTCGTGTACCTGATCAGCGGCTTCCGCTGGAGTTTCTACGGCAAGGCCGACGTCTCGGTCGGCGTCAGCCTGGGCATGACGCTGGTCTTCCTGGCCGTCTGCATCGCCATCGTCGCCTGGATCTTCAGGACCGGCTACCGGCTGCGGAACTGACGCAGTGCTAAAGTCGTCGTCCTAGGGCGATACAGGAGCGAAGCTCCTTGGACCTCACTGCGACCAATATTGCCAGGCCCAGTAGAAACTTTCGTCGCGAGGCGGCAGGCGATCGCGGCCGGCTGGGAATTGGACCGGCGCCGGCGAACGCCCTTGCCTCGCCGCCTTGTCGTCGGGGGCAAGGCCGAGCAGCCAGGCGCCGAAATGTGCGAACAGCACGGCGGTGGAATGGGTCGTCATCGTCATTCTCCTGCGCTTGGGTCGGTCATTCCCGTCCCGCCCACGGGACGAGCGCGCGCTCGATCCGGCGGATGGTGAATTCGAGCACGAAGGCGATGGCGGCGATCACCAGAATGCCCATGATCACCACGTCGGTGACCAGGAACTGCGCCGCCGACTGGATCATGAAGCCAAGCCCGCGCGTCGCCGCCACCAGTTCAGCCGCGACCAGTGTCGACCAGCCGGCACCAAGCGCGATGCGCAGCCCGGTCAGGATCGAGGGCAGCGCGCTGGGCAGGATGACGTGGCGGACCACCTGGCGCTTGGTCGCGCCGAGCGAGCGCGCCGCGTTGATGCGCTCCTGCGAAACGCCGCGAACGCCCGATGCGGTCGACAGCGCCACCGGCGCCAGCATGGCGATGGCGATCACCAGGATCTTCGACGGCTCGCCGATGCCGAACCAGATGATGACGAGCGGCAGATAGGCGAGCGGCGGGATCGGCCGCAGGAATTCCAGCAGCGGATCGAAGATGCCGCGGCCGATGGTGCTGATGCCGATGGCAAGACCTACCGGCACCCCGACGAGGATGGCGGCGACCAGCGCGGCGAACACCCGGCCCAGGCTTGCGACGGTGTGCTGCAGCAGCGTCGCGTCGACGAAGCCATCGCTGACGACGACGATGAATTTGTTCCACACGGCGACGGGCGAGGGCAGGAAGACCGGAGAAACCAGTTGCAGGCGGGCCGACAGCGCCCACGCCGCCAGCACCAGCAGGATGGTGGCCGCGCTGATCATGCGCGCCGAGACACCCCGGCGTTTCGGGCTCGGCCGCGACCATGGCACCGACAGGCCGGCGGCCTCTTCAGTCCTGGGGCCGGCGCGCTCGGTGTAGGAGAAGATGGTCATGCCGTTTCTCCCTCGAAGATGGCATCGGTCAGTTCGCCGCGCGCCTTGGCGAAGGCCGGGTCGGCCTTGACCGCGCGGATGGTCTCGCCCGCGGCGTAGCGCCTGGAGAAACCCGGCTCGAAGGTGCGCACGACCCGGCCGGGGCCTGGCGCCAGCACGACGATGCGGGTGGCGAGCACCAGCGCTTCCTCGATGCCGTGGGTGACCATCAGCACGCCGGCATGGCTTGCCTTCCAGAGATCGAGCAGGGTCGTCTGCATGCGCTCGCGCGTCAGCGCGTCGAGCGCGCCGAGCGGCTCGTCGAGCAGCAGGAATTGCGGTTCGGCGGCGAGCGCGCGGGCAAGGCCGACGCGCTGGCGCATGCCGCCGGAAAGCTCCCAGATGCGCTTGTCGCCGGCATCGCCGAGCTTGACCAGCGCCAGAAGCTCGTCGGCACGGCGCGCCCGCTCGGCCGGGCGGACACCGCGCAGGCGCAGCGCGAAGGCGACGTTTTCGCGCGCGGTCAGCCAGGGAAACAAGGCATCGTTCTGGAACACCACGGCGCGATCCGAGCCGGGCTCCGTGATCGGCCGGCCGTCGATCGTGGCGCTGCCGCGCGCCGGCGTGACCAGGCCGGCGGCGACATTGAGCAGCGAGGTCTTGCCGCAGCCGGAACGGCCGACAAGGACGACGAAATCATCGCCGGCGACGTCGATCGACACACGCTCGACGGCGGGGTAGCCGTCATAGTGGATCGAGATCTTGTCGAGCACGAGATGCGGCATGGGGCCTCTCAAGGACGTTCATCGAAACTCGCCTGCCCCGAAACCGCGCCTCGTCAGCGGTTCCGGGGCAGGCACGCGCGGCGTCAGGGAAGGGCGCGCGAGCCATTTGAGCGCCGCCGCATTGCCGTCAGGACATGCGGGGACGCTTCAGCACTGGGCTCAGTTCGAGGCCAGCGCCTCCGTGACGTATTTCGACGTCACATATTTTGAATAGTCCGGCAGCACGGCGTCGACCTTGCCCTGCTCCTTGAGGAAGGCGGAGGCCGCCGCGACCGCCTTGACCGTGCCGCCGCCGAGGAATTTTTCCGAGGCCTGCTCTTCCAGGGTCGGGAAGACATAGCCCTTCAGCAGCTCCGGCACCTCCTCTAGCTTGGCGCCAGTGAGCTTGGCGATCTTGCCGGCCTGCGGCGAGGAGACCGACCAGGCGTCGGGCTTGGCGAGGTACTCGGCATAGGCGGCGCCCGTCACCTTGACGAAGTCGCGCACGGCTTCCGGGTTCTTCTGCGCAAAATCGGTGCGCACGATCCATGCGTCGAAGGTCGGCGCGCCCCAGGCGGCGACCTGCGAGGAATCCAGGACGACCTTGCCCGTCGTCTTGATCTGGCCGAGCGCCGGGTCCCAGACATAGGCCGCATCGATGTCGCCGCGGGCGAAGGCGGCGGCGATTTCCGGTGGCCGCAGATTGAGGATCTGGACCGACTTCGGATCGACATTCTCGTGCTTCAGCGCCGCAAGCAGGCTGTAATGCGTGGTCGAGACGAAGGGCACGGCGACCTTCTTGCCGGCGAGGTCGGCGACCTTCTCGATGCCGGCGCCATTGCGGGCGACCAGCGCTTCGGACGGTCCGATCAGGCCGACGACGAAGATGGTCTGGATCGGCAATTCGCGGCTCGCCGCCGCCGCCAGCGGGCTCGAACCGACATAGCCGATATCGACCGAGCCGGAGGCGACCGCGGCGATGACATCGGCACCGGAATCGAATTTGCGCCAGTCGATCGCGGCCTTGGTGGCCTTTTCATAGGCGCCGTCGGCCTGCGGCACCTTGGAAGGTTCGACCACAGTCTGGTAGCCGATGGTGATCTTCGGGTCCTCGGCCAAGGCGGGGCTGAGGAAGGCGGCGCCGGCGAGGGCAGCGGACGACAGAAGGAGAATGCGTCGCGAAATGGTGGACATCAAAAGGCTCCATGAAAAACAGAGAAAACCGGATTGCCCCATGATAGTCCGCTAATTCTATCGTTCTTGTAGAGTTAAATCCTTCCAAGGAAGGCGGGTTTGTTGAAAAAAAGCGGTCGATGACTTGCCGCCAAGGCGGACGGGGCGGCTGTGGCGCGGTCACCGCCTCCGATGGTAGCCTCCGCATGAACGGGAAAGGTGCTCCGCGACCCTTCAACTTCGTCATCCTATGGCGAAGCAAGGAGCGCAGCGCGCGCAGATCCTAGGATCCATTCCGTGACTTCGAAGCGTTGCCACGGTCCTGGTTATGCTCCGTTGCGCCCGCTAGCACGGTCCCGGCATGGATCCTCGGGTTTTCGCGACGGAGCTTCGCTCCTGCTCCGCCCGTGGATGACGAAGTCGGGAAGGCCCAGGCCGCTCGACAACCGTCGACACCGTTACTCACGAAACGACGGTTTTCGCTTTCGCGATCGACACGCGAATCCATGCCTCGAACAGCCACGGAATTGACAAGCCGTTCCGCGTGTTCGAGGGTAAGTATAGTATCCTTATCGACATGAGTGAATTGGAGGCGACGATGAGCGGGCACCCCACCACCATGATCGCCCACGGCATGCGCCGGCTGAGGGCCCCACATGTCGACGCGCGGCATGACGGGCCTGCGGGAACCATTTGCCGCCTTGTCGCCATCGAGATGCATTTCTGTGCTCTTATTGGCACAAAGGCCTGACAAAATGGCTATTGCGGCTTGAAAACGAAGCAAATTCAACGTTCCTCGGCTTGTACATCATGTCACTAGAATTTATGTGTCATGGATGCTTGGACGCGGCGGGGAGGCTCGCCAGGCGTTTCGCAACGGATGGCCTCGCGCCATCGCATGACAGAGAAACGTTCGGTCAATGCTCACCAAAAAAGGCAAGTACGGCCTCAAGGCGCTCATCCACCTCGCGCACATGCCGGCCGGGCAACTGGCTTTCGTCAACGACATCGCGACCGGCAACAACATCCCGAAGAAATTCCTCGACGCCATACTGGGCGAGCTGCGCAATGCCGGTTTCGTCCAGAGCCGCAAGGGCAAGGATGGCGGCTACCGCCTGGCGCGACCGGCCGACGAGATCAAGGTCGGCCATGTCGTGCGCGTCCTCGACGGGCCGCTCGCCCCAATTCCCTGCGCCAGCCGCACACAATATCAGCGCTGTGAAGACTGCAACGAGGCGACATGCCAAGTCCGACATCTGATGCTCGAGGTCCGGCAGGCGATCGCCGAGGTGCTCGACCAGCGCAGCCTGGCCGAGATGCGCGATATCGGTCTCGACGACCTCGCGAGGGACATCGACGACCGTCCCTTGGCCGTGAAGGTCCAGGCCTGACGCCTCGCATTCCACAGGTGCGCGCATGAGCCGGCGCGCCAATTCGATCATCCCCAGCTCGATCATCATCGTCGGCGGCGGCGCCTCGGGCGTCGTGATGGCCGCGCATCTGCTGAAATCGGCCAATCCGGATCTGCGCGTCACGCTGATCGAAAAGCGCCCGCATTTCGGCCAGGGCATTGCCTATTCGACGCTGCTGTCCGCGCATGTCTTGAATGTCAGCGCGGCCGGCATGAGCGCCTATGCCGATGATCCCGGCAATTTCTGGCGCTGGCTGCAGGGGCGTGGCCTGGTCGACCCGGAGCAGACGCCGCAGACACCCTTCTACGCGCCGCGCAGCCTCTATGCCCGCTATCTCGGCGAACTGCTCGACGACCTCGAAGCACGGGAGCAGCCGACCGGGCGGCTGCGCCTGATCCACGAAGAGAGCCTGGCGATCACGCCGACCGCGTCCGGCGTCGAGGTGGCGCTCGCAAACGGCACCAGCGTCGTCGCCCATCTGGCCATATTGGCCACCGGCCATGACGAACAGCCGGCGCAAGGCCATGCGATCCGCATGGGGTCGGAAGCCGACACCGCGCTCGACCCGGAAAGCCGCGTCATGGTGCTGGGCACCGGCCTCAGCATGGTCGACGCGTTCCTGGCGCTGGAACAGCGCGGCCATACGGGCGAGATCGTCGCCGTGTCGCGGCGCGGCCTGCTGCCGTCGCCGCACCGCAAGGGCAATCCGATCAAGCTCGACGTCGCGGATATCCCGCTCGGCACCCAGCTTTCCTATTTCGTCGGCTGGTTCCGCGACCTGATCCGCGAGAACCAGAAGGCCGGCATCGACTGGCGCGACGTGGTCGATGGTCTCAGGCCGTTCAACCAGAAGATCTGGCAGAACTGGCCGGCCTCCGCCAAGCGCCGCTTCGTGGAACACACCAAGGCGTGGTGGGACATCCACCGCCATCGCATGGCGCCTGAGGTCTACGCCAAGGTGACGCAAGCCGTGCAGTCCGGCCGCATCCGGCTTGTCGCCGGGCGCGTCGTCGGCATCACGCCAGGCGAGGCTTTCAGCGTCGACATCCAGTCGCGCCACAGCCAGCTTGTCGAGACTTTCGACGTCGCCCGTATCTATGATTGCTCAGGGATCGTGCGGGACATTTCGACCTCGTCGAACAGCGTGGTGCGCTCCCTGGTCGACCGCGGGCTCGCACGGCCGGATCCGATGCGCATCGGCCTCGACGTGTCGGCCAATTGCGAGATCATCGCCGGCGACGGCACGGTCTCGCGAAAGATCCTCGCCGTCGGTCCGCTGACGCGCGGCACCTTCTTCGAGATCGACGCCATCCCCGACATACGCGTCCAGTGCGCGCGACTGAGCAAGCAGTTGCTGGGCTAGCCGCCCAGCGCCTCGCACACCAGGCGCGCGGTCTCGGCGCCGGAAAAATTCTGCTGGCCGGTGATCAGATTGCCGTCGCGCACGGCAAAGCCGCGCCACAGCCCGGCCTGGACATAATTGGCGCCGATGGCCTTCAACTCATCCTCGATGCGCCAGGGCATCAGATGCTTGCCGCGCTCGAGGGCGCCCATCTCCCAGGTCGCCCTGTCGGCGAAATCCTCCTCGGCATTGGCAAAACCCGTCACGGTCTTGCCGGCGGCGAGCAGCGATCCGTCGGCGCGCCTGGCGTAACGCAGGATGGCGGTGCCGTGGCAGAGCGCGGCGGCCACCTTGCCGGCCTCATGGAAGGCGACGAAGGTCCGTTGCAGGTCGGTCGCGCCCTCGTAGCTGAACATCGGCGCCTGGCCACCGGCGACGACAATCGCGTCAAAGCTGTCGACATCGATCTCCGCCGCCGGCCGCGTGGTCTCGACCAGGGCCGCCAGTTTGGGGCTCGACAGGAAGCCGAGCGAGATGAGATCCGTCTCGGAATAACCCGAGGGGTCACGCGGGTCGCTCAGCGCGTCGGCCTCGCATCTGCCACCCTCGGGCGAGAAGATTTCAACCGCATAGCCGCGCTCGGTGAAGGCAAACCACGGATGCGTCAGCTCGCTCCACCAGAAGCCGACCGGCCATCCTGTCGTGGTCGATACGGCCGGACTGGCGATGACGATGGCCACACGCTTTGGCTTGCGTGCATTGACCGGATTGGCATCCCTGACGCTCATCTTGGCTCTCCCTTATGAAACTGTCGCCGACAAAGCCCGGCCCGGCAATCTGGCCACATGGCGGGGCAAAATCCGCTTCCGTCGTGGCGGCGCCTTGCCTAGGATCGGTGCATGACACAACGCGGTAGACTCTATGGCTGCCCTGTCGAGTTCGCGCTCGACGCGCTCGGCGGCAAATGGAAAACGGTGATCATCGCGCGCATCAAGCAAGGGCCGCTGCGCTATTCCGAGCTGCGCCGGCTGATCCCGTCGCTGTCCGACAAGATGCTGACGCAGCGGCTCGCCGACCTCGTCGAGATCGGCTTCGTCGTGCTCGAGACGTCGCACGACGGCAAGGGGCGCTACGCCTTGACCGAGCGCGGCCAGGATCTCGCCGGAGCACTCCAGGCGCTTTACGACTGGGGCAGCGTGCATGGGCGCGCCGAGGGCGTGCGCTTCCGCACCGACATCGAAGCGGCGGCCTAGCAACGCTCACGCCGCATCGGCAAGCGCCCCGCAAAAGCCTGCGACATCGGTGATGACGGCCTCGCCGAGGAAACGCAGCGCCGCCATGGAGCGGTCGCGCGCTTCGCGGTTGCCGAAGCCGCAGGCATCCTCGATCACGACGGCCGTAAAACCATTGTCGGTCGCCTGGCGCACGGTCGGCTCGATGCCGATCTCCATGGCGATGCCGGCAAGGGCGATGGCGCGCACGCCGCAATCGCCGAGCGCAAAGCCAAGCGCCGTGGAATCGAAGGCTGACATGGTCAGCTTGTCGAACACGGCTTCGTCGGCGCGGGGCGCCAGTTCGGGGACGATTTGCGCCGCTTCGGCATCGCGCAAGAACCACGGCTCGACCGCGTCGGGACTGTCGCGCCGCTGCCAGGCCATGGCGGTGCGCAGCTGGGTGGCGCCCATCCATTTGCGCGGCAAGGAGAGATGGCGCGTGAACGCCACCCGCATGCCGGCCGAGCGGGCAGCTTCAAGCACGATGCCGGTGCGCTCGACGATTTCGGCCGCGCCGGCGACCTGGCGGCAGATGCCGACCTGCATGTCGTAGACCACCAGCGCCATGCTACGCGGATCGCACCATTCGGCCAGGTTGATTGGAACCTCTATGCCTTCGCTCGACCGGATCATGCCGCCGTCCGGTCCCAGGGCTTGGCGATGTCGACGCCGGGGTCGAACAGATATTCGAGCGGCAGCGGTGCCGGATCGAAGGCGAGGAAATGCCATTCGAGCAGTCCCGCCTTCGACAGCGGGAAGTCGTCCGTATAGCGCCTGGCTTCCTCGACGCTGTCGAGTTCGAAGACGATGATGACGCCGCCGACATCGGCGCGCGCATAGTTTTCGCGCACGATGCCTGCCTTCCACAGCCGCCAGACATTCGAGACCTCGTCGCGCAGATAGGGTTTCAAATCGTCGAGGGTGACGCCGGGCCTGAAGTTGTCATAGGCGATGATCTTCACGGCTATCTCCTCTTGGCATGTCGGCATCGCGCGGCCGCTTTGTTTCGGCCTGGGCCACGTTCCGCTAGCATGTCGAAAATGGCGGCTTCAACGAACGAGATGGTTCGTTGAACGAGCCGGCCGGTTGGCCTTTCGTGGCGCGCGGCATCCAGCGGAGAGGAGACGGAATGGTCATCGAACGGCTGAACCCGAAGGGCATGCACAGCAACCCGGCCTATTCGCAAGGCGTGGCGCTGCCCGCATCGGCGCGCATCGTGCTGATCGGCGGCCAGAACGGCATCGATGCCGATGGCCGGACCGTCGGCAAGGGCGACATCGCGGCGCAAACCGCGCAGGCGCTCGCCAATCTGGCGATGGTGCTCGAAGCCGGCGGCGCCAGGCCCAAAGACCTCGTCCGCCTGTCGATCTACATTGTCGGCGACGCCGATATCAGGCCGGCCTTCGGCGCCTGGATGGCGTTCTGGGCGGATCGCGGACCGCCGCCGGTGGTGACCGGCATACGCGTGCTCGGCCTCGCCAATCCGGATTTCCTGATCGAGATCGAGGGCCAGGCGGCGATCGTGTAGAAGCCCTGCTTTTGATGCCGCGGCGCGTGAGCACCAGCCTCTTGGAATTTCATTCCTCGTCTGGCCGTCTGATTGGCACGTTCTATCTTCTTTCCCGCGACAAACGGCTGGAAAAGAGGCTACGCTGCCGCTCTGCCGGCTCAATCAAAGAAATAGAGCATGATGTTGTCCGAAAACCGCTTCACATTTTTCGGCATCATGCTCTGGGCGGTTGCCTGATCAGGGAGCTTCGATATGAGCGAGCACGGAAAAGCTGCGCCAGGCGGCGACCCCTCGGATGGCCAATCCTCGCGCCTGCGGCCGCCCTACAAGTCGGTTCTCGACCTGATCGGCCAGACGCCGGTGGTCGAGCTGACCAAGTTCGACACCGGCAAATGCCGGCTGTTCATCAAGCTCGAAAGCCAGAATCCCGGCGGCTCGATCAAGGACCGCATCGCGCTGTCGATGATCGCGGCGGCCGAGAAAGAGGGCAAGCTCAAGCGCGGCGGCACCATCGTCGAGGCGACGGCCGGCAATACCGGCCTTGGCCTTGCCCAGGTCGGCATCCCCAAGGGCTACCGCATCGTGCTGGTCGTGCCCGACAAGATGTCGCGCGAAAAGATCCAGCACCTGCGGGCGCTGGGCGCGGAAGTGCGCATGACGCGCTCCGATGTCGGCAAGGGGCACCCGGAATATTACCAGGACATGGCCGAGAAGATCGCGGCTGAGGTGCCCGGCGCCTTCTATGCCAACCAGTTCGCCAATCCGGCCAACCCGCTGGCGCATGAGACGACCACCGGTCCCGAGATCTTTTCGCAGCTCGACGGCAATGTCGACGCGGTGGTCGTCGGCGTCGGCTCGGGCGGCACGCTGACCGGGCTTGGCCGCTACTTCGCCCAGGTGTCGCCCAAGACCGAAATGGTGCTGGCCGATCCGGTCGGCTCGGTGCTGGCGCCCTTGATCAAGACCGGCAAGATGGAAGAGGCCGGCAGCTGAACGGTGGAAGGCATCGGCGAGGATTTCGTGCCGCCCAATGCCGATCTGTCGCTGGTCAGGAAGGCCTATTCGATCACGGACAAGCAGAGCATGCTGGCGGTGCGCGATCTCCTGTCGCGCGAAGGCATCCTGGCCGGCTCGTCCTCGGGCACGCTTTTGTCGGCCGCCTTGCGCTATTGCCGCGAGCAGACGGCGCCGAAACGCGTCGTCACCTTCGTCTGCGACAGCGGCAACAAATACCTGTCGAAGGTGTTCGACGATTTCTGGCTGGCCGAACAGGGCCTGGCCGAACACGAGCAGCATGGCGACCTGCGCGACCTCGTGATGCGCTCGCACCGCACCGGCGACACCGTCTATGTCGGCCCCGACGAAAGCCTGCTCAACGCCTATGGCCGCATGCGCCGTTCCGATGTCTCGCAGCTGCCGGTTCTGGAAGATGGCAAGCTCATCGGCATCGCCGACGAGAGCGATATCCTCGCCAAGGTCGACGGCCCCTATGACGGGCGCTGGGAGCGTTTCAACGGGCCGGTGCGCACGGCGATGACCTCCAATCTGCACACGCTACAGGCCAGCCAGACGCTGGATGCGCTGCTGCCGGTGTTCGACCGCAACGAGGTCGCGATCATCTTCGACGGCGACGAGTTCGTCGGCCTGATCACCCGCATCGACCTGATCAACCATTTGAGGCGCGCACGATGACCAGCCACACACCACCACCATCGGGCAAGAACCGCCTGGCCTTCTCGACGCGCACCATCCATGGCGGCCAGAGCCACGATCCGCTGACCGGCGCGGTGATGGTGCCGATCTATGCCACCTCGACCTACGGCCAGCAGTCGCCGGGCGTGCACAAGGGGTTCGAGTATGCCCGCAGCCAGAACCCGACGCGCTTTGCCTTCGAGCGCGCGGTGGCCGATCTCGAGAGCGGCACGGCCGCGTTTGCCTTCGCCTCCGGCCTGGCGGCGATCTCGACGGTGCTGGAACTGCTCGATTCCGGCGCGCATATCGTCGCCACCGACGACATCTATGGCGGGTCCTTCCGGCTGATGGAGCGGGTGCGCAAGCGCTCGGCGGGTCTCAAGGTCTCGTTCGTCGACTTCACCGACCTTGCCGCGGTGGAGGCGGCGATCCGCCCGGAGACGAAGCTGCTGTGGGTCGAGACGCCGACCAACCCGCTGCTGCGCATCGTTGATCTCGAAGGCGTCGCCGCGCTGGCCAAGCGCAAGGGCGTCCTCACGGTCGCCGACAACACGTTCTGCAGCCCCTATATCCAGCGGCCGCTGGAACTCGGCATCGATATCGTCGTGCACTCGACAACCAAATATCTCAACGGCCATTCCGACATGGTCGGCGGGGTGGCTGTCGTCGGCGACAACAAGGAATTGGCCGCCCAGCTGAAATTCCTGCAGAACGCCATCGGCGCCGACGCTGGCGCTCAGGATGGAGCGGCATTCCGACAACGGGCTGAAGATCGCGCAGTGGCTGGAAGCGCGAAAAGATGTGCGCCGCGTCCTCTATCCCGGCCTCGCCAGCCACCCGCAGCATTCCATTGCCGTCCAGCAGATGCATGCCTTTGGCGGCATGATCACCGCTGTGCTCGACCGCGATCTCACCGGCACAAAACGCTTCCTCGAACGCACGCAATTGTTCACGCTGGCCGAAAGCCTCGGCGGGGTGGAGAGCCTGATCGAGCATCCGGCGCTGATGACGCATGGGTCCATTCCCGCCGAGAAGCGGGCGGAGATCGGCATTTCGGATTCGCTGGTGCGACTCTCCGCCGGCATAGAGGATGGCGATGACCTGATCGCGGATCTGGAGCAGGCGCTGGGGGGATAGCGCCAGCGGTTGACGCCAAGCGCCATTCGCCCGAGATGTAGCGTCCATGGCAACGCGCGAACCCCAAAAGCTCACCGAACCCCTGACCTTCGCGGTGCTGGTGTTCCCCGGCTTTCCGATGATGGCGTTCAGCTCGGTCATCGAGCCGCTGCGTGCCGCCAACATTCTGGCGAAGCGGCAGTGCTACCGCTGGATCATCGTCGGCGGCACGAAAGGCGCGGTCGAGGCCTCGAACGGCGTCGTCATACAGCCAGGGTTCTATGCCGAGGACGCGCCGAAGATCGACCGCATCGTCGTCTGCTCGGGCGGTGATGCCGATCACCTCGTCGCCGAGGACGCGGCGAGCTGGATCCGCCGCAGCCTGCGCAATGGCGCTCATATCGGCGCGGTGGCGGATGCGGCGTTCTTCCTGGCGCGGGCCGGCCTGCTCGACGGCCATGCCTGCACCTTGCACTGGACCAGCCAGGCCGCCTTCACCGAGGCCTTTCCCAACATCGAACTGCGGCGCGATCTCTACGTCATCGACCGCAAGCGCTTCACCTCGGCCGGCGGCGTCGGCAGCCTCGACATGATGCTGGAGATCATCACCCGCGATTACGGCGCCGAGCTAGCCGCCGGCGTCGCCGAATGGTTCGTGCACAGCCAGCTGCGCTCCAGCGTCGATCGCAAGCTGATGCCGCTCAGGCTGCGCACCGGCGTGCAGAACGAGCTGGTGCTGTCGGCCATCGCCATCATGGAAGACGCGGTCGAGGAGCGGCTCGGCATGGCCGAGCTGACCGCACGGCTCGGCGTGTCCTCCGACAAGCTCGAGCGCAGCTTTCGCTCCGAACTCGCCATCTCGCCCAATGGCTACTACCGGCGGCTGCGGCTCAAGCGCGCCGCCGACCTCCTGGCGCATTCGACGCTCGCCGTGCGCGACGTGGCGCTGGCCTGCGGCTTTGCCTCGATGTCGAGCTTTGCCCGCGCTTTTCGCGAGGAGCATGGCCATCCACCGAAACTGGCGCGGAGGCATTAGGGTCGGCGTACCAGGGTACGCGACGTCGAGTTCCGTCCCACCCTCCAGCGCCCGGCACTACCTGCCAGCGGCATCCCGCATAACCCCTGCGGTTTTCCGCACAATGCGTCCGCCGCTGCTGCGCCATGGTCACGTCTCGCAACCGACCCAAGGCCAGGCACAAATGAGCATCGTCGTATTCGACCCCGACAGCACCGAGGACGTCGATTTCAAGGACCGCATGCGCCACCCGGCGGCGGCTGACCCGGCGGGCGGCATGTGGCTGTCGGACACCGAGCCGTCCTTCATCGATGCCGACGCGCTGCGCAAAGGCCGGCTGGCAAAACTGCGCGGCTGGATGCGCGACGCCGGTTATGGCGGGGTCGTCTTGTTCGACCCGTACAACCAGCGCTACGCCACCGGCTCGCGCAACATGTTCGGCTATTTCCTGCGCAACTCGACCCGCTATTTCTTCATCCCGACCGAAGGGCCGATCGTGCTGTTCGAGTACCCGCAGAGCTACCATGTCTCGATGGTGCTCGACACGATCGACGAGGCGCGTCCGTCCAAGCTCGTATGGTCGTCGGTCTCCGGCCGTGACGACGAAACCGCCGGGCCCTTCGCCGACGAGATCGCCGAGCTCCTGAAGCAGCATGGCGGCGGCTCGATGAAGCTCGGGCTCGACCGCTGCAGTCATCTGCAGGCCCTCGCCCTGGAAAAGCGCGGCTGCGAGGTCAAGGATTGCCAGGGCGAAATCCTGGCCGTGCGCGCGGTGAAGACGCCGGAGGAGGTGAAATGCCTGCAGGTGTCGATGGCCGGCGCCGAGGCCGCCGTCTACGCCGTGCGCGAGGCGATCAAGCCCGGTGTTTCCGAAAACGACCTGTTCGCCATCATGTATGGCGAGGTCATCCGCCAAGGCGGCGAGTTCATCGAGACCCGGCTCTTGACCTCAGGCCAGCGCACCAACCCATGGTTCAACGAGGCGAGCGGCCGCAAGATCCGGCCGGGCGAGCTTCTGGCGCTCGATACCGACACGATCGGCTGCTACGGCTATTATTCCGATTTCTCCCGCACCTTCCGCTGCGGACCCGGCAAGCCGACCGATTACCAGAAGTCGCTCTACCGCATGGCGCATGACCAGGTTCAGCACAACATTTCGATCGTGAAACCCGGCATGGCGTTTCGCGAGATCGCCGAAAAGGCCTGGAAGATCCCCGACCGCTTCGTCGACCAGCGCTATACCTCGGTGATGCACGGCGTCGGCATGCATGGCGAGACGCCGTTCATCGCGCATGCCATGGATTACGAGACCTATGGCCGCGACGGCCATATCGTGCCAGGCATGGTGGTGAGCGTGGAAAGCTATATTGGCGAAAAGGGCGGCCGCGAGGGCGTCAAGCTGGAGGACGAGATCCTGATCACCGAGACGGGCACGGAGCTTCTGTCGCGCTTTCCCTATGAGGACGGGTTTCTGGCGTGAAGGCACCCATCTCCATCAGCAGAGGAACGGTGGCCGCAATCTTCATCGACCTGCAGGAAGAGCACCGGCAGGACAAGCGCTATCTGGTCGAGGGCTTTGCCGGCATCCTGGCCAACGTCCAGCGCCTGCAGGCGGCGGCGCGGCAAAACCACGTGCCGCTGTATCATTGGGCCTACATCGTCGATCTCGACAAGCAGGACCGGCCCTTTCATCCCGTTGGCGCCGACGGCAAGTCGGCCTTCTCAGACAAGAGCGATCCGCTGACCGAGATCTGCCATGAGGTGGCGCCGGCCAAGGATGAGGCGCTGCTGATCAAGGCCGAGGCCAGCGCCTTCCGCAGCGGGCCGGCGGCCGACCGGCTGAAGGCGTCCGGCATCGAATGGCTCGTGGTTGCCGGCGTCTGGACCGAGGCCTGCATCGACGCCACGGTCAAGGACGCCGTGACAAGGGGATTTCGCGTGCTCCTGGTCAAGGATGCCTGCGGCAGCGGAAGCGCCGCCATGCACCAGACCGGCATCCTCAACCTCGCCAACCGGCTCTATGGCGGCGCGGTCACCGATACGGACGGCGCCTGCCGGCTGCTGGCCGGCGAGACCGTCACCGCCTGGCAGGTCGAGGGGTCGGTGCCGCTGCGCTTCACCTTCGACAATGCGGCGGCGCTCTACGCCGACCTTTGACAGCAGACCGACATGACCGGCCGCGGCAGATATGAAACACGGCTCGACCCGGCGCTGTGGGCTTATATCGACAGCGTCAACGCCTGGTACCCGCCCGAGATCACCGGCCTGCCGATCGACAAGCAGCGCGCGGTCTATGACAGGATGTGCCGGGCTTTCCATCAGGGCCGCCCGCCGGGGGTCAAGGCCAGCGACGGCCTGGTCACCGCCACGGCGCACGGCATACCGATCCGCCACTACCAACCCGCCGGCAAGGCCGCGCGGGCCATGGTGCTCTATTTCCACGGCGGCGGCTTCATTCTGGGTGGCCTCGACAGCCATGACGACATCTGCGCCGAGATCTGCGCCGGCACCGGCTTCGACGTGGTGTCGGTCGACTACCGGCTGGCGCCCGAGCATGTCCACCCTGCAGCCTTCGACGATGCGATGGCCGCCTTCGAATGGGCTGCGGCGTCAGGCCTGCCGCTCATCTTGAGCGGCGAGAGCGCCGGCGGCAATCTCGCCGCGGCCGTGGCGCAGGCGACGCGCAAGCACGCCCACGCTGCGATCGGCCAGGTGCTGATCTATCCCGGCCTCGGCGGCGACGAGGCCGCCGGCTCCTATGTCGAACATGCCGAGGCGCCGCTGCTGTCCGTCGGAGACATCGCCTTCTACCGCGACGTCCGCTCGGCCAAGCGGCAATCGCCTGATGACCCGACCTTTTCACCGCTGCGCGACCGCGACTTTTCCGGCCTGCCGCCGACGGTGATCATCACGGCCGAGTGCGACCCGCTCTCGTCGGATGGCGAGGCCTATCGCGGCCGCATTGTCGCGGCCGGCGGCAAGGCGTGGTGGCATAAGGAGAAGCGCCTGGTGCACAGTTTCCTGCGCGCCCGCACCACTGTGCCGGCCGCGGCAGAGGCGTTCTCGCGCATCATCGCGGCGATTGCTGCATTGGGGCGGGGCGAGTGGCCATATTGAGGACTACGCCGGGGCCGGGTCGTCCTCTCTTTTCGCCGCAATTCCGGACGGAAAACCGCTTCACACTTTTCCTGGAATTGCTCTACGAGGACGCCGCGACGCTCTTTTCGGATGAATTGGCCTTAAGCCAGAGCGCCTTTTCGCCGAGCGTGGCGACCATGGCGGCATGCGCGGCGCGCTCGGCTTCGGAGAGGCGCGGCAGCAGCGGCCTCGGGCGCTCGGCGACGATGATCTCGATATGGCGGACATTCTCGCCCTGCGCCGGCGCGGTGGCGCTGTCGAGGATCAGCGCCGCCTGCTTGCCGCCGATCAGCTCGATATAGACCTCGGCCAGCAATTCGGAATCGAGCAGCGCGCCGTGCTTGGTGCGCTTCGTGTTGTCGATGCCGTAGCGCCGGCAGAGAGCATCGAGGGAATTCGGGCCCATCGGGTGCTTGCGGCGCGCCAGCGCCAGCGTGTCGACGACGCGGCCGGGATCGACGACGGGATGACCGAGCCGGCCGAATTCGACATTGAGGAAGCCGATGTCGAACGTGGCGTTGTGTGCGACCAGCTTAGCGCCGTCGGTGAAGGTGAGCCACTCCTCGGCGATTTCGGCAAAGGTCGGCTTGCCCGCGAGATCCGCCGCGCTGATGCCGTGCACCGCCTGCGCCTCCTCATGGATCGCGCGGCCTTGCGGGTTGATGTAGTGGTGGAACGTCCTGCCGGTCGGGAAACGATTGACCAGCTCGACGCCGCCCAGCTCGATCACGCGGTCGTCGCGCGAATCAAGGCCGGTGGTTTCCGTATCGAAGATGATCTCGCGCATCGAATCAGTTTGCTCCTGGAGGAGCAGAATCACGAGACCGGAACAAAATGGCAATGGGCAATGCTGACAGCCAGCCGTCAGGAGCCCCTTTGTCCCCGGAGTTCGGCGACAATGGCGGCAACGGCGGCACGCGCGGCATCCAGCCCCTGGCCGGTGTCGATGACGAAATCCGCCAGCCTGCGCTTCTCCTCGTCCGGTACCTGCTTGGCCAGGATCGCCGCCAGTTTTTCTTCCGTCATTCCAGGCCGGGCCAGCACGCGCTGGCGCTGGACTTCGGGGGGCGCGGTGACGACGACGACCTTGTCGACGCGGCCACGCCCGCCGGTTTCGAAGAGCAGCGGGATGTCGAGCACGGCGATCGATTCGCCAGCGTTACGATGCTTGACCAGGAAGGCGTCGGCATCGGCGCGCACCAGCGGATGGATGATCGCTTCCAGGCGCTTCAGCGCGGCGGCATCGCCAATCACATGCGCGCCAAGTTTTATGCGGTCGACCACACCATCAACAGTGGTGCCGGGAAAGGCGGCTTCAACCAGAGGGGCCGCCTTGCCCGCATAGAGGCGATGCACCGTTTCGTCGGAATCGTGGACCGGCACGCCCGCCTCGGCGAACATTTTTGCCGTCGTCGACTTGCCCATGCCGATCGAGCCGGTGAGACCGAGCACGATCATGGTTTCGGCACCAGATCGGCAACGATGATCTCACGCAGCTCCGGCGTGACCCGCGGCCTGACGCCAAACCAGTGTTCGAAGCCGGGCACGGCCTGGTTGAGCAGCATGCCGAGACCATCGACCGTCTTCAGCCCCCTGGCGCGCGCGGCGGCGAGCAGCGGGGTTTCGAGCGGCACATAGACAAGGTCGGTGACGATGGCATGGTCCGGCAGCAAGGCCGGATCGGCGGCGAGGCCTTCATTGCCAACCATGCCAAGTGCCGTGGTGTTGACCAGCAGCCCGGCGTCGGCCAGCAACTCGTCGGTCGCCGCCGTGCCATGCGCCGAAACGCCGGAGCCGAAACGATCGCGCAATTCCTGCGCCCGCGCCAGCGTGCGGTTGACGATGCGGATGTCGGTGAAACCGCGTTGCTTCAGCGCTTGGATGACGGCGCGGGACGCGCCGCCGGCGCCGAGCACGACCGCGGGGCCCATGTTCGCCCAGCCCGGGGCGTAATCATCAAGGTTGGCGGCAAAGCCGTGACCGTCGGTGTTGCCGCCCCACAGCACGCCGTCCTCGAACCACAGCGTGTTGACGGCGCCGATCTCTTCGGCCGCCTGGTCGCGGCGCTGGACGAGAGCGAAGGCGGCTTCCTTGTGCGGAATGGTGACATTGCCGCCGCGAAACCCGTTTGCCTGCAACGTCGCGATGAATTCGGCGAAATCCTGCGGCGCCACGTCGATCGCCTCATAGCTGCCGTCGATGCCGTGCTGGGCCAGCCAGTGGCCGTGGATCTTCGGCGAGCGCGAATGCTTGATCGGGTGGCCGGTGACAAAAGCCTTTTTCGTTGCCTCAGCCATCGATGGCTCCCAGCGTGCGCAGTTCCGCCAGCAGCGGCAAAAGCGGCAGGCCGACAATGGTGAAATGGTCGCCCTCGATCTTCTCGAACAGCTGGATGCCTTCGCCTTCGATCTGGTAGGCGCCGACGCTGGTCAGCGCCTTGGCGCCGACACGGGCGAGATGGCGGCCGATGAAGCCGGGGTCGAGCTTGCGCATGGTCATGCCGGCGATGCCGACATGGCGCCACAGTACCTGGCCGTCGCGCACCAGCACGGCGGCGCTGTTGAGCTGATGGGTCTTGCCCGACAGCGCCAGAAGATGGCGCCGCGCGCCCTCCATGTCGGCCGGCTTGTGGAACACCTCGTCGCCGAGCGAGAGTGTCTGGTCGCAGCCGAGCACCAGCGCACCGGGCCTGCGTTCGCTGACCTCGGTTGCCTTGGCTTCGGCCAGCACCAGCGCGACATCCTCGGGCGAAACGCCGCTGTCCTGCAACGGTGCCTCGAGCGCGCGCTCGTCGACCTTGGCCGGCACCGCCTCGACGTCGATGCCGGCATTGAGAAGCATCGCCTTGCGGAACGGACTGCCTGAGGCGAGGATGATTTTTTCGGTCATGCTTGTTCACCAGGGTTGGCGTTTGCCCTAGCGCGTCTTCCCCCTCAGGGCAACGATCGCCGCCGCCGTTTCCTCGATCGAGCGGCGGCTGACGTCGATCATCGGCCAGCCGTGGCGTGTGCAGATCTGGCGGGCGTAGGCGAGTTCCTCGTTGATGGCGGCGCGGTCGACATAGTCGGTCGGCACATAGGAACTGCTGTTGCCGAGGATGCGGTTCTGGCGGACATGCGAAATGCGTTCGGCGGTGGCGATCAGCCCGACGATCAGCGGCTTCGAGGCGCTGACCAGGCTTTCCGGCACCGGCACGCCGAGCACGATCGGGATGTTGGCGGTCTTGATGCCGCGGTTGGCGAGATAGATGCTGGTCGGCGTCTTCGACGTTCGCGAGATGCCGATCAGCACGACATCGGCATCGTCCATATTCGCGGGCAACTGGCCGTCATCATGGTCCATGGTGAAGTTCAGCGCATCGATGCGGCGGAAATATTCGGCGTCGAGAACGTGTTGGGCGCCGACGCGGCGGCCGGCCGGCGTGCCGAGATAGGACTGGAAGACGGTGAGCACCGGTTCCAGTACCGACACGCAGGGCAGGCCCATTGTGGCGCAGCGCTCGTCGATGCCGCGCGCCAGCTTCTGGTCGACGACCGTATAAAGGATGATGCCCGGCTCCTCCTCTATGTCCTCGAACACCTTGGCCACCTGCTTTTCGGTGCGGATGAGCGGGTAGATGTGCTCGATCGCCCGCGCGTCCTTATATTGCGCCGAAGCCGCCCGGCCGGCGGCAAGCAGCGTTTCGCCGGTCGCGTCGGAAATCAGGTGCAGGTGAAAAAAGCTCTGGGGTTTGTTCACAGGGATCACCTGGGGCTGTGGGCGGGTGTGGATAAAGCGGGACAGAAAGGGGCGCCGGTTGGAGGCGACTGTATCAGATGGCAGTTTGTCCACAATTCGGTCCTCTGTCAGCTTCGCCGGACGGCTGGGGACAAATCTGGGGACCGTCTCTTTTGCCTTTCAGCCATCCACAGGGCGGGATTTTTCCCTGGCGTGCTAACGCTTTGTTCCCGATGACGGATTCTGGACTATCCCCAAAACCGTGCAGCCGGGAGAACGAAGCGCGCGACAATATGCTTGCTGGCTTTTTGGCTGACGAAGCGGGACAGGTGACAACCACCACAACCAACAGACTCTTAGAATCAGAAGAATCTTAGATATAAGAATCTTTGATTATAGGAAGGCTGGGAGAGGCGAGTGCTCAATGCCTAGAAGCCGGATCATGCTGGACGTCCTGAAGGGCGAGGCTCATTTTCCGCCTCCGCTCTGGATGATGCGCCAGGCAGGTCGCTATCTGCCGGAGTATCGTGAAACACGCCGGCGCGCCGGTTCGTTCCTCGACCTCTGCTACGATCCCGACCTTGCGGTGGAAGTGACCTTGCAGCCGATCGAGCGCTTCGGCTTCGACGCCTCGATCCTGTTCTCGGACATCCTTGTCGTTCCGCATGCGCTGGGCCGCGACGTACGCTTTGAGGAAGGGCGAGGACCATTGCTGACGCCGATCTCCGTGGCCGAGATCATGGCTCTGGAAAGCGATGTGTTTCACGTGAATCTCGAACCGGTCTACGAGACGGTTCGCCGGTTGCGGGCAAAACTGCCTGACGAGACCACGCTGATCGGCTTCTGCGGCGCGCCCTGGACGGTGGCGACCTATATGATCGCCGGCCATGGCACGCCCGACCAGGCGCCGGCGCGGCTGTTCGGCTATCGCGAGCCGGCGGCGTTCCAACATCTCCTGAAGGTGCTTGCGGATCAATCGGCGGCCTATCTGATCCGGCAGATCGAGGCCGGTGCCGATGTGGTGCAGATTTTCGATTCCTGGTCCGGCGTGCTCGACGATGCGACGTTCGACCAGTTCTGCGTTTGGCCGGTGGCGGAGATCGTCAGGCAGGTACGAGCCGTCCATCCCGATGTGCCGATCATCGGTTTTCCCAAGGGCGCCGGCGCGCGCTACCGCACCTATCGCCAGAAGACCGGCGTGACGGGGCTGGGGATCGACTGGACGGTGCCGCTGGCGGCGGCGAAGGACCTGCAGCGTTCGGGTGCGGTCCAGGGCAATCTCGATCCCTTGCGCCTCGTGGCTGGCGGCAAGGCTCTGTCCGACGGCGTCGAGGCGATCCTGAACGCGCTGGGAGACGGGCCGCTGATCTTCAATCTCGGCCACGGCATCACGCCGGAGACGCCGATCGCGCATGTCGAGGCGATGGTGAAGCAGGTGAGGAGCGCGACACGCTGATGGCTGGGATGAACAACACCAACGGCACCGGGCAGGCGATGATGCGTATGGTCATCAGCATCGGTGTGCTGATCGTGGCGACGGCGCTTCTGTTTCTCGTCGCGCCCGAAAGTTTCTATCCCTGGGCAAAGGCGATCCATATCCTTGCCGTCATTTCCTGGATGGCCGGCATGCTCTATCTGCCGCGGCTGTTCGTCTACCACGTCGATGCCGAGAAGGGCTCGGTGCAGTCGGAGACCTTCAAGGTGATGGAGCGGCGCCTGCTGCGCGGCATCATCAATCCGGCGATGATCGTCACCTGGGTGTTCGGCTTGTGGCTTGCCTGGAAAGTCTTCGGATTCCAGGGCGGCTGGCTGCACGCCAAGATCGGCCTGGTGCTTTTGTTGTCCGCCGTTCACGGCTATCTGGCCGGTGCGGTGCGCAAATTCGCCGAAGATCGCAACGAAAAACCGGCAAGGCACTGGCGGATCGTCAACGAGATCCCCACATTGCTGATGATCGCCATCGTGATCCTGGTTGTCGTCAAGCCGTTCTGAGGCCGATCAAGCCTCTTAAAACGCGGCTTGCTCTTTCACCCGACCGACGATAAAAGACGGGTCTTCCTTCCCGTCATGCGCCGCCCTTCATTGTTTTTGGCCGCGCCCGGCATTTGTCGCATCCCGCCGATATTTTTCCCAAAGCTCACCCAGAGTCCGTCTATGCAAGAAATGAAACTTACCGAATTCAAGAACAAGAAGCCGCCAGAGCTGATCGCTTATGCCGAATCGCTCGAGGTCGAGAACGCCAGCGTCATGCGCAAGCAGGAGCTGATGTTCGCGATCCTGAAGAAGCTGGCCGCCCAGGACGTCGAGATCATCGGCGACGGCGTGGTCGAAGTGCTCCAGGACGGGTTCGGCTTCCTGCGTTCGGCCAACGCCAACTATCTGCCAGGCCCCGACGACATCTACATTTCGCCGTCGCAGATCCGGCGCTTTTCGCTGAAGACCGGCGATACGGTCGAAGGGCCGATTCGCAGCCCGAAAGAGGGCGAGCGCTATTTCGCGCTGCTCAAGGTCAACACCATCAATTTCGACGATCCCGAAAAGATCCGTCACAAGATCCATTTCGACAATCTGACGCCGCTCTACCCGACCTCGCGGCTGAAGATGGAAATGGAGGTCCCGACCTCCAAGGACATCTCGCCGCGCGTCATCGATCTGGTGGCGCCGCTCGGCAAGGGCCAGCGCGCCTTGATCGTCGCGCAGCCGCGCACCGGTAAGACGGTGCTGCTGCAGAACATCGCCCACTCCATCACCACCAACCATCCCGAATGCTATCTGATCGTGCTGCTGATCGACGAGCGGCCGGAAGAAGTGACCGACATGCAGCGCTCGGTGAAGGGCGAGGTCGTTTCCTCTACCTTCGACGAACCGGCGGTGCGCCACGTCCAGGTCGCCGAAATGGTCATCGAAAAGGCCAAGCGCCTGGTCGAACATGGCCGCGACGTCGTCATCCTGCTCGATTCCATCACCCGCCTCGGCCGCGCCTACAACACCGTCGTGCCGTCATCCGGCAAGGTGCTGACCGGCGGTGTCGACGCCAATGCGCTGCAGCGCCCGAAGCGCTTCTTCGGCGCCGCGCGCAACATCGAGGAAGGCGGTTCGCTGACCATCATCGCCACCGCGCTGATCGATACCGGCAGCCGCATGGACGAAGTCATCTTCGAAGAGTTCAAGGGCACCGGCAATTCGGAAATCGTGCTCGACCGCAAGGTCGCCGACAAGCGCATCTACCCGGCCATGGACATCCTCAAATCCGGTACCCGCAAGGAAGACCTGCTGGTGCCACGTCAGGACCTGCAGAAGATCTTCGTGCTGCGCCGCATCCTGGCGCCGATGGGAACGACCGACGCGATCGAGTTCCTCATCGACAAGCTCAAGCAGACCAAGACCAATGCGGATTTCTTCGATTCGATGAATACCTAAGGTCTAGCCGCCTTTCCAAACCTGTAACGTCGAAACCCCATTCCGGAAGGCCGGGATGGGGTTTTTATTGCCTGGGGTTAGTCCGCGGGTTTGGCGGCAAGTCGCGACGTGTGAAGTTGTCCCTATCGACGCCGCAACAACCGCTCCAACTCCCCGGCATCCATTACCACCGGCAAGCATACCTGCCCGGTACAAAGCCAGGCGCCCGACCTGTCGGTTGGCGGCAGAATCCCCCCGCGCAGCAAGGGTCGATTCGTTTCCGAACCAATCGCGGCAATGATGTCGACGCGACGCGGGTCAGGGCATCGATTCGCAACCGGAACGAGCTTTGGACGTTCCAGATCATCGACGATGACCAGTTTCAAAGGCTCGATGGCAAGCGCGCAGGCATTGACGATGCCGGCCTGGCCGTAAGCCTGGTGCGTTGCGCGGCCGGCGGCGTGCTCGGCGATCTGCCAGGCCTTTTCCCCGAGATCGAGATCGCCGGTAACGGAGGCGAGCCGCACCAGCGCTTGGATGATCTGGCTGGTGGCCGAGGAAATGGCCTCGTCGACATCGCCCCTGATGCGGATCGGCACGTCGGTGCTGTCCGAAGCGGTCAGATAGTAGCCTGTGCCGGCGGCGTCGCTGTGCCAATGGTCGAGCCGCTCGATGAACTGCTTGGCCTGGTCGATATAGCTCCAATCGCCCGACGCCTCGAACAGCGAGATCGCTGCGTTGGCCATGGCGGCGTAGTCGCTGGACAGAGCGGGAAACAATTTCCTGGCGCCAAGCATGGAATGCGGCAAGCGGCCGTCGCGGCTGGAACCGGAGATATGGGCAAAGGCCGTGGCCGCGGCCTCGATCCAGTCGGGCCGGGCCAGCGACCGACCAGCCTCGGCGAGTGCCGCAATCATCAGGCCATTCCAGTCGGTCAGGGTCTTTGCATCGAGGCTTGGCCTGACGCGCTCCTCCCGGACCGCGAGAAGCCTGGCCTTGAGCGGAATGAGCTTTTCGCGATCAGCCACGCTTTGGGCTTGCTGAGCGCGGGTTTGGTGGACAACCGGCTTGCCTTCCCAGCCATGTGGACTGGATAGCGTGAAGTAATTGAAAAACAAGGCTGAATCGTCTCCAAGGACGGCTTCGATCTCTTGCCTGCTCCAGGTGTAGAAAAGCCCTTCCTCGCCATCGCTGTCGGCATCGAGGCTGGCGGCGAAGGCGCCGCCGGCGACGCGCATTTCGCGCAGCAGCCAGTCGACGGTCTCTTCGATTCGTATCCGGAACAAATCCTTGCCGCTGGCCGAAAAGGCCCAGTTGCAGAAGCGGATCAGCTCGGCATTGTCGTAAAGCATTTTCTCGAAATGCGGCACCAGCCATTCGGCATCGGTGGAGTAGCGGCTGAGCCCGCCGCCAACATGGTCGTAGATGCCGCCGCCCAGCATCCGTTCGAGGCTGACAAGCACGTCGTCGCGATGCGCGGCGTTGCCATCGCGCAGCCAGGACAGCCACAGCGTCAGCATGAATGGCGCGTTGGGGAATTTCGGCGCGCCGCTTAAGCCGCCGAGGTCGCGGTCGATCATGCCGTCGATGCGGCCGGCGAGGTCGGTGAGCGTGCCGCGATCGAGGCTCTGCCTGGCGTGCGTGCCGGCGAGCCGCGCCTCGACATGGGAGGTCAGCCCATCGGCGCTCTGGTGCAGGCTGTCGCGCTTCTCACGCCAGGCCTTGTCGACCGCTTCCATCACCTGGATGAAGCCCGGGCGGCCATAGCGCGCCTCGCGCGGAAAATAGGTGCCGCCCCAGAACGGCTTGCCATCGGGCGTCAAGAACATGGTCAGCGGCCAGCCGCCTTGCTCGCCCATCGACGACAGCGCGGCCATGTAGATCTGGTCGATGTCGGGACGCTCCTCGCGGTCGACCTTGATATTGACGAACAGACGGTTCATGACGGCGGCGACGCCGTCATTCTCGAAGCTTTCGTGCGCCATGACATGGCACCAATGGCAGGCGGCATAGCCGACGGAAAGCAGGATCGGGCGATCGAGCGTCCTTGCTTCCTCGAGCGATGCCGGCGACCAGGCCCGCCAATGGACGGGATTGCCGCTGTGCTGCTGCAGATAGGGGCTGGCCTCTTCGGCAAGCAGGTTTTGCGCGGGCAATGTCACGATGGGCAACTCGGCTTGTTTGAAGGCGCGAGGCTAGGGCGGTTCAACAGAGCGGGCAAATGATTTCAAGCGATTCGATCGTTGCGCTGTCGAGCGGCCGGCTTCCGGCCGGTGTCGCCGTGCTGCGTATTTCCGGTCCGCAGACTCGATTCGTGGTCGAAACGATCGCCGGCGGCATGGTTAAGGCCCGTGCGGCCGCCTTGCGCAAGTTCAGGGCGCCGGATGGAACCGTGCTCGACAGCGGCCTGGTCATCTTCTTTCCCGGTCCGGCGAGCTTCACCGGTGAGGATGTCGCCGAATTCCATGTCCATGGCGGACGTGCCGTGGTGGCCCGGATGCTGGAGACGATCTCCGGTTTTGACGGCGTGCGGCATGCTGAACCGGGCGAATTCACGCGTCGCGCCTTTCTCAACGGCAAGGTCGATCTGGTCGAGACGGAAGCACTTGCCGATCTGGTCAATGCCGAGACCGAGGCGCAGCGGCGGTTTGCCGTCCAGAACGCCGAGGGTGTCCAGAGCGAGCTTTATCTAAGCTGGCGCCGCAGGTTGATCCATGCGCGGGCCATGATCGAGGCGGAGATCGACTTCGCCGATGAAGACGATGTGCCTGGATCCGTTTCGGATACGGTCTGGTCGGATGTCCGGGCAATGATCAGCGAAATCGATCGCCACATCGCCGGATTTCATGCGGCCGAGATCATCCGCGACGGCTTCGAGGTGGTGATTCTCGGCGCACCGAATGCCGGCAAGTCGAGTCTATTCAACGCGTTGGCGCGGCGCGATGCAGCTATTGTAACGGATGAGCCCGGCACGACCCGAGATCTGCTCGAGGTGACGCTGGATCTCGGCGGCCTGCGCGTCAGGCTGACGGATACGGCCGGCCTGCGCGATGCGCCCGGTAAGGTCGAGGCGATCGGCATCGAAAAGGCGCGGGCGAAGGCCGATCGCGCCGATCTCTTGCTGCTGCTGGAAGACATTCTGTCGCCCGGGGGCGTCGGTCCGGGTCAGACGGCGGCGCCCCTGTTGCGCATCGGCACGAAGCTCGACCTGTTGAGTGAACAGGCGGCGGATGATGCGGCCGGCAGATATGATTTCGTCATTTCGACGGTGAACGGAAGCGGCGTGGAAGCGCTGCTGGCGGAGATCGGCCGTCGCGCGACGGAAGCGGCCGGCAATGTCGGCGAGGTTCTGCCGTCGCGCCTGCGACACGTCGAACTGCTCCATGAGGCAAATCGCCATCTGCGTCGCGCGCTCGACGACCACGCGGCGGGCCAGGAACTGCGCGCCGAGGAGTTGCGGCTGGCGGCGGACAGGCTGGGCCGTATTGTTGGCGCGATCGATGTCGAAGATATGCTGGACGTGATCTTTTCGCAGTTCTGTATCGGGAAATGATTCACGTGAAACAACCACTTGGGCGAAGACCACCCCGGCTGTTCGGTGATGATGATTGAGGGGCGATATCAATGGCTTGGTCATCCTAAGGCGAAGCAAGGAGCGAAGCGACGCGGTGCAGACACGCCGGGACTCCAAGGCGCCGCAACGGTTCAGAATTCTGCTCCGCTGCGCCCTACATCTAAAGTCACGGAATGGATCCTCGGGTCTCCGCGACGCCACTTCGTGGCTGCTCGGCCCGTGGATGACGAAGTTGGAGACGCTTCGGCAATCCCCAGCGGTGACTCACGTGAAACATAGGCGCCAGGCCCTAAGTCCGGGTGGGGTCTGCGCCGCACCCCCACCCCGCTTGCTTCGCAGCGACCCTCTCAACAAGGGGAGGGTAAGGCATTGCCCTGTTTCACGTGAAACTTGCCGCGAAGTTTTCTTGACAGCTAGGCCCTGCGGGGACATGTGTCCCTCAATCTCTTTTTGAGTCCAGGATTTGAAATGACCGATCACTATGATGTGGTTGTGGTGGGCGGCGGCCATGCGGGATGCGAGGCGGCCAGTGCTGCCGCGCGCGCCGGCGCCAAGACCGCGTTGGTGACGCTGCGCTTCGATACGATCGGCGTGATGTCGTGCAATCCCGCCATCGGCGGGCTCGGCAAGGGCCATTTGGTCCGGGAGATCGACGCCATGGACGGCCTGATGGGCCGGGTGGCGGATGCCGCTGGCATCCAGTTCCGTTTGCTCAACCGTCGCAAGGGGCCGGCGGTGCGTGGCCCGCGCACACAGGCCGACCGAAAGCTCTATCGCCTGGCCATGCAGGAAGCGATTCGGCAGCAGAACGATCTCGACGTGGTCGAGGGCGAGGTGCTGGATTTCGAGATAGACCAAGGACGGATCGCTGCTGTCCTCCTGGCCGACGGCCGCAGGCTCGCCTGCGGCGCTGTTGTCCTGACCACCGGTACTTTCCTGCGCGGCCTCATTCATATTGGCGAGAAGAAGATCGTCGCCGGCCGGATGAACGAGCAGGCGAGTCTTGGCCTGTCGGCGACGATGGACCGGGCCGGCTTCAAGCTCGGCCGACTGAAGACCGGCACGCCGCCACGGCTGGACGGAAAGACCATCGACTGGGCGTCGCTGGAAAGCCAGGCGGCGGACTCGGATCCGGTGCCGTTCTCGCTGATGACCGACCGCATCACCACGCCGCAGATCGAGTGCGGCATCACCCGCACGACATCAGCCACGCATGAGTTGATCCGCGCCAATCTCGGCCGCTCCGCCATGTATTCCGGCTCGATCGAAGGCGTTGGGCCGCGCTATTGCCCGTCGATCGAGGATAAGATCGTCAAGTTCGGCGACCGCGACGGCCACCAGATATTTCTGGAGCCGGAAGGGCTCGACGACGACACCGTCTATCCCAATGGGATTTCGACCTCGCTGCCGCAAGACGTGCAGCTCGAGATCCTCAAGACCATTCCCGGGCTCGAGCGTGCGACCATGCTGCAGCCTGGCTATGCCATCGAGTATGATCACGTTGATCCGCGCGAGTTGCAGCAGACGCTGGAGACCAGGCGCGTCGCCGGCCTTTTTCTTGCCGGGCAGATCAACGGCACGACCGGATATGAGGAGGCGGCAGGCCAGGGCCTGCTCGCCGGCCTTAACGCGGCGCGGCGGGCGGCCGGCGGCGAACAGATCGTGCTCAGCCGCACCGAGGCCTATATCGGCGTGATGGTCGACGATTTGACCAGCCGCGGCATCAGCGAACCCTATCGCATGTTCACCTCGCGCGCCGAATTCCGGTTGTCGCTGCGCGCCGACAATGCCGATGAGCGGCTCACGCCGCTCGCCGCGAAGCTGGGGATCGCCTCGGCGCCACGCATGCAGCGCTACGGCGATGTCATGCGGCGACTCGATGTGGCGCGGGAACTGGCGAGGTCAGTTGCGATGACGCCCAATGAAGCGGCGCGGCATGGGTTGGAGATCAACAGGGATGGCGTTCGCCGCTCGGCTTACGAACTGCTGGCCTATCCCGACGTCGATGTCGCCTGGCTGGCCGGGGTCGAGCCGAGATTCGTCGCAATCGACGCCAAGACCGCCGAGCGTCTCGAAACGGAAGCGAAATATTCGGTCTATCTTGACCGGCAGAAGAGCGATGTCGCGCAGATCCGCCACGAAGAGAGCCGTCTGATCCCCGAGACGGTCGATTTCGCCGGTGTGCCTGGCCTGTCCAACGAGTTGAAGCAGAAGATGCAGGCGAGGCGGCCGCGTTCTATTGCCGACGCGCAGCGCATGGAGGGCATGACGCCGGCGGCGCTGGCGATCATTGTCGCGCATGTCCGCCACTACGAGAGTGCGCAGAGAGACGTTGCGTGAGCTCTTTCTCCCTAGAGAGCCTGCAGGATGCGGCCGGCCCGGTTTCACGTGAAACATTCGATCGCCTTGTGGCGTTCGAATCCATGTTCCAGAAATGGAATCGCAGCATCAATCTGGTGGCGCAGTCTACAGCGGGCGATGTCTGGCACCGCCACATCCTCGACAGCGCACAGCTGGCGCGCATAGAGCCCGATGCCTCGCATTGGGTCGACATCGGTTCAGGCGGCGGATTTCCCGGCCTGGTCATGGCCTTCCTGCTTGCCGAGCGCGACGGCGCCAGCATCGATCTGGTGGAGAGCAACCGCAAGAAGGCGTCGTTCCTGCAGACCGTGATCGGCCAGTTCAACCTGCCGGCGCGGGTCGTGGCGCGCCGGATCGAGGACAGCCATGCGCTTGTTCCGCAACCGCAAATCGTCACGGCACGGGCCCTGGCCTCGCTTTCGGTCCTGCTCGACCTGTCGGCGCCGTGGCTCACGTCAGGCGCGCGCGGCCTGTTCCACAAAGGCCGGGATTATCGCGCCGAAGTGCAAGAAAGCGTTAACCGATGGGCCTTCGATCTGGTAGAACATCCCAGTGTGACGGACTCCCAAGGCGTCATCCTTGAACTGTCTAACCTGCGACCTGTCTGATCTTCGACTCGTCGGCTATTTGGCGACCCAAGAACATGAATTTCTGGCATAAACCCATGAAGAACGGCCCCCGAATCATTACCGTAGCCAACCAGAAGGGTGGTGTCGGCAAGACCACCACCGCCATCAACCTGGCCACCGCTCTGGCCGCGATCGGCGAAAAAGTGCTGATCGTCGACCTCGACCCGCAAGGCAATGCCAGCACCGGACTCGGTATCGACCGCAAGGACCGCACCGTCTCGTCCTACGACGTGCTGACCGGCGAGCTGGAACTGGAAGCCGCGGCCATTCCGACCGCCGTGCCCGGCCTGTCGATCGTGCCGTCGACGCTTGACCTGCTCGGCATCGAAATGGAGATCGCCTCGGCGCCGGACCGGGTGCTCAAGCTGCGCAATGCGCTGCGCGCCGCGACCGAGCGCGGGGCGCCTTTCGGTTACGTGCTGATCGATTGCCCGCCTTCGCTTAACCTTTTGACTCTGAATTCAATGGCCGCCGCGGATTCCGTTCTTGTGCCGCTGCAATGCGAATTCTTCGCGCTGGAAGGCTTGAGCCAATTGCTGGAGACCGTCGAGCAGGTGCGCCGCTCCATCAATCCGGATCTCATTATCCAGGGCATCGTGCTGACCATGTATGACGGCCGCAACAATCTCGCCAACCAGGTGGTGCAGGATGTACGGGCGCATATGGGCGACAAGGTCTACGAGACGATCATTCCGCGCAATGTGCGGGTGTCGGAGGCACCGTCCTATGGCAAGCCGGCGATCCTTTACGATTTGAAGTGCTCGGGTAGCCAGGCCTATCTGCAGCTGGCCTCGGAAGTGATCCGCCGCGAGCGCAAATTGCGCGCCGCTTGATAAGATCGGATGCAGAATTAACAGCCGATTCGATACCGAAACGATCCAATATCCAAAATAGACTCGGAATAGACATGAGCGAAGACCTTTCGAGGAAAAGACTGGGCCGTGGCCTGGCGGCACTGATCGGCGAGATCGATCGCCCGGCGGCGCCGGAAAAGTCCGGCATGAGCGCCGACGGCAAGGTGCCGATCGAGTTTCTCAGCCCCAACCCGAAAAACCCGCGCAGGCACTTCGGCGACGCCGAACTGACCGACCTCGCCCAATCGATCCGCGAACATGGCGTGGTGCAGCCGGTGGTGGCGCGGCCGTCGCCGACGCAGGCGGGCCGCTACGAGATCATCGCCGGCGAACGGCGCTGGCGCGCGGCGCAGCGCGCCGGGCTGACCGAGATCCCGGTCATTATCCGCGAGGTCAACGACCGCACCGCGCTCGAGCTGGCGATCATCGAGAACGTCCAGCGCACCGACCTCAATGCCGTCGAGGAAGCGCTGGGCTATCAGCAGCTGATCGACGAACACGGCTACACCCAGGCCGATCTCGGCAATGTCATCGGCAAGAGCCGCAGCCATGTCGCCAACACGCTCAGGCTGCTGAAGCTGCCGGACGTGATCCGCGACATGCTGGTCGACGGCGCGCTGTCGGCCGGCCACGCCCGCACGCTGGTGACGGCGGAGGATCCGGCCGGCCTTGCCAAGCGCATCGTCGAGGAAGGGCTTTCCGTGCGCCAGGCCGAAGCACTGGCGCAGATGCCGGCCGGCCCCACGCCGGCCAAGCCAAAGCAGCCGCAAGCCGCACCGGAAAAGGATACCGACACGCTGGCGCTGGAAAAGCTGATGACCGACACGCTCGGCATGATCGTGGCGATCGATCACAAGGGCAAGGGCGGCGAGCTGCGGGTGTCCTATCGGTCGCTGGAGCAGCTGGATGAGCTGTGCCGGCGATTGAAGCAGGAGCGGTAATTAGCCGGCAAATTGCATCAGGCGGACGCTTGATTTGATGTAGGGAAAGAGGGGTTGGCTGTTGGGTCAGCCCTTTCTTTTTGCAGCGCTGATTGGCGAAATCGGCCAAACTGCCAATCTCCACCTCGGGGGACGCCTGGCAGGGCAGAGGGGGGCGCCTTAGGGCGCTGGCTCGGCCGTCTGCGGCTGGCCGAGAGCTCAGCCGAAGCCGTATCGCGACTGATCGAGAGGTCGGAGGGCCAGCGCCCCCCTCTGGCTTGCCAGCCATCTCCCCCTCGTGGGGGAGATCGGCCAATCGCCCATCGCAGCCCCAGCCCTCGCGGCTTGACAGTGCCGGGCAACGGCGTAAATTATATTAGATATGGCTTAAATTAATTGCCCTAGCGTGCCGGTCGGTCGCGGCGAGGGCCATTTGCCATTCCTGCCTGGTCGTGAAATGGCACCGCCTCGCCAAACCGATATGCCGACGCGCCTTACGCAAGTGGGAGGTGCAAATGGCAGTCCGTTGGCAATTGTCCGGAAGCTACTTCGAAAATTGCAGCTGCGATGTCGTGTGTCCTTGCCTGCTGTCCACCAAGGCGCAGCTGACATCGAGGCCGACGAAAGGCGTTTGCGACGTCGGTCTGGTCTTTCATATCGATACGGGCAATTACGGCGACGTTCGATTGGACGGGCTCAGTGTCGCGATGGTTGCTCACACGCCGGGTCCGATGGCAGACGGCAATTGGACGGCCGCAGCCTACATAGACGAACGGGCCGATGACAGGCAGACAGAGGCGCTGGGTGCCATCTTTACTGGCGCCGCGGGCGGCCCCATGGCCGTGTTGGCACCCATGATCGGCACGAACCTCGGGGCCAGGAAGGTGCCAATTGACTACCGGATAGACGGCAAGAAGCGGTCGGCGAAGATTGCCGGCGTCATGCAGATGGCGGTCGAGCCGCTGCCGACGATGCGCGAGGACGGGCAGATGTGGGCGGCCACCGGCCATCCCGTCAATCCCGATTGGCTCGCCATGGCGATGGGCGCGGAAGGCAGCACATTCAGCGACCATGGCATGAGCTGGGACAATTCCGGCCAGAACGGACATTACGCCCCGATCAATTGGTCGGGCGAGTAGCCGTCGGCTGCATGGTACGGGAGGATCGCTCGCCTAACGCTGCCCCAGCCTTGCGCTCTCCACCGCAATGCCGAGCAGCGCCTGCCGTGCCAGCGCGACCGAAAGATCCGGCCGCCGCCGCGTCTGCAGCACGGCGGTCTGCAGCCGGGTCAGTGCGCGGCTCAGCGCATCGCTGCTCCAGCGCTCCAGCGCCTTCTCCACCAGCTTGCGCCTGGAGAAGAAAACCGGCGGGCGCGCGCCGGCGACGACTGACGCGGCATTGCGCCCCCCAGAGTCCATCTGGCCGCGCATGACCTGGATCTGCTGCAACTGGCGCATCGCCGAGGACAGCACCAGGAAGGGCGGGCCGCCGGACTGGCAGTGGCGGGTGAAGGCGGTGTCGAAGTCGCCGATCTTGCCCTCTAGCAGCGCGTCGACGGCATCGTCGAAGGAAGCCCCGGACACGTCGCCTGACATCGCCCTGATATCCTCCAGGCCGATCTCCTTCTGGCCGTGGGCGTAGAGGATGAGCTTCTCGATCTCGCCGCGCGAAGCCAGCCGGTCGCCGCCGAGATTGCGGCGCAGCGCCTGTCTCGCCTCCAGCGTCATCGACATGCCGGCCTTGCGCAATTCGTCGTCGATGACCGTGTCGATGTCGCGGGCCTCGTCGGCGTAGCAAGGCAGCGCCATGGCGTTATCGGCGCCCTCGACCACGGCGCGCAGGCCGACACCCTTCTTGAGGTCACCGGCCTCGATGAGGATGATGGCATCGGGCGCCGGTTCCGCCGTCAGCGCCTTGACGTCCTCGGCCAGCGCCTTCTGGCCGGTGGCATTGCGCACCCAGAGCAGGCGGCGGTCGGAAAACATCGGCACGGTGCGGGCTTCGTCCAGCAGCCGGCCCTCGTCGCGGTCGACCTCCGAACCCTCCAGCCGGACCACGGAAAAGGGATCGTCGAGCGGCAGGCCGGTCTTCTCGGCAAAGGCCTTTGCCCGCTCCGAGACGAGGCCGCGATCGGGGCCGTAGAGCAGGACGATGGAGATGCGCTGATCAGGCCGCGCGAGCCAGGAATCGACCTCGAAAGCTTTCTTCTGTGCCATGGGGGGTGGTTAGCATGATGTTGGGGCGGCGTGAACGGCGATCGGCGCCGACGCTCTCTTCCTTCTACTCTTGTGGGAGAAGGAAGACGGCGCGAGGTCCGCCGCCCAATCGCCTTATCTGGCGGAAACCCTCGTCCAACCTTGCGCCAAATTGCGCGCTGCCGTGAAACATCGACAAGAAATTTCGCGGACATATCTTCATCTTGGCGCAGGGAGGCTGGATCGGCCGGCGCGGCCGGTCCGACGACCTTCGGCGAATTCGCACTGGACGCGCGGATGTGCAAATATCGGCGCCAGGCAACATTGGAGGACGAAGGTCATGGCCGATGCTGGGATGTTGCGTTTCCACGTTCCGGAGCCGGAAGTGCGGCCGGGCGGCACGCCTGATTTCTCCAACGTGACCATTGCCGCGGCCGGCTCGGTGCCGCGCCCCGACATCGATGTCGATCCGCGCACCATCCGCGACATGGCCTTCTCCATCATCCGCGTGCTGAACCGCGATGGCGAGGCCGTCGGGCCATGGGCCGGGCTGCTCTCCAGCGAGGAGCTGCTTGAGGGCCTGCGCCACATGATGACGCTCAGGACCTTCGACGCGCGCATGCAGATGGCGCAGCGCCAGGGCAAGACCTCCTTCTACATGCAGCATCTCGGCGAGGAGGCGGTGAGCTGCGCCTTCCGCAAGGCGCTCGAGCCGGGCGACATGAATTTCCCGACCTACCGGCAGGCCGGCCTGCTCATCGCCGACGGCTATCCGATGGTCACGATGATGAACCAGATCTATTCCAACGAGGCCGACCCGCTGAAGGGCCGGCAACTGCCGATCATGTATTCGTCGAAGGAGCACGGTTTCTTCTCGATCTCCGGCAATTTGGCGACGCAGTACATCCAGGCGGTCGGCTGGGCGATGGCCTCGGCGATCTCGAACGATTCCAAGATCGCGGCAGCCTGGATCGGTGACGGCTCGACGGCGGAATCCGATTTCCATTCCGCGCTGGTGTTCGCCTCCACCTACAAGGCGCCGGTCGTGCTCAATGTGGTCAACAACCAGTGGGCGATCTCGACCTTCCAAGGCATTGCGCGCGGCGGTTCCGGCACCTTCGCGGCGCGGGGCCTCGGCTTCGGCATCCCGTCGCTGCGTGTCGACGGCAATGACTATCTCGCCGTTCACGCTGTCGCCAAATGGGCGGCCGAGCGGGCTCGCAAGAATCTCGGACCGACGCTGGTCGAATATGTCACCTACCGCGCCGGCGCCCATTCGAGCTCGGACGATCCGTCAGCCTACCGGCCGAAGACCGAATCCGACGCCTGGCCGCTCGGCGATCCGATCGTGCGGCTGAAGAACCATCTGATCGGGCTCGGCGTCTGGTCGGACGAGCGGCACGCGCAGGCCGAGGCCGAAATCCTCGACACTGTGATCGCGGCGCAGAAGGAGGCCGAGAGCCACGGCACGCTGCATGCCGGCGGCAAGCCGTCGACCCGAGACATGTTCGAGGGCCTCTATGCCGAGATGCCGCCGCATCTCAGGCGCCAGCGCCAGCAGGCGGGAGTCTGAGCCATGCCGAGACGGACCATGATCGAGGCCATTCGCGACGCCATGGACGTGTCGATGGGGCGTGACGAGAAAGTCGTCGTGTTCGGCGAGGATGTCGGCTTCTTCGGCGGCGTATTCCGTTGCACGCAAGGCCTGCAGGCCAAATATGGCAAGACCCGCTGCTTCGACGCGCCGATCAACGAATCCGGCATTGTCGGTTCGGCCATCGGCATGGCCGCCTACGGGCTGAAGCCCTGCGTTGAAATTCAGTTTGCCGACTACATGTATCCCGCCTACGACCAGCTGACCCAGGAAGCAGCTAGACTGCGTTACCGGTCGAACGGCGATTTTACTTGCCCGATCGTCGTCCGCATGCCGACCGGCGGCGGCATTTTCGGCGGCCAGACGCACAGCCAGTCCCCGGAAGCCTTGTTCACCCACGTCTCCGGGCTGAAGACGGTGGTGCCGTCAAACCCGCATGACGCCAAGGGGCTGCTGATCGCGGCGATCGAGGATCCCGATCCGGTGATCTTCCTCGAGCCGAAGCGGCTCTACAACGGCCCCTTCGACGGCCATCACGACCGGCCGGTCACGCCCTGGTCGAAGCATGAGCTCGGCGAAGTCGCCGACGGTCACTACACCGTGCCGCTCGGCAAGGCGGCGATCCGCAGGGCCGGCTCTGATGTCACCGTGCTCGCCTACGGCACCATGGTCTATGTCGCGCAGGCCGCGGCCGAAGAGACCGGCATCGATGCCGAGATCATCGATCTGAGGACGCTTCTGCCGCTCGACCTCGACGCCATCGTCGCTTCGGTGAAGAAGACCGGGCGCTGCGTCATCGTGCATGAGGCGACGCTGACCTCCGGCTTCGGCGCCGAGCTGTCGGCGCTGGTCCAGGAAAACTGCTTCTACCACCTGGAGGCGCCGGTGGCGCGGGTCGCCGGCTGGGACACGCCCTATCCGCATGCGCAGGAATGGGACTATTTCCCCGGTCCCGCCCGGGTCGGCCGCGCGCTCATAGAAACCATGGAGGCCTGACATGGGCGAGCACATCATCAAGCTGCCCGATGTCGGCGAAGGCGTCGCCGAGGCCGAGCTCGTCGAGTGGCACGTCAAGGTCGGCGACATGGTGCGCGAGGACACCGTGCTCGCCGCCGTCATGACCGACAAGGCGACGGTCGAGATCCCTTCACCCGTCGATGGCGAGATCCTGTGGCTGGGCGCCGAGATCGGCGACACGGTGGCGATCGGCTCGCCCATCGTGCGGCTGAAAGTGGCGGGCGAGGGCAATGTAAAGCCGCAGGGCGATGCCGAGGCCGAGGCGGTGGCCTCCGAGCCGCCGGCGAAGCTGCCGACGCCGAAGCCCGAAACGGCCGCGCCGATCGCGAAGGCCCCGCCAAAGGCCGGCGGCCAGGAGGCGAAACCCGCTCCGGCGGTTGCGAAAAGCACCGGGCAGAGGTCGGTTTCCGGCGCGCCGCGCCCGGAGGGTGAGAAGCCGCTGGCGTCGCCGGCCGTGCGGCTGCGCGCGAAGGAGGCCGGCATCGATCTCAGGCAGGTCGCGGGAAGCGGCCCGGCCGGGCGGATCGGCCATGAGGACATCGAGGCGTTCCTGGCGCGCGGGCCGCAGGTCGCCAAGGCATCGGGCCTGGCGCGCAACGATGCCATCGAGGACATCAAGGTGGTGGGCTTGCGGCGCAAGATCGCCGAGAAGATGACGCTTTCCAAATCGCGCATCCCGCACATCACCTATGTCGAGGAGATCGACGTCACGGCACTCGAGGAGTTGCGCGCCGCGCTGAACAAGGAGAAGCGCGCGGACAGGCCGAAGCTGACGCTGCTGCCGTTCCTGATGCGGGCAATGGTCAAGGCGATCGCGGACCAACCCCAGCTCAATTCGCTGTTCGACGACGAGGCCGGCATCATCCACCAGCATGGCGGCATCCATATCGGCATTGCCGCGCAGACGCCGTCCGGGCTGGTGGTGCCTGTCGTCAAGCATGCCGAGGCGCGCGACATCTGGGATTGCGGCGCCGAGGTCGTCAGGCTGGCCGAGGCGGCCAAGTCCGGCACGGCGACACGCGACGAACTCTCCGGCTCGACCATCACCATCACCTCGCTCGGCGCCATGGGCGGCATCGCGACGACGCCGGTCATCAACCATCCGGAAGTGGCCATCATCGGCGTGAACAAGATGATGGTGCGGCCGATGTGGGACGGCACCCAGTTCATCCCGCGCAAGATGATGAACCTGTCGTCCAGCTTCGACCATCGGGTGATCGACGGTTGGGTCGCGGCGGTGTTCGTGCAGCGCATCAAGGCGCTGCTGGAAACGCCGGCGCTGATCTTTGTGGATTGAGGCGATGAGGTTGATCAAGACGGTTCAGAAGGCGTCAGCGTTGGGGTGTGAGCTCCCCCTTCTCCCCTTGTGGGGTCCGAAGGACGGGGCGAGACAAGCGGCTCGCCCCCGGGCGGTGTCGCCGAAGGCGACGGACGAGGGGTGCTCCAGGGAACGCCGACGCCTCACTCCGCTGGAGCACCCCTCATCCGTCTCGGCGCTGACGCGCCGATCCACCTTCCCCCACAAGGGGGGAAGGAAAGGGCGCGTCGCGGCTCTCGCCGAAAGGAAGCAGTCGACATGAAAGAAATCTCCTGCAAGCTGCTCGTCATCGGCGCCGGTCCGGGCGGTTATGTCTGCGCCATCCGTGCCGGCCAGCTCGGCGTCGACACGGTCATCGTCGAGGCGGGCAAGCCGGGCGGCACCTGCCTCAATGTCGGCTGCATCCCGTCCAAGGCGCTGATCCATGCGGCGGAGGAGTTCGAGAAGGTCTCGCATATGGCCGGCGGCAAGAGCCCGCTCGGCATTTCGCTATCGGCACCCGTGCTCGATCTCGGCAAAACCGTCGCCTGGAAGGACGGCATCGTCAGCCGGCTCAACAGCGGCGTCGCCGGCCTGTTGAAGAAGGCCGGCGTGAAGACCGTGCATGGCTGGGCGACGTTCCGCGACGGCAAGACCGTCGAGGTCGAGACCGAGACCGGAAGCCAGGTGATCCGGGCCGAGGCGATCGTCATCGCCACCGGCTCGGCGCCGGTCGAACTGCCGTTTCTTCCCTTTGGCGGACCTGTGATTTCGTCGACGGACGCGCTTGCCTTGGGTGCGGTGCCGAAGAAGCTTGCGGTGGTCGGCGGGGGCTATATCGGGCTTGAGCTTGGCATGGCCTTCGCCAAAATGGGCGCCGAGGTGACCGTGGTCGAGGCCTTGCCGCGCGTGCTGGCGCAGTACGATGCCGAACTGACCCGGCCTGTCGTCAAGCGTCTCGCGGCGCTTGGCATCGAAGTGATGCTGGGCGCCAAGGCCAAGGGCCTGTCGACCAAGGGCGACGCGCTGCTCGTCGAGACAGCCGACGGCAAGAACGTCAAGGTCGCCGCCGACAGGATCCTGGTGACGGTCGGCCGCAAGCCGGTGACCGAAGGCTGGGGCCTCGACCAGATCGACCTCGATAGGACAGGCAAATTCATCCGGATCGACGACCAGTGCCGCACTTCGATGCGCGGCATCTTCGCCATCGGCGACGTCACCGGCGAGCCGATGCTGGCGCATCGGGCGATGGCGCAAGGCGAAATGGTCGCGGAAATCGTCGCCGGCCACAAGCGCAGCTGGGACAAGCGCTCAATCCCGGCCGTCTGCTTCACTGATCCCGAGCTGGTGACATCAGGGTTGTCGCCCGAGGAAGCCAAGGCTCAGGGCGAGATCAAGATCGGCCTGTTCCCGTTTGCCGCCAATGGACGGGCGATGACGAAGCTCGGCGAGGATGGATTCGTCCGTGTCGTCGCCCGCGCCGACAACCATCTGGTGCTCGGCATCCAGGCGGTCGGGCAGGGCGTTTCGGAGCTGGCGGCGGCGTTCGGCCTGGCGCTGGAGATGGGAGCGCGGCTGGAGGATATCGCCGGCACCATCCATGCGCACCCGACACAAGGCGAGGGGTTCCAGGAAGCGGCCCTGAAGGCGCTGGGCCACGCGCTGCATATTTAGAGGGCCGGCGAACGCCGGGACGCTGCGAAGCAGCGGGGACCCGGCCGGGCCGCAGCGTCAGCTCGCCAGCCGGCTCACCATCTCGTGCTGCGCATAGGCCCGCCCAAAACGGTTGGCCAGGAATGCGTCGAGCGCGATGTCTTCCTGCTTGACGAAGCCGGTCGCCGGCAGGCTGCCGTCGGCCAGCATGTCGAGCACGGCGCAGATGCCCGATGCCGTGGTGACCTGGATGGCGCTGCGCACCTGGTTGCCGACGCGCTGCGAATAGATCTTGTTGGCGTAGGTTTCCTGCAGCAGGCGGCCGTTGCGGCGGCCGGAGACGGTGACGAAGACGATGACCACGTCCTGCAGCGTCGCCGGGAGCGCGCTCTCGAAAATGTCCTTCAGCACGTCGCGGCGGTGGCGCAGGCCGAGGTCGTTGAGCAGCGCCTTCATGATGGCGGCGTGGCCGGGATAGCGGATGGTGCGGTAGTTCAGCGTGCGCACCTTGCCCTTCAGCGTCTCGGCCAAGGTGCCGAGCCCGCCCGATGTGTTGAACGCCTCGTAGGTGACGCCGTCGAGCGAGAATTCCTCGCGCTCCTCCAGCGGCGGCACTTCGATCAGCTCGCCCTCGACGATCGCCTCGCAGGGCTCGCAATATTCGTTGATGACGCCGTCGGTGCTCCAGGTGAGGTTGTAGTTCAGCGCGTTGGACGGATATTGCGGCAGCGCGCCGACGCGCATGCGCACGCTTTCCAGCGTGTCGAATCGGCTGGCCAGATCATTGGCGACGATCGAGATGAAGCCCGGCGCCAGCCCGCACTGCGGAATGAAGGCGCTCTTGCCCGAGCGCGCCAGTTCCTTGACGCGGCGGGTCGAGACGACGTCCTCGGTCAGGTCGAGATAGTGGACGCCGGCATTTGCCGCCGCTTCGGCGATGCGCGTGGTGAGATGGAAGGGAGCGGCGCTCAGCACCGCGAACTTGCCGGCGAGCGCTGCCTCAAGGGTGCCGTCCGCCGCTATGTCGAGCTCGAGCGTCTCGACGCCGGCCGGCACTTCGGCCGCCGCGAGCTGTGCCGCCGAGCGGTCGACGAGGGTGACGCGGTAGTCGCCGGTCGCGGCGAGCATTCCGGCGATGGTCGAGCCGATCTTGCCGGCGCCGACGATAACGATGTTGTTCATGGTCAAATACCCCTGCCAGTTTTCGAGTTGGCCGGAATCATCGCAGCTTGCCTGTCGAAAGGAAGCGTGAAATCTGGCAGAGTGAACCCTATTTCTAGTCAATCCGCCGAAGGAGTTCGTCGCAATGCTCAGTGAAGCCGAACAGGCCCTGCTTTCCCTGCTGCGCGCCAACGCCCGTGCTTCGACCGCCGAGCTGGCGCGGCGGCTCGGCGTGTCACGCACGACGGTGCAGAGCCGGATCGAGCGGCTGGAGCAGCGCGGCATCATATCAGGCTACGGCGTCAAGCTCTCGCCGGACTATGAGCAGGGATTGGTGCGGGCGCATGTGCTGCTCACCGTGACGCCCAAGCTCGCCGACAAGGTGGTGCGGGCCCTGCAGGCGCTGCCGCCGGTCAGGACGCTGCATTCGGTCAGCGGCAGTTTCGACATGATCGTCATCGTCGACGCGCCGTCGATCCGCGACCTCGACGCGCTGCTCGACCAGATCGGCGCCATGGAAGGGGTCGAGCGGACCTCGTCGTCGATCATCCTGTCGACACGCATCGACCGGTGAGGGCTTTTGAGGACGATGGGTGCGCCATGCAAATCGGCAATGGACCTGACCAGGCTGACGCTGCCGCCGGTGCGCCCCGGCATGTTGCGTTGCGCACGGCGAAGGACCGAGCCGCTCCCGGCTCGGTCCCATTCCCTCTATTTGGCCGGCTGGATGCTCGATGCCGCCAGCTTGCCGGCCTTGGTCGAATAGGTCACCACCACCTTCTCGCCGACCTTCAGCGTCTCGGCCTCGATGCCTTCCGGCAGGACGAAGGTCTTGCCGTCGGAAAGCGTGATCGAGTCGCCCTTCTTGTCGATGCTGGCAATAGTGCCGGTGGCCGCGTTGGCGAAAGCACCGGTCGAGGATACGACGGCGAATATCATTGCGGCTGCGATAGCTGACTTCTTCATGGTCTTTTTCCCGTTGACTTGGTTGTGGAGCCGCTGGCTATTGGCCTGCAGCGGCTCCGGTATCCGGGCCGTTTGGCCGCCGGATCTGTCTCGTCGTTTCGACGCAATTCCCAAGGGAAGGCGCACCGCGCTTTTCCTGGAATTGCGCCAGCGAGAGACAAAACGAGCTTAGGCCGTGGAGTTGTCGAGGGGCTGGCCGCGAATTTACAAATAGGTAAGTCGACGCCCGGCCTCACAAGTCGCGCAGCTGTTCCGCTGCCTGTTCCGTCGGCGGCTTGGCGGACCAAACGGCGGCAGCCACCGAAGCGGCGACGAGACCGAGCATGACCGCCAGATAAAGCCAGGGGATCGACAGCGCTTCGGGTGGCGGATCGAAAACGCCGGTCAGCAGCTTGACCAGCATCCATGCCGTCAGCAGGCCCGAAAGCAGGCCGAACGTCATGCCGCCAACGAGGATCAGCAGACCTTCGCTCCACAGGAAAGCCGCGAGCTGGCGCGGTTTGGCGCCGATCGCGGCCAGGATGGCGAAAGGCCGGCGACGCTCGAAGAACCCCAGTGCCAGCATCAGCCCGGCGGCGGCCGCGGCCATGACGACCGCGAAGGCCAGCTCTATTGTCGTCAATCCGCCGAGGTCGACCGCGGTCAAGCTCGAGCCGATGAGATGTGCCGCCTGGCCGATATCGGCCACCTTCAGCGACGGCTCGGAAGTCAACGCCGACGAAACCTGCCGGGCCAATGCGGCGGGATCCGTCCTGGCCCGCATGAGCACGTATTCGGACGCATCGGAGCCGGTCATGCGGGCCACATAGGCCGAATTGGCGACAAGGAAGGAATCCTTCGGCGCGGTCGGAAATTCGCGGGCGACGCCGATGAACTTGAAGGCCACGGGATGATACTGGTGATCCCTGGCATCGATGAGCCGCAAATTGATCGTATCGCCCTGCTGGAGCTGGAAATCCTGTACGGTCTCTTCCGAGACCAGAACGCCGTCCGGCGTCGCGGCGAGCAGGGCGAGCGTGCCGGCCGCGCTGGCGCCACTGAAATAGGCATCGGAAAGACCGGTGGCGCGGCCGATGCGGGCGGGATCGATGCCATAAAGATCCTGCAGGTCCGCGCCGACATAGGCAAAGCGATGCTGCATGGGCTCGGCCGCCGCCACTCCGGGCAGCGAGGCGAGAGCCGCAAGGTGGGCTCCGGCCGGTCTGTCCGTCGTGCCGAAGACGGTGACGTCGGAGCCGTTGGTCAGCTCGGCGTCGATGCGCGCCTGGGCATTGTAGGTGGTGTTGAAGATGGCGGTCGACGTGGCGAAGGAGACGGCCAGCGCGGTCATCGCAATGCCGATCGTCAGCCGCGCCGCTTGCCGCGACAGGGCAGCCGACACAATGGGCGCCAAGGCCCCCGATGCCGGGGCAACAATCATGCGCAGGAGTGCGCCGTTGCGCGCGATGATGGCGGCCGACAGCCTGATCGTCAGCAGCGCCATGCCGAGCCAGAACAAGCCCGGCGCGACGAACGCCTTGTAGTCCACCGCTGTCGCCGCCACGCCTTCGGGCGCAAGAACGATCTGGTATCCGGTGCTCGCCGATTGCCAGAAGAACAATCCCGCCGCGGCGAGCAGCAGCACGTCCAGCCACAGGCGCTGCCAGAGCGGCGCGTCCGGCCGGCTCACGGTCCGCCGCGCCACGGTTACGGTCGCCCAGCGCGCGTCCCTCCAGGCCGGGTAGAGAAAGGCGATGAACCCGACCAGCAGCCCGAACAAGGCGACAAGAAGCAGGGTCGGCACGTTGACGCCAAGCACCGCTTCGAGACCCGGAACGATGATGGCAAGCAGCGATGCCGCGGCCATGCCGATCGCGGTGCCTGCTACGGCGGCGACGGCGGCTTCCGTGGCGGACAGAAGCAAGACGGCTTTGTTCGTCGCGCCGCGGACGCGAAGCAACGCCTGCTCTGTGCGCCGGCGTGCCGCACCGGACGCGGTGACGGCAAAGGTGAGGGCAACCGCCAGCGCGACACCGGGCAGCCCGAGAAACAGGAACAGGACGGAGGCGTACAGCGCATCCTCGCGGACCGCCCCGAGGCGCGACCCGAGATTGTCGGCCACCAGGGCCTGGCCGGCGACCCGCGCCTCGAGATTGTGCTGGGCGGCGGTGACAAAAGTATAGGTCGTGACGGGATCCGGCGGCAGCGCCTTGTGGGCCAGCCGCACATGCAATTGCTGCCGGGTGGTGTCGGGGCGCGCCTTCTGCTGCGGCTCGAACAATTGCAGCCAGGCTTCCTGCGGCAGGATGAGGACATTGTCGGGCGGAGCCTGCGGCGCGGCCTGGGGCGGCAGGCCGACGGCCTGGAACAAAGCGTCGGCGTCCGGGAGGTCGACGACGCCGGCAATCCTGACCTCCGCCGGCGGCAGGCCCATACGCTGGATCGAGACAGTGTCGCCGGGACCGACATGGAGGTTGGCGGCTGTCTGCTGGGCAATCAGCGCGCCGTCGAGGGTGCCGGAAAGCGAACGGATTTCCGCCGGGAAATCGCTGGAATACCCGCGGTCGAAAGCAACCGCCTGGCCAGGCCCCGTGGTCTGGGTCGTGCCGCCGGTTCGTGCCTCGAAGCCGGCAACATCGGCATAGCGGACCTGATGCACGGCCGTCACCGGAGCTGCGTCCGTCAGCGCCTTGCCGACGAGGTCGGGATCGGCACCGGAAATCACCTGCACCTGCCAGTCGATTGGAACCGCCGATACGGCCCGCGCGGTCATCGATGCCCCGGCGTTGGCGAGGAAGAGCGCCATCGCCGCGAGCAGCGCGACCGTCAGCGCGATGCCGGCGGCCGCACCGGCCACGCGCAGGAAGCGGCGGGCAAGCACACCACGAATCCACAGCAGGGCGATCATGCGGCAGCCGCCCCTGGCCGATGCCCGGTGACGAGACGGCCGTGATCCATCGCCCAGCGCGTCGCCATGCGGTTGGCCACGGCTTCGTCATGTGTGGCAACGACCAGGGCGATGTCGGTGTCTTCCAGGTGGCCGAGCACGGCGTCGAAGAAGCGCAGCGCCGTTCGGCTGTCCAGCTGCCCGGTCGGCTCATCGGCAAGCACAAGCTTCGGACCCATGGCCAGAGCGCGCGCCATGGCAATGCGCTGGGCCTGGCCGCCGGACAGTTCCTCGGGCAGCTTGTCGCCGAGTTCGCCGAGACCGAACGATTGCAGAAGCGATGCCCCGATGTCGCCGGCGCCGGCATACTCGCCGGCCAGCAGTATGGGCAGGCCGACATTCTGGACAGCGGTGAGGGCGGGAAACAGGCTGGGCGACTGGAACACGAAGCCGATCTGGCGCGGCCTCAGGGTTTCGAATGAACCGAGTCCAGGCCATTCGACGGTACCGGCCGTCGGCCGGTCGAGGCCGCCAAGAATATGCAGCAGCGTCGTCTTGCCGCTGCCCGAAGGTCCGACGAGAGCGATGCGCGCGCCCGACGCGATCTGGCAGTCGACATCGCGCAGCACGCTGATCCGACCGGCATTGCCATCCCGGAAGTCCCGCCCGAGGCCCTTTGCGACGACGAGCGTTTCAGCCACGGGCGATCCTCCCATCCTTCAGCCTGATGATGCGATCGGCCCTCTGCGCCAGCACCTTGCTGTGGGTGGCCAGCAGCGTCGCCAGTCCGGCGTCGCGCCTCGCGTCGAAATGGGCGATCAGCCGGGATTCGGTCTCGCTATCAACCTCCGCGGTCGGCTCGTCGGCAATCAGGATCGGCGGATCGGCGGCCAGCGCCACGGCAAGGCCGGCGCGCGCGGTCTCGCCGCCGGACAGCTCGGTCGGAAAAGCGCGGGCGCGATGCGAAAGGCCGACACTTTCCAGCAGGCCGGCGATTCGCCGGTCGTCCGGCTTGTTCGCCAGCAGCGTTTGCAATCGAAGGTTCTGTTCGACGCTCAGGTGGCCAAACAGGTTTCCGGACTGCAGCAGAATGCCGAAGCTGGCGGCGCGAAGGCGCGTGCGATGCGCCTCCGGTCGTCGCGTCAGCCGGACGCCGCCCACTTCGACATAGCCGCCATCGGGTTCATCGAGGCCGGTCACGCAGGCCAGCAAGGTGGATTTGCCGCTGCCGGATGGTCCGACCAGGGCGACGATCTCGCCAGCGGCGACATGAAAACTGACGCCGCGCAATGCGGCCGTCTCGTCGTCGCCTATGTGGAAGAAGCGATAGATCTCATGCGCTTCCAACGCGTGCATCTCATTTCCACCGGAACGAGTTGGACATCAGTTGCCACTGATCGACATTGTCGGCGCCCTTGGGGGCATAAAGGTCGAGCGCGACGAGCTTGCCATCCTTGAAATAGAGGTAGCGTTCGTTTTCGAGGCGAACCTGCCGGTTGGTTACCGCGTTCGGCTCGGAGTTCGAGGTGTAGACGATGCGGATCGCGGTGCCGGCCGGCAGCTTGACCTGCTTGACCGCGCTTACCCGCACAGCGCGTCCGGCGGCCTCGAGCTTGGCGACATAGTCCGCCTTGGCGCTGTCGACTGTGGGGGCGGCGTCCGCCTTGGAAACCGAGACGACGACGCCATCCAGCTTGTCGACGAAGCTGGCGCCGTCGGCACGGTCCGACCGTGCCCAGCCTTCCGGCACCTTCAGGGTGAACCCGGCCGGCGAGGTGTAGTCGATGAAGACCTGCGAATCGGGAATGTCGCCCGGCGGGTTCTTCTCCGGCTGGACGGGCTTCTCGGCGGCCGAGGCCGGCAGGCTGCCAAGCACCGGAGCCAGGACGGCTGTCGTGCCCAGGCACGCCGCGACGGTGAGAGCGGGCAAGACGCCGGTGGTTTTCCGAAAAAAGTCTTTCATTTTCCGCGGCCTTTCGATGGACGGTCAGGTCCATTCATTATGCCGCTGCAAGCTTACGGGCGGGTCGCCTGCCTCATACCCTTTTGTAAGCTATTGGCGCTTTGGTAAGATTCTGGCACCAGCTTTCGGCGCTATGACGCCGCCGATCTTACCAGCGGAAAGCTCACCACCACCGCGAGGCCAGGCTGACAATCGTCAAGGGCGATGGATGCGCCATGCAAATCGGCAATGGCCCGCACCAGGCTGAGGCCAAGGCCGTTGCCCGGCGTCGAGCGGCTGTGGTCCAGGCGGTAGAGCCGCTGAAACACCTGTTCTCGCTCGTCCGGAGGGATGCCGGGTCCATTGTCGGCGACGCTGGCAAGGACACGCTCGCCCTGGCGCGTCACCGACAGTCTGATGGTCGTGCCGGGCGGGCAATGGCGCAGCGCGTTCTCGACCAGATTGGCGAACATCTGCGTCAACAGCTCCCGATCGCCGTGAATCGGGTCTGCTGTCTCACGCAGTTGCGTCGACACCAACGATTTTCCGTCGTCCTCGGCAACGTCGGTGTAGATCTCCGCTATGATTTCCAGCACCTCGCCGAGATCGAGATCGGTGAACCGCGCCTTGCGGGCTCCCGCCTCGATCTGGGCGATGCGCAACAGCGCATCGAAGGTCTCGTTGATCTGATGACCTTCCGCACGCGCGTCGGCCAGATCGTCGGAGACATCCTGATCCAGCGCTGCCTTGTCGGCGGCGCCTTCCAGGATCATCTGCAGCCGGTTGAGCGGCGTCTTCAGATCATGCGCGATGTTGGCGCTGACCTGCTTCATGCCGTCCACCAGGCCCGACAGCCGATCGAGCGCCGCGTTGACCTGGCTGGAGACGATGTCGATGTCGTCGCCCGTGCCGGTCAACGGTATGCGGGTATCGAGCCGGCCATGCGAGACGTCGACCATGGTGGCGGCAATGCCGTCGAGGCGGCGCTGGACGCGCGAGGCAAGCAGGGCGCCGCCGGCGACCGCCAGGCCGGTGATGATCAGGGTTGCCCAGCCGAAGCTCATCATCGCCACCGTTTCCAGCTCCTCCGTTTCGGAAAGGCTGAAGGCGACCGTCAGATTGTTGCCGCCGACCGAGCCGGAAAAGGCGCGATACTCCGTATCCGGAGGCACGCCCGGCAACACGGCGTCGAACGCCGAGAACCCGTCTGGAAGCCCGGCGGCGGTGAAGTTGCCGGCCAGGTGGTTTCCGGCCGGGTCGGTCAGCGAAAACAGCTGTTCTTTCTTCGGGCTGAGTTTTGCGTGGCTCTCGATCGTGGCGACAAGGTCCTCCAGATCGTTCGAGGCATAGGTGGCGGCGACGACCGAATAGGTTTCCTTGATGCTCTCGTCGAGCCGTTCGGCAAGATCGGCGCTCATCATCTGGTAGACGATGGCGCCCGACAGCAAGAAGGCCAGCATGAACAGAAAGCCGAATGTCAGGGCGAGCCGGAACGGCGTGCTGCGCAGCAGGCGAGACCAGGTTCCGGTCATGACGCAAGCGGTACGTGCAGGCTGTAGCCGGTGTTGCGGATGGTATGGATGAGCTGGGTCTCGAACGGTTTGTCGACCTTGGCCCGCAGCCGGCTGATATGGGTCTCGACGACACTGGTCTTGGGATCGAAATGAAAGTCCCAGACGCGCTCCAGAAGCATGGTGCGGGTGATGACGCGGCCCTCGCCGCGCATCAGCACCTCCAGCAGGCTGAATTCGCGCGGCTGCAGGTCGATCGACTGGCCCTGGCGCGTGACGCGCCGCATGATGAGGTCCATTTCGAGGTCGGCAACCCGCAGCATCGTCTTCTGCTCCTGCGCCGCCGGCCGGCGTCCAAGCGCGTTGATGCGGGCAAGCAGCTCGGAAAAAGCGAAGGGCTTGACCAGATAGTCGTCGCCGCCGGCCTCCAGGCCCTCGACGCGATCGTCGATGCCGCCGATGGAGGTGAGGAAGATCGCCGGCGTGCGCACGCCGGCCGCGCGCGCCGCCTTGACCATCGACAGGCCGTCGAGACCCGGGATCATCCGGTCGGCGACGATCACGTCATAGCTGCCGCTAGTGGCGGCGAAAAGTGCGTCATGGCCGTTGCGCAGGAGGTCGCAGACATGGCCGGCCTCGGTCAGTCCCCTGACGATATAGTCCGCTGTCTTTTGGTCGTCCTCGACAAGAAGAAGTCGCATCGCTGTTCCGGTTGATCGCCGATATCGGGCACAGGCTATCACCGGCATGGCCCCGTTCCTAGGATGGCACAGACCGCCAAACGCTGAAGCCTAATCCGATTCCAGCAGGATCTCGTCGGCATCGTCGGCGGTTCTCTTCAGCGTCATGTAGAGAACGAGTGCAGCGATGCAACCCAGGAAGATCAGGCTGGTGAAGGTGGTGCCGAAGCCGAGGCCGCCATATTCGACCGGCTGCGACAGAAGATCGCCGAAGGAGGCGCCGAGCGGGCGCGTCAGGATATAGGCGAGCCAGAAGGCGAGGATGGCGTCGAGGTGGATGAGATAATAGGCAAGCGCGATCAGCGCGATGACGCCGCCGAACATCAGGCCCGACGTGAGATAGCCCATGTCGAAGCTCTCGGCGACGAGATCGCCGGCGGCGGTGCCGAGCGAGAAGGTGAACAGGATCGCCAGCCAGTAGAAGATTTCGCGCCTCGTCGTGAAGATGGTGTGGATCGAGAGCGTCCGCTCGCTGGCGTACCAGACCGCGAAGGTCGCCACGAGCGCCACCGAGAAGGCAATCGTCGTCGTCTGCAGGCGCACGCCGAAATTATCGACGAGATTGTCCGTGATCAGCGTGCCGACGACGCTGATCAGCACCACCGCCAGCCAGTAAGCCCAGGGTATGTAGCGCTTCTGCGCGAACTGCAGGATAAGGGCGACGATCAGCACGCCGGTCATGATCAGCGAGGTGACGGTCAGCCCGAGTCCGAGATTGACGGCGAGATAGTCGGCCGCCGTCTCGCCCATGGTGACCGCCATCAGCTTGATCAGCCAGAAATCGAGCGTGACCTCAGGAACCCTGTTCTGGCTCGGTCCGGCAGGCTGCTTGTTGGTTGGGAGCATGGCTGAAGTCCTGAGGTTGATGGTTGCGGCGGGATGGAAGCGCATCGCGAGGAATTCGTGCGATTCGCCCCTGTCTCATGCGTGTCATGTCTCAATCGCCGCGCACCCTCGGACGAAGCCCGAGGGTGCTTTGGACGGCATGGATTACTTGCCCATGACTTTCATGGCCTGGGCGAAGAAGTCGTCGGCGCGCTTGTCGTCATCGGCATTGCAGCGTTCGATGCCCTTGGTCTCCAGCTCCGAGACCTTGTTCTTGTCGGCGTCGTTGAGCTTGGCTGCCGCTTCAGCGGCACGAAGGGCCTTCAAACTCTCCTCACAAGGCGCGGGGGCCGCGTAAGCGCTGGAAATCGCTGCCGAGACAGCGAGGGTCCCCACTGCGATGGCAAGTGCAAATCTTGTCATGAAACCATTCCCTATCTGATGCCGGTGATCCGGCCGCGGTAATTGAAACCGGCCCCTAATTGGCGGACCGGCATCTGAACGATAAGGAAGAGATTTCACTCCAGCCTGTCCCGCGGCATACAAATTCGTAAGGATGGCCATGATTGGCGCAAAAAGCCTTTACGAAGGCCGCGCGCTGCGCTGATAGAAAGTCACGGCCTTGTATCCGCCATCAATGGCGCGCCCCAGTGGCTGAACCTGTAATCCGTGCCCCAGGAAAACACGAATGACCTACGCGTCCCTCAAGCCGGTTTCAAAGGCCTTCGTGCAGCGCAAGCGGCTGATCTTCGTGCGCGTGGCGGCGGTGCTGGCGGTGCTGCTGCTGTTCCTCACCAAGCCGGCGCTGAGCGAGGGCTCGAACGGTCACGAGATGCTCGAATTCCTTGGCTTCTGCCTGGTGCTCGCCTGCGTTGCCGGGCGGCTGTGGAGCATCCTCTATGTCGGCGGCAAGAAGAACGAGGAGCTGGTCTCGACGGGGCCGTTCTCGATGAGCCAGAACCCGCTCTATTTCTTCTCGACCGTGGGCGCGGTCGGCATCGGTCTGCTCTACGGCTCGCTGGTGGCGGCAGCCGTGCTTGGTGTCGCCAGCTTTCTCATCTTCCGCGTCACGGCGCGCAAGGAAGCCGAATATCTGCTGGGCAAGTTCGGCCCGGCCTATACCGCCTATATCAAGACGACGCCGCGCTTCTGGCCGAACCCGCTGCTCTACCGCGACGACGACCAGCTGCAGTTCTCGACGCGCGCGCTCAAGCGCACCTTCCATGACGGGCTCTATTTCCTCGCCATCTTCCCGGCCATCGAGCTGATCGAGTATTTGCGGGAAACGGGCCTGATGTTCCCGGCCTTCGTCACGCTGTACTGATCGGCCATTGTCCGGCTAATTTGCCGGTCATGCAGCACTTCGAGGAGCCTGTGGTCTTGGCTGAAGGCGAAGCGGCCAGTGTGACTGTCTTCACGGCCGAACACGCGGCCGTCTGGGCCGACCTGATTGCGGCGGTGCCGGCCGAGACCGGCGATCGCCTGGCGGCGCTGCGCAAGATCGCCGGGGTCACCGGCGTGGCGCACTGCAGCGAGGGCCGCCCGGAGGCGATCGTGGTCGGCCAGCGCCGGCCGGCGGCCGCGATGATGCGCATCGCCTTGTTCTGGTCTGCTGCGAACCTCAGCGTCGGTGACGGCCAGCGCCTGCTCGCGGCGCTGGAGAAGGAGGCGCTCGCGCAGGACGTGCTCTGCCTGCGCGCCGACGAGGGCGCGGTGCGGCACATTGGCGGCCAGTGGCAGCGCCGCGACGGCTTCCTGCAACGCTGGATCGGCAGAGAACCGGCCCGCCGGCAGGGCCAGGTCGCGCCATCCTGGCCGCAGACGGCGGGTTTTACCTGCGGGCCGTCGGCGCTGGCCATGGCGATGGCCGGGATCGATCCGGCCTTGCGGCCGGACCGGGCGCTGGAGGTCGAACTCTGGCGCGAGGCAACAACCATCATCGGCCCGAGCGGTCCGGGCGGCTGCGACCCCTACGGCCTGGCGCTGGCGGCGCACCGGCGCGGACTGCGGGTCGAAATATTCATGAGCAGCGCCGAACCGATCTTCCTCGACCGGGCCAGCTCGGAGGAAAGGCGCGGGCTGATGAGCTTCGTGCAGGAAGGTTTCAAGCGCCAGGCCGAAGCCGCGTCCTTGCCGATCGAGGCGCGCGCCTTTGCCGTCGAAGAAATCGGCCAGGCGCTCGATCGCGGCTTGTCGGCGCTGGTGATGATCGACCAGGCGCCGATGATGGGCCACACCTGCCCGCACTGGGTGCTCGTCCATGGCCATGGCGACGGCGTCTATTTCCTCAACGATCCCTGGATCGAGCCCGACCGGCTCGAACAGCCCATGGACGCCGTCGACCTCCCTGTCAGGGCGGCAGAGCTCGACCGGATGGCCTGGTACGGCAATCCGGCCTATCGCGCCGCGGTGCTGGTCGGGCGCTAATTTCTGGGGATCTAACTCCGAACGTCTATGATAAGCCGACGAACGAATGGCCCGCCACTAGAGCCTTCAACCCGCCCGCTACGGCGTACTTAGGCACCCAGCGGATACGGCATGTAGCCGACGAAGCCGGCGATCTTCCAGCTGCCTCCGACCTTGCGGCAGAAATACAGCGTCTGCCATTTCAGCCGGTCGACGCTGCCATCCGCCTTGGCGACGGAGCCGTCGAACTTCTTGTGCAGCACGGCGCGGTCGCCGTCGACGTCGATGTCGCGCAGATTGGTGACGCGAAACAGCGCTTCGCGCAGCGGCTCGGCGAATTTGGTCGCCGCCGTCTCCTTGGCCTGGCGCAGCCACTCGTCGCGATAGATCTCCAGCCTCGGAAACTGCAGCCGCCAGGCATCGGCATTTGCAAGGAAATGCGCATGCATGCCGAAGAAGCTCTCGGCGATGAAATCGTGCTCGACCATGGACCAGTCCTGGCCGATGAAGGCGTCGATGTCGCGCCGCACCAGCATCTCCCACAACGCATGGCGGTCGGCATCGCCTGAAGGAAACGGGTTCTTGTCGAAGGTCATTCTCGGTTTCTCCGGTCTCGCACAGGCATGTGTCCGTCGCGGTTTGCAAACCGTCCGGCCGGTGCGCACGATGCAAGCGCTTCTGTAATAAAGCAACACGGATTTCAAAGAATGTTGCTTTCCAACAAGGGCCCTATCGGGACCGTCCCGATCGCGCTAAATCTGCGTGGAAGTGGCGCCGCCCCGGTGCCCTGCCGCGCGATCAGAGGAGGCGATCCCTTGCCCAAGCAGACTTTTGGAACATCCCATGTACCGCTGTCGCCCGCCGTGCGGGCCGGCGACTTCGTCTATGTCTCGGGCCAGGTTCCGGTCGGCAGCGACGGCATCGTGGTCAAGGGCGGCATCACGGAACAGACCGAGCAGGTGCTCGCCAACGTGAAAGCGGCGCTGGCCCTGGCCGGCTGCACCCTGGACGACGTGGTGAAAACCACCGTCTGGCTGGAAGACGCGCGCGATTTCGGCGCCTTCAACGCGGTCTACGCCAGGCACTTCCCGAAGAACCCGCCGGCCCGCACCACGGTCGAATCGCGTCTGATGATCGACATCAAGATCGAGGTCGAGGCCGTCGCCTATCGACCAGTTTGAGGCCAGGCAACGAAGCGGAGGTTCCCCTCATGCAATTTGACCTCCTGCTGAAGGGCGGACGGCTGATAGATCCGGCGTCCGGCATCGACGCACCGCGCGATGTCGCCATCGCCAATGGCCGCGTCGCGGCGGTCGACGCCGATATCCCGGCGGATCGCGCCAATCAGGTCGTCGACGCGACGGGCCGCATCGTCGCGCCCGGGCTGGTCGACCTGCACAGCCACGTCTATTGGGGCGGCACCTCGCTCGGCGTCGATGCCGACCGGCTCGCCGCCAAAAGCGGCACCACCACCTTCATCGATGCCGGAAGTGCTGGCGCCGGCAATTTCCTCGGCTTCCGCCGGCATGTCATGGAGCGGTCCAGGGCGCGCATCCTGGCCTATGTCAACATTTCCTTCGCCGGCATTTTCGGCTTCTCGCAGTCGGTGTCGGTCGGCGAGTGCAGCGATCTGCGGCTCTGCGAACCGCGCGAGGTGGTCGCCGCCGCACGCGAACACGCCGATGTCGTCGTCGGCGTGAAAGTCCGCTCCGGCAAGCATGCCGGCGGCAACAGCGGCATCGCGCCGGTCGATCTGGCGCTGGAGGCCGCAGACAAGGCCGGCCTGCCGCTGATGGCGCATATTGACGAGCCGCCGCCCGGCCGCTCGGAAGTGCTGCCGCGCCTGCGCCGCGGCGATATCCTCACCCATTGCTTCCGGCCATTCCCCAACGCGCCGGTCTTCGCTTCCGGCGCGGTGCGGCCCGACATGCGGCTGGCGCGCGAGCGCGGCGTCATCTTCGACCTCGGCCATGGCATGGGGTCGTTCGATTTCGACGTGGCGCGCGCCATGCTGGCCGAGGGGCTGGCGCCGGACGTCATCTCCAGCGACGTGCATCTCTACTGTGTCGACGGGCCGGCCTTCGACATTCTGGTCTGCATGTCGAAGCTGATGGCGCTCGGCATGCCGCTGGTCGAAGTGCTGCGCGCCGCGACGCAAGCGCCGGCGCAAGCGATCGCAAGGCCGGATCTCGGCACGCTGGCGGTCGGCACCGTCGGCGACGTCGCCGTGCTTCGCCAGCGATCGGGCCGTTTCACCTTCGTCGATGCGGTCGGCGCACCGCTGGTCGCCGACCAGCGGCTGGTGTCGGAAGGCATCGTCATCGGCGGCATCTGGTGGCCGAACGAGGCGGTGAATGATTTGGATGAGACGGAACGCTTCGAGGCGCATGTCGCGCATACGCATGTCGATATCGCGGCCAGGCACTTCGGGCATCGGCACAGTTGAGCCGGGGACCGCGAGGCTGGGCTGATCGGTAAGCAAGTCAGATATTCAGCAGGCGGTCACGCCACATCCAGCGTGTTCAAGAAACTCTCGGCGTCGACCGTCGTCAAAAGCGCAACGCGTTCGCGGATCAGATCGTCGCTCCAGTTCCACCATTGCGACGACTGCAGGCGCTCGATGACTTCGGGTGAGAACCTGTACCGGATGACGCGCGCGGGATTGCCGACCGCGATGGCGTAAGGCGGAATGTCCCTGGTAACGACGCTGCCGGCACCGACCACCGCTCCGTTGCCAATCGTGACACCGCTAAGGACAATACAGCGGGCACCAAACCATACGTCATGGCCGACTATTGTCGGCCCCTTGCCAAAGGTTTCAGCCCCATTGCGAATCTCTGTAGCCACAATTCGAAGCGGATAAGTGGTTGCCGTGTCGACGCGGTGTTCGCCCGCGCAGACAAAGAGCACATCCGGGCCAACCGAGCAGAACGAGCCTATTCGTACGGGTGATTTCTCGTGCGAAGCCCAAAACGAGTTTCTCGTGACGCCGTAGGTATGACGGCCAATTTCAACGCCCGGCAATGGCGGCGACGGCTTCTTCTTCTTCAGCCCCAGCTTTATGCGAAGCCCTCTTAGCAGCCCCATCAGTTCCCTCCCAGGATTCCCGGGCAGTATAGCGGAATCCTCCCGGGCTGTGCCAGCAACGCTCCCGTTGCTCGATGTGCGACGCCGAGGGCGTCAAACCCGATGCGGCGAGGAACCAGACGCATCGTTGCCGGAGTTACTCGGCGCCCCATAGACCGGCGTCGCAATCCCTTCCATCCGCGCCTTGATCTGCAGCGCGACATATTTCGAATAGAACCGCGACAGCGCCAGGTTGCCGCCGTGGAACCACAGCGCTTCCTGCGCCGTCGGCTTCCACATGTTGCGCAATTCGCCTTGCCAGGGGCCGGGGTCGCCCTTGACGCCGGAACCGAGGCCCCAGCAGGGGCCGACCTTGTCGGCGACTTCGCGCGAGACCAGCGCGGCGACGTTCTCGTTCATCGACTGGTAGCCGGTGCAGGCGATGATGGCGTCGGCCTCGAGCTCGCTGCCGTCCTCGAACAGGATGCCTGTCGCCGTCAGCGCCTTGATGGCGACGCCGCTGCGGATGCCGATCTTGCCGTCGATGATCAGGTCGGAAGCGCCGACATCGATGTAGTAGCCGGAACCGGTGCGGTAGGCCTTCATCAAGAGCCCTGTCTCGTCGTCGCCGAAGTCGATGGCGAAGCCGGAGGCGCGCAAGCGGTCGTAGAAGGCGGCGTCGCGCGCCTTGATCACCTCGTAGAGCGCGCGCTGGCCCTTGGGCACCAGCGCGAAGGGCGTCGAGGCGACGATCATGTCGGCCTTCTCGGTGGTGATGCCGCGCGCCAGCGCGCTTTCCGAGAAGATCTCGAAGCCGACTTCCATCAGCGTGTCCGACTTGACCACGGTGGTCGGCGAGCGCTGGATCATGGTGACGTCGGCGCCGCTTTCCCAGAGATCGACGCAGACATCGTGCCCCGAACTTGCCGCGCCGATGACGGCGACTTTCTTGCCGCGGAATTTGTCGCCGCTCGCATACTGGCTGGAATGCAGCAATTCGCCCTTGAACGCAGCGGCGCCGGCCAAATCGATCTTTCGCGGCGGCCCATAGGCGCCGGTGGCGAAGACGACATGTTTCGGCTTCAGCGTGATCTGCCGGCCGACGCGGTCGACCACGACGGTCCACTCCTTCCGCGCCTCGTCATAGGAAGCGCTGAGGCATCTGGTGGCGACCCAGTAATTGAGTTCCATGACGCGCGTGTACATTTCCAGCCAGTCGCCCATCTTGTCCTTCGGCGTGAAGACCGGCCAGTTCTCCGGGAACGGAATGTAGGGCAGATGGTCGTACCAGACCGGGTCGTGCAGCACGAGCGTGCGATAGCGGTTGCGCCAGGAATCGCCGGGCCTTGCATTCTTCTCGATGACGATGGTCGGCACGCCGAGCTGCCGCAGCCGCGCGCCCAGCATGATGCCGCCCTGCCCGCCTCCGATGACCAGGCAATAGGGCTGCTCGGTGGCGCCGAGATCGCGCGTCTCGCGCGCCCGCGCTTCCGACCAGGTCTCGCGCTCGGGGTCGGCCTTGTGGCGCACGCCGAGCGGCCGCGCCAAACCCTTGCGCTCCTCGAACCCCTTGAGGTCGGTCATCGCCGTGAACAAGGTGCGGCAGCGGCCGTCGCGCAGGCGCAGGATGCCCTGCCCCGACGCCACAGCCGTCTCGAAGGTGAACCAGGCTTCGATCGTGCCTTCGTCCGAGGTCGCCTCGCCGGTGACCTGCCATGCCGTTGGCTTGGTCGTCGCCAGCGTTGCCTCGAGCATGTCGGCGATGGCCTCGCGGCCTTCCATGGTCGCGACGTTCCAGGTGAAGGTCAGGAGATCGCGCCAGTAGCAGTCGTCGGCAAACAAATTGCTAGCCGCCGTTGCATCACCGGCCGCGAGCGCCAGCCCCAGGGATTCCAGCCATGCGGCTGCCTGTTTCGTCGGTGCCATTTCGAGCATGTGTTCCTCTTCCTGCAGTGAACTAATCCCCGAGCGGCTCCATCTCCTTGCCGGTGCGGTGGATCTGGGCGTTGTATTTGATGCGGCGCACCGTCTCGCGCGCCGAGCCATCGAGCTTGTAGGCGGAGGCCACGGCCAAGAGGTCGATCGCCGCCAGGAAGGCGAAGCGCGAAGCGGTCGGCTTCAGCGTGTCGGGATATTCGGGCACCGCCACCGTCAGCCCGACGTCGCAGGCGCGGGCGAGATCGGTGTCGGGCGCGGTCACGGCGATGGCGTTGGCGCGGTAGTGCTTGGCGAGCTCCACGGCCTCGATCACCTCGCGCGTGCGCCCGGTCGCCGAAATGGCGATCACCAGGTCGCCCGGCTTCAGCGTCGAGGCAGTCATGCGCATCAGATAGGGATCGCACTGGGCGCTGACGGTGATGCCGTAGCGAAACAGCCGGTACTGCGTCTCCTGAGCCAGCGCCGAGGAACTGCCGCCGAGCCCGAAGACGGTGACCTGGCGGGCCTTGGCGATGAGTTCGGCAGCCTTCTGCAGTTCGCCCGGATCGAGCTGGCGTTCGGCCTCCTGCAGCGCGCGGCGCGCCTCGCCGAACACGGCGTTCCAGAACGGCATGCCATTGTCGTTGCTGACCGCTGGCGGCTTGGCCAGATAGAGCGCGCCGACGACGAGGCTCTGCGCCAGCTTCAGCTTGAAATCGCGCACGCCCTCGCAGCCGATGGCGCGGCAGAAGCGGGTCACCGTCGGCTCGCTGACGCCAGCGCGTTCGGCAATCGCCGCATTGGAGGCGTCGACGGCGTATTTGACATCGTCGAGCACGACATCGGCGACGCGGCGCTCCGCCGGGCTCAACTCACTGTAGGAATCCTTGACCAGCGAGATGATGTCGGGGATGCGCCTGATGTCGCGTCCCTCCGGCTCGTGGCTTGCAACGGGTTCTTGCTGGCTGTCAGCTTCGGTCATGAGGTCGGTCTTCCCTGCCTTTTCGACCTGACCTCTTACCATGTTTGCACGCCGTCGTTCCATGCGCCCGGCCGCGCTGCAACCGTTGCGCGCTTCGGGACAAACTCGCGTTTCCTTTTGGAGTATGTAGGAAAGCAACACGCTTTTCAAGGCCGATATAATTCTTTGAAAACAATGCACTAAGCAACAGCCAGGGTTTTGATGATACGGTTACCACCGTGAGCGCTTGACAGCAAAGTAGGATAGTTACAGACTGATTTTTGGCAGGGATGACCTACCGGATCATCACGCAATCTCCGAGGGGCGGATGAACACGGGCGAGACAACAACGCCGAAGCTTGGCGTGCAGGCAGCGACCAAGATCTATCACACGGCGTCAGGCGACCTCTTGGCGCTGGACCGCTGCAGCCTCGATGTCAGGGCCAATGAAATCGTCTCGATCGTCGGCCCGTCCGGCTGCGGCAAGACCACGCTCTTGTGGTCGATGTCGGGCCTGCACGGCCTGACCAGCGGCGAGATCCGGCTCGACGGCGCCAGGATCACCGGCCCGCATCCCGATATCGGCATCGTCTTCCAGGAAGCCAACCTTTTGCCCTGGCGCAACCTCGACGCCAACATCCGCTTTCCCTTCGAGATCAAGGGCGAAAAGCCGGATCGCGCCTGGATCGCGCATCTCCTGAACCGCGTCGGCCTCGACGGCTTCGGCGGCAAGTTCCCGCGCGAGCTTTCGGGCGGCATGCAGCAGCGCGCGGCGATCGTGCGGGCGCTGGCGCTGAAGCCTTCGGTGCTGTTGATGGACGAGCCGTTCGGCGCGCTCGACAGCTTCACCCGCGAGGAGATGAACCGGCTGGTCGAGGAGATCTGGCTCGACACCAAGACCACCATCGTCTTCATCACCCACTCGATCGAGGAAGCGATCTTTCTGTCGGACCGCGTGGTGGTGCTGAGCGCCCGGCCGGGCAAGGTTGCCAAGGAGTATCGCGTGCCGTTCGCGCGGCCGCGCTCGCTGGAGATCATGGCGACCAAGGAGGTCTTCGACCTCACCAACCGGATCAAGATGGACATTGTGGGCGAGCGCGCCAGGCCGAAGGCGCCGGAACAGGAGCGCGCCAGCGCCGAGATCGTGAGGATCAGGCCGTGAGCGACGCCATCCCGGAATTCTCCAAATCCAAATCGGGCGATGGCCAGGAGGTCAGCCTGACCAATCTTTCGGCCTTCGCCAGCGGTCCCGGCATCAAGTCGGGCAAGGAAGTGGCGGCCATCATCGCCGTGGCCGTGGTCATCATCGGCGGCATCGAACTGGCGCTGCGGCTGTTCCATGTGCCGCTCTACATCATGCCGCCGCCGAGCTCGATCGCCTATGCGCTGTTCGACGAGTTCCCGCTGATCGCGCCGCATCTCGGCTACACGCTGGTCGAGCTGGTCTCCGGCTTTGCCATTGGCGCGGTCGTCGGCCTGGTGCTGGCCGGCGTCATCACCCAGTTCCCTTTCGCCGAAAAGATCGTCGCGCCTTACATATTGCTGCTGGTCACCACGCCTATGCTGGCGCTGGTGCCGCTGCTCATCCTGCGCTTCGGCTTCGGCTACACGCCGCGCATCATCGCTGTGGCGCTGGCCGCCGGACCGATGGTGATGATCAACGCCGCCACAGGCTTTCGCCGCGTCGACAGCGCCAAGATCGCGCTGGCGCGGTCCTACGGCGCCAGCACCTTGCAGATCTTCTGGAAGATCCGCGCGCCGATGGCGCTGCCGATGATCCTGGTCGGGCTGATGATCGGCGCCATCTTCGGCCTGCTCACCGCCGTCGGCGCCGAGATGGTCGGCGGCGGCTTCGGCCTCGGCAACCGGCTGACCACCTACTCGTCGATGATCCAGATGCCGCAGTTCTTCGCCGTGGTGCTGATCCTGTCGACGCTCGGCATCCTGATCTACGTGCTGTTCTTCCTGATCGGCAAGAAATGGGCGAGCTGGGAGGCTTGAAAACAAGGATCTGAGGCAAGACGCCGGGGAGGCGGGCGGCAGGGCAAGACTGACAAATCAACAAAAAGGGGAGTGCCATGACCAAAGACAATTTCACCCAACAGGCAGGAATGAGCCGCCGATACTTTCTGCAAGTGACCGGCGCCGGCCTGGTGACGGCAACCGCGCTCGGCGCCTCCGGCCTCAAGGCCAGGGCCGAGGCCTATGGCAAGTTCACCTGGATCTCGCCGCGCGGCACGCTCGAAGTGCTCGACGACTATCCTTATTGGGCGGCCAAGAAAGCCGGCTATTTCGACGGGCTCGACACCGACATGCAGCCGGGACCCTCGGACGGCACGGCGACGGTGAAGTTCGTCGATGTCGGCCAGGCCGATATGGGCTTCCCCTCGCCCGGGGTGTTCTCCTTCGCCATCCAGAACGGCATGAAGCTGAAGTCGGTGTTCCACATGGGCGCACGCGACACGTTCAGCATCGCCTTTCGCAAGGGCGAAGGATCGAACGACCTGAAGAAGCTCGAAGGCAAGACCATCCTGCTCGGCTCCGCCGCCTGGCAGTCGATCACCGATCCGCTGCTCGCCGCGCAGGGCGTCGACATCAAGAAAGTAAAGTATGTCGAGGCCGGCTGGCCGACCTGGGGCACCGCACTGGCCGGCGGCCAGGGAGATGCTGCCCTGTCGTGGGAGGGGCTGCGTGCCGAATGGATCGCCAAGGGCCTCGACTTCGAATACTGGCTCGGCGTGAAGAACTCCAAGCTCCCGGCCAACACCTTCGTCGTGCGCGCCGCCGATCTCGAGGATGCCGACAAGAAGGCGTTCCTGGAAAAATACCTGCGCGGCTGGGCGATGGGCCTCGAATTCGGCTACCAGAACCCGCGCGCCGCGGTCGAAGCGGTGTTCGAGCAGTTCCCGACGCTGGCCAAGAATCTCGGGCCGGAGCTCGGCACCACCTCGATCCTGCAGCAGATCAACGTCTTCCGCGGCGACATGGACAAGCGCGGCGGCTGGGGCTCGCATGACATGGCGAGCTGGCAGGGCTTCTTCGACGAGATCCACAAGATCGGCCAGATCACCAATCCGGTGAAGGCCGAGGATGTCTGCACCAACGACCTGATCCCGGCGGCCAACGATTTCGACAAGGCCAAGGTCAAGGCCGATGCCGACGGCGCCAAATTGTCGGAAGGCTTTGCCGCGCTCGATGTCGAGAAGATCAAGGCACATCTGTTCGATTCGGCGGTCAAGTAAGGACTGCCGGCGGCAGAACCGGGCGGCGACAAGGTTGCCGCCCGCAATCCTTTGAAGAAAAGCGTGGGAGGCTGACATGGCCGACAGAGTAAAAGTGCTGGTGGTGGGTCTCGGCAATATGGGGGCGTCGCATGCCAGCGCCTATCATCGCTCCGAGGGTTTTCAGATCGTCGGCATCATGAGCCGCTCGATCAAGAGCAACAGCAAAATCCCGGCAGAATTAGCCGGCTATCCGCTCTATGAGGATTTCGACCTGGCGCTGAAGGAGACGAAGCCTGACGCCGTCTCGATCAACAGCTGGCCGAACACCCATGCCGAATATGCGCTGAAGGCGATCGCGGCCAATTGCCATGTGTTCATGGAAAAGCCGCTCGCCACCAACATCGAGGATGCCGAGAAGGTCGTGGCGGCGGCGCGCGCCAAGAACCGCAAGCTGGTGCTCGGCTACATCCTGCGCGTCCATCCCTCCTGGATCAAGTTCATCGAGGTCGGCAAGACGCTCGGCAAGCCGCTGGTGATGCGCCTCAACCTCAACCAGCAGAGCAGCGGCAGCGCCTGGCACTGGCACAAGAACCTGATCGATTCGCTGATCCCGATCGTCGATTGCGGCGTGCACTATGTCGACGTCATGTGCCAGCTGACCGGCGCCAGGCCGGTGCGCGTGCACGGCATCGGCGCCAAATTGTGGGCCGAGGCCGACAAGCAGAATTACGGCCATCTGCACGTCACCTTCGATGACGGCTCGGTCGGCTGGTACGAGGCCGGCTGGGGCCCGATGATGAGCGAGACGGCCTATTTCGTGAAGGACGTGGTGGGCCCGAAGGGCGCTGTGTCGATCGTCGCCGGCCAGGCTGCCAGCACCGCCCCGGACGCCGAGGTTTCCAATTCGGCCGACATCGACCGCCACACCAAGACCGATGCGCTGAAGATCCATTACGCCCAGGTCGACGGCGACAAGAACTTTTCCAAACCCGACGAGATCGTCAGCATGGAGGACGAGCCGGGCCACCAGGAGCTGTGCGACCGCGAGCAGGCCTTTTTCCTGCGCGCCATCCGCGAGGACCTCGACCTGACCGAGCAGATGGACGCGGCGGTCAACAGCCTGCGCATCGTGCTCGCCGCCGAACAGAGCATCGCGCTGGGGCGGACGGTCGAGCTGGCCTGACGCAATCCGGCCGCTGGCGCTGGAGGCGGCTCCGGTGCCACCACAGCATGGTCCGAAAAATTCCGCGATGGCCGGATGCCTGCCCGGCGACCTTGCGGGAGCATGGCAAGGGAGAGAGATATGGCCGCGGTCACCGACAGTCTGTTGAAAACCTATGCCGAGTCCGATGCGCTCGATCTGGCCGGGTTGGTGCGCGGCGGCCAGGTTTCGCCGGGCGAACTGGTCGAGGCGGCGATCACGTTGGTCGAGCGGCTCAATCCGGCGCTGAACGCGGTCATCCATCGCCTCTACGACATGGCGCGGGCGCAGGCGCAAACGGTCGACAGATCGGCGCCCTTCGCCGGCGTGCCGTTCCTGCTCAAGGAACTGGCCTCGTCCTGGACCGGCGCGCCGAACACCAATTCCTGCTTCTACCTCAGGGATGTCGTCGCCGACTCCGACACCGAAGTGGTTCGCCGCATGAAGGCCGCGGGACTTGTGCTGGTCGGCAAGTCGAACGCGCCCGAGAACGGCTGGTCGATCACGACCGAGCCGAAACTCTACGGCGTGACCAAGAACCCGTGGAAGGAGGGCATCACGCCCGGCGGTTCGAGCGGTGGTGCGGCCGCGGCAACCGCCTCGCGCATGGTGCCGATCGCCGAAGCCAGCGATGGCGCCGGTTCGATCCGCATTCCGGCCTCGTGCTGCGGCATTGTCGGGCTGAAACCGTCGCGCGGCCGCGTCAGCCTCGCGCCGTTCGGCGACTATTGGTATGGCGGCGCCTATTTTCTCTGCTGCTCGCGCACGGTGCGCGACACCGCGGCCTATCTCGATGCGGTGGCGGGTGCGCTGCCGGGCGATCCCTATACGCCGCCGGTTCCCGATGCCCCGTGGCTCAGCCTGTCGGCGCGGGCGCCGAAAAGGTTGCGCATCGGCTTCACCGTCACGCCGCCCAACGGCACCGCCATCGACCCCGAGGTGAAGGCGGCGGTGCTGGCGACGGTGGCAACGCTCGAACGGCTGGGACATCATGTCGAGGAGCACGACATGCCGCTCGACGCCAACGGCGTCTGGGCGACCTACACCAACATGACCTGCGTGCAGACGGCGGCGACCTTCGACTATCTTGAAACGGTGATCGGCCGGCCGGTGACGCCGGCCGATGTCGAGGCGGTGACCTGGGCGATCATCGCGCGCGGCCGCGCCACCAGCGGCGTCAGGCACATCTGCGATGTCGAGCAGCTCAGGCAGGTCGGCCGCGACATTGTCGGCGACCTCGACGCCTACGACCTCTTCATCACGCCGACGCTGACGCAGCTGCCGCGTCCGTTCGGCTATTACGACATGTCGGAGACGGACATCGACCGCTACAACGCCAAATGGACGGACGCGGTCTTCGCCTTCCCCTTCAACATTTCAGGCCAGCCGGCGATTTCGCTGCCGCTTGGCTGGTCGAAAGGCGGCGTGCCGATCGGCGTGCAGCTGGTCGGCCGCTACGGCGACGAGGCGACCGTGCTGGCGGCGTCGGCGCAGCTCGAGCAGGAGATGCCGTGGCGGGATCGGCGGCCGCCGGTGAGCGCTTAGTTAGCCGGCACGGAGCGACGAACACCTGAACATCGGCGGTCGCGCCCTACGGCGATAGGGACCCGTCCGCTACCCAACCATTTCCAGCCGCCTCGGCAGCCGGTTCATCGGCCTTGGCCCATCGGCCGTGATCAGGAACTGGTCTTCCAGGTTGAAGCTGGCGAGGCCGTCTATGTAGAGCGGGATTTCGAAGGCCAGCACCATGCCGGGCTCGATGGCGACATCGCTGTCGGCCGCGATAAACGGCCATTGCTCGGAAAACACCGACTGGCCGACGCTGTGGCCGAAATGGCCGCGGCGGAAGCTGCGCAGGCCTTGCCGCGCCAGGCTCTCGGTGGTGACGCGGTGCACATGAGCGAGCGTGTTTCCAGGGATCAGCGCCGCCAGCCCCTCCTCGAAGGCGCGCTCGGCGATCGCATGCAGTTCGGCCTGGTCCAGGGAAGGCGGCCCGAAGGTGAAATTGCGCGACATGTCGGAAGCGTAACCACCGACCGTACAGACCATGTCGCATTTCAAGGGATCGCCGGCCACGGCCCTGGCGTCGGCACCCTTGGCGCGGGCGCCCAGCGTCACATATTCCGCCGTCACGACCGAATGCGACAGCCCGGCGGCCGCGTCGGCGACGCCTTTGCGGTAGAGCGCGACGAGATCGGCCTGGCGCATGCCTGTCATCGCGTCCACCTGCAGCCGCTCCAGCCCGGCTTCCGAGAGGAAAATGCCTTGCTGGAGCAGGTCGATCTCGCGCTGCGATTTGACGGCCCGCAGCCTGTCCAGCACGGGGGAGCCGTCGACCATCGGGCAATGCGGCAGCAGCGCCTGGATGGCCGCGAAATCGGCTGCCGGGACGAAGTCGAGGTCGATGCCGAGCGTCGCGCGCTCCAGTCCGAATTCCTTGAGCAAGGCCTGCAGCTGGCGCACCGAGCCGGCGAGATCGAAAGTGGCGGGACGGGAGAAATCCGGCGCCCGGCCAAGCGAGGCAAGGCCGGCCTCGATGCGTTCGGCCAGGGCAAGCCCGTGCGCTGCCTCGACCGGCGCGGATTCGATCCAGATCGGGTGCGACCGCACAGTCGCTTCCGGCGCGGCGAGCCGCAGCTGCGCGGCGTTGAAGTCGGCGACGATGAGGCCGATCGGCAAATCCTGCCGGGCCGGGATGATGACGAAGCCGCCGCCGGCGCGCCGGAACAGTCCCGCCGGGCCGATCCACGCGCCGGTCGCATAATGGAAGGCCTCGGGTGCGCAGAGCACCAGCGCGGCGATGCCGGCGCGTTCCATCAGTTGCGCGGCGCGCTGGCGGTCGACAAAGTCTGTCATGGGGTTCTCCGGGTGACCGAAGCGACAACGGAGCATTGCGGGCGCGGACAATCAAGTCGGCTGCTTGCTATGTTGATGCACGGCATTCGTCGAAGAGCAGCGGAGACGCCCCACGACTTCGTCATCCACGGGCGGAGCAAGGAGCGCAGCGACGCAGCGCAGACTCCTGGAGCTGCTCCGCCCGTGGATCAGGAAGTGATAGGCCGTCGGCCAATGGTTGCCGGCGAACCCTACTTGATCGATTCCAGCTTGGCCACCGCGGCGCCGAAGCCTTTGAGGGAAACCGGGATGGTCACCGGCTTGCGCGTCACCGATTCCATGCCGATGTTCATCGTCGTCCCCGACTTCATCGCCTTGGCCAGTTCCGGCGCCACCGGCACCGCGGCATAGGCGCCGTTCTGGTCGCTGGTCTGGATGGCGACGGTGACTTTCTTGCCGCTGTCGACCTGATAGCTGACGCCCGACGGCAGGAACAGGCCGTGCGGCAAAGCGAGCAGCATGGCCAGGCTGCCATTGGCGTTGTCGCGGCGCACGGTGACAGTCAGCACGCGCTGCCCGGTCTTGGCCTCGGTGAGGTTCTGCGACACCTGGCACTGAAGCTCGCCGGCCGCCGAGTCGCTGGAGCAGTTCACCGCCCATGCATTGGCGTCGGACGGCTTGGGTCCGGCCTCCTTGGGTTGAGACTGTTTGGTCTGGGGCTCCTTGGCGGCATCCTCGGCAAGCGCCGGGCCGACACAAGCCGCCAGCAGCCAAAGGGCAGCCGACACCACAATGCCACTTAGATTAGTCTTAGCTAAAGTACTGGCCATATTCTTGACCCCCCGCAATTTTCCTTGCCCCGGCAGGTATTCTCCTGGCAAAGGCTTGATACAATAATGGCGACTGCTCCGAAAGCCGAGTCCCCCGAGAAGCAAGCCGGCAAATCTACTGTGGCAATATCGTCACAGGACAGAACTTTGAGATCCAACAACAACACTCACAACGTTGCGGACTCGCTATACAATAGAATTCGCGTAAGAATTAACACGCGGGACGTGTAGTCCCAGAAGGACTCGCCAGGGATGGGAACTACCGAGACGTCTCGGCAGGTTGGTGGGATGGTGGCGCGTGGGGAGGCTTTCCGCGTGCGCGCCGTCTATCGCCATTCGCGTATTGTAAGCCATCTTTGGAAGACGACGGCGCTGACGACGCTGGCGCTCGGCCTTTCGGGCGTGGTTGCCCATGCCGACCCCGACGGGCTCTGGCAGCCGCAGATCCGCGCCATCGTCGGCGCCGACAACAATGGCGGCAACGCCGCGCTCGAAGGCTTCATCCCGATCAAGCAGACGGCGGAGTCGGTGCTGTTCCTGGATGTCCGGGCCAAGCACGATTTCAAGGATGCTTCCGGCCAGGACATCGGCCTCGGCATTCGCCGCATCGTCAATCCCGACCTGATGCTCGGCGGTTACGCCTATATCAACCTCGAGAACTACAACAGCACGCAGTTCACCGCGGCCACGCTGGGTGTCGAGGCGATCACGCCGAACTTCGACGCGCATGTGAACGTCTTCGTGCCGATCAAGGGCGACTCGACCGATCATTCGACCGGCTCGACCCTGTCGATGGTCAGCAACCAGCTGATCGAACAGATATCGGTGCTCGACCACCGTGACTACGCGGCCTGGGGCATCGAAGGCGAGATCGGCGCAAAGGTTCCGGTCAACCTGCCCGACAAGCATTCGTTGCGGCTCGACATTGGCGGCTACCATTTCGAGGACCCGCACGGCGACGACGGCAGCGTCACCGGCGCCAAGGCCGGGTTCGAATACACGATCGGCGATGTCTTCGGCAGCGGCACCGAACTGGTCTTCGCCGGCGAGGTCCGCAACGACAATCGCGACGACACCCAGTTCGCCGGCAGCGTGCGGCTGAACATCCCGTTCAACCCCGGCCATAACTCGGACACGACCGCGGCCATCGGTACGGACCCGGTCTATCCGGTCAGCGAAGGCCTGCGCAAGCGCGTCAACGAACGCGTGCGCGGCGATATCGGCGTCAGGGTCCAGTCGCAGGAGACTGACGGCGGCTCGACGACGCGCGTCGCCATCAACGCCGCCACCAATGCGGCGTTCGGCAAGTTCTACTATGCCGATGGCGGGCTTGCGGGTGCCGGCACGCAGGCCGACCCGACGACGCTGGACGACGCGGTCACCAAGGCCGGCAGCGGTGGTTTTGTCGTTGCGCTGGGCGGCAACGGCAATCTGACGACTGCTGGCGTCACACTTGCCAATGGCCAGACCGTGATCGGCGGCGGCGAAAGCGTTACCGCGAAACTGTCCGGCGGCGGCACCGCCACCTTCAATCTAGGCGGGAGCGACGGCACGATCCAGGGCACCAATGTCGCCAACAACGTCATCGCGCTCGGCACAGGCAACACGCTGAACGGCATCACTATCACCGGCGGCGCCAACGGCGTCTTCGGCAACGGTGTTGCCGGCACGACGCTGACCAATGTCACGGTGACGGGCACCGGCGCCAATGGCATCCTCGGCAACAATCTCACGAACACGACGCTGACCAATGTCACCGTGACCAGCGCCGGCGGCAACGGCGCCGAATTCACCGGCAGTTCGACCAATGTCAAGGCGTCCAATTTCACCGCGACCGGCAATGGCCTCGACGGCCTGCATATAGAAGACAACGGCACCTATAATTTCACCGGCACGACGCTGCTGCAGGGCAACCACGACGACGGTCTGGATATCACGGGTCAGGGCACCTACACCTTCGCCACCGTCAACGCGCTTGATAACACCGATCGCGGCATAACCGTGCAGGGCACGTCGATTGCCGGCAGCTTCACCACCACCGGCGGCGCCGTGTCGGGCAATGGCGGCATCGGCGTCTTCATCGACCCGATCACCGCCCATGTGGTGCTGGATTCGATCACACAGACCGGCGGCACGTCGGGTGTGGTGCTCGACCACGTTTCGGGCAGCTTCACCGTCAACGGCGCGACGACGATTTCCAACACGACGGGACCGGCCATCGCCATATCCAATTCGCCGGCGGCGATCCGCTTCGGCGACATCAACATCATCCATCCCGGCGCCGGCGGCATGTCGTTCGCCGGCGTCAATGCCGCCGTGGTTGCCGGCAATATCGTCATTTCCGGGCTGGGCGTCGGCCAGGCCGGCCTCGACTTCTCCGGCAGCCAGACCAATTTCACCGCGCAGTCGCTCAACATCTCCGGCCCGGGTGCTGCCGGCACCATTGGCATCGATCTCGCCGACACCACAGGCGACGCCACGATCATCATCACCCATGGCGGCTCCATTGCGGGCGTCGATACCGGCGTGCGCTTCGGCATAGCGGGCTCGCTGGCCCATTCGGCCAATGCCGAATTTACGTTCGGCGGTGGTTCGATTGCCGGCAACACCGCTTCGCTCGACGCGCGCGGCCTCAACCAGACGCTCGGCCACTACGCGTTCGGCTCGACCACCTTCAGCGGCCCGCAGCTGTTCGACCAGCAGAACGTGATCTTCGTCGGCTCGACGGCGACGGGCCTAGCGGACGGATCCTCGCTGTCGGACCTCGCCTCGTTTACCACGGCCAACGCCAACACCGACAGCGACGCGATCTTCGTGCTGGTCAACGATGGTACGCCCATCAATGCTTCGGGTGGTTTCTCGCTCAGCGACGGACAGACGCTGGCGTCCTTCGGCAATGGCCGAAGCTTCTCGCTCGGCGGCATTCCGGTCAACGTCACCGGCGACAACATCCAGCACGACCAGGTCGTTTCGGATCCCGGCGGCGGCGCGGCGACGCTGACCAATTCCGGCGCCGGCGATGTCGTGACGGCGGCCAACGGCAATTCGCTGCTCGACTTCAATATTTCGGGCGGCAGCGCCGCGGGGATCAACGCCTCCGCGATCAACGGCCTGACGATCCAGGGCGTGACCGTCAGCAATGTCGCGGTGGGTCTTGTCCTCGACGGCGTGACCGGCGCGATCTCGGTCGACGATCTCAATGTCCAGAACGCGAGCCAAACCGGCATCGCGCTTGTCGGGTCGAGCGCGACCGTCAATTTCACCGGCAACACGAAGATCACCAACGCCACCAATGTCGGGCTGTTCGCCAACAATTTCGACGGCATCGCCACTTTCGACGACCTCGACATCACCGGCGGCAGCACTGGCGTCGGTATCGTCGCCGGCTCGAGCGGAACCCTGACCTTCGGGGCCGGAAGCTCCATCGCCGGCACGAGCAGCAACGCCTTTTCGATCACCAACTCCACGCCCAACGTCACCTACAACGGCACCATCAGCCAGACGAGTGCCGCAAGTGCGGTGAAAATTTCCAACATGACCGGCGGCACCGCCACCTTCGGCGGCAAGATCACCGCCAGCACGGGCGCGGCCAATGCGATCGACCTGACCGGCAATGCGGGCGGCAAGATCAATTTCGCCGGCGGTCTCGATCTGACCGCCGATGGCGGCTTCGCCTTCAGCGCCGTCGGTGGCGGCACGCTGACGGTGACCGGCTCGGGCAATACCGTGGCGACCGGTCTCGGGCCGGATGAAAAGGGCATCCAGATCGCCGGCATGACGATCGGCGCGGCCGGGGTGAACTTCTCCAGCGTCACCGTGGACGGCTCGGGCGGCGGCGTTTCGACCGGCATCGCCATTTCCAACACCAGCGGCGGCAACGTCACCTTTGGTGGCGTCGACCTGTATCGCATCAGCGGCATCGCCATCAGCCTCAACAATGTCACCAGCGGCACCTACAGTTTCAACGGCACGACCAAGGTCGACACCGTGGTGGGCGGAGTGCCCGGCTTGCTGGTTCAGAACAGCGCCGCGACCGTCAATGTCGGCAACCTCGTCAGCACGAATATTGCCGGCGCCGATGTCAGCCTGGCCAACAACACCGGCACGATCGGCATTGGCGGCACCATCACCAATTCCGGCACCGGTGACGGCGTCGTCGTCTCTGGCGGCAGCGCGGCGATCACGGTTTCGGCCGCCATATCCAGTTCGGCAGGCGCGCCGGGCACGGCGGTCAAGGTCGACGGCATCACCGGTGGTTCGGTGGCCTTCAGCGGTCCGATCAATTCGACCGGCACCGGGACGGGCGTATCGGTTTCGAACACCGCCGCCGGCAGCAGCGTCGGCTTCGGTGCGGTGACCGTGTCGGGCGCCATCGGCAACGGCATCGACATATCAGGCAATGCCGGCTCGGTGACGTTCACCGGCACGACCAGCGTGACGCTGGGCTCGGCGGCCAACGCGGCCGGCATCAATTTCAGCGGCACCAATGCCAATGTGCTGTTCGGCACAACCAACGTTACCATGGGCGCCGGCGCCAACCAGACCGGCATCGATTTCAGCGGTTCGGCCACGACGGCCGGTTTCGGCGTGACGGCGATTACCGGCACCGGCGACCTCACCTCGCGCGGCATCGACCTGTCGTCGACGACAGGCAACAAGACCATCACCTTCCTGCGCGGCTCAAGCATCACCAATCTGGGCATCGGCGTCGACCTGTCGTCGGGCGGCACCACCGCGACCTCGGCCAACGCCAACTTCACCTTCGGCGACGGCACTTCGGCCGACGGGCTGCAGTCCTCCATCAGCGCCACGGCCGTTGGCGCCTACACCGTCAACACGATCGGGCTCGATCCGACGCTCGGCAATTATGATTTCGACGACGTTGCCTTCACCGGCCAAGCCAATCTGGCGTCGGCGGTCGGCGTGGTCACCTTCGTCTCGCAGTCGGGTGGCGTTATCGCCGCCGGCACGGACGGGCTCACCATGTCGGTGAACACGATCTCCGTCGCCGCCGCCGATGCTTTGGCCGGCACGCAGACCTTCGCCTTCGTCGGCGCCGTCGATCTCAGCGGCACGCCGTTCACGCTCGATTCTGGCCAGTCGATCACCGGCTTCGGCAACAACAACTCGATCATCGTCTCCGGCACCATCCGGCCGGTCAATGTCCAGGGCAATCTCGGCGCCACCGGCGGCAATGTCACCGGCAATGAGGGCGTGGTCACCGGCACGGGCGACTTCCTGCATCTGCTCGGCAGCAACCAGGTGCGCAACACTGCCTTCGACTTCAGCGGTGCCAGCGGCTCGGTCTTCACCGTCGACCAGAGCGCGGGCGGCTTCAACAATGCCGGCGGCATCGTCATCGAAGGCGTTACGGTCAGCAATGTCGCCGCCGGCAGCACGGCGTTCAAGGTCGCCGGCCTCAACAGCAATGTGTCGATCACCAACAACAACATCAATGTTGCCGGCACGCTGCTCGACGCCAATGGCGGCAACGGCAACATCACGGTCACGCGCGGCACCTTGCCCAACAGCGGGCCGGCCGGCACGCTGACGGGCGGCGGCATCTCGATCGCCAACCGCACCGGCGGCCTGGTCAACTTCACCGACAAGGTGACGGTCGGCGGCAATGGCGTCTCGCTCACCGGCAATACGGGCTCTACGGTCACCTTCGCCGATCTGGACATCACCACCAACGGCGTGACGGCGTTCGCCGCCACCGGCGGCGGCACGGTCAATGTCGCGACCGGCACGATCAACGCCACGTCAGCGCAAGCGGTGGCGCTCGACGGCATCGCGGCCGGTACCACGCCCGGTGTCGATGGGATCCACTTCGCCTCGACAAGCGCGACCTTCAGCTCCGGCAGCGGCATCGACCTGCAGAACCTCAGTGGCACGGTCGCTCTCGGCACCGGCACGCTGACCAACACCGGTCCGGGCACGGCCTTCAATGTCGGCTCGGCGACCAACGCCAGCGGCGGCAATGCCATCATCTCCTATGGCGGCACGATCGCCAGCAATGGCACCGGCGCCGCGGTTTCGATCCAGGAACTGACCGGCGGCTCGGTGACGCTTTCGGGCAATCTGACGGACGGCCTTGCGGGGGCCGGCGGCAACATCGTCGTCACCGGCATCGACAACGGGACGGCGGCGACGGTCACCTTCTCCGGCTCGACCAAGCAGATCGACTCGGGCGCGACCGACGGCGTGAGCCTCGGCATCGCGGGCAATTACCCCCTTGGCGCGCCGGCACCCAATACGAATGGCACGGTCAACTTCAGCAATGGCGGCCTTGCCATAAAGACGACGACCGGGACAGGTTTTGTCGCGGCGTATGGCGGCACCGTCAGCGTGTCAGGCACTGGCCCGGTTACCGGAAACACGATCGATTCCGGCAGCAATGGGTTGGTCATAATCTTCGCCGATGTCGGCAGCGCCGGCGTCACCTTCGACAGCGTCAAGGCGGACTCCGCGATTCCTGCCTTTGTCGGCGATCCCGGCGGCGCCGGCGTGACGTTGTCGGGCTCCAATCTCGCGGGCGATGTCAACATCGGCGGCTTGACCGACACCGGATACACCGGCGCCTCGCTGTCCGCCCTGAGCGGCACCGGGGTGGTTAACTTCACCGGCACGATCGATCTCGACGTCAGCTACGCCGGCTTCAACATCGGCGGCCCCCAGGTCGGCACCGTCAACATAGCCAATGTCGCCGGATCCATCCTTACCATCGATGGTGGCCAGTACGGCATCATACAGACCTCGCAGGGCGGGACCGTCAACGTCGGCGTCAACGGCAGCGCCAGCATCACAAACACCACCCTTGCGGCCTTCAGCCTCGGCGGCGGCAATGACCTGGCCTTCACCACGCTGACCTATAAAGGTTCGGTCACGATCGGCGCGGGCTCGGTGATAAGCGCCAGTGGCGACGGAACCCGCCTGAACATGAGCGGTTCGGTCAATTCCACGACGTCGTCGACTGCCTTCGACTTCTTTGGCCACGCCGACGGCATATACAATATTTCGAGCAGCATCGATCACAGCGGCGGCAAAGGTGTCGCTATCGGCGGCTCGGCCAACGGCACCGTTACCTTCTCTGGTACGTCGAAGAAATTCAACACCGGCGCCAACGATGCCATCGTCAAGGCACCCGCGTACGTGCCGGATCCGCAGACCAAGGGCACGCTCAACTTCACCAATGGTGGCCTCGTCATCACCACCACCAGTGGCGTCGGCTTCACCGCCAGCACCTTCGGCCCCGGCACGATCAGCGTCACCGGCGACGGCAACACCATTACCACCGGCGCGGGCACCGCGCTGAAGCTGGGCGACGCGACAGCGGTCCTGGCGGGGGCGACTGGCGCGACAATCGGTGTCGATGGCATCAAGTTCGATACGATTTCGACCAATGGCGCGACGACCGGCATCTCGCTCAATGATGTCAGCGGCGGCGCCCTCGATCTCGGCGCGGTCAATCTGTTGGGCATCACTGGCGCCAACGCGCGCGGCGTCGACATTTCCGGCACGCTCGGCTCGACGGTGAGCTTCGACAGCCTGAACATGGTGATCGCGGCCGGCGCCACCAATGCTGTCGGCCTTGACCTCAACGGTGCTTCGCTTGGCGCCAGCAATATTACCGCCGGCGATTTCGACGTCGACGGCGGCAGCGCTGTCGGTTCGATCGGCATCGACATGGCCGGCACGACCGGCACCGGCACGATCCAGCTCGGCGATACCGTCAACAACAACCTGACCGGCCAAACCTCGACCATCGCCAATGTCGGCTATGGCGTGCAGTTCTCCAGCGCCACCAACGCTAAGCTGGTGTTCGGCGACGGTCAGGGTCCTGCCGAATCGTCGATCAAAACCACCGGCGGCCAGGTCATCCACGCCACCGATAGTTTGCCGACCAATGGCGACTACAATTTCAACGACGTCAATTTCACCGGCGACACCGCGAATTTGGCGTCGATCAGCGTCTACTACGTCGTTGAGGGCGGCACCGGCGACGGCAGCCTCGCCACTCCGGGCAGCTATATCGGCGCCCAGGCGTCCACTGCCAATGTCATCGTTCTGATCGACAAGACGACCGGCGGGAGCCAGTCGACGATCGACCTGAGCGGGACCACGTTCAACCTCGATGACGGGCAGGTGCTGCTCGCCTTCAAGAGCGGCGACTCGGCCGTCGATGTCTCGCAGCTCGGTGTCGACACCAGCGGCGGCGCGTCCGCTGCGTTCCACTTCACCACGATTCAGAACACCCCGATCATCTCGGCGCCGGGCGGCATCGACACGCTGCGGCCGATCCTGCAGAGCAACAACGCCACCTCGGTGATCAATTTTGCAACCAGCGGCAGCGGCATCTTCACCGGCGGCATCGAGAACCTGATCGTCCGCAATACCGGCGGCGGCGCCGGCGTCAGCTTCGCCACCAATGCGACGGGCGCCTCCAGTTTCTTCCTCAGGAACAACGACATCGCGGCCGGCGGCGCGGCACTCAGCCTCGGCACGACGGTCGGCACGGCCGACATGCTGCAGCTCGGGATCGACGGCAATGTCTTCCAGCGCACAAGCGCTGGCGACGCCGTCTCGCTCAACGGCCAGAACCTGTCCACGACGACGAATTCCATCCTGGTCAATTCGTTTGCCGGCAACACGGTGCTCGGCGGCACCGGCGGCGGCATCCTGTTCAACAATGTGAATTTCAACGTCGCGACGGGCGGCACACTGACGGTCGGCACGGCAGGGGCGCGCGTCCAAGGTGTCGGCATCAGCTTCGTCAACCCGACCGGCACCTTGAACTTCACCACCCTCGATATCGCCAACAATGGCAGCACGGGCCTGGTGGTCGACACCAAGCTGGCGAACACGATCTTCACCCTGAACAATACCGGTGGCACCGTCGACACGACAGCCGGCGCGGCGTTCGACCTCGATCCGCTCACCGTCGGCATGACGTTCGGCAGCGTCACCGCTACGGGCGGCTTCAGCGGCATCGTTTTCGACGGCGTTGCCGGCACGTTCACGGTCACCGGCGCGACGAGCATCACCGGCACGACGGGCTTCGGCATCGATGCCATCAACACCAACACCGGCACCTTCAATTTCAACACGCTGACGGTGGACAACACCGCAACGGCCGGCGGCGGCATCCATGTCGCGACCGGCACGCTCAACGTCACCGGCCTCGCCAACATCGACACGACGAGCGGCATCGGGCTGTCGCAGGGCGGCGGCACGACCAGCTTCACCGGCGGCCTGACCATCGACACCACGACCGGCATCGGCATCGCCGGTAACGGCGGCACGATGGGCGTCACCGCTACTGCCGGCGCCGAGACGGTGACCTCGACCGGGGGCCAGGCAATCAACCTCGACGGCATCGCCGCCAATGTCACGCTGGATTCCACCTCGTCGGGCGGCGGTACCAGCAACGTCTTCGTGGGCGGCACCACCAGCGGCACGGTCGCCCTTGGCTCAGGCGCGTTGACCGGCGCCACGGGGACCTCATTCCTGGTGAACGGGGGCTCGGCGGCAATCAGCTATTCCGGCAGCGTCACCAAATCGACCGGAGCTGGCGCGGCCCTTGGTGTCCAGGCGAGGACCGCCGGCGCCGGGCTTGTCTCGCTGAGCGGCAACCTGACGTCGAATGCAAACGGCATCATACTAACTTCGAATGCAGGCGGCACCGTGACCGTCTCTGGCGCATCCAACAATCTTACGGGTTCGACGACCGGCATCGGTATAAGCGGCAACACCGGCGGCACGTACAACATCAACGGCGCAAGCTACACGATCGGTATGAGCGGCGCCGGCACGGGCGTCAGCATTGCCGCCAACAGCAGCCCGGTGACGATCAATTTCGGTGGCGGCCTGGCGATCACCACCGCGGCGGGAGCGGGCTTCTCCGCCACCGGCGTCGGCACGCTCAACGTCACCGGCTCCAGCAATACGATCTCGACCGGTTCGGGCACCGCGCTCAACCTCAACGGCCCCACCGTCGGCGCCGGTGGCGTGAACTTCTCCAGCGTCTCGGCCAATGGCGCCGCGACCGGCATTTCGCTGACCAATGTTATTTCGTCGGGCGGCGGCACGATCGCGCTCGGCACGGTCAACCTGCAAAACATCACCTCGCGCGGCGTCGATGTTACGGGCACGCTGGGTGTGGCGCTGTCCTTCAACGATCTCGATATCGGCCTGAACAGCACGACCGGCGTGGCCTTCGACCTCAATGGCGCGGCGATCAACGCGGCGATAACGGCGAACGATTTCGATGTCACCAACGCGGCCGCCGCCGGCACCTCGATCGGCGTCGACCTGCAGGGCGCCACCGGCGGCCAGACGGTGCGGCTCGGCGACACGAATCTCGCCGGCAACAGCTCCAGCATTGCCGGCGTCAACACCGGCGTCTTCCTCAGCTCGGCGACGAACCTCGCCTTCACCTTTGGCGACGGCAATGCCACCGACCAGCTCTCGACCATCAGCGCCAATGTCGGCATCGACGCCTCCAGTGCGCCGACGTTGGGCACCTACAATTTCCAGGACGTCAACTTCCAGTCGAGCCCCGGCCTCGGCTTCGGCCTCGGCAAGATCTATTTCGTCGGCGCCGCGTCGACCGGCGACGGCAGCGGCCGCGACCAGAACAATCTGGCGACGCTTTCGACGGCCGAAGCGGCGTCGGTCGCCAGCGACATCCTTGTCCTCGTCAACGATCAAGGCGTCATCACGGCGCAGAGCACCAATGGCAACGACACGCTGGTGCTGCTGGCCAACGAGCAGGTGCGCGGCTTCGATAATGGCAACATCAATCTGGCGCTGACGGTGCCGTCGGCCATCCAGCTCGCCAGCAACACCCTCTCGATAGCCGACCAGACGCCCGGCGGCACCACAACGCTGACGACCGCCGACGGAGCCACCGCCATCACGCTCGGCGCCAGCGGCAACATCATCGATGGCTTTGCCATCGATGGTGACGACGACGGCGCGGGCGCCGGCCCCAATGCCGCGATCGGCATCGGCGGCTCCACGGCGAACGCGACGATCCGCAACATGTCGATCAGGAATGTCACGGCTGCCGATATCGATTTTGGCTCTGGCGCCACCGGCACGACGACGCTGACCAATCTCTCCCTCCTCTCGACGGGAGCAGCCGGCACTGCCATCAAATTTGGAGCTGCCTCCGGAACGGTCACCGCCACCAATGTCGACACGACGGGCGGCGGCGGCCTGTCCGTGGTGGGCGGCAACGCGGCGTTCAGCTTCGACAGCACGAGCTCGATCTCCAGCTTGGCCGGCACCGCTGTCCGTATCCAGAACCGCACCGGCGGCAGCTTCGGTTTTGCCGGTACGGTCGGGACGGGCACCGGGGCCAGTGGCATCGCCATAACGGGCGCGACCGGCGTAAACACGGTCAACTTCACCGGCGCGGTCAATCTCACCGCCAATGCCGGCACCCCTGTCTCGATCGACAATGGCGGCCAGGCCTCGACCGTCAGCTTCGCCAACCTCGCCATTACGACGGGCGGCGCCAACACGGCCTTCACCGCGACCAATGGCGGCACGGTCAATGTCACCACCGGCTCGATCAGCGCGACCGTCGCCCAGGCGGTCAACCTCAACGGCATCGCGGCCGGCATCAATTTCACCTCGACCAGCTCAGGCGGCGGCGTCAACAATGTCGCGCTCACCAACGTCACCGGCACGGTGAACCTCGGCGGCGGCGCGCTCAGCGGTGCAACGACGGGTACGGCGTTCCTGGTTTCGGGCGGCTCGGCCAATATCGACTATAACGGCTCCATTACCCACACCGCCAACGCCACCGCGATCACCGTCCAGAACCACACCGGCACCGCCGGCGGCGCCAGCACGATCTCCTTTGATGGCGCCATAACGTCGAACGGCTCGAGCGACGGCATCAGCCTGACCAACAATGGCGGCACCAATGGCACCAATATCAATTTCACCAACACGCTGACGATCGACACTTCGAGCAGCGGCACCACTGGCTTCAACGCAACCGGCGGCGGCACGGTGAGCGCGACGGGATCGGGAAGCACGATCAACTCGGGCAGCGGCACGGCGCTCAACATCGCCAACACGACGATCGGTGCGAGCAACGTCACGTTCCAGAGCATTTCGGCCAACGGCGGCGTGAACGGCATCGTGCTCAACAACACCGGTACGAGCGGTGGGCTCATCGTCACTGGCACTGGAAGTGCGAACAGCGGCGGCACGATCCAGAATACGACCGGCGATGCCATTTCGCTGACCAATACCAGCAACGTCTCGTTCGATCGCATGAACATCCAGTCGACCGGCGGCAGCGGCGTCAACGGCACGCAGGTGACCAACTTCAGTTTCACGAATGGCACGATCGCCAATGCTGGCAATGCCGGCTTCGAATCCGCGATCGCTTTCAACGGCTCCGGCAGCGGCCTCGGGAACAACATCAACGGCACGCTGACGGTGACGGGCAACACCTTCACCAATGCCTTCTATAGCGGGCTCGATGTCCAGTCCGATAACGGGACGGTGACCAACGCAAACATCTCGAACAACACGATCAGCAATCCGGGCTTCAGCGGCATCAATCTCGTCGGCACCGGCAACGCCTCGACAGCCTTCAACCTGAACAATGCCACCATTGCCAACAACACCATCAGCAGCAGTGGTGGGAACGGCATCCAGGTTTCCATAGGCAACTCGAATGCGAGTGGGCCGGGTGCGCATGCTGGCTTCGTCACATTCGATGGGCTTGGCCGACCGATTAGCGATCCCAGCCACATCATTTCCATCACCGGCAATGCGGTGACGCTGGATGCGACGGGCACGAATGCGATCATCGTTGCCAATTCCGGCGGTAACTCAGGCTCCCGCACCCAGACAAATTTCGAGATCAAGAACAACGGCACCGTTGGCACGCCGCTTGGCAGCAGCAGCGGTGGAACAGTCATCCTCATCGGCAACAACGGCTTTGCCGATATGGCTGGCGTCGTCGACAACAACGTCATCGTCGCCACCCACACCCCGAACTTTGCCGGCGGTAACGGCATCGCCGGCGGCAATGGCGTCGCTGGGGCTGGCAATGCGTGGACGCCAAATCTGAATCTGAGCGTCACCAACAACACCATCAGCGGGACCGATGGGAACGGCATCCTACTCGTCGGACGCGGCACGTCCGGCATATTCGATCTCAAGATTGCGAACAACAACGTCTCCGCCCCAGTCAATGCCGGCGGCTCCGCACGTCAGGGCATCCGCGTCGATGCCGGCAATGCCAGCAGCGCCAACGACCAGGTGTTCCTGAACATCTTCGGCAATACGAGCGCCGGCAGCAACGGTGCGGCCGGCATCGGTGTCAGAAAACAGGGCACCAATTCCGCCGTCAACGTCTTCGGCCTCTACGATGCTGCGGGTGGCCCGGTACTGCCCGCTTCGCCCACCAATACCGACATTCAAAACTTCATCAACGCGCTGAACGCGGCCGGTGGCGGTACCGACATCATAAACGGCAGCAATTATCAGAGAGACACAACGCAAGCGCCGCCATGATGATCACAATTTTTGAAAGTACTGGACAAGTAAGAATATTCATATAACCTACAATTGGTCTGAAGGGGGAAGTTATGGCGGAACCGTTTCTTTCAGAAATACGGATCATGTCGTTCGTTTTCCCTCCAAAAGGTTGGGCGCTTTGTGACGGTCAACTTTTGCCGATCAACCAGAATCAGGGACTTTTCTCGCTGCTTGGAACCACCTTTGGTGGCGATGGCCGGGTGAATTTCGGGCTGCCCGACTATCGCGGCCGCATCCCCATCCATGTCGGCAGCGGCCATACACTGGGAGAGCGCGGCGGCGAACAGGCGCATACGCTTTCCATCAGCGAGTTGCCACAGCATGTGCACGTGGCCAATGCCGTCAACACCACGCCGACCAGCGGCGCGCCAAATAGCTCACGCATGCTTTCACAGTCGCAGGGAGCCAATCTGTTCGCTGCAGCGTCAAATCTGCAGGCCATGGCTGGTGGGACTATCGCCCCGGTCGGAGGAAGTCAGCCACACCAAAACATGCAGCCGTTTCTGACGTTGAGCTTCTGCATCGCCCTGCAAGGCATTTTCCCATCGCAGACCTGAGGACACGCGATCATGGCACAACCCTATGTTGGCGAAATCCGCATGTTTGCCGGCAATTTCGCTCCGGCAGGCTGGAATTTCTGCGAGGGGCAGCTTCTGCCGATTTCGGAGAACGAGACGCTGTTCAACCTGATCGGCACCACCTATGGCGGCGATGGTCAGAGCACTTTCGCGCTGCCAGATCTGCGCGGCCGCGTCCCGCTTCATCAAGGCAACGGCTTTGTTCTGGCCGAGACTGGCGGGGTGGAAGAGGTTGTGCTTTCGATCCAGCAGATTACGAACCACTCTCACGCGGCATTGGCATCGACCAGCCTTGCTTCAGCCACCAGTCCCACCAACAGTGTATTGGCGCTTACCCAGGCAGCAACGATAACGCCCTACGGCTCGGACGCTCCTTTTGTGACGTTGTCCCCTCAGAGCATAAGTGCCGTGGGCGGGAGCCAGCCGCACAGCAATTTCCAGCCCTATCTCTGCGTCAGTTTTATCATCTCGCTGTTCGGCATCTTCCCGTCGCAGACCTAAGAGGATCGTCATGGCCGACCCGTTCGTCGCCGAAATCCGCATCTTTCCGTTTAACTTCGCGCCCAAAGGGTGGGCGTTGTGCGACGGGCAAATACTGCCGCTGTCGCAGAACACGGCGCTGTTCTCGCTGCTCGGCACCACCTATGGGGGCGACGGCAAGTCCAACTTTGCCTTGCCCAATCTGCAGGGCAGCGCGCCGATGCACCCTGGACAAGGGCCTGGTCTTTCGTTGCATGATCTCGGCGAGACCGGTGGCTCGGACACGGTGACGCTGCTGGAATCGGAACTCCCGATGCATTCTCATGGTCTGGCTGCCTCCAACAGCGACGGCATTGAGCAAACCCCCGTCGGTCAATTTCTGGCTGGTGGTGTCGGTGGTATCTCTATGTACGCGGCGCCGGGACAACTGACCCCGCTCAACTCGAACGCGCTCGCCCCCGCCGGCGGCGACCAGCCGCACAACAATATGCAGCCCTATCTCACCTGTTATTTCTGCATCGCGCTGCAAGGCGTTTATCCGCCGAGAACCTGAATTCCCAGCCAACAGGGCAGGACCGATACGATGGCCAAGACAGCAGCACCAGCATCCGAAGCATCGGCCCCCAAGGCAAAAAAGCCGGCGGCGGCGCCGAGGGCCACGTCCAAGGCCAGGGAAGGCGGCCCGGTGCGATCCAATCCCGCGCCCGTCTTCCAGAACAAGCCGGCAGGCACCCCGTTCTTCGAACTGTCGCGGCTGATGGTGGTGGGCATCGATTCCGCCGCCGGGCGCCTGATCCAGAAAGCTCAAGACGCGCCCAACGGGTCGTGGCCCTCCGCCTGGTCGATCATCGCGCCGGGCGCCTGGGTGATCATGACCGCCGGCCTGACCAAGGACGGCCGCGTCGCCGTGGTCGCGCAGCCTTCGGGCACCACCACTCTGTCCTTCATCACCGAGGACGCCAACCAGATCGGCCCGGTCGACAAATGGAACCCGCCGGTCGGTATCGGCGCGCCGCCCGGCGCGGCCTCTTACCAGAAATTGACGATGGCCAACGATGCCGATGGCCGCATCGAAATCTTCCTCACCGACAATCAGGGCCGCATCTGGTGGATCTACCAGAATCCCGACCAGATCGTGCAGGTGCAGAAAACCATCACGCCGCCCGGCACCACGACGCCGATCGTCGTCACCGTCGATGAGCTCGTGCCGCCCGCCAAGCCGTGGAGCGACTGGCAGCAGCTGACCGGTCAGCTTGTCGCGGTGACGGCGATCCGTCAGGCCGACGGCCGCATCGCGCTGTTCGGCATCAATTCGGGCCTGCATCTCTACCGCTGCCAGCAGGCGAAGCCGCAGGCGCTGAAGGTTGCCGACTGGACGGGATGGGTGCAGATCGACACCACGCAAACCGGCGGTTTCACCGAGATGGCGCCGGTGATCGGGCCGCTGGGCGCCACCAATCTGTTCGCCCTGACCCAGAACGGTCAGGTGCTGCACACGCGCCAGCAGCCCGCCGGCTCGGATACATGGACGCAATGGGCGACGACAGGCTACTCCAGGGTGCCCAAATACACGCTCGCCGCCGGCATCCAGGGCGATGGCGACATCGTGCTGGTCTCCTCCGACCAGCAGCGCGTCCATGAATTCAACGCGCAATGGGACGCCTATACGCAGAACTGGTCGGGATGGCGCGATTTCGGTGCGTCGATCTATGCGACGCGGCTGACGCTCAACTACAATGCCGATGGCCGGCTCGCTTTGTTCAGCCTGATGATCATGCCGGACGGCACCAACGGGCTGTGGACCATCAACCAGATGGGCATCGACAGCTCCGAATGGGAATATGCCTGGACGAACCTGACCAACGACAACCTCAAGCAGATCGTCGTGGTGCGCGACCTGACGCCACCGGTCTGACGCGCCGGCAGCGTGGCGGACTCCGGCCTGGAACAGTTTTCTCCGGTCTGGTCCCGGTCGCGCAAGGCCGGGCTAGCCTTCCGTCGGTCGACTGACGCCGACCTGCCGTTCCTGTCGCGGCTCTACGCCTCGACGCGCATGGAAGAACTGGCGGTGACGGACTGGAGCGAGGCGCAGAAGGCGGCCTTCCTCGACATGCAGTTCCAGGCGCAGCGCGCCCACTACCGCAAACACTATCCCGAGGCCGACTGGCTGGTGGTGGAGCGCGGCGGACACGACATCGGCCGCCTCTATATCGAGCGCTGGCCAAGCCAGCACCGCATCATCGACATCGCGTTCCTGCCCGCGCATCGCCGCAAGGGCTATGGTTCGGCGCTGCTGCGCGACCTCGTCGACGAGGCATGGTTAGCCGGCAAATCAGCCTCGATCCATGTCGAGAAGAACAATCCGGCGCGACGCCTCTATGTCGAGCTCGGCTTCAAGGTGGTCGAGGACAAAGGCGTCTATGATCTGATGGCCTGTGCGCCGGCTGGGGGTGGCACTCCATGATCGCCGGTTGGCGCTGCCACTCGGCCAGGGACGTTGTCATCGCCGCTTTCGCCAATCGCCAGTGCCGCAAGAAATGCGCCGGCGTCGCCGCCAGCCCCTCTCGCCCCGTTTACGGGGAGAGATGTCCGGCAGGACAGTGAGGGGCGGCGCCGACGGCAAAGATTGTCACATTCGCCCCAGCCTCAATGCATGCAGCCAAACCGCGCCCTAATTGAACACCGCCTCGTAAAGCCGCCCTGTCGCATCGGCGGCGACCGGGACGATGAAGATGTCGTGTGCCCCGCTTGTGCCGGTGAAGCGATAGGTCGCCTGCGGCAGCGGCGTTTCGCGCGGGCCCCGGAACATCAGCGAAAAGCCGCCGCCCGGACGCGGGCTGGCGGCGATCGGGGTGACCGCGCTCAGTTCCAGCGAGACCTGCCGGCCACCGGCCTCGACGGTGAACTCTTGCCCCTGTTCGAAATCCGTTACCGACGCCATGCCATCCGCCTCAATCCACCAGTTGCCGGTTGGCAATCTCGCCGCTTCGCGACAGGCTGTCCATAGGCCGGCAGCAGCCGAAGCGCCAGGCGGACAATTCGCCGGGGCAAACCGCAAAATACCATGGGGCCGTGCTTTTATGCGCGCCGGAGACACTGTAGTACTTTGTTCCCACGCCGGAGTCTTGGCCCAGCCAAGATCAGCGCAACAAGAGCAGATGCCAGTCCTGGGGTCTGATGCGGAACAGCCGGCCTGATCGGCTGGCGGGAGAAAGGGACCGACCATGGCTGATATCGGGGCAAAGACGGAAGCGGCGCCGGCGGATGCCATGCCGCTGTTCTATTCCAGGCCCGAAGCGCTCAACCCGGTGCGGCATGGCTCGCTCGGTTTGACCCAGCGCAGCGACTTTGCCTTCGCGCGCACCGCGCATGCCATCCCGGTCGTGGCGTCGGAAATGCCGGCGGCGATGCGTTCCTACCCGATCGTGTTCATCGGCCCGGCCAAATCCCCCGTCATCATCACCGGCGTGCGCCAGGGCGAGAACCTGTTCGTCGATGCCGACGGCCGGTGGACCGCGCCGCACTACGTCCCCGCCTATGTCCGCCGCTATCCCTTCATTCTTGCCGAGGACCCGACCACGGCAGGCCGGCTGACGCTGTGCGTCGACAGGGCAAGCGAGCGGGTGATCGACCAGCTCATGGCGCCGTTTCGCGAAGACAAGATCGCGCCGTTCTTCAGCGGCGCCGAGCCGACCGAGGCGACGAAACAGGCGCTCGCCTTCTGCAACCAGTTCCAGATCGACTTCAGGGCCACGCGCGAGATGATCGACAGGATCGACGCGCGTGGCCTGTTTTCGCCGCGCCAGAGCAAGGTGACGCTGGAAGGCGGCGAAGTGCTCAACCTCACCGATTTCCAGGTGATCGACGAGCCGGCCTTCAACAAATTGAGCGACGAGGCCTTCCTCGACCTCAGAAAGTCCGGCGCGCTCGGCCTGCTCTACTGCCACCTCGCCTCGACCAACAGCTGGACGTCGCTGGTGCACCAGGCGTCGCTGCGCAAGGCGGATGGGGTGAAGGGCGGCTAAGAACGACACAATCGCGGGCCAGGCTGCGGCCTTCCGTCCGTGCCGGCCATCCCTGATTTCCTCGGTTCGCCTGCCGCAAGCCGTTGTTGCGAAGCCTTTGTCCTCGAGGCGTAGCAACCAAGTCGTCAAGTTGTTAACAATTCGTGCAACGTGGCGCGGATAGTGTTGATCCGCAGCAACTTGAGAAGTGGGCCGTTCCATTGCGCAATATTCCTACGCAGGCAATCGATTTGCAGCTTGTCATTTACAATGACGACCAGACCCCTTGGGAGTTTGTCGTCGATCTCATTCGCTCGATCTTCGACCGGTCGGAAGCGGAGGCGGAAGCTTTCGCCGCAACAGTGACGCAGCAGGGAAAGGCCGTATGCGGCAGCTATCCGATCGCGGTCGCCAAGGCGATGCTGGATACGGCGCAGCAGCGCATCAAGGCCGCCGGTCGCCCGCTTCGCCTAACCGCCGTTCCTGGCGGAACCGAAGGCGCCAGCGACCCTCCGGCACAGGCCTCGTGCAACAAGAAGTTCAAATATGCCCATGAAGCGATCGCCTGGCATTTCGCGGGACTGGCGCATGACGAGGTCATCGCAACGTCGCGCCAGTTTCCGGGCCATATGCGCGCCGACGTGCAGGTGGCGCTCAACAAACTGTTCTCAGCCTCGCCTGTTCGCTTCTTCGGTCTCTACGAGCAATATCGCTACGAGACGCTGACCTATGCCGCGTTGACAAAAGAAGGACAGCACGCCGTCACCATCTCGGCCGCGCAATACCAAGATGTCGACATCGGCGAGAGAGCGCCGATAAAGTGTCTCGGCAATGGCTTGTGGCTCGGCCGGGACGGTGATCTGCACTACGCGGTCGTGCTGTCCTTTCACCGCGAATACGGTCGCGAGTCCGGAACCTGCGTCGAGATCGCCGTGCCGGCCGGCGAGGATGGCGTGGCCCTGGTGGATCGCTGTTTCTCGCAGCTGGAGGCTGCCATCAATGCCGCGCGATCCTACCGCGGCAAGGTTCTTTCGCTCGAAACGGAAGGGGATTATCAGGGCCGCTCCAAAGGCGTCATGGTTCATCGTCTGCCGCACGTACGGCGCGAGGCGATCATCCTGCCGGAACAGACGCTGAAGCTTCTCGACCGCAACGTGATCCGGTTCATCGAGAGCCGGGAAGCGCTGAGACGGCTCGGGCAATCGACGCGCAAGGGCATCTTGCTCTACGGCCCGCCGGGCACCGGCAAGACGCACACCATTCGCTACCTTGCCGCGAATCTCCCTGGCCATACGACACTCATCATAACGGCGGGCCAGATGGGCCTTCTGCCGCAATATATGACCCTCGCGCGCCTGTTGCAGCCGGCGACGGTGGTGATCGAGGACGTGGACCTCATTGCCCGCGACCGCGAGAACATGGGGGGCCCGTGCGAGGAATCCCTCCTCAACACCTTGCTCAACGAGATGGACGGCTTGAAGGACAATGCCGACATCCTGTTCATCCTGACAACCAACCGGCCCGAACAACTTGAAGGTGCGCTCACGGGGCGGCCAGGGCGTATCGACCAGGCCATCGAGGTGCCGCTGCCGGATGACGATTGCCGGGAAAAGCTGGTGCGCCTCTATGGCGGCGGGTTAAAACTTTCCGACAAGGTTGTGGGGGAGGCCGTGGCACGCACGAAGGGCGTCAGCGCGGCGTTCATCAAGGAACTTATGCGCCGTACCGCCCAAACGAGCATCATGCGGGGTGGCGAAGAGACTGTGACCTCCCAGGATCTCGCCGAAGCCCTCGACGACATGCTGTTCACGGGCGGCCGGCTCAATATCAGGCTGCTTGGCGGGGCAATCGACGGTCATCAGGCTGCCGAGCCGAACTCATGATCCCGGATTCGCAGTTTGCCGTTACGCCTGATCTCGCCGGCACGGAGCGTCGTGGCTTGAAACGCCTCCGTCTATCGCCCGTCGCGATTTAACCGCCCAGAACGCGAAAAAGCCGCGGCGGACCGCGGCTTTTCGATGCTTGATTCCCCTTGAGGAAATTGGAGCGGGTGAAGCGATTCGAACGCTCGACCCCAACCTTGGCAAGGTTGTGCTCTACCCCTGAGCTACACCCGCTCACACGGCGTCTTGGCCGCAAGCCGGGCCTATATGGCTTAAGAGCGCGGCGATTGCAACAGGGAAATCGCAGGCTTTTTTCAACACGCCAAACGATGCCGGCAAACCGCCCGCAACGCGCGGATTTCATCAGCCTGTCGTGCGATGGCCTTGTGTCGGCCACCGCATTGGCCGTAAACGGCAAGGCGGAAAAACCACGAAGAAGACAATCGATGCCGAAGACCGAAGCCGAACTTTTTGCCTTTCTCGCCGAACTCGGCATTGCCGTTTCGACGAAACGCCACCCGCCGCTCTATACGGTCGCCGATTCGCAGGCGCTGCGCGGCGAAATCGCCGGCGGGCACACCAAAAACCTGTTCCTGAAGGACAAGAAGGACAATTTCTTCCTGGTCACCGTCGGCGAGGACGCGGTCGTCGATCTCAAGCAGATCCACCAGCTGATCGGCGCCGCCAGCCGTGTTTCCTTCGGCAAGCCGGAGATGCTGATGGAGCTTCTGGGCGTCTCGCCGGGCGCCGTCACCGTCTTCGGCGTCATCAACGACACGGCCAACCGCGTCAAGCTGGTGCTCGACGAGGATTTGATGGCGTATGCCGTCATCAACGCCCATCCGCTGACCAATGAGGCGACGACATCGATCGCCGCGGCCGATCTCGTCAGATTCGTCGAGGCAACCGGGCACGATGCTGCTATCTTGAAAGTCTCGGCTTGATCGCCACATGCATGGCGAAACCGACTTCCAATGACATGACGCCGGCCCGCGGGCCGGCGGCGCGACCGAAAGGGTGACGAGATGAGCGACAACAAGCCGTTTGGCGGGTCATTCGGCAGCAGTGGCGGCCAGTATGCCACCACCGTTCAGTATGGCGGAACCGCAGCCGCGCCGGCGAAGGTCTCGCTTGGCGATGCCGCGCCTCCCGCTGTCACTGCCGATGTCATCAAGGACACCACGACCGCCGCCTTCGCCGCCGACGTCATCCAGGAATCGCGCCGCCAGCCGGTGCTCGTCGATTTCTGGGCGCCGTGGTGCGGCCCCTGCAAGCAACTCACCCCGCAGTTGGAAAAGGCGGTTCGGGCCGCCGGCGGCAAGGTCAAGCTGGTCAAGATGAACATCGACGATCACCCCTCGATCGCCGGCCAGCTCGGCATCCAGTCGATTCCGGCGGTCATCGCCTTCAAGGACGGCCAGCCGGTCGACGGCTTCATGGGAGCCATCCCGGAGAGCCAGATCGCCGAATTCATCACCAAGGTCGGCGGCAAGGGCAATGGCGCTCCGGCCGTGGCCGAGGCGCTGCAGGCTGCGACCGAGGCGCGCGAGGCCGGCGACATGCAGACCGCCGCCGACATTTTTGACGCCATCCTGGCGCAGGCGCCGGAAACGATCGAGGCGATCGCCGGGCTGGGCGAGCTGCTGTTCGAGGCTGGCGACACGCAAGGCGCCGAGGCGTTGCTGGCAACGGCACCCGAGGCCAAGAAGGACGCGCCTGCTCTCGCCGCCTTGCGCGCCAAGATGGCGCTGGCCGCGCAAGCGGCGGAACTGGGCAATCCGGCCGAGTTCGAGCGCCGCCTGGCCGAAAACCCCAAGGACCATCAGGCGCGTTTCGACCTGGCCATGATCCAGAACGCCAGGGGCGAGCGCACGGCGGCGGCCGACAATCTGCTGGCCATCATCAAGGCCGATCGCGGCTGGAACGAGGATGGCGCCAGGACGCAGTTGCTGCAATTCTTCGAGGCCTGGGGCATGACCGACGAGGCGACGCTGGCCGCGCGGCGCAAATTGTCGGCGCTGCTGTTTTCCTGAGCCGGCGGCTGTTTCGTCGCACGGGCTTGTGGTCGGCGGCGGCCGCGCCAGATTAGGAAGCTGACTTCGGCCAGGCCGACGATCCCGGCGGCGGATGGCGCAAGAAGTCGATCGGAGGAATGTGGTGCAAGCGGGAAACGCGCATTACCGGCTGGCCAAGGATCTGCCGTCGACGATCCCGATCTTTCCGCTCGAGGGCGCGCTTTTGCTGCCGGGCGGCCGCATGCCGCTCAACATCTTCGAGCCGCGCTATCTGCAGATGGTGGACGAAGCGGTCGGCGGCTCGCGGCTGATCGGCATCATCCAGCCCCGTCTCGACGGCGCGCTGCGCGAGGACGGCGAGCCGGAACTGTGCAATGTCGGCTGCGCCGGCCGCATCATCGCCTTCTCCGAAACCGGCGACGGCCGTTACCTGATTTCGCTGCAGGGCGTGTTCCGCTTCCGCATCGCCCATGAACTGACGGTCAAGACGCCGTTTCGCCAGGCAAAGCCGGCGCCCTTCCTCGCCGATCTCGATGACGATCCGGCGGCCAACGAGATCGACCGGCCGGCGCTGCTCAAGGCGTTTCGCGCCTATCTGCAGGCCAATGATCTCGAAGCCGACTGGGAAAGCGTCAGCCGTGCCGAAAATGCCATGCTGGTCAACGCGCTGTCGATGATGGCGCCCTACGGTCCGGCCGAGAAACAGGCGCTGCTCGAAGCCGCCGACCTGAAGACGCGGGCCGAAACGCTGATCGCCATCACCGAAATGGCGCTGGCGCGCGAGAATGAGGACTTTGGTTCGAGCCTGCAGTAAGATGTGCGGATATTCAAGTAATGCCAGCCTGCAAATGGCGGCTTCCGGTGCTCACGTACGAAAGTACGCTCCGCTCCGGTTCTCGGAAGCCACCATTTTCGACTCGGCCTGACCTGGATCTCAGCACATCTTCGATAGTTGGGTAGGAGGCAACATAGTGGCGGCGGACGGGCGTGACGGAAAGAGGATCGATGTCGATCCCAAGCTGCTGGAGCTCCTGGCCTGCCCGCTGACCAAGGGGCCGTTGGCTTGGGACCCGGAGCGCGGTGAACTGATCTCGCGGGTCGCCAAGCTCGCCTATCCGGTGCGCGACGGCATCCCGATCATGCTGCCCTCCGAGGCGCGGACGCTGTCGGCGGAGGATGTGCTGGCGCCGCCGAGGCTGAGTGGGCCGGCGTAAGAGGCGGTGCCATTCATCGCGTCGTCATTCCAGGGCGGAGCAGCCGCGCAGCGGCGTCGTGGAGCCCCTGGGATCCATGCCGCGACGTATGTGACGCGCGAAAACGGGCCAGAACCAGGTGCCTTTCTTCCCACGGTGTAGAGACGCAATTCTGGACCGTGGCACTCTTCGGTTACCGTGGCACTCTTCGGTTGATGTCGCGGCATGGATCCTCGGGTCTGCGCGACGGAGCTTCGCTCCTGTTCCGCCCGTGGATGACGAAGCCGCGTGTGGCGCTGCCTACTGAAAATTACGGCCCTTGGGCATGACCTGTTCGGCTTCTTCCGACAGCATTGCAATATCCTGCCCGATCGGCGCGTTGCGTGGCGTGGGTCGGCTGTCGCGATCCGTGGCTGGATGGGAGGCACCCGGCATTCCTGCCCCGCTGACCTTCTCCAGCAGCACGGTCAGCCAGGGCGTCAGATCCTCGATCTTTTCGGCGACGATATGGATGACGCCGGATTCCGACTGCAATTTCCCGGTCACCTTGACGAAGCGCGCGCCCATGACGATGGGCCGGAAGCGGGTAAAAGTCCGCTCCCAGAAGATGACGTTGGCGACCGCCTTGTCGTCTTCCAGCGTCAGGAAGATCGCATTGCCCTTGCCGGGGCGTTGGCGCACCAGCACGAGGCCGGCGACGGAAACGCGCCTGCCGTCGCGCTGGGATGGCAGGTTGGCATTGGGCGTGACGCCGGCGCGGTCGAGCCGCTCGCGCAGGAAGGCGACGGGATGGGCCTTCAGCGACAGGCCGAGCGAGCGATAGTCGTGGATGACATGCTCGCCGAGCGGCATTTTCGGCAGCTTCGTCTCCGGCTCCAGCTCGCGCAGGCGCAGCGCCGGCTGGTCGAACAGCGGCAGCTTTTCGGCCGCACTCCTGGCGCCCAGCGCGCGCACTTCCCAAAGCGCGGCACGGCGGTCGAGGCCGATCGAACGGAAAGCATCGGCCTGCGCCAGCCTCTCGATCTCGTCGACATCGAGGCCGGAGCGCAGCCAGACATCACGGACGGTTTCGTAGCCTGAACCGCGTCGCGAGACGAATTGCTCCATGCGTTCCTTGGACAGGCCCTTGATCTGCCGAAAGCCGAGCCGCACGGCATGGTTTGTCTCGATGACACCACGCATATCGGCATGGCGCGGCAGGATGCGGGCCGGATCGAACGGCGTTTTTTCCAGGGTGCAGTCCCAGACGGAGAAGTTGACGTCGACCTCGCGGATGTCGACGCCATGGTCGCGCGCGTCGCGCACCAGTTGCGCCGGCTGGTAGAACCCCATCGGCTGCGAATTCAGGATCGCGGCGCAGAACACGTCGGGATAGAAGGTCTTGAACCAGCAGGAGGCATAGACGAGCAAGGCGAAGGAGGCGGCGTGGCTTTCGGGAAAGCCATATTCGCCAAAACCCTCGATCTGCTTGAAGCAGCGCTCGGCGAAGTCCTTGGTGTAGCCCTTGCCGACCATGCCATTGATCATTCGGTCGCGGTAATTGCCGATGGTGCCGGTGCGCTTGAAGGTGGCCATGGCGCGGCGCAGTTCGTCGGCCTCGCCCGGCCTGAAGCCGCCGGCGACGATGGCGATCTTCATCGCCTGTTCCTGGAACAGCGGCACGCCGAGCGTCTTGCTGAGAATCGCCTCGAGCTCCGGCTTCTGATATTCGGGTTTTTCCTTGCCTTGCCGGCGGCGCAGATAGGGATGCACCATATCGCCCTGGATCGGGCCTGGCCGCACGATCGCCACTTCGATGACAAGGTCATAGAAATCCTTTGGCTTGAGCCTTGGCAGCATCGACATCTGGGCGCGCGATTCGATCTGGAAGACGCCGAGCGTGTCGGCGCGGCCGATCATGTCGTAGACGCGCTTGTCTTCCGGCGGCAAGGTGGCGAGCACATAGGGTTGGCCATAGGGATCCCGGGCCTTTGGATAGTGGTCCGTGAGCAAGGTGAAGGCGCGCTGCAGGCAGGTCAGCATGCCGAGCGCCAGCACATCGACTTTCAGGATCTTCACCGCGTCGAGATCGTCCTTGTCCCATTCGACCATCTTGCGCTCGTCCATCGCCGTCTTGACGATGGGGACGATCTCGTCGAGCCGGTCCCTGGTGATGACGAAGCCGCCGACATGCTGGGAGAGGTGGCGGGGAAAGCCCATGATCTCATTGGCCCGTTCCATCACATGGCGCGATGTCGGGTCGCTCCGGTCGAGGCCGCCGGCGCGGGCTTCCTTCTCGCCGAGTTCGGAGGTCGACCAGCCCCAGATCGAGCCGGACAGGGATGCCCGGACATCCTCCGACAGGCCCATCGCCTTCGACACTTCGCGCAGCGCCGAGCGGCCGCGATAGCTGATTACGGCGGCGGCGAGCGCGGTGCGCTTGGAGCTGTATTTCTCGTAGATGTACTGGATGACGGTCTCGCGCTTCTCATGCTCGAAATCGACATCGATGTCGGGCGGCTCGTTCCTCTCCTCGGAAATGAAGCGCTCGAACAGCGTGTCGATCCGGTCCGGCCCGACCTCGGTGATGCCGATGCAGAAGCAGACGATCGAATTGGCGGCCGAGCCACGCCCCTGGCAGAGAATGTCCTGGCTGCGGGCGTATTTGACGATGTCGTAAACCGTCAGGAAATAGCGGGCGTAGTTGAGGCGTTCGATCAGGGCGAGCTCTTCCTCGATGCGCTTGATCACCGAGTGAGGCACGCCCGAGGGATAGCGCCTGGCCGCCCCCTCCCGCGCCAGCCTTTCCAGCTCTGCCTGGGGCCCGAGGCCGGATTCCGTCGGCTCGTCGGGGTAATTGTACTGGAGGTCGCTGAGCGAGAAACTCAGTTCCTCGGCGAAGCGCAGGGTCTCGGCCAGCGCCTGCGGATGCCTGCGGAACAGGCGGGCCATTTCCAGCGGCGGCTTCAAATGGCGCTCGGCATTGGCGCTGAGTTCCAGCCCGACCTCGGCGACCGGCGTGTTGAGGCGGATCGCGGTCAGCACGTCCTGCAGCGGGCGGCGTTCGGCGGTGTGGTAGAGGACATCGTTGGTCGCCATCAGCGGGATGCCGGTAACCTGGGCCAACGCGGCCGCCTGCTCGATGCGGAAACGGTCATTGCCCGCATAACAGGGCGAGACGCCAAGCCGCAGGGCCTTGCCGAAGCGGTCCTTGAGCTGGCCAAACAGTGCAATATCGTCTTCAGCGCCCGCCGCCAGATCGGGCAGGACCGCCAGCGACATCAGATCCCCCCATTCGAGCAAGTCGCCGCGCCGGAGCAGGGTGGCGCCCTTCTCGGTCTCGTCGCGCAGATTGGCCTGGGTCAGCATGCGGCACAGATGCCCCCAGCCCGCACGGTTCCTGGGATAGGCGAGGATGTCCGGCGTGCCGTCGCCAAAAACCAGGCGGCAGCCGGGGTGATAGGCAAGCTTTTCGACCTTCGCCTGCTGCCAGGCGCGCACCACGCCGGCCACCGTGTTGCGGTCGGCAAGGCCGATCGCCGAGAAGCCGAGCAGCTTGGCCGCGACCACCAGCTCCTCCGGCTTGGAGGCGCCGCGCAGGAAGGAGAAATTCGACTGGATGCCGAACTCGGCATAAGGAATGACGGTCAGCGCGTTCATGCGAAGACCCCGTGCATGAACCAGCGCGGCGCGGCTTGCGAGCCGCCGTAAAGCCCTTGCCGGTAGAGCCAGTAGCGGCGGCCTTCGGCATCCTCGATGCGGAAATAGTCGCGTGTCGATGCCGCCGCGTCGTCGGGCGCCTCGCGCCACCATTCGGCGGCGATGCGTTCGGGACCCTCGGCGCGGGTGACACGGTAGAGCGCGCGCCGCCAACGGAAATTGAGCGGCGGTCCCTCCGGCATTTCGGTGGCCGGCACGTCGATGGGCTCGGGGGCGCGGAACAGCCGGATCGGCCGTTCCGGCGGAAAGATGGTTTTGGGCGCCTGCACCCGTTCCGGTCTTTTCGGCGGCGTGGTCCGGCGTGGCGCCTCGCTGAAGGGGACGATGGCGACGGCGCGCTCCGGCAGATGGCTTTCAACCGCGACCGGCTGCAGCACGGCGCCCTCGCCGAGCCGGGCGCGGATGCGATCGGCGAACAGCGCGATGTCGGCGCCGTCATCGGTCACCTCGCCCGTCAGATCGGCCTGCGCCATGTCGAAGGCGGCCGCCGCCAGCACCGAAAGCCGCACCAGGTCGAAGCCGTAACCGGCATCGATGTCCTGCTCGAGGGCGGCCAGCCTTTCATGGAACAGCTTCTGGATCAGCTGGGGATCGCGCATCGGCCGCGAGGTGCCGAGCGCGATGCGGCTGACGGCGCCGTCGACACGGAAGAGCAGCAGCGCCAGCGTCCGGGCGCCCTCGCCGCGGCGCTCGAGATCGGTTTTCAACGTCGTCGCCAGCAGGCCCACCAGCCGTTCGATGTCCTCGGTCAGGGTGACGGGTTCGGCCAGATGCCGCTCGACCGAAAGCGGCGCGACGGGAAGGCGCGGCGAGACCGCCTCGTCGAGACGGCCAAGCGCCTGGTCGAGGCGCAGCAGCAAGGTTGCGCCGAAGCGGCGGGCAAGCGGCGCGCGCGGCGCCGCCATGACGGCGCCCGCCGTGCGCAGGCCGACACTTTCCAGGCTGGCGCGGGTTTCCGGCGCTATGCGCAGTGCGGCGAGCGGCAGAGGCGCGAGCAGCGCTTCCTCCTCGCCTGAAACAACGATGCGGTCGCCGCAAAAGCGGGCCGCCGCCCAGGCCGCGCCCGGTGTCGGGGCAAGGCCGGCGCGGACATCGAACCCTTGCTGCAGGAAGCGCCACATGATGTCGTTCAGCATGGCGCGTTCGCCGCCGAACAGATGGGTGCAGCCGGTGACGTCGAGAAACAGGCCGTCCGCCCCGTCCAGCGCCACCAGCGGGGTGTAGCGGTCGCACCAGTCGGCAAGGCCTTCGAGCAGGCGCCGGTCTGCCTCCGGATCGGCCTCGACGATATCGATCGAGGGATGCATGGCGCGCGCATCGGCAATGCCCATGTCGCGCTTCAGGTGCAGCGCCTCAGCCCGCTCGTCGAGGGCTGAGATGCGCTGGGCGTTGCCCTGACGGTGGCTGACCACCAGTGGCGGGTGAGATGGCGGCTCCGAGGGCCGGGAACGCCAGGACCGCCCCAGACGCTGCCGCAGGATCCTTTCGGCCGCCAGATAGGGAAACCACAGGGACAGGATTCTTTGCCCGGTCTGTCCGTCCTTCTTCGCCCCTTCTTTCGTCGAATACGCGTTCATCGGGGTTCCACTCCAGTGTGAATTGTCCAGGCAGGGCCGTGCGGCTCTTGCCGATGCTGATGGTGAAGGCCGGGCGGCCGATCGAACCGGCGAGCGGCCCGGCGACGGTCTCGCGCGGCACGGCCGGCGCCGGCGAGACGATGAGGCGGACGGGCGCCGCCGTCGGTTCGGGCTCGGCCGCCTGCCGCAGCAGGAATACGGGGCGGCCGGCACTTTGCGCCCGCGCATGCAGCCGCCGCGTCGCGGTCAGGTCGAGCCGCTGCGGATTGCCGCGGATTTCCAGGATGACGGCGGCGAGCGCCGTCATCCGCGCGGCTTCCTCGGCGACCCACAGCGCATCGACGAGTTTCGGCGCCTCGGAAAACAGCAATTGTCTCGGTTCGACGCCGAAGGAGACCTGCAGTCCCCTGGCATAGGGAAAGCCCGCCTCGCGGAAGATTTCCGTGGTGCCGATCCACAACACCGGCAGCCCTTGCGCCTGCTTGAGGATCAGGCTGGCGAGCGACAAGGCAAAGCCGGCGACGGCTCCGGCATCGCGGGTTTCCAGGCCATGGATTTCGCTGAGCGCCGCTTTCGGCAGGCCACCGCTCAGGGCGGCATCGAGGGGTTCGACGCCGATCGGCAGGAAGGCATCAGGCAAGGCCGCGGCAAGACCGCGCCGCACGATCGTGAGATCGGCATCGGCGTCGGCATCAAGCGGCGCGCCAGCCGGCGCCTGCAGGCGCTCGGGCAGCGTTCCCTCGATCTTCGCGATCTGGCGGCGCAGGGCAAAAACAGTCTCCCGCGCCACGGCTGATATCGCCATGACGGTCAGTGTCCACTCACAATTGTTCCTGTTATGTTCTCTAGGATTCCAGAGCAGACCCGAAGAGTCAAGCAGAGTCACAAGGAATTTATTCCTGCAAACCCTGTGCGGTGTGGGCGTATCGGCCGCATCGTTTGCCTCGACCGGTGCGAAAGCCTATATGCCGGGATCAAAGGACAAAGCATGGCCCGCATCTACAAGACCCGCACCTGGCATGGCGAACTCGCGCCCTCGATGGAGGAGATGGAGTTCCTGGCGCTGGAGGCGTATGCCCATCTGCCGGAGGATTTTCGCAAGCTGACCGGCGAGATCGTCATCCAGATCGCCGAGTTCCCGACCGACGAGATCATGGACGATCTGTCGCTGGAGACGCCGTTCGACCTGCTCGGCCTGTTCGAGGGCCGCGGCATCGCCGAACGCTGGAACCCGCAGACCGGCGAAGGTCCGAACCGCATCACGCTCTACCGCCGTGCCATGCTCGACTACTGGGCCGAAAACGAGGAAACGCTGGGCGACATCGTCACCCATGTGCTGATCCACGAGATCGGCCATCATTTCGGCCTGTCGGATGATGATATGGAGAAGATCGAGGAAGCGGCTGAGTAGGCTGTGCCGATATTCAGGTGATACCGGCCTGCGAATGGCGGTCCCTTACGCTTCCCCGTTCTACTGCGTCGCACTAGAACCGAGTTCACGTACCCAAAAGTACGCTCCGCTCCGGTTCTCGGGAACCACCATTATCGACTCGGCCTGACCTGAATCTCGACACAGCCTGCGTCGGCGCTTTGCAAAATCTACCACTCGCTGAGCTTGGTGTCCGGCCCATATTCCTGGCCGTCGACATCCTTCACCACCGCCTGGCCGCAACGCATGGTCTTGGCCTTCTTGTCGTAGGCGTAGGTCGGCGAGCCGAACAGGTGCCAGCCCTTGTTCAGCGCCGCCGTCACCTTGTGGCAAAAGCTGGCGTCGTCCGGGCCGGTCAGAAAGCGGTAGAGTTTCATGTCTCAAGTCCTGTCGTAATTGCCATAGCCCGCGAGCATGGGGCTATATCATGCGCCGATGGCGGCCGCCTTCGCCAGCAGTTTTTCGGCCTGCGCCAGATGCAATCGTTCGACCATCTTGCCGTTCAGCGCGATCACGCCCTTGCCAGTATTCTCGGCACGGGAAAAGGCGTCCCTTATCAGGCGTGCCTCGGCAATCGCCTCCGGCGGGGGCGCGAAGGCGCGGTTCGCCGCGTCGATCTGGGCCGGATGGATCAGCGTCTTGCCGTCGAACCCCATGGCGGCGCCTTCCGCGCACTCACGGGCAAAGGCGTCGAGGTCGCGAAAATCATTGGCAACGCCATCGAGCATGTCGAGGCCGCCGGCGCGCGCGGCCAGCACCATCTGCATCAGCCATGGCACGAGGTAGCGCCGGTCCGGCGTCGCCAGCACGCCGGTGTCCTTGGCCAGGTCATTCGTTCCGGCAACGAAACAATCGAGCCGTGAGGCCGGATCGCGGCCCAGTTCGGCAATGGCGCCGATGTTGAGCAGCGCCTTGGGCGTCTCGATCATTGCCCAGAGTTTCACGCTGTCGGGAGCAAAATTGTCGTCGAGCACGTCGCCGACTTCGAGGATGTCGCGCGGCGTGGCGACCTTGGACAACAGAATGCCGTCGGGCTCGACTTTCGCCACGGCCAACAGATCGTCGGCGCCCCATTCGCTGGCCAGCGCATTGACGCGCACCACCATCTCGCAGCGGTGGCCGAGATTGTTGGCAGCCGGGCGGTTGGCGAAGATCGCGGGCAGCTTTTCGCGGGCGGCAATCTTGTCGGCCGGCGCGACGGCATCCTCGAGGTCGATGATGATTGCATCACAGGACAGAAGCGCGATCTTGGCCAGCGCCTTGTCGTTGGAGGCCGGGACGTAGAGGACGGAGCGGCGCGGGCGGTAGGATTCCATTGGTGATCTATGCCGCCTGTGGGTGATCGAGGCAAGCCGGGGCAGGATGTACGCCCACCCTCCCCCTTGTGGGGAGGGTCGCTGCGAAGCAGCGGGTGCGGCGCCGGCTCCCCGGACCTTCGGTCCGACCTCCTCACAAGGGGGAGGTAGAAGCTCGGCGCCCAGCCTCTGCACGAAAACTGCACGGGCCTGCGGAAAAGCTCCTCGGATCCGCCCTGCCGCCTCCCTGCCGGCCTGCCAAACAGGCGGCATGCACAAGCGAGCAAAACCCCGTTGGTCCGTGCCACAGCGCCTGCGCAGCGAAGGCTGGTGGCTGGTCGATCCGCCGCGCGCCAATCCCCAGGCGATCCTCATTCCCTTTGTCCGCAAGAGGCCGCCATGGCGACCGGACGCGATCAGGCCGGATGCCATCAGGAAGGTCAGCCCATGACATCGTTTTTCACAGCGGCGCCAAGCTATTGCAGCCGCTTCGGCGTTGCCGTGCTGCTGGTCGTGCTGGCGGATTTCCTGTTCTACGGCCAGCCCGCCGGCATCACGGTCTTCCTGTTCGCCATCCTGATCGCCGCCACGGTCGTGGCCGTGCATCCCGCGGCCTTCAGCGACATCAGGGTCTGGCTCAAGCCCGCCGCCCTGCTTGTCGCGCTGCTGCCGCTCGCCGAAAATGTCAGCCCTCTGTCCGTCTCGATCGCGCTCGCGGCGCTTGTCGTCTTCGCGCTTTCACTGAGCGGCCGGCTGCGGCACGGCCTGGCGCGCATTGCCGGCCAGATCGCGTTGTTCGGGCTCGCGGCGCCATTCCGCTTCGTCCGTGATTTCGTCCGCTGGCGCCAGACGGCGCGCCGCTTCGGCGGGCGACGCGTGCGGCTGGCGGCGATCGCCGTCTGGGTGATGCCGCTGACGCTGGGCGCCGTCTTTCTGGCGCTGTTCGGCGCCGCCAACCCGGTCATTGAATACTGGCTGTCTCTGATCGATCTTCTAAAACTGCTCGATCTGATCCAGCTGGCGCGGATCGCCTTCTGGCTGTTCGTGCTCGCCGGCGTCTGGGCCTTCTTGCGGCCACGCTTGCCGCGTTTTTCGCGGCGCGGCCCCCGGCCAAAACATGCCCTTGCCGCTGCTCAACCGGCGATCAATCCGCAAAGCCACGTCGTCGAGGACATCGTGTTCGGCAAGGCAGCCATCCTGCGCGCGCTGATCGTCTTCAACGTACTGTTCGCGCTGCAGACCGGGCTCGACGCCACCTATCTCTGGGGCGGCGTCGCCCTTCCCGACGGCTTGAGCTACGCCGCCTATGCGCATCGCGGCGCCTATCCCCTTATTGTCACCGCACTGCTTGCCGCCGGCTTCGTGCTGGCGGCGCTCAGGCCGGGGAGCGAGACCTCGAGCGATCCCGTCATCCGCCGGCTGGTCTATGCCTGGGTGGCGCAGAACATCATGCTGGTCATCTCTTCGATCCTGCGGCTCGATCTCTATGTCGGCATCTATGCGCTGACCTACTGGCGCATCGCCGCTTTCGTCTGGATGGGGCTGGTGGCGGCAGGCCTTGCGCTGATCATCGCCCGCATCGCGCTGCGAAAATCCAATGAATGGCTCTCCTCCGCCAATCTTCTGACGTTATCCCTGACGCTTTATGCCTGCTGTTTCATCAATTTCGCCGCGACGATCGCCAACTACAATGTCGACCATTCCCTCGAAATGACCGGCCAGGGCATTCCCCTCGACGCCTGGTATCTGCGCTCGCTCGGTCCGGGCGCGTTTCCGGCGCTCGACCGTTTTTTCGATCATCAGGGCAAGACGGCTGACGCGGGCGCTGTCCGCGAACTTGTGAGACTGCGTGGCGTCGACGAGGGTTGGTACCGAACCGTCCAGGCAAACTGGCGGGCCTGGAGCTTTCGCGACTGGCGCCTGCTTGCCTATCTCGACAGCAAGGGGTCGCTCGTGCTTCCTCAGCCTTCGCAACCTTCCTTGCCGGGCCGCTGACCGATGCCGCATCACATCCTCGTCGCCGACGATGACCCGCACATCCGCGAGGTGATCTGCTTCGCGCTGGAAAAGGCCGGCATGAAGACGCTTGGCGTGGCCGACGGCGCGGCCGCCTTGCAGGAGATCGGGCGCCGGGCGCCGGATCTGGTCGTGCTCGACATCGGCATGCCGGAGATGGACGGGCTGGAGGTCTGCCGGCGGTTGCGCCACACATCCGACGTGCCGGTGCTGTTCCTGTCCGCACGTGATGAAGAAATCGATCGTATCCTCGGGCTCGAAATGGGTGGCGACGACTATGTGACGAAGCCGTTCAGCCCGCGCGAACTGGTCGCGCGCGTCAACGTCATCCTGCGCCGCGCCCGCCCGGCGGCGCCCGAAGCGGCCGACGACCGGCAGTTTTCGCATGGCAAGCTCACTCTGGCGCCGGCCAGCCACGCCGCCGTCTTCGACGGCAAGCCGCTTGCCCTGACGGGGATAGAGTTCTCGATCCTGAAAGGGTTTTTGGCGCGGCCGGCGCATGTGCTCGACCGTGACGCGGTGATGGCAAACGCCTATGCCGGCAAGATCCATGTCGCCGACCGCACCGTCGACAGCCATATCCGCAACATCCGCGCCAAGCTGGCGGCGGTGGGCTGCCCTGATGTCATCGAAACCGTGCATGGCGTCGGCTTCCGGCTCGGCCGATGCGGCTGACGACTTCAAGCAAATGGATCGGCCGCAAATGGCGGCCAAGGCTTGCCACGGTCGTTGTCGCCATCCTGATCATGGTGATGGCGCTGCCGCTGGCCGGCCTGTTCTTCTTCCGCCTCTACGAAAACCAGCTGATCCGCCAGACCGAGGCGGAACTGATCGCGCAAGGGGCGGCCATCGCCGCCATCTATGCGCAGGATGTACGCGATGCCGGCATTCCCCCGGACAAACTCGGCGCGCCGATGCCGCAGGCCATTGGCAGCGCCAGCCGAGCCGCCAACCCCGACGGGCCGTACCGGCCGATCGAGCCGCGCCTCGATCTCGCTTCGGACTATGTGCTGCCAATCCGGCCGGCCGCCACGCCCGCAACCGCAGATCCCGCCTTCGCCGCGATCGGCGCGCGCCTGTCCGGCATTCTCGACGCCACGCAGAAAACCACGCTGGCCGGCTTCCGGCTGCTCGATCCCAAAGGTGTCGTCATTGCCGGCCGCAACGAGGTCGGGCAGTCGCTTGGCGAGGTCGATGAGGTGCGCACGGCGCTTGGCGGCCACTATGCCAGCGCGCTCAGGTTGCGCATCCCCGACCAGCCGGCGCCACCGCTCTATTCGGTCAGCCGCGGCACCAAGGTGCGCGTCTTCGTCGCCCTGCCGGTGGCCGTCGACGGCCAGGTCGCCGGCGTGGTCTATGTCTCGCGGACACCCAACAACATCGTAAAACATCTCTATGGCGAACGCGGCAAGGTGACCCTGGCGGCGATCGCCATCCTTGGCGGGACGCTGCTCATCGGCCTGGTTTTCCTGCGCACCGTCAGCCGGCCGATCTATGCGCTGATCGACCGCACCCAGCGCATCGCCGCCGGTGAGCGTGACGCGATGCGGCCGCTCGATCACCATGGCACCTATGAAATGGCGGAGCTGTCCGCCGCCTTCCTCGACATGGCTGAAAAACTGCAGGCGCGCTCGGATAGCATCCAGACCTTCGCCACCCATGTCTCGCACGAGCTCAAATCGCCGCTGACGGCGATCCAGGGCGCGGCCGAATTGCTGCGCGATTCCGGCAGCGCGATGGACGACGAGGAGCGGCGGCGCTTTTCCAACAATATCGTCACCGATGCCGGGCGGCTCAACCTGCTGGTGCGGCGCCTGCTCGATCTGGCGAAAGCCGAAAACCTTGCACCCAGCGGCGAAAGCACCTCGATCAATGCCGCGCTGGCGCTGCTGCCCGCCGACACCAGGCTGGCGGTCCGCGTCGAGGCGGGCGGCGATCTCGCCTTGCGCATATCGGCCGAGAACGCGGCGATCGTGCTTGCCAATCTCATCGACAATTCCGCCAGGCACGGCGCGACGCTGGTTTCGATCGCGGCGGCAAGCGCCGGCGGCAAGGCGACGGTGCTGGTCGGCGATGACGGCGCCGGCATTTCGCCGAGCAACCGGGCACGCATCTTCGAGCCGTTCTTCACCACGCGGCGCTCCACCGGCGGCACCGGCATGGGTCTCGGCATCGTGCTGGCCCTCCTGAAAGCACACGATGGTATGATCCGGCTGGTTGACAGCGAGGGCGGCACGCGCTTCGAGATCACTTTGCCTTTATCAAGCTGAGCATGATCTTATCCGAAAACCGGTACCCACTTTTCGGGATCATGCTCTGGAAGCTGGCGGAGAAAAAATGCGCTACGACATCGTCATCATCGGCGGGGCCATCGTCGGGTCCTCCATTGCCTACTATCTGCGCGAGGAAGGGTTTTCGGGCTCCATCGCGCTGATCGAGCGCGATCCGCAATTCGCGCATGCGGCAACGACGCTGTCCATGGCCTCGATCCGCCAGCAATTCTCCATCCCGGAAAACATCCGCCTGTCGCAATTCACGCTGAAACTGTTCCGGCGGCTGAAGGAAGAATTTGGCACCGATGCCGATATCGGGTTCCGCGAGGGCGGCTATCTCATCCTGGCCGGCGAGAACGGCCTGCCGGTCCTCAAGGCAAACCATGATGCGCAGGTCGCCGAAGGCGCCGACATCGTGCTCGAGGACGCCGAGCAGCTGACGCGGCGCTTTGCCTGGCTGTCGACCGAGGGCATTTCGGCCGGCGCCTACGGCCGGACCGGTGAAGGCTGGTTCGACGCGCATGCGATGCTGACGCTGTTCCGCAAGGCGCTGCGCGACAAGAAGATCGACTTCATCGCCGCCTCTGTCACCGGCATTGCGCGCGACGGCAACCGCGTTACCGGCGTCTCCCTCGACAATGGCCAGATCTTGGAGGCCGGCATCGTCGTCAACGCCGCCGGACCGAATGCCGGCAAGGTCGCGGCCCTTGCCGGGCTGGCGCTGCCGGTCGAGCCGCGCAAGCGCAACGTCTTCGTCTTCGAAGCGCGCGAGAAATATGCCGACATGCCGCTGCTGGTCGATCCCTCCGGCATCTATGTGCGCCCGGAAGGCTCGGTCTACCTCACCGGCGGCGCCGAGCCGGAAGAGGGCGACGGCCCGGCCGACCCCACCGATTTCGAGGTCGACTGGCCGCTGTTCGAAGAGGTGATCTGGCCTGTGCTGGCGACCCGTATTCCCGCCTTCGAGGCAATCAAGGCGACGCGCGCCTGGGCCGGGCACTATGACTACAACACGCTCGACCAGAACGCGGTGATCGGGCCGCATCCGGAGGTCGGCAATTTCATCTTCGCCAACGGTTTTTCCGGCCACGGCCTCCAGCAGGCGCCGGCAGTCGGCAAGTCCCTGGCCGAGTTCCTGGTGCATGGCGGGTACCGGACGATCGACTGCTCGGCGTTTGGCTATGAGCGGGTGGCGGAAGGAAGGGCTTTCCGGGAATTGAACGTGATTTGAGCAAGGCGGGCTACGACCTTCGGTATTTGCCAAGGCGTCCCAATTTCTTCGTCATTCCAGGGTCTGCGCCGCGTCGCTTCGCTCCTTGCTCCGCCCTAGAATGACGAAGTTCGGGGTATCACCGCATCAACGCTGAGAGCATTGCCAAGCGCATGGCCTGACGCCGTGTTGTCGAAAATCCCCCAGGCCTCCGAACCGGAAGCGGCCGCTGCTTGCACTTGCCGGGCGATCCGGCCGAGCGCTTCGGCGTCGTAGTCCGAATAATAGACGCGCGGCATGCCGTGCCAGCGGAAATAGGCGAGGCCGGCCCAACCGCCCGGCACCGCCGCGGCAGGCACCGGAGCGGGGTCGGCGGCAACACGCGCGATCCTGCGGCTTGCCAGAAGCGCTTCCGCCTCCACTTCAAACCAGCTCGGATGGCGCGGCTCGCATGCCAGTCTGACGTTTGTTCGCATGCTCAGCATATCGAAGAACCCGTCCGCGACATCGGGTTCGAACGGCAGGCTCGGCGGCAGCTGCACCAGAAGCACGCTCAGCTTTTTGCCCAGGCCTGCGACCTGTTGGAGAAATGCATCGGCAAAAGCCTCGCAGCCCACGAGGCGATTTTCATGGGTCATTGCCCTGGGGGCCTTGGCGGCGAAGCGGAAGTGCTCCGGCACGGAACGTGCCCAGCGTTCATAGGTCTCGCGACGATGCGGCTTGTAGAAGGACGTGTCGATCTCGACGATCGGAAAGCGCCTGGAGTAGCGCTCGAGGTGCGAGCCGGGGTGCGGGAAGTCTTGCTTGTATCGGGTTGGAATGCCCCAGCCGGCCGTGCCTATGAAACATCCCTGCTTCTCCATGCATGGGATGTGGACCAGACAAGGGTTAGGTCAAGGCGGGAGGTGCGACCGTCGCTCAGGCCGCCGCCAGTCTCTCGGCTTCGAGATAAGCCTGCAGCCAGGCCAACACCCGTCCCCAACCCTCGGCATGTTCGGTCGCCGCATCGCCCAGGCCGGCAAAGCCGCCATGGCAGATGGTGAGGCGCGTGCCCCTGGCGGTCGGGGCAAGCAGCCACGCGACCGTGGTCTGCCGCCGGCCAAGCGTCGGATGGTCCCAGCCATAGGCCCGCGTCTGCACGATCCGGCGCGGCGATTCGATCTCGAGGAATTCGCCGCCGGCCGGCAGGTCCCTGCCGTCGGCCATGCGGACGACGACCGTCCAGCGACCGCCGATGCGAAGGTCGGCCGACCAGTCGGCCATGCGGTAGGTGTCGGCGGACCCCCACCATTGCTCGATTTCTCTCGTAACCAGCGCACTGAAGATGCGCTCCACAGGCGCTTCGATCTCGGCCGACGCCATGATCGTCTCGCCATTGGTCATGCTCCGCACCCCGAGGAGGTGCATCATCGGTGCCTCCGCATTCGTTTTGTTTCGGTATCGAAACGAGCCTTTCACCCTTTTGTTGGCGGGCGCTCAAAACCCTTGCCGGTCTCGAGCAGGCTCTTGAGGCTCGCCAGAACCAGCGGCCAGCCCTTGCTGACATTCGGGATCAGCCGGTGCGGGCCGTCCGCCTCGTGGGTGACGGCAAGCTTCATCAGCTCGCCATCCTGTTCGATGGCGAAGGTGCAGCGCGTGTAGCCGTCCTCCTTGATCTCCGGCATCCATTCATTGCGCCATTTGATGACCAGGCGTCGCGGCGGGTCGATCTCGAGGATCTCGCCCGAGTCGGCGACGCGGCCGTCGGGGAAGATCAGTTTCCAGCTGGAGCCGACCTTCCACTCGCTCTCCTGGTAGGAGCAGAGGAAGAACTGCCGGTTGAACTCCGGGTCGGTCAGCGCCTCCCAGAGTTTTTCCGGCGTGGTGCGGATGTAGGTCACGTAAACGAAGCTGTTGCTCATCAGTCTTCCCTTTCGAGGCGTTTCTTCAGATCACTCAATGCATCCAGCCGATGGCGCTCGAACTTGCCGATCCAACGCTCGGCGATCTCGTTGATCGGGACCGGGTTGAGGTAGTGCTGCTTCTCGCGCCCCTTGCGGAGCGTGGTGACGAGGTTGGCTTCCTCCAGGATCGCCAAATGCTTGGTCACCGCCTGGCGTGTCATGTCCATCTCCGCGCACAGCGCGTTCAGCGTCTGCCCGTTCCGGGCATGGAGGTTGTCCAGCAATTGCCGGCGTGTCGGGTCGGCCAGGGCGCGAAAGACTGCATCCATGCTCATGGCCTTAATATGCAACCATTTGGTTGCATGTCAAGCGGCAAGATCGCACGCCCTCGGCGACGGGCGCGGCCACGGTAGAAAAAGTCAGATCTTGCGGGAGAACCAGAAGGCGTCGGCCATGCGTTTCATGCCGATGCGTTCGTAGAAGCCGACGGCGTCGGGCATGGAAATCAGGCTGATGGCGACCGACGGCCCGAGCTGCCGTCGCGCCTCGTCCATCAGGCCCTTGCCGATGCCGAGCCCCTGCGCCGATCGGGAGACGGCGAGCTCGGAGATGTAGCAGACCCAGGAGAAGTCGGTGACCGCACGGGCCACGCCGATCAGCGGCTTGCCTTCGATGTCGAGACGCGCGGTCAGCACAAGATCGGCGCCGGTCAGCATCGCCCGTAGCCTGGCCGGATCATCGACGGGCCGTGTCTCGCCGAGGCCGGATTCCACCAGCACGCGGCGGAATTCGCCAATGTCGAGAGCGGGCTCGCTTGCGTAGAGGACATGGGAGTTTTGAACCATGCCGGCCAGACTGCACCATCGCCTCGCGAATTCGAAGCCGTTTGTAGTCGCCCCTTGTGCCAGCACGCACGAACAGTTGCCTTTTATTTGCCCTCGGCTTTGTGTAAACGGGGCTTCAGCAAATCCCCCGCAACGAAAACACGGGCCAAAGCCATGGAAAAATTCACCAAGCTCACAGGCGTCGCCGCTCCGATGCCGATCGTCAATGTCGACACCGACATGATCATCCCGAAGGATTATCTCAAGACGATCAAGCGCACCGGGCTCGGCACCGGCCTGTTCGCCGAGATGCGCTACAATGACGACGGTTCGGAAAATCCGGATTTCGTGCTCAACAAGCCGGCCTACCGCAAGGCGCAGATCCTCGTCGCCGGCGACAATTTCGGCTGCGGCTCGTCGCGCGAGCACGCGCCGTGGGCACTGCTCGATTTCGGCATACGCTGCGTCATCTCGACCTCGTTCGCCGACATCTTCTACAACAACTGCTTCAAGAACGGCGTGCTGCCGATCACCGTCAGCCCCGAGGATCTCGAGAAGCTGATGGACGACGCCTCGCGTGGCTCCAACGCCACTTTGTCGATCGACCTCGAAGCCAAGGAAATCCGCGGCCCGGATGGCGGCGTGGTCAAGTTCGATCTCGACGACTTCAAGCGGCACTGCATGCTCAACGGGCTCGACGATATCGGCCTGACCATGGAGAAGGCCGGCGCCATCGCTTCGTTCGAGAAGCGCAACGCCGAACAGCGCCCCTGGGCCTGAGGGGCACCATCCGACGATAGGCCCGGCCGCTTTCCGGCCGGGTTCGGTGGCGACTGAAGGGAGGGACAGTCATGGCACGTTCGCTTCTTGCCGGCGTTTGCGGCTTGGCCTTGTTGCTTGTGCCCGGCGTGGGTGCTTTTGCGCAGACACAGACGCCAGCCGCGCAGCAGACGCCAGCGGCAGCCCAGAAGCCGGCCGACCAGCCGGCCACCGACCAGGGATCGTCGAGCACCAGCGATGCGGCGCCCACCGACGACGACAAGCAGGCGCCGATAGCGTTCGAGGGCGGCCAGCTGACCATCACGCAGCCGGAGCAGGACGGCGAGAAGGTGCTCGCCTATGACGGCAAAAAGCTGGCCAGCAACTACGATGTCTTCTTCGACAGGATCGTGAAGATCGGCGACGTCAACGTGGCGCTGGTCGATGTCGGCGACGGCGGCAATCAATGCGGCCCGGCCAAGGTCATCGTCTGGAAGCCGAAGGACGGCGAGATCAAGACCACGACGGTCGAGCAGGACGAATGCGGCGCGCCGCCGGCGGCTGTCTCCGACAGCGCCATCTATTTCGTGCCCTATCTGCTGCCGGGCGACGAGAAGCCGGCCCTGCAGTGGTCGCCGACATCAGGGCTGACCACCTCCGGCAAGCTGACCTACATGCCGGAACCAGGGACCGACTGGAAAGACATCGACCCGTCGACATACGACAACATCATCGACGCCTTCCACAATGAGGCGGTCTACAAGGAAGCCGAAAAGCTGCTCGGCAAGGACATGCCCGACATGGCGACCAGCCTGCTGGTCGGCGGCGGTACGGAAAAGACCGCATCGGGCGCCTTCTACGCCAGCGGCTGCGTGCCGCATGATTGCGGCGGCAATGACGGCTTCATGGCGGTCGACCCGGCCAAGCACAAGCTCTACTTCGCCCGCCGCGGCGACAATGGCGAGCCAGCGGCCTGGCCACCGACGGTGACATGGCCGGCCGATGTCAAGGAAGCGCTGGACAAGGCGCTGTCATCGGGAAATTAGGGCGGCCCTCCGCAGCCTCGCGCTTTCGTCATCCACGAGCGGAGCTCCGCGTCACTACGCTCCTTGCTTCGCCCAGGGATGACGACTGGAGCAATGCTTCAGCCAATCTCTGAGGTTTGCGCTTGGCTTCGGGGATAACAGTTTCGCTCAGCTTGGCCCACGACCGGACCACCCTCCTCAGTTAGTCGAACGCTCAGAAAAACCCAAGGAGGCCCCAATGCGCAAACTGATCTCCACAGGTTCGCCCTTCGAGAAGACCGCCGGCTATTCGCGCGCGGTGGTGCAGGGCGACTGGTGTTTCGTGTCCGGAACGACCGGCTACGATTACGCGACGATGACGATGCCGGGGACGGTCGAGGCGCAGACGCGCAACTGCCTGGCGACGATCGGCAAGGCGCTTGCCGACGGCGGCTTCGAGATATCAGATGTGGTGCGGGCGCATTACTACATCACCGACCAGGCCTTCGCCGACGTGGTCTTCCCTATCCTCGGCGAGACGTTCGGCGACATCAGGCCGGCGGCGACGATGATCGTCTGCCAGCTCAACAAGCCGGAAATGAAGATCGAGATCGAAGTCACGGCGCTGCGGCGCTCGGCTTCGGAACGCTGAGGCCAAGCCCGTGAAGGTCCGGCGCATCGTGGCCAATATCGAGACGCAGGATGCGGCGGCGGCGAAACGCTTCTATCATGACGTGCTTGGCCTCGACGTGCTGATGGATCAGGGCTGGATCGCGACCTACGGCTCCGAGGAGCAGATGCAGGTGCAGGTCTCCTTCATGGTGCAAGGCGGCTCCGGCACGCCGGTGCCGGACCTGTCGATCGAGGTCGACGATGTCGAGGCAGCAGTTCAAGGCATGAAGGCCGCCGGCTTCGCCATCGAATACGGCCCGGCCGACGAACCGTGGGGCGTGCGGCGCTTCTATGTACGCGATCCCCTGGGCCGGCTGGTCAACATTCTCTCACATCGGTGATCGTGGTTCCGAACCGCAGGCTTGCGCCGCAAGCGCTTGGCGTTTAGCAAGGCCGCGGTTCAAATCTTTCTGGGACGGTTTCTCCATGGCAACGAAGCATCTTTTCCTGCTCCCCGGCGACGGCATCGGCCCCGAGGCCATGGCCGAGGTCAAGAAGCTGATATCGGCCATGAACGAAAAGCTCGGCAGCGGCTTCGCCACCGATGAGGGCCTGGTCGGCGGCTGCGCCTACGACGCCCATGGCGCGGCGATTTCCGATGCCGACATGGCCAAGGCGATGGCGGCGGACGCGGTGCTGTTCGGTGCGGTCGGCGGGCCGAAATGGGATGCCGTGCCTTACGAGGTGCGCCCCGAGGCCGGGCTGCTGCGGCTGCGCAAGGACATGGAGCTGTTCGCCAATCTGCGCCCCGCCATCTGCTATCCGGCACTCGCCGCATCCTCCTCGCTCAAGCAGGAGGTGGTCGAAGGCCTCGACATCCTCATCGTGCGCGAGCTGACAGGCGGCGTCTATTTCGGCGAGCCCAAGCAGATCATCGATCTCGGCAACGGCCAGAAGCGCGGCATCGACACGCAGGTCTATGACACGTTCGAGATCGAGCGCATTTCGGGCGTCGCCTTCGAGCTCGCGCGGACGCGTCGCAATCATGTGACCTCGATGGAAAAGCGCAACGTCATGAAATCGGGCGTGCTGTGGAACGAGGTCGTCACCCAGACGCACAAGGCGCGCTACTCCGACGTCAAGCTCGACCACATGCTGGCGGACGCCGGCGGCATGCAGCTGGTGCGCTGGCCGAAACAGTTCGACGTCATCGTCACCGACAATCTGTTCGGCGACATGCTGTCCGACATCGCCGCCATGCTGACCGGCTCGATCGGCATGCTGCCGTCGGCCTCGCTCGGCGCGCCCGACGTCAAGACCAAGAAGCGCAAGGCGCTCTACGAGCCGGTGCACGGCTCGGCGCCCGATATTGCCGGCAAGGGCATCGCCAACCCGATCGCCATGATCGCGTCCTTCGCCATGTGCCTGCGCTATTCCTTCGGCATGGTCGATGAAGCCGACAGGCTGGAAGGCGCCATCGCCGCCGTGCTCGATCAGGGCCTGCGCACGAAGGACATTTTCTCGCCGGGCATGACCGAGGTCGGAACGGTCGAGATGGGCGACGCAATCATCGCCAAGTTCCTGGGTTAACCCGGGACACTCAGCGTATCTCGCCGGCCAGCCGCTGCAGCAGGCCGACGAGTTGCGCTTCATCCACCGGCTCGAAAAAGGCCGCGTCGGCGGTCTCCACGGCAACGATGGCGCGCTGGGCCGCGGCCGCCCCGGCCGGGGTGACGCGGATCACCTTGGCGCGGGAATCCCGGGGGTCGGCCTCCCGCACGATCAACCCTTTCGCCTCCAGCCGGGCGACGACATCCGAGGTCATCTTCACCTCGGTGCCGGCCTGGGCGGCGAGCTGCACCTGGTTGGGCGGCTCGCCATCGCGGCCGAGCCACATGGCCGAGGCCAGCAGCACGAACTGGACATGTGTCAGGTCGAGCGGCGCCAATGCCGCCGTCATGACGCGCTGCCAGCGCATGGTGGTTCGCCACAACAACAAGCCGGGGCTCTCCGAAGGTCCGCTGAAGCGCGTCTTCAAATCCTGTCCATCAGCCACCGTTCGCCAACTCCTTTGCCTGCTCGAACAATTTAGCCATCGACACGTCGAAATCGCCGCTGATCTGCGGGCCGAGCTCGGGTCCGACCTCGGCTGCCGAGGGGCCGGAAATTTCCAGCCGGTGCGTCACCTGCGTGCCGCCCTCGACCGGGACCAGCGTGTGCCGGAACAGCAATTTCGTGTCACCGAACGTGGTCTCGTCGGCATAGGTGAAATTATCGACGAGATCGACGATGGTCGATTCGAACGTGTCCTGCCCGACCGGCGTCACCGAAACGCGGGTGCCCTTGGCGAACGGGCCGTGCAGCACGAACGTGTCGGACCCTTCATAGGTCAGGCGGCCCTCGTGCAACGCCTTCAGCGCGTTCCAGATGGCTGCCGCGGGAAGGGAGGAAATGGCGGTGTATTCATTGCTCCACATTGTCTCGGCTCCATTCGTCTTGCCCGATCGACCATTCGATCTGTGCGCAGACTATCTGTGCACAGACTAAATTGCAAGAGGAATCTCGCTGAGCCGCCTGCATGGTGCCAACTCCTTGTTTTTACGCAGTTTCGAACGGCATGCCGCCGACGTTGCTAGGCCGTGAACCCCTAAATTCGGGAGAGGACGTGTTCACTCTGGCGGCTTAAAAAAGTAAGCGTCCAGGGGAAACCGATCTCCCTCGCACATCAGTTTTCCGCCGCCCTCTTCAAAGGTCCGCAAGGTCCATCGCGCGAAATCGATTGCGAGACATAAGGCCTGAAGTGGATCGCCTCCAGCAATGCGGGTCGGTCTCTGGAAGTTGCCCATTGAGACGACGCAACGCCACTGCATCTCGCGCTCAAGGAACGGACGCTGGACTTCGAGTTTGAACGGTATCGAAGGACCGTCGGTGGGGACAGCCTCAAGTTCTAACGACAAGACGGGTGCCACCTCGCTCATGCGAATAGGCTTAAGCGAAAAGAACCGTGTCGGCTATCAGCGCCTCGCAACTTTGGCAGCTTTCATGTTTTGCGGGAATATGATTCAGGATCGGCATGAGCCGATATGATCTGACCGATTTCGAGTGGCGCGTGATCGAGCCGCTGCTGCCCAACAAGCCGCGAGGCGTGCCGCGCGTCGATGACCGCCGGGTGCGGAACGGCATCTTCTGGGTGCTGCGTTCCGACGCGCCGTGGCGTGATCTACCGGAGGGCTATGGCCCACGCACCCCCTGCTACAACCGTTTCGTGCGATAGCGAAGAGCAAGCGTCTGGGACCGGCTGATGGATGCCATCACCGCCGAGCACGATGGCGATATCCAAATGGCGCGACGCCGAACATCCCGGCGAGAAACAACCGACGCTGGAAGCCCTGCTTCAGCAAGCGCCTTTATCGCGAGTGCAACCTGATCGAACGCTTTTTCTCCAAGTTAAAGCACTTCCGCCGCGCCGCCACCCGATACGATAAGCTGGCGGCGAACTTCCTTGCGATGGTGAAACTCGCCTCAATCCGTCTGTGGCTACGGGTTTATGAGTCTACGACCTAAACCCTGACCCCCGCCGGTACCGGCCCCCACTGGTTTTCGCGCCCCTGTGTCGGGATGAGCGCAAAGACCAGGATGATCAGGCTGCCGAAGGTCGGGATGAGGATGAGCAGGCAGAGCCAGCCCGTCAGGCCGAGGTCGTGCAGGCGGCGCACGATCATGCCGAGGCTGGGCAGGAAGGTGGCCAGCAGGAAAAGGCCGAAAAGCCCCACCGTCATCGCCGGCATCTCGGCGCTATCGAAATTGCCCATCTCGAAATCGGCGAAAACGCCGATGCCGACGATCACCAGCAACGCGATCGTCCAGAACAGGCAATAGCCCCAATACTCCTTGCGCCGGGCGCGGCCGGCGAAATTGAAGTAGTTTTGGGTCACCCCGCGCCAGAAATAGCTCCAGAGGTCGGTGGGCTCGGCCGGCTCGGCCGTCCGGCCGAAATGCTGTGCCGGCGATGCGCCAGATGCCGGTGCGGAGCTGGCTTGAGCCGGTGCGGCGCTCGTGCCGGCGTCGGCGGCCGGGCTTGCCGGCTGGGCGGCTATCGCGAAAACGTCGCGCGCCTGGCCGCCGCCCGGCTGGAACTCGACCGCCGTGCCCTTGGGCATCGCGGTTTGCCGGCGAAGGTTCTCGCGGGTAAATGTGTAGCGGCTGCCATCGGCCCCGGTGATGAAGCCGAAACCCTGATCCTCGTCATAGTGAAGCACTTCGCCACGCATCGCCCACCCCCCTTTACCGCCACGTCGATCGCCGCGTCCCCGCCAAGGTGTGGCACAGGGCCGATCCCGCGGGCAAGACCGTGCGGCATGGCTACCATATCAGCGGCAAATCAAGCATAAGGCTTCACGTGCAGTCGTCTTCGCCAAAGCAGACCATGACAGTCGAGCATTCCGATGCCAGCGCCGGGACCGGGGATGGGCAGGTCGCAAGGCCGCCGGGGCTTGCCCCTGCACTGGCCATCGATGCCACCGGCCTGATGTTCTGGCCGCCCGGCAAGGGCCTGGCGGGCATTCCACGGGTGGAGAGCTTTCTCGTCAACGCGGCGTTGGCCGATCCCGACCCCGACGTGGAGGTGGTGGCGTTCAGGCCTGGGGAAGGCCGGTTCCGGCCGCTTGCGCCTTTCGAACAGGACCATGTCGCGGCGGGCGAGATCTCACCGCATCGTGTCAAGCGGTGGCCGGGGAGGCGCATGGCGCTGTCGCGGGCTTTCGAGGCGGTGCGGCAACAGCCCTGGGACAAGCGTGACGCGGACCGCCATCTGGCCAGGACGGTGACCAATGGCGGCATGGGGATCGCCTGGCAGGCAACGCGGCTGTTGATCCGCGCCTATCGCCTGTATCAGCGGGCGCGGATCCGGTTGGGCTTGCGAGAGACCCCGGCCCCACCGGTCGAGACGGATCCTGGCCTTGTGCTGATCAGCCATCACATCCTGACCCAGGAGGACCGGTCCGCCGTTTCGGGCGACGCCGGCAAGCTTGCCTTCCTGTGCCACGATATCATCCCGGCATTGCGCCCTGACCTGATCGGCTCGAACACAGGCGAGCGCCGTTTCGGCTCCGATCTCGAGCAGCTCGTGCGCGCCGGTGCGCCGGCTTTCTGCGCCTCAGACGAGGTCGGCGCGACGCTGACCGAATATATGCGCAAGGCCGGCATCGGCGCGCCGGTGGTGTACCGCTTTCCGATGCCCTCGATCCTGCACGAGACGGCATCGGGCATGGGCGCGACCTCGCGCATCGAGGCCGGCGAGCCGTTCGTGTTCTACTGTTCGACCATCGAAGTGCGCAAGAACCACATCTTGCTGGCACGGATCTGGCAGCAGGCGCGCGAAGAGGGCGTCAAGCTGCCGAGGCTTGTCTGCGCCGGGCGCTGGGGCTGGATGATCGAGCCGCTGCGCGCCTATCTCAAGGCGCATCCCGAACTGCTCCAGTCGGTCACCTTCACCGGGCTGGTCAGCGACGAGCAGCTCATCGGCTATTATCGCAGTGCCACGTTCGGCGTCTTTCCCTCGCATATAGAGGGCTGGGGCTACGGCGCCTCGGAATGCCTCGATTTCGGCGTTCCGGTCATCGTGTCGACGGCGCCGTCATTGATCGAGGCGAGCGGCGGGCTGATGCCGGCGATCGATTCCGAAGACCAGGCCGGCTGGTATGCCGCGATCCGCAGGATGGCCGAGGATCACGCCTGGCGCTCCTCATTGGCGGAGCGCATCGCCCAAAACCATCGGCCGACGCCGGCGGCCGCAAGCTGGGCCGCCATCAAGGCCGGGCTGCGGGACAGCGCCTCCCGGCGTTCATAAGGGTTAGGAAGGACGCTTTTTCGGCTTCTTGTGCTTCGGCGGGCCGGCATTGTCGAATTTCGGCTTGCCCGGCTTTTTCGCCCACGGCTTTGCCTCATGCGCGGCCGCGGGGCGCTGGTCGACCGAGGCCGGTGCACGCTTTTCGAACTTCCGCTTCGGCGCGTTCGGGTCGAATGGCGCCTTGCCGCGATGCGGCTTCTTGTCCGGGCTCGGCGGCTGATAGCCGGCCCGCGACAGGTCCGGCGTGCCGTCGAGCCGCTTCACCACGATATTGCCCTGCAATTTGCGGTCGGGCCCGATGGCGGCGAGAAAACGGTCTGCCCAGTCCTCGGCGATCTGCACGAAGGTTTCTTCCGGCTGCATCTTGATGGCGCCGATCTCTCGCTTCGAGATGCTGCCGGTGCGGCACAGCATCGGGATCAGCCAGCGCGGCTCGGCATTCTGCCTCCGTCCGACCGACAGCGAGAACCAGACGCTGGCGCCGAAATCGTCGCGGCGGCTCGGCGCCTCGTCGCGCTGCGCGAACTTTTCGCCCGCCGGTCTTTCACGCGCCAATCCTTCACGCGAAGGCGTGAACGGCGCGACGTCCATGAGATCCTCGGGCGCCGAGCGGCTGGCGCGGCACTGGCGCACGAAGGCGGCCGCCACCTGTTCGGGGCCGTGCCTGGCAAGAAGCGCGTCGATGAAGCCGCGCTCGTCATCCTTCACCGGCTCGTCGAAGGCCGGATCGGCCAGGATGCGCTCGTCGTCGCGGCGGATCACGTCGTCGGCGGAGGGCGGGCTCGCCCAGGTCGCCTTGAGGCCGGCGTTCTGCAACAGCCGCTCGGTGCGCCTGCGCGCGCTGCCCGGCACGATCAGCGCGCTGACGCCCTTGCGTCCGGCGCGGCCGGTGCGGCCGCTGCGGTGCAGCAGCGTCTCGGGATTGGTCGGCAGGTCGGCATGGATGACCAGTTCGAGATTGGGCAGGTCGATGCCGCGCGCCGCGACGTCGGTGGCGATACAGACTTTCGCGCGGCCGTCGCGCATCGCCTGCAGTGCATGGCTGCGCTCGTTCTGGCTGAGCTCGCCCGAAAGCGCCACGACCGAAAAATTGCGGTTGTTGAAGCGTGCGGTCAAGTGGTTGACGGCGGCACGCGTGTTGCAGAACACCAGTGCGTTCTTCGCCTCATAGAAACGCAGCACGTTGATGATGGCGTTCTCGCGGTCGGCCTGGGCGACGTTGAGCGCCCGGTATTCGATGTCGAGATGCTGCTTTTCCTCGCCAGCGGCGGAGATGCGGACGGCATCGCGCTGATAGCCCTGGGCGAGCGTGGCGATCGAACGCGGCACCGTGGCCGAGAACATCAGCGTGCGGCGCTCGGCCGGCGCGGCGTCGAGGATGAATTCGAGGTCTTCGCGAAAACCGAGATCGAGCATCTCGTCGGCCTCGTCGAGCACCACCGCCTTCAGCGCCGACATGTCGAGCGATTGCCGTGTGATGTGGTCGCGCAGGCGTCCGGGCGTGCCGACGACGATATGGGCGCCGCGCTCCAGCGCGCGCCGCTCGGTGCGCATGTCCATGCCGCCGACGCAGGACGCCACCGTGGCGCCGGTCGGCTCGTAAAGCCATTCCAGTTCGCGCGTCACCTGCAGCGCCAGTTCGCGCGTCGGCGCCACCGCCAGCGCCAGTGGCGCCGTCGCATGGCCAAAGCGCTCGGCGCCGTCGAGAAGCGTCGGCGCCATGGCAAGGCCGAAGGCCACGGTCTTGCCGGAGCCGGTCTGCGCCGACACCAGCGCATCGGCGGACCCAAGTTCCAGCACCGCCTTCTGCACCGGTGTCAGTTCGGAATAGCCACGTTTTTCCAGCGCCTGTGCCAGCGCCGGGACGATACCTTCAAAGTTGGACATCTCGCTCTTTCGGAATTCAGGGTTCTGCGCTCATCATGGAGCACATCGGGGCCGGCGACGCGCCAGCCCAACAATCTTGGCCGTTCGTACTTCCTGCAGCCGCTCTTGTACAGGGCGCGCCATGAAGGCCATGCGACGCGCCGCGCATTGACTCCTGCCGCAAACCGCGTAAAAGCCCGCTTCGAACGGGATCGTTTTTCGATGCGCGGCCTTTTGATGGCTCTTCTTGCATTCGATGCCCCCAGCCTCAATGCGAACCATTGGGCCGGGCGCGTCGGCGCGTCCCCTCGTTCCAGCAAAACCATGGCCAAAACCACCACCAAAACGGTGTGATTCCCTTGGCCTAACCACCCTCTCCCGGGTTCGGCCCGGGGGACGGAACCCGCATTGGCCGGCGGGTTTTCTCCAAAAACCAAGCGGAGAGGGACAGGAGATCTTTATGAGTTTCAAGGTTGCAGTCGTCGGCGCCACGGGCAATGTGGGCCGGGAAATGCTCAACATACTGGAAGAGCGCGGCTTTCCGGTAAGCGAGGTCGTGGCGCTCGCCTCGCGGCGCAGCCAGGGCACGGAAGTGTCGTTCGGCGACCGCACGCTGAAGGTCAAGGCGCTGGACAGCTATGACTTTTCCGACACCGACATCTGCGTCATGTCGGCCGGCGGCAACGTCTCCAAGGAATGGTCGCCGAAGATCGGCAAGCAGGGCTGCGTCGTCATCGATAATTCGTCGGCCTTCCGCTATGACCAGGACGTGCCGCTTATCGTGCCGGAAGTGAATCCGGACGCGATCTCGCTGTTCACGCGCAAGAACATCATCGCCAATCCGAACTGCTCGACCGCGCAGCTGGTCGTGGCGCTGAAGCCGCTGCACGATTTCGCCACCATCAAGCGCGTCGTCGTCGCCACCTACCAGTCGGTGTCCGGCGCCGGCAAGGAAGGCATGGACGAGCTGTTCACGCAGACCCGTGCGGTGTTCGTCGCCGACCAGGTCGACGTCAAGAAGTTCACCAAGCGCATCGCCTTCAACGTCATTCCGCATATCGACGTCTTCCTCGACGACGGCTTCACCAAGGAAGAGTGGAAGATGGTCGCCGAGACCAAGAAGATGCTCGATCCCAAGATCAAGCTGACGGCGACCTGCGTGCGTGTGCCGGTGTTCATCGGCCATTCGGAAGCCGTCAACATCGAGTTCGAGAAGCCGATCACCGCCGACGAGGCGCGCGACATCCTGCGCGACGCGCCGGGCTGCCAGGTCTTGGACAAGCGCGAGGACGGCGGCTACATCACGCCGCTGGAATCGGCAGGCGAGGACGCCACCTTCATCTCGCGCATCCGCGAGGATTCGACCGTCGACAACGGCCTGTCGATGTGGGTCGTCTCCGACAACCTCCGCAAGGGCGCGGCGCTCAACGCGGTGCAGATCGCCGAGCTTCTGGTCGAGCGCGGCCTGATCCAACCGAAGAAGAAGGCGGCCTGACGGCTGTTTGCTTTTCGCTCACGGGCCGTATCGCCGCTGCTGCGGCTGGCCCTGCGCGGGCGCGCCGGACGACCGGCGGCCCGCGGTCGCGGGCTCGGCCTTCGGCCGGGGCGCTTCTTCCTTCTCCCCCTATGGGAGAAGGTGGATCGGCGCGAAGCGCCGAGACGGTTGAGGGGTGTTCCAGCGGAGTGAGACGTTGGCGTTCCCTTCATGACTAGCACTCAGCCCGTAGGTACCGTACTGCGCCCTGCCACCGGCTCAGACGCCGCCGCCATCGCCCGGCTCATGCGGGCGGCGCTCGACGCCTTCGACTGGATGCCGGTCATCCACACGCCGGCCGAGGATCTCGCCTTCATCCGCGACATGGTGCTGCCACGGCAGCAGGTGACGGTCGCCGAAGCCGGCAGCGAGATTGTCGGCTTCATTGCCGTCGGCGGCGATTGGGTGGAACAGCTCTACCTTCACCCGGCATGGACCGGGCTAGGCATCGGCAGCCGGTTGCTGACGGACGCCACCGCTGCTTTGTCGGTCACGAAACTCCATTGCTTCCAGGCCAACACCGGCGCCCGGCGTTTCTATGAGCGCCACGGCTTTCGTGCCGAATCGTTTGGCGACGGCACGGCCAACGAGGAAGGCCTGCCGGACATTCTGTATATCCGCAGGCGCTGACAGCTTACTCAAGCCGACCGCTCTCGGCCGCCAGTCCTCGCAACAAGACCAGCGCCTCCTCCGCCCGCTCCGCCGGCACGAACAGATGATCATGATAGAATGCCGAGACCGGATTGACGCCCATGCCGGCGGCGGCGAGCCGCGTGGTGATGGCGGCGAGGAAGCCGACCGCTTCCAGCGATGAGTGGATGTTCAGCGTGATCATTCGACAGCGGAACGAGGCGGCCAGTCTGGCCGCCTTTGCCGCGTCCTCTGTCACGATCAGCGTCGTGCCCTCGCGCTCGCGAAACAGCATGACCGGGTCGAGGCCCTCGGGTTGGGAAACCCCGGGCGCCAGCGTGGCGAAGACATGGATGCCGTCGAGCAATTCCGGCGTCATCGACGCCAACAATGTCTTCAGATCGGTTTCGCCGGTCATTTCTCTCGCCTGAACTGGGACGGGCAACAGGCTCCTATTATCCGCAACCGGCACATGTCGATAGTCCGCGCACCGCGCACGACATGGCGATGTCGCTGGCGGCCGGGCTTGCGGATCCCTCCCGTCGCACAATAGGGGGAGGTGAGGGCCGATGCCGGTCCGTGAAAGGCCTGTCCATGATCGTTCGCCCGCGCCCCAACTTCCTGCAGCTGTTCTTCATCATGCGCGGCTCCGTGGTGCCGCGCATCCTGCCGCAGATTTTCGGCTTTGCCGTCTATTCGGCGGTCATCCTGGCCCTGGCGCGGTGGTTCAAACTCGATCTCGGCGTCTTCAACATCACGCCGTTTGGCCTGGTCGGCGTGACCCTGTCGATCTATCTGTCCTTCCGCAACAACGCCGCCTATGACCGCTGGTGGGAAGCGCGCAAGCTGTGGGGCGCGCTGGTCTTCGAAATCCGCAACCTGTCGCGCGCCACGACCAGCCTCATTCCCGACAAGGCCGAGCAGCGCGCCTTGCTGATGGAGGCGCTGGCCTTCTGCCATTTCCTGCGCGGCCAGTTGCGCAAGATCGACAGCATCAAGGACGCCCGCGCCTTCATCGAAACCGAGGCGGAGGCGGTCGCGGCTTTCGCCAATCCGGCCGACGAGATGGTCCGGCGCATGGGGCGGCGCGCCAATGCGCAGCGCCGGGCGGGCGACGTCGATCCGATCGGCTTCCGCATCCTCGATGAAAGGCTGGCCTCGATCACCGCCATCCAGGCCGGCTGCGAGCGGATCGCCGGCACGCCCTTGCCTTTCGCCTATACGCTGCTGGTGCACCGCACGGCCTATATCGTCTGCCTGCTTTTGCCCATCGGGCTGATCTCGACCACCGGCTGGGCGACGCCCCTGTTCACGGCGCTGATCGCCTACACCTTCTTCGGCCTCGACGCGCTTTCGGAAGAGCTCGAGGACCCGTTCGGCACCGAAGCCAACGACCTCGCGCTCGACGGCCTGTGCCGTGTCTGCGAGATCTCGGTGTTCGAGGCGCTGGGCGAGGTGCCGCCAAAAATGCTGCCGGCCGAGAAGTTCTATTTCTCCTAGAATCCGGCCCGGCTTGCCTGCCGGCCAGAGGACGGATCGAAAAAAGCCCAGCCCCCTGTAGGATTGCCGCCTCGCGCCGCGTCCTTGGTTCGACCCCGGAGAAAGGGCTCGAACCATCAGGAGGGAACACCGATGAGCATTTCCGAAACCGCGCCCGTCTCGTCCGGCGCCTTGTGGACCGGCCGTGTGCTCAGCTGCCTCATCGTCCTGTTCATGATCTTCGACGGCGCCATCAAGCTGCCGCCGCTCGACGTGGTGACCCAGACGATGGTGCCGCTCGGCTGGCCGGCCGATGCCAATGTCGCGCGCCTGCTCGGCGTCATCGGCCTGATCGCGACCGCGCTCTACGCGCTGCCGCGCACTTCGGTGCTCGGCGCAATCCTGCTCACCGCCTATATGGGCGGCGCCATCGCCACCAATGCGCGGATCGGCAATCCGCTGTTTTCGCACACGCTGTTCGGCGTCTATCTCGGCATCATCCTGTGGGGTGGCCTTTATCTGCGCGACCCCAGGGTGCGCGCATTGATCCCGTTCAGCCGCTAGTTCCCATCGTTTTCACGCAATTCCGGACGGAAAACCGCTTCACACTTTTCCTGGAATTGCTTCTTCAGGGAGAGAAAAATGTTCAGCACCATCCTCACTGTCCTGGTCATCATCATTGCCGCGGTGCTTGTCTATGCCGCGACGCGGCCCAATGACTTCGTCGTCACCCGCACGGCCACAATCAAGGCGGCGCCCGAGGCGATCTTCCCGTTGATCAACGATTTCAGCCGCTGGCCGGCATGGTCGCCCTACGAGAAGCTCGATCCCGACATGAAGCGCACGCTCTCCGGCGCGCAGAGCGGCAAGGGCGCCACCTATGCCTGGGAAGGCAATGGCAAGGCGGGCAAGGGGCGCATGGAGATCGTCAGTTCGGTGCCGTCCTCGCAGGTCGCGCTCAAGCTCGATTTCGAGAAGCCGTTCCGCGCCAACAACAGCGTCGACTTCACCTTGACGCCATCGGGCGACACCACCGCCGTCTCCTGGGCGATGCGCGGCAGCCGGCCCTTCATCGCCAAGCTGTTGGGCCTGTTCATGAATTTCGACACGCTGATCGGCCGGGATTTCGAGACCGGCCTCGCCAATCTGAAGCGCAACACCGAGGCATGACTCGACTGGGCACGGCCGCTCTCCGGAAGTCGCCTGAGCGAGCGGCGCCAAGATCTTCATCCTGTGCGGGATCAAATTAGCCGTCCGCGAGTTAAGCCCTTGGCGGAGCGATGGCGATCCCCCTGTGAGAGGAACAAAAATGAAGAGAATCATGACCATTCTGGTGCTGACGATGGCGTTGGGCGCGTGTTCGCAGACGGAAAAAGGTGCTGCCGTAGGCGGCCTTGGCGGTGCCGCGATCGGTGCGGCCGTGGCCGGAGATCCGGTCCAGGGCGCCGTCGTCGGAGGCGCGGTTGGCGCGGTGGCGGGCGCCCTGATCGGGCACGCCAGCGAAAGTGGCCAGTGCCGCTACCGCGACCGTCATGGCCGTGTCTATGTCGACCGCTGCCCAAGCGGCTATTGAGCGGCGACCAGCACGGAAAACAGCAAAGCGGCGGGCACAGGCCCGCCGTTTCGTCTGAAAACGCCTACAGTAGGCCCCGGATCAATTCCCAGGCGTCGCGGCCGAGGCGCGCATCGGCATGATCATTGCCGCCATGGGCGTGCAATGCGGACCGTGGCGTGGTTTCACCCGGCAAGAGAATGCGGTGGCCGGCGTCGGGGATCGAAACGAGGCGCGTGGTCTTTCCGGCATCTTCTCGACGCCGAACGATCGACCGGGCACAATCGAGGGATGGCCACAGCGCGTCGTCGCCGCCCGCGACGAGCACAAGCTTCGCCGAGATAGCCTCGACCGGAATGGCGGCCCTGTCAGCCTCCTGCTCGAAGCTTGCCAGGCAGTGCTCGAAAAGCCCCCTATAAGACACAAGCCCATCGACATGGCTCGCGCGCCAGTTCGGCTCGGTCGGAACGAACGGGAGCGGGACCCCCTTCAGCGTCCATGACGATCGTTCGGGCCAGCTGATGCCGTCGCGGCCCGGCCCGATATTGCCCCAGACCACCGATGTCGGGCTGATCGCGGCCACGGCGTCGATGCGCGGGTCGTGAACGGCCGCGAGCAAGGCCGCCTCGGCGCCCTTGGACGTGCCGACATAGACGATGCGCCGGCAGCCCAGTCCGGCAAGATGGTCGGTCGCCGCGAAAAATGTCTCGAGAGGGATTTCGCAGATGCCGGGAACCTGGCCGTCACCGCCGAACCATCGGAGCGCCAGCGCGGACGCTCCTTCCCTGGCAAACAGGCGTGCGCGGGCGACGTCGACCCGGCCGCTGGATCCGCCCAGCACCACCACGCCCGTCATGGCGTCAGCGCGTCGCAGCAGCGTTCCGGCAACACCGCCGGACAGGATTTCCGCGATGATTGCGGGTTCGTCCATCCGACCCGTCCGCGCCTCAGCGAGGCGTGGTCGGCCGGGACCTATCCGCACAGAACCGCGCTATGGCCAGCCAAATCATCGAACGCTGAAGGGCGCCGAGTCCGCAACCGTTCCGTCGATAGACAGATCAACGCGATAGGTGCCAGCCGGCCACCCCGCCGTGGGCTTGCTGAGTTGCGAATCGGCCTCGGTGTTCTCTCCGACATGGAGGTCAACCTTGTCGATCGTATAGTTGGCTGGCGCAACGCCATGAGAATCGATCGAAATCCAGGAGAATGTGATCGTCGACGTGGCCGGGATGTCCACCAGGTCAGCCGATAGATAGATGACCGGTGTGTCCGCGGGAAACTCGCTCTGGGGCTCGCCTCCCTTCGTCGCTGAAACCACGATGTTGTCAAAACCGGCCGCTTGGGCTGGCATGGCCAGGGTTAGCGCCGCCAGGGCCGCGATGGCCAGAACCAGAACTGATTTCAAGACTCACACCCCTCTGAAGCCGGAAGGAAATCAACGTCGAGGTCCTTCGTCAAGTGGGATGCAGGCGATGCAGGCGCGAGATAAGGCTGAACAGCAAAACGGCGGGCACAGGCCCGCCGTTCTGTCGATGCGATGAAGCGATATTTATTCGGCGGTGGCGGCTTCCGCCTCGGCCGGCGCGGCGGCAGCGGCCGCAACGGCGGCGGCAGCGTCTTCCTGCGCCTTCTTCAAAAGGGCAGCGCGTTCCTGCGCCTTCTTGCCCGGCTCGGCCTTCTTCGGGTTGGAACGGGCGTCGCGCTTGGCAAGGCCGGCCTCGTCGAGGAAGCGCAGCACGCGGTCGGTCGGCTGGGCGCCGTGCGACAGCCAATGCTTGACGCGGTCGGCGTCGACCTTGACGCGCTCGCCGTCCTTCGGCAGCAGCGGGTTCCACGAGCCGAGCGACTCGATGAACCGGCCGTCACGCGGCGAACGGGCGTCGGCGACGACGACGTGGTAGTAAGGGCGCTTCTTCGAGCCCGCACGGGCCAGTCTGATCTTCAGTGCCATTTCTTTTCTCCTAAAAGCTCTGATTTCGTTGATTGGGTTGTGGCTGGGTTATTCAGCCGGTTTTCGTCACGCCGTTGGCAGCGGCGATCTGTTCGTGGTGACGGATCACTTCGCGGACGACGAAGTTGAGGAATTTTTCCGCGAAATCGGGGTCGAGATGCGCGTCCTTGGCCAGCTGGCGCAGACGGGCGATCTGCTGCTGCTCGCGCGCCGGGTCGGCCGGCGGCAAGCCATGCTCGGCCTTCAGCACGCCGACCGCCTTGGTGCAGCGGAAGCGCTCGGCCAGCATGTGGATGAGGGCGGCATCGATGTTGTCGATCGAAGCGCGGTAGCCAGCCAGGATGGTGCGGGCGTCGGCCATGTCCTTTTCTTCGTTCATGCGTATTCTCACTTCTTCTTGCCAAGGCCCGGCAGTCCGCCTCCGCCGAGGCCGGGAAGCCCCGGAAGTTTCATGCCGCCGGGCAGGCCAGGCAGGCCGCCGCCGCCGGGGAGCCCGCCGGGCAGGCCCTTCATGCCGCCGAGGCCGGCGGCCTGCGCCTGCTTCTGCAAGGCTTCGAGCTGCTTGGGATCCATCTTGGAGAGATCGGGCATACCGCCCATGCCGCCCATGCCGCCGGGCATCATGCCGCCGAGGCCCATCTTGGAGGCGAGGCCACCCATCATGCCGCGCATCAGGCCGCCGCCTTTGCCCTTGCCGCCCATCGCCTTCATCATGTCGGCCATGCCGCGATGCATCTTCAAGAGCTTGTTGATCTCGGCGGCATCGGTGCCGGAGCCGGCGGCGATGCGCTTCTTGCGCGAGTGCTTGAGAATGTCGGGATTGGCGCGCTCGGCCTTGGTCATCGAGGAGATGATGGCGAGCTGGCGGCCGAACATCTTGTCGTCGAGGCCGGCGGCGGCCATCTGGTCCTTCATCTTGCCCATGCCGGGCATCATGCCCATGATGCCGCCCATGCCGCCCATTTTCGACATCTGCTGAAGCTGCTGGGCGAGATCGTTCAGGTCGAACTTGCCCGACTGCATCTTCTTGGCCATCGCCGCCGCCTGCTCGGCGTCGATGTTCTCGGCGGCCTTCTCGACCAGGCTGACGATGTCGCCCATGCCGAGGATGCGGTCGGCGATGCGCTTGGGGTGGAATTCCTCCAGCCCGTCCATCTTTTCGCCTGTGCCGATCAGCTTGATCGGCTTGCCGGTGACGGCGCGCATCGAAAGCGCCGCACCGCCACGGCCGTCGCCGTCCATGCGGGTCAGCACAAGGCCGGTGATGCCGACGCGCTCGTCGAAGCTCTTGGCCAGGTTGACGGCGTCCTGGCCGGTCAGCGAATCGGCGACCAGCAGGATCTCGTGCGGGCTCGACACCTTCTTGATGTCGGCCATCTCGACCATCAGCGGCTCGTCGATATGGGTACGGCCCGCGGTGTCGAGGATGACGACGTCGTGGCCGCCAAGCTTGGCCGCCTGCACGGCGCGCTTGGCGATATCGACCGGGTTCTGGCCTGCAATGATCGGCAGCGTCGCGACCTTGGTCTGCTCGCCGAGCTGGCGCAGCTGCTCCTGCGCGGCGGGTCGCCGCGTGTCGAGCGAGGCCATCAGAACCTTCTTGTTCTGGCGGTCGGTCAGCCGCTTGGCGATCTTGGCCGAAGTGGTCGTCTTGCCGGAACCCTGAAGGCCGACCATCATGATGACGACGGGGGCCGGCGCATTGAGGTCGATGGCGACGCCCTCGGCGCCCAACATGTCGACCAGCTCGTCATGGACGATCTTGACGACCATCTGGCCGGGCTTGATCGACTTCAGCACCGCGGCGCCGACGGCCTTCTCGCGCACCTTGTCGGTGAAGGAGCGCACCACTTCGAGCGCCACGTCGGCCTCGAGCAGCGCACGGCGCACCTCGCGCAGCGCCGCCGAGACGTCAGCCTCGGAAAGCGCGCCGCGGCCGGTGAGGCCGTTCAGGATGGAGCCAAGGCGCTCCTGCAGCGATTCAAACATCTATCGTCCTTCGGTCTCGGTTCGGGGTTCGATCCGAGAAGTAATGCGTTCGCGCCAAGTGTCCAAGCAAAAGCCCGTGCAAGCGCAAAGCCAAAAAGCACCCGGGGGCGCATTGCGCTGCCGGGTGTTGGCCTCCAGGATCTGTTTACAGCACTTGGCCTCAAAGAGGCTTCGGCGTCCTGGTCGGCTTGCTCGGAGGGATACTCGTCGCGGAATTCGAGGCGTGTAGACAGGAAATCGGCCGCGGAGTCAAGACAAGGGCTGGGTGGCGCCGCGATCAGGCCGCGCTCGTAGCGTCTGCTGACCGTCCAATTTGTCGCCAGCGGCCGCCGAAGCGGCCGCTGGTTTGTGTCAACGCACCACGTACATGATGCGCCGCGTCTGCGGGTCGATCAGTGCTGGCTGACCATTCACATAGACATAGCGATAGTTGTAGTCGGGAATTTCGCGCAGCTCGACCGTGTCGGGCAGGGTCGCGCCGGTCACCACCTCGCCGTCGAGATAGACGGGGTCGAGGCGATGCGTATCGACATAGGTGCGGACTTTGGCCGGAGGCGGCGGAAAGACATCCTCGGCCGGCTGGCCGGCGACGATGGCACCGGTATAGTCGGTTGAATAATTGCCGATGTCTTCCGGCGGCGAGACGATCGCCACGCTGGAGCCGTGCGGGCGCTGCGTCAGCACCACCCGGCTGCCGCTGAAATCGGCGGTCACATAGTCGGAGTAGACCCAACCCTGGCCGCCGGCTTCGGCGATGGTGCACCATTTGCTGTTCTCGATGCAGCCATTGAGCGTCGCCGACTGGCCGGCGGCGAGCACGCCGATGACAGGGTATTGCGGGCCGGGGCCGGCGCGCACGTTGAGATCGGTGACGGCCGAGACGGCGGTGTCGGCGAAGGCGGCGCCCGACATCACGGTCATCATCCCGGCGATTGCGGGAAACAGGACGGATTTCATGGTCTCTCTCTCCGTTTTCATGGTCCCTCGGCGGTGAAAACGGGGCAGCGGCGCATGCGTTCCGGCTAAAACGCCCTCGCCAACTCACGATTTGTTCCCGCGTCTTTCGGCAGTCCGGTCAAAAGCTCGTGAACGAAGGCCAGTTTTCGCGCCGTCACGTCCGAAATGACGAAGGGATAGAGGTCGGGCAGGCCCATGCAGCGGTTGATCGAATTGGAGGCTTCCGACAGCACCAGCCATCGGGCCAGGACCTTTTCGAAGGGCTCGAGCGCGTTGGCAGGTTCCGAAGGGGCCGCCTGCGGTTCGCCGCCGGTGTCGCCTCGCGGCAAATCATTGGCCTCCACCGTCTCCAGCCGGCCGAGCGGGAAGTTCAGCGCATGGACCATCTCCAGCGTGTCGGTGATGTGCAGATGGTGGGCCCAGGTCTCGGCCCAATCCTCCCACGGATGCGAGGTGGCATAGGCCGAGATGTGGTTTTGCTGCCAGTCGGGTGGCGCACCGTTGGCGTAGTAGGTCTTCAGCGCCTGTTCGTAGTCGGCGCGATCGTCGCCGAACAAAGCGCGGAACGCGTCGAGCCTCTGCGCATCGTCGCGGATCAGGCGGTCCCAGTAATAGTGGCCGAGCTCATGGCGGAAATGGCCGAGCAGCGTCCGGTAATTCTCACCCATCTCGACGCGGCGCTTCTCGCGCTCGGCTGAATCGGCCTCGGCGACGTTGAGCGTGATCAGGCCATTGTCATGGCCGGTCAGGATGCGTTCGCCGCCCGGCCCGCCGCCGATCGGATCGGCGAGGAAGTCGAAGGCGAGGCCCACCTCGTCCGCGGGCGCCTGCTTGGGCGCCACCGGCAGGCCGAAGGCGAGCAGCGAATAGATGGCGCGCTTCTTGGCCGCCTCGACCCGGACCCAGCGGCGGCGGTTGCCGTCGACGGAGAGATCGGGGATCAACTGGTTCAGCGCGCAGGCGCGGCAAAACCCCTGTCCCGGTTCGGCCATCCAGTTGCAGGCGCATTCATCGGCGTTGGTGCACTGGAAGATGCCGTCGGCGCCCGACAGGGCAAAGCGGGCGTGTTCGGGATCGTAGAGCACAAGGCTGGAGCAATTCAGGCATTGCGCGTTCTCGAAGTAGAGACGGTGGCCGCAATGCGGGCAGTCGAACAGTTTCATGTCGGTCTCAAAACCTCAGAGCCAGCTTGTCGTGTCGGCGGCAGGTGCCCAACGCCAATCGCCGACCGGCGTTCCGTGTGTTTCGATGCCATTTCGCCGCAAGCGGCCCATCGCCCAGGGGGTGCTGGCGTGGCAAGCCCCTCCGTGCGCCGCCGATGATCACGCCGCCGATGTCGAAAGGCACGCCGAAATGCCGGGCGTTGGCCCAGGCGCGGCCGCCGATGCGACATCAACGTCTTCCATGGCTATTTCGACCCCGCCACAATAATCACTTGATCGTAGGCAAATTCCCCGGCATTCGCCAGCGTTGTGCCGCGGACGGTGACAAATGCTCGTTTCGCTGGCAAATTCGCAGATGGGACGTGAATCAGGCAACCAGGAGAACAACATGGCATTTCTTGCCAAGGGTAGGATTTTAGCGGCCGCGGTGGTGGCCGTACTCGGGCTGGCGACGGGCGCACAGGCGGCGGCCAGCTGTGGCAGCACCGGTGCGGGCTTCGATGCCTGGAAGCCGGGCTTTGCCGCACAGGCCAAGTCCGAAGGTGTCGGCGCCAAGGGTCTGGCCGCTTTGGCTGGCGCCACTTACGCGACAAAGACAATCTCCGTCGACCGCGGCATTCACAAGGCGTTCAGCGGCTCGGTGGATGCCTTCATGAAGCGCCGTGGCGGCGCGGCGATCATTTCCAAGGGCCGTTCGCTGAAAAAGGCGAACGCGGCGCTTTTCAGCCAGATCGAAAGCAACTACGGCGTGTCGCCCGGCGTGTTGCTGGCCATCTGGGGCATGGAGACCGGCTTCGGTTCGTCCATGGGCAATCAGAATACGGTTTCGGCCATTTTGACGCTTGCCTATGATTGCCGCCGCCCGGAATTCTTTCACCCGCATGCCATTGCGGCGCTGAAGCTGGTCGATCGCGGCGCCCTGAGCGCCTCGTCGGTCGGCGCCGCGCATGGCGAAATCGGCCATACGCAGTTCCTGCCCGGGAATGTCCTGAAATATGGCGTGGGCAGCGGCAACCTGCGCGACAAGGCCACGGCACTCGCTTCCACCGCCAACTTCCTCAAGGCCCATGGCTGGCGGCGGGGCGCAAGCGCGGCGGACAATATCGGCGCTATCGCCGGCTGGAATGACGCCAACGTCTACCAGCAGGCCATCGTGCGCATCGCCACGGCGATCGACGGCGACTGATTGAAACTCTCTATCGACAAAAGCCCGGCCATGCGCCGGGCTTTTTTGTTGGTGAGCAAAGAATCCGGCCGCGTCCTATTTCAGGTCGAACGCGTAGGAGGAGCCGGCCAGCGTCGAGAGAGGCGGGTCATAACCGTTGGCTTTGGCGACAGCCAATACGGGTAGCAGTCCGATTCCGGGAATTGCCGAGCGCCTGGGCACATCACTCTCAATAATGCGCGTAGCCGCTCGCTGGGCATTTCTGGGAAGCGGAACCTGAAAAGTGCCGTCAATGCCGCTGCAGTTGCGGAATCTGGGGTTCTGCGGCGCCGGGGTAACCGCCCTTCGCTTGCCCTCGATGGCCGTGGGGACTCCGGAATTTTGCGCGTAGCCGCTCGCTGGGCATTTCTGGGAAGCCGGAACCTGGAAGGCGCCGTCAATACCGCTGCAGTTGCGGAAGTTGGGTGATCGCGGAGCCGGGGCTTGCGTGACCTTGGCGGGCTTCGTCTTGCCCTTGAGGACCATCCAGATTTCGGTCGGCTGGTCGAGCTGCAGATTGTTTATGTCGGAATAGCTGATGCGGCCGCTGCGTATCCCATCGGCAATGCGCTGGCAGAACAGGGCCGGCATGCGCTCCTGCGAGACCCCCATGAACAAAGCCATGTCATGCTTGAACGCAAGGTCCGCGCGAGCTGAGGCGATACATTCGTTCATATCCGCCTTCGGGTCACGCTTGGCGCCTGCCAGCGAGGACTGGCACACCGCCAAGACGACGACCGCGCCAAGCAGAAGAGAAATGCTATTCTTCACAGTCAAACCCCCAAAAGCCCGCAAATGAACTTAAATCAAGCCGCCAAAAAGTCAAACAGGAACCGGCCGCGGGCGGTTTCATTTCATCTATATTAGAAGTTACAAATAAAAACCCGGCGTCTCCGCCGGGTTTCTTAGGCATGATTGATAGCGTTTGGCTGCTGTCTGGATATCAGCCCTTGCGGTTGCGTGCCGCCAGCGTGCGCAGCCTCAGCGCATTGAGGCGGATGAAGCCGGCGGCGTCCTTCTGGTCGTAGGCGCCGCGATCGTCCTCGAAGGTGACCAGCGCGTCGGAATAGAGCGTCTTCTTCGACTTGCGGCCGGTGACCATGACATTGCCCTTGTAGAGCTTCAGCCGCACCGTGCCTTCGACGTCTTCCTGGCTCTTGTCGATCATCGCCTGCAGCATCAGCCGCTCGGGCGAGAACCAGAAGCCGTTGTAGATGAGTTCGGCATAGCGCGGCATGAACTCGTCCTTGAGGTGCGCGGCGCCACGGTCGAGCGTGATCGATTCGATGGCGCGATGGGCGACGATCAGGATGGCGCCGCCGGGGGTTTCGTAGACGCCGCGCGATTTCATGCCGACGAAGCGGTTCTCGACCAGGTCGAGCCGGCCGATGCCATTGTCGCGGCCAAGATCGTTGAGGGCGGCCAGCATGGTTGCCGGCGACAGCTTCTGGCCGTTGAGCGCTACGGGATCGCCCTTCAGGAATTCGATCTCGATCTCGGTGACCTTGTCCGGCGCGTCCATCGGCGAAACGGTGCGCTGGTGGACGAATTCCGGCGGCTCGCTCCACGGATCTTCCAGCACCTTGCCCTCGGAAGAGGAGTGCAGCAGGTTGGCGTCGACCGAGAATGGCGCCTCGCCCCTCTTGTCCTTGGCCACCGGGATCTGGTGCTGCTCGGCGAAGTTGATCAGGTCGGTGCGCGACTTGAACGACCAGTCGCGCCATGGCGCGATGACCTTGATGTCGGGGTTCAGCGCATAGGCCGACAGCTCGAAACGAACCTGGTCGTTGCCCTTGCCGGTGGCGCCATGCGCGATCGCATCGGCGCCGGTCTCCCTGGCGATCTCGACGAGGTGCTTGGAGATCAGCGGCCGCGCGATCGAGGTGCCGAGCAGATAGGTGCCTTCATAGACGGTGTTGGCGCGGAACATCGGGAAGACGAAGTCGGCGACGAATTCCTCGCGCACATCGACGATGCGGATGTCCTTGATGCCCATCATCTCGGCCTTCTGGCGTGCCGGCTCCAGCTCGCCGCCCTGGCCGAGATCGGCGGTGAAGGTGACGACTTCGGCGCCGAGTTCGGTCTGCAGCCATTTCAGGATGATGGATGTGTCGAGGCCGCCGGAATAGGCGAGCACGACTTTCTTGACGTCTTTGGTCTTGGACATTTCTGCTCCGTCGGTAGCGGACGCCTGGGCACGGACGTCACGCATTGTCGGAGCGCCTTTTAGCAGGAACGGCAAAGCGAGCAAGCGCGCGCGGCGCCAGACCGCTGATCCAGTGCGCCGGCGGCGATGCGTCAGATCAGGAAGACATCCCGGAGGATCGCCATCCTGACGCTCTTTTTCGAAAACCGGTTCCCACTTTCCGCGATCATGCTCGCGGAAAACAACCTGCTACAATCATGGGCTGCATTTTTGCCGAGGATTTAAGCAAGTTTTCATGTCCTGCCGCTAAACCAGCGACATTGAGCTGCCTGGCCACGCAACCGTGGCAAAGCGGCCTTTGCCCGTTTGTCACGGGCGTCCTCGGGCTTGGACCATTCCTGATGCGCGTCATATCATGCATCGTCACGGAGCATAATCTGTGGCTCGTCCTGCTGGCGGCGCTGATGTGCGTCACCGGCTGCTGGGTGACGATCGGCCTCCTGGACCGCGCCCGGAAAACCGTCGGCGTGCAGATGCGGGGATGGTTGTTCCTGACCGCGGTCGCGGCCGGTTCCTCGATCTGGTGCACGCATTTCATCGCCATGCTGGCCTATCGGCCCGGCGCGCCGATCACCTTCGATCCGGCGCTCACCATGATCTCCCTGGTCATCGCCATGGTCGGCACCGGGGCGGGCTTCGGCCTTGCGCTCGACAAAGGCCGCGGCCTGGCGCCTGAATGGGGCGGATGCCTTGTCGGGCTGGCGATCTCGGCCATGCATTACACCGGCATGATCGCCTATCACGTCGCCGGCATCGTCGAATGGGACGCCTTCTACGTCGTCGCCTCGGTGTTGATCGCGATGGCATTCGCCGCCGTGGCGATCGGACAGGCGGTGCGCCGGCCGTATCGCTGGTCGCACTATCTCGGCATCGGCCTTCTGGTGCCGGCGATCGTCGGCCTGCATTTCACGGCGATGGCGGCTGTGGCGGTGACGCCGCTTTCCTTCATCACCACGGGCACCAATCCCGATATCCTCGAGGCGATGGCCGTCGCGGTCGCCGTGGTCGGCCTGATCGTCGCCGCCACCGGCTTTGCCAGCTATCTGATCGACGAACGCGGCCGGCTCGAAAGCTTCGAGCGGCTGCAGCATCTTGCCCTCAACGATTCGCTCACCGGTCTTGCCAACCGGGTCGCCTTCAACGATCGCCTCGACCATGAGATCGAGCGGGTGCGCGAGGATCAGGACATGATGACCGCCGTCATCGTCATCGACCTCGACCGTTTCAAGGAAATCAACGATCTCAGGGGACACGCCGCCGGCGACCAGGCGCTCAAGATCATCGCCCGCAGGCTGGCGAAGCTGACCGGCGACGGCGAGTTCGTCGCCCGGCTCGGCGGCGACGAATTTGCCGCCATCAAGCGCTTCAAGGACCAGAACGACCTGCTCGGCCTGGTGTCGCGGCTGGAGAAATCATTGTTCGAGCCGCTGCGGATCGACGATTTCGAGACCGTCACCGGAGCCAGCATCGGCGTTGCCGTCTATCCGCGCGACGGCGCCGACCGGGAGAGGCTGGTCAGCAATGCGGATCTGGCCATGTACCGGGCCAAGAACGACGTGACGCGGGCCGTCTGCTTCTACGAATCGGCGATGGACGAGACGGCGCGGGCGCGCCGCGCGCTCGCAACCGACCTCCGCCAGGCGATCGAACGCGGCGAGCTCTCGCTGCATTATCAGGTGCAGACTTCGGTGCAGACCGGCGCCACGTGCGGCTACGAGGCGTTGCTGCGCTGGACGCACCCCGTGCACGGCATGGTCCCGCCGGCCGAATTCATTCCGATCGCCGAGGAGAACGGCTCCATCCTGGCGATCGGCGAATGGGTGCTGCGCACCGCATGCCGCCAGGCGGCTTCCTGGGACAATGGCCACAAGATCGCGGTCAACCTGTCGCCGGTGCAGTTCGCCCATGCCGATCTCGCCACGCTCGTCCACCAGATCCTGGTCGAGACAGGCCTGTCGCCGAAGCGTCTCGAGCTCGAGCTGACCGAATCGACGATCGTCGCCGACAAGGTGCGCACGCTGCATGTGCTGCGCCAGATCAAGGCGCTCGGCGTGACGATCGCGATCGACGATTTCGGCACCGGTTATTCCTCGCTCGACACGCTGCGCTCGTTTCCATTCGACAAGATCAAGCTCGACCGTTCCTTCATGGCCGATGTCGAGCGCAGCCCGCAGGCCAAGGCGATCATCCGCGCCGTGCTGACGCTGGGACGCAGCCTCGACATTCCCGTGCTTGCCGAAGGCGTCGAGACGCATGTCCAGCTCACCATCCTGCAGGTCGAAGGCTGCAACGAGGCGCAAGGCTATTTCCTTGGCCGGCCCAAGCCGATCGATCAGATCGTGCTCATCGGGGAACCCGATGCGCAGGATGGCCGGCCCACCTTCAAGCGACCTGCCAGGATGCGGACTGCCGCCGGCTGATGCTCCCCGCCACAGGCTGGAAACTGTTCGTTGCCGAAGCGATTGCCATGCTGGATCAACGCTTTATCTGGCGCCGGTACAGCGCATCCTGTATAAGCCTGCGCGTTCCCTGGGGCCTGCCATGTCCTTCATTCCCGACACCGCCACGCTGATCCAGTTCGCCATCGCCACCGTGATCCTGGCGATCACGCCTGGTCCCGACATGACCTTGTTCGTCTCGCGCACACTGAGCCAGGGGCGCGCCACAGGCTTTGCCTCGATGGCTGGTGCGCTGTGCGGCACGCTGATCCACACCACGCTGGTGGTGGTCGGCGTCTCGGCGCTGATCGTCGCCTCGCCGATGGCCTTCTTCGTGCTGAAGATCTTTGGCGCGGGCTATCTCGTCTTCCTGGCCTGGCAGGCGATCGCCAAGGGCTCGGCCTTCTCGCCGGAGAAGAAGACGGGTCCGCAAATCTCGCTGCTGCGGAGCTGGGTGGCCGGGCTTGGCGTCAATTTGCTCAATCCGAAGATCATCCTGTTCTTCATGACCTTCCTGCCGCAGTTCGTCTCCGCGCATGATCCGAACGCGCCGGGAAAGCTGTTCTTCCTGGGCTCGATGTTCATCGTGCTGTCGATCCCGGTCACGGTGCCGATGGTGCTGGCGGCGGAGAAGTTCTCGGCGGCGATGAAAGCCAGCCCGCGCGTCACGCGGGTGGTCGACTATCTCTTCGCCGGTGTGTTCTCGGCCTTCGCGCTCAAGATCCTGACGGCCCAGGCGAAATAGAAGCGTTGTCGTCCCTCCACCAGCTTCCGGCCCAGCGCCCGGCGCTCAGCCAATAGAAGATGCCGCCGACCATGCCGCCGCCGATCACCGCCATGATGGCGCTGGTGTCGGTCACCGCGAAGGTGGAATCGGGCGCGTGGTCGACCAGGCCGAGGAAGACGGCGGCCACCACCGCGCCCGCCAGCGCATAGTACAGCCAGTCGCGCCGGCCGAGGATTTCGGCGAGCAGGATGACGAGCACCGCCGGCAGGAAGGCGAAATAGGCAACGAACAAAGCGACGAAGGGGATCGAGAAATACAGCGAAGCCGTTGCCGTCGGGTGCGTGTGGTCAGGCGTGTAGCCGAGCGAGGCCAGGAACAGGACGTTGAGGAAGGCGCTCGCCGCCAACGAGGCGACTGCGTAGCCGAACAGGATCATGGCAAAGCGCACGAGATAAGCGACGAGACGGGTCATCCGGGATCTCGCGGCATCAGACGGCCGGACCTGCGCCCGGCCAACAGCCAGTAGACCGAACCGGCGACGGTGCCGGCCGTGGCCAGGAAGCCGAGAAAGCCCGGATTGAACACAAAGCCTCCGGCCGAGCCCGGGACAAGAACGCCAAAGGCTATTGAAGTGATCGCGCCCGTGACCGCGAAATAGAACCATCCCCGCAGCGCCAGCCATTCGGCGACCAGGATCGCGGGGCCGACGATCAGCAGCGCGCAGACCGCCACGGTCAGCACGGCGAGCGGAAACGACCCCAGCCAGTCGAAGGTGAAAACCAGGGACCAGTTGCCATATTCGATGCCTTCCAGCAGCGTGATCAGCAGGACGGGCACCAGGATCGAGGTCAGCACGCCGGCTATATAACCGACGGCTATGATGGCGATGCGTTTGAGCCCGGCGACGAGACGGCTCACGCCTCCCCGTGCCCCGCGATCATCATGGCTTCCAGCGCCAGCCGGTCCACTTTTCGCATGCGCTCGGATTCCGATTTCAGCTGGCCGCAGGCGGCGAGGATGTCGCGGCCGCGCGGCGTGCGGATCGGCGAGGCATAGCCGGCATTGTTGATGTAGTCGGCGAATTTCTCGATCGTCTCCCAGTCCGAGCACTGGTAGTTGGTGCCCGGCCACGGGTTGAACGGGATCAGATTGATCTTGGCCGGAATGCCCTTGAGCAGCTTGATCAGGCCCTTGGCATCCTCGATGGAATCGTTGACGTCCTTCAGCATCACATATTCGAAGGTGATGCGCTTGGCGTTCGACAGGCCAGGATAGGCGCGGCAGGCGGCGATCAGTTCCTTCAGCGGATACTTCTTGTTGATCGGCACCAGGAGGTCGCGCAGATCGTCATTGGTGGCATGCAGCGAGATCGCCAGCATGACGCCGATCTCCTCGCCGGTGCGGAAAATCTCGGGCACGACGCCGGAGGTCGACAGCGTGATGCGGCGCTTGGACAGGGAAAGCCCGTCGCCGTCGGAGGCGATCAGCAGCGCCTTCTTCACCGCCTCGAAATTGTAGAGCGGCTCGCCCATGCCCATCATGACGATGTTGGAGACTTTGCGGCCCTCGGCCGGCACGATGGCGCCGTCGGGCGTGTCGCGGTCGGGGAAGTCGCCGAGCCGGTCGCGGGCGGTGAGCAGCTGGGCGAGAATCTCTTCCGCCGTCAAATTGCGGACCAGCTTCTGCGTGCCGGTGTGGCAGAACGAACAGGTCAGCGTGCAGCCGACCTGCGAGGAGATGCAGAGCGTGCCGCGGCCTTCCTCGGGAATATAGACGGTCTCGATCTCGACCGGCCGGCCGGCGCCGCGCGGCGGGAAGCGGAACAGCCATTTGCGGGTGCCGTCGGAAGAGATCTGCTCCTCGACGATCTCGGGACGCGCGACGGTGAAATGCTTGTCGAGTTCGGCGCGCAGGTCCTTGGAGATGTTGAACATGCCGGCGAAGTCGGAAACGCCGCGCACATACATCCAGTGCCAGAGCTGCTGGGCGCGCATCTTTGCCTGGCGCTCCGGCACGATGCCGGACGCGACGAGCGCCTCGCCAAGCTCCGCGCGTGTCAGGCCGATCAGCGACGGCTTCTCGGGCGCGGCGCGGGCGCGCAACGCGTCACGGGCACCTTCAGTGGTGAGGTCGAAGGAAAGGGTCATGGTCGCACTGATATAAGCGGTTTGCGGCCGATTTCATCCATCGTGCCGGGAACTGAAGCGCGGCGCATAGCACAGGTTGAGGGCAGAGTCATGCCGGGGTAGGGGAATAGGAGAGTAGGGAATAGGGAATAGGCAGTAGGCAGTAGGCAGTAGGGTAAGTCCAACTTCCTTATCTCCTGCTGCCTATTCCCTATTGAAGAGGACAGACATGGCCCCTCAATCGCGAAAATATCCCATGCTGCGGCGCTCGCGGGCTATGTGGGGCTCGCGGCGCGTGTGGCAGCCGCGGCTGGTGTTCTGGGCCGGCGCGGTCTCTATCGGCATCATCAGCGTGCTGTTCGCGGTGCTGGCCGACAAGGCGCAGGCGCTGTTCCATATGATGATCGGCGATGGCGGTGACCGCCGTTTCTATCTGCCGCTCGTGGTCACACCGCTGGGGTTCGTGCTGTGCGCCTGGTTCGCCCATGCCTTCTTCCCGGGCGCGCAAGGCAGCGGCATTCCACAGGCGATCGCCGCGCGCCATCTGCGTGATGACGACGATCGCAGCCACCTTCTGTCGCTGCGGCTGGCGGCGGGCAAGATCGCGCTCACCGTCATCGGCCTGTTCTGCGGCGCTTCCATCGGCCGCGAGGGGCCCACCGTGCAGGTCGGCGCCTCGCTGATGCTGCAGGCGGCGCGCTGGGGCGGCATGGCCCAGGCGCGCGGCCTGATCCTGGCCGGCTCGGCCGCCGGCATTGCCGCCGCCTTCAACACGCCGCTGGCCGGCATCGTCTTCGCCATCGAGGAGATGGGCCGCACCTATGAGGCGCGCACCAACGGGCTGGTGCTGACGGCGGTGATCCTGGCCGGTCTCGCCTCGCTCGGCCTGCTCGGCAACTACACCTATTTCGGCGTCTCGAAGGAGACGATCGCGTTTGCCGCCGACTGGCCGCTGGTGCTCGGCTGCGGCATCATCGGCGGCGGCTTCGGCGCGCTGTTCTCATTGCTGGCGCTGAAGATCACGCGGCGGATCCGGCGCTGGCACACGCGGCAGCCTTTGGCGCGCGCGCTGCTGGTGGCCGCCGTCTGCGGGCTCGGCGTGGCGGTGATCGGCATCGCCTCGGGCGGGCTGACCTTCGGCACCGGCTACGCGCAGGCGCGCGGCGCCGTCGAAGGCACGCCGCTGCCATGGTTCTTCTTCCTGGAAAAATTCCTGGCCGGGCTGCTGTCTATGGTCTCGGGCATTCCCGGCGGCATCTTCGCGCCGTCGCTGGCGGTGGGCGCCGGCATCGGCAGTTCACTCGGGCTGCTGTTCGGGGCCAGCGCGGGGGCCGCGGCGCTGCTCGGCATGGCCGGCTATTTCGCCGGCGTCGTGCAGGCGCCGATGACGGCCTTCGTCATCATCCTGGAAATGACCGGCAATCACGACAATGTCATCGCGCTGATGCTGGCCTCGATGCTGGGCTACGGCACGGCGCGCATGATCTCGCACGAGCCGCTCTATCACGCCCTGTCGCGCGTCTTCATCGCCGAGGCGATACGGCGGCGCAGGGCGGAGACCGTGCCGGAGCCAGGTCAGGGCTGAAAAAGCAAAGGGCCGGGCTTTGCCGCCCGGCCCTTTCGCTTCAAAGCGAAGTTTTGCCTATTTGCACTTGGCGATCGACGACAGCGCCGCCGAGATGCCCTTCAGCGAGAAGACATAGGAGGTGGGATTGCCGCGGCCGGACTTTGCCGTCACCTTCATGTCGGTGCCGGTCTTCATGGCGGCGATCAGCACCGGTTCCTCGGCGGCATTCTCGACCCACGCCGACTTGCCGCGCGTGAACATCGAGAAGGACTTCTTGTCGATGGTGACGGTGGCCTTCGAGCCTTCCTGGAAATTGTAGCCGGCGATGAATTGCGGCTCGTAGGACACCTGCTGACCGGGACGCTGGCTGACGAAGAAGAACATGTCGCCATGGTCGAGCGTCGGCGGCTGCTTGTCGGTCGGCACGGTGAGCACGTAGCAGACCTTGCCGCCCGATGCCTGGTAGCTGTAGGTGCCCCAGGCATTGTGCTGGCCGATCTTGGTCGCCTGCTGCGCCAGAACAGGCGCTGCCGAGGCCACCAGGACCAGACTTGAAACCAGTGCTATCAATCCGCGCATCGTCTTTCCCGTATTCCAAATGGTGCGGAGGCGGGCCGCGTGGCGTCCTGCCGTCGCTTCATTTTGATTTAATCTGGGTTACCAAACGGTGAATTTCCCTCAAGAAAAGGACGCTCACCCCAGGAAACCACCGCCATTCCCGCGCCGCCGCCTTGTCAGCGGCCGGCGCGACGTCCCTTGGGCGACTTGGAGGCCACGAAAGCGGCAAGAGTTTGACTTTTCAGCAGGGCCTGCGAACGCCTCTGTCCACAGGCCAGGCGCCGCGTGACGGCACTCAGCCCTTGTCGGCAATGGCGTCCCTGGCGGCCTGGCGATGTGCCGGCGTGATGTGGGCGCTGACGGCGGTGATCGCGGCGGTCAGCACGGCGATGTCGTCGGTGAAACCGAGGCCGAAGATGAAGTCGGGGATGAGGTCCACCGGCAGGACAAAATAGCCGAGCGCGGCCACCAATATGCCCTTGGCGCGCAGCGGCGTGTTCTTGTCCATGGCGCAGTAATAGGCGGCGACGACGTCTTCCATGAACGGAATCTGCCGCGCGGCCTTCTTGGCCGTGCGCCAGAATTTCTCGCGCACTTCGCCCTCGCCGCCCAGCCTGTCGCCAAAGCCGAAGAAATCAAAACCGGGTTGTTGCGCCATCTATCACTCCTTGCGGGTCTCATGCGCGTCCAGGCGCATGCCTCGCGAGGCAAAATGTGGTGAAAGCCGGACCCGGCTGCAAGATGCCGGTGCCGATTTGGGGCGCCGCTCACGACCAAGCGCACACTCAGCCGCCGAAATAGTGATTCATCTTCTTGGCCAGCGCTATGTCGAGCGCCGTGACACCGCCGGCGTCATGGGTGTTAAGAGTCACGTCGACGGTCTTATAGACATTCGACCAGTCTGGGTGATGGTCCATCTTCTCCGCCGCCATGGCGACGCGGGTCATGAAGGCGAAGGCTTCGGAGAAATTCCTGAAGACGAAGCTGCGCTTGATCGAGGCGCCGTCCGTGGCCAGCGACCAGCCGCCGAGTTCGGCAAGGGCGGCGGTGATGGCGTCCTTGCTGAGTTTTTCTCTCGTCATGATGATTTCCCGTGCTATTTCGGATTTGACCCTCACCATAGTGCAAGTCGCCCCGAAGTGCTTTGCGTTTTGGGGTTCCAAATGCACAAACGGCGCATATCGAATGAGCATAAGGCCGATAAATTCCATTCTGTTCGTCTGCCTCGGCAACATCTGCCGCTCGCCACTGGCCGAAGGCGTCTTTCGCGCCGTCTTGGCCGAGCGTGGCCAGGGCCGCGACATGCTCCTCGATTCGGCCGCCACAAGCGGCTGGGAGGTCGGCTCGGCGCCTGATCCACGCTCGATCGCGGTCGCGATGCGTCATGGGATCGACATTTCCGGACAGAGGGCACGCAAGATCACGCCGCAGGATTTCTCCCGTTTCGACCTGGTCCTCGGTATGGACCGCTCGAACGTCGCCGATCTCAAGGCGCTGGCGCCCGAGCGGGATCGGGTGCACCTGTTCTTAGAGTTCGCGCATGGACAGGCGCGCGACGTGCCCGATCCTTATTATGACGGGCCGGAGGCCTTTGCCGAGGTCTACCGCATGATCCGCGAAGCGTCGGAGGCGCTGGCGACACGGCTGGCGGCGCGGGCATCGTTGCCGGACAGCGGCCAGGCTTCCTCGACGATATAGGGGCCGCCGCCGACCGAATCGCGCGACGACATCAGGACGAAGCGGCCGATGCGGAAGGGCAATGTCGAGAAATTGCCGCGCGCCGACAGATATTGCGCGACATCGAGCGGGCTCGAATTGCGCAGCCGCGCCAGTGTGACATGCGGCATGAACTTGCGCGGATCAGCTGGGATGCCGAGCCGCTGGCAGATGCGCTCGATCTCGCCCTGAAGCGCTGCCAGATCGGGCGAGGCGGACGCCCCGGCCCACACTGCATGCGGCTTTTTCTGGCCGAAAGCGCCGACACCGGACAAGGTCAGCGAGAAGGACGGTCGGTGGACGCGGTCGAGCGCGTTGGCGATCTCGTCGGCGACGTGGCCTTCGACATCGCCAATGAAGCGCAGCGTCAGATGGTAGTTTTCGACATCGATCCAGCGAGCCCCGGGCAGGCCGCCCCGGAGCAGGGACAGCGAAAGGGCGGCATCACGCGGAATTTCGAGGGCGGTGAAAAGACGCGGCATGAAGAGCCTCCCTTCCTCGAATCGAACTGTCACCTATAGCGAATCATCGATAGCCTGATGGAGCAAGAGGTTTATTGGTCACAGGCTTCGCTAAAAATTTCCCTAACGGAAAGCGGTTCCGGCCGGCCTCACGCGCCTCCGGGCACCGCCGCGATGGCCTTCTCGACCGTCGGCAGGATGCGCTCGACCATCAGGTCGACCCCCTTGGCGCTCGGATGCAGGCCATCCTCGAGCTGCAGGCCGGGCTGGCCGGCGACGCCGTCGAGGAAGAACGGGTAGAGCGCGACATCGTATTTTTTCGCCAGCTCTGGAAAGATGGCGTCGAAGGCGGTCTGGTAGTCGGCGCCGAGATTGGGCGCGGCGCGCATGCCGGCCAGAAGCACGGCGATCTTGCGCTGCTTGAGCCTGGCCAGCATCTCGTCGAGGTTGTTCCTGGGAATAGCGGGCGAGACGCCGCGCAGCATGTCGTTGGCGCCCAGTTCGAGGATGACCAGACGGGTTCCGTCCGGCACCGACCAGTCGAGCCGCGCCAGGCCGCCGCTGGTGGTGTCGCCGGAGACACCGGCATTGGCGACGGCCACGTCACGGCCCTTGGCGCGCAGGGCGGCCTGGAGCTTGTCGGTAAAGCCCTCGCCAGGCCCGAGACCATAGCCCGCCATCAGGCTGTCACCGAAGCCGACGATCTTGAAGGGCTCGGCCCGCGCCGACGAAATGGCGCCGCAAAGAGCGAGGAAAAGGATCAAGCCTGCGGCTATCTGGCGTTTGAAAGACATGCGGCAGGCCCCATATGACCAGAGGATTCTTCCGGGCGACGGCTTCCGGCAAACAGAGCCTTCACGTTCCATATAGGACACTTTCATTTTGACAGAAGCCGTCATCGCGCTGAAAGACGTATCCCTGACGCTCGGCGAGGGCGCTTCGTCGGTCCATGTGCTGAAGGGCGTCAGCCTCGACGTGCCGCTTGGCGAGGCGACCGGCATCGTCGGCCCCTCGGGGTCCGGCAAGTCGACACTGCTGATGGTGCTGGCGGGTCTGGAACGGGTCGATTCGGGTACGGTACGAATCGCCGGCGAACTTCTCAATGGCAAAAGCGAGGACCAGATTGCTTCGTTTCGTGGCCGAAACATTGGCATCGTCTTCCAATCCTTCCACCTCATCCCCAACATGACGGCGCTCGAGAATGTCGCGGTGCCGCTGGAACTCGCCGGCCATGCCGATCCGTTTTCGGTGGCGGCGCGCGAACTGGCAGCGGTGGGGCTGAGCGACCGCGTCACCCATTATCCCGGCGAACTCTCCGGCGGCGAACAGCAGCGCGTGGCGATCGCTCGCGCCCTGGCGCCGTCGCCGCGCATCCTCATCGCCGACGAGCCGACCGGCAATCTCGACCAGGCGACCGGGCGGCAGGTCGCCGACCTTTTGTTCGCAAAGGCGGCCGAACGCGGCATGACGCTGGTGCTGGTCACGCACGATCCGGCGCTCGCGGCGCGCTGCTCGCGCCAGGTCTCGATGCGTTCGGGCCGGATCGAAACACCGGCGCCCCTGAAGGTCACCGCCTGATGCCGCTGGCCCAGACGCTGAAGCTCGCTGTCCGCTTCTCGCTCAGGGAGATGCGTGGCGGCCTGTCGGGCTTCCTGATCTTCCTTGCCTGCATCGCGCTTGGCGTCGCGGCGATCGGCGGCGTCAATTCGGTTGCCCGCTCGATCAGCGCCGGCGTCGCCGACCAGGGCCAGACGCTGCTCGGCGGCGATCTCCGCTTCCAGATCAACCAGCGCGACGCCAGCCAGGCCGAGCGCGGCTTCCTCGACGGGCTCGGCACCGTTTCGCGTACCGCCAGCATGCGCTCGATGGCGCGCCTGGCCGACGGCTCCGACCAGGCGCTGGTCGAGGCCAAGGCGGTCGACGACGCCTATCCGCTCTATGGCGCGCTGGAGACCGAGCCCAAGCTGTCAAAGCAGGAGCTGTTCGGCGAAGAGTTCGGCGTCTTTGGCGCGGCCGCCCCCGATCTGTTGTTCGAACGGCTGCATCTCAAGCCCGGCGACCGGCTGAAGCTTGGCACCGCGACCTTCGAATTGCGCGCCAGGCTGGTCACCGAGCCGGATGCCGTGTCCGACGGTTTCGGCTTCGCGCCGAGGCTGATGATCTCGACCGAAGGTCTGGCCGCCACCGGGCTGGTGCAGCCGGGCAGCCTGGTCGAAAATGCCTACAAGATCCGGCTGCCCGCCGACGCCGACGCGGCGCGGCTCAAGACCATCCAGGATCAGGCGGCGAAGGATTTTCCGGAGGCCGGCTGGTCGATCCGCACGCGCGACAATGCGGCGCCGGCGCTATCGTCCAACATCGAACGCTTCTCGCAATTCCTGACGCTGGTCGGGCTGACGGCGCTGGTGGTCGGCGGCGTCGGCGTCGCCAATGCGGTGCGCGCCTATCTCGACGGCAAGCGCGGCGTCATCGCCACCTTCAAGAGCCTCGGCGCTTCCGGCGGCTTCGTCTTTGCCGTCTATCTCGTGCAGATCCTGATCATCGCCGCCCTCGGCATCGTGCTCGGCCTCGTGCTCGGCGCGCTGATGCCGTTCGTGGCGAGTGCCGCCCTCCAATCCGTCATCCCGGTGCCGGCGCAGGGGGGCTTCTATCCCGGCGCGCTCGCCATGGCGGCGCTGTTCGGCCTGCTGGTGACGCTGGCCTTCGCGCTTTTGCCGCTCGGCCGCGCCCGCGACGTGCCGGCGACAGCATTGTTCCGCGAGATGGGGCTTGAAGGCCGCGGTCAGCCGCGCCTCGTCTATGTCGCATCGGCGCTCGGCATCGCGCTGCTCCTGGCGGCACTCGCCATCCTGTTCTCCGGCGATCAGCGCATCGCCTCGATCTTCGTCGGCGCCACCATCTTCGCCTTCCTGGTGCTGCGTCTCGTCGGCGCGCTGGTGCAGTGGGCGGCAGGAAAAAGCCCGCGCGTGCGTTTCGTGGCACTCCGGCTCGCCATCGGCAACATCCACCGGCCGGGCGCCCTGACGCCATCGGTGGTGCTGTCGCTGGGGCTCGGGCTGACACTCCTGGTGACGCTGGCGCTTATCGATGGCAATCTGCGGCAACAGATCTCCGGCAGCCTGCCGGAACGGGCGCCGAACTTCTTCTTCGTCGACATCCAGGGCAGCGATGTCGATGCGTTCTCCGCGCTGATCGGCAAGGAGGCGCCAAAGGGGACGCTGGCCAAGGTGCCGATGCTGCGCGGCCGGGTGATGGCGCTCAACGGCGTCGATGTCGACAAGGTCAAGGTGCCGGCCCAAGGCGCCTGGGTGCTGAAGGGCGATCGCGGCCTGACCTACGATGCCAGGCAACCGGAAAACGCGACGCTGACCGAGGGCAAATGGTGGCCGGACAATTATGCCGGCGAGCCGCTGGTTTCCTTCTCGGCTGTGGAAGGCAAGGAGATCGGACTGAAGCTCGGCGACACCGTCACCGTCAATGTGCTCGGCCGCAACGTGACGGCGAGGATCGCCAATTTCCGCCAGGTCCAATGGGAAACGATGGGCATCAACTTCGTCATGGTGTTCTCGCCCAACGCATTCGCTGGCGCCCCGCATGGCTGGATGGCGACGCTGACCGAAAAGAGCGCCTCGACGGCCGACGACGCGCGCATCCTCAATGCCGTCACCCGCGCCTTTCCCGCGGTGACGACGGTGCGGGTCAAGGATGCGCTCGATGTCGTCAACCGGCTGGTCGGGCAGCTCGGCACGGCGATCCGCGCGGCGGCCGGCGTGGCGCTGATCGCTTCGGTGCTGGTGCTGGCCGGTGCGCTCGCCGCGGGAAATCGGGCGCGCATCCACGACGCGGTGGTGCTGAAGACACTCGGCGCCACAAGGCGAACGCTGATCACGGCGTTTTCCCTAGAATACATGCTGATCGGTTTGGCCACCGCCATCTTCGCGCTGGTGGCCGGCGGCATCGCGGCCTGGTATATTGTCGCCCGCATCATGACCCTGCCGTCGCATTTCATGCCGGAGGTGGCGGTAGCGACCATCGTCTTTGCGCTGGTGATCACCGTCGGCATCGGCCTCGCCGGCACCTGGCGGGTGCTTGGCCACAAGGCGGCGCCGGTGTTGCGCGAGCTGTAATCTCATGGCCTAAGCGGCCGTCACGCATTAAATCTTGGTAAGGATGCCGGCTGGAAAGCCCGGGAATCGGCATTTCGGCCTCTCACGAACCGTTACATCCGGTTACGGTCTTGTTCTTGACGCGAATAACCATCATATTTCGCCACAGGCATGCTGGAGCCCTGCCAGCGGCGCCTGGGTCCGCAAGAGGCCCGACACCGGACGGGGCAGAAGCAATAGAGGATTCCAATGGCTGATCCCATTCGCAACTATCAGACGTCGGCGGTGCCCGGCGTCCGCGCCGACATCGATCAGGGTCTGCGCGCCTATATGATCAAGGTCTACAATCTGATGGGGCTTGGCCTCCTCATCACCGGCCTTGCCGCCATCGGCACGATCATGCTGGCCACCACCACCGATCCGGCCTCGGCCGTCGCAACGCTGCCGAGCGGCGAGATGCTGACGTCGTTCGGCTACGCGATCTTCGGGTCGCCGCTGCGCTGGGTGGTGATGCTGGCGCCGCTGGCCGCCGTGCTGTTCCTGTCGTTCCGCGTCCAGTCGATGAGCGTTTCGGCGGCGCAGACGACCTTTTGGGTCTATGCCGGCCTGGTCGGCCTGTCGCTGTCGTCGATCTTCCTGGTCTACACAACGGCCAGCATTTCGCAGACCTTCTTCGCCACCGCCGCCGCCTTCGGCGCGCTGTCGCTGTTCGGCTACACGACCAAGCGCGACCTGACGGCGATGGGCTCGTTCCTGATCATGGGCGTGTTCGGCATCATCATCGCGATGGTGATCAACATCTTCCTGCAGTCGTCGGCGCTGTCTTTCGCCGTTTCGGCGATCGGCGTGCTGGTCTTCGCCGGCCTCACCGCCTATGACACGCAGAAGATCAAGGAGATGTATTTCGAGGGCGACGCTTCCGATGTCGCCGGCCGCAAGGCCATCATGGGCGCGCTGACGCTCTATCTCGACTTCATCAACCTGTTCATGTTCCTGCTGCAGTTCATGGGCGATCGCCGCTAGAGCAGCTCGCCGTTTCACGGAAACGGCGAACCGCTCTAAACTTTTGTTTTGACTGAGCTGGACCATCGGGTTTGGAAAGGGCGGCCCAACGGCCGCCCTTTTCTTTTGCGCCGACGTTTGCTGTTATCAGAGGCAAGCAGAAGGCTTGCATAAAGAATGAGCAATATCGTGATTCGGGCGGCCGGCGCCGCCGATCTCGACGCCATCACCGAAATCTACGCCGACGCGGTGACACACGGCACGGCGAGCTACGAGCTGGAGCCGCCGAGCCGCGCCGAGATGGGCACGCGATTCGCCACGCTCACGGCCGGCGGCTTTCCCTATCTGGTGGCGGAGAAGGACGGCGCCGTGCTCGGCTATGCCTATGCCGGCGCCTTCCGGCCGCGCCCGGCCTATCGCTTCATCGTCGAGGATTCGGTCTATGTCGCGCCTGACGCCAAGGGCCAGGGCATCGGTGTCAAGCTGATGCAAGCCTTGATCACGGCGGCCGAAGCGGCGGGTTTCCGCCAGATCATCGCGGTGATCGGCGACGGCCATGCCGACAGCGCCTCGGTCAGGCTGCACGAAAAGCTCGGCTTTCGCCATTCAGGCCGCCTCGAAGGCTCCGGCTACAAGCACGGGCGCTGGCTGGACACGGTGTTCATGCAGCTGTCGCTGAATGGCGGCGCGTCGTTGCCGCCCGATCCGGCCTCGCTGCCGGAGCGGAAGTTTCGCGAGAGTCTCAGGGGGAATTGAAGAATTGATGAATTGAAGAAGACGGCTGCTGCATCACGCGCCGAGTGCCTTCTCCTCAATTCCTCAATTCAAATTTCTCGCTCAAGCCTCGACCACTCTCAGCTTGCTGTCGAAGACGCCGAGCACGCGGCCAAGCTCCTGGCCGCGTTTGAGGATGCGGCCGCCGGCGGCGATGACGGCGAAGGCGCCCTGTTTGCGGGCCAGTTTCGGATCCTTGACGATCTGGAACAGCGGCACTTCGCTGGCGCGGCGGAAGACGGAAAACACCGCCCTGTCGGTCAGATGATCGATGGCGTAGTCTCGCCATTCATTGGCGGCGACCATGCGTCCATAGAGCTTGAGTATCTGGTCCAGTTCACGCCGGTCGAAGCGAACCGGCTGGTCGAGGCGTGCGCTGCGTGCCTCGTGCAGCGGGATCAATATTGCGGATGCGTCACCATCCCCCGTCCCGCCGCTGTCGTCAGTCATGCCTCGATCCTTCAAAATGAATCTTTGCCAGCCAAAATTGGCCCCTCCGCGCCGCAATTGCAAGAGCCGGCGACGCAGCGCCAGCGGTGCGCCGTTTCGGCCACGTCCAGTCACGTTTGCACACCGCATGTTGGAATTGGTGATGCTTCGCCACATTTCTGCCTTTTTTTATCCGCGCTCATGCCCCAATGTCCGACGAATTTACCGGCGTTGCCTGAGACGGTTCGGTCCGGCACCGGCTCGTAAACCCCAAGCCCCCCGCCCACGGGTCTGCGTCGGATCGAACCAACCTCGGTTTTTCCTTGGAAAAATCGGGTGCGACGATCCCAAAACCTAAATGACCGGCGTCAGAAGCAAGCTGACGTCGGTTTTTTCATGCCTGAAGGCCCGGATCGGGACAGACCTTACCGGCGCTTGCGCCCCAGGATCCCATTTCGCATAAGTCGTTGTCCCAAACGACTGTATACGGATGACTGCATCGAGCCGTGCCTCCCGGAGCCATCGTCGTGTGGATCGGGGCCATCACATGGCATCGGCCTGTTCTACGCCCTCACGGCCGCATTGTGGTCGCTGGTAGGCCGGTTATCAGGCATGATTGACTTGAGCACCCGGAGCTGAGTTTCAGGCTTTTCCTGTCGAACATTTTTGCCGGCGTGCGGCCGGCATGCACGGCACTCGCCGGAACATGGTGAGGCTATCCGGCTCGCCGGAGATGGTTATAGGTCCTGGGCCCCGTTCGAGGGCTTGTGGATGAAGGCAGCGCCGAGAATGGGGCCTGGCATGCCGTCCTTGCCGACAGACTGCAAAAGCACGGCGCAGCCGCCCTTCTTGGTGATCTCGCTCATCGGCAATTCATAGCGCTGCGCCTTGCCGTGCCACATGCCGGCGGTCTGGATGCCGGTGACGGCGTTCCAATAGGTCATTTTGCGGCCGGAGTTCTCGCCCTGGGCGATCTTGACCGTCTGCGGCGGCTCGAAATAGACGATGACGACATGGGCGTCGTTCGGGCCGGCGCCGGCATCGCCGGCATCGATGATCACGCGGTCGCTGGTGCGGCTGACCTTGACCGACACACGCATGCCTTCGCCGGATTTCGCCATGCGGGCGAGCGCGCCGTCTACCTCGCCGCGATTGGCGCCGTTGACATGCGCGCGGCCATTGAGGACCGCTTGCGGCGTATAGACGGAGCGACTGCCGAAGGCGCGCATGTAATCATATTGCCGCTCGGTGTTTTCCTTGCGGCTCAGCGTGTCCTTCCAGCCGAGATAGTCCCAATAGTCGACGTGATAGGAGAGCGCGACAATGTCTTCCCTGGTCGCAAGTTCGGCGAAGAAGGCATCGGCCGGCGGGCAGGAACTACAGCCCTGGCTGGTGAACAGCTCGACCACGCCGAGCGGCCTGTCGGGCGAGGGTTTTTCGGCCTGGACTCTTTCGGTCTCGCCGGCATGGCCGGCACCGGCAACCGCCGAGAAGGCCAGCGCGAAGGCTGCCAGCCAAAGTGATCTTCGCCAGGCCATGACCATTCCAATTCCCGCCGGTGGCGCCGGCTTTGTTCTGATTGTCTGAAATATGTGGCAGAAGCGGAAGTCAACGGGAAGTCACGTTGCGGTGAAATTTTGCCGTTGCAGCCGCAGGTAAGGCCGCAATAGGAGAGACACTGCATTTCGCGACCTGGTTCGATTCGGGAGTGGCATCAACACCATGTGGCAGATTCTCCTGACCCCGGTCGATCTCTATTGCGAGCGGACCGGGCCTGGACTTTGGGCCGAGCCGACGAATGCTTTGACCAATCTCGCTTTCATTGCCGCGGGATTATGGGGTGTGCGGGAAGTGCGCCGATGCAAGGCCGGCACCTTCGCCGAGGTGCTGGCCTGGTGGGTGGTGGCGATCGGCATCGGCTCGACGATCTTCCATACCTTTGCCACCAGGGGCACGATCTGGGCCGATATCCTGCCGATCGCCGGCTTCACGCTGGCCTACACGTTGTTCAATCTGCGCCGCTTCCTCGGCATGGAATGGGGCAAGGCGATCGCGGTCTTCGTTGTCTTCTACGCGGTGGCCGGGGCGATTGCCTTCGCCGTGCCGGACTGGCTGCGCCAGGCATCGAACGGCACGACGAGCTACCTGCCGCCGTTCCTGGCGCTCGTCTTCTTCGGCATCTGCGTGGCGGCAAGCGGCAACCGGGCCGGCTGGTACAATCTGGCGGGGTCGGCGATCTTCGTGGTGTCCGCCACCTGCCGGATGATCGACCCGATGGTCTGCGCCGGCTTTCCGCTCGGCACGCACTTCCTGTGGCACGTCTTCAACGCGCTGATGCTGGGGGTGCTGCTGGCGGCGACGGCGCGATTTGGGGCGCCGAAGGGAAGGCAGTAGGCAGTAGGCAGTAGGCAGTAGGGGTCCCTATTCCCTACTGCCTAAGCCCTATTCCCTGGCCGCTGCTAAGCAGCCAGGTCGCGCAGCACGTACTGCAAGATGCCGCCGTTCTTGAAGTAGTCGAGCTCGTCCAGCGTATCGATGCGGCAGATGATCGGCACGTTCTTCACCGTGCCGTCGCCATAGGTGATCTTGGCGGTCATCGTCTGGCGCGGCTTGATGGTGCTCAATCCGTCGATCTCGACCAGTTCGTCGCCCTTGAGGTTGAGCGAGGCCCAGGACGTGCCTTCCTCGAAGACGAAGGGGATGACGCCCATGCCGACCAGGTTCGAGCGATGGATGCGCTCGAAGGACTGGGCGATGACGGCGCGGACGCCGAGCAGATTGGTGCCCTTGGCCGCCCAGTCGCGCGACGAGCCGTTGCCGTATTCGACGCCGGCGAAGATGACCAGTGGCACGCCTTCCTTCTTGTACTCCATCGCGGCATCGTAGATCGATTCCTCTTCCTTCGACGGGTAGTGGATGGTGTAGCCGCCCTCGCGGCCGTTCTCGCCCAGCATGTGGTTGCGGATGCGGATGTTGGCGAAGGTGCCGCGCATCATCACCTCATGGTTGCCGCGCCGCGTGCCGTACTGGTTGAAGTCGGCGACGCCGACGCCATGGTCGGTAAGATACTTGCCGGCCGGCGAGGCAGCCTTGATCGAACCCGCCGGCGAGATGTGGTCGGTGGTGATCTTGTCGCCGAACAGGCCGAGCACGCGCGCGCCCTTGATGTCGCCGATCTTGCCGAATCCTGATGTCATGCCGGCGAAATAGGGCGGGTTCTGCACATAGGTCGAGTTGTCGTCCCAGGCATAGGTCTGGCCTTCCGGTGCCTGCACCTTCTGCCAGTGCTCGTCGCCCTTGAAGACGTCGGCATATTTGCGGGCGAACAGCTCGCGGGTGACGTTCTTCTCGATGAACTCTTGGATCTCGGCCGAACTCGGCCAGATGTCCTTGAGGTAGACCGGATTGCCGTTCTTGTCCTCGCCGAGCGGTTCGGTCGTGAGGTCCTTGGTGACGGTGCCCGCCAGTGCGTGGGCAACGACCAGCGGCGGTGACGCCAGATAGTTGGCCTGCACGTCGGGCGAGACGCGGCCTTCGAAGTTGCGGTTGCCGGACAAGACCGCGGCGGCAATCAAACCTTTATCGTTGATGGTCTTGGAGATCGGCGCCGGCAGCGGGCCGGAATTGCCGATGCAGGTGGTGCAGCCAAAGCCGACCAGGTTGAAGCCGATCTGGTCGAGCTCCTTCTGCAGGCCCGACTTCTCCAGATATTCGGCGACCACCTGGCTGCCGGGGGCGAGCGAGGTCTTCACCCACGGCTTCTGCTTGAGGCCGAGGCGGTTGGCGTTGCGGGCCAGAAGGCCGGCGCCGATCAGCACGCTCGGGTTCGAGGTGTTGGTGCAAGAGGTGATGGCGGCGATGACGACGTCGCCATGGCCGAGATCATGGTCGGTGCCTTCGACGGCGTAGCGCTTGGAAATCTCCGCCGCCTTCTTGTATTCGGTCTCCATCGCCTTGGCGAAGCCGGCCGGAATGCCTTCCAGCGCGACGCGGCCCTCGGGGCGCTTGGGGCCTGCCATGGACGGCACGACGCTGCTCAGTTCGAGCTCGAGCAGGTCGGTGAAGACCGGATCGGCCGAGCCGGCCTCGCGCCACATGCCTTGCGCCTTGGAATAGGCTTCGACCAGAGCGATGCGGCTTTCCTCGCGGCCGGACATCGTCAGGTAGCGGATGGTTTCCGAATCGACCGGGAAGAAGCCGCAGGTGGCGCCATATTCCGGCGCCATGTTGCCGATGGTGGCGCGGTCGGCGAGCGTCATGTTGGAGAGGCCCGGGCCGAAGAACTCGACGAACTTGCCGACGACGCCCTTCTTGCGCAGCATCTGGGTGACGGTGAGCACCAGGTCGGTGGCGGTGACGCCCTCTTTCAGCTTGCCGGTCAGGCGGAAGCCGATCACTTCGGGCAGAAGCATGGAGACAGGCTGGCCGAGCATGGCGGCCTCGGCCTCGATGCCGCCGACGCCCCAGCCGAGAACGCCAAGGCCGTTGATCATGGTGGTGTGCGAATCGGTGCCGACGCAGGTGTCGGGATAGGCCGTGGTTTCGCCGTCCTCGGTGTTGGTCCACACGACCTGGCCGAGATATTCGAGGTTGACCTGGTGGCAGATGCCGGTGCCGGGTGGCACGACGCGGAAGTTGCGGAACGCCTGCTGGCCCCATTTCAGGAACTTGTAGCGCTCCTCGTTGCGCTCATATTCGAGCTCGACATTGCGGGCAAAGGCCATCGGCGTGCCGAATTCGTCGACGATGACGGAATGGTCGATGACGAGGTCGACGGGCACCAGCGGGTTGATCTTCTGCGGATCGCCGCCGAGCGAAGCCATGGCGTCGCGCATGGCGGCAAGGTCGACCACGGCCGGAACGCCGGTGAAATCCTGCATCAGCACGCGGGCCGGGCGATAGGCGATCTCGACGCCGGCGGTGCCCTTGTCGGTCAGCCAGCCGGCCACCGCCTGGATCGATTCCTTGGTGACGGAGCGGCCGTCCTCATTGCGCAGCAGGTTCTCCAGCAGCACCTTCATCGAATAGGGCAGCTGGGCGATGCCGGTGAGGCCGTTCTTCTCGGCCTCGACGAGGTCGAAATAGGCATATTCGGTGCCGCCCGCGGTCAGCGTGCGACGGCAATTGAAACTATCGAGGGATTTTGACACGTGCGATCCGTCCTTGTCTGTTCAGCCTGAAAGGGAACGGACGCCGATGGCATGCAATCACGCGCAAAGGTGCGGGTACGGCCATTTCCGCTGTCCGTTCCCAAGCAACCCGAGCCGTTCAAGGCGGCGCGTGCGCTGGTTCGGCGCTAATTCTGTTCCCGCGCCGACCGCTGGCACGGATGCACCGCATATAGAGAATTTTCTGGAATAGTTCTAGACAGTCAAAAAGCAAATTTGTGCGATGCGGCAGCGGCCGCTGAACATTGTTTTCGGGGCAGGCGAGGGATGCGGCTTATCGCCGAAGATCTGGGCGGCGAACGCGGCGGCGAGGCGGTTTTTTCCGGCATCGGCTTTGCGCTCGATCCGGGCCAGGCGCTGCTCGTCACCGGACCGAACGGATCGGGCAAATCGACCCTGCTCCGGATCATCGCCGGGCTGCTGCCGAAGGCCGAAGGCCGGCTGCTGCTCGAGAACGGCGGCGATGACTTTCCGTCTGTTGCCTCGGCCTGCCATTATCTCGGACATCAGAATGCGATGAAGACGGCGCTCAGTGTCGCCGAGAACCTGCGCTTCTGGCGCGATTTCAATGGCAGAGGCGATTCGGGCGTCGAAGAGGCGCTGGAGACCGTTGGGCTCGGTGGAATCGGCCATCTGCCGTTCGGCTATCTCTCGACCGGACAGCGGCGGCGCGCGGCGATCGCCAAGCTTTTGGTCAGCCATCGGCCGTTGTGGCTGCTCGACGAGCCGACGGCGGGTTTGGACAAGGCGTCGGAGGCGCGGTTTGCCGGGCTGATGACGAAGCATTGCGTGGCAGGCGGGATGATCGTAGCGGCGACGCATTTGCCGCTGGGGATCGAGGCGGCGGAGTTGAGGATGGGGGAAGCCACAGAGCGCCTTCTTCAACAAGGGACCCCATCGTAATGTGGTCCCTCTTCGCCCGCGACATCCGCCTCAACATCCGCGCCGGCGGCGGTGCGTTGACCGGCGTGATCTTCTTCCTCGCCGTCATCGCCACCATCCCCTTCGGCGTCGGGCCGGACCTGAAGCTGCTTTCCCGGATCGGCCCGGCCATCCTGTGGATCGGGGCGCTGCTTTCCTGCCTGCTCGGGCTCGACCGGCTGTTCCAGGCCGACCGCGAGGACGGCTCGCTCGATCTGCTGGTGCTGGGCAACGACCGGCACATGCTGGCGCTGACGGTGCTGGTCAAATGCCTGGCGCATTGGGCCGGCAGCGTTTTGCCGCTGGTCGTCGCCGCGCCCTTGCTCGGCCTGTTCATGAACATGGAGCCGCTCGGCATCGGCGCGACGGCGCTGACGCTGCTGGTCGGCACGCCCGCCATCACCTTCATCGGCGCCGCGGGTGCCGCCGTGGCGGTGGCGCTGCCGCGCGGCGGGCTGTTGATCTCGGTGCTGGTGCTGCCCTTGACCATTCCGGTGCTGATCTTCGGTGTTTCGGCGAGCTATGGCGCGACGGCCGACCCCGATCCTTTCCTGCAGCCCTTCCTCATTCTTGCCGCGCTGACGCTGTTTCTTGGCGTGCTGGGGCCGGCCTCGGCAGCGCTGGCGCTGCGCCACGGAACCGATTGAGCGAGGTTTGGCATGGTTTGCGCGACATCAAGGGCGGCGGCGCGGCGGCCGCGTATGTTTGAAACCACGGTGCGTTGCGCAGCCATGGGCATGTCGCTAAGGGAAAGCATGATCGAACGAGGCAGAGGGCTGGAAAGAGGCGCGCCGATGGAGCGGCAGGCATGAGTGCGCACGCACTCTATGTCACGGCCGCCTATGGCATCACGGCGGTTGTTCTGGCCGGGCTGATCGGCTGGATCCTGCTCGACCAAAAGGGCCGCAAGCGCGATCTTGCCGAACTGGAAGCAGCGGGCGTGCGGCGGCGTTCCGACAAGGCGGAGGCGGAGAAACCGTGAGCAGCGAGACCGAAACACCGACGCGCGGTCGCCGCCTGTTCGTGCTGTTGCCGCTGCTGGTCTTCCTCGGCCTGGCGGGCCTGTTCCTATGGCAGCTTCTGTCGGGGCGCGATGTCTCGGAAGTGCCTTCGGCGTTGATCGGCCTGCCGGCGCCGCAGACCAATCTGCCGGCGCTGGAGGGATCAAACCTGCCGGGGCTTGATTCCAGGGCGTTTGCCGGCAAGGTCACGCTGGTTAACGTGTTCGCATCATGGTGCGCGCCGTGCCGGGAAGAGCATCCGGTGCTCCTGGCGCTGTCGCAGGACAGGCGGTTCACGATGGCGGCGCTGAATTACAAGGACCGGCCGGAAAACGCCCGCCGGTTCCTCGGCGATCTCGGCAATCCGTTCCAGGCCATCGGCGTCGACGAAGCCGGCCGCACGGCGATCGACTGGGGCGTCTACGGCGTGCCGGAAACCTTCGTCATCGGCAAGGACGGCAGAATTGCCTACAAGCATGTCGGCCCGCTGACGGCAGAATCAGCGCGGGATCTGTTGCTGCCGCAGATCGACAAGGCGCTTGCGGCGCATTGATATTCATGTGATGCCGGCCTGCTAACGGCGGCTTCCTACGCTTCCCAGTTCTACTGCGTCGCAGTAGAACTGGGCTCACGTACGAAAGTACGCTCCGCTTCTCGGTATCAACCGTTTTCGACTCGGCCTGACCTGAATCTCAACGCGCCTAGCGGCGCCAGCTCGAGCTCAGCCGTAGATCTGCTTGTGGATCTGATAAAGCATTTCCGAGCGGTCGGCGCGCATGTCGGCCAGATCGCGGCTGGAGAAGCTGTCGATTTCGGCGACGAGGCGGTTGTAGTGCTTGCGCTTGGCGATGTTGTTGCGAGCGCGGGTCATGAGATCGTTGAAGATCATAGCAAGGGTCCTTCTGTGCCGCATTCTCGCGGCGGTTTCTTCCTCCCTTGGTCAATACGAAACATGACATAGGATTGGTGCATTGCAAAAAGAAGATGTTGCAATGCACCATTGCGCGCAGCGCATAGCCGGTTAATCGAGTCCTAAAGGCGCGTCCTGCGTGACCGGTCGTAGGCCGGCCCTGGTCGTACGTCCGTTCCTCTCCGTTTTGTCATACAAATTGCGAAGGGCGTGTCTTGCCAGATCGATCGCGGGCTGGCTTGATCCGGCATCACGTGATGCCGGGAGGAAATGCATGGCGGCCGCAGACTATTACGAAATTCTCGATCCGCGCTACGCGCGGCTGTTCAACGGCAATGCGCAGGTGGAAAAGCTGTTCACCGGATGTCGCTGGGCGGAGGGGCCGGCCTGGTTCGCCGCCGGGCGTTATGTCGTCTGGTCCGATATCCCGAACAACCGCATGCTGCGCTATGACGAGACGGACGGCAGCGTCAGCGTCTTCCGCCAGCCCTCGGGCAATTCCAACGGCAACACTGTCGACCGGCAGGGCCGGCTGGTCTCTTGCGAGCATTCGGGCCGCCGCGTCAGCCGCACCGAGCATGACGGCTCGGTCACCACCATCGCCGCCAAATGGAAGGGCAAGCGGCTGAACTCGCCCAACGACGTGGTGGTGAAGTCCGACGGCTCGATCTGGTTCACCGACCCCACCTATGGCATCGACACCGACTATGAGGGCGACAAGGCCGAGAGCGAGATCGGCGCCTGCTACGTCTACCGGGTCGATCCCGACAGCGGCGACGTCGAAGCCGTCATCACCGACATGGTGCGACCCAACGGGCTCGCCTTCTCGCTCGACGAGAGCCTGCTCTATGTCGTCGACACCGGCCGCACGCATGGCGCTGAGAACCCGGCGCATATGCGGGTGTTCAACGTCGGCAAGCACGGCAAGAAGGTTTCGGGCGGCAAGGTCTTCGCCGACTGCACCGCCGGACTGTTCGACGGCTTCCGGCTCGACGCGGACGGACGCATCTGGACCAGTGCCGCCGACGGCATCCATTGCTACGATCCCGACGGCACGCTGATCGGCAAGGTCAAGGTGCCGGAGGTGACCGCCAATTGCGTGTTCGGCGGCGCCAAGCTGAACTGCCTCTACATCGCCGGCACCACCTCGCTCTATTCGGTGCGGCTGATGGTGAACGGGGCCAAGACTTTTTGAGACTGCTCGACACGCTCCTCTGGCGGCCGTTGATGGCATTTCTGCGTATTACCGAAGCGCCTGCCGCGCTACGGTTGCCGGCACCGCCGCCATGCGATTCGCCAGAGCGAATGTCTAGGCAGCCGCTTGGCGGGACCAGACACAATTCAAGGGGAGGGCGTCATGCCATTCGTCAACATCCGCATCGTCAAGGAAGTGATCGCCGCCGATCCGGCAGGCAAGAAGGCTGACATCGCCAAGAAGGTCACGGCGGCCATCATGGACGCCACCGGGCTCGGCAATGACGATGTCTGGGTGGTCTTCGAAGAGGTCAATGCCCGCGACTGGTATGTCGGCAAGACCGATGTGGAGACGCTGCGGAAGGGGTAGCTCTTTCCCTTCTCCTCTTGTGGGAGAATCGAAAGACTGTGCCGCTCAATGCGAGCCGATGAAATCCGCGAAGGCCGTGAGGGCATCGCGCATCGCCAGCACATTTCCCGGCTCGGCCAAAATAGCCTCAACCTCCGGCGGCTTCTTGCCCAGCAGGGCAATCTCCAGGCCGCCCTGATAAAGCGCGAACGACATCGTGCGCATGATCTCGGCCAAAGCGGCGCGCGCAAACAGCGAGCGCGGCGAGGCGTGCGCCAGCATGGCCGGCTTGGCGACGGCGGCGTCGCGCGAGACCAGCCAGTCGAGCGCGTTCTTCAGCCCGCCCGGCACGCCATGGGCGTATTCGGGACAGGAGACGATGATGCCGTCGGCGCTGGTGACGGCGTCGATCAGCTCGGCCGCTTCGCGCGGCATGCGCTCGTCCTCGTCGTCGGGATTGAAGATCGGCAGGCGGCCGAGCCCGTCATAGACGGTGACATGGCAGTCGGAAGGCGCGTTGCGCACCAATGCCGCGACCAGGGCCGAGTTGGTGGAGGCGGCGCGCAGGCTGCCGGAGATGGCGAGGAGGTTCAGCACAGTGTGGCGACCGGTCCAGCGAGAATCGAGCCGGGGAAACCTACCACATCGTCTTCTTGTATTCCTCGTCGAGCCAGCTGTCGGTCGCCTCGGCTGAATCGGCAACCGCCATCTGGTCGCGCAGGATCTGGCCGAGCGTCGGCAGCGTCGCGCGGTCGTACCAGCTCTCCGGCTTCCACAGATCGGAGCGCATGAAGGCCTTGGCGCAATGCATGTAGGCCGCCTTGACCGTGACCACGACGACGCTTTGCGGCTCCTTGCCGTCGACGGCGAGGCGCTCGCGCAAACCGGCGTCGACGGTGATGCGGGCATCGCCATTGACGCGCAGCGTCTCGTTCATGCCGGGGATGAGGAAGAGCAGGCCGACCGAGCGATTGCGCAGGATGTTCTCCAGCGTGTCCAGCCGGTTGTTGCCGGGCCGGTCGGGGATGGCGATGGTCCTGTCGTCGAGAATGGCGGCGAAGCCGGGCTTGTCGCCCTTGGGCGTCACGTCGGCATTGCCTTCGCCGTCCGAGGAGCCGATCAACACGAAGGGGCTCTTGCCGATGAAGGAGCGGCAATGGCCGTCGAGTGCCTTCAGCTCCTTGCGGATCGAGCCGTCGGTCGGCCGTGGCGTCTTGTAGATCGTCCGCAATTCCTCGTGCGTGGTGACGAATTCCATGGCTCCCCCCGTTTGCCTACTTGCCGGCCTTCTCTTCCCCGCTTGCCTTGTCGTCCAGCGAATGGCGCAGGATCAGCGGCATCTGGCTGAAGGTGAACAGTAGCGTGATCGGCATGATGCCCCAGACCTTGAAGGTAACCCAGGCGTCGGTGGAAAAATTGCGCCACACCACTTCATTGACGATGGCCAGGAACAGGAAGAACAGGCCCCAGCGGAAGGTGAGCTTGCGCCAGCCTTCGGCGTCGAGCTTGAAGGCCGAATCGAAGACATAGCCGAGCAGCGACCTGCCGAAGAACAGGCCGCCGAGCAGCACGCCGCCGAACAGCGTGTTGACGATGGTCGGCTTCATCTTGATGAAGATGTCGTCCTGCAGATAGAGCGTCAACGCGCCGAAGATGAAGACGACGACGCCCGAGACCATCGGCATGATCGGCAGAGTGCGCGTCAGCAGCCACGAGGCGATCAGCGCGATGGCCGTGGCGGCCATGAACAGGCCGGTGGCGACGAAGATCGGGCCGCCGAATTCGCCCAGAACAGGGAATTTCCGCACCAGCCATTCGCCACGCGCATTGGCGAAGAAGAAGACCAGCAGCGGCCCAAGCTCCAGCACCAGCTTGAGCACGGGATTGACGCCTTCCTTCTTCTCTTTCTGCGGGTCGGACGGATCGCGTTCGAGAATGGGTGGGTTCATGATCTTCCTTCTTACGCACGATCCCGTTGAAACGGGATCATGCCGTTACGCCACTCCAGCGATCGCCCTGGCGAATTCGCTTGCGGAGAAAGGTTCGAGGTCGTCGACCTGTTCGCCGACGCCGATGAAATAGACCGGCAATTTGTGCTTTGCGGCGATCGCCACCAGAATACCGCCGCGCGCCGTGCCGTCCAGCTTGGTCATCACCAGGCCGTTGACGCCGGCGATGTTGCGGAAGATCTCGACCTGGTTGAGCGCGTTCTGG